>Ga0207679_10000004_pt1 | contig 589021 bp, 522 predicted proteins | sample KBSC73metaG_FD_184320 | JGI IMG/M metagenome (GOLD analysis project Ga0207679, IMG submission 184320) | Corn rhizosphere microbial communities from Kellogg Biological Station, Michigan, USA - KBS C7-3 metaG (SPAdes) (version 2) | ecosystem: Host-associated > Plants > Roots > Rhizosphere >...
CTGGCAGCCGTTGTGCGACGCTGTGTGGCAGGCGGACCAGATCCAGCAACTCGCGAATGCGCCGCTGCAATGCCTCCCCCTTCAAGCCTTTGTAGAACTGCAGCGGCCGCGCCAGAATGCGCTCGATGGTGTGTGACGGGTTGAGCGCCGTGTCGGCCATCTGGAAGACGATCTGGATACGTCGCAACGCGTCGTGTGAGCGTTTTGCCAGCAAGGGTTCGAGCGCTTTCCCGCGGAACGTCATGCTGCCCTCGCACGGCGCAATCAGCCCGGCAATGGCGCGCGCCAGCGTGGTCTTGCCCGAGCCCGATTCACCGATCACGCCGATGGCCTGCCCGCGATACAGCTTGAAGTTGATGTCGTCGAGGATGCGCGTAGCGGGCTGGCCCTTGGCGTCCACCGCCCCGTAGCCGGCGCCCAACCCCTGCACATCGAGCAGCAATTCGCCCTCGCCCAGGCAGTGCTCTGCCGGGCGTGCCTTTGGCCGTGCAGCCGCCAGCAGGCTCTTGGTGTAGTCGTGATCGGGCGTGGCAAGAATGTGCGCGGTCGGGTTGATCTCCTGCATTTGCCCACCGCGCAGCACCAGGATGTGATCGGCCATCTGCGCCACCACGGCCAGGTCGTGGCTCACGTAGACGGCCGTGGCGCGGCGCTCGCGCACGACGCGGCGGAACGCACGCAGCACTTCGATCTGGGTGGTCACGTCCAGCGCGGTGGTCGGCTCATCCAGGATCACCAGATCCGGATCAATGATGAGCGCCATGGCCGCCATGAGCCGCTGCAACTGCCCGCCTGACACCTGATGCGGATACCGCTCGCCAATGGTTTCGGGATTGGGCAGCGCCAGTTCGCGGAACAACTCCACGGCCTTGGCCTCGGCTTGTGCGCGCGACATCGTGCCGTGAATACGCGCAGGCTCCACCACCTGATCCAGGATCGTGCGTGACGGGTTGAACGACGCTGCTGCACTCTGCGCGATGTAAGCCACGGTGCGCCCGCGCAACGCGCGTTGCTCTGCGGGCGGCAGGTGCAGCACGTCGATTTCGCCAATGCGGACGCTGCCCGATGCGATCTCGCAGCCGTGCCGCGCATAGCCCATCAGTGCCAGCGCAGTGGTGGTCTTGCCGGAACCCGACTCGCCAATCAGCGCCAGCACTTCGCCGGGCTGGATGGCAAAGCTCAGGTTGTCTACGAGGGTCTGTTCGCCTGCGGTAATGCGCAGGCCTTCTACGACGACGGACGCACCCATGTTCAACGCCCTCCGCGTTCGCGGGCCCCGGAACGACCTCGGCCCGGCAGGTTGTCGATGACGATGTTGACGGCGATCGTCAGGCTCGCAATGGCCAGCGCCGGCACGATGACGGAGGCGCCCGCATCCGGCAGCGCACCGATGTTCTCGCGCACGAGCGAACCCCAATCGGCCGACGGTGGCTGAATGCCGAGGCCCAGAAAGCTCAGGCTCGCCAGCAGCAGCACGACGTACACAAAGCGCAGCCCCAGATCGGCCAGCATGGGCCCGAGGATGTTCGGCAGAATCTCGCGCAGCATGATGTACAGCGTGCCCTCGCCGCGCGTGCGCGCCACGGTCACGTAGTCGAGCGCGTTGATGTTGACCGCCAGCGAGCGTGCAATGCGATACGCCCCCGGCACGTAGATGATCGCGGCGGTCACCACCAGCATCGTCACCGAAGAACCGAAGCCGGCCACCATGAGCAGCGCGAACATCTTGCTCGGGATGGCCGTCAGCGTATCGAGCACGCGGCTCAGCGTGGCGTCGACGAGCCCGCCCATCGCGGCGGCAAACAGTGCAAGCACCGTGCCCGTGCCGCTCGCCAGCACGGTGGCAACAAGCGCCACACCCACCGTGTAGCGAGCGCCTTCCACCACGCGGACGAACATGTCGCGGCCGAGGTAATCGGTGCCGAACCAGTGGGCCGCGCTCATGGGCCCGAAGACATCGCCGTTGCCGTCGCCGCTGGTGATCAGATGCGCGGGCAGCAGCGCGGGCCCGACCGTTGCCGCGAGCAGCCAGAACACCAGCACGGCCAGGCCGATGAGGCCCGTGACACCGAAGCCGCTCAGCAGACGCCGTATCGGGTGGCGCGGTGCGGGCGGCGCCGGTGGCGTGCCGGCCGGCAACGTAGGGGAGGTTGGCGTGGTTTCCATCGTCAGGCTCTTGTTCATAGGATCAGCATCAACGGTGGCGCAGACGCGGGTTGGCGACAATGCCCAGCACATCGGCCGCGGTCACGAGCAGCAGGTAGCCCGCGCAGAAAATCATGGCGCAGGCCTGCACGAGCGGCATGTCACGCTGCGATACGCCATCCACCATCAGCTTGGCAATCCCGGGGTAGTTGAAGATCGTCTCGATGATGATCACGCCGCCCAGCAGGTAGGACAGCGACAGCGCCACCGCATTGGCGATCGGCCCCACGGCATTGGGCAGGGCATGCGCAAGCACGACGCGCATCGGCGAGGCGCCTTTCAGGCGCACCATTTCGATGTACGGTGCTTCGAGCTGGTCGATGACGGCAGCCCGGCTCATCCGCATCATCTGCGCGACGATCACGCAGCACAGGCTGAGCACTGGCATGGCAAAGGCCCGCAGCATCTGGCCGATCGATTCGATGTCGTTGACGTACGACAGCGCCGGCAGCCAGCGCAGCTTGACGGCGAACACCAGCACCGCGAGCGTCGCCACCAGAAACTCCGGCACCGACACCACGGCCACAGAGGCGGTCGAAGCCACCCGGTCGAACCATGAGCCGCGCCAGACGGCCGAGGCAACGCCAAGGCTGAGTGCAATCGGCACCGAGAACAGCGCCGTCACCGCCGCCAGCAGGAGCGAGTTGGGCAAGCGGCTTGCCACGAGTTCGGCCACCGGCATCTGCGTGGTGGTGGACTGCCCGAGGTCACCGCGCGCAATGCCGGCGAGCCAGTGCGCATAGCGCTGCGGCGCCGGCACGTTCAGGCCCATCTGCGCGCGCAGGGCGGCCAGGGCTTCGGGCGTGGCGTCCTGCCCCAACTGTTCCTGCGCGGCGTCGCCGGGCAGCACAGCGGTGATCGAGAACACGATGACCGATACTGCCAGCAGCGACAGCAGGGCCAGCAGCACACGCCGTATCAGCAGCTTGAGGATGACTCGATTCATGACTGCCCCTTCATCACCTTCCGCAAGAACGCCGGCACGCCGTCAGGCTTCAAGCCAGACGTTTTCGGCAAACGAATAGCCCATCAGGCCGCCCAGCGGGATCGGCGCCAGGCCCTTGAGCTTGGTCGTGTGCCCATCGATGCTGGCCAGGAACAGCGGAATGCCGATGCCGGCCTCTCCGTGGATCATCGTCTGCATGTCGGCATACATTTGCTTGCGCTTGGCGACGTCGGTCTCGGCACGGGCTGCGGTGAGCAGCTGATCGAACTTCGGGCTCTTCCAGCGCGATTCATTCCAGGCCGCATCGGACTTGAAGAACTGTGTGAGGATCGTATCGGCGCTCGGGCGCGGGTTGACGTTGCCGAAGCCGACGGGGCTGTTCAGCCAATGGTTGGACCAGTAACCGTCGGCTGGCATGCGCTTGATGTCGAGGTCCAGACCGATACGCTGGCCCGTCTGTTGCAGCACCAGCGCAATCTCCACGGAATACATGGCCGCCGGCGATGCCACCACCGGAATCTTGCCGGTCACGCCCGACTTCTGCAGGTGGAATTTCGCCTTATCGATATCGAACGCGCGCTGCGGCAGTTCCTTGAAATAAAAGCGGTTGGTCGGGTCGATCGGCTGGTCGTTGCCCAGCACCGCGTAGTCCAGCGCGATGGTCTTCTTCATCTGTTCGCGGTCGAACAGGGACTTCATCGCCATCACGAAATCGGGGTTCGCACCCGGGCCCGTATCCTTGCGCATGATCAGGTCGGAGTACTGGCCCGATTGCGTCGCAAAGATCGCATAGCCGGGCGTGCTCTTCACACGCGCCACGGCGCGCGGGTTGACCGAGGCCACCAGGTCCATCCCGCCCGACAGAAGCGCGTTGACCCGCGCGCTTTCGTCGCCGATGCCGACGAACTCGATTTCGTCGAGATACGGTTTGCCCGGTTTCCAGTAGCCGTCGTTGCGCACGACGACGGTACGCACGCCAGGCTTGAATTCCTTGATCTTGTACGGGCCGGTGCCGATGCCGCCGTTGAAATCGGTCGTGCCGTCCTTGACGATATGGAAGTGGAAGGTGCCCAGGATCACCGGCAAGTCGGCATTCGGCGCGGTCAGGACCACCGTCACCTCGTTCGGGCCGGTCGCCTTGACGCTCTCGATCTGGTCGGCCAGCACCTTGGCCTTCGAGGCGGTGGCCGGATCTTTGTGGCGCATGACGGAATACACCACGTCCGCCGGGGCCAGCGCCTTGCCATCATGGAAGGTCACGCCCTTGCGCAGCGTCAGCACCCAGGTCTTGGCATCCGCCGTGTGGTACGACTCGGCCAGCGCAGGGCGCGGCGTCAGGCTGCCGTCCAGAACAAACAGACCGTTGTAGACCATGTTGCAGCGCACGTAGTCGTTCTGGTTCGACTGCTTGGCCGGGTCAAGCGTGTCGGTCGCTGCTGCCGTGGCTGCCGCCACGCGGATGCGCCCACCACGGCGCGGCGTCTGTGCATACACGCTGACGGCCGTACCGGCCAGGCCACCAGCCAGCGTGGCATGCATGCCACCCGCCATCAGCATCTTCAACACGTCGCGTCGCGAGGCACCGCGCTTGAGCGACGCCATCACGCGCTGGCTTTCGGCGGGACCGACAAGGTTCTCGAACTCGTTATGGCTGTCGCTCATGGTGGGGCTCCTGATGGATCTGGTCTGAATGGAATGCGTTGCGATCGTTGGATACTGCGGAAGACTGCGTGTGCGGCGCCGCTCAGGCAAATCGGTCCTTGAGCTGGTAGTACATGCCGACCGCGGGCAAAAACCACGGCGGGCCAAAGTGACCGGGGATGGCGCTCCACGCGCGATCTCGCCACGGGTTGGCAGCGGCATCGCCGGCCATGACTTCGGCCATGCGCTCGCCCATGTGCACGGACATCTGCGTGCCATGCCCGCTGTACCCCATGGAATAGAACAGGCCGTCACGTTCACCCGCATGCGGCAGGCGGTCTTGCGTCATGTCGACGAGTCCGCCCCAGCAGTAATCGAGGCGCACGTCGCGCAACTGCGGGAAAGTTTCCGTCAGGCCGGTGCGGAGGATTTCGCCGCTCACCGCGTCCTGCTGCGGGCTCGACACCGCAAAGCGAGCGCGGCCGCCAAACACCAACCGGTGGTCTGGCGTGAGGCGGAAGTAGTGGTGGATATTCGCCACCGTCACATACGTGCGGCGCGCCGCCAGCAACGCGTGCGCTCGCTCCGCACCGAGCGGTTCGGTGGTGACGATGAAGCTGCCGATGGGAACGATGCGCCGACGCAGCCAGCCGAACGTGCCGTAACCGCCATGACGCGACGCGCCGGTCGCAAGCAGCACCTGCTTGGCCAGCACCGTGCCGCGCGTGGTGTGGATGCGATGCACCTGTCCCTGCACACGCTCGACGCGTTGCACGCAAGTGCTCGTATGAATCTGGGCGCCCTGGCGTTGAGCCGCCATGGCCAAGCCTTGCGCGAAACGGCCCATGTGCATCTGGCCGCTACGCTTGTAGAGCAAGCCGCCTTGGAAGCGCTCGCTCTGCACCTCCGCGCGCACGCGGGCAGCATCGAGTATCTCGACATCCCGATCGACACCATCCGCAATCAGCCGGTCCGCGCTGCGTTGCAGGGCGTCCATCTGATACAGCCTGGTGGCGAGCTTGAGCTTGCCGTTGCGCTGGAAGTCGCAGGCGATGCCCTCGTCGCGCACGATGCGCTCAACCGTATCCACGGCGGCGTCGTAGGCGTGATACCAGGCGCGGGCGCGGTCCACGCCAACCTTGGCGGCCAAGTCGGCGTAGTCGACGGCCAGGCCGTTGTTCACATGACCGCCATTGCGCCCCGACGCCTCGGGCGCCACCTTATCGCCCGCTTCCAGCACGACCACGCTGGCGCCGCGCCGGGCCAGCGCCAGCGCGGCCGACAACCCCGTGAAACCGCCACCGACGATCACCACGTCTGCCTGCGCCGGCAGATCGTGCGCGTCCAGCGCCAGCGCGGGCACCGAGTCGTTCCAGTAGGAGTCGAGTTTCATGGAGGTCATGTGGGGCGACGATGGAGACGCGGCTTAGAGGCCAACAACACCGGGCAGGCCGCCGATGTCCTGGATCTCGGTGTAACGGTACGCCGGATTGCCCGGGCCGTGGCCGCGGTTGACGAACACCTTGTTGACGATGCCGAGGTCATCGGCCGACATCAGGTCGTAGCGCAGGCTGGACGACACGTGCAGCACGTCTTCCGGGTTGCAGCCGAGCGAATCGAACATGTATTCGAAGGCCTTCAGGCGCGGCTTGTAGGCCTGGGCCTGCTGTGCGGTGTACACGCGGTGGAACGGCGCGCCGAGCATTGCCACGTTCTTCTGGATCTGCGCGTCGTCTGCGTTGGACAGGATCACCAGCGGGATTTCCTTGGCCACCTTGGCCAGACCTGCCGGCACGTCGGCATGCGGGTCCCACGTCGGCACGGCGTCGTAGTAGGCCTGGCCGTCGGTGTCGAAATACTGGATCTTCCATTTCTTGCACAGGCGGCGCACGGCGTTCTTCAGGACCACCTCGTACGGTTTCCAGTCGCCCAGGACCTCGTCGAAGCGGTAGGCGGTGAAGTCGGCGATGAACTGCTCCATCTGCTCGGCCGGGATACGGTCTGCAAACAACTCGCGCGTCATCTCGCCCATGCGAAAGCGCGTGAGCGTGCCATAGCAGTCAAAGGTGATGTACTTGGGGCGGAAGGTCATGGTTTGAGGTCCTCAGGTCCTGAAGGTGGCTGCCGTTATGCCGTCTTTGCAGCACGGTTATGACGAAATCATTGAAGCACGCAGGCTCGCAACGGTTGTAGGGAAATGCGCGGTCTCACGTGAGAAAGCTGCTGTTTCGGATGGCACTCGCGGCATGCCATGCGGTCTGCACCGCTGGCGTGCCGCACGCACCGCCAAGGCACGCTAGTGCGTCGCAGCAAAATCGATCAGCACACTTTTGAAGCGCAGGTTGGCCTCCACGGCTTGCCGGCCCAGATCCTTGCCGATGCCCGATTGGTGATAGCCGCCGGTGGGAATGACGAAATCCGCGCTGCGTCCATAGCGGTTGATCCACACCGTGCCCGCTGCGATGCCGCGCATGGCGCGCAGCGCGCGTCCGATGTCTGCGGTGTGCACGCCGGCAGCCAGGCCGTAGTGTTCGTGCGCAGCGAGTGCCAGGCCTTCCTCTTCGTCATCGAAGGTCTGCACGGTCAGCACGGGGCCGAAGATTTCTTCCTGCACGGCGGGGTTGTCTGCGCGCACGCCTTCGAGCACCGTGGGCTGGAAATACGCCCCGCCTGGGCCATCGCCAAACAGGCCGCCGCCGCAGCGCACTTGCGCGCCGGCATCGCGCGCACGCTCCACGATGTCGAGAATGCGCCCCGCCTGGGCTTGCGAGATGATGGGCGGCAGCGTGGCCGTGTCATCCCAGGTGGCGCCAGGCCGCAGCGCGGCAAAGCGTGCGGTAATGCGCTCGATCAATGCCTGGGCAATGTGCCGCTGCACGATCAGGCGCGAGCCAGCCACGCACACTTGCCCAGCGTTGCCGGTGATGGCGCCCGCGACAATGCCTGCCAGCCGGTCGATATCGGGTGTGTCGTCAAACACGAGTTGCGGGCTCTTGCCGCCCAACTCCAGCGTGACGGGCTTCGGACCATGCGACGCACAGGTCGCCATGATGGCGGAGCCCGTGCGTGTCGAGCCGGTGAAGGTCATCTTGGAAATCAGCGGATGCCGCGTCAGTGCGTCGCCCGTGGTGCGGCCGTCGCCCTGCACCACGTTGAAAAGGCCCGGCGGCACGCCCGCTTCGATGGCGAGTTCAGCCAACCGGATGGCGGAATACGGCGTCAATTCGGAAGGCTTGAGCACGACTGCGTTGCCGGCGGCCAGCGCCGCGCCGACCTTCCACGAGACCATCACCAGCGGGAAATTCCACGGCGTGATCGCGCCGACCACGCCATACGGCTCGGCCACCACCATCCCCAGGTTGTCGTGCCGCGTAGCCGCCACGTCGCCGCCGAGCTTGTCGGCGTATTCGGCAAAGAAGCGCAGGCCTTCGGCGGTGAATGGCACGTCCCAAGCCGCGGCATCGCGTAGCGGCCGGGTCGAGCACACCGCTTCAAGCGGCGCCATGTTCGCCACGTCGGCGTCGATCAGGTCGGCCCAGCGGCGCAGCACGCGCGCCCGGTCACGCGGGGCGCGTCGCGCCCAGTCAGTCGTACGCCAGGCATGCCAGGCGTCTTGCACGGCAGCATCCACGGTGGAGGCGTCCGCCAGCGGCAATTCTGCATGCACTGCGTTGTCGGACGGGCGACGCACGGTAATGCGGTCCGCACCGGGCACAAGCCTGCCGCCGATGAAATGGCCCGAGGGCACGCGGATGCTATGGGGATCAAATTTGGCCACGAAATTGGGGGGCGCCGGAAGTCCTGCACCCATATCGAAATGAGGTCATTGATGCTAGGCAGGAAGGCTCGGCATTTGGTTTCGTAACGGGGTGCGCTACCGCATCGAATTGCGAAACCGACACCCTCGACAGACGATGCTTGCAAATTGCGGGCAAACCCGAATTCGATCTGGCTCCGCGCTGCGATGTCGTCCAAGATAAGTGCCGGTGCCACCTTCATCCTTCGTCGGAAGGAACCTCCCATGTCTTCCTCGTCCGTACCCGCCCAGAACCTGCCCGCCGACGACGGCGTGGTGCTGCGCCCCATGACCGTCGACGATCTGGCCCAGACGCATGCCCTGTCGGAAGAGCAGCGCTGGCCGCACCGCCCGGCCGATTGGGCGCAGAGTTTTGCGCACGCCGAGGGCATCGTCGCCGAGCGCGACGGCCAGATCATCGCCACCGCGCAACGTTGGCGCTGGGGCCCGCGCCACGCCACCATCGGGCTGGTGATCGTGACGCCCGCATGCCAGGGCCGGCGCATCGGCCATCGCCTGATGAGCGCGCTGCTCGACGGCCTGGACAACCACACCGTGCTGCTGCATGCCACCGCAGAAGGACGCGGCCTCTATGAGCGACTGGGCTTTGTGCGCACCGGCGAGATCCGCCAGCACCAGGGCATTGCGCAACCCACGCCGCTGATCGCCCTGCCCGCCGGCTGGCGCCTGCGCCCCGCCGGGCTCAATGAGGCTGCGGACTTGCGCCGGCTCGACGCCCAGGCGCGGGGCATGCCGCGCGATGCACTGATCGACGATCTGCTCGCCAGCGCAGACGCCTGCGTCGTACTGGACGATGACGGCGAGGCGCGCGGTTTCGCGATGCTGCGCCGATTCGGGCGCGGCCACGTCATCGGCCCCGTGGTCGCCCCGGATGCCGAGAGCGCCAAGGCGCTGATCGCGCATCTGGCCGGCATCAACGCTGGCCACTTCACCCGCATCGACATCGATTTCGACAGCGGCCTGGCCGAGTGGCTGGAGAGCATCGGCTTGCTGCGCGTGGACGCCCCCACCACCATGATGCGCGGCGCGCCGCTGACCACGCCGCTCGGCGGGCCCACGCTGTTTGCCATCGTGACCCAGGCGATGGGTTGAACCTCGAACACCGCCCCAACACCGTATCGTGACGACCACTTTCCTCTACAAGTCCGACCCCGTCCGCGGTCGGCAATGGGCCGAGGTTTTCCGCCAGCACGCGCCCGACATCGACTTCCGCATCTGGCCCGACATCGGCGATCCGCTGCGGGTGCGCTTTCTTGCAGCGTGGGAGCCGCCCGCCGATATCGCGACACAGTTCCCGCACCTGGAGGTGTTGTTCTCTTCAGGCGCGGGGGTCGACCAATTCAACTTTGCGGCGCTGCCGCCCACGCTGCCCGTGGTGCGCATGGTGGAGCCCGGCATCGTGCGCGGCATGGTGGAGTACGTCACGAATGCCGTGCTGAGCCTGCACCGCGACATTCCCGCCTACCGCCGCCAACAGCAGGCGGAGCAATGGCGCCCGCTGCCGGTGCGGCCCGCCAATGAACGCCGCATTGGCGTGCTGGGGCTCGGCTCGCTGGGGCAGGCCGTGCTGGCGCAGTTGCAGGGTTTCGGTTTCGACTGCGCGGGCTGGAGCCGATCGCGCCATGCCATCGACGGTGTGCAGTGCTTTGCCGGGCAAGACGAACTGGCAGCCTTCCTGGCGCGCACCGACATCCTGATCTGCCTGATGCCGTTGACCGATGCCACACGCGGTGTGCTGAACGCAGCGCTGTTCGGCCAGCTGCCGCAAGGCGCCGCGCTGGTGCATGTTGGCCGCGGCCCGCAGCTGGTGAACGACGACCTGCTTGCAGCGCTCGACAGTGGGCAGCTCAGCGAAGCCATGCTCGACGTGACCGACCCGGAGCCGCTGCCCGCCGGCCATGTGTTGTGGCGCCATCCGCGCGTCCACATCACACCGCACATTGCCAGCATGACGCAGCCGCTTTCCGCAGCAGCGGTGGTCATCGACAACCTGCGCCGCTTCACCGCCGGCGAACCCATGGTCGGGCTGGTGGACCGCTCGCGCGGCTACTGAAACCATGCATCAAACGGCGCGCCGCACGATCTGCTGCTGCGCGCCGAACAACAGCAGCACGCTGCGTTCTTCCCGCGCAAAGCAGCACCAAGGCTCAGGCCGCACAGCCTACTCTTGAGTCCATTGATTGCCTTCACTGCACGAACGGACTCTGCCATGACCCAGCTCACCGATCTGCCCCAGCTTGCCTCGCTTGACGCCATCGACCGCGCACACCTGATCCACCCGGTGGCCGCCTGGCGCACCCACGAGCAACGCGGGCCGACCGTGCTGACATCCGGACGCGGTGCGTGGCTGACCGACGCGCATGGCAACGAACTGCTCGACGCTTTCGCGGGCTTGTGGTGCGTCAACGTCGGCTATGGCCAGGAGAGCGTGGTGCAGGCCGCCGCCGAGCAGATGCGCCGCCTGCCCTACGCCACCGGCTACTTTCACTTCAGCAGCGAGCCCGCCATCCGCTTGGCCGACAAGCTCGTGCAGATCACACCGCGCTCGCTCAATCACGTCTATCTCACGCTGGGTGGGTCTGAGGCGGTGGATGCAGCGGTGCGTTTCATCGTCCAGTACTTCAATGCCATCGGCAAGCCGACGAAGAAGCATTTCATTTCGCTGGAGCGCGGGTATCACGGCTCGTCGTCCACGGGCGCGGGGCTGACGGCGTTGACGGCGTTCCATCGCGGTTTCGATCTGCCGCTGCCGACGCAGCATTACATCCCCTCGCCCAACCCATACCGCGCGGCCAACCCGGCGGATGCGCAAGGCATCATCGACGCTTCGGTAGCAGCATTGCGCGACAAAGTGGCGGCGTTGGGCGCGGACAACGTCGCCGCGTTCTTCTGCGAGCCCATCCAGGGCTCCGGCGGCGTGATCGTCCCGCCCAAGGGCTGGCTCAAAGCCATGCGCGACGCCACGCGCGAACTGGGCATCCTGTTCGTGGTGGATGAGGTCATCACCGGCTTTGGCCGCACCGGCCCCATGTTTGCCTGCGATGCCGAAGGCGTCGACCCCGACATCATGACGATGGCAAAGGGGCTCACGGCGGGCTATGTACCGATGGGGGCGACGCTGATTTCCGACCAGATTTACGCGGGCATTGCCGACGGCGCGCCCGCCGGTGTGCCGATCGGCCACGGCGCGACGTATTCGGCCCACCCCGTGAGCGCAGCGGTGGCGCTCGAAGTGCTGCGCCTGTACGAAGAAGGCGGCATCCTCGCCAACGGCCAGCGCGGCGCGGCCAGTTTTGCGGCCGGGCTCGACGGGCTGCTCGCGCATCCCCTGGTGGGCGACTCACGCCATCGCGGCCTGCTGGGCGCACTCGAACTCGTGAGCGACAAGGCGACCAAGCGGGGCTTCGATGCCGCACTTGGCCTGCCCAACCTGATTGCCACGGCTGCCTACGGCAACGGCCTCGTGTTCCGGGCGTTTGGCGACAACATCCTCGGCTTCGCCCCCGCGCTGACCTACACCGAAGACGAGTTCGCCCAACTCTTCATGCGCCTGAAGAAGACGCTCGACAACGTATTGGCCATTCCGGCCGTGCGTGCGGCGCTCGCCTGATGCAACCGGTAGCAACAGCCCCCAACGAGCTGAGACAAAAGACACCGGCTGCCGCAGAATCGGATCTATCTTCCACGCCTTCGCCCCTGCCATGACCGAAGCTCTCAAGATCGATCGTCTGGACCTGCGCATCCTCGCCCAACTGCAGAAGAACGGGCGCATGACGAACGTGGACCTGGCCGATGCCGTGGGCCTGTCTCCCAGCCCGTGCCTGATTCGCGTCAAGCGCCTGGAGCAAGCCGGCTATATCTCCGGCTACGGCGCGCACATCCGCCTGGAAAAGTTGGGCGACACGCTGACCGTGTTCACCGAGGTCACGCTGTCGGACCACCACCGCGAAACCTTCGTGCGCTTTGAAGCGGCCATCCGCGAGGTGGACGAGGTGCTCGAATGCCACCTGCTCTCCGGCGGCTACGACTACCTGCTTCGCTTCATCACGCGCGGCGTCAATCACTACCAGGAAGTGATTGAAGACCTGCTGGAGCGCAACATCGGCATTGCCAAGTACTTCAGCTACATCGTTATCAAATCGCCATTCATCAAAACGCACTGCCCGATCGAACGGCTCTTTCCCAACCAACGCTGACGCCCTCGAAACCGAGTCCGCTGCTGGATGCGGTGAGGAATAGCCCTGCATGACAACCGCCCTGATGCTGCATCGCGCCGATGGCGCCCCAATCTCAACCGCGTTCCGGCCTGCCGCCCTGAGCCCCGACGACCCCTTCGCGCAAGAACGGGAGATTGCCTGGGAAGGACCCAACGCGATGAGCGCCGGCCGGGCGAGCTTTGTCGGCGAACGGGATGTCGCGAGCTTTCCCCATACCGAGACGCTCGCCGTCGTGGAGGGCGAGGTGACGCTCACGGCGCCGGGCTCTATACCGCACGTGATCGGCCCGGGCGCGGGCGCGGTCATCGCATCCGGCACAGCCGTGCGCATCGAGGCTGCCACGGGCGTTCGATTCGTGTTCTGCGCTGCTGTCATCAACACACCGCCCACGCCTGCGCTCATCCCACTGCACGCAGATGCGGACTTCAAACCCTCGGGCGGCCCGGCACCGGAAGTCCTGATCGGGCCGGTTCCGCAGTGCCGCAGCGACAACGTCTTCACCGACGAGCCAACGCAATACCGCGCCGGCACCTGGGACTCAACGCCGTATCACCGCATCGTGCGCGCCCATCCGGTGAACGAGTTCATGTATGTGCTCGATGGCGGTGTGCAGTTCGCTGGCCCGGATGGCAGCGTGCTGTCCGTGAGTGCCGGCGATGCCATCTTCGTGCCGCAGGGCGCCGCCATCGGATGGCTCAGCACGGAGCATGTCGCCAAGTTCTACGTGGTGCAAAACGCGCAGGCCTGAACGAACAAGGAAACCGATCTATGTCCCAGCCGTTGCGCCTCATCGAGAGCGCCGCTTCCCTTCCAGCGCAAGCCGACGTCGTCGTGATTGGCGGCGGCATCATCGGCGTCTTTGCTGCCTACTACCTGGCCAGGCGCGGCGTTTCGGTGGCCGTGGTCGAAAAGGGCCGTATCGGGGCCGAACAGTCGAGCCGAAATTGGGGCTGGTGCCGACAGCAAAACCGCGATGCGCGTGAACTGCCGATGGCCACCAAGAGCCTTGAACTGTGGGAGCAGTTTGCCGCCGACACGGGAGAAGACACAGGTTTCCGCCGCTGCGGCCTGCTCTATCTCAGCAACGACGAAGAAGAACTTGCCCGCTGGACGAAGTGGCGCGATTTCGCAAAGACGGCCGGCGTGACCACGCACATGCTGAGCAGCACTGAAGCCTCCGAGCGTGGCCGCCTCACCGGTCGCGCGTGGAAGGGCGGCGTGTTCTCACCGAGCGACGGCACGGCCGACCCGGCCAAGGCTGCACCGTCTGCGGCGGCTGCGCTCATGAAGCTCGGCGGCACCGTGCACCAGAACTGCGCCGCACGGGGCATTGAAGTCGAGGGCGGCCGCGTGAGCGGCGTCGTCACCGAAGCCGGAACCATCAAGACACGCACCGTGGTGTTTGCAGGCGGTGCCTGGGCCTCGTCGTTCTGTCGCCAATTGGGCATCCGTTTTCCGCAGGCCACCGTTCGCCAGTCCATCGTGCGTGTGACGGGGGTGACCGAGCCGGTGCCTGACGCCCTGCACACTGCACGCGTGTCCATCACCCGCCGCAGCGATGGCAGCTACAACCTGGCCATCAGCGGTCGCGGACGCGTGGACCCGACGGCACAGCTGCTGCGCTTCGCGCCGCAGTTTCTGCCGATGTTCGCGAAGCGCTGGCGCAATGTGTTCCCCGGCGGGTTGGAAGGCATTCGCGCGGGCCACGAAACACTCGCGCGGTGGCGGCTCGATGCGCCCACGCCCATGGAGCGCATGCGCATACTCGACCCACGGCCGGATGCGGCGGCTGTCAGGCAAACCTATGACCGCGCCGTCGAACTGCTGCCGGTGCTGGGTCAAGCGGGCATCGCCAACGCCTGGGCCGGTTTCGTAGACAACACGCCGGACGGCGTGCCCGGCATCGGAGAAGTGCCGGAGATTCCCGGGTTCATCCTGGCCGCAGGCTTCTCGGGTCACGGGTTCGGTATCGGCCCCGGCGCCGGCCATCTGATCGCTGATCTGGTGACAGGCGAAAAGCCGATCTTCGACCCTGCCCCCTACGACCCGGCACGCTTCAAGCACTCGGCCTGGGGCAAGGTGGCGGATTTCTAGCGCCGCAGTATCGGGATGGAGAAAAACATGGCCGCAATTCAAGAACCTGATGGAACGGCGGCCAACGCGCGGCGAGCAACTTCGCAGAACCAGCGCACGCCCAGCGGCAGCGCGTCGTCGTTGAAGTCGTAGCACGGGTGGTGCAGCGGGTATTCGCCATCGGGGCCGGCATCCGCACGGCCTTGACCGAGCCAGAGATAGGCGCCGGGCTTGCGCTGCAGCATGAACGCGAAGTCTTCGGAGGTGAATGCAGCGTGTGGCGCCTCTGCAACCTCCAGGCCGATTGCCTGCGCCGCGTCCAACGCGAGCACCGATTCGGCCGGCGTGTTGATGGTGGCAGGGTAATAGCGGCGGTAATCCACCGCCACCTGCGTGCCGCTGCCCAGCGCGATGCCATTGGCCGTGTCGCGCAGTGCCGCCTCGATGCGATCCTGCGATACAGCATCAAAGCTGCGAACGGTGCCGGTGATGCGTACTTCGGCCGGCAGCACGTTATGGCTGTGCCCGCCTTCGATGCGCGTGACGGACAACACCGCCGATTCGCTCGGATCAATGCGGCGCGACACGATGGTGTGCAGTTGCGCCACAAGCTGGCTGGCGGCGAGGATGGCGTCCGGCGTGTGGTGCGGTTGGGCCGCATGCCCGCCACGCCCGCGCACGGTGATATCGAACCGATCTGCCGCCGCCATGATCGAGCCCGGCCGCGTCTGCGCATGTCCGAGCGGCAGATCCGGCCAGTTGTGTAACGCATAGACGGCATCGCATGGAAAACGCTCGAACAGGCCGTCTTCAATCATCCGGCGCGCACCGGCCTGGCCCTCTTCTGCAGGCTGGAAGATGAAGTGGACGGTGCCGTCGATGCCCGTGCGCGCAAGCTGGCGCGCGGCGCCAATCAGCATGCTGGTGTGGCCGTCATGCCCGCAACCGTGATGCTTGCCCTGCATGCGGCTCGCGTGCGGTGATCGACCCAGTTCGACCATCGGCAGCGCGTCCATGTCGGCGCGCAGCGCGACACTGCGGGTGCCTCGGCCGCCGCGCAGCGTACCCACCACGCCGGTGCCGCCAATGCCCTCCTCTACCGCCAGCCCCAACACACGCAGCGACTGCGCGACGATGCCGGCCGTCCGGTGTTCTTCGTAGGCGAGTTCCGGATTCGCATGCAGATCGCGGCGCAGTGCCACGAGGTCTGGCAGCAGATCGGCGACCGGCTCCGCAATGGCGTCGCGCTTCACTCGCCGGCCTCGACCGCGTCGGCAAGCTGGGCCAGTGTATGGAAGTGGTAATCGGGCACGGTGTGCTCCGATTCGATGGTGCCGCCCGAGTCTTTCATGCCGTGCCGGCGCTCGATCCAGCAGGTGGTGATGCCAAGGCGTTTGGAGATGCCGATGTCGTGGTACTGGCTCTGCGCCACGTGCAGGTTGTCGGCTTGCTTGAAGCCCCAGGCGCCTTCATAGCGGCCACGCGCGTAGGCGAAATACTTCGCATCGGGCTTCTCGCAGAGGGCATCGTCGCAGCTGAGCAGCAGGTCGAATGGTTCGCCCAACGTCCGCTGAAAATGCTCGAGCGCCCAGGACTGCGCGTTGGTCATGGTGACGAGCTTGAAGCGCTTGCTCAACCGCTGCAGCGCCTCCACCGAATCGGGAAACGCCGGCCATTCGGCCACCGAATCGCGAAAACCACGCGCCAGCGCATCGCTATCGGGCAGGCCAAGCTGCTGCGCCACGATGTGCCAGCACGGCACCAGATCATCGGGATACCACTCGGTCTGGCCACGTTTGCGCGCTGCCCGATACGCGCCTAGAAAATCCTCGTCGGTGACCCTGCTGTCGGGCACCGCCCGGCGCAGGTAGGCAAGCATGCCTCCCTCGAAGTCGATCAACGTTCCGACGACATCGAAAGTGAGCACTTTGAAATCCCGAAGGGCCATGACAACGCTCCTGAATGGTTGGACGCCAGAATGAATCCAAGGGTGGCGGCAAGCCACCTTGCATGGCGTCTAGCTTAGGAGCAGCCACGCCAACGATGGTGCCGATCGCGCGCCACGGCACGGCAGCGAATTGCGTTTTTGCCGAGCTGGCGCACAGATCGTTTGGTGAGCGGCCCTGGGCGACGATACCCGCACCGCGCCTGGTGGTTACCTCCAGGTGCGTACTTGTTGCCACGTCGTCCCGTCCTTACTCTGGGTGCATCGCAATGCTTCCGCTTGCCGGCCCGGCAGCGGACACCTCGGAGGTTCCATGCTTCAAACCGCGTGGCTCTGGCTGCTGGCAGCCGGGGCTGTGGAGATCGCCATGGCGATCTCGCTCAAATTTGCACAGGGGTGGACGCGCCCCATCCCGAGCGTGCTCGGCATCGTGACGGCGCTTGCCAGCGTCTTCCTGCTCACGCATGCCATGCGCGGCCTGCCCGCAGGCACGGCCTACGCCATCTGGACAGGCATCGGCTCAGTGGGCGTGACGGTGCTGGGCATCGTGCTCTTTGGTGAGAGCATGCAGCCCGCGCGCCTGGCCTGCATCGGGCTGGTGATTGCCGGCACCGTCGGCCTCAATTTCTTCAACGCAGCATAAGACCGTATCAGGAGCCCGTCATGACCCGTCTGCTCTATATCGAAGCCTCTCCCATGAAAACGCTGTCCCACTCCATCGACGTGGCAAAGCAGTTTCTCGATGCCTACCGCGTCGCGCACCCAGGCCATGAGATGGACACGATCGACTTGTGGAGCAAGGACATCGACCTGCCCGAATTCGACGCCGATATGATCGGCGCCAAGTTTGCGGTCCTGCGAACCCAGAACGCTACGCCGGAACAGCGTGCGCAATGGCAGCGCGCGGTGGCCCTGTCGCAACGCTTCAACGCGGCAGACCATTACCTCTTCTCTGTGCCGATGTGGAATTTTGGGGTGCCCTATCGGCTCAAGCATTTCATTGATGTGGTGACGCTGCCGGGACAGAACTGGAGCTGGTCGCCGGCCACGGGCTATCAGGCGCTGCTCTCGGCCAAGAAGGCGGCGCTCGTCTACGCCAGCGCTGGGGCGTACGCCGCACACACGGAAGGTGCCAGCGAATCGCCGGACGACTTTCAGAAACCTTATCTGCGCCGCTGGCTTCGCTTCCTGGGCATTGAAGACGTGACCGAGATCAGCGCAGCACCCACGCTCACCACGCCCGACGTGCTGGCGGCCGCCAAGGCGGATGCCAAAGCACGCGCCGCCGCACTGGCATCCATCTTCTGAAGCGCTTACCTGCAAACGGGGGTTGACCGCGCTTCAAAGTGTATCTATCATGGTTACATTTTTGCGTTCACCACCATGTCCACCAGCAGCCGCTTCGCCGTCGCCGTGCATATCCTCACCCTGCTTGCCAGCGCAGAGGGGCCGGTGCCGTCGTCGCTAATCGCGGGCAGCGTGGGAACCAACCCGGCGCTCATCCGGCGTCTGGTGGCGCAACTGGCCGACGCCGGTTTCGTGACCTCGCAGATGGGCGCGACGGGCGGCGCCACGCTGGCACGGCCGGCAGAGCGCATCACGCTGCTGGACGTCTTTCGTGTGGTGGAATCGCCGGTGCTGATTGCGCTGCCGCCCAATGCACCCAACCCGGCGTGCGAGGTCGGCCGCGAGATCACCGGCGTGCTGGAGCGTGTGACGGAGCGCGCTCAATCCGCGCTGGAAGCAGAGCTTGCCGCGCAAACCATCGCCAGCATCCTCAGCGAGGTAGGACACGCACAACGCCGCCGCCGTCGAGCCTAGCCAGGCCGGCATGTCGGCCTATTTTTTTACCCCTATATGTAACTGAATTAATTACATATAACGTTTCAACCACTCGAACCATTTCATAAGGAGTTGACTATGAAGATCGCAATCATCGGCGCCACGGGGCGCGTGGGCACCCGCCTGATCGACGAAGCACTGCGCCGCGGCCATCAGGTCACGGCCATTGCGCGCACAGCATCCAAGCTGCCCGCACGTGCTGGCCTGACCACCAAGGATGTGGATGTGGCAGACCAAGCTGGCCTCGTGGCCGCACTTGCTGGCAACGATGTGGCCTACAGCACGGTGCGCTTTCTGCAGGCAAGTGCCGACCAGATCGTTGGTGCGGTGAAGAAGGCGGCCGTGCCGCGCCTGCTGGTGGTGGGTGGCGCCGGCAGCCTGGAAGTGGCCCCGGGCGTGGCGTTGATCGACACGCCGCAGTTCCCCAAGGAGTACTTTGAAGAAGCCTCGGCCGGCCGCGATTTCCTTAACGCGCTGCGCAAGGAAACCGAGCTGAACTGGACGTTCGTGTCGCCGTCGGCCATCTTCGAGCCGGGCGAGCGCACGGGCCACTTCCGCGTCGGCAAGGATTCGCTGCTGGTGGATGCGAACGGCAAGCCCTGGATTTCGATGGAGGACTACGCCATCGCCTTCCTCGACGAAACGGAAAAGCCGGCGCACCCGCGCCAGCGTTTCACGGTCGGTTACTGATCAGCGGCAGGTGGAGGGCACGGCCAGTGCCTTTTCAAAGGGGTCGCGGCGCAAGCTCGGGTCTTGCGCGCTCAGGCAATAAGCGCTGCTCCCGACTTCCACACGGGCCTGCCAGCGGCCCGCAGCGCCGCGCGATTCCTCGATCGACCGTGCCGCACGTGGCGCAGAAGCGTCTGGCCCGAATGCGTGACCGGTGCCGTGCGCTGTGCTCTGGGCGATGTTGTCTTCAGCGTGGGATCGCGCTCGCTGGCTGGGCATCAGCGGTGCAGCCAGATCGAGCGTGCGCGCTTCAACTGCATCGGCAGCCGCCGGCGCGGCAGACATGGGCTGCTGCACCGGTTCAGCTGAATGCGGGATGGAATCTGTTTGGGGCAACTTCGATGGGGTGCGCGCGCCGCGCTCCGGACGCAGCGCCGACGCCGGCGGAGGCTCGGTGTCAAGCAACCGCCCTTGCAGCATCGGCGGCCCGTCGTGGAGGGCTGGCACCGGACGATCGCGCCACCATGCCAGCAACATCAGATGCCCCAGCACCACCAGTGCCGGGACCACCAACCGCGAGCGGCGCCAATCAATGGCTGGGCGTGTCGGCCATGCCGGGAGGCGCATCATCGGGCTCGATCGGCTCGGGCGCGGAATCCAGCGCAGGCAGGCGGATCACGATCGCACAGCCCCGGCCTTCTGCATGGGCCAGGCCGTCTTCGATGGCCACCGAGCCATTCCCCAATTCAACGATACGGCGCACGATCGCCAGGCCCAGGCCACTGCCCTGCGACTGGCTGGTGCGGGGGCGGTAGAAACGCTCGAATACGCGATCGCGCTCGTCGGGCGGAATGCCGGGGCCGGAATCTTCAATGCGCAGCTCGACCATCGGCGTGCCCGCCTGGTCGATACGCTTGACGGCCAGTCGCACCTCGCCACCGTTGGGCGTTTCGCGCACGGCGTTGTCGAGCACGTTTTCCACCAGCGTCGCAGCATCTTCATGCGACACCGACACCCACGCCTGGTTGGCGCCGTCGTACGACAGCGTGATGTTGCGACGCTCGGCGCGCGAGGCCTGCTGGATCACGCCGCTGCGTGCACAGCCCGCCAAGTCGGACAACGCGCCCTGCGCAAGCTGCGCCTCCACGCGGCGGGCATCCAGCCGCGCAATGGCGAGCAACTTTGCAAGCGACTGCGTTGCGCGTGAAATGCCGCGATCGAACTCGCGCAGCGCGGTAGAACGATCGTCTTCGCTATCGGAATGCGACACGACATACGCCTGCGCCTGAATGGCCGCTAGCGGCGTGCGCAGTTCGTGCGCGGCATCGGCGAAGAAACGGCGGTCCGCCTCGATGCCACGACGTACACGCGCGAACAGCCCGTTCAAGGCGTCGACCAGCGGTTTCAGCTCCGCATGTTCAACGCTCTGCACGGGGTCAAGATCGGCGGAATCGCGCGCCTCGACCTGGCGCGTGAGCGTGCGCAGCGGCTTGAGACCCTGGTGCGCCGCCCAACCAACCATCACCATCAATGCGCTCGCCAGGATGGCCAGCGCCACCGCCACCTCTTCGAACAGGTCTCGAATGGCGCGCTCGTACGCGGTCAGGGGCTGCGCCACGGTGGCCGAGATTTTGCCGTCGACGCTGTCGACCGTGTAGCTGCGCCACGGCTTGCCCTCCAGCATGATTTCAACGACGGTGTCGTGCGCCTTGCCGCACGGCATGGTGGGCGCACCGGGGAAGGCGGTGATGACGTGGCCGGCGCGATCGCACAGCACGTAGCGGAATTCGCCCGGCAGGATGTTGGGCAGCGACAGCCCCAGCTTGATGTCGGTGAGGCGGCGCAGGAATTCTTCGCGGCGCGGCACGTCGTCCATGTTGAGCGTGGTGAGGTCCGCATAGGCCTGCGCCGACATGCGTAGATCGCTCACCACTTGGCGGCTGTTGGTGCGCGAGATTTCCAGATGCGCGATAACGAGCTGCACCAGCAGCATCAGCACCAGCGCGAGCAGGATCAGCACATACAGGCGGAACGACAGCGAGCGAACCCGCAGGATGGCTGGAACCGCCAGCTTCATTGGGCGGCCCCGCGGTTGCCACCGATCATGTAGCCGACACCGCGAATGGTCTGGATGGTTTCGTTGCCGAGCTTGCGGCGCAGGTGATGGATGACGACTTCCAGCGCGTTGGCGCTCACGCTGTCGCCCTCACGGTAGAGCGCATCCATGAGCGTTTCGCGCGGCACCCAGCGGTGGGCGCGGCGCACAAGTTCAAGCAGCAGTTGGTATTCACGCGGGGTCAGTTCGATGATCTGCCCCTCTTGCGTCACACGCTTCTGCGAGGGCTCGACCACCAAATTGCCGACGTTCCACTGGTTGGTGCTCTGCCCCGCATGCCGGCGCAGCACGGCGCGCAGGCGGGCGATGAGTTCATCCACGGGAAACGGCTTGACGAGAAAGTCGTCCGCGCCGGAATCCAGCCCCTTGAGGCGCTCAGACAGCGCATCGCGTGCGCTGGCGATGATGACGGGCACGTCGCTGTGCGCGGCCCGCAGTTCTTCCAGGAAGGTATGGCCCTCACCATCGGGCAGTCCAAGATCGAGCACGATGGCTTCGAAGGTGTTGGTGGTGATCCATTTCTGCGCGTCGACTAGGCGGCGCACCCAGGTCGCGTTGTAGCCGGCCTGACGCAGCGCGCGGGCCAGCGCCGTGCCCAACGGCAAATCGTCTTCGATAAGGAGGATGGCGTTCATGCGCGGGAATCTCGGCGGCGGTAATGACGGTAAACGGACAACCGGCGCGTGGAAAACAGGCGCCGGCGAAGCTCGAAATCTACCGCAACGGACTGAGCTTTGCCTTAAATGTGTGGAGACACGTGACGAGAAAGTCGCCCCGCCAACACATACCGGGCGCGGTTTCAGACGTGCGGCGTGGCGTTTAGCTATCATTCTGAAATTCTGATTGTATTTTCCTTAGCAACACGCGCATGTTCCGCCTCCCCACCACCGCCACCGCCCCGTTCTGCCCATCCGAGGTGCGCGGCACCGTTGCCGTGCCGCCCGGCTTGCCGCTGTGGAAGAAGCTGCTGCGTTTTGCGGGGCCGGGGCTGCTGGTATCGGTCGGCTATATGGACCCGGGCAACTGGGCGACCGACATTGAAGCCGGTTCGCGTTACGGCTATGCGTTGCTGTTCGTGGTCGTGCTTTCGAGCCTGGCGGCCATGGCGCTGCAGTGCCTGTCGGCGCGGCTGGGCATCGTCACCGGCATGGATCTCGCGCGCGCCTCTCGCAACCGCTATCAGCCCGGCGCATTGCGTGTGCAATGGCTGCTGGCAGAGCTGTCCATCATTGCGTGCGACTTGGCTGAGGTGCTGGGCTGCGCGCTGGCCTTCCACCTGCTGCTGGGCGTGCCGATCCTGTGGGGCGTGACGCTCACCGCGCTGGACACGCTGATCGTGCTGGGCCTGAAGGGCAAAAACTTCCGCCAGCTTGAAGCCATCGTGCTGGGGCTCATTCTCACGATTGGGCTGTGCTACTTCGTTGAACTCGTGCTCATCAAGCCGCATTGGCCTTCGGTGGCAGCCGGGTTGATGCCCTCGTGGCAGGCCGTGAGCCAGCGCGAGCCGCTGTATCTGGCCATCGGCATCCTGGGTGCAACGGTGATGCCGCACAACCTGTATCTGCATTCGTCCATCGTGCAGACGCGCATGACGGCTAGCACCGAGGCGGCCAAGCGCGAGGCAATCGGCCTGTCGCGGCTGGACACCATCGCGTCGCTGAGCCTGGCGCTACTCGTGAACGGCGCGATCCTGATCCTGGCCGCAGCGGCATTCAACGCGCATGGTCACCAGAACGTGGCGGACATCCAGGATGCCTATCACCTGCTGGAGCCCATCGTCGGGACGGCGCTGGCGGGGCTGCTGTTTGGCATCGCGTTGCTGGCGGCCGGGCAAAGCTCCACCTTTACCGGCACCATCGCCGGGCAGATCCTGATGGAAGGATTCCTCGACTTGCGCATCCCGTGCTGGCAGCGGCGGTTGATCACGCGCGCGCTGGCGCTGATCCCTGCGTTCATCGGCGTGGCGATGCTGGGCGACCACGCCATCGGCAAGCTGCTGGTCATCAGCCAGGTGGTGCTCGGCCTGCAATTGCCGTTTGCGATGTTTCCCCTGATCCGCATGACGAGCGATCGCACGCTGATGGGGGTATTTGTTAACAGCCGTTTAACGTCGTGGCTCGCGTGGGGATTATTCATCGTCATCAGCATCGCCAATGTGTGGCTGGTGTGGCAGCTGCTGGCTGGCTGAGACGCCCGTTGCGGGATTCCCCCACTAAAAATCCGCGCACGGGGTTGCCTGTCGCCATTAGAATGCGCGCTTTGTTGCGCAATCCGGCCCCGCCCGCGCCCGCATCATCCCGTCGCGCCAGAGGGTCTCTCTTGCCCTGCCTTGAGCGCGAACCTGCCTACCGCTTCCGACCTGCCCGACGCACGCACACCCTCGCGTGACTATCAGGCGCGCCATTTCGTGCCGATGATCATCGCGCTGAGCAAATGCGGTGTGCTCGGCTACGCCTTCGCGATCGTGCTGGGCTGGTCGGTCGGGCTGTTGCATCGGCCCGAGCCGCTGCTCGCGCTGCTCCTGCTGCTGATGGCGATCGTGGTGGTGGCACAGCGGTATCGGCACACCGGCATGTGGGGGCTGCTGGCGCTCACGCACCTGTTGGCAGAGGAGGTGGCCATCATCGCGTTCGGTCATCAGGCGGGGCTCCAATGGGTACTGCCGGCGTTCTATCTGATGCCGCTTGCGACCAGCCCCGCATGGCTCAACCGGCGCGACTTCTGCATCGCCATGGCGCTGTGCACGGCCGGGCCCATTGTCGCGCTGCTGATCGCTCCAGAACCCGCCACGGCAATCCACCACGGCTGGCTGGGGCTGGTGCTTTATCTGCCGATCTGCATTGCCGCAGCCGCCGTCATTCACCATTACCTGCTGCGCGCCATGGCCCGGCACTTTGCGGCCGAACGCAGCCTGGCCGAGCGCGCCAACACTGACCACCTGACCGGCATGCTCGCGCGGCAGCGCTTCTTCGAGCTGGGCACCTTTGCCGTCGAGCGTGCGCAGCATCATGCCGAGCCGCTGTGCGCGCTGTACCTCGACGTCGATCACTTCAAATCCATCAACGATACGTGGGGACATGCCGCCGGTGACGAGGCACTCGTCGCGCTGTCCGATGCGCTGGCGGGCGTGCTGCGCCCGGCCGACCTGTTCGGTCGTCTGGGCGGTGACGAGTTTGCAGTGCTGCTGCCGGGCTGCGGCCTGACCGGCGCGCTGGCCGTGGTGGAGCGGCTCAAGACTGCGGTGGCCGGCACGCAAACACCCGCGGGGCCGCTGACTGTGAGCGTAGGCGCCGCTCCGCTACGCCCCGGACAGGACCTGGCCCACCTGCTGGCAGATGCCGATCTCGGCCTGATGGAAGCCAAGCGACAGGGCCGCAACCGCGTGTGCGTGCCGACCGACGCGGAGCCGCAAGCAACACTGCGGCAGTAAGGCAGGCACGTTATGTGCGGCGCAGCATCCGTGTTTTCTGCACGGAGATGCCCATGGAGTGGCTCAACGCCCACACCTTCCTGCGCGTGCCGGCCCGCGATTGGGCCGCCGCCGCATTGACTGTGATCGCTGCATACGTATTGCTGTCCAGCGTCTTGCACCTGATCTGCAACCGGTTTGACGCGCGCGCGCGCCGTACCGGCTACCGCTTCGACATTCTCGTCACGGCGGTGCTACGCGATACGCATCCGCTGTTCATTGCGCTGGCAGCATTACTTGCCGGCTCGTATTTCATCGATCTGCCCACGCGCATTGCCAACAAGCTCGACCACATCTGGTTTGTCATCATCGGTTTCCAGATTGCCTTGTGGCTCAATCGCGGCGTGAAGCTGTGGGCGCGCGACCGGCTGTCGACACAGACGCACGCCACACGCAACCCGGTGATCACGTCGATGACCGCGTGGGTGCTGCGGTTCGCGCTGTGGTCGATGCTGCTGCTGGCCATTCTGGCCAACGTGGGCGTGAACATCACGGCCTTCGTCGCCAGCCTGGGTGTGGGCGGCGTGGCGGTGGCGCTGGCAGTGCAAAGCATCTTGAGTGACCTGTTTGCCTCACTCGCCATCGGGCTGGATAAGCCCTTCGAGATCGGAGACTTCATCGTCTTCGAATCGATTGCCGGCACGGTGCAGCACGTGGGCCTCAAGACCACGCGCATCCGCAGCCTGTCGGGCGAAGAGATCGTCGCTTCCAACACGGCGCTGCTTAAGAGCACGATTCACAATTACAAACGGATGTCGGAACGACGCATCGTCTTCGCCTTTGGGGTGACCTACGATGCGCGTGCCGCGCAACTGCAGAAGATTCCGGACATCGTGCGCCGTGCGGTAGAAGCCGCCGGCAACACGCGGTTTGATCGCGCGCACTTCAAGGAGTTTGGCGAGAACGCGCTGAACTTCGAGGTCGTGTATTTCGTGACCGATCCGGACTTCAACCTGTACATGGACATCCAGCAGCGCATCAACCTGACGATCCTGGAAGGTCTGGAAAACCTCGGCACCTCGTTCGCGCTGCCCACACGCACGATCCAGCTGGTGCGTCGTGACGGCGAGCCGGTTGAACCGGAAGACCTGGCAGACCGCAAATCAACCGCAAACACCCAACGCGTCAGCGCGCGGGCTAGCGGCTGACCGCCACGGGCATGCTCAGGAACGCCGCATCAAGGCTGTGCCATAGCGGCCTTGAGCGCGGCACCATGTCTTGCCGGAAGTACCACCAGAAGTAGCCGCCGACAAAGCGAGGATGGGTGACCGCGAGCCCGTAGTAATGCGCGACGAGCGCCGGCTTGCGTGCGGCATGTCGCGTCCCGACTTCTCCAAAACCCAGCGCGGCATGCGAAAACAGTCCGCCTAGCCTGGTGAACACGGCGCTCCAATCGGGCGGAGGGATCTTGCAGTCGTCTTCATAGAAGCTGATGAACACGTAGTCGAGCCCATCGCGCAGGCGCAGCGGCACATTACGTTGCACCCACTCGAACATCGCGCGTGATGGCTGCTCGGCGCAGCCCTCGTTGTAGTACAGCGTGAGCGCTGTACGGCCGCCGCCGGCTTTGATGACTTCATAGGCGGCCATGGTCTTGTCGATCACGTCACGCGTGGGGCCGGTCCACTCGCCGTTGATCTCGTTACCGATTTCCCAGACATCGACGTTGCTGCCAAGGGTGTGCAGGTAAGCAGCGGCACGCGCACGCAGTTGCTGTGCGGTGTATTGCCGGAGCGTGGAAGAATCCACCAGTTCGCCCATCACATACGCGACGTCCCGGATGGCGGCCACCGCCCCAACGTAATGCGGCGCGTCCATGCCTTCATCAAAGACGACGCGCACCGTGGGCGTGCGCGAGAGATGCGACAGCGCATCCACCACGGCTGGCACGTTGTCCACCGCATCGACCGTCACGCCATACAACGGCACAGGGCCGGCAGGCATGGCGTCTACCGGCCCTGCGGCTTCGGCGGATGCGCTCAATGCCAACATGGCTGCTGCCAGTAACGAGCGCATCCGGTACATCGTCACTTCACCGTGCTGGCGTCCGCCCAGGTGTACCCCATGCCGGTGATACCGGTGATGATGGTCTGGAAGTCGGTATAGCCGGGCGTGCCAAGTTCCGGCTCCAGCCAGAACGGATGGAAGAAGAACGAGGCAAAGCCGTCACGTACCACCTGTGCATACGTCGCATTGGTCAAGATGTCCTGTGCGGTGTACGTCAGGCATGACGACGGATCGATATTGCAGATGTTGTATTCCACGTTGCCCAGGTTTTCCGGAATGATGCGCTGGTTGTAGTAGTCCTTCTGAATGATGTAGGGGAAGAACTGGCCGACCGAAAAATCATGTCCTGCGGTGGTCGAGTTCAAGGTCTGCGGGTTGTCCGAGGTGTAATACACCACGCGCTGATACGTGTTTTTGAAGTACTGCGGCACCGCCTTGATGGACAACGGAGACGATTGATAGTGCGGCGCCTCCCAGGCAAACGGCGCGTAACCGTTGAGCTGGAATTCCAGCAGCCCCGAAGACAATCGCCCGGCTGCCCATTGCGTTGAATCCTCGTTCACGGGCCTGTTCTGCGTGGCGAGCCAGAACTCGAAGTCGTTCGCGCTGACGGCGTTGATGAGGTTCGGGATATTGCTGTACTGGTGCGTGTAGCCGTGCATCAGGATCTTCCCGCCCCGTGGCAACGCATGGTTGAGCGCCGACTTGAGCCCCGTCGCATTGACCAGGTGGATGGTCTGCGACACGCCGCCGTTGTAGACACCGTTCGGGTCTTTGTACAGCGGGATGGTGGCGATCGAGAACGGAATCTTCTTGCTGTAGAGGTAATCCGTCAGTGTGTTGATGGACGTCACGGTATTGGTGGCGTTGACGTCTTCCAGGCGCACCAACGCGCGGTGCAGCGTGGGTGCATTGGTGCCCAGAATGTCATGCAGCATGTCGCACATCACCAGATAGCGATCGCGTGGCCCGATGTAAGAGAACGGCATGTCGGCCACGTACCAGAAATTGCCCGACCGCATGATGTATGGCGCCGTTTCCTGCGTCACCGAGTTGGTGATCGTCACCACGCTGCTGGCCTTGGTGGCATCGGCCACAGAGGTCACGCCAATGTCCGGATCAGCGCTGATGGCGCCAGTCGTGGCATTGAAGGCGTAGTACTTGGTCATGCTCTGGCTCTTGTACGACACCGTATCGAAGAACCCGGGGTTTGGCGCGCTCGCCGAGGGCGCGGCGTTCATGCCGCGCAGACCGACAAAATTGATGCCGTAGCGCGAGGTGAACGGATACGCCGTGTTCCAGGCAAGTTCCCACAGGTTGTATTTGAACCAAACCACGGTCTTTTGCGTGGTGCTCACATCCGATAGGAATGCCGCCGGTATGGGGTTGTTGTAGTAGCTCCCCATGTAAAAGATGGCGGTGTACTGCTCGGTCATGCCGGCCGTGTAGTTCTGCACGGGCAGCAGCGTGATGGTGGTGTTGAAGTGCGCGAGCAGGTTGTACAGCATGATCGCGTACGACTTGCCGAGGTTGGTGTACTGGTCGTTTGGGGGGGCGTCGTACAGCACCAGCATCGGGGCCGGCGTGCTCGTTGTTGTTCCGCCTACTGTCACGCAGATGGGCCCGAGCCCGATCGTGCAGGTGGCGGCCTGTGCCGGCGCTGTCAGCGAAACGCCGAGCAGGCCGCCCGCAAAGACGAGCGCGCACAGGAACTTACGTAGCAATGTCTTCATGATGACTCTCCGACTCATGGCAATCATGGGCGATAGAACGAGCCGTCCGCTTGGCGGTAGAGCCCGAGGTTGAAGTTGGGGCCACGATCGTGGCCACGGTCTGTACCTGTCGTCTCGTTTTCCGGCGTGCCGGGGCGGACTTCGGTCATGACCGCCGGGCGCGGCGGTGGAATGACCTGTCCGTTCTCGTCCATGACGCCGTAGCCGTAGGCGCGCGCGCCTCCAGTCACGGGCCTGGGTGTTACTGCTGCCACAACGGTGGGCTGCACGGGTTGCGCAGCCGTGGCCGTCGCCCTGGAAGACGCGGGCGTTGGGGCTTTTTTGTCGGTGTCGGCGCCGGGGCTACCCTGGTCCGTCGCGCCGGTCACGATGGCAGGTACGCGTCCATCGCCCGACCACGGCGGCGCCACGATCAGCCACCCGGCAACAAGTGCGGAGGCAACCAACACGCCGCCTCCGATTTGCTTCGCTTTCATCAAGCCTCCTAGCCGTTCAGGCGGTGCTGCGTTGACGACCCTTGCGCGGTGGCACGCGCCGCTTCCAGATCGATGATTTCGGCTTCGGTAGCCGGTTTGCGAATGAGTTGCGGGCCGCGCGTCACCATTTGTGGCTGCGTGGTGAAGGCTTTCTTCAGCGCATCGACAATGCGCCGACAGGCGTGGCCGTCGCCATAGGGGTTGTGAGCCTGCGCCATGCGCTCGTATTCCGCGGCGTTATTGAGCAGCGCTTCTGCTTCATCGACGATGCGTTGCGTATCGGTGCCGACCAGCCGCGCGGTGCCCGATGCCACGGCCTCTGGCCGCTCGGTGGTGTCACGCGTCACCAGCACCGGTTTGCCTAGCGCGGGCGCCTCTTCCTGAATGCCGCCGGAATCGGTGACGATCAGGTAGGCGCGGTCCATCAGATAGACGAACGGCAGATAGTCCTGCGGCGCAATCAGATGAACGTTGTCGTGGCCGGAGAGGATGGCGTTGACCGGCTGCTGCACGTTCGGGTTCAGGTGCACCGGATACACGACCTGCACATCCGGATGACGCGCCGCCAGCAGGCGCAGCGCCACGCAGAAGTTCTCGAACGGTTCGCCGAAGTTCTCGCGGCGATGGCCCGTCACCAGGATCATTCGCCGGCCCGCTTCCAGGAACGGATAGTGCGCCGCCATCTGTGCTGAGAGCGTGGCGTCGTCGTCCAGCCGTTGCTTGACGGCCAGCAGCGCATCGATGACGGTGTTGCCGGTAAGCGTGACCTGCTCCGGATCGATGCCCTCGTCCAGCAGGTTCTGGCGCGATTCGGCCGTGGGCGCGAAATGCCAGGTCGTCACAGAATCGGTAACACGCCGGTTCAGTTCCTCCGGCCATGGCGACCAGATATTGCCGGTGCGCAGACCCGCTTCCACATGCCCGACCGGAATGCGCCGGTAGAACGCCGCAAGGCTTGCCGCCAGCGTGGTCGTCGTGTCGCCGTGGACGAGCACGGCATCGGGCTTGTAGGCATCGAGCACGCCGTCGATGCCGCCCAGCACGTTCGACGTGATGTCGGATAACGTCTGCCCAGGCCGCATGAGGTTGAGGTCAAACTCCGGCACGATGCCGAAGAGTTCCAGCACCTGATCCAGCATCTGCCGGTGCTGCGCACTCACACACACCGCCGACTCAAAGCCTGCCTCGGCCTGCAATGCCTGCACCAGCGGCGCCATCTTGATGGCCTCCGGGCGCGTGCCGAACACGGTCAAAATTTTCCCTGTCATGATTCCCCCCAGTCATCTGCATCGGCGCATACAAAGCGCGACGACGAACGTGTCGCTTCTGACGCCGGCACAGACTTCGCCAATGAGCGAAGGCCGTGCCAAGCGTCCCGCTTTGACTCGCCATGGCGCTGCGACGCCATCCTTCGGACGCCGCTGCCATTTCTCTTTGTTACCCGTTTCCCTCGGCGGTCAAAAACGTTTCATTTGCGACACCTCTGACTGGGGTCTGCTTGAATCCGGCGTTGCCTTAGAACCAAAGAATGGCGCGCGCGACCACCCCCTTTGCTCGATCCGCGTGCGTCAATGGCAAGCGGTATTGCACAGTCAAATCCAGCCAACTGGCCGGCGCTGCGTAGTGCGACTCCCGAAACCAGTAGCGGAAGTTGATGCCTGGGCCAACACCAAGCGCGAGCCGCTGGCCGATCGCCTTGTTGTCGTGATCGCCCGCCAGAACGATATGCGGATAGACGGTCAGGCGATCGCTGATCGAGTTGAGCAACCACGTGTGTCCGTAGCGCATTTCCGTGCTGACGATCATGCGGCCCTGGTTGAGGAAGTACGCGCCCTCGCCATACACCTGCCAGGTCTGCCAGCGCGGCTTGGTGACCTGCAGGTCAAGCCCCTGGTCGGTCGAAAAGCCAATGCGCAGCAGCGTATCGTTGGTGGTCAGTTGCCCGATGCGAAAGAGACGCTCGGCGGTGAACACCAGGTTGATGTCCTTGATCGGCTTGTAGCGTGCGCCCACCGAGCCCTGCACGGTGGGCAGGCCGGTGTTGCCGTTGCGGTCGTAGACGCTGTCGTAGCCACGCACGAAGAGCTGGAAGATGCTGCCGTCACGGTAGCCGATACCGGGCGGTTGCCAATACACCTCCGCGCCGGCCTGCCCCGCGCTCACCGTGTTGGGCAAACCGAACGCAGACGTTTGATACGCGCCGGAGAGGACCATGCCGAACGTGCGCTGCATCTGCTCGACTTCGCGCCGGTAGCCGAAGCGGCGGTCTGGCTGAAGGCGGTCGTCTCCGTTGCCACCGGTGTCGCTCTTGGCGTCGGCATCGGCATGGTCAAGGCTTTCCCGGAAGAGCTTGATGGCGGTCGGGTTGTCGCCCAGGCGCTTTGCTGCGTAGGCGGCATCGGCGTAGTGAGTCCAGGTGCCCTCGCCCGTGGCGAAGCCACGTTGGAACGCTGCCAATGCAGCGCGGTCGTCGCGCGCACGCAGGTGGCTGTAAGCCTCGTTCAACTCTCGCTGGCCGATCACGCGCGGATCATTGGCGGACGTGGCTTCGCCCTGCGCTTCCGGCGCCATCGCCTGGGCGAGCAGCGCCTTGGCGTAGCGCTGGCGCGCCGGGTCCGTAGCGTGTTCGGCGGCCAGCGTGGCAGCCTGGGTTGCGCCATCCCGGTCGCCCAATTGCAGGCGTGACTGCGCGAGACGCACCTGCACGTCGGCATCGGGTTCGTCCTTCATGCCGCTGAGCGCGTCGAGGGCAGCCTGCGGATGCTTGGCGGAATACGCGCTGTCCGACCAAGCCAGATGCAGGTTGCGCTGCTCCTGCGGGGTCCAGTCGGTGCCTTGCACGGCGTGCGCAAAGTCCTGTTCAGCGACGGCGGGGTCGTTTGCTTTCTGTGCAAGGAACCCGTGCTGTGCGTACACGCGCGGCTCGTCGGGATACTTCTGCAGCAGCGCATCGGCCTGCGCGCGCGCCGCACCCAGTTGGCCCTTGCGCGTGAGCACATCCAGCAGCAACAGGTTCAGTTGCAGGCTGTCAGGCTGCACGGCCAATGCCGCACGCGTGGCGGCCTCGGCATCGTCGAGCTTGTTGGCGTCGATGGCGTGATAAGCGCGATCGGCGCGAAAGTAGGCGTCGGGCTGCAACGGCGCTGGCTGCTCTGCCAGTGATACGCCATGACACAGCGCCCAGACTGCCGCAGCAATCGGCCAGCGCAAACGGCGCACGGTTAAACGGTTGGCTCTCTCGCGTGTCATGCCACACCTCCCGCAACAGATGGATTGGGCCGCGGGTCCGGCCCATGGGGCAGGTCCGGCGGCACAGGAATCGGGGGGATGGTGGAAACCTCGGGTGCGGGTGCCGTGCCGGCGGCAACACCTGGGCCGGCGCCCGTCATGGATTCGACGGCCAGCATGGCCGAATGTGCCGCCGGGCCAAACACGACCGTCGCACGGCGGTTGGGATCGGCCATCTGCGCCAGCTCGGCCGACATCTCGTGGTCGCACGCCATGAAGCATGCGACCTTGCGGCCCGCAGCACGCGCCAGCTCTTCCAACGCTTCGCCGTCGGGCAACTCCGACACGGCGATGTTGAGCGCACCGTCTTCGCCAATCGAGAACGGCACCACGTGATGCCGCACAGCCAGGTCGCGCGGCAGGCAATCGGCCAGCGCGCCCAGCACGACGTTGGTCAGACTCACGCGCGGCAGGTCGACCTGCTCGGCCAGCGCATCGGCCAGCGTGTCGGGCGTCACCAGGCCCTGCTCGACCAGCACCTGCCCAAGACGTCGCCCAGTTTGGCTCTGGATGGCAAGCGCCGCGTCCAACTGCTCCTGCGTGAGCACTTCCCACTTGACGAGCGTCTCGCCCAGCTTGCAGCGCGTGCGGCCGAGCGCGTCGTTCGACAGATAGGTGTGCTGCGTCTTGTCCCAGGCGATGGGCTTGCCGGTCAGGCAGTAGATCAGGAAGATCTTCCACGCCCGGCATACCGAGAAGAAGTTGATGAAGTTGTTCACGACGAGCCTGGGCAGACACAGCACGCCTTGCAGCGGGCCATTGAGCCGACCGACAAAGTACACGCGCTGCGCCAGCCGGTTGAACAGCAGCGCCGCATTGACAGCCAGCAGGTCCTGCATCCAGAAGCTGCCGACCACGAACGTGCCATCCGGAATCGTGACCACGCCTTTTGCCATCAGCGCGCCAAGCGCCAGATAGTTGAGCGAGAGCACATACGCCAGGATCGAGAACAGCGCCGTCAGCACGCCCTTGCGGTCTCGGAAGAACATGTAGCGCGTGATGAGATTGCCGTTCCAGCCCATCTGCAACCAGCCCTGGAACGCAATGCCGAGCACCCAGCGTGCGCGCTGGCGGTACGCCGTGCGGAACGTGCTCGGAAAGTATTCGCGCGTGGCCAGGAGTTGCGGACGCATGCCCTTGCGCCGCCCCAGGTGCCAGCGTGTGCGCGTCTTGCCCGCGGCGTCTTCGGCCGGCGCTGCGTTCTCGCAGATCGGGAAATGCACGAACGCTTCGCGCATGCCCAGTTCGCGCAGGCGGAAACTGAAGTCGTAGTCTTCCGTGAGCGTGCTGGTGTTGAACGGAGAATCGCCGCGCACCTTCATCACGGCTTCGATCGCACGGCGGCTGTAGCACAGCGCCACGCCCGCCCCGGGCACCGTGCCGGTCAGCGCCTGGCGCGCCACCAGGTCTTTCTGGTGCGTCTCGGAGAAATCATCCATGTACGTGCCGGCCACCCACTCGTACCACTTGCGTTCAAGCGATAGCACCGGCAACTGCACCAGATCCTGATCGATGATGAAGTAATTGAAGTACTTCAGCTCCAGCGGGTGGATCACGTCTTCACAGTCGTGCATGATCACGCCGGCAAAGCGGATGCCGTGCCCCGCCTCGTGCCGGATGATGGTCTGGATGATGGTGTTCAGGCAGTCGGCCTTGCATGTCGGGCCATCGTGCGTGACGGCAGCGCGCACCACGCGGCCCGGATAGCGGCGCACCATGCGCTCGACCTCGGTGGTGGTCTCCGCATCGTTGCGGTAGGCGCCGGCAAAGATGATGAAGCGCGTGTACTCCATCGTCGCCAGGGTGTTCTCGACCATCTTGGCGATGACGTCGTACTCCTTCCACGCCGGCACCATGATGGCGAGCCATTGCTCTTCGCGCTCACGCAGCGACTGCGCCGAGATCGTGACGGGAGTGCGGCCACGCTGCGGCCAGAGCCACAGCTCCCGCACCCAATAGAAGGCATCCAGGAAAAAGTCGTCGGCGGTACTGATGAAGATGACGAGCGTGGTCGCCACCGTCAAGGTGTTGAGCAACGCGAGGTAAAGGTCCCATGGCAGATCGCTCATGGCTGCCCCCCCGCTCCCATCCTATGGGCGCGTTGCCAGTGTCCGGCGTACCCCCCGCCTTGCGCTGTGGCACTCATGCTTCTCCCCAAAGGTCTTCTTCGACGTCCGACGCAACCGCTTTGCGCCGTGACATCCGGCCCGATCGCCTGCTGCCAATCGGTGGATGTGTCGCTCTCTAGCCTGCTTCTCGCGAGGGGGAACGCGAGGACCATACCAACACCCGCCGAGGCGCGCGGTTATGCGGTGCAGTGCACCACGTACGCCTTCAGACACGTGTCGGACACGCAGGGTTGTTGCATGAGTGAACGCAAGACGGGCGTGACGAGCGTCGCTAGATCGGCGCCACGGCATGCAATGTCATCTGATGCGATGGGGTATTCGTCCAGGCAGCGGACAGGCCTCCCTACAAATGACGGAGGCGCGGAGCGCCCGAGTGCAGGGTGTTTGGGTTAAGCGAGCGGGGGCCCGCCTGAACGGCACGGTGCGCAGATTGCGGTATGCGCGATCGCTCGCAACGGGCAGCGGGTTGCAAAGCCTTATGCGCAAAGGATCTGCCGGAAGATTCGCACGCCGCGGGCTGCCCGCCACGCAGTCTCGCTATGTGTGCGCGACGTTGCCGGGCGAATGGACGCCCGGGCTGACAACAGCGACCCAAGCAATTCTGCAAATCGGTTACAGCACTGAAACACAAAGCCGCGCTCTGGGCGCGGCTTGTTGGATTGAACGTATTGGCCTGTGCGTCAGAACTGTTCCCAGTCGTCTGCATCGTTGGAGACAGCAGCCAAGGCAAGCTTGCCGGGCTTGGGGGTGGCTGCCGCGGCAGGCGCTGCCTTCGCGTTCTGAACAGGAACAGCGGCTGGCTTGACCGGCGCAGCCGGGCGCTTGCGTGCCGCGCGCGCCGTCGCCGCGACAGGTTTGCGTGCGGCCGGTTTAGCGACCGGGCTGGAAACGGCCGATGCAGCCGAAGCGGCAGACGCCGCCTTTGCAGCCACGGGCGCCAGCACAGGTTCGGCGCGCACACCCGCCACCGGCAAGCGGAACGACGCCACCGCCTCGCGCAGCACGCCGGCCTGCTCTTCCAGCGATTGCGCAGCAGCGGCTGCCTCTTCCACCAGCGCGGCGTTCTGCTGGGTCACCTCGTCCATCTGCGTGACGGCCTGGTTGACTTGCTCAATACCGGCGCTTTGCTCGTCCGATGCCGAGCTGATCTCGCCCATGATGTCGGTCACGCGCTTGACTGCCACAACCACTTCGTCAATCACCGCGCCGGCCTCGGTGACCAGCGTTGAGCCGTTCTCAACGCGGCCCACTGAATCGCTGATCAACTCCTTGATCTCCTTGGCCGCCGTGGCCGAGCGCTGCGCCAGGCTGCGCACCTCACCCGCCACCACCGCAAACCCACGGCCCTGCTCGCCTGCGCGCGCGGCTTCCACTGCCGCATTCAGCGCGAGGATGTTGGTCTGGAAGGCAATACCTTCGATCACGCCGATGATGTCTGCGATCTTCTTGCTGCTGTCGTTGATGCCCGACATCGTCTCGATCACGCGGCCCACAACCTCACCGCCCTTGACGGCGATGTCCGAAGCGTTGCCCGCAAGCTGGCTGGCCTGGCGTGCGTTGTCGGCGTTCTGGCGCACGATGCTGGTCAGCTCTTCCATGCTCGATGCTGTTTCTTCCAGCGACGACGCCTGTTCTTCCGTGCGTTGCGACAGATCCATGTTGCCGGCCGCAATCTGCTTGGTGGCGCTGGCAATGGATTCGCTACCGCCGCGCATCGTCACGATGGTACGGATCAGCCCGTTCTGCATGTCGACGAGACCTTGCGTGAGCGCGCCCATTTCGTCCTTGCTGCTGACGGTGATGTGCTCGGTCAGGTTGCCGTTCGAGATCGCGCTGAAGTGGCCCAGCATCTTGGACAGCGGCACAGAGATCGCGCGGTGCAAGCCGAATGCGCAGCCCAGCGCCGCCGCAATGCCCAGCACGATGGCGCCAATGATCAGCATCAGAAACGCATGCGAGCGGGCAACCGCGCTTTCGTAGGCAGTCTTGGCCTGCTCAGCCTGGCTGCGATCCAGTGCGTCCACGGCAGCAGACAGTGCCACGAACTGAGGTGGAATGATGGTCATCACCACCTTATCTGCGGCAGCGGTATCGTGGGCGCGCAGGGCGTTCATCAGCGGTTCAACACCATCGCGGAACAACGCTGCGCGCTTGGCCTCAACGTCGGCGGCCAGGCGCGCTTCCTCCGCGTTCATGGGCAGCGCCTTGTATTGCTTCCACGCACCCTCAGACTTGGCGCGGTAAGCGTTGGCCTTTTCGATGATGGCCGGCACGTCGGCCGCATCCGGATGGAAGACCGCCCGATCCAGGGTCGTACGCACGATCGCTGCGTTCAGCTGTGCCTTGCCCATCAGCGATGCCGAAGCGAGCTGATTGGTATAGACCTCATTGATATTGGCGTCGGAGGCGCGCATCCCGATCACGCCAATGGTGCCGGTAATCGCCAGCAGCAAGGCGAGCAGCGTCAGCGCTGCATTGAGACGGAAACGGATGGAAAGTCGATTGAGCATGGCAGTCACAGCGGGTTATTGCCTCCGCTATATCGGCCGGCCCGCTCCGTTTCTGAAGCCGGCGCGGGTGGCGCCATGCAGGATGTGGCTAGTAAGGCACTGCCATGTTGTTTTCGATGCGTGCGCGATCACCCACGCGCAGTCCGTTCGGGTTGTTTTGCGTCAGCGTCACGCGCGAGTTGTCGTTCAGGCGCATGGTCACGCGATAAGTCTGGCCGACCACCGTGTTGCCTTCCACGGCGTTGCCCGCCATGGCGCCTGCCACCGCGCCGCCGATGGTGGCCACGGTGTTGCCGCGCCCGCCGCCAACCTGGTGGCCAAGCAAGCCGCCCACCACGCCGCCGAGTACCGCACCTACGCCGCTCGACTGGCCGCGCACGGGCACCGCCTCGACGTATTCAACAACGCCGTAGCGGTTATCAGCGGGCGCTTGATAAGACTGATCGCCGTTGTTCGGATACGGCGAATAGTTCGGTTGCGAGTAAGTCGGCTGGGGCTGCGAATAGGTCGGCGCCGGCTGCTGCGGATAGGGCTGCGGCGCGTTCGGGTCATAGCTGCCGTAGCCGTTGTTGTACGTGCTGTCGTAACCGCTGCTGTAGCTCGTCGGGCCGATGCTGTTGCCGTAGGCATTGCTGCCCGCGCCATAGCCCGCGCCGTAACCGGGGTACGCCGGCGCTGTCACGCAGCCTGTCAGCGCCGCTGCCACGGCAGCCAATGTGGCCACTGTCACCCAACGCGCTACGCGCCCTGTACGGTCCGACTTGTTCGTTGCTCGCATGATGAATCCCGTCTTGTGAACGAGGCGTCTGGGCCGGACCAGCAGTCTGCTCTGCGGCCTGCAGCCATGCGCCTCTTGCCGCAAAGTCTATGCCGCACGCCTGCAAACCCGTGCAACCAAACCTGCTCATCGGTAACGGGGTGTAACCGCATGGCGGCCATGGCTTCCAGCACGGCTGTGGGGCACGCGTTATCATCGCCAAGCGCCGTGCTGCGCACCTCCTTGCCGACCGGGCCTTGCCCCATTCATGCGGCCCGCCCCCTCTCCTGACCATGCAACCGACCCTGCTGCTCCTCATTGCGATGACGCCCGAGAACGTGGCGCAGATCGCTGAACATTTTCACGTCATCCATGCACCGACCCGCGCCGAACGCGATGCCGCCATCGCGCGCGACGGGCAAGATGTCCGCATCGCGCTGACCAATGGCTCGACGGGCCTGACCGGAGCGGAAATTGCCGCGATGCCCAAGCTGGAACTGGCCTGCGCATTGGGCGCTGGCTACGAGAACATCGATTTGGAGACCGCTCGCGCACGTGGCGTAGCGGTGGCCAACGGCGCCGGCACCAACGACGCCTGCGTGGCCGACCATGCCTTTGGCTTGCTGCTGGCGACCGTGCGTGGCATTCCTAAGCTGGATCGTTCCACACGCCACGGCGTCTGGCGCGACGACATTCCGCTGCAACCGGGTGTTTGCGGCAAGCGCCTGGGCATCGTTGGTCTGGGCACCATCGGGCTGCAGATCGCGCGCCGCGCTGCCGGCTTCGACATGCAGATCGGCTATCACAACCGCAAGCCGCGCGACGGCGTGTCGTACCGCTACTTCGATGCACTCGAGGACATGGCTGAGTGGGCCGACTTCCTGATCGTTGCCACGCCGGGCGGCGCGCAGACCAAACACCTCGTCAACCAGACGATCCTGGAAGCGCTGGGCCCGAACGGCTACGTGGTCAACATTGCGCGCGGCAGCGTGGTGGATACGGCGGCGCTGGAAGCGGCCATCCGCTCGGGCAAGCTGGGCGGCGCGGGGCTGGATGTGTATGAGAGCGAGCCCAAGCCGCCGGCCGGGCTGCTGGACCTGGAGCAGGTCGTGCTGACGCCGCACATTGCCGGCTGGTCGCCGGAATCGGTGCAGGCTACGGTGGATCGCTTTCTGGAGAACGCCCGCGGGCACCTGGCGGGCACAGGCGTGGTGTCCCCGGTGTAAACCAGGGACACGTCAATCACGCGATTACGACGCCGGACGCTTCATCTGGCAAGACGTCGGCTGGGCCGCAAGGTGCGGTTCCAGCGTGACGTCGGTACGCCAGCCGTAGCCGGTGTTTTCCTGGTCGTACTTGATCTTCTTGCCGTCGGCCTTCACCCAGGTGGTCACGTACAGCGTCTGCTGTGCCTGGTGATCGGTCTTGCGCATCTCGATCGGACCGTTGAGGCCGTCGACCGTCATGCCTTCCATCACCTTGGCCACCTTGGCAGGCTCGGCTGAACCGCTGGTCTTGATGGCTTTGGCCAGGAAGGCGATGCCGGTGTAAACGTCAGCGTTGAAGAAGTCGTCGTTGTACTTCTTCTTGAAGCCGTCGAGCACGGCGCTCGTTTTCGGGTTGCCGTCGTTCGGCGCGAAGTAGCTGATGACCTTCACGCGGTCTGCGCCCGAGGCCCCCATCGCCGTAGGCACACCGGTGGTGCCGGCGTAGTACGTATAGAAATTGGTGGTCAGGCCCGCATCTTTCGACGCGCGGATCAGCAGTGCCAGATCGCTCCCCCAGTTGCCCGTGATGACCGTATCGGCGCCAGACGCACGAATCTTCGCGACATACGGCGAGAAGTCCTTCACTTGCGCAAGCGGGTGCAGATCTTCACCCACCACCTGGATGTCCGGACGCTTGCGCTTGAGGTATTCCTTGGCCGCACGCGCCACCTGGTGGCCGAACGAGTAATTCTGGTTCAGCAGGTAGACCTTCTTGATGTTCTGGTCCTTGGCGAGATAGCTCGTCAGGGCCTCCATCTTCATGTCGGAGTTGGCGTCCAGGCGGAAGTGCCAGTAGTTGCACTTGCTGTTGGTCATGTCCGGATCGACCGCCGCGTAGTTGAGATAGATGATCTCTTTGCCGGGGTTGCGGTCGTTGTACTTGGCGATGGCGTCCTGCAGTGCCATGCCCACGCTGGAGCCGTCGCCCTGCGCAACGTAACGGATGCCCTGGTCGGTGATCTGCTTGAGGATCGTCAGGCTTTCTTGCGGCGATACCTTGTTGTCAAAACCGACGACTTCGAACTTGGTGCCGTTGCCGCTCCAGTTCTGCTGGTTGGCCAGGTCGGCCGCATATTGCCAGCTGCGCAGCTGGTTCTGGCCCAGCGCGCCCATCAGCCCGGACAGCGGATCGATCCACGCGATCTTGACGGTCTCGGCGTGGACGGTGCTCGGGCAAAATGCGCCTGCGAATGTGCCAACTGCTGCCGCCGCGCACAGCGCGAGTCGGAATGCCTTCATGCAAATGTCTCCTGATGTCTTATCGTTTGACGCCGTGCAGAAGGCATCGTCGAGCATGGTTTTGCACAAAACCGCAAACCGAGGCTTGCAGCAGCTCGATCCTTCCATACACAAACGTATGTGCATGGTAGGAGTGCGTTTGTTGCCGTGTCAACCCGCGCAAACCTGGGGGCCTCAGCACGATTTAAGCGCTAGACAGGCCCGCCAGCGGGGCTAGAATCCGCCTTCATGCCAAAGCCATCCACGCTGATCGACGAACACGACGAAGCCGTCGAGGTCGATGCCGATTCCGCCTCCCCTGCCACACCGCGTGCACAGCTCACGCCCGACGACTGGGTTCGCGCCGCCACCGATCTGCTCGTCACCAAAAGCATTGATGCCGTGCGCGTGGACGTGCTCGCCAAGCAGCTGGACGTGACGCGCGGCAGCTTCTACTGGCACTTCAAGAACCGAGACGACCTGCTACACCAGGTATTGCAGGACTGGAGCGAGCGCACTCGCGTGGGCCCCAAGCTGGAGCGGCAAAATCCGTCGGTGCAGGGGCTCGTGCGCGATCTGCTCGCACTGCCGTTTCGCGGACGCAGCGCGCGCCGCACGGCCATGATCGAATTCGCCATCCGGGCCTGGGCGCGGCGCGACCCGATGGCGCAAGAGGCTGTCGAAGCCGTCGACGAGCATCGTATGGATTACTACGTCCAGCATTTCCAGGCGATCGGCTTTGCGCGCAAGGATGCCAAGACACGCGCCTTCATGCTGTACGCCTACCAGCTATCGGAGGCCACGCTCTGGCACCAGGGCAGCAAACCCGACAAGGACGCGCGCCGCCGCTTCTTTGAAGACACGTTGCTTGCGGGCGCACCCGCTGAAGGTTCGGCGGCGCCGTCGCGGGAATAAATCGTGCTGCATCGAGCGCACTCCCCTCCGAGTGCGCCGCGATGCCCGAATCGCCTGCCTTTCACACATCCGACCTGCCCGGCCGGCTCGATCGCCTGCCCTGGAGCCGCTTTCACACGCGCGTGGTCATTGCGCTGGGCATTACGTGGTTGCTCGACGGCCTGGAGGTAACGCTGGCCGGCGCCGTGGCCGGCGCGCTCAAGGAAAGCCCTGCCCTGCATCTCACCAACGCGCAGGTCGGCATTGCCAGCAGCGCATACCTGGTCGGCGCGGTGTTCGGTGCGCTGTTGTTTGGCTGGATGACGGATCGACTGGGCCGTCGCAAGCTGTTCTTCATCACGTTGGGCGTCTACATCCTGGCCACGCTGGCGACGGCGTTTTCGTGGAGCTTCGCCAGCCTGGTCGTGTTTCGGGTGCTCACAGGCGCAGGGATCGGCGGTGAATACGCGGCAATCAACTCAACCATCCAGGAGCTGACGCCGGCACGCGTGCGCGGCCGGACGGATCTCGCCATCAACGGCACGTTCTGGGTTGGTGCCGCGTTGGGCGCGGGAGCATCGTTGTGGCTGCTGGACCCAGCGCACATGAGCCTCGATACCGGCTGGCGGCTGTGCTTCTTCATCGGCGCCCTGCTGGGGCTCATCATTCTGGTGATGCGTTTCTGGATTCCGGAAAGCCCGCGCTGGCTCATCACGCGCGGCCGACACGAAGAAGCGCAGGCCATCGTGGGCGATATCGAGAACGAAATCGTGGCGCGCGGCCATCGCTTCGATACCGCGCCGCTGCCTGCATTGCGCATGCGCAGCCGCGGTCATCCACGCTTGATGGAAGTCGTGCGCGTGCTGTTCGTGCAGCACCGGCAACGCGCGCTGGTGGGCCTCGCGCTGATGGCAGCGCAGGCGTTTTTCTACAACGCGATCTTTTTCACCTACGCGCTGGTACTGACGGATTTCTATGACGTGCCCGCAACGAAGGTCGGCACGTACCTGCTGCCGTTCGCACTGGGCAATTTTCTCGGGCCGCTGCTGCTTGGGCGGCTGTTTGACGTGGTGGGCCGGCGCACGATGATTGCCACGACCTATGCAATCAGCGGCGTGCTGTTGCTGGTGAGTGGGGCGCTGTTCAAGGCGGGTGTGCTCGATGGCACCACACAGACCATCGCGTGGACTGTGGTGTTCTTCTTTGCATCGGCCGCCGCCAGCTCGGCGTACCTGACGGTGAGCGAAACCTTTCCGCTCGAGGTGCGCGCGCTGGCCATCGCGCTGTTCTATGCCGTGGGCACGGGGCTTGGCGGCGTGGCCGGGCCGGCGCTGTTCGGCTGGCTGATCGATACGCACTCGCGCGGTGCCGTGTTCGGCGGCTATGCGCTCGGCGCGGTGCTGATGCTGCTCGCGGCCGCGGTGCAGGCTTGCTGGGGGACGGCAGCCGAGCGCAAACCGCTCGAGCATGTGGCTGCGCCGCTGTCGGTTGACGACAGCCCGGCTTGATCTACGCCAAACCGGCGCCACGCGCGTCGTCGCCGGTCGCCTATATACTTTCGCGCAGCGCTTTCCTGTGCATTTCCCGCTTATTGGAGACACCCATGCCTGACGCGACTTACGACAACCAGAACATCTTCGCCAAGATCCTGCGCGGCGAGCTGCCCTGCATCAAGGTGTACGAAGACGACCACACGCTTGCCTTCATGGACATCATGCCGCAGGCCGACGGCCACGTGCTGGTGCTGCCCAAGGAAGGCGCGGCCGAGCTGTTCGACCTGTCAGACGACGCCGCATCGGCCGCCATCCGCACCACGCGCAAGCTGGCGCGCGCCGTGCGTGCTGCGTTCACGCCGCCGGGCATCGCGGTCTTCCAGCTCAATGGCAGCGCTGCCGGCCAGACGGTGCCGCACGTGCACTTTCACGTGCTGCCGCGCTACAGCGATACCCCGCTGCAACCGCACGCCCGGGTGCAGGCCGACAGCGACAAGCTGAAGGCCCACGCAGACAAGATCATCGCCGCACTGCAAGCCGAATAAGCACCACCGTTACGGCGCGGCGGATGGCACCGCCGACTCTGCCCGCGCCGTAACACCTTCCCGCCCATCCTCCCGTCGATAGGCAAGCCGATACAGCACCGGCAACACCAGCAGCGTCAGCGCCGTCGACGACAGAATCCCGCCGATCACCACCGTCGCCAGCGGACGCTGCACTTCCGCGCCCGTGCCGGTTGCCAGCGCCATTGGCACGAAGCCGAGCGACGCCACCAGCGCGGTCATCAACACCGGGCGCAAGCGTGTGAGCGCGCCCTCACGCACCGCCGCGTCGACCGACTGGCCGCTCTCGCGCAGGCTGCGGATGAAGCTCAGCATCACCAGCCCGTTGAGCACTGCCACGCCCGACAGCGCGATGAAACCCACCGCCGCTGAAATCGACAGCGGAATGCCGCGCAGCGCCAGCGCCAGAATGCCGCCCGACAGCGCAAACGGAATGCCGGAGAACACGAGCAAACCATCCTTCAGGTTGCCGAACATCATGAACAGCAGCGTGAGCACCATGGCCAGCGCCAGCGGCACCACGATCTGCAGTCGCTCGGTAGCCGACTGCAACTGTTCGAACTGCCCGCCCCACGCCATCCAGTAACCGGCCGGCAGACGCACCTGCGCATCGAGCACTGCCTGCGCCTCTTCCACAAACGAGGCAATGTCGCGCCCCCGCACATTGGCGCTGACGACGATGCGGCGCTTGCCATCTTCGCGGCTGACCTGGTTGGGACCGGTGACTTCGTTGAGCGTGGCCACATCGGACAGGGGCACGTAGCCCTGGCCATTGGGTAACGCCAGCGGCAAGCGGCCCAGTGCAGCCGGGTCGCTGCGTGAGGCTTCCGGCAGCCGCACGACAATGCCAAAACGACGGTCGCCCTGGAACACCATGCCCGCGTCCTTGCCGCCGATGGCAGCGGACACCGTGTCCTGAATCGCGCCGATGGAGAGGCCATAGCGCGCAGCCTTGTCACGATCGATGTCGACGTTCAGGAAAGGCAGGCCGCCGGTCTGTTCGATCTTCACCTCCGCTGCGCCTGTCAGCTTGCCGAGCTGCGCTGCAATCGTCCTGGCCTGCGCTTCCAGCATGCCCATGTCGTCGCCGAAGAGCTTGACGGCCACATCGCTGCGTACGCCGGAGATGAGCTCGTTGAACCGCAACTGAATCGGCTGCGAGAATTCGTATGCGTTGCCGGGCAATGCTTCCACCGTGGCACGAATGTCGGCGAGCAATTGGTCACGGTTGCGGCGCTTGCCGTCGGCGCCGGCGGGCCAGTCGCGCTCGGGCTTGAGCATGATGTAGCCGTCAGAGATGCTGGGCGGCATCACGTCGGTCGCGACTTCGGCCGTGCCGGTGCGCGCGAAGACACGCTCGATCTCGGGAAACTTCGCCTTGAGCGTGCGCTCGATCTGCATCTGCATGTCCAGAGATTGCGCTAGGCCCGTGCCCGGCACGCGCATGGCCTGGATGGAAAGATCGCCTTCGTTCAGGTTCGGCACGAACTCCGCACCCAGACGCGTGGCTGCCACCAGCGAGACCGAAACAGCCACCGCTGCAAACGTGAGCACCACGGCGGGCGCGGCCAAGACACGCTCGAGCAACGGCGCGTACATGCGGCGCGCCCAGCCCATCAAGCGGTTCTCCTTCTCGGCCACGCGATCGCCAATGAACAAGGCCACGGCAGCCGGCACAAACGTGATGGAGAGAATCATGGCCGCAGCCAGCGCCAGCACCACCGTGATCGCCATCGGGTGGAACATCTTGCCCTCGACACCCGAGAGCGCAAAGATCGGCAGGTACACCACCATGATGATGAGCTGGCCATACAGCAACGGGCGACGCGCTTCGCGGGCGGCTTCAAATACCTCTTCGAAACGCTCGGCGCGCGTGAGCGGCCGACCGCGCGATTCCTGCGCATGCGCAAGGCGCCGCACGCAGTTCTCGACGATCACCACGGCGCCGTCAACGATGATGCCGAAATCGAGCGCACCCAAACTCATCAGGTTGGCACTCACCTTGGCCGACACCATGCCGCTGAACGTCATCAGCATCGACAACGGAATCACCAGCGCCGTCAGCACGGCTGCACGCAGGTTGCCGAGGAAGAGGAACAGCACCGTCATCACCAGAATCGCGCCTTCCAGCAGGTTCTTCTTGACCGTGGCGATGGCCTTGTCGACGAGCACTGTACGGTCGTACACCGACTCCACGCGAATGCCCGCCGGCAGCGTCTTGCGAATCTCCTGCATGCGCTTGTCCACGGCCTGCGAGACGGTGCGACTGTTCTCGCCCATCAACAGAAACGCCGTGCCGAGCACCACCTCGCGCCCATTGCTGGTGGCGGCGCCCGTGCGCAGCTCGCTGCCGCTTTCGATGGTCGCAACGTCGCGCAAGCGCACCGGCGTGCCGTTCGGGCTGGCGAGCACGACGTTGCCGATGTCAGCCGCATCGCGCAACTGACCGGGCGCGCGCACAAGGTATTGCTCGCCCTTGCGTTCGATATAACCAGCGCCGATGTTGGCGTTGTTGCGCTCAAGCGCGGCCACCACATCAGCCAGCGTGAGCTTGTACGACGCCAGGCGTTCTGGGCTCGTCGCCACCAGGAACTCCTTGGCGAAACCGCCGATGGTGTTGACCTCCGTCACGCCCGGCACATTGCGGATCTGCGGGCGGATCACCCAGTCCTGCAACTCGCGCAAGTCTGCGGGGGTGTAGGCAGTGCCGTCGGGCTTGCGTGCGTTGGCATCGGCCTCCACGGTCCACAAGTAGATTTCGCCCAAGCCGGTGGAAACGGGCCCCATGCTTGGCGAAATGCCATCGGGCAACTGCTCCTTCGCGGCCTGCAGGCGCTCGCTCACCAACTGCCGCGCGAAATAGATGTCGGTGCCCTCCTTGAAGATCACCGTCACCTGCGACAGGCCGTAGCGCGACAGCGAGCGCGTCTGCTCCAGCTTCGGCAAGCCGGCCATGGCGGTTTCCAGCGCATAGGTGATGCGCTGTTCAGTCTCCAACGGCGAGTAACCCGGTGCCGGGGTGTTGATCTGCACCTGCACGTTGGTGATGTCGGGCACCGCATCGATGGACAGGCGCGTATAGCTATACGCGCCAAACGCGGCGGCCGCCAGCACGGCCATCAGCACCAGCCAGCGCTGCGCGATGACGGTGCGCAAGAGGCGTTCAAACATGGCGCCTCCTTTTAGTGGCCGTGGTCGGCGGACTTGCCGGCTTCGGCCTTCAGCACGTAGCTGTTGGCTGCGGCGTAGCGTGTACCGACGGGAAGGCCCTCCAGGATCTCCGTCCAGGTGCCGTCAGTGCGGCCTATCTTGACGGGACGCACCTCGAAGCCGGTCGGCACGGGCACGAACACCGACGGCTTGTCGTCGACGGTCTGCACGGCCTCGGCCCGCACGGCCACAGGCACCTGCGCACGCCCCGATTCAACCGACACATTGACGAACATGCCGGGCCGCCAAGCGAGCTTGGGGTTATCGAGCGTGACGCGCGCGGGCGCGGTGCGGGTCTGTTCGCCCAGCAATGTGCCAACGTAAGAGACCTTGCCTTGCACGGCAGTGCCCGTGGCGGTCGCGCGCACGGTGGCGGCAGCGTTGGTCGTGACCGCCTCCAGATCCTTGGCGGTGACAGAGAAATCCGCCCAGACGGTGCGCAGGTCGGCCACCGTAAAAACGGCCGTTTCCGCCTGCACCGCCTCACCTTGCGACAGGTGCTTGGCGACCACCACGCCATCAAACGGCGCACGCAGCTCGAAGCGATTCAACGCCGACCCCGCCGGCACGGCACCAATGGCCGTCAGCTTTTGGCGGGCGTTGTCCGCCGCAATGCGGGCTTCCTGTAGCGATGTACGCGCCTGCTGGTAATCCTGCTCGGCGGCGATACCCTGCTCCCACAGGCGCTTTTCGCGCGTGTGCGTTTCCTGCGCGAGCGCAAGGCGTTGCTGGGCCGCCTGCAACTCGCTGCGTTGATCCGACAGCGCGGGGCTGGACAGCACGGCCAGCAGTTGGCCGCGCGCTACCGGTTGGCCAAGCTCCACCGCTACCTTCTCCGCCACGCCTGCCACACGGGGGACCACGTGGGCGGTGCGGTCTTCGTTCAGGCGAATTTCACCGGGCAGGACAACCTCCGTTCGCAGCTCGGCTGCACCTGCGGTTTCCACGCCGATCTTTGCATTGGCGATGGCTTCGGCCGTCATGGCAAGCGCTTCGGCGTGAGGTGCTTCGGCCTGCTCGGTGGCGGCCGGTGCAGGTGCCGCCTCGGCCTCGGACGTGGCAGTCTGGCGTGCGCCCATGCCGAACCACAGCCCGGCAGCGGCCAGCGCACCCAGCACGACGATGAGCGCAATGGCGCGCCGTTGTTGCGGTGGAAGTGTCATGTCAGCAGAAAGAGAAAGGCCGCACTACCGGCCGAGGATGCGATCGATGCCGGCGGCCGCCTGGTGCGCGCGCGACAGCGCAGCCAGGTATTGCGCGCGCGCCTGGAACAGCGTGCGTTGGGCGTCCAGCACATCGAGGAAATTGAACTTGCCGGCATCAAAGCCGATGCGTGCGGCGTCATACGCGCGCTGCGCGCCCGGCAGCACGTCTTGCCGCAACGACTGCACAGCGGTGCGCGCCGCGTCGAGCCGCGCTACGTCCTGCGCGAGCGTGGCGTTTTGTTCAAGCTGCAGGGCGCGGTAGTCTTCAAACGCCTTGTCGGCCAAACGCTGGGCTTCAAGCTGGCTGCCCTGGTTGCGATCAAACAGCGGCAAGGGCACAGCAATGCCGAGCACCGCCATGTTGTTGTTCGCGGCGCTGTCGCGCTTGGCGCCCACCGAGAGCGTCACATCGGGCACGCGCTTGCTGCGCTCCACGTTGGCGAGCGCCTGGCGCCGGTCGATCTCCAGACGGGCGCGGATGGCGCGGGGCGAGTTTTCCAGCGCACCGGTAGCTTGGCGCGCTTCGGGCGGCACGACGGGCAACGTCTCTGCGCTGCCATCGGCTTGGGGCGCGGCGGACGCGGTGCCCCAGAAGGCCGCCAATGCGCGCTGGGCGACCAGCAGTTCGGCATTCGCGTCACGCAGTTCGATGGCGGCACTGGCACGGGCCACGCCGGCCTTGGTTTGCTCCACCGGCGACACTTTTCCCGCCTGCACCCGCCGCGCGGCCGCGGATTCAGCCTGGGCGGCCAACGCATCCGACGCCTGCGCGAGCGCCAGGCGCTCCTGCGCAATCACCAAATCGAAAAAGGCCCGCGTGACATCCGCGCGCAACTCGGCCTGCAGCACGGCGGCATCTTGCGCCGTGGCGTCGCGGGCGATTTCTGCAGCGCGTGTGCGGGCACCGCGTTTGCCACCGAGTTCCAATGGGATATTCAGTTGCGCCGTCATCGTCGCGCGGTCTCGGCGGACGTCTTCTGTCGTGAAGGCGGCTTCGGGATTGCGCAGCCGGCGGGCTTGGTCGAGTGCGCCTTCGCTGGCGGCCACTTCATAGCCTGCAGCCGCCAGGGCGGGATGTGTCTGCACCGCACGGTCAACGGCTTGCGGCAGCGTCACGCGTTCAGATGCCGTAGCCGCAGTTGGCATGGAAAGCGCCACCGGAGCGACGGGCTCAGTCGCCACTGCGGTGGCCAACGGGGCAGCCAGAAGACACAAAAGGACCGCCCCGGCGGGCTGGGAACAGCGCATTACGCAATCGCGCCGTCGGTGTACGGATCGCGTGCGCCAGTCTTTGCACCATCGGTGTAGGGATCACCGGCGCCGACACGGGCCTCGAGCACCGTTTGTGCTGCACCGTCCGTGTACGGATCGCGGGCGCCGGTCTTGCCACCATCGGTGTAAGGGTCACGCGTACCGGACTTGGCGCCATCGGTGTACGGGTCACGAGCGCCGGCCTTGGCCAGCGGTGCGGCCATCGACTTGATTTGCGGAGCGCAGCAGGCATCCTGATTGTCTTGCGCGGCCACGGCCGTGCCGGTTGCCAGCATTGCGGCCAGTGCAGCCAGGGGAAGCACACGTTGGAATCGAATCGCCATGAGAATCTCCTTCAAAAGGCCTGACATCAGCAAACAAGAAGGGGGGCGATGTCAGTGGGGCCAGTCTAGGGAGCGGTGCACCACGCGGGCATGACTCGAAGATGACAAACTTGTCATCTTTGTGCCCCCGTCGGGGGTTTTGGCATATCGTGGCGGCACTGGCGGATGCATCAAGCGCACGCCATTTTTCATCATGCGACTGCTGATTGTTGAAGACGAGCTCAAAGCGGGCGACTACCTGCTCAAGGGCCTGACAGAATCCGGCTTTGTGGCCGACCTCGCCCGCACGGGCCCCGATGGCCTGTTCCAGGCCATGGAGCATGACTACGACCTGATCGTGCTGGACGTCATGCTGCCCGGCATGGACGGCTGGCAGGTGCTGCAGGAACTGCGCCGCCGCAAGAGCACGCCGGTGCTGTGCCTGACCGCGCGCGATGAACTGGCCGACCGCCTGAAAGGTTTGGAACTCGGCGCAGACGATTACCTCGTCAAACCCTTCGCCTTTGCCGAACTGGTGGCGCGCGTGCGGACCATCCTGCGGCGCGGCCCGCTGCGCGAAAGTGAGATCCTCGAAATTGCCGACCTGACCATCGACACGATCAAGCGCCGCGTGACACGCGCAGGACAACGCATCGACCTGACCGCCAAGGAATACGCGCTGCTGCATCTGCTGGCCCGCCGCGCGGGCGAGGTGCTGTCGCGATCGCTGATCGCCTCGCAAGTGTGGGATGTGAACTTCGACAGCAACACCAACGTGGTGGATGTGTCGATCCGGCGGCTGCGTGCCAAGGTGGACGACCCGTTCGAGCACAAGCTGATCCACACGTTGCGTGGCATGGGCTACGTGTTGGACGCGGTGGATCGCTGATGAGGCCGCTGATGCGCTGGCCTGCATCGCTTGCTGGCAGGCTCGTGCTGGCGTTTGTGGTGGTGGCATCCGTCACGCTCACGGCAGCCGGCACGTATCTGTACTTCGCGCTCAACGCGCAACTGCGCGTGGCTGACGATGCGATGCTGCTCGGCAAGATCACGCAGCTGCGCCACCTGGCCAGTGAGGCGCTCAACGCCGAAGACCTGGCGCGCACCGCGCACCGCTATACCGATGTGGTGTCGGGCCACGATGGGCTGATCCTGCGCATTGCCACGCCGGAAGGCCGCACCCTCGTGGAGGTGAACCCAGAAGGAGAACAGGTGAAGATGCCGCCTGTGATTGGGGCTGCGGTAACGCCGTCAGAGTCCTCCGTACACACATGGACGTCGATGACCGGCATGGCATCGCGCGCCGTGGCCGCGGAGGCATGGCTGGGTCAGAACAACAGGAAAGTCATCGTGCTGGTGGCGCAAGATGGCGACAGCCGTGCAGCATTGCTGACCCAGTACCAGCGCCACATCGTGTTTGCCGTACTTGGTGGTGTCGCTGCGGTGGCGCTGCTGAGCCTGCTGCTCGTGCGCGGGACGCTGCGCGGGTTGGCGCGCATCGGCAGTCAGGCAGCGGCCGTGGTGCCGAGCCAGCTCGACACGCGCCTCACGCTGCAGGGCGCGCCGCGCGAGTTGGCCGACTTGCTGGCATCGCTCAACGCCATGCTCACGCGCCTGCAGGATGGCTTTGCGCGGCTCTCGCAGTTCTCAGCAGACCTGGCGCATGATTTCCGCACGCCGCTGGCCAATCTGGTGGGCCAGACTGAAGTCACGCTCGCACACCCGCGCACAGGCGAGGAATACCGCAGCGTGCTCGAATCCAATCTGGAGGAATACGCGCGCCTGTCGCACATGATCGAAGACATGCTGTTCCTGGCACGGGCCGACCATGCACGCGTGGCGCTGTCCATTGCGCCGCTGGATGCACGGCACGAGGTGCAGGTGCTGGTCGACTACTTCGACGCAGTGGCCGCTGATCGCGACATCACCATGGATGTGCAGGGCGATGCGCACCTGCGTGCAGATGCCACGTTGCTGCGCCGGGCGATCAACAATTTGCTCGACAACGCGCTGCGCCACACCGCCGCCGGTGAGCGCATCGACGTGACGATCGAGGCAGCGCCGCAGGGGATCGCCATCGCCGTGCGCAACCCAGGCCCTGGCATTCCGCCGACCGCCCTGCCGCTGCTGTTCGAGCGTTTCTACCGGGGCGACCCCTCGCGGGCGCAGTCCGGTGCGCAATCAAGCCAGTCGACCGGGTTGGGACTGGCCATCGTCAAAACCATCATGGACCTGCACGGTGGTAGCGTGCAGGCCAGCAGCCCGCCGGGTGGGCGGACCGAGTTCCGGCTCGTGTTTCCGGCTTGATACAAGGCTTAGGTGCCAATCCGCTGCGCCGACGGCGTACGCGCGGCATCCTGCCCGTCGTCGCGTAGAACCTGCCGATATGCAGCCACGACCATCGCGCCGATAAACCGCAGCAGGCGGCGCGGGGCGTTGATGTCTTCGGTCACGGAAAAGCGCGCCGGCGTGCCTTCGACCGGTTCACCGGAGAGCCAGAAGCGCACGCCCGCCGGTACATCGATCGACTGGCCTGGCTTGAGCCAGATGTCCTGCCGCTGATGCTCTTGCGTGACCCACAACAGCCCGGCTTGTGCGGCGATGGTTTGGGCCCGTGCCGACCGCCAGCTCACCGGCACGCCCGGCCGGTCCAGTTCGAAGATTCTGATTTCGCGCATGATTGAGACTCCTGTGCCGGGGTTCGTGGTGGATTTTTATGGGGACTGCTTATCGGCACGGTTCCATCTTGCGCGGCAGTTCAAATCGTTGACATGAACAGTTGTGAACAGTTTGGCTGAACTGTTCAGCATCTTTCGCGAACAGTTCATCGGCATGACCGACAGAACTGCATTTGGATATGTCAAACCGTTCGTTTTCCGTTGGGCGCCGGCTGGCTAGCATGGTCCATCGCCATTTCTGCCGGAGCCGCCATGTCACACGACCACAACGCCGCCATCGACACCACGTTTGGCCCCCTGCGCGTACGCCGGGTGGCCGGACATATCGGCGGGGAGGTGCTCGACCTCAAGCTCGACGCGGAGTTGGCGGAAGACACGTTCGCGAGCCTGTATGCCGCGCTACTCAAGTACAAGGTGTTGTTCTTTCGCGACCAGCAGCAACTGGACGATGATCGACACCAGGCCTTCGGTAAACGCTTCGGCCGCATCGTCGCCCACCCGACCGTGCCGGCGCCCACCGGCACGCAACTGTTTGAACTCGACGCATCAAAGGGCGGCGGCCGTGCCGATTCGTGGCACACCGACGTGACGTTTCTCGATGCGTTTCCGAAGGTATCGATCCTGCGGGCGGTGACGATTCCCGCTTACGGCGGCGACACCGTCTGGGCCAACACGGCCCGCGCCTACGAGCAATTGCCCGACCCGCTCAAGCAGCTTGCCGAGCAACTCTGGGCCGTGCACACCAACGATTACGACTACGGCGCCGAGCGCACGCAGATCGATAGCGCACGCCTGCGGCATCACCGCGATGTGTTTACCGCCTCGGTGTATGAAGCCTCGCACCCGGTGGTGCACGTGCACCCCGAGACCAGCGAACGCGCTCTGCTGCTCGGGCATTTCGTCAAGCGCTTCACCGGCTTGGCGGGCAGCGAGTCGACGCGGCTGTTCGAACTGCTGCAGAACCGCGTGACGCGGCTGGACAACACCGTGCGCTGGCAATGGCGCCAGCACGACGTCGCCATCTGGGACAACCGCGCCACGCAGCACTACGCCATCAACGATTACGGCAACCAGCCGCGCCTGGTACGCCGCGTGACCGTGCACGGCGACACGGCCATCTCAGTAGACGGCAGCCGCAGCACGCAACTGCGCCGCCCCGAAGCCACCAACGACGCGCACATCGACACGCTGGTGGCGGCCTCGCACTGAGATCAAGCCCCTGCCGCCTGCTGCACCAGCCGGTGGTAGAACCGGATCAGCTCCACCAGGTTGGCCTCGGTGATCCGCTCGTTGGTGCCGTGAAAGCGCGGCAGGTCTTCCGGCTTGGCGCGCACCGGCGAAAACCGATACACGTGGTCGGCAATCTCGATCATGTGGCGCGAATCCGTCGCGCCAATCATCAGGCCGGGTGCCACGACCGTTCCCGGGAACAGTTCGCGCACCGTCTTGTTGATCAACTGATACGACGCCGATTGCGTGGGCGACACTGGCGAGGCCTCGCTCGAACCGGGCAGCCGGCTCAGTTCGAACTTGCCGTTGGGCGCCGCGGCCTTGGCGGCGTCTTCCACGTGTGCGGTGACGGAGGCGATGGTGTCGCCGGGCAGCAGGCGGAAGTTGACCGTGGCCTCGGCGCGGCCGGGCAGCACGTTGTCCTTGTTGCCGGCTTGCACGATGGTCAGCGCGGTGGTGGTGCGCAGCATGGCGTTGGAGCTGGCCGACGCTTCCAATTGCTTCTGCACCAGCGGCCCAAACAGCCAGAGATTGGACAGCGCCACGCGGCCGAAACCCTGCATCTCGGGCGCCAGCGTTGCAAACATCTCCTGCGCAACACCGCGAATGCCGGCAGGCAATTGATCGTCATCCAGCCGCTTGAGCGTGGCGCTCATCATGGCGATGGCGCTCTGCCCATGCGGAGGCGGCATCGACGAATGCCCCGGCGTGGCCCCCACCTTGAGTTGCACGGAGAGAAAGCCCTTCTCTGCCACGCCGATCAGCGCCGCCGGTTTGGTGAGCCCCGGCAGCACGCCTTCGGTAATCAGCAGACCTTCGTCGATCACGAAGTCGAGACGTTCGCCGCGTGATTTGAGCAGCGCGGCGATCTGCCTGGCACCGCGCTCACCGCCCACTTCCTCGTCGGCGCCAAAGGCCAGGTGGATGGTGCGGCGCGGCTTGAAGCCGCTGGCGGCCAGCAGCTCGATGGCCTCCATCTGCGAGATCAGGTTGCCCTTGTCGTCCCATGCACCACGGCCCCAGACCATGCCGTCTTTCACCACACCGTCGAAGGGCGGCTGGGTCCAGTCGCCCTCGGTGCCCGGGGCGATGGGCACGACGTCCTGGTGCGCCATCAGCATGATGGGCTTTAGCGACGGGTCGGAGCCCTTCCAGGTGTAGAGCAACGCAAAGTCGCCCACTTGCTCACGCTGCAGCACGGCATGCGCTTTGGGATAGCGCGCCTCGAGCATGGCGTGCAACTGGCGGAACTGGTCGGCGTTCAGTTGCGCATCGGTCGCGCTCGACACGGTGCGTGCGCGTACGGCTTCGGCCAAGTGCGCCGCAGCGGCTGGGCCATCTACTGCGACCGGCGTGACGGCCGGCACATCGAGCTGGCGCGAGCTGTGCCGCCACGTGTTGAACGCCACGTAAGCGGCCACCAACACCACAACCGCAATGACCAGGCGCAACAGCCGCCCGATCACGGCTCCACGGCGTTTGAACGACGTACGCATCTGTCTCCTCTCCTTTGAAGGTGCAGGGCCTTCGCCCGATTTATATGCGCCGGGCGTAAGGCGCCAGTATCGCCGGAGTCGCTTGTGTTCGGTGGGCTTCCGAATGCGGCCTCAAAACGCGCGAAAGAATGGCCCGGCTCCCCCCCCTTTTTACGGAGCCAGCCCGGCACATCGTCCCGAGGAGAATGCGGCCCGCGGCGTGATAATCCGCACCTTCGCGTTCTGGCGTGTTTGGCTACAATGCCTGAACACTACTGAACAGTTACTTGCATCTGTTCAGCAGCATCCAGACAAGCCTTCGCGCCCATGAAACTCCTCATTGATGCCACCACCCGCGTGCCGATTGCCGACCAGATCGTGGCCGGCGTGCAGGCGTGGATCCGAGACAACGACGTGCGCCCCGGCGCCAAGCTGCCGTCGATCCGGCAACTGGCGGCCGATTACGGCATCAGCCGCTTCCCCGTGATCGAGGCGTATGACCGATTGGTCTCGCTGGGCCTGCTGGACTCGCGCCACGGCTCGGGCTTCTATGTGGCCGAGAGCAACCTCACTGGGCGCGACGGGCGCGGCTGGTCAGACCCGCGCCGGGCAGAGGCCGAGTCCAAACACATCTTCGAGCAGTTCAGTTACCCCGATGGCATGCTCAAGCTCGGCGGCGGCTTCGTGCCGGCCGACTGGCGCGATGTCGACGGCCTGACGCAGGCCATCCGCCAAGTCTCTCGCACCGACACACACGCGGTGATCGACTACTCCTCGCCACTGGGCAACATGGCGCTGCGCCATCAGGTCATGATGCGGGCACGCCAGCTTGGCATCCAGGCGGAACTGCCCAATGTGTTGATCACCGCCGGCACGAGCCAGGCGATCGATCTTGTGATGCGCCACCTGCTCAAACCCGGTGACACGGTGTTTGTGGAAGACCCCGGCTATTACACCGTGTTCGGCCTGCTGCGGTTGCATGGTGTGAAGCTGGTCGGCATTCCGCGCCGGAGCGACGGGCCCGACGTGGAAGTTACCGAAGCGATGCTGCGCGAGCACCGCCCCAAGCTGTTCTTCATCAACAGCGTGCTGCAGAACCCCACCGGCTCGGTCGTGTCGCCGCCGGTCGCGTTTCGGCTGCTTGAACTGGCACGGCGCCACGGCTTCACGTTTCTGGAAGACGACATCTTTGCCGACCTGCAGGCCGATCCCACCGCGCGGCTGGCAACGCTGGACCAACTCGACCAAGTGATCTACGTGGGCGGGTTTTCCAAGACGGTGTCGGCGTCGCTGCCGGTGGGCTACCTGATTGCCAAGCGCGAGCTGGTGCATGACCTGACCAACGTGAAGATGCTCACGAGCGTGGGCGGCTCGCGTTTTGCCGAGGCCGTGGTGAGCACGTTGCTCGAGCGCGGCGCCTATCGCAAATATGTGGAGCGGCTGCGCCAGCGCGCGGGTGACTCCGTCATCGCGTCGCTAGACGTGCTGGCCGATGCCGGCTGGGAAGTGTTTCACCATCCGTCGGGTGGCAACTTCCTGTGGGCGCGTGTGCCGCACGTGGAGGATTCGCGCGATCTGGCCGCCACCGCAGAGAAGCACGGCGTGACGTTGGCGCCCGGGCATTACTTCCGCCCGAACCTGGAGGTATCTCCGTGGGTGCGCATCAATAGCGCGTACGCGACGGAGCCGCGTGCGGTGGCCTTCCTGCAGGAGGCTGGCAAACGGCCCGCCCGCAAGCGCGCATAGACGCGGCGCTGGCATGACGGTTGCGGCAGGTTTGCCGTCTGCTCTCACTCAGGAGCCCGTTATGCCCTCCGACAAGTTCCGTTCTGCCCGCCCGCCGCTGGATGAAGTCGGCAAGGCAGGCACCACCTATGTTCAAGGCCCCAGCCCTGCCGACCCCGTGCGGCAGGCGTCACAACGCATCCGCTCTGTGGATGCCGCCGGCACCGAAGCCTCCGGCAGCACGATCGACACCGACGGCAAAAGCCAGGAGGCGGCCAAAGACCCGTCGCTCTGGCAAGACAACGTCATCTATTCCAACGCGTCGCTGGCCAACACCAGGCCCGAGCCGGACCCGGGCGCGCCCATTGCCGGAATCGACAGCCGCCGCAGCCAGGGACAACCGACGGTAGCGCCGGAAAGCGGACACAAGCTCGTGCACCGCGGGGTAGTCGACGAGACCGTGCGCAACGGCACGCGTGCGGCACAGCGCTTCTCGCTAGAAGACGACGATGCACCCGACACGCAACGCTAACCTGCTGCGCATCGCGCGTTGACACGGTTGTGAAAACTTTCCCACACCGAGGCGCCATCTTTCTGCCCTAAAGTCGGTCCGGCTTTGCTGATGAACCCGCTATCGCTCGTTCAAGCTCATGCCGACCTTCCGCTACGAGGCCGTTACGCCGGCCGGACAACTTCGCCGTGGCATCATCGAAGCCGATGGCAGCCGCGGTGCGCGCACGCTGTTGCGCTCGCGCGGGATGACGCCAATCGACGTGTCGGCTATTGCCGAGCGCGCCGCCACCGGGCGCTTGGGGTTGTTCGGCCACCGCCTCGGCACGACAGAACAAGCGCTGTTCACGCGCCAGCTCGCCAGTCTGCTGACGGCTGGCTTGCCGCTGGACGAAGCGCTCTCGGCCCTGGCCGCTGAAGCCGAGCGCGATTACGTTCGCGACTTGGTGAGCACGCTGCGTTCCGAAGTTGTTGGCGGCCAGTCGCTATCCGGCGCATTGGCACGACACCCCCGCGACTTCCCCGACATCTACCGCGCCCTCGTCTCCGCAGGCGAGCACACTGGCAAGCTGCACGTGGTACTTGCGCGTCTGGCCGACTACATCGAAGGCCGCAACGCCCTCACGCAGAAGATCAAGCTGGCTTTCACCTACCCCGCCGTGGTGACCGTCGTGGCATTCGGTATCGTGGTCTTCCTGCTGACCTACGTTGTGCCACAGGTAGTTGGCGTGTTTACAACGACCAAGCAAAAGCTGCCGACGCTGACCGTGGTCATGCTCGCGTGCAGCGACTTTGCGCGGGACTGGGGTTGGCTGGCGGCGCTCGTTGTTACCGGCATCGCGACCAGCATCAAGCGGCTGTTGAAGCGACCTGGCCCGCAGCGCGCATGGCATGGCTGGCTGCTGGGCGCGCCGCTCGTGGGGCGGCTCGTGCGGGGCTACAACACCGCGCGCTTCGCAAGCACGCTGGCCATCCTCATCAGCGCGGGGGTGCCGATCTTGCGTGCGTTGCAGGCGGCGGGGGAAACGCTGAACAACGTCGTCCTCCGCCACAACGTTGAAGACGCCATCAGCCGCGTGCGCGAAGGTACATCGCTCTCGCGTGCGTTAGCCCAGGCCAACCGGTTTCCGCCCGTGCTGGTGCATTTGATCCGTTCGGGAGAATCGACCGGCAACCTCGCCCCCATGCTGGACCGTGCAGCGGAAGGCGAAACGCGCGAGCTGGAACGCCGCACGCTGTTCATCACGAGCTTGCTGGAGCCTGCACTCATCCTGAGCATGGGTGTGATGGTCTTGCTGATCGTGCTGGCCGTGCTGATGCCCATTCTCGACATCAACCAGATGGTGCACTGAGCATGCGACCTCGTACCTGCAGTCGCATCCGCGCCTTCACGCTGCTGGAGATGCTGGTGGTGGTGGTCATCATCGGCATCGTGATGGGTGCGGTGGTGGTCAATGCGCAACCGAGCAAGCGCAACGTGTTGGAGCAGCAAGCCCAGCAACTGGTCTTCCTGCTCTATGCCGCGCGCGATGAAGCGCGCCTGCGCGGCCAGCCCATCGTGTGGGAAGCCACGCCCCAGAGCTACCGCTTCCTCATCCGCGAGCGCGACACCTGGCAACCATTGCAGGATGACGTACTGCGCGGTGGCGCGTGGCGTGAGCCGCTGTCGGCGCTGTCGTTCATGCAGACAGGGCGCGCACCGCAGTCGGGCACCGTGCGGCTGCTGTTCGGACGTGAGGCCATCGAACCTGCCATCACGATTCGCTTGGCACGCGACGATGCGCAGGTCGATATCGTCACCACGGGGCCGGGGCGCTATGTCGTGCAGTAGCGCCCACGCAAGCAAAGGTTTCACGCTGCTTGAGGTGCTGGTGGCGCTCGTGATCGTGGCCGTGGCCCTGGGCGCATGCCTGCGCGCGACAGGCATGCTGGCCGATTCGAGCGCCGGCATGCGTGAACGCACGCTGGCGCAGTGGAGCGCCACCAATCATCTCGCACGCATGCGATTGACTGGCGCGCTGCCACCGCCAGGGCTGCAACGCACCCAATGCAACCAGGGCCGCATCGTCCTGGTTTGCGAAGACACCGTGATCGCCCTGGAGAACCCCGCGTTCCATCTCGTCGTCGTGTCGGTCTATCGCGCCGATGAAGGCATCGACACACGCGTGCGCCTGGCACAGGTGGCCGCCGTGCTGACCGATCCCTCCAATCCGGCCCTGTAATGCAGCGCGCGCGCTCCCCTGGCGGCTTCACGCTCATCGAAATGGTGATCGCCATCACCATCCTGGCGATCATCGCGCTGATCTCGTGGCGCTCGCTGGACGGCATCATCCGTGGCCAGCACGCACTGGCAGACAACTTGCAGGAGACGCGCGCCATTGACCAGCTCTTTGAGCAACTCGATACGGATCTTGGGCAAGCCGTGCGAGACGATGACCTGGGAGAACCCGCGATCACGTTTGGCGATGGCGACCTGCGTATCGTGCGATTGCTGCGCGAGGCGACACAGCCCACACGCTGGCAGGTGGTCCGGTATCGCCTGGAAGGCGGCACGCTGGTGCGTGAAACCTCCGCGCCGCTCAACGAGCGTGGCGTCGCGCGCGAGGCAATCAAGGCGGCGCTGCCGGAACGGCTGGAGCTGGTGGAGCACGCTTCTGCGCTGCAGGTGCGGGGCTGGTCCAATCAGGGCTGGGTCGCCGCCTCAATGGACGCCTCGCAACCGGCGTCTGCGACGGTAGCACCGGGCATGCTCCGGCGCATTTCTCCTAACAGCATCACTGGGTTGGAAGTCACCATCACGGTGAGCAGCGCGTCCTACACCAAGGTGGTACTGGCAGACCTTTAATGCATCGCCTCAACCCTCGATGCCCGGCATGGCAGGCTCCCGCACCCAAAGGACGGATGTGCGATAGCGCTCGCCAATGCCTTCGCGCCGGATCAACCCGTCTAGCAGGCGTGTCGCGCGCCCGTTGTGCAGTCGGCTGTGGACGATGAAGTAGCGGCTGCGCGTTTCCAGCAGGATGTCTTGCTGCTCGGCCAATGCCGGCGCGATGGCTTTCAGGCGATTGGTGAGATCAGCCGCATCACGAAACCACGCACGCTCGCGGCTGGACACCAGCGCCGCCGCCTGCCCCGGTGACAAGCCCTCGATCGTCGCCTGCAACACCTCTGGCCCAGCCGTGTTGGGGTTGACCGAGGTGGGCTCAGGCAACACGACCACGTACGGCGCCAACTTGCGAACACCGTCGGCGGAATAGCCGGGGATGCGCAGCAGGTCTTCCGCCGCTTCCAACGGCAACGCAGACGATGTCTTTGCGTCCAAGCCGCGCAGGATAACCGTCGCCGTCAGCATTGCCAGAGACGGATCGAGATCTGCCTGGGTCAGCAATTGCTGATACACGCGCACACCCTCGGGCCGGATGCCCGGCGGCTTGCCGCCTTCGGCCGCCGTCACCAGCGTGTTGAGGTTGAAACGAGCCTGCGCGTCTTCGATGACGCCGTCGACGCGCATGTCGTTCGCTGCATTGAAGACTTGCACCGCCGTCTTTCCCAGCACGGTCGCCACAGGCAGGTCATGCACCGGTGACGCCCAGCGCTGGCCAAGATGATCGACCGGCGTGGTGCGAGCGTTCTCGCGCAACAGCAAGCGCGCCCACTCAACAGACGCGCGCTGCATCCACACAGTATCCGTACGCTGCCGCTGCACCTCTACCGTCCGGATGGCGGCACGCTGACCGGCAAACATCGTTGCCACAAGCGTGACGGCCATTGCTACCACAAGCAGCGCGGTGACAACCGCTGCACCGCGTTGCTGCCGGGCGCGCGTCATGCCTCGCTCCGTCGCAGGTAGGCCCAGAACGCACCCACATCTTCCGCGCTCACAGCGGGCTGCGTGTCCTCCAGAAAAGACTGCGACAAGCTCACCTCCTCCATATGGAACAGATGCTGTTGTGACGGCAGCAGCGTTGCGCGCGGGTGTGCGTAGTGCGCACGAAAGAAGCGCGGCGGCGATGCACGGGGCACATGCAAGTCATGCACGTCCCGCACCGAAGAATCAAACCAGAAATGCAGCCAGCGCCCACCACGCTGCCGCCCCGCCAGAATGAAACCGGCATACGACAACAGGATGTAAGGCACGCTCGCGGGTTGCAGTGCTTCATACGCCCACAGGTTGCGCAGCGTTGCGTAGTCCAGCAATGCAATGAAGCGCGCAATGGACAGCGTAGGCGCATGCTGTGGCTGCTTCATGAACGCAAAGTGCCACTGCCACTGCGCAAGAAAGCGCTCGCGGTTGCGCTGCGCGAGTGCGATGTCGACCTGCTGCTGGACCGTGATGTCGAATGGCGCCTCACCATTGCGCACAAGCGGACAGCGCAACCGCTCGCCGCTGATATGACTGAAGCGGGGCTTAAGCTTGTCGCTCTTCGAGCCAATCACGTACAACGCGCCGTGGCAGATCGGGCAGCGCGCTCGCGGCACGGGTTCCGCCTTTGCCAGATGACCAAACTCTTCGAGATACATCGCTACCGTCAACATGCGTTCTTCGGTCGGATGCAAAGCCAGATTCATGAATGGACCTCATGGTTGAATGACTCCGCAGCGCTCCCCTTTCTGCAATGCCTCGCATGATGCCAAGCGCCCTGCTCTGCTTTGGAACAGGATCAAAAAGCAACACGCGCCCCTGGCTAACAACGCCATGGCTTGTATTCAATTGAATTTCAATCAGAATGCAGTCATGCAATTCAATTGTTTGGATTGCATTCCGCATTCATGCATGATGCAATGCCATGCGCTTGTCACGTGTGAAAACCAAACACACAGTTCGCTTCTAATTGACGAACGTCGCCCCGCAAACCCGCACACCGCATATATTCTTCAGCTTTCTTTTCGAGCGATCTCATGACGAAAGCGCGTGAGCCAGCTCCATCGTTTCTTCATCTGCTTATCCCGCCTGATTCACGCTCGGCATCAATACTTTGCATGCCGATGTGAATCAACGCATGGATGCACCGCATGAATGCACATCGGCAAACAACAACACTTGTATTTGCTGATACCCATTCCTCTGGAGCACTCCATGAAGCTGAAGCAAGTCATGATTCAAGCCGCCTGCGCCGCCCTGGCCATGGGCTCGGCCGCCGTGGCATTTGCGGGCACGCAACCGAACCCGAGCCCGGCATCGCCGGTGGTCGTGGGCGGTGGCGCGTCGCTGCCCGAGTTCCTCTACAGCTCGGAAATCGCCGTGTTCGGCCCGAACCACATCTACGCCGTGACGGGTAGCGGCGCAGGCAAGACCGCGCTGACCACTAACAACCCCGCCGCGTTCAACGCTGCCTACGTCACGCCGCGCACCGATACGACCGTGCACTACGCCGGCAGCGACTCGGTTCTGAGCGCTTCGGACATCAGCGCCTTCTCGCCGCGCGCTGGCACGGACGGCGCCCTGGTGCAGATCCCGTCGGTTGGCACGGCCGTTGGTATTCCGTTCAAGAAGGCCGGCCTGTCGACGTTGACGCTGAATGACAACCAGCTGTGCGGCGTCTTCTCCGGCAAGATCACCGACTGGAGCGGCATCAGCAGCGCCGTTTCCGGCCCGATCACCGTTGTGTACCGTTCGGACAGCAGCGGCACGTCGGAAATCTTCACGCGTCACTTGAACGCCGTTTGCACCACGGGGGCTACGGGCAACTCCAACGTGGCATTCGTGACGAGCACGAAGTTCACCGACAGCTTCCCCGGTGGCATGCCGTCGAACTTCGTCGGCGGCAACCTGAGCGCCGGTGTGCGTGACGGCGTTGGCGCAGGCAACGCCATCGGCTACCTGAGCCCGGATTACATCAACACGACGCTCGCCCCGAGCTCGACCGTTGCCACGCAAAACCTGACGGCTGCCTCGCTGGTCAACGCCACCAACGGTACGACGTACCAGCCGACGTCGGCCAACACCACGCTGGCACTGACGAACCTGCCCGCTATCGACCCTGCCACCGCCGATCTGACCAACCCGAACACTTGGGCGCTGACGGTTGCCAACCCGAAGTCGGGCTACCCGATCGCTGGGCTGACCTATCTGGACCATGTCCAGTGCTATAGCAATGCCACGGTGTTGAGCAAGATCCAGACGTTCCTGGATCGCCACACCACGTACTCGGGCACGAACGACAACCGCCCGCTCATCCGCAACAACGGCTTCGCGCCGCTGCCGACCACACTGGTTGGCCAGATCCGCGACAACCTGATCAACAACGTCAACGGCAAGAACGCCAACATCGGCAACGCAACGGCTTGCGCAGGCAAGGCTGGTCGTTAATCGATAGCGACACAGGCAGCGGTTCGCCGCTGTCATGAGGCTTAGGCCCGGCAATGCCGGGCCTTTTTCATGGTGATGCAAACGCGGCAGCATCAAGGCAAAGCAATTGACTGTGTTATTGCGTCGAAGCTTCCGTCAGTTGAGCGACACCGGCATCCGACGCAACCTGCGCCGTCGGCTCATTGCGGTAATTGCGCAGGTATACAAAGAACTCGCCCATCATCTGCATCCACAGGCGGATCTGCGTGACGATGTGCTCAGTCGAGATACCACCAGCAGCAATCACATCCATTTCCAGCACGACGAAATCACCATGCTGCGCCAGGCGAGCGAAACGGCGCGAGCGGTGCCAGTCGGCAATCAAGCCCTCGGGCAGCGTGCCGCCCTGCACACGCAGCGGGCAGCTCAGCGTAAGGTCTGCATAGCGGCTCGGCTCGATGGCGTTGCCCCACAGAATCTGGAAGCTGATGCCATGGCTGGCGCTGGTGAGGTACGTGATACCGCCCTGCTCGATGGCGTTGACGGCGCCACCAGCGGCTTTGATGGCATCGGAGACATCGTTCGGGGAAAGCGTGGTCAGCATGGACATGGTCGTCATGTGCGTAAGGAAATCGGGAAAAAACTCAAGGCGCCTTGGGTGCTTCAGCGTGTGGAGAAGACGCGTCGGTTACAGGGGCCGGCGCGGTAGCGGCACGCGGGTCGAAGCGGCCGTCGTACAACTTGTCGCCGTACTCCTGTGCGATCTGCTCGTACTTGACGCGCGACTTGGTGGAAAAAGGCTGGCGTGCGGCAATGACGGTGGTCATGTCCATCGATTCGTAGGCCTTCAGCACCTCCTGGCCGACGGCGTAGAGCTTGGCGTTCTTTGCTTCGCATTGCTGCAACGCGTTCTGCTGCGTGGTCGATGCGGCAGCCAGTTTCTGGCGCTCGACTTCGCTGGCGCGGGCGCGGCGCAGGAGTTCGTCGTACGCAGCGCGTAGTTGCGTGATCTGCGTGTTGGCCTTGTCGGCTACGGTCTGTGCTTCGCGATGCGCAGCGGCACTGCCTTCGCTCAGTTGGCGCGCGCGGGCGCGCTCTGCGTCAAGCTGGGCGCGCAGCTCAACCAGTTCCTTCTTCGAGGCATCGGATGTGGGCGCGTTGCTGCCGCCGCCCGCTTGCAACTGCGCGAGTTGCGCCTGGGTCTGCTGAAGCTGCGTGGTGGTCGCGCGCAACTGCGCACGCAGGCGCTCTTCCATGCTCGGCTGCTGCGCCGACGCAATGCGGGGTGCAAGCGAAGCCACGGCCAACAGCACCAGCAGCAGGCGCGAAGCGATTCGGGTCTCGTCCAAGGCAGCCCCTTTAGAACTTGGCATTGAAATCGAGCTGCAGCGTGTCAATCGACAGGCGCGGGCCGGTGACTTCACGCGTGGAGATCCAGCGGCCGGTGAACCACGCATTCTTGTCCACCGCATACGAGCCGCCGAAGTAGTAGCCGCGCGCATTGGTGCCGCCGCCGTGGAAGGTCGAATCGTTGTAGCCGTCGGGCATGGAGTCGGCCTCAATGCGCTTGTAGCCCGCGAGGATGTTCCAGTCGCCGCGTGCGGTCGGTGCCGGCTTGCCGAAGGTTGCCTGGAACATGTACGCGTTGCCGCCGCTGCGGAAGTCCGAACGGCTGGTCCCGCCCGTGCCGCCAAAGTTGTTGACGATGCCATTCGGACCTGCGCGGTTCCACATCTTGTCGGGATCGTAGGCCAGGTTGCGGATGTAATTTCCATCCAGGCGCAAGCCGTAGTTGCCCATGACCTTCGTGTCCCAGCGCGCATTCAGGTCCAGCAGGTGGAACTCAGAAGCCAAGCCAACGTACTGTGGCATCGGCGTATTGGCCGGGTCGAGCGGGTTGAGTGCGATGCTGCGCAGGAGCATCAGCGTGTTGCCCTTCTGCATGAAGGCCGGGCGCGACCAGTCGGTGCTGCAACTGTCCTGGCCGGCATACAACGCGCAAGGCTGCGATACCTGGCCGCTCACGTTGTTGAAGTTGTAATAAGCGATCGCGCCGCGCAGCGTGTTGCGGCTGTCGAGCTTCCATTCAGCGCCAGCCTGGGCCGCGAAGAGCCACTTGTTCTCGCTCGCGCTCTTGTCCTGGCTGCGGCTGGGGAAGCCGTCGGCGGAGTACTCGAGCGGGATCACACCCACCGTACCGAACAGCGTGAGCGAATCGCCGCGCAGCGTCTTGCTGAAGTTGGCGGCAATGCCGTCAAAGTTCAGGTCTTGCGAGAACAGCGTGTCGGTCGACCAGAATGGATTGCCGAAGCGCCCGCCCGTGATCGTCACCCAGTCCGCCGGCTTGTGCGAAATCCATGCCTGGTCGAGCCACACGTTCTTTTTGCTCAGGCCACCGCCCAGCGTTTGCGTGGTCGACACAGGGTTGTTGTCGCTGCCAGATGCCAGCCGCACGCCGGCCTGCGTGCTCTCGGAGATGTCCGCGAAGATACCCAGCCGCGCACGCACCTTCCATTGGTTGCGTCGATTCTGTGAGGTGTTGAGCAGGGGCGGTAACTTGGTGTTCGTGTTGGTGTTGACGTCGAAACCGGTGCCGGCATTGATGGCCGCCCAGTCGATTTCGATGTTGCTGTTCTGGCTGGAGAGGAAGCGCGATTCGTTACGCACGCGCACATCGCCTTCCACACGAATGCCTTGCGTCCAGGCGGGAATCGAATCCGGCGCGGCCCAGCGTTCGGACTTGGCCTGGGCGAGCACTTCAGTCTTGACCTCATCGCGAATCTGATCGCGCACGGTTTGCGGCACGTAGGGCACGCGCACATCACCGGGCTCGGCTTTGACGCCGGCCGTTTGCGTGGGTTGCGCAGCCTGCGCCGCCACCTGACGCTGCAGCTGCTGCGTGGCTTGGGCTTCCGCGCGGGCCTGTGCGAGCAGTGCTTCGCCCACGTCTCTCTTGAGTGCACCGCTCTGGATCAGGCCGCGGATCAGCTTGACCATTGTGCTGTCGCCCGTGGTGGCTTGCGCGTGTACGGTGCCTGATGCAATCAGCAGACCGACCGCCGAGGCCAGCGCCGCGGCGCGGAAGGGATGAGTGATTGGATTGAGTGCCATGTTGTTGGAAGAGATGCGTTGCATGCTGGAGTGCCGGTGCGACTGCCAAGCCGGCATGTCGTTGTTAACCGGCGGGCCGTTTGCCCTGCAGCGTCACGCGCTGCGGAAACTGCAACGATGCCGGAGGGCGTTCGTCCACCTTCTCGATGCTGCGCAGGGCGGTCAGCACGGCTTGGTCGGTGTCGGCATTGCCGCTGCCGTGTACGAGTTCGACGCGCGTGAGCCGGCCGTTCAGGTCGAGCCATACGTTCACCTGCATCAGAAAGACGAGGCGGCGCGCACGCTCATCGCGTGACAAAGCCTGCTGCAGCACGTAACCGAAATAGCGGCCGTACGTGGCATTGCCTCCGCCGGCGCCGCTGCCGCTCATGCCGCCGCCCTTGCCTGCGCCAATGCCGAAAGCGTCCGTGCCGGCCTGGCCGTCGGCGTTCATCGTCACGGGATCCGACAGGTCCTTCGCCGGGTTGGGCGTGTCCTCAGCCGGCTTGGGTTCTGCCGGCGTGGGCTCGGGCTTGGGCTCCACCACTTCGGGCTTCACCTTTTCGGGCTCGGGCAATTTCTCCGGCTGCGGAGGCGGCGGCGGTGGAGGCGGCGGCTGCAACACCAGCATGGGCGTGGAAGGCGCCTCGCGCTTGGTGCTGGCCGTGCCCGCCAGCAGGTACCACACCACCGCCACGGCAATCAGCGCCACCACGGCGCCGATCGCATAGCCGCCCCAGCGCCGCCAGAAGGCGGGCGGTGCCTCGGCCGTGGATGCGGACGGATTCAGGTCGAGCTGCATGATCGCGCCGCCCTCATGCCGCCGGCTTGCCGGTCACCAGACCGATCTGGTTCAGCTCGATCTTGCGCAGCAGGTCGAGCACCTCCACCACCTTGGCGTACTGCACGGAGGCATCGCCGCGCACGATCACTGGAAAGTCCGGCGTAATGGCCTTCTCGGTGCGCAAGCGGTCTTCCAGCTCGGGCAGCGTCACCGGATACGCATCCAGGAACACCTGCCCGTTGTTGTCGATGGTGATGGCCTTCGTCTTGGGCTTCTCCAGCGCAACGCTGGCGCTCGCCTTCGGCAGGTTGACCTTGATACCGGGAATGCTCGCGTTGCTGGTGAGGATGAAGATCACCAGCACCACCAGCAGCACATCGACGAATGGCGTGATGTTGATGCCGCTGGAGCGCTTCTTGGGGCCAAAGCGGGATGCAGTAGACATGGCACCCTCACTCGCGATGCGGCGCGGCCGGGCTGGCCACGAAGCCGCCGCCCGACGCATCCGTGCGGTGAGCGGAAGGCGCGCTGTGCGCGGCGGTGTCGCCCATCACGATGGTGGCGCGGCCGTCGCCGTGCTCTTCAGCCAGGCGCGTGGCGAACTCGTCCACAAACACGGCCATGTCCGCCGCAATGGCATCCGAGCGCGATGCGAGCCAGTTGTAGCCGAACAGCGCGGGAATGGCGACACCCAGACCCGCTGCCGTACACAGCAGTGCCGCAGCCATGCCGGGTGCCACCGAGTTGATGTCCACCGCGCCGGCCATGGCCGCCACCACGAACACAAGCATGATGCCGATCACCGTACCGAACAGGCCCACATACGGCGCGCCTTCAATGGTGGTGGACAGCCAGTTCATGCGCCGGGCCATGCGCTCGTTCTCGCGCACCATCACGCCTTCCATAGCAGCACGAATGGCCGCAATCGTGGCCGCCGACACTGCGTTGATGTCGAAGCCGCGTTCGTGGCGCAACTGCATCTCACGGATGGCGATTTCGTACAGGCGCCACAGCGAGGAATCCTGCCGCACATCCGCGCCCACCTTGCCGCCGCGCACGAGCGAATCGAGCGACGCGCCCGCCGTTTCGCGAAACACCGCCATGAAGCGCGCATTGGCACGCGACACCGCGCTGTAGTAGCGGCTCTTGGTGATCATGATGGCCCACGAGCCGGCCATCATCAGCCCCAGCACGCACACCACAACCCATGCATCGACCGGCATGGCCGCCAGGATGAAACCGAAGTGGCTCTTGCCGGCCTGCTGCTCATCGGGGCCCATCACAACGAGGCGTGACTCGGCACCTTGCGCAATGGCATCAGCCTGAATCAGCCCCGCGGGGCGCGCGGTCTTGGACAGGCGAAGCTCATCGATCGCCCCGTTGAGCGGGTTCAGGCCCGAGCCACCCGGGGCATCGCCGCCAATGGCGGCTGCACTGTTGAGCGCCGGCATATGCGCCGCAAGAGTGACCGCCACCGCACCGTTCACATACAGATGCACGCCCTGCTCATCCGCTGTGGCCGCCACGTGCGACCACTGGCCATCGCGCACGGGTTGGCCCGGCGCGCTGCGCTGGCCGTTCACCTGCACGAAGGGCACGCCGTTGTCCATGCCCAGCACAAACTCATTGGTCCCATCGCGACGTGCGTAGATGACTTGTCCCGCCGCCAGCTTCTCGGGCCGCACCCACGCCGATACGGTGAACGTGCCGTTGGCCTGCGTGGTCAACGACGGCGATGCCGGCAGCATCAGTGGTGTGCCGTTGAACTGCGCGCCTTTGCCGATCACCGCGCCGTCCAGCGTGGTCACGGGCGTTTGCGCGTGATTGCCGTAAGCGGTGGTATCGCGCGGCGGCGCGCCGGTCTCACCGAAGTGATAGACGAGCGTGTAGTCAGGATCGAACGTCAGCTGGCCATTGCCCGCAGCCGGTGCCTTGCGATTGCCGTAGTACATCCAGATGTGCTGCGGCGCGCCGGTCGTCACCGTCGGCACATCCACCCACACCAGCGCGATGCCGAGCAGCGGGTCGAACTGTTCGATCTGGTGGTTCAGCACGGTCTTGTCATCACCGGCAATGAAACGCAGGTCCGCCCCATTCTCGCTCGTGCCGTCAAAGCTGAAGTTGCCGGTATGCAGGCGCACCAGTACGGGCGTGCGGCCGGCATCGCTCTTGAGCGCGCCGCCTTGCGGGCCGGCGTCGATGGTGATCGGCTTGCGATACGCCCAGTCGGGCTGCCACCACGCCAGCGCGGTGCCGGGCAGGAAGACGCTCAGCAGCGTGAGCAGGAACAGAATGCGTCGCATGGCAGAAACTCTCCGGAAACAGAAAAGGACGTGGCTCAGTGAAGGGCTCAAGGCGGGCTCAATAGCTTGCGTTCACGCTGAAGTTGATGCGCGGTGAATGCGCCCGCGTGCTCGGGCCGTCGCGCAGCGGATAGCCGAACTCCAGGCGGCCGCGCACGTAGTCGGTCAACTTGAAGCTGGTGCCGAAGCCCAGCGAGGCGAGCGTGAAGCTGCTGGCCTGTTCCACCTGCGGTTGGCGCAGGCGCAAATAGGCAGCATCGGTAAAGAGGTAGAAGCGCAGCTCATCCAGCGCCGGGGCGAACTTGTTGTACGGCGCGGTGCGCCATTCGAGCGAGGCGAGTGCGCCGTAGTCGCCCGTGGTTTCTGCCGACAGATAACCGCGCACGCTGCTCATGCCGCCAGCGGCAAACTGCTCGCTGGAAACGAGCGGCGAATCTGACAACTGCCCTGCCACGCGCACCACCGCTTGCGAGCCGCCCTGGAAGGTATGCGTCTCGGTAGCGTCGGCCTTGAAGACGAGGAAGCTCGAACGCGCGTTCACGCGCTTGTAGTCGTAGGCCTCTTCACGGCTGCCGTAACCGAACAGGCTGCGCGTGCCGGCGGTGGCGGTCAGGTTCAGGCTGAGCGTGTCGCGCTCGGTTTGCCGATAGCCGGTGTAGTAGAGCGAGATGGGCGCGTACTTGAGCGGCACGTGGTCGCTCGTGTTGCCGAAGCGCAAGCTCTCGGCGTTGTCCTTGAAGTCGATACCGACGCCGAGTTGCTGCCACCACGCGCCGGCCATCGGCAAAACGTAATTCGCCTTCACGCCCACGGCGTGGCCTTTGCCGAGCACGCTGGTGCCGCCCACAGTAGCGACATTGCTGTCGGACTTGTAGCCCGAGAACTCCAGGCTCCAGTTCGTATCGGGAATCGGCGCCGTGTAAGCGCCGGACCACACCCGCGCCTGGCTGAAATCCTGCGGCGCGCCAAAGAACGACAGGGATGCGCGATGCCCCAACTGCCACAGGTTGTCGTGGCTCACGGATGCCGTCATGCGCAGCGGGCGCGTGTCGGCGCTGTGGTCGTTGTTTAAACCGATGTTGGCATGCACCGGCGACTTGTCATCGACCTTGAGATCGACATCCATCGTGCCGGGCAGCGCGCCCTGGCGCACCACCGGAATCACTTGGCGGTCTGCGCGGTTGAGCGTTGCCAACTCATTCTGTGCCTGCGCAAAGTCGGGCACCTTGCCTTCCTGCAATGCAGGCACGCCTTCGCGCACGACACGCGGCGACGTGTACTCCGCGCCCGTCACGCGCACGCGGCCCACGCGTGTTTCGTTCACCTGCAAGATCACCACGCCGCCCGTCACCTGTTGTTCCGGCAGATCGACATAGACGGATTGATAGCCCTTGGCCTGATACTCGGCCAGTAATGCGGCGCGTGCGTCTTCAATGTCCTTGAGCGTGCGATCGGGGCCGAGGAACGGCGTGACGGTCTTCTCGATGGTGCGCACGTCGAGCACAGTGTTGCCGCGCACGACGTACTCGTTGATGTTGACCTTGTGTTGCGGTGCGGACTCGGCGGTGGGTACTGCAACCGATGCAGCAGCGGGCGCCGGCGGCTCTTGTGCCAGCGCCACGCCCGGTGTCAGCAGCATCAGAACTGCCAGCCGGACACTCCCCACAGACCTGCATTGTTTGCCGCGTTGTTTGAATTCGGACATGCGTTGGCTCGGTGCCGATTCGGCATTCATTCGTGTGTTGTGCGCCGCGCGGCCATGACGTTCGTCAGCCGTCGGTCTTCACAGGAATGACGTTTGCTGAAATGCAAATCCGCAAACATTTTGTGATGTCACGCAAGGTTCATAGAACGCCGCACGTGCAGTCATGGCGACAGCGCGCGCGGGTCATGAAAGCGCATGGGAATTGGCTCTGCGGCACAACCACATGAAGGGACGTGCCGCAGATCGGAAGGCACCGCGCGATGTATGACCGCGCGATGACGAAGCGATGAAGAACGCTTGTCTGCCGCTTACGGCATCACAGGTTCTTGCGCTCGGCAGCGGTGAGCCGCATCTTCTGGCGCTCGTTCAAGTCGCCATTGCCAATCATCTGGAAGGCGCTGCCGGGGTCGTAGCTGGAGCGGTCCTGGCGCTCGGGCTGCGGTGCCTTCCGCGTGCCATTGCCGCCCTCTTCACTCGCCCCGTTTGCGCCGCCGTAGCCGAGCACCTGCACCGTGATGATGGACGGCAATCCGCTGCGCGCAGCGGCCTGCTGCTGGCGCATCACGTCTTGCGCCGCTTGGGTGGCCGAGTTGGCCGCTGCGCTGGCCGAGTTGAGCGCGCCCACGTTGACGAGCGCCACCGTCGGCACGCCGCGCGATTCACCCTGCACCTGGATGTTGGCCGCATTCACCACACGCAGCGCCGCCACGTTGATGTCGCCCGACACGCGGATGCCCGCCTCACCCGGGTCGACTGTGCCCAGCGGGGCGATCAAGTCCACATCGCCGCGCGGCACTTCCGGAATCGGATTGAGCGTGGCGATGCCCGCCCCCGAACTCGGCACCTGCGGCGACAGCGTGACGTTGCCCGTGCTGTCGTACACACGCAGGGGCGGCGTGTAGAGCAGCGACGTTTTCGACCCGCGCCCCGCGTTGATATCGCCCTCTGCTGACCAAACGAGAATGCCGCCGCCGAACGTGGTCATGATGCGCGACAGGCCGAGCAGCACGCTGTCTTTCGAGTAGATCTGGATATCGCCCGAGCCCTGCGTGAGCAGGCCCGAGGTAACCGGTGGGACCTGCCCTTCCACACCCACGATCAACTTGCCGCCAGGCGTGAGCGTCTGGATGGCGCCACCGAAATCCGTGCGAATGCCCGACGGCCCGAACATCGTGATCGTGCCCTCGCGCTGGATCGGCCGGCCTTCGGCATCCTTGTCGGGGAACAGCGACGCGATGGCCTGGCGCCCGCGCAGGTAGCTGCCGAAGCGGCGGCTGCTTGGGTCGTTGTATTCACGGCCGCCTGCGCGCAACTCACTGAAGTACACCGAGCGCGCGAACAGGCGTTGCTGCTCTGCCGGCAGGCCGAGGTAGAACGCGAGCGCGCCGTCCTGCGTGCCGGTGTAGCCAAAGCGTGCCTGCAGCCAGTCGAGCAATTCCTTGTCGTAAGTCTTGACGACCTTGCCCGCTTGATCGGCCAGCGGCGCGTTCGGGTTGGCCAGGTTGGCCGCGTCAAGGTACCGGCGCGCGAACGTCGTAAAGTCCGCACCCGCTGCGCCCGCGCCCGCGCCCGCCATCACGCTGATGCCTGCACCGCTGCTGCGGTCGCCCGGGTTGACGGAGATGCCGGTGCCGATGTGGCCAATACTTTCCAGCAGGCCCTTGTCGGCTTGATAGAGGTTGCGGCCGGCGGTGACTTCCAGCGTGCCGGGGCCGGCCACACGGAAGTTGCCGAAGAGGATGTCTCGCCCGGCAGAGACGACGGAGATGTCGTTGGGGTTGTTGTTGAGGAGGAGGTTGCCGGTGGAAGCCGTGGCGGAGAAGCCGGTCGGCGTGGATGTTCCCGGCGGGGTGCCAGCACCAACGATGTCTCGCCCTGCCATGACCCACACAGGCTTGGCTGCGACATACCAGTTCGTCAGAGATTTCGGCGAGGCATTCTGGCCGCCATTGGTGAAATCCAGAATCTCGCCGGTGCGCAGCCCGACAATGTCGCCATTCACTGCATAGAAGCGTGCAGGCTCGCTGTCGTTCGCGTGCAGCGTGCCGGAAGCTGTATCGGCGCCAAACGCAAACAATGGCAAGCCCGATTGGCTAGGCATCAACGTGCCGTCCTGGCTAACGTTGTTCACCAATGGGCTAAGCGCTCCCATGGTGTACCCGCGGAAACCGGGATGGGACGGCGTAGCCAGGGCAGACGGTGCGGCGCCAGACTGGCTGATGGGGTATGCGTTTGCATAGAGCGACTCGCCGGCCAAAATCTCTAGCTGCCCACTGGGCGAGGGTGCAAGAACCAATGACGTATTTGCGGACGGACCGGCGCCGTAATAGACGCTCCCTCGCTCGGCAACTGCCCGCAGCGTGCCGGGATAGATGAAGCGGTTGTCTGTCGCGCCACTCGCGTCCGCGCTGGACCACTGGCTTGTGCTCTGCGCCGTCGGGGTGAGATTGCCCCCCGCCGAGACCAGATTGAGCGCCGTCCGGTCTGTCCACAAGGAAAACCAGCTATATCCGCCACCAGGCTGCGGAACAACAAGGCCGCCCACGGTCGGCAGATACGGCGTTGCAGCCACCGGCTGGAGCCGCCCAGCATCGGCCGCGGCGGCGAGCACCAGATCACCACGCGTCGACAGGCCCACCGTAGCATCGCCCGGCACCACGACCAGGCCGCCTACCGGCGTGGCAGTGCTGGCACTGAAGGGATCGAGACCCCGCGGATCGTTGGCTGTCGCTTTGCCATAAGTCAGGTCCAGCCGGCCAATCGCACCGGACTCCGCCTGCACATTGCCTCGCAGGTTCGTCACGACGCCGTTCGCATCTTGCGTGACATAGCTGCTTCGGTATGCCGGGTCGAGCGGGTTGATGGCTCCGCCCACATGCAACTGGAGATCGCCGCCGCCAGTGAGGACGAGCCTGCCGTCCGCGCCGAGCCGCCCCGTGCTTGCGATTGCCAGATTCAACGATTGACTGACCGGCGTGTCGCCTGTGGGATTGGGATTCGAAAGCATCCCGGCATCACCGCCAGCCGTCACGCGCAGATTGCCGCCGCCTAGCGTGCCGAGCCCGGTAAAGCCAACCACGGATGGCACCGCCGATTGGTTTCCTATGCCATTGACGTAAGTGCCGAAGTTCACCCACCACGCGGTTGGCAACCCCGCTTCCGTGCCCCCTTGCCGCCACAGCCAGTCGCCCGGATTGTTGCTGGCGCGGATCGTACTCTGGGCGTTCCGGCTCACTGTGTGACCGGTAATCGAACCTTGCGCAGACACCAGTACGTTACCGCCATGCTCCGGATACCAGGCCTGATAGAGATTGGTTGTAGGGTCGCCGTTGACAAGTCCTTCATAAGCGGCTCCATCCGGGCCGAGCACCGTGGTGCCCGACTGGGACAACTCGACGCCACGCGGCTGGTTGTAAGGATCCCGTCCAGAAACGCCCGGCAACGCTGCCGAGGGTGTGCCAGCGGTGTAGATGCCGTAGACGGACCGCGTGTCGACATCGGCACCGCTGACCAGATCGAGATCGCCGGTACCCGTACGCAGCACGCTGTAAAGCCCGAACCGGGGCGTCATGGTGGTACGGGCCGGCACTGCCACACAAAAATCGGGACAGAAATATGGCGCATCACCCGGGTCCACGGGTTCTCCATCCGGGCCGACACCGTTGCCTGGCGCCCAGACCCAGCCCCCGGGCGTTGACTTGATGTCCGCGGAATAATGCGCGTCCGCCAGGACGACGCCGTCGCTGCGGGCGGCATCCGGCCGGACTGCGCGGCTATCGGCCGCCTTCGTATCAGCGCCCCCAACAAGGCGGAAGGACCAGGACTGCGTGCCCGCCGGCAACATCGGCGCAATCGCCCAGTTCTTGCCTTGCGAGTCGCCTACCGGATCTCGCAAGTTGACGAACTGCGCGTCGTTGGGCAGCTTCACGTTGCTCGCCCCCGGAATGAGCGCGCCAACCGCAAGGTTCAACGCGCCATCCAGCGTCACGCCACCCGCGACAGGGGGCAGTGCAACCCCTTTTGGCCATGTCATTGCCGCTACGGAAAGCGGAGATGCCATCAGGCTTCCTGCACCGAGCATGGTGCCTGCCGCCAGCGTGACGTCCAGCCTCAAGACCGTGCCGGCGGCATACAACACGCCGCCGCTCGCATCGCGCACGTCCCCGCGCAGCACCGTTCCAGTTGGGACAGTCAGGCCCGCTTGAAGCGTCACACCTGTCGGCAGTACGTAGTTGGCCGGTAGCGTCATCGCCTTCAGCGGGACGTTGTAGTTGAGGACCGCCCGCGCCGGGAATGTCGTGCCGTCCGCCAGCGTGATGCCGCTGATCGGCACTACGATGTCGTTGCCATAGCGCTGGAATCCGTCCGTCAACACCCATCCTGTCTCGTCCTGCGTGGTGGGCGGTGGCGCAAACCCATCGTTGATGCTCCCCGACACCTGCAGCTTGCCACCCGCACGAATCACCAGAGCACCGGGCTCACCCGAGCCGCGCACGTTGGGATCGGCATTGGGTCCATAGCGATAGCCCGAGAAATCCAGATCCCCACGCACGAGCAGATTGCCATCCGGCGTGGCGCTGACGATCTCAACACCGGGCCGCAAATGGTAGGCGCCGCCGTAGGACTTCAAGCCAGCCAGGCGCGCCTGCAAATCCGCGTTGCTCCATGCGGCGTTGATGAAACTCCGGCTGTCAGCATCGACGCCGTCCATCCAACCTTGCGTGATGACCTGATTCGGCTTGCCATCCACGGTGGGCGCCGTATCAACCGGCGCGTTGTCGTAGCGGCGGAAACCCTGCACGGCGATGCTCTTGGCACCCCGGATGTCGACCGCGCCAGATGCATCGATGGCCATGTCGCCTTGAGTGTCCGCGCCGATGCGCGGGGCGCTGAGCGTGACGGTGCCGCGCGCCACGTTGTCAGCGGCGCGCACATCGATGACGGCACCCGGAGCCAGCGTCAACCGCCCTTCCGTCGTGCGCAGTTCAACGATGCCTCGGTTGGGGGCGTCGATCGGCAAGCCGTAGCTGTCCACGCGCAGCCGTGTGCCGTGCGCGTCGAGCATCGAACCCGAACCCAGCGCTAGCCCGTTGCGCGCTGCCAAACGGATCGTGCCCGGCTGCTCGCCACTGGCATCGATGCGGCCATTGACGGTCAGGCTGCCACCGTCGACCGACACGTTGATCGCGTTGGCCTTCAGTTCTTCGCCGATGGTGAGATCGCCCTGCTTGATCTGGAAGCTGCGCGAGCCGGTGACGCCTGTGGTAGTCAGACGCTGGTTCAGGCCAGTGAAATCGTTCAGCGTTTGCGCGCGCACGTCGATGCTGCCGGCCTGCCATGGCACATCGGTGCCGCCTGCGTCGTAGCGGCCGCTCGCGGTGCCGCGGATGGTGCCGGCCAGATCGACGCGGCCCGCTGCTACATCCAAGGCCGTCACGGACACACTGCCCGCATGGTTGTTCTGTGCAGACACATCGATGGCCGAACCCGCCGCCTGGCTCACATTGCCTTGTGCGCTGTCGATCAGCACGTCGCCGCCAGCGCTGTACTTGGTCACGTCGTTCATCGGCACGGCGCGGCCTGCAACGTCGATGCGCGATGCGTCGGCCAGCGTGACGCCGTTGTCGCCGGAGATCGTCAGCTTGCCGCTCGGCAGCACGATGGCACTGGCCACGTTGACGGTGTTGCCCTTGAGTCCGATCTCCGCGCCGAGTGCATCCGTGCTGACGGTGCCCGCACCCGTTGGCGCGGAAACGTTGAGCGCCCCGCCTGCCGTGAAGCGATTGATGGAGCCCGACTCGCCCGTCAGCAGCGGTGTAACAAGATTGAGGTTGCCACCGCTGTATTGGTAGCCGGTACCCGCTTGATATGCGCCCTGCAATTGATACACCGACAACGTATTACGGTTGTTGGCCGTGATCTTGTCGCTGGCGTGCACGTTCATGTTGGCAAAACCAAGCACCAGGCGGTCCAGCGCGAGTTGCGTATCGGGCTGGCTGAACGGGCCATAGCCGAACACCACGTCGCGTGCGACAACGTTAAGCGTGCCGCTGCCCGTGCCAGCGCCCCCGGCGATGACGCCGCCCGGCTGGGCGCTCGACGGCGTCTGATTGGCGGCGCGCATGACGCCATCACTCACGCCGTTCCACACCAGCTTGTCGGTCGTAATCGTGGCGACGTCGCCAGCGTTGCCCAGGCCATAGATGGCGGGCGTATTGAGGACGAACGACGCGAGGGACGACTTGCCCGTCACCGGGTCGATCGTGTTGAGCGCGGCGGTGCCGTAGAAGTTGACCGACTGCGAGGCCGTCAGCACAAGGTTTTCCAGCTTGGGCACACCAATGCCGGCATTGCCCGCAAGCAGGCGGCTGAGCAGATCCTGATTCAGACGCAGGCCGTTCGGGAGCACGTTGGCGGCAGCGTCCAGTGCTGCCTGCTCGCCGATGTTGATGCTGGGCATCGACAGAGTGAGGTACTTTGCGCCGTAGCGGGCGCCGTCGCTCAGCGATAGCTGACCATTGCTGCGCGTGGAGAACAGCAGCGACCCTTGCCCATATAGTTCGGCACGGCCAATCGCAATGCCTTGCGAATCCCCGCCGATGTTTCCCTGAATGACATTGAGCAGCCCATTGGACACCGCTACCAGATTGGAAGCCGAGTTGTAGACGTAACCGTCTGTAGATGGATAAGGGGTCTCCGTTCCCTGGCCCAGCGTGCTGATGCGTGCACCGTCTTCGATCTTGATGCCGCCGGCCTGTGAGATCAGCAAAACCTCTCGTGACTTGAGTTCTGCCGATGAGCGCAGCGTCACTGAATCGGCATTGCCCTCGAGCACGCGCGTGCCGTCGGCGTTCATTTGAGCGCCACCACCGATCGATAGCCTGGGCGCGCCAATAGCGTTCAACGCGCCAGCGTCGATGGAGGTGAAGCCGGCGGTTGGGGTGGCTCCGGGTGCTGTCACCTCGATCATCCGGCTTCCGGAGTTGGTCGCGCTGTCAACCTGCAAGGCTCCCGCATAGCCGCCGGCTGCGCCGTCGAAGCGTGCCGTGCCGGCAAACGTCAACGCCGGTCGATCCGAAGATGGACCACTGTAGGCTAACTGCAACGTCCTGGCATCCGCAGGCAACTGCGGCCGCGGGGCGCCGAAACGCTGAGCATCAGCGCGTACAAAATCGGCGTAGCTCATTTCGTTGTATTGCGAGTAGGTACGCACAACGTCGCCCGGCGTGAGGACGATCTGCGTTGGCAGCGCTGCCTGCACACCGGTGTTAGCCGTGCTGAGCACACCACCGGTCAGCCATGAGCCGCTGCCGACTGCGCTAACGCCCGTCGCAAGCGGATTGGTGCCCCCCACCTCGACGCGATACGCCCCTTGCAGCAGCGCATACGACGCCGGCAGCAGGGTATAAACGCCAGGAGCCAACCCTGGAATGCCTGCGCCAATCGTGACCTGCCTCCCAATTGCCGCAGTGCCTGTGCCGACGTCAAACGGTGCATAGTCGCTGCGGTAGCCCGGCACGATGGCATAGACGCGATTGCCGACAGCGCTATACGTCAACGCCGGATTCGCGTTGACCAACGGCGTGGTCAGCACGTTGACGGATCCCCCGCGACCACTGATGAATCCAGCACCAAGAATCGCTCCACCGCCGGACATGTCGAGCACAGCACCGGGGGCCACGTCGAAGCTCGTGCCGGTCACGCGAAGCACGCCTGAATAAGCACCAAAAGCTGCTCCCTTTACCGGGGCACCGTTATAGGTGTAGGTGACGCCGTCGGAGGTGCCGCCATACGGCAAAACCAGTCCTGCACCGCTCACTGAGGTCAGGCTGCCGGGTAAAAAGTTGATGTGCCCGGACGTCGGCCCTTCGCTGGCAGCTGTTGCACCCAATGCGATATTCCCCAGCGGCGCACGCACCACACCGCCTTGCTCGATCGTCGGCGCGAACACGCGCAACGTGCCGAACACGCTATCCGGCATAGCGGGACTGTCGGTTCCGTTGCGGCCGAATGTGATGCGCTCGGTTGCGACAAGTCTCGCGTCTGCCGCGCTCACCGGGTACACCTGTGCAGCATTCAACGTGACCTGTCGCGAGCCGCCAGCACCCAACTGCACACGAATGTCTCCGGCGCTGTTCAACGTGGTGGTATCAAAGCCGGCACGCGCGACCTGCACGGGTGCCGCCGGCGGGCGTTGTTCGACGTTGCCGTAGGCACCGGCGGTATACGCAAAGACAAGGTCGATCAAGTCCGCGTCAACATTCAGTGATGCCTGACTCGCGATCGGTGACACGTTCTGCAGCCGGAACTGGTTGACGTTGTCGATTGCGGTACCACCCACGATGGGATACAGCGCACCGCCCGTGTTCAACTTGACGGCAGTGCGATCGAACCGCACGTAGGGTGCCGCCAGATGCACGGCAGAAACACCATCCTTGCTCGACAGGTTGTTGCTGCGGATCTGCAAGCTGCGGCCCAATGACAGATTGACCGGGCCGTCAAAGGTCACCATATCGGCATAGGCAGACAGCGCATCAAAGCCCCCCGCGCGCACGCGGTCACTGCTGATGCGTGCTTTGCCAAACGCCAATGCCGAGCTGGTCGCGCCCGGCAACAGGTCGGCAGGCAGTGTCGCCTGCTGGCTGGCGCCAATCTCCAGCTCGCGCGGCACGAGCATGCTGGGCAGTGGCTCCATCCCTGCGCCGTAGCGATACTGCGGCGTCTCCAACGTGACAACCAGTGTGCCTCCCGCCGCGCCGGCGCCGCCGGCAAACGCGCGCATGACGCCATCTGCGTAAATGCCGTTGTATGACGCGAGTGCAATCGTGCCGCCGTCGCCTGCCAACTGCACGGGGCGCGTCGTCGTACCGACCGGGACGGTCTGCCCAGAGCCCTCCTGCACATCGACTGTCGCACTCGCACCGGAAGCGTCAAGCACTGCACCCGGGCGAATGACGATGAACGCGTTGGCCGCCGGCTCATTACCCCCGTTGCCACGCGTGCCATTCGGGCCAATGGCGATGGTGCCGCCGTTGCCAGCCACGCCGTACCGGCGGCCGAACTGGTCGACTGCCGTGACAGCACGCGCGGCGACGTCCAGGACAGCGTGATCCCCAATCCAGATCGAGCGCATGGGGTCAAAGTAATCCGCGCTGCCGGTGTCAGTGTCTGCAAGATTCATCTGCAGCACCTTGATCCCCCCACCCGGCGCCGCAATGGAACCATCAATGGAGATCTGCCCCGGCGTCTGCAACGTCGCCGTCTGCCCTGGGTCGACCACAATCCGCGCGCCCTCACCCACCTGCAGGTGTGACCCCACCGTCTGGTTCAGGCTGCTGTTCGACTCCAGCGTCAGGCTCGCCCCGCCGCGCTGGATCAGCTTGGCATTGGCGGCGTCCTCCTGATACACCGGCGGCGTCCACAGCGTGAGCACGTCGGGCGGGCGAGCGCCAGTGGCGACCTTGCGCGCGGCATCCGGCACGAAGTAGACCGGCATCTCGACATTCAATGCCGTGCCTGGCGCGACACTCAGGCCGCGATACCCGTTCACGTCATAGGCCGAGAAACCCTGGCGGAAGAAATCGGGCGTGAGCAGCAGTTGCCCTGCCTGTACACCGGTGCCATCAGAAATGAGCACTTTCTCGGCTGCCACCGTGAGCGTGCCGCCACCGCCCACGCCATAGCCCTTGATCGTGCTGCCGAGTTGCAGCGTACTGCCGTCGGCGATGGCGGGCGCAAACGGCGGCGTGTTGGCGGTCAGCGTCACATTGCCGCCCTTGCCACCGCGCACGGTGCCGTTGGCGAGAATGCCCGCGCCCGATGACACATCGATCGTGCTGCCGCCGGCCAGCGCAATGCCCTGCACGCCTTCCATGCCGACGTTGCCGCCGTTGAGCCACGCCATGCCGGCCACCGCGGTCGGGTCCAGCGCACCGTTGACCCACAGGCCGCTCACATCCACCGTCGCGCCCTCTGCAAGCGTGATTCGCGACTTGCCATCCTTGGTGAGCGCCACAGCTTGCGTGGCCGGGTTCCCTGCACGCAGCACATTGCTGAACGCTACGTTGCCGCCGTGCGCCACCACATCTGCATTCACGTCGACGGACGATGCCGACACCGCTACCGTGCCGCCGTCGGCGAGCGCCAGGCGCTTGTCGATCGATACATTGCCCTGCGTAGCGATGGACAGTCCGCCAAGCCCCATGTCGTTCAGGCGCTGAGCGTCAAGCTGAATGGTGTTGACGCGGTCAGCCGGCAGCACGTCCTTGAGAGAGATCGGCTCCGATGCGGCCACGTCGCCAATGCGCACCAGCGTGTCGTAGGCGCCTGCCAGACCGTAGGCGTCGTAGCGGCCGATGCGTAGCGTCGCCGGAATGGCCACCGCTGTCTGCGATTGGCCGTAGCCGTCAGCCGCGCCACTCACGTGCGCCTGGTTCTGGCGCGGGCCGTTGTAGACGGCGCTCACGATGTCGCCATCCACCACCGCTGTCGGCGTGGACAGAATCAGTTGGCCTGCATCGCGCCCGGCCGTGTAGCCGTTCTCCAGCTTCTGGCGCGGTGCGATCAACGGACTGTAGTAGTACTCAGTAGTCTTGTTGCCCCAGCGCGGGTGCGCTGCTTCAAAGCCTTGATAGACGCCGCTGTACAGCACGTCCATCGGTGCGGACGACGCATCGTAAAGCTGCCCGTCGCGCCCCTTGAGGAAGGTCTGGCGCAGGTAGCCGCTCTGCACATCCAACGAACCACCCGACAGGTTGATCGACGAGCCGCGCTGCGTAACGACTTCCTTGCCGCCCAGCGTGACAGTGCCGCCCTGTGCCGCCCACTCGCCGATGCTGTGGCCGGCGTTGTCGAGGTAGCCGCCCACTTCCAGCAGGCCACCGGCGGTGTAGTAGCGATCCTTGTCATACACGCCAGGCTTGGCGGGCACATAGATGAGGCGGCGGCGGTCGATCCAGACCGTCGCGCTGTTCAGCGCGCCGCTGTCACGGTTGCCAGGGGCATCACGCTGCTCGTTGCCCTGCACGTTCACGGCAACGTTGTTGGATTCCATCGACACCTGCACGCCCACGGCGCCACCCACGTCCAGTCGCGCGCGGTCACTCACCAGCGTGCGACGTGCAGCGCTCACCTGGATCTGCCCGCCCGTGGCGAGCGACAGCGAGTTGTCGGCAAAGAACACGTCACCGCCCGAGACGATCTCGATACGCGATTGATCTCGCCGGTCCGACAGCCGCGAGAGGTTGTCGAACACGCCCTGCGCGGTATCTGCACGCACCTTGTCCTGCGCGACGGATGCCTGCATCAGCGCATTGCGCTGGCTATCGAGCGCGGTGCTGCCGTCCTGCTCGATCAGGATGGCCGTGGTTGCGCCCTGCCCCATCGACACACGCCCTTGCGTATCGGTGGCCGAGTTCAGCAGATGGATCGTGCCGCGCGTATTGACGGTGCTGGTGGAGATCGCCACGCCGTTCTGCACGACATCACGCCCCGCCAGCGTGATGTCGCCCTGGTTGGCGACGATCAGGCCGTTGTTGACGACATGGCCGGCCGTGCTATTAGCCACGAACTGCGGCGCAATCTCGTTGCCGCGCGTGGTTGACGACGTGTTGCCATCCGTGCCCACGCCCTTGCGGATGATGAAGTTGTCGCCCGCGGCCAGCTGCGTCTGGCCCTTGGGCGTGGTGATCGTGCCAGCGTTCTCGACTTCAGTGCCCACCAGCAGCACGTAGCCGCCGCCCTGCGTCACGGATTGCGGTGTCTGCGTGGTGATCTGCGCACCGGCTTCCACTTTGACCTTGCCACCCGCGTTGGTGAACGTGGGCGCGGCATTGTCGCCGTACAGGCCCTTGCGGAACTGATCGTCGGTGATGTTGGCGGCGGCAGCCACCAAGTTGCGCGTATTGACCTGGCTGCTGCCCGTGAACACCACGCCGTTGCGATTGACGATGAGCACCGTGCCGTCGGCCTTGATCTGGCCGCGAATCTCGCTGGGCCGCCCATTCGGATCGTTCACCCGGTTCAGTGCCGACCAGTTGGATTGCTGCTGAAACTCCACCGTCGTGTTCCGGCCAACGTTGAAGGTCTCCCAGTTCAGCACCGCCTTGTCGTCGGTCTGGTGGATGGCCACGTTCACGCGGCCGTCCTTGTTGGACTGCACCGGCGCATTGGCGTTGACCCAGCCGCGCGTGAGCGAATTCGTGTCGACCTTCAGGCCGCCGTCCGCCAGACCGTCCGGCACATCGGAGGGGCCGCTGAGCGCTGCCTGACGCGCCGCGTATTGTGCTGCCTGCTGCGCGGCGATGGCTGCCGCCACACCGTTGAGGTTTGCAAGCGACTGCTGCAACTGCTGGCGCGCCTGTTGCGATTGCTGCTGCGGATCGTTCAGCAGCGCGACCGGCGTGCCGTTGGGCAGACGCCCCGTGGCCGCCGCCGTGTTCTGTGCCGCACCGCGTTCGGCAAACCATGCGCCGCTGAAGGCGCGCGGCGCTGCATGTGCATTGGCCGCCAGCAGCGTCAGTGCGGCAGCATGCACCAGCGGCTTGAGGCGCCACACATGACGCTTGCGCTGGCGATGCAATGCAGTGTTGGCAAAAGAAGGCTTGGCGGACGGGCTCGGCTGCATGTCGGGTGGCGAACGGACGATCGAACGGCGGCCGCTCTTTCCCTGCGGCCTCTCTTGCTATGACGAACGTCACAGCCCCAATCCGCAATGACAAAAACATGTCAGCGGCGCATGCTCGCCGCCCCGGCTTATCCCAAGAGCACGATGCCGCCGGGCAACTCCGTCACCTTGGCGCCCAGCACTTCGTGCATCTGCGCAAACACCGTGTCCAGCTTGTCGATACGGAAACGGCCATTCAAGCGGCTGCGCTCCAGCTTGTTGTCCACCACTAGCACGTGGCCGGGGCGGTAGCGGTTGATTTCATCCACCACGTCGGACAATGGCGTCTGACGGAAGACCAGCACTCCGCTGCGCCACGCCGATGTGGTGGCTGTATCTGCAACCACCACGGCGCTCACGGCTTGCTTGCTGTAGGTCACCTGCTGGTTGGCCGTCAGCATGATGCTGCGGCCGTTCACATCGACCCGCACGTCGCCAGACAGGCATGTCACGCACACGCGCGTATCGAGATTGCGCACTTCGAAGTTGGCCTGCGTGGCAACCGCACGGCCCGGCCCAGCAGCAACAATGAACGGTTGCGCCGCGGCGCGCGTGTTGTTGACGGCGATCTCGCCATCGAGCAGGTCGATGCCTTGAAGCGTATTCGCCGTTGCGTCGCGACGCAGCGCAACGCTCGTGTGGGTGTTGAGATCGACCGTCACGTCTGGAGCAAGCGCCAGCAGGCGCTGCTCGCCCGTCTTGGTACTGAAATCTGCCGCCAATGAGGGGAACGCGCCCCAGAGCCCGGCCGGCGCAACCACGGCCACCGTGGCACTCGCTGCAGTTGCAACGGCTCCACCGAGAAATGCGCGTCGGCCCAACGTCGGCACGCGCTTCGTCTTGGTGGCTTGCCTGCGCCGCACAGCTTCACCGGCAGGGCCGAAGTCTTTCCACAACCGGCGCGCCTCAATAAAGGCAGCCGCATGCGCGTCGCTTGTTTCGCACCAGCGCTTGAGCGCCTGCGCATCGGCCACCGTCGCATCGCCCGAGGTCAGACGACGCACCCAGGCATGCGCGTCGCTGCGCAGCGTGTGCGGGATCTTCAGCGTCGTCGTGTTGGTTTCGGGTGCTGCCTTCATGCGTTCAACCATCTTTCGTACTGCCGTCTTCGTGGGCGCGGCTTGCCTCTGCCGCCACTTCGACGGTCTTATGGGTATGACGACTCCCGCCACACAAACCCGCAAGCATTTTCGGAAAGTTTTTTCTGAATCGATTGCCGCGGCAGGCTACGGCCTGCCCAGGCTCGTGGCTAGCGGCCCAGCTTGGCGGCGCAATGTTCCTGGGCGCGTTGCAGTTCCAGCTCCACCAGCCGCAACGAAATGCCAAAGCGCTCGGCCACCTCGCGCTGCGGTGTGCCTTCCAGCCGCACAGCCAGCAGGATGTCGCGGCGGCGCGTGGGCATCTGCTCCATTGCGCGGATCAGCGCATCAAGTTCGGAATTCGCTTCCGCAACTTCGGCAGGGCCTGGCGTAGGGCTCACCAGATCGAGCATGGTTTCGACTTCACCCACGCTCAGACGGCGGTCTTCGGCACGCTGCTGGTCGATGGCCGCGTTGAAGGCCATGCGGTAGAGATACGCACCGGGATTCTGTACAGGCTCAATGGCTTCGCGGTTGCCATTGCTCTCCAGCCGCAGCCAGATGTCTTGCAGCGCATCGCCTGCGAGGTCAGGGTTGCCCAGCCGCCGCGACAGCACGAATTTCAGCTGGCTGTAGCGCTCGATCAGGAAGTCGCGCAACACCGCGCGGCCGCTATCCGCCATGGTGCCTCCCGGTGGAAAGCACGGACACCGACGTCGCCGGCGCAGGGCACCCCCAGCTTTGGCCCGACGTGCGCGGCATCACCACCAGCGTAAAAGGCTGCGGCACGAATGCGGGCACCGGCTCGCCCACCTGCGCGCCTTGCAGGGCGCTCACCACGAGTCTGTCGAGCACGGCATCGCCGGTGGAGTCGAGCAACCGCACAGTGCTGATGCTGCCGGATGCATCCACCCACAGGCGCAGCGCGATGCGGTGCCTGCCTTGCGCCAGGATCGGATTCGCGCAGAACGCATCGCGGATGCGCCGCTGCATCAACCCGTAGTAGCGCCGCTGCGTGGGAAGGTTGGCGGCATCGGTATCGTTTGCATCAGAGCTCGTTTGCGGCCGCACGGGCAAAAGCACGAGTGCTCCGTTGCCGGTATAGCGCGGCGCAAGGCCGCTGCCTTCCAGCAAACGCAGTAGCGCCATATGGGGCGTCATCGTGCCGCGCACGGCAGGGGCAGCACGGCCCGCAGTCAACGCGCTGTCATACAGCAAAGACATTCCGGTGGCGGCGCCGTAGTGCTCCAGCGCGCGTTGCAGCGGCTGCGCCTCGATGTCGAACCAGCGCTCGACATCGGCAGGCGGCGTGCCGGCAATGGCCGCCGGCTCCGCTTCAAGCGGGCCAGCCAGCACGGCAGGTTGGAAAGCGCAGATGCCGATCATCGCGATGCACCAAGGCAGTATCCGCCGCGCACCACCCGATGCGACGTTTCCAGCCATACCCGGTCAGTGAAAGACGCGTGCGTCATCGCCCGGCCTGCAGGCGTGTTTCACAACGCGCAAGTGTGAAGTAAGCGCGTAGGGTAGTAATGCAACGTGACTGTTCTGTTACAGCACCCGTTGGAGGGGTGGGCGCCCTAAGGTTGGCCGAAGTGTGCGCTCAGGCGTTTGAATCCCCCCCGCGTGGGCTGAAGGTGCGCGGGAAGACGACCGGCGCGCTGCGGTCAATCAGCCGGTAGCCCTTGGCGGGGCGGTACGAATCGCCTTCTGCCACCCCCGCCTCTTCCAGAAAATTGGCCGACAGCATTCGGGTGCGGAAGCCGCTTTTATCGACTGGGCGACCGAGCACAATCTCGTACATGCGCTGCAACTGCGGCAGCGAGAACGGCTCGGCCAGCAAAAACGCCGGCAACGACGTGTATTCGACCTTGCTGCGCAACCGCTCCACGGCGGTGCGCAGGATCTCCGCGTGGTCGAAGGCGAGTTCAGGCGCGCGAAGCACGTCGTCCACTGCAAACCACGCCACGTCGGCCGCATTGGCGCCCTTGGCAAGCGCCACGCCCTGCGCGGGTATCAACGCAAAGTAGACGTGCGTGGCCGACCAGCCGCGTGGGTCGCGTGTGGCCCCGCCCCAACTGCCGAGCTGCTCAAGATACGGGCTCCCCACGCCGGTCTTCTCCAGCAGCTTGCGGCGCGCGCAGTCTTCCAGCGTGGCATCGACAGCCGTATCGACAAACCCGCCGGGCAGCGCCCACGCGCCGGGAAAAGGCTCGCCTTCGGCGTTGGGGCGCTGCACGAGCAGCACGCGCAATACATCATCCAGCACCGTGAAGATCACGACATCTACGGTGGTGAACGGTAGCGGGAAGAACTTGGCAGACGATCGGGTGGCCATGGCGGGTCACAAATTTCTTGACGGCCTCAATAGTAAGTTGTATTGTCCAACCCATACAAGTTGCACTGTACAACTCAAACACAAAAAGGGAGGTCACCATGTTCGGCATCCGTTTCATCAAGTCGCAGCCCACCGTTCACCTCATGCAGTTCCGCGCCGGCAAGGTGGTGCGCGAAGGATCGGGCCTGTCGTTCTTCTATTACGGCCCGACGACCACGCTGGTGGCCGTGCCGGTGGCCAGCCAGGACCGCCCGTTCATCCTTGAACTGGTGACGGCCGATTTCCAAAGCGTGACTGTGCAGGGCCAGGTGACATATCGCATCAGCGACCCGCGCCGCACCGCCGCGATGATGGATTTCTCGCTCGCCAAGAACGGTCAGACCTACGTGTCGGAAGACCCGAAGCGTCTGGGCGATCGCGTGGCGCAGCAGGTGGAAGTGATCGTGCAGCAGGCCGTGCAAGCGATGGAGCTGAAGGCAGCGCTGCGCGCATCGGCCGCCATCGCACGCACCGCGCAAGCCGAATTGGCTGCGCAACCGGAAGTGGCTGCGCTGGGGCTGGAAATCCTCGGCGTGTCGGTCATGGCGGTCAAACCGACGCCGGACATCGCTCGCGCGCTGGAAGCTGAAGCACGCGAATCCAACCTCAAGGCCGCGGATGACGCCGTCTATTTGCGCCGCATGTCGGCCGTGGAAAACGAACGCGCCATCCGCCAGAACGAGCTGGACACCGACATCGCCGTCGAGCAGAAGAAGCGCCAGATCCGCGAGACGCAGATGGAAGCCAAGGCCACGCTGATGCGCAAGGAGAATGCCCTGCGCAACGAGCAGATGACTGCCGATGTGGAACTCGAAGGTCAGCGCAAGGCCTTCGTCGCCGGCCAGGCCGAGAACAGCCGCACACTGGCCGAAGCCGAGGCTTACCGCGTGGCCGCCGTCATGCAGGCGCTGGAAAAGGCCGACCCGCGTATCGTCAACGCGCTTGCAGCAGCCGGCATGCAGCCCGGCCAGCTCATCGCTCAGGCCTTTGGCGGCATTGCCGAACGTGCCGAACGCATCGGCCAGCTCAACGTGTCGCCAGACCTGCTGCAAGGGCTGATGAACGCCTCCACCGGCACAACCGGCAGGGGCGCATCATGAGCACCGATGGCCGCAAGGTCGTGCTGGTGACGCGCCGCACCCGGCTTGAAGAGCTGGTGGCGCGCCACCACACGCTGGCGCAGGCAAAGTTCTATCTCGAACACCTGGGCGCCGATTTTTCAGACTACCTGGCCGAAAACGCCGCCTACGCGCGCAGCCTCGAAATCACCGTGCGCGCGCTTGAAGCCTGGGGCCGCTATCAGGTGGTGAACCGCAGCTACCTGCCCAACTTCATCTTTGCGCCGGACGACATCGTCGTGGCGCTTGGGCAAGACGGGCTGGTCGCCAACTCGATGAAGTATCTCGACGGCCAGCCGCTGATTGGGCTGAACCCGGAGCCCGGCCGCTGGGACGGCGTGCTGCTGCCCTTCGAGCCGAAAGATCTCGGCACCGTGCTGGCCGACGTGGCGCGCGACAAGCGCCCCACCAAGGCCGTGACGATGGCCGAAGCACGGCTGTCCGATGGGCAGGTGCTGCGCGCCGTCAACGACCTATTCATCGGGCCGCGCACGCATGCATCTGCGTTGTATGAAATCGAGGTGGGCGAGCGGCGCGAAGCGCAATCGTCGTCGGGGATCATCGTCGCCACGGGGTTGGGTTCGACGGCGTGGCTGAAGAGCATCGTGACGGGTTCGATGGGCGTTGCACGCGCCATGCATGCGGGCGGCGATGGCTTTCGCTACGAACCCGAACCGTGGGACATCCCGCAACTGACGTTCGCCGTGCGCGAGCCGTTTCCGAGCCGCGCATCGCAGGCCACGCTCGTGTTCGGGCATGTGGATGCGGATCAACCGCTCAAGCTACGTTCGCGCATGCCGGAGAACGGCGTGATTTTCTCCGATGGCATGGAAGCCGACTACCTGCGCTTTACCGCCGGCATGGAGGCGACGATTTCCGTGGCGGCAACACAGGGGCGCTTGGCGGTTTGAATGAAAAAAGGCGGCCGGACCAGGGCCGCCGAAGGAGACACCGCCGCGCTCAGTGCGCCACGGCGTTGAAATTGGGCGGCCGTCGATCGACGAACGCCCGGAAGGCTTCATGCGCCTCCGGAGACTTCAGGCGCTGCGCAAAGCAGGCGCTCTCTGCATCCATCTGCTGCTTGAGCAATTCGGCATCGCGCATCAGGCGCTTGGTTTCGGTCAGGGCGCCCAGCGGCTGGCGCGCCAATCGCGCCGCAATGGCCTCCGCCTCCGTGCCGAGCTGATACAACGGCACCACCCGATTCGCCAAGCCCCACGCGAGCGCCGATTCCGCGCTCACCGCATCGCCGAGCGCGAACATCTCGAACGCGCGCACATGGCCCAGGCGCGCAGGCATCAGCAGGCTCGATGCCGCTTCCGGCACCAGCGCCAGATTGACGAACGGCGTGGAAAGTTGTGCGTTGTCCGCCAAGAGCACGAAGTCGCAATGCAGCAGCATGGTCGTGCCGATACCGACCGCGCGGCCCTGCACTGCGGCCACCAGCGGGCGCGTGGCACGTGCCAGCGCATGCAGGAAACGGATGACGTTGCGTTCGCCATCGCCCTTGCCGCCGGTCATGGCAATCGATGCGAATTCGCCGATGTCGTTGCCGGCGGAGAACATGTCGCCTTCAGCGCGCAGCAGCACCACGCGCACGGTGTTGTCGCGCTCGGCGGCGTCCAGCGCATCGGCCAGCGCGCCGTACATCGCGTCGGTCATGGCGTTCTTCTTGTCGGCGCGTGCCAGGGTGAGCGTCAGCACGCCGTCGGCGGTGCGGCTCTGGATGTGTTCACTCATTGCTCGTCTCCGTTGGGGAACTTGGTTTGCAGGCTGGCGAGCCAGCGTGCGACAACATCGATCTCGGCGTCGGTAAAGCCTTCGGTCAGCCGCGCGTTCAGCTCGGCCAAGCCGTTGCGTGTTTCTGCCAAGGCTTCACGTCCGGCGGGCGTGATCCAGAGCTGCCAGGCGCGGCCATCCTTGGCATCGGCGCGGCGCTCGATCAGGCCGGCGTCGACTGAGCGATCGACCAGGCCGCTCATGGCGGACGGGCCGAGGTCCAACGCCGCGCCGGCTTCGCGCATCAACGCGCCGTCGTTCTTCTCCAGGAAGAACAGCAGGCCGGACTGCGCGGCGGTCACGCCCTCGCCAGTGCGCGATTGAATCCAGCGCTGCAGGCGGCGTTGCCCAACGCTGATCAGATAGACAAGGCGGCGGTCGGGTGCCGTCATGCAGCCACCGCTTCGTTGCGTGTGGCGGCGGCACGCTCGCGTAGCCAATCCGCCAGACCTGGCCACAGCGTGGTGGCGAACTGCGAGCGGAAGAAGCCCATGTGACCCACCGCGCCGCCGGCCTGCGCAGGCGTGATTTGCCGACGCTCGACCCACGTGTTGGTGAAGTGCATCGTCAACGCGTTGATGGCGGCGGGCGTAGCCCACGGGTCGTCGTCAAAGCCGTAGACGAGCACGGGATGCGTCACGCGGTTGAAGCGTTCGATGGCACCCAGCGTCGGATCATCGAAAAAGTAGCGCGGCATGCCAGCCCACGCGCCCCATTCGATGGCGACGCCGCCGGGCAGGTCTTCGCCCAGGCCCATGCGCTTGCCGGGCACGTAGCCGATCAACCGCGCCATCAGTGGACCAACGCCGCGCAGGATCAACTCCACGCGCCAGCGTTCGCCGCGTTGACGGATAAAGCGCGAGTTGCCCGTGTGGCAGGCCACCTGCACAACGCCCGCAACATCCCAGTCTGCAGAGCACAGACCGATGGCGTGACCGCCCACCGAATGCCCGACCGCCAGTTGCGGCAGCTCCGGGTAACGAGCCCTTGCCCATCGCATCACGCCTTCGGCGTCGAGCAGAGCCCAGTCGCGCATGCGCGCAGCAAAGCGGCGCAGGCTCTTCGGCCGGGATGCGCCGATGCCGCGGTAGTCATACGTGATGGTGTGGAAACCGCGTTCGGCCAGAAACTTGGCGAACGCTTGGTAGATGCGCTGCGGCACGCCCGTGGCCGGGTGCATGACCACCACGCCCTGCGGCGCGCCGGCAGCCGTCCAGAGCATGGCGCCCAGCGGGTAGCCGTCCGTAGCGGGAATGGTGTGCGGTGTGCTGTTCATTGCGTCGATTTAGTTCGCATACGAAGTGTTTTACTTTGTATGCGAAGTAAATTGGTGTGTCAACGATAAAAAGATAAAGTACTTGCTTAACTATTCTGAGCCGCTATAGTTAACCACATGCTTAACCATGACACCTCCCTCGATCTCGCCTTCCAGGCACTGGCCGACGGCAACCGGCGCGCGATGCTGGTGCAGCTCGTGCGCGGGCCGGCGTCGGTGAGCGAACTCGCCCAACCGCTCGATATCTCGTTGCCCGCGGTGATGCAGCACCTGTCGGTGCTGGAGAACTCCGGTCTCGTGCGATCGGAAAAGGTGGGCCGCGTGCGGACTTGCCGTATCGAACCCGAGGCGCTGAGCCTCGCAGAGCAGTGGATCAACCAACGACGCCTGGAGTGGGAACAGCACTTGGACCGCCTCGGCGCCTATCTGGACACCCTCAAAACTCAAGGAGACTTGCATGACGACGACCATTGACAGCCCCGCCGGCACGACCCTGCGCCCCCTCGTGATCTCGCGCACCTTTCCCGTATCCCGCGACTGGGTCTTCAAGGCCTGGAGCACCGCCGAGCACATCAAGCGCTGGTTCTGCCCGACGCACTACACGGTGCCCGACGCGACGGTCGAATTTCGCGTGGGCGGCAAGTTCGATGTGTGCATGCGCTCGCCCGAGGGGCAAGACCACTGGTCGCGCGGCCACTTTCTGGAGATCGTGCCGAACGCGCGCCTGGTGATCGACATGAACGTCGTTGACGGCGACAACCGCCCACTGATGAACGCCCACACCGTCGTCACCTTTGCCGAAGAATGCGGGGGCACGCGCATGGAAGTCACGCAGACCCACACGCCGCTCGCGCCGATTGCCGAGATGATGATCAAGGGCGCGTCCGAAGGCTGGAAGCAGACGCTGGACAAGCTGGAGCGCGAAGCCGCAAGCGTGCCGGTGGCCGATGGCATCCAGCGCTCGGTGGTGCATGCCACCTTCACGGTGGAGCGCACGTACGACGCGCCGCGCTCGCGCGTGTTCAAGGCCCTCACAGACCCGGCCGCCAAGGCCAAGTGGTTTGCCGGCGGCAACGGCTACACGCTGCTCGTGCGTGAGATGGACGCCACGCCCGGCGGCCGCGAAGTCGTCAAGGGCCGGTGGGACAGCGGTGTCGTGTCCAGTTTTGAAGCGCTGTATCACGACGTCATCCCCAACGAGCGGGTCGTCTATTCGTACGTGATGCACCTGGACGATCGCAAGATTTCCGCCTCGCTCGCCACGTTGGAATTGCGTGAGCCGAAGGACGGTTCGGGCGGCACGCACCTCGTGATGACCGAGCAAGGCGCCTTCCTGGATGGCTACGATGATTCCGGATCGCGTGAGCGCGGCACGCAATTCCTGCTCGACATGCTCGGCAATTCGCTCAAGGACTGAGCATCTGCAATACGTCGCGCGTGACGGCCGCCAAGGTGACCGCCGCGCCGACAATCAACACTGCCGCCCACAACACGCCGCCCAGGTGCGCCAGAAGCGCCTGGCGCGGCGTCATTGCGCGTACTGCGCGAGTCCGTTGCCGAACGACCAGTTCTCGGGCAGCACCTCCACCAGATTGATGAACACATCTTCGGGCCGCACGCCGGGCTTGTCGCCCAGCAGCTCGACGATGCGGCGATAGAGCGCCTGCTTCTGCTCACGGTTGCGCGTGTTGTTGGCGGTGATCTGGATGATCACAACGTCGTCGCTGCGCGCGATGCCGAAGTAGGTCGGGCTGACGCTAAAGGTGCTCGCGTCGTGCTCGGTGAGCGTCATGAAGCGATCGTCTTCCGGCACGTTGAACGTCTCGCGCATGGCGCGATAGACGCCATCGAAAATGGCCTGGTGATAAGCGGCAGGCTTGCCGCGCCGCAGTGACACCTGAACGAGAGGCATGGTCCACTCCTTGGTTTGCAGTGACCACAGCATGCCTCACATTGATCATTGAAAAAAGACATCCTAAGATATTTCAATCATTCGATTTCAAAATGATTGAACCATGAAGATGCTGGATCTGGAGGCCGTCCAGGCGTTCGTGCTGACCGCCGATCTGAAGAGCTTCACGCGCGCGGCAGAGGCTATGGATTCCACGCAATCCGCCGTGAGCCTGAAGATCAAACGGCTGGAAGATGCGCTCGGTCGCCGGCTTCTGGAGCGCACGCCGCGCCTGGTGCGGCTGTCGCAGGATGGCGCGGCGTTTCTCGCGGCAGCGCGTGACCTGGTCGCGGCGCACGAAGGCGCGCTCGGCGCATTTGGCGTGGAACGGCGGCGGCTGTCGGTCGGAATCAGCCATCACATCGTCGGGGCCGAGCTGCCACGTCTGCTGCGTCAGATGGGCCTGGCCGAACCGGCGTTGACGCTGGAAATCCGCATCGGCAGTTCGTGGGAGATTCTCGACATTTTCGAGAGCGGCGCGTTGGATGCGGCCATCGTGCTGCGCCACGACAACCGCCGCACCGACGGCGAAGTCCTCATGGAAGAGCCCTTCGGCTGGATGGCCGCGCCCGACTTCGAACACCGCGCCGGCGAGCCCATCCGCCTGGCGAATCAAGCTGACACGTGCCGCATACGGCAGATGGCAGTCGCCACGCTGGAAGGCGCAGGCATTGCCTGGCAGGAGGTGTTTGTGGGCGGCGGCGTGGCCACCATCGGGGCAGCCGTGGCAGCGGGCTTGGCCGTGGCGGCGCTCAGCCGCCGCGTGGCCCCACCCGGCACGGTGGACATGGGCGAAGCGCTCGGTCTGCCCCCGCTTCCACCACGCAGCGTGGTGGTGCATTCGCGTTTGACCGATCCTGTGGCGAAGAAGGCGCTACGCACGTTCGCGTCCACCTTGCGGGCCACGGCGGGGCGTTAGCCGATAGCCATAGGCGCACATTTGCGCAATCGCTGCACCGCGCGGCGCCTGCGGGCCGACTATGCTTTGCCCCATGAAACCGCGCACTGAACACGACTATCACCGCCGCATCGCCCGCGTGATCGAAGCGATCCTGGCCGACCCTGCCGCCCCACACACGGTGCAGAGCCTGGCGGCGGTAGCGCACCTGTCGCCGTTTCACTTTCATCGCATCTACCGGGCGCTCACCGGCGAAGGCGTGTTCGAGACCGTGCAGCGCATGCGGCTGGCGCAGGCTGCGCACCGTTTGAGCGGCGCAGAAGATTCCGTCACCGATATCGCACTGAATGTCGGCTATGGCAGCCCGCAGGCCTTCGCCCGCGCATTCCGTGAATTCACCGGCGTAAGCCCGCGCGCGTTCCAGACCCGGCAGCAGGCACTGAATGTGCGCAGCACCGAGACCGCAGACCTGCCGCCCATCGAACTGATCGAACAGCCGCCTCTGCACGCGCTCTGCCTGCGCCACGACGGCCCCGTTGCGACCATTCGCCAGACGTTTGTCATGCTGCGGCAACTGCTTGGCATCGATATGGAATCGGCGGATGCGCCTGACCGCATTGGCGTTTGCTATGGCGACCCGGAAACGCCGGGCTCGTTCGAATACTTCGCGGGCGTGATCCTCGATACGCCGCGCGCAATGCCCAGCCGCTTGCTGCCGATGCGTATCGAAGGCGGTCTCTACGCTTGCCACCGGCTGATCGGCCCTTACGCGCTGATCGCGCCCACCATGCAGGCGCTCTACGGCGGCTGCCTCCCGAGCTACGGCTTCGAACCGGACGACCGGCCAGCGCTTGAGTTGTATCGCAGCCCAGGGCGGCACCACCCGCCACGCGCGTGCGTCACCGACCTGATGATCCCCATCCGCAAGGAGTAAAGATGTTGCGTCGTTGCTTTGCCGCCGCACTGGCGGCCATTGCCATGGGCGCTGCCTATGCCGGTTCCGCTGATGAGCCTGCTGCGCAGTACCACGTAGGTGAAACCACACGCGCGTTCCACCCGCAGGCTGAGCGCCATTGGCGTGGGGCACGCACGCAGGCGCTCATCACCAACGTCTGGTATCCGGTGGACGTTTCTGTGCCGGAGGTGTTGCACAACATTGACGCACCGGGCCGGTCGCCCTTCCGCATGCAGCCATCGGCGGGCGAAGCGCCGCTCGCGTCAACGCATGCGCAATATCCGCTGCTGCTGCTTTCGCACGGCACGGGCGGCACGGCAGGAAGCCTCGATTGGATGGCCGCAGCGCTGGCAGCAAACGGCTACATCGTCGCGGGCGTGAACCACCCGGGCAACACGGCGCTGGAACCGCTCACGCACGACGGTTTCATGCTGTGGTGGGAGCGCGCCACTGATGTGAGCGAAGTGTTGGATGGCGTTCTCGCCGATCCCGTGTTGGGCGCGCATGTCGATCGTACGCGCATCGGCGCAGTGGGCTTTTCGTTGGGCGGGTATACCGTGCTGGAGCTGGCCGGCGGGCGCACGGATGTTCCGGCTTTCATGGCGTTCTGCGGCTCGCCGCAGGCCGATGCGATTTGTCATCCGCCGGAGATGGCCCGCGCGCAGATCAACCCGGCTGCCGACACAACGAGGTCACCGCAAACGGAAGCATCCCTCGCCCGCTCCGGTGCGTCCTACCGCGACGCACGCATCAAGGCCGTCTTCGCGATGGCGCCCGCAGTGGGCATGGCGATGGACGCCACATCGCTCGGCAACATCAGCATCCCGGTCTCGCTGATGGCCGGAGACGCGGATGTCACCGTGCCCGTCGACACCAACGTGCGACGCGTCGCCAAGATGCTGCCCAAGGCCGATCTGCTGCTGGTGCCGGGGGCGTCGCACTACACGTTCGTGGATACATGCCTGCCGGGGGCCGCACCCCATGTGCCGCTGCTGTGCAAGGACAACCCCGGCGTCGATCGCGATGCGGTGCATGCCCAGGCCGTGCGCCGGGCGTTGGACTTTTTCGGGGCGACGCTGCCCGGTCAGACCTGAGCGTCGCCCGCCAGTCGACGTCGGCGCCGATCGATTACTGCTTCTGCACCGCCACGCTGCCGATCGAATAGCCCGCGCCAAAGGAGCAGATCATGCCCAGGTCACCCGACTTCAGGTCGGCACGGTGGCGGTGGAACGCAATGATGGAACCCGCCGATGCCGTGTTGGCGAATTCGTCCAGAATGACCGGCGCCTCGTCGGCCGACGCGTCGTGCCCAAGCAGGCGCTTGCCGATCAGCTGGTTCATCGCCAGATTGGCCTGATGCAGCCAGAAGCGACGCACGTCGGCCGGGACATGGCCCAGTTGCTGCAGATGACCGGCAATGTGTTCGGCGGCCATCGGGCAGACTTCCTTGAAGACCTTCCGGCCTTCCTGGCGGAAAAGCTGATCGCGGTCGTCCGGGTTGCGGTCTTCGCTGCGTGAGAGGTAGCCGGCGTTGTTGCGGATGTTGTTGGAAAAGCTCGTCGCGCACTTGGTGCCGAGCACACGCCAGGCGTCGGCGGAGCGTGTGTCTTCTGCACGCTCGACCAGCACGGCCGTGCACACGTCGCCAAAGATGAAGTGGCAGTCGCGGTCTTTCCAATCGAGGTGGCCAGAGGTGATTTCCGGGCTCACCACCAGCGCGGCGCGCGCCGTGCCGCTGCGCACGGCGTTGATGGCTTGTTCCAGCCCAAAAGTGGCCGACGAGCACGCGACGTTCATGTCGAACGCGTAACCGCCCGCGCCAATGCCGTTCTGAATCTCCACGCCCAGCGCCGGATACGGGCGCTGGAAGTTGGACGTCGCGCACAGCAGCATGTCGACGTCGGCGGCGTCGCGACCGGCGGCGGCCAATGCATCGCGCGCGGCGGCCACGCCAATCTCTGCTTGCAGCGACAGCGCATCGTCGGGGCGCGGCGTCAGATGCGGGCGCATGCGCGTCGGGTCCAGCACGCCCGCTTTGTCGACCACGTAGCGCTGGCGAATACCCGAAGCCTTCTCGATGAACTCCGCCGACGACTCCGCCAGCGCCGTCAGCTCGCCCGCTGCAATCGCTGCGGCGTGCTGCGCGTTGTAGCGCTGGGTGTAGGCGTTGTAGGAGGCGACCAGCTCCTCGTTCGTGATGACCTCGGGCGCGACCCACAGGCCCGTGCCGCTGATGACGACGTCGTGCATACCCGGAATTTGTGAATTTTTCGTGGCGGCGACGATAGCACATCGGCCCGGCAATGCGGGTTGCGGGATGTGGTCGTTTACATCTAGTTTGGCCTTGCGCTGCCGCGCGCACATGGGCAGGCGGCCGCTCGCGACTCCGCGCCCGAGCGGAAAACAATGCGTTACGCTAGCCGCCATCCCTGAACTTTGCAGGAAACCCGCATGCCTATGCTCAGCCCCTCCCGACTTGCCCAAGCGTGCGTGGCCGTTGGTGCCGCCCTCGTCACCACGCTGGCGCTGGCCCATCCAAAGCTGCTCTCGGCCAATCCCGCCGACAAATCCACGGGCCCGGCGCCGGCCCAGATTGCGCTCCATTTCTCGGAAAAACTGGTTGCACAGTTCTGCGACGCCACGCTTGTCATGACGGCAGCATCCGGGCCCACCAATGTGGCCGCCAAGGTTGCCACCAGCAGCGACGGGCGCACGCTGACCGTATCGCCCACGCAGCAGCTCGCGCCTGGGGCGTATCGCGTTGACTGGCACGTTGTGGCCGCAGACACGCACCGCGTGGCCGGCAACCTGACGTTCCAGGTGAAGTAACGCAATGCCGGAGGACTGGCTGGCCGTCACCCTGCGCTTTGCGCTGTATCTGGATTTGATGGTGCTCTTTGGCGTATCGCTCTTCAGCCTTTACGCGCTGGGCCCGACCGATCGGCCGTCAGCCATCTCGCGCTTGTACGGCAGGGTGGCCGAAGCATCGGCATTGGCCGGCATCGTGCTGTCGCTCTGGGACGTGGTGGCGATGGCCGAGTCGATGACAGGCGCCACGCACTACAGCCAGTTGACCCGCCATGTGTTCGACATGATCCTGACCGGCACGGCAGTCGGCGCGGCATGGCTGGTGCGCATAGCGGTGCTTGCGGCGGGTCTCGTCACGGCAATCGCGTGGCGCCGAAATACGCGCCGCCGACAGATCGGGCTGGCGGCGTCGGGCGGCATCGCGCTGGCCACGCTTGCGTGGGCCGGGCACGGCGCCATGGACGACGGCGTGCGTGGCATGGTCCATCTCGCCGCCGACATCGCACATCTGCTGGCGGCTGGCACGTGGGTGGGTGCGCTGGTCGCCTTCGTCTTGCTGTCGTTGGCTGCGCGGGCCCGCACGCCGGACTCGGTGCAAACGCTCAGCCGTGCCTCCAGCGGCTTCGCGACCATCGGCACGTGCATCGTTGGGATGTTGATCGCCACGGGCGTCGTCAACTACGTGCTTGTCGCCGGCCCAACGTTCGATGCGCTCTTCACCACGCCGTATGGATGGTTGCTGCTTGGCAAGCTCACGCTGTTTGTGTTGATGCTCGCGCTGGCGGCAGGCAATCGCTATCGGCTGAGCCCGGGGCTTGCGGCCGCCCTCCGCGCGGGCGATGCCACGGGCGCGGTAAAGGCGCTGCATAGAAGCCTGCAGGCGGAGACCTGCCTTGCCATGCTCATCCTCGTGCTTGTGGCTTGGCTGGGCTTGCTTTCGCCGGTGCCTGAGTAGCGCCCACGCGGTCAACAAAACAAAACGGGTGACAGCGCCGCGCCATCACCCGTTCGTTGTTGCGTACCGCCGGCGCGGCGCTTACTTGTTCGCCGCAAGCTCCATGATCATGCGCGACAGCAGATAGAGACGCGGCACGACGCTCTCCACTTCCGCGTATTCCTCCGGCGTGTGGATGCCGCCGCCAACGATGCCGAAACCATCGAGCGTGGGCGTGCCGACACCCGCCGACAGGCTGGAATCAGCCGCGCCGCCGCTGCCCTCAAGCGTCAGCTTGCGCCCGATCTCGCCGTAGATGGCTTGCGCCTTGGCGGCAAGTTCGTCCGACGCGGCATTGCGCGGCATCGGGGGGAAGCCTCGCACCAGCGATGTCTTCACCTCTGTATCGGGGATCAGCTTGTTGGCCGACACGCGCGTCAGATCGCGCTCCACGCGGTCGAACTCCTCCGGCACGGCCACGCGCACGTCTGCATAGGCCGTTGCATGGTCGGGAATGACGTTGGTTGCGTCGCCCGCCTTGAGCACGGTCACGTTGAAGGTCGTCTGCTTTGTGCTGTCGCCCAACTTGCCGAGCTGCAACACCTGGTGCGCCAATTCGTTGGCGGCGTTGCGACCCGACTCGGGTGCCACACCGGCGTGCGCGGCCTTGCCTTTGATGTCGATCTCCGCCGTGCCGCTGCCCTTGCGCCACACGACCAGCCCATCGGCGGGCCGGCCGGGCTCCAGGTTGAGCGTCACGTCATGCTGCTTGGCCTCGCGCTCGATCAACGCGCGCGTGCCCTTGGAGCCGGTTTCCTCGTTGGTGTTGAGCAGCAGCGTGACTTGCCCGTACTGCTTGAAGTCGAGCTGCTGAAGAATCTTCATCGCGTACAAACCCGCCACCACGCCGCCCTTGTCGTCCATCACGCCGGGGCCGTAGGCGCGCTTGTCCTTGATGGTGAACGGCTTGGCACGGGCCGTGCCGTCTTTGAAAACGGTGTCCATGTGGGCCATCAGCAAGATGCGCGTCTTTCCAGTGCCCTTCCAGGTGGCGAGGATGTTGTTGCCGACTGCCGGCGCGGCGGACACCGTTTCCACGTGGGCGCCGGCCTTGCGCAGTTCATCGGTGACGATGGTGCCCATCTGGCTGAGCCCCGCTTCGTTGCCCGTTCCCGAATCGATATTCACCAAGCGCTCAAGCAGGTGCAGTGCGTCGCCACGGTAACCCTCTGCGGCGGACAGCACCTTGGGATTGGCATCGGCAACGCAGGACAGCCCTGAGGCACACAGCAGCAGCGCAGCAACGGCAAGGCGGGATGGTTTCATACGGGACCCTTGTAGCGGAGTGGCAAAACGGCCATTACACACAAGATCGGTGCTTGCGGGGGCGGCCATGTTGCGCGAGGCGCACGGGTGTCACCCGCAGCTTGCTCTGGCAGACAAGTCATGCAGGGGCGGCGGGAGGCGCGATCAAGCCGCGCGCAACTATTCATTGCATGCATTACCGGTCATTCAAAGAATAAATTTCACAAATAATGCACGCGCCGCTAATCTGATCCCCTTTGATTTGGCGAGCAGACGATGGCGGAGCTTTATCTCGTACGGCACGGACAAGCCTCGTTTGGCGCGGCAGATTACGACCGGCTCTCCGAGCGCGGCGAGCAGCAGAGCGTCTGGCTTGGTGAATATTTCGCGCGGCATGACATTGTTTTTGATCGCGTCATCTGTGGCACCTTGCGCCGCCATGAGCAGACCGTCGACGGCATCCTGCGCGGCATGGGCATTTCAGGCACGGCGTATGAGCAGCATGCTGGGCTGAATGAATACGACTTCCAGGGGCTGTTTGCCGCGCTCGGAGAAGATTTTCCGGAGCTGACACAACTGGCTTCGGGCTCGATGCGCGATCACTACCGGGCGCTCAAGCAGGTGCTGCATCTTTGGTCGGACGACAAGATTCGCGGGCCGCTGCCCGAGACCTGGGCCGCCTTCCAGCAGCGCGTGGCCGATGCGCGCGCGGCCATCCAGGCCGGCGGCGGGCAGCGTGTGCTGGCGATCAGTTCCGGCGGCCCAATTGCGGTAACCGCGCAGCAGGTGCTGGCCGCCCCACCCACCAGCGCCATTGCGTTGAACCTGCAGATCCGCAACAGCAGCGTCTCGCAGTATTTCTTCAACGCTGAATCGTTCCAGCTGGCCACTTTCAACGGCGTCCCGCATCTGGACGACCCGGCGCGACGCGCATTCCAGACATACGGTTGATCGCCCTGGCGGACGACCAAAACACAAAACCATTGGAGGAGCACACCATGAGCACGAACCTGTTCGACCTGACCGGAAAGATCGCCCTGGTCACCGGCGCCAGCCGCGGTATTGGCGAAGAGATCGCCAAGCTGCTTGCAGAACAAGGCGCGCACGTGATCGTGTCGAGCCGCAAGCTGGCCGACTGCGAAGCCGTGGCAGAACGCATCCGCGAAGCCGGCGGCAAAGCAGAAGCCCTCGCCTGCCACGTCGGGCGCATGGAAGACATTGCTGCGGCGTTCGACACCATCCGCCGCACGCATGGCCGACTCGACATCCTCATCAACAACGCGGCGGCAAACCCGCACTTCGGCCACATCCTCGACACAGATTTGGCGGCCTATGAGAAGACCGTGGAGGTGAATATCCGGGGCTACTTCTTCATGTCGGTTGAAGCCGGCAAGATGATGAAGGCGCAGGGCGGCGGTGCGATCGTCAATACCGCGTCGGTCAATGCGCTGCACCCCGGCGACAAACAGGGCATCTACTCCATCACCAAGGCCGCCGTGGCCCACATGACGCGCGCTTTCGCCAAGGAATGCGGGCCGTTCGGCATTCGGGTGAATGCGCTGCTGCCGGGTCTGACCAAGACCAAGTTCGCGGGCGCCCTGTTTGAAGACAAGGCCACGTACGACCGCTGGATCAGCGAGATCCCGATGCGCCGCCACGCCGAGCCGCGCGAGATGGCCGGCACGGTGCTTTACCTCGTGTCTGATGCGGCGAGCTACACCAACGGCGAGTGCATCGTCGTCGATGGCGGCATGACGGTCTGACACCGGCCCAGCCACGCGGCGCAAGCGAGATGGCGACCCTGCCCCATGCAACGACGGCGCGTGCCGACTTCGGCCGCGTGTCGGTGTTCTTCGGCGAGAAAAGCGGGAAATATCCCGACGGTAACCAGGTCGTCATCCGCGGCTCGGACACGCTGGCCGCGTTCGACACGCCGCTCGTCTCCAACCACATCGGCCCCGAGTTCGACGCGACCGAGCTGGTGGTGATGGGACATGTGCATGAAGACCACATGGCTGGTCTGCATCGGCTGCCCGGCGCGACGGTGTACGTGCATGAAGCCGATCTGGCGGCCGCTCAGAGCTGGGACGGCATGGTCGCCACATACGGCCTGGACGATGCCACCGCCCCAGCCATGCTGGACAAACTGCAGCGCGAGTTCTTTTACGCCCCCCGCCCCGATGCGCTGGGCTATGAAGACGGTGCGCGGTGGGACTTGGGCGATACGCACGTCCGCGCGTTTCACATGCCGGGCCATACCGCCGGCCACACGGTTCTGCTAGTCGAGCCCGAAGGCGTGGCGTTCATCGGCGACATCGACCTGACCGGCTTCGGCCCCTACTACGGCGACGCCTGCTCAAGCCTGCGTGATTTCCGCCGCAGTCTTGCGCGCCTGCCGGACATTCCGGCCCAGGTGTGGGTCACGTCGCACCATCGCGGCATCTACACCGACCGCGCCCACTTTCTGCGCGACTTGGCGGCATATACGGCCAAGCTTGATGAACGCGAACAGCGCCTGCTGGCCATGCTGCGCGAATCCCCCAAGACACTGGCGCAATTGGTGGAGCAGCGCCTGCTGTATCCGCCGGGCTACGAGGCGTTATGGGTGGTCAGCGCGGAAACCCGCACGATTTCCCAGCACCTGGCCGAACTGCAGGCCGATGGGCGGGTGCAGGTGGACGGATACGGCATGTACCGGGTCGACTGAGGCGCCCGTCGCGGTGATGCGGCGCGCCCGCAACATCGTCCTTGAAATCTGTGGATACCTGTATATATTTACAGTAACTGTAAATTTATACAGCACTCACCATGGACGACCTGATCCGCATCGAAAACGAGTACGACCGCCAGACGGTGCTCTGGCTGCGCGAGCGCCTGGGTGAACAGGCGCTGAACGAAGTCGTGTTGCGCATGGAGGTGCGTGGGCGGCCGTATGCGTCGGAAGTCTGCCGCACGCTGGGCCTGACGCCGCCGCCGCGCAAGCGGGCGACACCGCGTGCGCGACCATTCAACCGGGCCGTGGGCGAGGCCTATCTGGCCACCATTCGCGGCATCCTTGGCGGCGGGCACGCAGCGGCGTAAGCCGGCGTGCGTTAGTCCGCAAGCGTGGCGGCCGTTTCTTCGCGCAACCAGGCGAGCCACGCGCCGGCCGCGCTGTCGGCAGCAATAGGCGCATCGGCCAGCAGGTAATAGCCCGAGCCGTCGCGCCGGAACCCTTCGGGCGCAATCAGCCGCCCATCTTTCAGGTCATCACCGGCCATCAGCTTTGACGCGATGGCGGTGCCCTGCCCCGCCAGGGCCGCCTGCAAGCTCAGATAGAAATGTTCGTAGCGTGCCTCGGGCAATCGACCGCGCGGCCGTGCCGTGCTGCTGGCCCGCCACCACGCCTGCCATGCATCTGGGCGCGTGGCGGTATGCAGCAGCCGTCGGCGCGCGGCGATATCCGCTTGCGGGGCGTGCACCGGGCCGATCCACTCATCGCAAATGGGCGCCGCATGCACGTGTGCGGGCCATGCAAAGTCATCGCGACGCAATGCAACGTCCACGCCCGTGCGTGCGAAATCGATGGGGCCACCCGCCGCAAACAGATGCACCTGGATGGCCGGATGCCGCGCCTGAAAACGCGACAGCCGCGGGATCAGCCACCGCATCGCCAGCGTCGGTTCGCATGACACCACCAGCGCTGAAGACGTTGCCCGACGCGCAATCCGATCGATGCTATCGGTGAGAATCGCGAACGCATCAGTCGCAGCCGCATGCAACTGTTCGCCCGCAGGCGTCAGGAAGACCGCGCGGTTGCGCCGCTCAAACAAATCCACCCCTAACGATGCTTCTAATAGCCGTATCTGTCGGCTTACAGCGCCATGTGTAACGTGCAATTCTTGCGCCGCACGCACGAAGCTGCCATGCCGGGCAGCAGCTTCAAACACACGCAGGGTATTCAGCGGAGGCAGTGCCATCTGTCAGTTTTTCTCACCGAAAGACGGCATCATAAATCGATTTTCAGCGATGGCGGGAGCATCCAGAATCGGCGCATCCTCACTTTGCGATTGCGCCCGTCATGACCGAACTTTTTGCTGTTGCCATCATCACCATCCTGGCCGTCATCAGTCCGGGCGCGGACTTTGCCATGGTCACGCGCAACAGCCTGCTGCATGGGCGGCGCGCCGGCGTGCTCTGCGCGCTGGGCATTGCGCTGGGCGTACAGGTGCACGTGTTCTACACGATGTTCGGCGTGGGGCTGCTGATTGCGCATGCTCCGGCGCTTCTGCACGGCATCAAGCTGATAGGCGCGGCGTACCTGGTATGGATTGGCTGGAAGACGCTGTCGGCCAAAGCGTTGCCCGGCGGCGAGACAGCCGCCCACGGTGCCGGCACCGCGCCGCTATCGACGCTCGCAGCGCTGCGCATGGGCTTTCTCACCAATGCGCTCAATCCAAAAACGACGCTGTTCGTGGTCAGCACGTACACGCAGGTTGTTCACGCTGGCACACCGCTGGTCGCGCAGTTTGGCTATGGCGTGTTCATGTCGGCGGCGCACGCGGTGTGGTTTGCGTTGGTGGCGGCGGTGTTTGCGTCAGGTGCGTTGCGACGCTCGCTGCTGGCACGGCAACGCCTCGTAGACCGTGTGATTGGCGTGATCCTGATCGGGTTGGGATTGGCGCTGGGGCTCGCGCGGCTTGCGTGATGCCACGCAGAGCAGCCTGCCCATGCCTGCGCCCATGCCGTCTGTCCCAGGTCTTCTGCTGCATTAACAGGCGCCAGCCTGTTTGAGAGAGTGCCCTCGCGCCCTGCCCATCGCCACGCAGCGATGAACGCCACCGCGCAAACCTGACTCGCAGCACAACCTCACACACCTGGAGTGCAACCATGCAATGGAATCGCGCCTTCACTGACCTCATCCGCAACGGCCGCGCAGCTTACTGGGGCAACTGGACGCTCGCCCCCACCATCAGAACCGGCGCCGTCGGTTTTGTGTCGCCTGACACCGGCGACTTCACGCCCGTCAAGCCTGAAACGCCGGGCGTGGCCATCAGCACGCGCACCGTCCCAAACCAATGGAAGCTGTCGACCAACAACGTCCACCGCACCGAGACCAACGTCAAGCTCGACGGCTCGGCCACCGATCCTGAAAGCGGCACCAAGATCAACGCGGGCGTAGAAGTGAAATGGGAGTTCTCGTCGGTCGGGTCGATCGCCTCGGAATTCGGCATTGCCTCGGAGTCGTACATCAACGACCTGACGCAGCTCACGCGGCCCGAGACGATCAAGTGGCTGGCCGAGCAGGCGCAGTCCGTCAGCATGGGCTCGGGCGGCAACATCGCGCAGGGCTTCGGCGTGGTGACCAGCGTGATCCTGGCCAACAGCGGGCTGAATGTCGGCTCGCAAGACAACAACTCGTCGTTCTCGATCACGGGCTCGGCAGGTGCCGTGCATGACATGCTCGGCAGCGCGACGGGCAAGGGATCGTTCGTGTCGGTCAACCAGACCAAGAGCGTCGATCAGCACCTTTGGCCGTTCGAGCCGGGCAAGCAGGCGCCGGTGCCCATTCCGGTGGCCTACACGTTTGCGTCGTTCGACGGCAATCTGCTGATCCCCAACTGGATCACGCGCCTGGGCGGCTTCGAGATCTACTTCAACAACAAGCCGGGCTGCACCTACGTCACGCACATCAAGCTGCGCTACAACACACCGCAAGGCCCGCGCAGCGACGAGTTCTCGCTCAGCGGCGGCATCTCCAAGACGGTCGCGAACATCCCACTCAACGCCACCAATATCCAGGTGGACGTGAAGTTCCAGGGCGTGGTGAACAGCGACAACTACTCGTTCAACTGGCCCAGCCCGCTCGGCCAATGGCTGACCGGCCGGCGCGAGATCGAGATGACCGGCGTGTGGCCGGGCCCGACCCACGCCGTCGAAAAGTAACGCCAAAAGCAAAGCGGCGGATCGTCCGAGAGGGGACGTCCGCCGCGCTGTCTCTGTATGCGACGTCTGGTACGTTAAGCCACCTGCTGGCGCTTGCGCTCGATATCCGGCAGGAACACCGTCAGCAGGCCGATGAGCGGCAGGAACGAGCAGAGGTGGTAGACGTTGTAGATGTCGGTTGCGTCAGCCAGCTTGCCGAGCACCGCAGCGCCAATGCCGCCCAGCCCGAACGCAAACCCGAAGAACAGGCCCGACACCATCCCGACCTTGCCGGGAATCAGCTCCTGCGCATACACGAGGATGGCCGAGAACGCCGAGGCCAGCACCAGCCCGATGATCACCGTCAGCACGGCGGTCCAGAACAGGTTGGCGTACGGCAGCAGCAGCGTGAACGGCGCCACGCCCAGGATCGACACCCAGATCACGACCTTGCGGCCCACGCGGTCACCAATCGGCCCGCCTACGATCGTGCCCACCGCCACCGAGAACAGGAAGAGGAACAGGAACAGCTGCGACGTCTGTGCCGAAAGCTGGAACTTGGTGATCAGGAAAAACGTGTAATAGCTGTTCAGGCTCGCCAGGTAGAAGTACTTGGAAAACAGCAGCACGACCAGCAGCGTCATCGCAAACGCCACCTGCTTGCCCGACAGCTGAACCGCGGCATGCGCGCGGCCACCTGCCTTGCGGCCATGGCCCGCGGCGCGTTCACGCTTGTACCAGCCGCCCACGTGATAGAGCACGAAGATGGCGATCAGCGCCGCGATCGAAAACCACGCAAGGCTGTGCTGCCCATACGGCATGATGATGATTGCTGCCAGCAACGGACCCATCGCGCTGCCCACATTGCCGCCCACCTGGAACAACGACTGCGCCAGCCCATGACGGCCACCCGAGGCCATACGCGCCACGCGCGACGATTCCGGATGGAAGATCGACGAGCCTGTGCCCACCAGCGCCGCCGCCAGCAGCACCGTGCCAAAGTTGGGCGCCACCGACAGCAGCACCAGCCCCACCAGCGTGAAGCCCATGCCCACCGACAGCGAATACGGCTTCGGATGCTTGTCGGTATACAGGCCGACCATCGGCTGCAGCAGCGACGCCGTGATCTGGTACGTAAGTGTGATCAGCCCAATCTGCGAAAAATCGAGGTGGAAGTTGCCCTTGAGCAGTGGATAGATCGCCAGGATCAACGACTGCATCATGTCGTTGAGGAAGTGCGCGAAGCTGATGGCGCCGATCACGCCAAAGCCGGTCTTGTCGGCCTGCGCGGCGGGGGCGGCCGATGCAGCGGCCGTGCCGTTTGCGGTGGTTTGCATGATGGTTTGCGGTAACGGTGTTGAGGCGAGGAAGCGCTCAATCTTGCGCCTAAACGGTGCAGGCGTGTTACCGCAAATTCGACAACGATTAACGCAAACCGGACAATTTACTGTCGGGGCAAAAGCGTCAGCCCGCGCGGCGCGGTTTCCACCCAGATACCGGCCATCTTCCCGCAAACCCTTGCCCAGCTTGCCCTGGCAGGTAGCTAACGTGTTAGCCGTTTTCTCGCCCGGGGCTACTCCGTTCGGAGCATGGCCGCTCAGGAGACGCTTTCTATACTCGGCAGCATGGACTGCAGCACGACGCCAGAAACAAGCGCAAGGCGCCAGTGCCGACAGCCTGACGGAACCCGCTGCGTGACCAACTTCACACGCACAACGATCCGCAAACCGAACCGATGACCAGCATCGACGATGCAGCACATCGGCCGACATGGGAGGGGAGCCATGATGATCCTGCTAACGGGAACGCTATGCCGCGCGATGGGAGACCTTTTTTATCAGGCCCTGCTCGACGACCGGGTCGTCTGCTGCTTCGTCACGTCCGAAGCCGTGGATGTCACTGGCAACGCCACGCGCCCGCCGCTCGCTTCGTCCCCCTGTACCGACCCTCGGCTCGCTGACGTCTCTCGGTCAGCGAGTTATTGCGCGCCCCTCGTCCCGTAGGGCGCGCTCTTTTCTGCCGATGCCGTCAGCGCGGGGGCGCTGGCGGGTCACCCCGCACCTCAACTCAAGAGATGGCTCAGCCGATCAGCCCGGCGTCCGTCAACTCACGCTTCATATAGGCATAAAGCACCGGCGCAGCAATCACGCCGCCCACGCCAAACAGCGCTTCCATCACGATCAGCGCGAGGATCAGCTCCCACGCGCGCGCATCGATACGGCTGCCGATGATGCGTGCGTTCACGAAGTACTCCAGCTTGTGCACCACCACCAGAAAGATGAGCGATGCCACCGCAAGTTCCAATGAGGCGGTCACGCTCATCACCACGATGGCCGTGTTGGAGATAAGGTTGCCCGCCACAGGAATCAGCCCGGCCACAAAGGTCAGCAGGATCAGCGATTTGGAATACGGCACGTGCTGCCCGAACAGCGGCAGTGCGCCCAGCAGGTAGATGGCCGCGAGCGCCGTGTTGAGCGCCGAGATCTTGACCTGCGCAAACACCACCGCCTCGAATGCATCGGTCAACCGGCTCAGCCGGTTCACCAGTGCTGCGGCCAGCGGCTTGTGGTCCTCGGGATCAAGCGTATCCGACCAGGCCACCATCGCCCCCAGGATCAGTCCAACCAGCATCAATGCGCTTGCACGCAACCCGTCGATACCGAGGGTCGACACCTGATGGCCGTGCTCCTTGATCATCTGCACGAGCTGGACACGCAGCTCAGTCACCGATTGCGGAACGTAATCGACCACGGCCGCCGGCAAGGATTCCCGCAGGTTGTCGAGCACGTCGGCAATGCGCGTCAGCATGCCTTCGAGCCCATGCCCGTGCTCGACCAGGCGCCCGATCCCGATGCCAAGCCCAGCAAGAATGAGGGCGGCGATGACGAACACGCAGATCACCGCGACCGCCTTCGCGCGCCTGGATAGCCTGCTGCGCTCGCGCAAGCGCGCTTCCAGCTTGCGCGCCAATGCGTAGACGAGGAAACCGGCAATGGCAGCCGGCAACAGGTGCAGCCACAGCACGGCTGCAATCATGGCCGCCACCAACACATAGCTGACAGCATTGATGGGGCGAGTGTGTGCGTTGGAAGGAAGCTCGGGAGGCAGCATCGTCATGAAAACAGGCCAGCAGCAATGTTGATGGAGAGCGCGAGGATGCTCGTATTGAAGAAGAACGACAGCAGTGATTGCCCTAGCACCGCTCGCCGCATTGCACGCGAACGAATGCTGATATCGGCCGTCTGGCTGGCGACCGCGATCGTAAAGGAGAAGTAGAGGAAATCCCAGTAATCGGGGTCGAGCTGCTCGTCGGGAAACAGCAGCGGCGGCTCGTGGGGCGAACGGTAATACAGATGCGCGTAGTGCACCGTAAACATCATCGGCACCATGAGCCACGCGCCGAGCACCGTGATACCGGTGAACACGTAGTGCGACGTCTGCGCATGCCCCGCCGACTTGGCTGTCGCAAGCTCAAACGCAATTGCCACCATGCTGGCCACGACACCGAGGCAGACCACCGCCAGCACGGCTGACGTACGCTCGTCTTCACGGCGGGCGACGGCGCGGATACGGCGTGGGTCTGCGCGCAGCATCATCACTGTAATCAGGATCAGGTATGCCCACACGGCGATATCCCAGCCGAGCAGCAGGCGCGTAAGCCACCCGTGCGCTGGCACAACAGCGACCGCAACGGCGCCCAGCGCAAACGCAGACAGCAGGCGCGGCCGTGTCGCAGCAAAGCGGGAAACCTGGGAAATCTCGGAGGACTTGTCTTGCGGGTTCACATGCGCCTCAGGTGCGTGCTCGGGATATTCACACAAGGCCGGCACCGCCAGCCGATGAGGCGACATGGTAGCCGCTTCAGCGCAGCATCAGGACGGCGAGAGCATTGAGGCAAACGAACGCTTGCAGCGTTCCTGCAGGCGCTCGTGCGTTGAGAGCTGCTCTGCGACGACGGTGGCCTCCGGATACACGCGGCACATGCCGATCATGGCGGTCTCCAGCGACCCCTGCGAGCCAGCCTGGAACTGGAATTGCTCCAGCACCGTGTCATCGGCATCACGCACGGTAATCTGGAACGGGCCCGGGGTGACGGTCGCACAGCCAGCCAGCATGGCGGCCGAGGCCAGCGTAAGGCACAGAAGGGAGCGGGTCGGACGACGGAAACGGATCATCATGGCTTCCTGGTTGCGATGAGAGTGAGACGCCGCAATGGCGACTCGGTTCGCAATCATCGCGCTTCCCCGGTGACACAAACAAAAACGCCCGCGGTGTGCGGGCGTCTTTCCGGGAGGAACCAGGCTCAGGCCACGGCGCCTTCGGTGTACGGGTCAAACTTGCTACCGGCCTTGGCACCTTCAGTGTAGGTATCGAACTTGCCGGCACGGGCCAGGGCGCCTTCGGTGTACGGATCAAACTTGCTGCCAGCCTTGGCACCTTCAGTGTAGGTATCGAACTTGCCGGCACGGGCCAGGGCGCCCTCGGTGTACCGATCGAACTTGCCGCCGGCCTTGGCACCTTGGGTGTACGGGTCGAACTTGTCGCCAGCCTTGGCGCCTTGCGTGTACGGATCGAACTTGTCGCCAGCCTTGGCGCCGTCCGAGTACACGTCGAAACGTTGGCTGACTTGCGCAGCACCTTGCGTGTACACGTCAAACTTGGCTGCGGCCAGGGCCGGCACACTTGCCAGGGCAATCAGGGCAGCAATCAGAGTACGTTGGGCTTTCATGATGTCTTCTCCAGATGGGCGCAGCGCGTCGGGCAGGTGATCCGGGCATTTCCCGGATCTTCTTTTTCGCTGCGGCGCCGCATTCGATGGAGTCATCGTAGGCGAGCCTGTTCAGACAATAAATGTCGCGACAGACAATTTATTGTTGCGATATGTGAAATTACGGGAAAACCCGCATCAACAGTGGTTTTACAGCCTACAGCAAAGGTTGGCGGGTTAATTTGCGCAAACTGAGAATGTGACTTTTTCACCCAAAGTCAGCGTTGTGCGGCTTTCGAACGCGTTTTATTGTTGCGCTCTGACGCATCGCGTCATGGTTTTGAGACCCACACAGATTGCCATTTCCCGATACAAACGCGCACAGGTTGGCGAAAGACTCTGTGTCACACTGCCCGGCATTCGCTTTCAAACCCATCCACGATGAAACACCTTCTGCTCGCTGTGTCCCTGCTTGGTGCTGCACTTCTTTCCGGCTGCGGCGTCGTGGCCGCGCCGTGCCGCGTGGCATCTGCGGGCCTAAAGATGGTGCCGCTGGTTGGACATGTGGCGGCCGCGCCCACTGACGCCTGCGCCGACATCATCGATTGAGCGTCATTAGGCGAGGCAAACCCAATATCTGCGTCTATTGAGGCTTCGCAGCCTCCTGCTGCTGAATCACCCAGTCCTGCAAGTCTTTCAGTTGCTGGGCGTTGCTGTGGAAAGCTTCGGCCTCGCGCTCGTGTTGGGCTTCAACGTCAGAGAGGACAACGCCACTGGCGGTTTCATCAAGGAGGCCGGCGGCGCTGGGAAGCTCGGCCCGGTTGGCGGAGTTCCACATGCCGACAAAGCGACCAGGGATGCGGCAAGCAGCATCGTCGTGCACAACGATTTCATGGGGTACCTCGCGGTCTCGGTAAACGATGCGGTCTCGGAAAACGGTCTGGATGCGCGCCTGCGCCTGGGAAGCTCGATCGCTCACCTGGGCAGTCACCGTGGCTTGGCGGACCTCTGTTTGTGCGGCGACCAACTTGGCTTGCAGCGCATGTGATCGCTCGATCTGAAGCCGATGCAGATCTCCGGTGCCGTAGCCGAGGCCAAACGCCAGCCCCAAAGCCAGGAGCGCGCCACCCCAAAAGCGCGGGTCGAGCAAGCTCATGATGCTGTTCCTCCTGCAAGCACGGCGCGAGCGCGCAACCACAGTGCACGCCGATCATCGAGGCCATTCGTGCCGCCATTGACGCGGCGCGTCAGTTGCACGAAGGCGGCGTCGCTGTCCTGATCGGCAAAGCGGTTGAGCCCATTGTTCAGCCAGAACCACGCGGCTGATGCCGTGGCGTGCGCGGGTGTCTCGAGCAACTCGGGCTGCGCTTCGAGATCGAGGCCCAATGCGATGCCGCACGCACGGTAATTGGCACGGCCCGTGATCTGGATAAGGCCGCGGCCAAGAAAGCGCTTGCCGTCGCCGGGTTGCGTATTGCCGAGGTCGGCACGCCCTTCGTAGCCGCGCTGCGCCAGCGTGGGACCCCACAGCTCGCGCACGTAGCGCAGTTGCCCGGATTCGTGCCCGACCTGCGCAAGAAACGCGGCAATGCGTGCGGTCGTGTTGATCTGCCGGAACAGCAACACGTCGGCCAGGATGGGGGCGAACACATCGGCGCGCCCGCCGGCGCTGGGCATGACGGCGCGCAGTTGCGCCGCAGTAAGAAGCGGTTCAGCCATGGTTTGCCTTGTGCAGGGATTCGCGCACGTCGTCGACGACCTCGGCGAGGTCGGCATCGCGCCGCTTGTTGATGAAGTTGAAGACCCAGCGCACGAACGCCCAGCCAGGCAGGCCGCAGACAAAGTAGATGCCGCCGAGTGCCATGGCACCGTTGGCCGAGCCGATCCAATGCGCTACCCCGAAGTACTGGATGACGGTGGCGCCGCCGCCCACACTGGCGATGACGGTGGAGATGAGCGCAACGGCCCACTCTCCGCGGGCGCGAGGTAACGTCATCACCATGACGACGATGGTGGCGAGCACAGTCGCAGCAAAAGCCACAGCCGCGAACCCGCCAAGCGCCTTGAAGGCAGCAGCGCCCGCCACCCCCGCAACGGCGCTGCCGCTGATGGGTTCAGACATGGTTCCCCCGGAAATGAAAAAGCCCGCGCGAAGGCGGGCTGTGTTGCTGGGATGGCGGTGCTTACCAGTCGATGGCTTGCACCTCTTCAATACTGTTTGCGGCGTTGATCCTGGCGATCAGGTCGGCGTACTTCTGCTGCGCGGCGACGCGGTGGGCCAGCCAGTCGGCGTTGACTTGCTGGATTTGCGCGGCCGTGTGCGCGGTGAAGGACCAGGCATCGTTGTTGGCGCACCAGATGGGTGTTGTCCAGTTTGACGGTGCGACAGCCGAGGCGCTGACGGCGCTTTGGAGGTTGCGTTGATCGTCGTCTTGGGATGGGTACGTGTGGGGTGTGCCGAGGGCGGTTGAGGTGAAGCCGGTGGTCAGCGCGGTTCCGCATGCGGTGCTGGCCTTGATGGCCTGTGCTGTACGCACTTGGTCCAACGTCATGAGCGAGATCGGATCGACGGCAATCGGGTTGCCGTCTGCATCGGCGGTGATACTCTTGCCAGCCGCTTGCGCGTCCATCAGTTGCGCATGGGTCATCGACCATTTGGATTCGTCGATGGCGTCGGTGGGAATGTTTGTGCCGTGGATGGCGGGATCGTAAAAGCCACCGGTGGATTTTGCGTAGAAGATCATGTTTTATTCCTCATTTTCCGATTGCCAAATACGAGCCACCACTAATGTTGCGCGTGCCGCCTTCCCCAAAAATGACGCTGGTCGCGGACGCGCCACTAAAGTTTTCAAGCGTCCCTTGCGCACCACCAGTGGGCAAACCTACTAGGCAATAGCACGCGATTGAAAATGAAATCGGAAACGTTACCGAAGCTGTCCCGGTTGCTGGCATCGCCGGAATTTGGCCCCACTGCAAAATCAATCCACTTGGTAACTTTTGGTAGCCACTGCTCTGCAGAGACGAGCCGAGCAGAGACGAAAACTGCATCTGCCCGGAGCCTGAAATCGGGATCCAACTGACTGTTGAGGCTAGCAAGGTGATTGAATCGGTTCCACTCAAAGCAAACGATGCCAAATTTCCACCGGCGCCAAAGATGTTGTCCGAACCTTGACGCTGGATGACGGTGCCTGATGCACCACCAGGGTGAAAGGTAATGGTCGAGCCAACAGGAACCGACGACAACAAAGGCAACGTCAATGTGATGCCGTTACCTACCAACGTAACCACCTTCCCACAGACTGAAGCAGGCAATGTAGTGTTCGCGCTGAACCCTACGTAGTCCGCAAGCTGCAGCCCTGCGGTCTTCACAAATGCCGTCGTAGCCAACTTCCCACTGTTATCAAACTGCGCAGGCGTAACCCCCGTCGTCAACGTCTGCCCGGCGCTCACCCACCCATTCACCCCATTCGACACAAACTGCACCGCCTCACCGGGATTCAGCGTGAGGCTGTTGGCGCTGCTGCCCTGGCCGAACGCGAGCGTATCGGCGCCATTGCGCGTGACGGCGGTTGAGCCGCTGGCCTGCATATAGGTCACGCAGATGCTCGTGCCGTTCGGGCAGTTGGCTGCGGGCGGCAGCGTCATGGTCTGGCCGGTGGCCGTGACGTTAACCAGTGCGCCAAGCGCCGCCGTGGTGAGCGTGCTCGATGTGGCGACGTTCTGGATGCTGGAATAGCGCTCGCCGATCGCCGCCAGAAAGCCACCCGTCGGTGCCGTCGGCACATTGGGATACGGGACGATGCTGGCGTTGGTAATCGTGCTCTGCCCGTTGGCAACCGTGATGACGGCCAACCCTACGTAGCCCGCGGTTACAGCGGGCGTGGTCTGCGTGCCGGTAGATGCAGCAGTGCCGGCCACGAGTTGCAACGACACCTGCCCCGCCCGCATCGTCGGCTGCGCATTGCCGCTGCCACCCGGCCCGTTGAATGCCTGCGACGGGTTCGCGCTGTTGTAGTACGGCAGCACGACGTTGTTGACGTCGCTCTCAAGGTAAGCCGCCTGGATCAGGTAGTTCTGGCTATAGCCGGACGTGGCAGGTGCCGTGAGAGTAAAAGACTGCGCATCCAGCAAGATGCCTTGCTTCAGGATGCTGTGCGCAGTGTCTTGCGGCAGCGCGCTGTACAGCGTGCCGTCCACATTGGCGAGCTGGTAGATCTGCCCCGGGTTGATGGTCACGCTCATCGACGCGGGCGTGGTGGGCACGCAGCCCAGGCCCGAGATGACGGTGGATGTGCCAAACAGATCCGCGCACAGCTTTGCCAGCGCGATCATGGTCTGCCGGTTGGTATTCAGCAGGTCCGTTGTTTGCGGCACCTGGCCGCTGTAGACAATCTGACGATCCAAGACTGTTCTCCAAAAGAAAAGCCCGGCGTCTTGCCGGGCTGTCGGTGGTAAGGAAAGCGCGTGGGGCCGCGCCTAGGAGCAGATGCGCGTCCAGATGATGGAAGCGGCGGGCCGCACAGATTCGATGGCGGCATAAATGTCGGCGTCCGACACGGTGTTGCTGCTCATCGATGGGTCAACGTATTCGCCTTGCGAGGGCGCGCTGTAGCCTGTGGTGACGATGCTGTAGCCGGCCACGTTCGGGATGCCACAGCCAAGCGGGCGATACGCCTGCACAAACGCCTGATACGTCAGCGAGACCTGCCCGTAAGCGCCGGCCATGCCGTAGCCGCTGTTCGGGGCATCGTAGGCACCGCAGTCTGCAGGGCGGCTCGGTTCGATGATTGTCGGGGCACGTCCGGTCAGGTCGGTCAGCACGCGAATGATGGCGCCGCGCGTGCCGCGTTCACGAAACAGGTTGGCGACGATGTTTGCACGAAACGATGCGTCGGATTGCCCGGTCCTGCGCCGGATCGACAGGCCAAAGAAGTCGGCCGCAATCATGTCGAGCCAGCCGTCAGTGGCGGTCAGAATGCGCGTCTGCTGCCTCGCATAGGCATACAGGCCGAAGACGTAGGCGCCGCTGTATGCAAGGCCCTGCAGCAGCCCGTTGAGGACGGGCGACTGCGCCACATCGCCAAACCAGCGCGGCAGATACCCGCGTATGCGCGTGAAGATGTCTTGTTGGTCACCGGTTGCCATTACGTCACCGTGATGGAGTTGGTTGTGGCTTTGATGACCTGCAGGCTGGTGGCCGGCAAATCCGCTGTGCTGCCGTTGAGCAGTGTGCCGGTGACGTTGGTAACTGCAGGCGACGCGTCATACGCCACCTGCGCCAGCCGCGAATACGTCAATGCTGTGCCCAGCGGCAAGCTGTTGATGTAGCTCAGCAAGGCCGCCTGCACTTGCAGCGCGACGGCCTGATGCGTGTAGCCTGCAGCCGTGGCGATGCTCATGGAGACCGTGGCGTTAACGACGACAGGCCCGTACACATAGAACGTGCTCGTCACCGGGCGCACGGCATCCACGGCGTTGCTCACGCTGGCAAGCAGCGTTGACGTGGGCGCGCCCGTACCGTCATCCACGATCACGATGAAGGTGCCGTTCTGCGGCAACCCGGCGTAGGTCTGATTCTCCAGAATCACGTATGTCAGCCCCTGCTTCACGCTGGCGATGGCCGAGCCGATGGCCATCTTGGTGGCCTTCGACAGACTCGCAACATAAGCGATGAAGCGTGATCGGAATGCCGTATCGGGCTCGGCATCTGCGCCGTTGACGAACGCCGCCGTGTTGCTGACCGTGTCCACGCCCGAGATGGCACCCACGATGGTGGACACAGCGCCCGCCACCGCATTGCCCGCTGCGCCGGGCGTGACCGCTTGCACTGGCACGCTCACGCTGGCCGTACCGGCTGCAATCACATAGCCGCCGAGCGTGGCGCTGTAGGCAGGGTTGGTCGTATCGATCACCACGTTGAACTGCTGCGTACCGTCGCCCGTCTGCACCACCGCCGTCACCGGCACCAGCACCTGCTGCGTGACGGTGAAGCGCGAGAACGTGACGCTGCCCGTGGCCGGCACGGCGGCCAAGCGTGTCAAACCGAAATCGGCCATCCACGTATCGAGATCGGCGCCGCTCGAGGTTGCCGCTCGAGTGATCGCCAGCACCTGCAGGATCAACCCTTGCAGCCACACCGTGACCGCCGCGTTGGCTTCAACGACGGCGCGCAGCACCGATCCGACCGTCAGGTCGACCAGCACCTTGGCGTAACCCTGGATAGCCGCCACCTGGTTACGCACGAGCGTCACCCAGTCTTGCGTCTGAATGGACATATCACTTGCTCACATTGAATTGAAGGGACACCGGCTCACGTGTGACCGCGCTGCTGTACAGAATGCGCACGCTCACACCACCGGTGATGGCCGCGACATCTACCTGCGGCTCGGGGTCTTGCGCAACGCCGGCTTCCTGCAGGATTTGCGAGCGGATCAGCCCGCGCAGCGCCGGCACGTCGAGCGTTTCGCCGATCTTCTGCGGCAGGCCCGCGCCATAGTCGGTGTGGAAGATGTAGTCGCCAGGGTTGGTGACGAGGCGCCGCACGATGCGTTGCTGCGTTCGCAGGTCTGCACTGGCCAGACCCAGATCGCCGGTGGGCGACACCATGATGTCGCCGCCCGCCCAGTGGTTCGCGTCGTTCAGAAGTTGCTGCGTCATGCCACGCTCCCTGTGTTGCTGGACCCGGACTGCACGCCCGTATGGCGATGTGTGTCGTCGATCCGGTGGCCATTCGCCGAAACCTGGCCGCTGAACTGCGTATTGCCGCTGATGCTCATCGAGTTGCCCGTGCCGTTGTTGCCCGACACCGCCATGCCCGCCTGGCCCGTGATGGTTTGCGTAACCACCAGCGCACCGTCGATCTGCACAGGCCCCATGTGGTTCCACTGCGGCGCCTGGGTGGTGAGCGTGCCTGCGCTGATGAGCGTGACCGTGCCGTCGTTGTGGAATTGCAGCTTGGAGCCCGACGCGTGTGTCAGGAAGAACTCGCCCGACTGCGCGCCGGTCGGCCGCGCCTGATCGCTGAACAAACGCGCGCAGATGTAGCCGTTCTCGATGTCGCCGCCAAGAAACTGCACCTCCACCTGATCGCCCGGGCTGACCGGCGCATCGATGCCCCAGCCATTGCCGACCCAGGCAGAGGCAACGGGCATCCAGCCGGTCAGCGAGCGCGCTGGGTCGGCGGGGTCTTCAGGTTGGAGGCGTACGCGCGCAGAGGCCGTACCCGGGTCGTAGCTGGTAACGATGCCCATGCGGTTCTCGGCGCGATTGGACTGCGCCATCATCGCGGCGAGCACCATTTGGTTGCGAAGCTGTTGGATCATTTGCTCGTTCCCTTGTTGATGTTCTTGGCCGAGATGTCCATCACATAACCCTCGCTCAGGCTCATGCTGCGGGTGATGCTGTCGATGAGGTAGTCCTGGTCAAAACGGGTGCCGGTGCCTGTTAGACGGAGGGTGTCGGTCTGCCACAGGAGGTGGTCCGCAGGCAGGCGAGCGCATAGCTTCATTGCGTGCTGAACCGTTTCGTCGTGTACCTGCTTGGCCAAACGCTTGACGCCCGCCTGATCCAAGCCGTTACCCACCGCAGTACGCGTTGGCTTACGCCCTTGCCCGCCATCGGACTCGCTGCTGTATCGAGCGGTCAGGGTCTTGCCTTGCTTCAAATTCCAGGAGCGGGCTTCGACTGTGATGCCCTTCGCAATGGTCAGATCGCGCGATAGCTGGAGGCTAGTCACGTTGGCAGCGGGCATGCCCCGCACATCGCTAGTCCAACGCAACTCGTAGGGTTCTGGCGGCTCGGGGGCGCGAGGGCCGAAATACAGCGTCCTGCCCGTCACGTAGCAGACAAAGCTCTCTGCACGCGCCAGCGCGGTCAGCAAGTCCCACTCGCTGCGCTGGCTGGTCATGCCGACCTTGTCGTGGGCATACAACTTTCCGACCGGACGCTCCGTGTCACTGCCGGCAATCTGCAACCCATACCCAGCCGCAAGGGCGGCCGCCACCTCAGACGCGGTCTGGTTCTGGAACTGCATCGTCACCGTCGCATCAATGAACAGCGCGGTGAGATCGCGCCCGCTCAGTGTCAGTTGAGCCGATGCAGGGTCAAAATCAACGCTATCGACGTGGCCGTAGATGAGGCTCAGCAGATTGGACTCGTCATACTTCAGCGGATTTGATGGAAACCCGGCGAAAATCTCGACCAATAGCTCGGGTTGGCTGGAAAACCAATTCGCATCTCGGTCAGGTGACAGTGCACTCGCCGCCAACGTGAGTTGAAACGTGTCCGCCTGCTCATACGAGTTGTTCTGGACTGACCAGCTCACACAGGCCGGCACGCGTTCACCACCCACCTTCACGATAGAGCGCGGCTGCCGCACCTCGGGGATCACAGGTAGCTTGTTCAGGCTCATAAGAAAAAAGCCCCGCATTGCGGGGCTGTCCAGTTGACGAGAACGATCGGCTATGGCTTAGGCAACCCACCAGCACTGTCCTTGTTGGGCGGCACCACGAGGTTCCTGATGCCTTGCACCAGTGGGTCCCACGCAAGATCTGGGTTGGCCTTCGCCAGGCTTGTCCACGCCATTGCATCGTTGTACTCCTTGGCGGCAATCTTCATCAGGTCCCCTCCTGCAGTCACCACCTGCTTGGCGCTTTTATAGACAGACGTGATGTTCTTCTGCACGCGGCCGGCAACGCGATCAAGCTGAACCAACACCGGCAAGCTCAACGCCGAGTTGATCTGGCCATTGAGCTTCGCTACCTGCTGTGCCACCGGGTTGTTCGGCAAGATGCCACCCAACGTCGCCACCGTCATCAGCTGGTTGTTCGCCGAGGTCATCAATGCTTGCGCACGATCACGCACGGCCGTGACTTGCTGGAGTACGTTGCTCAACGTTGATTGCGCCGCGTTGGCAAAACTCGCTACCGTTGTGATTGTTGAGTTAGCCGAATTGATCAAACTGGAGAGGGTGCCATCGCCGACCACGCTTGCCATGTCGGCAAGGGCGGCCGCATCACTCTTGATCTGGCCATCAATGCTTTGCACATCGCTGCTCTGAGGTTTAGCCGCCGTGCTCGATACCTCGCACGAGATCTTGTACGGTATTTTGTAGGCGCGCTGAAAGTCCGCATTGAACTCGCGCACAACAACCCAGTAGTACAACTCCGACCACTGCAGCAGCAATCGCTGGCCACCGATACGCAAGTTGTCCAGCTCGCGTGCACGTGACAGTGCATCCTCGCCAAGCAACCAGCCCGACCACTCGATGGGACGCTCGAAGTCGCCCATGGAATGGATCACGCGCGTGCCGCCTACAAGTTCGTGCACCGCCAGCTTCTGCGTTCCACCAAAAGGGAGGGCTTCAGGAATCTCCAAGTCCTTGAACTGGAAGCTTCCAAGTTTGAGAGCAAAATCAGGCATAGGTGGTATATCCAGATGGTGACACGTGCATGGCAGTGTTGAAGTCACTGGACCCGGTTTGCGGACGCGCCAGGTGGTTGTCAGCGTGCTTCCATACCACCGTCCCAACAGCACGGCCGTCCATGACTACATCGCCTTTGAGCGCCACAGGCCTTGCATCCGCAGGCTTGACGGTGTTGCTCACAAGGTTGCGGTTATGCCCCTCGTTCGAGTATGAAGCGGCGTGATCACGAGCAACGGAATCCGTATACGCGCTCTTGAGTGCCGTATCGATGCGATCAACAACACCCCCGAGATTGAGTCGTTGCGCGAAGGCACGGACGGCGTCCGCAACATACTGTATGAATGTCCGAACGAGTGTGAGTGGAATGGCCGCCATTTGGCTCATGGAATCCCATGCCTGTTGCACGCCGGCTTTGATTTTTTCGAAAACTGGTGCCACATACTCCCAGAGCATCGCAACCGTGGATCTGATCCCGTCGAAAACCGGCTGCACGTACTCCCAGACTCCTGCAGCTACCGTTTTGACCTTCCCGAAAAGCGCAAGCAAGTGCGTCCAGAGCCAATTGGCTCCCTCTCTCAATAGCTCGAAAGCCCCAAGCAATCTCGGCTTGATCTCGTTCCAGTTTTTGTAGACCACGAACGCCAGGCCTGCGATAGCCGCCAACGCCAACATCATCGGCAACGTCATAGCACCTATCACGCCCATCACTGCGCTCATTGCCGTAGTGAGCCCGGCCCTTAGCGCCACACCGATCACCGTACTCATCGTGGTCATCGATGCGCCTATCGTCGCCATGGCCCCAGGGAAGATCACCCCCAACGAACTGATTGCCGCGCCGAACTGCAGAGCAACACCGGCCCCTACCGCAACAACGGAAAGCAAGCCCGCCAGCCCCAGAAAGACTTTGGTCAGCGTGGGATGCTCCTTGGCAAACTCCGTCACGCTCTGGAGCAACGCATTGAGCTTCTCCAAACCAGCAATTGCCACCGGCAGAATATGCTCACCTAACGTCATCTGAAGATTGGCAAGCTTGGCTTGGTACTCGAGCTCCAAGGCCTGCATGCTCGGCTTTGCCACACCCGACGTGCTCGTCGCGGTTCGAGGTAATGCGATCGACTTGGCGTAGTCGTCCGAAGTCGCCTTTCCATTCGTAGCGACGTAGGTCTGACGCATCGAGTCCAGCACATCCGACACTCTCTGCGGGGCAATCAACCCGGTATTCGGGTTCGTAATGGCACTCTGCAGCTGCTTGGTTTTTAGCGCTGACAGGGCGCTCTCTTCGAACTTACCGCCAGCCTCAGAACCCATGACCGCCATCACGCCAGACTTGGCCTGCGCGAGCTGAGGCATCACCAACTTTGCCTGGTCAAAGCTACCAAGCGTCGCTGTTGTTTCACGCAGCAGTTTCAAGTTATCGAGGGACGACTGCCCCATGACATTCAGGCTCTTGGCGAACTTGTCCGCCTGAGATGCCATCGCGTCGCCTGGCATGACTTGGCTGAAGCGCTGAAGCTCGGTCTGATACTGCTTGGCGGCCTCCAACGGGCCGTCAAGCATCTTGAAGCCCTTGGCACCTGCACCGGAAAGCACGCCCCCGGCGTCAATCATCTTGCCGATCTTGTCGAGCCGCGCCTTCAGCGCGTCTGCATCCAGATTCAAGCGATTGAAGTGTCCCGCGAGGGTCATCAACCCACGCGAAACGTTATCCACCAACGCAATCTGTATCCCAATCTTGTAAGCATCGAGGCTCATAGGAATCCTTGTTCGTCTGTTGAGGCCACCGATCTCACGTGTGCGCGTTTGCGGTGGGATCGATCGGGCGGCCCTCCAGCGCCGCCGTCACCGCATCGCCCACGCTCTTTTGCACCGCGTCGGCGTGCTCGTTCGCCACCACAGCCAGGAAGGGGTGCGGTGGCGTCTGCGCACTGCCTAGCTCCAGGACGACAGCCTGGTTGGCGTTGGAGCCGATGGCCGCCTCCAACCCTTTGACTTCGCTGCCGATGGAGTCACGCAGCGCATTCACGCGCGCCGCCTCGGTCATGCCGGCGGCGGCTGCACTCTCCACGGCCTTGGTGCGGGCGGCCTGCTCCATTGCCGCAGCGGCTGCGGCCAGCCCCTGCGACAACGCCTCCGGCACCCGCGTCTCCAATTCGGTCAGGCGACGCACCATCTCAGTCAACGAGAGGTTCATTCGCGCTCCTTGAAAGACATCGTCCTCAGGTCGAACTCCGCGCCATGGAATTCGCTGCATTTGATGGCCATCGCCTGCCGCATGGTGTTGTCCAGCGAAAACGCTACGTCGAACGGAACACCGTTATGCACGAGCCACATCGCCTCGTGAAACGGGCCGTTCGTCAGGAGTTTTTTAGCTCGGACTCCGACGTGGCAACGTTGAGGAAGCTGGCCGCCACACCGCGCTGCGCGGCTTCGTTGCCTTCTTCGCCCAGGCGTTGATACAGCGCACGCAACTGGGCTTCCGAGGCAGGCGTCGGCACCGGATCACCATCGATCGCGCAGACGAACTTCAGGTGCGCGACCTCGGCCAGGTAGAGCATGTTCAGCTCGCTGCCGCCCGCGGCCTTGGCAAAGTCCAGATTGGCCAGCGGGCTGGGCTTGCGCAGCGTGATCTTGCGGCCCAGTGCATCGTCGACCACCGCTTCTTTCGCGGCGGCCTTGATGATCTGTTCAGACGGAGTGATGGTCACGTTGGTCATCAGGACACCTTGATGCGGCGCGAGGCCACGAAGTTGACGGATTGCTTGATGGTGGCATCGCCCGCGCGGTTGCCGGCATCGGCCAGCGTCATGAGCACACCGTCATAGCGGAACTGCGAGACCGAGCCATTGGCTTCCTGAATCGTTTCGTAGATCTGCGCGGGGGCTTCGTTCACGCCTGCGTAATAGCCCGCTTCGAGTTGCGCGAAGTAGTTGTCGAGCGTGGCGTCCTGGCGCTCCACGTCGAACGAACCTGACCAGCCGTCGAAGAAGCGCACGTGGTCGGTAATGCCGTCCAGGCGCTTGACGCGCACGTCGGTCACGTCCTGCTTGCTCTTGAAAGCCGTGATCTTGTTCGGTTGCAGCGTGCCGCTTGCGGTCTGGATGACCAGCGTGTAGTCGCGGCCGACGGAGTAGCCTTGAATCGGCATAACGTTCTCCAAAAGAAAAGGCCTCGCGCCGTGCGAGGCCAAAAGGTTGATTGACAGGTATCAGGTGGATTACTGATTCGCAGTCGAAGTGCGGATCACCGTGGCCTGCGAGCCTTCCACGTTCACCAGGAACTTCTCGATGACCGACAGGTAGACCACCTTCACGTCGGCCTGCATGTAGCCCAACGCCACGCGGTTCATCGGGTTGTTGTTGGCATCGATCTGCACCGAGAATGCCGGGCCGCCATTGACCGCGCCGATCATCCCTTGCTGCTCCATCGAGCTGAGGAAGTTCGACAGCGTGGCCGCCGCCTGCGCGCGCACCGTGGCCGACTGCAGCTGGCCGACGTACTTGCCCATGCCCGCGTTGATCGTGCTGGCGATGTAGTTGGTCATGCGCGTGTAGTTGTCGCCCTGTGTGAGCGCGTTCGAGCTGGTGTTGTGCCCCGCGCGGCAACCGAAGTACGCGCCGCCCGGCACCGGATTCGTCACCACATCGATGCCCGCCTGGATCAGCGCTTGCAGCTCGGCCGAGCTGTAGCTCTGGTTCGCGAACGTCTTCTGCGTGCCCACCACGCCGTAGATCTGCTTGTTCAGGCTGCTGTTCTGCGGGGACAGGTTGGCCAGCAGGCCCGCGACAAACCCTTGCGGCGACACCAGGCGCGTCACACCGTTGACGGTATCGAGCCAGTACACCCAATCGCCAAACAGCAGCTTGAAGGCGTACGAATCGATGCCCGCAGTGCTCTTGGCCGTCACGGCGTTGGCGATGGTGTCGCCGCTCGGGCCCGTGCCGATCATGTAGATGCCTTCGGACAGGCCAAACGCCACCTGCGTCGGCCAGGTCGTCGCATCGGCGCAGTCGGCAAGCATGGCGATCGACACGCCCTGGTTGCGCAGCGCGTACATGCCCTTGCGCGGTACGGTGTCCTGGCCGAGCAACACAGCGCCGGTGATGGTGGCCGCGCCATCGGTACCGCCCGCCAGTTGCAGCGTGGCGGCCGTCGGTGCGGTGGTGCTCGCGCCTGCGGTGGCAGTGATGATTTGCGAAGCGCCGCGCATCACGCTGACGCCGTTGTTGAGGGCGTTGGCGATCGCCACCCACAGCGCATTGCCGGTCTGGCCTGCACCGATGTTGTCGAACACTTCCGGCGCCAGCGTGGGCGCGGCCACGGTCACTTTCCACGTGTTGGCTGCCGAGCCCGCCGACAGCGCCACCGTGACAGTGTTGCCCAGCGAGCCCGTGTACTTGGCGGTGAACGTCACGCCGTTGGTCTGGGCGACCACCGTGGCAGCGGTGTCGGTGCCGTCGGTCACGCGCACGCAGCGGAAGTTGTTGGCGCCCTGTTGCACTGCCACGGCCACCGCAGTGCCCATGTCGTAGGTGCGGTTCTGGATCGCGCCGAACGTCTGCGCGTACATGGCCATGTTGCCGATCAGTGTCGGCGAGTTGACAGGGCCCCAGGTGGCCGTGCCGATCACGCCGAGCACGTTGGTGGGAACGCCGTTGAGCAGGGTGACCTGCGGCGGAACAATCTGGACGTACAGGTCCGGAACGATGAGAGCAGTGGTATTGATGCTGCCCTGCTGGACGATCGGCATGCGTGCCTCCAAGTGAGAAAACAAAATGGCCGCACAAAGGCGGCCGGCAATAAAAAACCGCCCGAATGATTAGGGGCGGCGCGGTTGGTTGACTTCGATTACTGCACGATGGTCCGAACAGGAAACTGTGCGCCCATCGAGGCACCGGCCGTCACGTTCTCCGCCCCCGTCGCAATCTGGTAGGCCGTGTCGGTCACGATGGTTGCGTACTCCACGGCGTACCGCAGGTCACGCCGGTAGATGCCATTGGTCAGATCGTCATGCTGATGGCCGCGCTTGTAGCGCAGCGCGGCGCCCTGGTCGGGCAACGTCAAGCGCACGATGCCCGAGAGCACCGAATCGACCTTGCCGGCAATGACGTCGCGCGGCGCGCCGCCATTCGCCCACGTCGAGATCAGGAACGTGCGCTCCTGTCGGCGTGTCTCGCGCTGCACGGTGCCGACTCCGCCCACGCGCGGCGAGATGTGCGTCGCGTTCGGCACAGTGATCGATGCGCCGGCAGCCGTTGCCGGTTGATCGACCGCCACCAGCGCAGCGAGCGCCGCCGCGATGCTGGCCGGCGTATCGCTTGCCTGCGCGGCGTAGGCATACGCCCGGCCATCCACGAGCAGCACAACGTTCTGCGGCGCTCTGACGGTGCCGTTCACCATGACGGTTTGTGCGGTTACGCTCAAGGCCAGCGTGTTGGCCGGCGGTGTGGCCACGGTCCAGTCGGAGAACGCGGTGTTCGCATGCCGTTGATGGCTCGTGATCGGAAAGACCGAGACGTGCGCCTTGTTGGCCTGCAGGTCGGTCTTCAGTTGCGTCATGTTGGGCCAGCCGCTGTAGACCACCACCGGATTGCCCGTGATCGACGGCTGGCTGATTCCGTTCGGATAAACCACGCCGGTGACGAGCGTGACGAGTGCATTGGAAACATCGGAGAGATCTGCCATAGGACAAGCGCCTTCATCGATGCGCGCAGGAATGCGTGATCGATCGAGTGAGTTGCATCCAGGTTTGAAACGGCCCCGATCGGATGGTCACCGTGCAGTGACGTCGAGGCAGGTGTTGCGTGCAAGTGCATCAGTGAGCAAAGCGGAGAAACAAAAAAGCCCGCTGGGTGGCGGGCTTTTCTTCGCTACGTCTGCGCTTCGTCTGGGTAAGTCAATGCACCCCAGTGGGGTGCATGTCTCGGTCTGAACCGGTTACGCCGCGAGGGCAATCGAACATCTGGGAAACAGAATACGAAGGGGATATAAACGGTGCAAGGGGGCTGAAGAAAAAAATCAGAAAAATTTTCAGGCGGCCATCGGAGCCGCCGCTGCGGCCTTGGCTGCAGCACGCACGGCCTTCGTCATCTGCGCGCGAGCGACCTCCGAATCGATGACGTGCGACATGATCGACTGCGCCTTCGCAAGCCGCACCTTCCAGTGCTTGAGCGTATGCGGCGACGCGCCGTACTTGCGCACAAGAATGCGGCACACCATCTCTGCCGGCATGCGATGCACGTAGTGATACTGCAGCAAGCGCTTTGCTACAGGGTCAGCAATTTTCTGCCAGGCGTGCTCCACCAGCCAGCCGTCGTTCACATCGATGCTGACGATGGCCTGCGGCGCGCCGCTTTCCGCATCGCGCATGGCAACGGCCAGGCGTGCCCACGATGCGCAGTACTGCGGTTGCCAGCTTGGGTCGCGCACCACGCGACTCCAGTTCTCCAGACGGTCTTCGATTCCCATGTCCCTTGTCCTCGTATGTTCAGTGCTTGTTGATAGCGATATCGGCGTGCGTCAATCGGCTTCGCGCTGCCGCGTTGCCCACTGCAGACAGCGCAAGAACGCGACGGCGCATGCGCCTATTGAAAGACGCGCACCTGCGCGGGCGCCGCACGCACCGATTGCACCCAGCGGCCTGTGACGCCGCACTTGCGCTCCTCATCCAACTCCAGCCGCTTGGCGGCGATCAATTCGCTGCGGCGCGCAGAGACGCTCGACTTTTCAATGCGCAGCGCCTGCGCGATTTCGGCAATCGTGGCGGTGCCGCTGCGTGCCACGTAGTCGGCAATGCGATCGCACTGCAGCTTGGCCGTGGACGTGGTGCGGCCACGTCGAAAAGCATCCATCGAAGTTTGGGTGACAGTCATGGAAAGAGGCTCCAGTCGGCGCGGGGTGGCGCGCGGATTGAACAAGATTCGGATCGGCCGCGGCGCCTCCAGCAAGCGGGAGGCCGGTCGATGCAGGGAAGTTTAGATTGTTCTAAACTGTTGCGTCAAGACACTTCTAATACACAAATTAGAAATTTCTTGCTCTAATGCGACCCATGGACATCTACGACAACCGCCGCCAGTGGCTGACCTACTGGATCCAGACCCTCGTCAACGGAGACCGCTCGGCGTTCGAGCGTCTGTACGGGTATTCGCGTTCGCAGGTGGCACAGTTTCTCTCGCGCACCTACCAGGATGGCCGCAGCATCGGCGACATTGCCGCGCGCCGCCTTGAGAAGAAGCTGGGGTTTGCCGACCGTGTGATGGACACGCCCTTCTCCGATGCCGCCGCGCATGCTGCAGGCGGCAGCGCTGGCGACGTGGTACGCACGAGCGCTGGCGCTTCGGCGCACAGCAAAGGCTTTCCCGCACGCCCCATCACCACGTACAACAGCCTGGACGAACTGCCGGCCGAGACGACGATCCTGATTACGCACGTCGACGTGGCGCTTTCAGCCGGCAATGGGCGAGAAACGTGGCACGTTGAAGAGAAGGAACCCCTGCCGTTCCAGGCCGATTACGTCCGCCGGCTGGACGCCAGTCCCAAACACCTGGTGGCGGTGAAGGTGCGTGGCGACAGCATGGAGCCGCGCCTCTTTGATGACGACACGGTGGTCGTCGATAAGGCGGACCGGCGCATCCCCACGGGCGGCGGTGTGTTCGCGCTGGTGTACTGCGGCGAGATGCTGGTGAAGCGGTTGTTCCGCCTGCCCGACGGCTCAATCCGGGTGGTCAGCGACAACAAGGAGAAGCACGATCCGTTCATCGTGGCACCCGAGCAGCTCGAACACATCGACATCGTCGGCCGGGTCAAGTACCGGTCAGGCATGGGCGATTTCTAAGCGCGCCCAACATCGACTTCTCAACACACAAACCCGCTTCGGCGGGTTTTTTCGTACCAAATCGCAGCCTTCTAAACATCACAAATTAGATATTTCTTGACATAAAGTTAGAAATGTCTAAAATACTGGGATGCGATGCGCTCAAGACAACGTCGCAGGGAGAGGGGAAGATGGCCGGCACGGCCTCGATCAAAAATGGGGCATGGCCCCGGGTAGCGTGAATCGCCAGCCCCGGTGTCGCGCCTGGATGCGAGGCCGGCAGGTCGATCTGGTGATCGTGGTAGCGCTGTTTTGCGCGGCGTTGCGCGAGCTCGGGCGCCTGCTGTGACGCGGAGACCCTCATGAAGCATGAACCGAACGCCGATCCAAGGCCTGTGGCCAGCGGCAACACGGCCTTCGTCGACTGGCTGCTCATCATCGGGATGGGGCTATTTGCCGGCGGCGCGATGTATCTGGCCGTGCTCGTGCGCACGACCTCCTAAACGTGCCGCGCTCAAACCAACTTAACGCGAACTGAATGACTGAAACTGAAACACTGAACCGTATTCTTGAAGCAACCCGCACGGCATGGGGCCTGCCGGCCCTGCGATGCGGCGCTGATTCACTCACCTCACAAGGCGCGCTGCATCAGCAGACAATCCAGCCAGCGATCAAACTTGTAGCCCACCGCCTCCAGCACGCCCACCTCGCGAAACCCGCAACGCGCGTGCAACTTGGCTGAGCCCGGATTTTCGCGGCCGCCGCCCACCACCGCCACCATCTGCTTGAAACCGCGCGTCTGGCATTCACGGATGAGCGCCTCCAGCAGCAACGTCCCAACGCCCCGCCCCTGCGCTGCAGTGTCAAGATAGATCGAGTCTTCCACGGTGTGGCGATACGCGGGCCGGGCGCGATGCGGGCCGGCATACGCATAGCCGAGCAGCACGCCGTCAGCTTCGGCCACAACGTATGGCATGCCGGCATCCTGCAGTGCGTGAAACCGGCGCGTCATCTCGGGCAGATCGGGGGCGTCGATCTCAAAGCTGGCGGTGCCGGTCTGCACGTTATGTGCGTAGATGCCGACGATAGTGGGCAGATCCTCCACCGTAGCCGGACGAATAGCGATGGCACCAGATTCGTGCACGGAAACGGCAGCGTTGATGGGCATTGCAGAAGACATGGCGGCAGGATTCAGAAGCGGTATGAAGCGTTCATTGTCACGCCAATTCCGCACGATCCGCATATCACCGAGCGCATTCCGGTGACATGGCTATCGGGCGGCGCCGGAATGCGGTAACTTGGCAGACGCTTTCGCCCCCCCCGCCCGCCGCGCCCTTCCTGCCATGCATGACCTGTTTCCCCTGATCGCCGAATACGGTGCGTTTGCCGTATTCCTGAATGTGCTGCTGACGCAAGCCGGTGCACCACTGCCGGCCGTGCCGACGCTGCTGGTGGCCGGCGCGCTCACGTTCCACGGACCGCTCTACCTGATGGAGCTGGCGCCCGCCGCCGTGTCCGGTGCACTCCTGGGCGACGGTCTGTGGTACTTCGCAGGCAAGCGCTATGGCCGGCACGTCATGGCACTGCTGTGCCGCGTGTCGCTGTCGCCCGATTCGTGCGTACGGCGCACGCGCACGCAGTTCGAGCGCTGGGGCGCGCCGATGCTGCTCATTGCGAAATTCGTTCCGGGTTTGTCTACGGTGTCGTCTGCGCTGCTGGGCACGATGCGCACGCCGTTCAGCACATTTGCGCTGTACAACCTGGTGGGCTCGGCAGTTTGGGCAACGCTCTGGCTGCTGCTGGGCCGCGTGGCGCATGACAGCATCGACCAGGCGCTGCGCCAGCTCGATCTGCTCGGCACGCGTGCCGTGCTGTTGATCGCATTGCTGGCCGCGGTGTATGTGGCGGCACGCTGGCTGCAGCGCTGGCGCTTTCGCAAGATGCTGGAGATGGTGCGCATCTCGCCCGATGAGCTGCACGCGCTGATCGAATCGGGCGCGGCCCCCGTCATCATCGACGTACGCGCCGATAGCTCGCGCATGCTGCAGCCGCAACGCATTCCGGGGGCGATGCTGTACGACATGTCCACCAGCCACCGCGCGATCGAGATCGACGGCCCCGACCGCGAGATCATCATCTACTGCGCCTGCCCCAACGAGGCGTCTGCCGTGATGCTGGCACGCACGCTGATGGGACGTGGCTTCAAGCGCGTGCGTCCGCTACACGGCGGTATCGATGCATGGGTGGAGCGCGGCTACGGCGTGGAGCACGTGGTATCGGTCACCCCCGCCACACTCGCAACGGCCGAGGCGGGCGCCTGAAGCTCACGACGCGTGTGCGCCGCACCGACAAAGCGAGCGCACAAAAACAAAAAGCGCACCTCGCGGTGCGCTCTCCCGTAAGTACGGCAAACATGCGGTGCGCCAGCCCCCCGGCTCGGACACCCCGCATCGGTCCGTGTGCATCCGCCCGAGGACGGATGTGGCGAAATGATCCCCGTTTGATCCCTTCTTCGCCAGTCGGACTTGACCCCCTTGTTATTCATTTGCAACGCTGCCGCATCAAACGTATGCGCGGCGTGCTCACGTTGTTATTTCCCGTCCTTCTTTCGTTGCCTTGCGGCTGGCCATTTATGCATGGCACTCCTGCGTACTAACGGCCGGCTAGCCTCAAACTTTAGGCGCCGCCGGCAATCGTCAGGCGAATGTATCGATCGCACCTTCGTGGCTGGACACACGGCGCGGCGCCACCGTCAGCGTATCGGCGCGGTCTTGCGAGCCACCGTTGCCATAGCGGCTGCCGCTGCCCCCGTTGCCCGAACCGCCACCCTGGTTTTGCGCCGACGAGCCTTGAGATGCGCTCTGCTGCTGGCTGAAATCGCCCGTGCTGACGGACGTTTGCGCAAGCTGCATCCCACCTTGCTGCATGGCGTCGCGCAGTCGTGGCATGGCGTCCTGGACGAGTTCGGCCACGGCTTGGTGCTGGCAGACAAAGCTCGCGTTGACCGCGCCGTTGTCCACTTCCAGCTTGACGTGCATGCCGCCCAGCTCGGCCGGGTTCAACTGCAGCTCGGCTGACGATTGGCGATGCACCTGCATGAAGGCGAGCTGGCTGGCCATGCTCTGCGGCCACGCGGCATCGCCAAACGTGGGCAGCGTATGGATTTGCTGCGGCGTGATCGACGTTCCTGCTGCAGCGGTTGTGTTGGCGCCAGCCACCGCAAAGGTCGGTGCGGCCATGCCCGCGTCGCCATTGGCGCGCGACAGCACGCCCTGGAACTGCATACCGCCGCCCTGCGCATTGGCCTGCGTGCCGGCGTTATCCGAATTGCCGGCGTTACCACCATTGCTGGCGTGGCTGGTGGCATCGGTCACGGCGGCGGTTGCCGGTTGCGCGACGGTGCTGTGCGCATTCAGGTCGGTGCGGCGCGGCAGGCCGCGGTCGGCATTGGCGCCCTGTGCAGACGACGTGCTGCCGAGTTGGCGCACGGCAGCCGGCGTGTTGTCGGCAACGGCGCGCGTGCGGGCCATGGTCTGGGCCAGCGTGCCGCTGTCGGGCAGTGCGGTGGCAGGTGGCGTCGGCGTGTTTGCGGCGTTGGCTTTGGCGTCCTTGGCGGCGGGCAATCCGGCTTGGCCGGCTTGGCCCGCTTGTGCCGTCGTAGCCGGGTCTGCGACGCCCTGCGTACTGTTGGCAGCCGCAGTTGCGGCGGCCAGTGCGGCGGCGTCATTTGCGGGCGATTTGCCAGCAGCCTGCGTCGTCGCGTCGGCATCGGCGTTGGTATTCGATTGGGCAGCGGGCTGGGCGATCGGCTGTTGGGCGGCAGCGGCTTGCTGTGCGGCCTGGCGTGCGGCCTCGATCTGCGCAGCCAGTTGTGCCGCCGGATCGACCACGGCCTGCTGCGCAGCGGTATCGAGATCCTTTGCATTGGCAGGCTGCGCCGGCTTGGCGTTTGCCGTATCAGCGGTGGTGCTAGCCGGCGTGGTGATAGCCTGCGCCGGCGTGTTGGCATCTGCCGGTTTCACATCCTGATCGTTGCGTGCGGCGCCGGTGCGGGCGACATCCTTGCGGGCGATATCGGCACGGCGGCTGGCATCGTCGGCGGTGGATTGTGCGTCGGCGCGTCGGCGCGCGGCGTCTTGAGCCAGGCGGTCCGACAACAGGTTACCGAAGGTATCGGTGCCCGACGAGGAGGCCTGTGTCTTATCGGCGGCGGCAGTATTGCCGGCCGACAGCATGGCGCCCAGGTCCTTGGCAGCGGCGTTGGGGGTGGCACTCAAGCCCACGTTGACTCCATCTTGCGACTGCGTGTTCGCGTTGGTCTTCAATTGCCGCCCTGTGCCGCACGCATGCGGATCACCTTGGCGGCGTGTTCGTCGTTGTCGCGCTGGGCACGGCGTTCTTCGTCCAGGCGCTGCTCTTCAATGTGGCGCTGGCGCAGGATGTCGAACGATTGCTCGCGGCGCTGCTTTTCGAGCCAGTTGGCCCGGCTCATCGCAAGCTGCTGCTCCAGCGCGTTGATGGTGCCCTTCTGCTGATGCACGGCATTGCCCAGGCGGTCGATAAAGGCCGCGTAGTTGCGCAAACGCGTGACGTCCATACCGCCTTCGGCGGTGCTCAGCATCTGCTGGTGATAGTTGTTGCGGTAGTCGGACAGCAGTGCCAACTTTTGCGTGGCGGCCTCGCGCGTGTTCATCAGGCGGCCGACTTCCTGCGTGGCTTTCTCGGTGTCCTTCTGCGCCAGTTCCAGCACGGTTTCGAGGCGGAACGGCTTGTTCATGGTGGTCATCGGTAGACCCTCCAGCTTCCCGTTACATCAACCCATCGGACGCAAACCCGGCGGCTTTAGCCTCCGGCTTGCGCAACGCTTGCGGCTTCACAGTGTCAAGTGGGCGTTTCATGCCAACACTCCCTGCATCTTCTCCAGCGTGTGTTCGCGGCTTTCGTTTTCGAACATGCCCTGCTGCAGGAACGCTTCCATGTCGGGGTAGCGCGCGATGGCCTGGTCGGTCACCGGGTCGCTGCCCCGTGCGTATGCGCCCACGGCAATCAGGTCGCGGTTGCGCTGGTAGCGGGCATAGAGCTGCTTGAAGCGGCGGGCCGTGTCGAGCTGCTCACGCGGCACGATGGCCGACATCACGCGGCTGATCGACTGTTCGATATCGATGGCCGGGTAGTGGCCTTGCTCGGCCAGCTTGCGCGAGAGCACGAAGTGGCCGTCCAGAATGGCCCGCGCCGCATCGGCAATCGGATCCTGCTGGTCATCGCCTTCGGCCAGCACGGTGTAAAACGCGGTGATGGAGCCGCCGCGCCCATTGGCATCCACCATGCCGTTCCCGGCACGCTCGACCAGCGCGGGCAGCTTGGCAAACGCCGAGGGCGGATAGCCCTTGGTGGCCGGCGGCTCGCCGATGGCCAGGGCGATCTCGCGCTGCGCCATCGCATAGCGCGTGAGCGAATCGACGATCAGCAGCACGTTGCAGCCGCGGTCGCGGAAGTACTCGGCAATCGTGTGGGCGTAAGCAGCGCCCTGCAGGCGCATCAACGGCGAGGTGTCTGCCGGTGCGGCCACCACGGCCGAGCGGGCCATGCCTTCGTCGCCAAGAATCTCGTCGATGAATTCCTTGACTTCGCGGCCGCGCTCGCCGATCAGCCCCACCACCACCACGTCGGCTTCGGTGTAGCGGGCCATCATGCCCAGCAGCACGCTCTTGCCCACGCCGGAGCCGGCGAACAGACCCAGACGCTGGCCCTGGCCGACGGTCAGCAGACCATTGATGGCGCGCACGCCCACGTCGAGCACATGCTCGATCGGCTTGCGCTTGAGCGGGTTCAGCGGTGCCGGGTTCAATGTGCCCCAGGCCAAGTCTTCATGCGCGCCCAGCGGCCCCTTGCCGTCGAGCGGCTCGCCGTTGGCGTCCACCACACGGCCCAGCAGGCGCGGCCCCACGGGCAGGTATTTGCTGTGTGAAATCGTTGGGTCGGCTCCGTCTTCGCTCGACACCGCCAGACGTTGCGGCTCCAGCGGGAACACGCGCGCACCGGGCACCACGCCCATCAGATCCGTTTGCGGCATCAGGAAAGCGCGCTCTTCGGCAAAGCCCACCACTTCGGCCAGCACGTGCCGGCCGTGCGGCAGTTCCACGCGGCAGGCACTGCCCACCGGCAGCTTCAGACCAACGGCTTCCATGACCAGGCCGGCCACACGCGTAAGCTTGCCGCACGTCACCACCGGGCGCGCCAGACGCGCACGCTGCGCGGTCTGCTGCAAGTGGGTTTGCCACATGCGCACGTTGGGATTGTTGACGGCGCTCTGCGCTGCCGGCTGCATGGTCTCAGGCGACATGGAGTGCCCCTCCTGCCACGCGCTCGGCTTCCGAGCGCTCGCTGGCAAGCCATGCGGTATCGCGGCCCAGCGCGCGGGTCAGTTCGGCCCAGCGGGTTTGCAGCGTGGCATCGGTTTCGCCAAAGCGGGTCTGCACGCGGCAGCCACCGCGCTCGATGGCGGCATCGACGATGAGCGTCCAGCCGGCGGCGGCCAGCTCGGTGCCCAGCGTCTGGCGGATCAGCTCTGCATCATCGGCATGCACGCGCAACATGGCGGGCGCCGGTGCGGTGGGCGCATCGCCGAGCACTTCGCGAATCAGCGGCAGGATGCGCTCAGGCTGCGCATGCAGCGCGCCGTGCAGAAACTGCTGCGCCAGTTGCAACGCCAGATCGACCAGCTCTTCGGCAACGCTGCCGTTCAATTGGTCGATCGCCTCGCGCACGGATTGCATCAGCGCGGCGATGTGTTTGGAATCTTCCTCACCCTGGCGGCGGCCTTGTTCAAAGCCATCCTGAAAGCCCTGCGCGAAACCATCGCGGCGGCCTTCGTCACGGGCGGTGGCAAGCTCGGCGTCCAGCGCGGCCTGCCATTCCTCTTCGGAAATCGGCGGTTCTTCAGGCTCGGGCGGCGGAGGCGGCGGCGCGGCGGCAGCAACAGCCTCTGCGGCCTGCCGACGGAAGTCGGTCGGCTCCCACGCCTGGTATTCGACCAGCGTGTCGCGCGGGATGATCGGCGGACGCGGCATCTCAGCGCCCCATCACAGCAAAGCGGCCAGCACGGTCAGACATAAGCGTCCTCCGCCTTGCGGCCGATCGTGATCTCGCCTTCGTCGGCCAGGCGGCGCGCAACGACCAGGATTTCCTTCTGCTGCGCTTCGACTTCCGACACCTTGACCGGGCCCAGCACTTCCAGCTCTTCCTTGAGCATCGTGCCGGCGCGCTGCGACATGTTGGCGAACACCTTGTCGCGAAACTCCTGCTTGGCGCCCTTGAGGGCCACCACCAGAACGTCCTGGCTGATCTCGCGCAGCAGCGTCTGCAGCGCACGACCGTCCAGATCGATCAGGTTGTCGAACACGAACATCTTCTCGACGATGGCGTCGGCCAGTTCCGGATCGCGCGAGCGCACGCCTTCGATGACGGAGCTTTCTACGGCGCTCGGCACCAGGTTGAGGATTTCCGCTGCCGTGAGCACGCCGCCCATCGCGTTCTTCTTGCGATGGTCGTTGCCTTGCAGCAGCTTGGTCAGCACGTCATTCAGCTCGCGCAGCGCGCTGGGCTGAATGCCGTCGAGCGTGGCGATACGCAGGATGGTGTCGTTGCGCAGGCGCTCGGTGAAATAGGTCAGGATTTCCGATGCCTGATCGCGGTCCAGGTGGACCAGGATCGTGGCGATGATCTGTGGGTGTTCGTTGCGGATCAGTTCCGCCACCGACGATGCATCCATCCACTTCAGGCCTTCAATACCGCTGGTGTCGCCGCCCGACAAGATGCGGTCGATGATGTTGGCGGCGCGGTCGTCGCCCAGTGCCTTGCGGAAGACGGTGCGGATGTACTCGTTCGAATCCACGTCCAGCGGCAGGTCTTCGGCTTCGATGAAGAACGCGTCAAAGGCGTCGAGCACACGCTCGCGCGACACGTTCTTCAGCGCGGCCATGGTCGCGCCCAGCTTCTGCACTTCACGCGGGCCCAGGTGCTTGAGCACTTCGGCGGCTTCGCTTTCGCCCAGCGACATCATGAGGATGGCGCTGCGTTGGAGTCCTTCGGCGCTCATTCGTTACTCACCCATTGTTTGATGACGGCCGCGACAGCGCGCGGATTGCTCTGCGCCACGCGGCGCATGGTCTCGAGCTTCTTCTCGAAGTCGTTGTTCTTGAGTTGCGGCAGCGCGTCCGGCAGCTCTTCGGAATCGGCGCCGGCAGCCGCCGGGCCTTCCAGCTCCGGCCCGGCCGAAGCCGCGGCGCCGGTGATGATCGGGGCGTTCGGATCTTCGCCTTCGCGGCCGACGAAGGTGGGCGTGGCCGCCTCGTCCTTCTTGCCCATCGAGCGGATCGCCGGACGGATCACCGCGAACACCAGGATCAGGAAGCCAATTGCCAGCGCCAGATATTTGGCGGCCTGGATGGCGTACTGGATCATCTCCGGCTGCTTCCACAGCGGCAGGTCATCCTTGGCGATCGGCATCGAACCCGAGAACTGGCTGTTGACCACGTTCACGGAGTCGCCACGCTTGGCGTCAAAGCCCACAGCATCCTTGACCAGCGCGTTAAGGTTGGTCATCTCGGCTTCCGACAACGGCTTCCACGTCTTGCCGTCGCCACGGTAGTTGACCACCACGGCCACCGACAGGCGGCGCACGGTGCCCACTGCGGCGCGGGTGCGGCGCACGGTCTTGTCGACTTCGTAATTGGTCGTGGTGTCGCGGGTGCTCGACGAATTGCCGGTGGCTGTACTGCCGCTCGTGTTGGCAGCCGCCGCTTGTTGCGGTTGGCCATTCGGGCCGTTTGCAGCCGGTTGCGACGCCGAGGCCGGAGCCGGTGCGGTCGGCAACATGCGCGGCGCGGTCGGCGGTTGGTTGGACAGCGCGCCCGGCACGCCGCCCTGGGCGTCGGCCTTGTTCTGCGTGGCTTCGGCGGTGTGCGTGCTGCGCACGGCTGCATTGGCCGGGTCCTGGTTCGGACGATACGTCTCGGCCATCTGCTCGGTGTTGTCCAGATCGACGTCGGCCGTCACCTGCGCACGCACGTTATCTTCGCCCACCACGGGGCCCAGGATGGCTTCGATGCGCTTGATATAACCCTGCTCGACGTCGCGCACGTAGCTCAACTGCGTCGGGTCAAGGCCCGAAGCGTTGTCCTGGAACGACGACGACAGCAGGCGGCCCGATTGGTCGACCACCGTCACGTTGGCCAGCGGCAGGTTCGGCACGCTGCTCGACACCAGGTGGCCAATCGCCTGAACCTGCGAGCGGTCGAGCATGCGGCCCGGATACAGCTTGAGCAGCACCGACGCGCTGGGCTTGGCCTGCTCGCGCACGAACACCGACGGCTTGGTCATCGCCAGATGCACGCGGGCGGACTGCACCTCCTGCATGGCCTGGATGGTGCGGGCCAGTTCGCCTTCCAGGGCGCGCTGGTAATTGACTTGCTCGGCAAACTGGCTGGTGCCGAATTTCTGGTTTTCCATCAGCTCGAAACCGGCCTGGCCGCCCTTGGGCAGACCTTGCGAAGCGAGCTTCAGACGGGCTTCATGCACGCTCGTCTCGGGCACCATGATGGCGGTGCCGCCTTCGGCAAAGCGGTACGGCACATTCATTTGCTGCAGCGCAGCGATGATCGCCCCGCCGTCGCTGTCGGACACATTGCTGTACAGGACGCGGTAGTCCGGAGCGCGGCTCCACAGCATCGCAGCGGCGATGACGGCCACCAGCGCGGCACCGCCGATCATCAGCAGCAGTCGCGGCGACAGACGGCCGAGCGGGCCCAGGGCGCCCAGCGCACCTGCACCTCCCGCTTTCTGGCGCGTCATCGCGCCCTGGCCCACCGCCGGCATATCGACCGTACCGAGCGTGTCGGCGACAGCAACCGAATCGGCTGTCGTTGGCATCCCAAATCTCCTGACTGACTACGTTGCTTGAGCGCTCACCCAATGTCTGGGCATGGCTCCGTGGTTGCCATTATCGGCAGCGGGTGCGCAAGCAAATTGCCAAGAAGAGGGCCTTTTCCCGTTCTTTTGGGCGCTTGGGAACGGCGGGCGGGCGGCTACCTTTGCATCACCGTGGCGCCATAGCGACCAACCGGCCGGGGCGGAAAGCGCTCCAGGAATGCCGGCCCAGGCAGCTAATCAACGGCCCCACAAGCAAGACAGAGAAACGAGGAGCTTTCTTCACATGGATATTACGAACGCCAATTCAGTGGTCTCGCTAATGAACAGCGTGCTGGCGCCGTCCAGCACGGTGGGTGGCATTGGCGGGGGCGTCGGTTCGGCCACGGGAGACGGCGCCAAGGTCAGCGTTGACTTCGGGGCGGTGCTCAAGTCGTCGCTGGACCGGGTCGACGCGTCGCAGCAGAAGGCTGAATCCGTTTCGCGCAGCTTCGAAATGGGCAACAACGACGTGGATCTGCACGACGTGATGCTCTCGCTGCAGAAGGCCAACATCGACATGCAAACCGCGGTGCAGGTGCGCAACAAGTTCGTCTCGGCGTACCAGAGCATCATGAGCATGTCGATCTAACGTCACTTTTCTACGCTTCCTTTTCTTCGCGCCGCATGTCCAAACACGCCAAACACCGCGCCAAGCCCGCCCGAGGCAGTCTTGCGCTGGTCGTCATCGCCCGCGACGAGGCCGCCTGCATCGAGCGCTGCCTGATGAGCGCCAAGCCGCACGTCGACCGCATGATCGTGCTGGATACCGGCTCGACCGACGACACCGTGGCGATCGCCAAGGCGTGTGGCGCGCAGGTGCACCATTTCACGTGGGTGGATGATTTTTCCGCCGCCCGCAATGCCGCGCTGGCCGCCGCCAACGCGGACTGGAACCTCGTGCTGGACGCCGACGAGTGGATCGAGGCCGGCACGGAAGAGCTGCGCAACGCCTGCACCTTTGGCCCGCTGCTCGGCGTGGTTTGCATCCGGAGCGAATACGACATTTCCGGCCATGTGGAGCATTCCAACAGCTGGATCGCGCGCCTCTTGCCGCGCGGCGTGCGCTACAAGGGCCGCATCCACGAGCAACCGGTCGCAACTGCAGCCAACCTGCAGCGCGTGCGGCTGCCGCTCGTGATTGGCCACGACGGCTATATGAACGCCAAGCTGGACCAGAAGCGCGGGCGCAACCACACCCTGCTGCAACTGGAGTTGGCCGCGCATCCGGATGACCCGTATGTGCTTTACCAGCTCGGCAAGGATTTCGAGATCAACCAGAAAGACCCGGCCGAGGCCGCCGCGCATTACCAGCGCGCGCTGGCCACGGCACCCAAGGCGGCGCCATATCGGCATGACCTGTGCATCTGCCTGCTGGCGTGTCTTTCCAAATCGAAGCAACTCGACGCGGCCATCACGCTGGCGGGTGAATGGATGGAGGAGTGGTCCGGCTCGCCCGACTACTTCTACATGCTGGGCCACCTGATGTTCGAGGCTGCGGCACAAGACCCCGCGCAGGCCGAGAAACAGTGGCTGCCAATGGCGGAAAACGCCTTCCTGAAGTGCCTGGAGATTGGCGAGCAGCCCAAGCTGGACGCTGCCGTGTTCGGGCGCGGCAGCTTTGCCGCCGCAAAGTACCTGGCGCTGACCTACCGCGCCCTGGCCGACACGCTGGCCATCAAGTCGAACCAATATTCCGACCTCGCGCGGCAGATGCAGGAACGCAGCGCAGCCGTCGCCGCATGAGCACGCAATCATGAAGACAGTCATCCTGGCCGGGGGCCTCGGCACGCGCATCAGCGAGGAATCGCACCTGCGGCCCAAGCCGATGATCGAGATTGGTGGCCGCCCGATCCTGTGGCACATCATGAAGATCTATGCCGCCCACGGCATCAACGATTTCATCATCTGCCTCGGTTACAAGGGCTACGTCATCAAGGAGTACTTCGCCAACTACTTCCTGCACATGTCGGACGTAACGTTCGATATGTCGAAGAACGAAGTGACGGTGCACGAACGCCACGCCGAGCCCTGGCGCGTCACGCTGGTCGACACGGGGGAGCAATCGCAGACCGGCGGGCGCCTGAAGCGCGTGGCTGCCTATCTGGACCCGAACGAGCCGTTCTGCTTCACCTATGGCGACGGCGTGTCTGACATCGACATCACGAGCAAGATCGCCTTCCACCGCGAGCACGGCAAGATGGCCACCGTGACGGCCGTGCAGCCGCCTGGCCGCTACGGCATGCTCCAGCGCGACGGCGCACGCGTGACCGGCTTTACTGAAAAGCCTCCCGGTGACGGCGGCAGCTGGATCAACGGCGGCTTCTTCGTGCTCAATCCATCGGTGATCGAATACATCGCGAGCGAAGACACGCCGTGGGAAGGCGCGCCAATGGCACGCCTGGCCGAGATGGGCGAACTGAACACGTTCGAGCACCACGGCTTCTGGCAGCCGATGGACACGCTGCGCGACAAGAACAGTCTGGAAGCGCTTTGGCAGGCCGGGAGTGCACCATGGAAAAAGTGGTGACGCTCGACCCGCGTGCTTGGGTTGGCAAGCGCGTCTTCCTGACCGGGCATACCGGTTTCAAGGGCAGCTGGCTTGCGCTCTGGCTGCGCCAGCTTGGCGCCGAGGTGTACGGCTACAGCCTGGCACCGGAAACAACGCCGAATCTGTTCACCGCTGCTGACGTGGAACCCGCATTGGCCGGTCATACGCTGGCGGATATCCGCGATGCGGAGGCCCTGCGTACCGCGATGACAGCGGCGCGGCCCGATGTGGTGTTCCATCTCGCGGCGCAACCGCTGGTGCGTGCGTCGTACAACGACCCGGTTGGCACCTACGCCACCAATGTGATGGGCACCGTAAACGTGCTGGAAGCCGCGCGCGGCTGCACGAACCTGGCGGCCATCGTGGTGGCTACCACCGACAAGTGCTACGACAACCGCGAGTGGGCCTGGGGCTATCGCGAGACCGATGCACTCGGCGGCCATGACCCGTACAGCGCATCCAAGGCCTGTGCCGAACTCGTCGTCGCAAGCTACCGGCGCGCCTTCTTCGCCAACGGCCCGCTGCTGGCCACGGGCCGCGCAGGCAATGTGATCGGCGGCGGCGACTGGTCAGAAGACCGGCTCATCCCCGATGCCGAGCGCGCGATGCGTGCCGGTACCCCGCTAGTCATCCGTTCACCTCACGCTACGCGGCCCTGGCAGCACGTTCTGGATTGCCTGCATGGGTATCTGGTGCTCGCGCAACGGCTCCTGGCCGGCGACGTGGCCTGCGCAACCGCCTGGAACTTCGGCCCGGACAGCGCCGCCACCCGCACGGTCGAACAGGTCTTGCAAGGCTTGCAACACCATTGGCCCGCGCTGATCTGGCACCTGGACGCCAATGCCGCCACCGGCAAGCACGAAGCCGGCATGTTGCATCTGGATGCCAGCCGGGCACGCCAGCAGCTAGGCTGGCAGACAGCGTGGCCGTTCGAGACCGCGCTGGAACAGACCGCCGCGTGGTATCGGCATCTGCATGAAAAGACCGCGGGCGCACGCGCGCTCTGTGACCAGCAGATCGACCGCTTCACCGCCGTCGCGTCTGCCGCCACATCCTGGAGCGCCGCATGAGCCGCTTCACCATCCAACCGACACCGCTGGCCGGCGTGGTCGAGATCAGCCGCAAGGTCATCGGTGACCATCGCGGCTACTTCACGCGCTTCTTCTGCGCAGACGAACTCGCCGCCGCCGGCTTTGACAGCCCGATCGCGCAAATCAATCACTCGTATTCCGCCAAGCGCGGCACCGTGCGCGGGCTGCACTTTCAATACCCGCCGCATGCCGAGATCAAGCTCGTGAGCTGCGTGCGTGGCCGTGTCTTTGATGTGGCCGTTGACCTGCGTGCAGGCTCGCCGACGTTCTTGCAATGGCATGCGGTGGAGTTGTCCGCCGAACGCCACAACAGCCTGCTGGTGCCGCGCGGGTTTGCCCACGGCTTCCAGGCGCTGGAAGACGATTGCGAGCTGCTGTATCTGACCTCGACGCCGTACGCGCAAGCCGCTGAAGACGGGATCAACCCGACCGACAGCCGCCTAGGCATCGCCTGGCCGCTCGACATTACCGAATGCTCCGACCGGGACCGCAACCATCCGCCGCTGACGAACGCGTTTGCGGGCATTGCGCTGCGGGCCCTGAATCCTGAACTGCAGGAACAGCCATGACCCAAAAGATTCTGTACTCCAAGCCGTCGATCACCGAGCTGGAAGTCGAATACGCCACCGACGCCGCACGCAACGGCTGGGGCGACCAGTGCTACGCCTACATCAATCGCTTCGAAAAGCAGTTTGCTGAATTTGTCGGCACGCAATACGCCATTGCCACATCAAGCTGCACGGGTGCCATGCACATGGGCCTGGCAGCGCTCGGCATCGGCGCCGGCGATGAGGTGATCCTGGCCGATACCAACTGGATCGCTACGGCATCGCCCATCACTTACGTGGGCGCCACGCCGGTGTTTGTCGACATCCTGCCGGACACGTGGTGCCTGGACCCGGCACTAGTGGAAGCGGCCATCACGCCGCGCACGAAAGCGATCATCGCCACGCACCTCTACGGCAACCTATGCGAGATGGACCGCCTGCTGGACATCGGCAAGCGCCACGGCATTCCTGTCATCGAAGACGCAGCCGAGGCCATTGGCTCTCGTTGGCACGGCCACGCAACGGGGTCGCAAGGCATCTTCGGCACGTTCTCGTTCCATGGCACCAAGACCATGACGACGGGCGAAGGCGGCATGTTCGTCACGAACGACCGCGCGCTATACGACCGCGTCATGACGCTGAACAACCATGGCCGCGTACCGGGCGGCAAGCAGTTTTGGTCTGACTTCATCGGCTTCAAGTACCGCATTTCCAACGTGCAGGCCGCCATCGGCTGCGCGCAGCTCGAGCGCATCGACGCACTGGTTGCCCGCAAGCGCGAGATCTTTGCCGAGTATCAGGCGCACCTTGGCGGCGTTGCTGGCCTTGCGCTGAACCCCGAGGCGCCCGGCACGCTCAACAGCTACTGGATGCCCACCGTCGTGTTTGACGAAGCGCTGGGCATTACGCGCGACGGGCTGCTGACTGCGTTCTCGCGCCGCGGCATTGATGCGCGCGTGTTCTTTTATCCGCTGAGCGAAACCGAGCTGTTCGGCACGTCCGCCGCCACCGCGCGCCACAACGCGCCCAACAGCTACGCGATTGCCGAGCGCGCCATCAACCTGCCGTCGTATCACGACATGTCGAGCGAGAACATCGAGACGGTGTGCAACGTCGTGCTCGATCTCGTGAAAGCCCATCAGGAGACGCTGACATGCCTGGCATCCTGAGCCCCGATCAGATCGAGACCTTCCAGCGCGACGGCCTGCTGATCCTGCGCGACTTTTACGCGCCGTCGCAGATTGAGCCGATTCAACGGGCGATCTACGACATCATCGGTCTGGTGATCGACAAGTACCGTCTCGACATTGACCGCGCACCGTTTGCACCGGAACGATTCGACGACGGCTATCAGGCGGTCATCAAAGCCAATCGCAAATACGGCGCCGAGGTGTACGACGCCGTGAAGCAGATCCCCGCCTTTGTCCGCCTGCTGGGCGACGAGCGCCATGAGCAGCTCGTTCGCAGCGTGCGCCCCGGCGCGCTGCCGGGCATTGCGCACGCCGGCTCCGGCATCCGCATCGACAACCCGCGCGAAGAGAAATTTCGTGCCAACTGGCATCAGGAATATCCGGCCCAGTTGCGCAGCCTCGACGGCGTGGTGTTCTGGAGCCCGCTCGTCGAAATCACGCCCGAGATCGGGCCGGTGGAATTCTGCCCCGGCTCGCACGTCGAAGGCCCGCTGCCCGTCTTCAGCGCCGACCCGGACAACGCCGGCAAGCAAGGCGCCTACGCATTGCTGATCAAGGACGAGGCGAGTTACCTCGCGCGCTATCCGCACGTGCAGCCCCTGACCAAGCCGGGCGATCTGGTGATGGTCGACTTCCTGGTGCTGCACGCATCGGGCCACAACACGAGCCAGCGCTCACGGTGGTCGATGCAGTTCCGCTACTTCAATTTCTGCGAGCCGACCGGGCGCTCGCACGGCTGGAAGGGCTCGTACGCCAACGGCGTCGACTTCCGTACCGTCCACCCCGAACTCTCCGTGGAAGCCTGACCATGATCCAAGGTGCACTGCCCTGCAACGTCTGCCAGCAACCGCTGCCAGAACCGATTTATCGCGCCGCGCCGCAAAGCTCGCTGTCTTCCCTGCGCCGCGCCATGGACGGCACGCTCGAGGTCTTCTGCTGCGTCGCGTGCGGCCATATCCAGACCGTCGAACTGTGTGACAACGGCAGCTTCTACGACACCGAGTACGACATCCTCGTGGGCAGCGAGGAAGAAGACCAGATTTACGCCGTCGAGAACGGCCAGAAGATCTTCCGCGCCGACCACCAGGTCGCCACGTTCCAGCGCAAGCTCGCCTTACCGGAAGGTGCGCGCGTGGTCGACTTCGGCTGTGCAAAGAGCGCGACCATGCGCCTGCTGAAGCAGCAACGCCCTGACGTGAACGTCCACCTGTTCGATATCAGCGACCGCTACGTCGGCTTCTGGGAAAAATTCCTGAGCCCCGAACAATGGGCGACGTACACGATCCCGCCGGCATGGCAGCGTTCGTTCGACGTTGTCAGCTCGTTCTTCTCGCTGGAGCACATCCCCGACCTGACGACGGCGCTGCGCAACATCCACGGCCTGTTGCGCGACGGCGGCCGCCTGTACGCCATCGTGCCGAATACGTTCACCAATTCTGTGGACTTTCTGGTGGCCGATCACGTGAACCATTTCACGCAGCCGTCGCTGCAGACGCTGCTGGCCAACCACGGGTTTGACCTGCTCGAGGCCGATGCGCAAAGCCACCGTGGCGCGTTCGTCGTGACCGCCGTGCGCCGTCCTGGCGACAGCAAAGTCGCGCCGGTGCTCGATGCACACGAGTTGGCCGACACACAAAGCGCAGCCAGCAAGCTGGCCAACTTCTGGCAGCAAGCGTCCAGCCACCTGACGGACTTTGAAACGCAGCACGGCAGCGCGCCCGCGGTGATCTATGGCGCCGGTTTCTATGGCGCCTACACCGCAAGCAACTTGCAACAGCCGCATGCCCTGCGCGCGTTTGTCGATCAGAACCCGTACCTGCAAGGGTCTTCCCTGGCGGGCAAGCCTGTCGTGGCGCTGGACAGCATTCCGGATGAGGTTGAGGTGGTGTACCTGGCCGTCAACCCGGTCATTGCCGATGAAGTGCGGCACACCGTTGAAGCGGCATATCCGAACCGCTTCCGCTATTTCCGCTTCCAGCCATGATCGCGCGCGGCTCCCTCGTCCTTCGGGAATGGCGCGAGAGCGACATCGCGCAACTGCTGCCGTTGCGCAACGACGTGCCGACGCAGCTGCAGCTCATGACGCGCCCGCGGCCCAACTCGGCCGCGAGTGTGCGCGACTGGCTGACCGCAAAATCGAAGCAGAGCGACCTGGTGCTCTTCGTCATTGCCAGTCAGGCAGATGACAGCGCGCTGGGTTACCTGCAGTTGAACCACATCGATGCGGTGAACAGGCACGCTTCGCTCGGCATCTGCCTGGCGTCGTCTGCGCAAGGCAAGGGCCACGGGCGCGCCGCATGCGAAGCCGCATTTGCCTACGCCAGTGAAACGCTGTGCCTGCGCAAGATCACGCTGGAAGTCCTGGCCGAAAACACGCGCGCCATCGCGCTGTACGAGAAGCTCGACTTCCGGACCGTCGGCACGTTGGCCAGCCACTACCTGCAAGACAACCGCTGGCACGACGTTGTCCTCATGGAACGGATGCTGGCGCCATGAAGGTCGTGATCACACAACCGATGCTGTTCCCGTGGGTCGGGCTGCTTGAGCAGATCCTGCTGGCCGACGTGCTCGTCAATTACGCTGACGTGCAGTTCTCCAAGGGCAGCTTCACCAACCGCGTGCAGATCAAGGAGCCGGCCGGCACGCGCTGGATGACGGTGCCGCTGGAGAAGTTCCACCTCGGCGCACGCATCGACGAAGTCAAACCCGCCACCAACGTTGACTGGCGAGCACAGCATCTGCGCATGCTGGAGCAGGCCTATGAGGCCGCGCCGCATGCAAGCGACATGCTGACGCTGGTGCGCTCCGTGTACGAAGCCGACTACGCCAACATGGGCGAACTGGCACTGGCATCCATGCGCGCGGTGTGCCGCTACCTGGGTATCGAGCTGGACCGCAAGTTTGTCGATTCGCCTGAACTGGACATTCCCGGCCGCAATACCGACCGTGTGCTCGCCATCGTGAAGAAGCTGCAAGGCGACACCTACATCACCGGACACGGCGCCAAAAACTACCTGGCCCACGCCGAGTTCGAGCAGCAAGGCGTTGCCGTCGAATACATGAATTACGCCATGCGGCCGTATCCGCAGTTGCATGGCGCGTTCACCCCGTTTGTCAGCAGCCTGGACCTGATTGCCAATCATGGCCCGGCCGGCAAGCAGTACATGTGCCCTCAGACCCTCCACTGGCGCGAGTTCATCCAATGAGTGAAATCGAAGCAATCCAAACCGAAGCGCTGCGAGACGTGGCGCCCGTGAAGCAGGCGGAGGCCATCCAGCAGGTTGCGCTGAGCGTCTGCATCCCGACCTACAACCGCGCCCGCTATCTCGACAACCTGCTCGCAGAACTGGTCTCGCAGATTGGCGAACTGAAGTTCAGCTACGAACTGCTGATCGGCGACAACTGCTCGACCGACGCCACCGAAGAAGTCGTCGGCCGCTATCAGGACAAGCTGAACATACGGTATTTCCGCCGCCCATCCAATCTGGGCTCGGCAGAAAACCTGAACCAGCTTTATCGCAGCGCGCAGGGCAAGTACGTGCTGTACCACGCCGATGATGACCTGCCGATCCTGGCCGAGATCAACAACAACATCGACATCTTCGAGCGCAACCCGGGCGTGGATGTCATCTTTGCGCCGTGGTTCATTCACGACTTGCCGACGCGGCAGGATGTCACCGCGTTCTATCGCCAGGACGACAACTACCTGATCGAGCAGCACGACTACGCCAAGCTGCTGGCGCTGGTCTTGTCGCACCACCTGTTTCCGGAGATCTACCTGGCACGCCGCGAGGTGATGGACCGCATCTATTTCAGCGCGCCCGAACCTGCGTTCTACGCCTTCGTGCACGCGGCGGAAATGATCGGCTCCAGCGCGGTGTACTTCAGCAAGACGCCGTTCTATCGCTCGGTCTCGCGCTACTTTGCCGACGAGACCCGCGCCCAGGCCGGCAACGAAGAAGTGAAATATGCATGGGACCGCTATCGCGGCGGCCTGGAATACCTGTTCGGCAAGTTTTCGCACACGCTGCCGGCAGCCGAGCGCCCGGAGTGGCTGAACGCCATCAACCAGTTCGTGCTGGCGCGCATGAAGGTCGCGCTGCGTCTGCGCACGCATGAAGGCGGCAACTGGATCGACAACTATTACATCGCCAACCGCATCCGCGCGCTGGGCGAAGTGTCCGATCTGCCCGCGCCGTATGACCTGTACCGCGTCAATGCTGCGTTCGAATACCTGACCAAGCTCGACCCGTTCAAGCCCGAGCCGCCCAAGTACGCCACCCTGCGCCGCGCGCCGCTTCAGGTCTTTCACCATGCGCACGGCTTTGCCGAAACCGAGTTTCTGGTGCTCGACGACGATGCCGCCATTCCGCATCACACCATCGTCGTGACGCCAATTCCGATGGACATTGCGGTGCCGGCCGGCCGCGAAGTCCGCTTCGTATCGGAACTTGAAACGCTCGCCAAATTCCCCTGAGTCACTGGTCACGCCAACATGGACCTCTCCAACGCCAATTCCGTGGTCTCGCTGATGAACAGCGTGCTGGCACCGTCAAGCGCCGTCGGCGGCAGCACCGCCAGCGGCGATGCCGGCAAACCCAGTGTCGACTTCGGCTCCGTGCTCAAGTCGTCGCTGGACCGTGTCGACGCTTCACAGCAGAAGGCTGAATCCGTTTCGCGCAGCTTCGAAATGGGCAACAACGACGTCGACCTGCACGACGTGATGCTCTCGCTGCAGAAAGCCAACATCGACATGCAGACTGCCGTGCAGGTGCGCAACAAGCTGGTCTCGGCATACCAAAGCATCATGAGCATGTCGATCTGAGATCACGCTGCCCCGCCCTTTTCCATGTTCCGGAAAAGGCTTTCTGGTCGTCCTTGCTATTTATATTGCGTGCAATATAATTGTGTCATCGATTTCAAAATCGATCTCCCGGCCGACATGTCGCCGACCGGGCTTCCCAAATAAGAGGACCCGACCATGAAGACGCTCTACCAGACCCAAGTCACCGCTGAAGGCGGCCGTGCCGGCCATGTTCGCAGCGCCGATGGCACGCTGGATCTGCCGCTCTCGCTGCCGCGCGAACTCGGCGGCGCAGGCGGTGCCGCCACGAACCCGGAGCAACTGTTTGCCGCCGGTTATGCCGCCTGCTTTGAAAACGCTGTGCTGCATGTTGCACGTGGCAAGCAAATCAAGCTGGCGTCGACATCGGTGACGGCCACGGTGGGCATTGGCCCGCGCGAAGATGGCGGGTTTGCGTTGACAGTGTCGCTGGCTGCCACCCTGGGCGGCGTGGATCAGGCGACGGCGGAGGCGCTTGTGACTGCCGCACACGGTGTATGCCCCTATTCGCATGCCGTCCGTGGCAATATTGACGTCCAATTGAACACGGTCACGCGCTGAGCCTTGCTAGCCCTTTTAGGGCCGATGCGGCACTCGCCGCTCGGGCGCCAGACCGTCCCCCCCGGGAGTTTTCCGTGAACGACGTGCTGGCGCTCGATCAGCAGCTCTGCTTTCCTTTGTATGCCGCCGGCCATCTGCTGACGCGCCTCTACCGCCCGCTGCTGGATGAACTGGGCCTGACCTATCCGCAATACCTGGTGATGCTGGCGTGCTGGCAGCAGGCGCCGTGTGCTGTGGGTGATCTCGGGCGCACGCTGTACCTCGATACGGGCACGCTTACGCCGTTGCTCAAGCGCCTGGAAGAACAAGGCCTGGTCACCCGCACGCGCGATCCCGATGACCAGCGCCGCGTCGTCATTGAGTTGACCGATGCCGGCCGCACGCTACGCGAACGCGCCGCCAAGGTGCCCGAAGCGCTTGCGTGCAAGATTCCGCTGGAACGCGATGAAATTGGCGCCACGCGCAACGTGCTGCGCAAGCTGCTCGACGCCCTCGCCACGGCGGAGGACCGCGAATGAGCGCCCCCTCCGCTTCCGCCGATGTGGCGTTGGTCGTCATCGCCCGCAATGAAGCCGCCAGCATTGCGCGCTGCCTGCTCAGCGCGAAGCCGTTTGTCGATCGCATGGTGGTGTTGGATACGGGCTCCACGGATGACACCGTGGCCATTGCGCAGTCGTGCGGCGCACTTGTCAGCCACATGGCCTGGACGAACGATTTCTCAGCCGCGCGCAACACGGCGCTGCAGGCAGCCAACGCCGACTGGAACCTCATCCTCGACGCTGACGAATGGCTGGAAAGCGGCGGCGACCATCTGCGCACACTCTGCGATGCAGAACCGGTAGTGGGCGTGGTGTGCGTCAAGAACGATACCGACGCGGTCGAATCCGCCAGCCAACTGATTGCGTGGATCCCGCGTGTGCTGCCGCGCGGCGTGCACTACACCGGGCGCATTCATGAGCAGCCCGTGTCGTCATTGCCTGCGGCGCGCGTGCCAATCGTGGTGCGCCATGACGGCTATACCGCGGTCAGGATGCAGATAAAAGGCGAGCGCAACACGCAACTGCTGCTCGATGAACTCACCCAGAGGCCGGATGACCCGTATGTGCTGTATCAGCTCGGCAAGGAGACCGAGCTGCATCACGAAGACTACGCAAAGGCCGTGAATTACTATGCACGCGCCTTCAGCCTTGCACCGCCTGATGCGCCGTACCGCCGCAACCTGACGCTGCGCTATGTGTACAGCCTGGGCAAGGCCGACCGCATTGAAGAAGCACTGGCGCAAGGCGATGTCGCCATCCAGACGTGGCCAGATTTTCCGGACCTTTGCTTTGCGTTGGGATTGGTCTTGCTGGATGCGGCCGCCAAGCACCCTGATGAGGCGGCCAGCCGGTGGCTACCGCTGGCAGAACAGGTCTTCAACCGCTGCCTTGAGATCGGTGATCAGCCGGAGATGGACGGCAGCGTCGTCGGTCGGGGCAGCTTCCTCGCTGCCCAGCAACTGGCCATCGTGTACCAGATGCAGAGCCACGCGCTCGCACGCAAGTCCGAGCACTATCTGACGCTGTCAAAACAACTGCAGGACGCTTCGTCTCAGTAACGCGCCATGCTGCCGTAAGCGTTGCTTGCGGTAGTGGCGCGGCGCGCCGTGTCGATACGCTTTTGCAGGCGGTCCAGGCGCGGATACACCATGGCGCGCACGCGGGCGTCATCTTCCAGAATACGTACGAGCAACGTGCGCTTGCGCTCCACGTCTGCGCGCGAGAGTTGCGGATGCGGCTCGGAACGGCGCAGTGCATCCACATAAGCGGCGCTCTCGCGTTCAAGCGTACTGACGACTTCCCAGTTACCCACTTCGGCCGCGCTCACCATTTCGGCGGTCAGGCGTGCGATGGCTTCGTAGCAGGTGAACAGACTTTCGCTGTCCTTGATCGGGATGTTGCGTTGCATATTGGCTCCAGTTGGGCCGAATTCAGTCAAAGGTCGCTTACTACAAACGACCGGCAATCAGCTCACAACGCTCAGGTGGCTGTTCGCCACGGCGGTGCCAGGCTGGCCCATCTGGCCAATGGCAAGCCACGCATCCTGCAGCGGGACAAGCAACGCGTCCACTTCGGCGAGGATCGTCAGATCGTTGTTGCCGTGGGCCACCAGCAGGCGGCGCAGCATGTAGTCGTACAGATTGTTCAGTTGCACGGCGATGTCGCCACCGCGCTGGTGATCAAGGCTGGCCTGCAGGCCCTGGCCGATGATCGAGATGGCCTTGTCAAACGCCCGCACCTTGGCCAGCACGTCGCCACGCTGGATGGCGGCGCTGGCCAGGTTGATGGCGGCGCGCGCGCCTTCAAACAACATGGCGATCAGGCGGTGCGGATTTGCGTCTACCACGGACGTCTCGATGCCGACTTGCGCATAGGCACCGATGGCACGGCGTGCAGCGTACATGGAAAAGGTCCTCGCTGTAGTCTGTTTTGTTTTGGGTTGTGCTCTAAACCTGAACCTGGCTTAGTTGCTGCTCGAAGTCTGCTTTGTAATGGCCGCGAGCTGCGTCGTCAGGTAATTGCTTGTGTTCGTCATGCTCGCCACCGCTGCCGACAACGCGTTGAACTGCGTGTAGTACAGCGCCTGCTTGTTATCCAGCCGCGTCTGCATGGCGGTGATCTGGCTGGCAAGCGAGGTGAGCGAACTGTTGATCGAGTCCGTCTCGTTCTGCACCATGCCGCTGGACGACAGCAGGTTGGTCATCACCGTGTTGAGCTGGGCAGCGTAACCGCGCTGCACCGTGACCGTGCCACGGGCGCCCAGCGGACCACCGGCAATCTGCACGGTCAAGCCGTCGGTGGATGAACCGCTGATCCCAAACAGGTTCTGCCCCGAACCGGTTGCTGCAACGCCGTTGATCGTGCCCTGCACATCCACACCGTTGCTAGCCGTCGGGCTCCCGCCGAAGAGCGACGAAGCCCCATTGCCCGACACCGACACCGCCGACACCGAGCCGAACTGGCTATCGGTGATGCTCAGCACACCACTGGCATTGGCCGACACAGATGCGTTGACCTTGGCGTTCTGCAGCGTGGTCGATGCGTTGATCTGGCTCTGGATTTGCGCAGCCAGCGTCGCCGCGGTGTAGCTGCCGGCCGCCAACGTCACGTTGACGGACATCCCGCTGATGTTGAACGCGAGCGTGTCGTTCACACCCGCCGTGATGGTCGTGTTGGCAGCGGCCGAACCCGTGAGCGTGCCCTGCGAGGCCAACTGCGTCACGTTAACGGCGTAGCTGCCGGCCTGCGTGGAATCGGAGAACGTCGGCACGCTGACGAGCGAATCGGTGGCCGTGCCGGTACCGGCAAACAAACCGGCAACCTGGCTGGGCGACTTTGCAATGGCAGCCGACAGCTTGGTGTTGTCCACCGACAGCGTGCCGTCGGAATTCATCGTTACGCCCACACTGCCCAGCGACTGGTAATTGCCGTTGCCCACCGCCTGGCCCAGCACGTCGGTAATCTGGTTGATGAGCGTCTTGGTACTCACGTCGCCAGCCAGCGGGCCGTTGTTAGCCTTGTTGGTGGTGTCGATGTTGGTGAGCGCGTTCAGTTGCGTACGCAGCGCGTTGTAGCCGTTCACGAAGTTGGTGACGGCGGTGGTGGTGGCGGTCGGGTCGTTGGCGACCGTCACGTTGGTGCTGCCCGTCTTGGACAGCGTGAACGACGTGCCATCCACCACGTTCGACAACGTGTTGGTCGGGCTCTGCACGGCAATGCCGTTGATGGTGGCCAGGGCGTTCTGGCCCGTGGTCACCTCGGTCATGTTCTGCGTGCCGGCCGGGTCTTGCGAGAGCAGCGATTGCAGCGTCGAGTCGCCCGACACTGAAATCTTCATCTCCGAGCTGGAACCGCCCGCGGTCGATGTCAGCACCAGACGGTACGGGCTGCCGCTGCCGTCGTTCACGATGCTGGCCGAGACACCCACGTTGGCCGAGTTGATCGCATCACGGATGCCCGCGAGCGTGTTGTTGGACGAGTCGATCGTGATCGAGCCGCCCGCCAGGTTGCCGTTCTGCGTGAACGTCGAACCGGTGTACTTGCCGCCCGAAAGCGAGCCGCCCGACACCGAGCCGAACGAAAACGAAATCGTGGTCGACGCGCCGCTGCCGATGGCGGTCGTGGTGGACGTTTGCCCCTGCGCCGCCAGCACCTGCGATTGCGCAAGCTGCGAGACATTAACAGCGTAGGAACCTGCAGGCGCCGAACCCGTCACCGACGCACTCAGCATCGAGGTGTCGTAGCCGCTGGCCTTCATCGCGCTGTAGTTCGACGCGCTTGTCAGGTTCGACAGCGTGGTCTGGAAGGTCGACAGCGCACTCTTGAGCGACCCCACAGCCGACAACTGCGTCTGGTACGAGCTTTGCTGCGTCTGCAGCTGCGTCAGTGGCAGGCTTTCCACCTTCATGAGGCTGGACACCAGCGAGTTGACGTCGATGCTAGTCCCAATGCCGGGAATCGAGATCGGCGGAACGTAGGTGCTGGTCGAGGAGGTGGTAGTGGTAGTCGCCATGATCGGGTCTGATAAGCGTCTGCGCCGGCGGAAGTCTCTCTACACAACGGCACGGGCCGCAGCTTCTTTAGGGCAGGTTATGCAGGCGCCACCCACGAAAAGGAGGGGTATCCGACAAAAGAAAAAAGGCCGACACCCCGAGGAGCGCCGGCCCTTGGCCCAGCCGCCAGGCGGCTGGGTGGCATTCAGCTTACCGATTAACCCTTCAGCAGGCTCAGGATGCTGTTCGGTGCCGAGTTGGCTTGCGCCAGCATCGCCGTACCCGCTTGCTGCAGGATGTTCTGGCGAGTCATGTTCGACGTTTCCGACGCATAGTCCGTATCGATCATCACCGACTTGGCGGCAGACAGCGCCGTGTTCGACGAGGTCAGCGTGTTGATGGTCGAGGTCAGACCGCTTTGCTGTGCACCCAGGTCAGCGCGGGCTGCCTTCAGGCTGGCCAGATCGGTGTCGATCTTCGCCTGGGCTGCCGTTGCGTTGGCCGTCGACGTCACGCTCGTGCCGGTCAGCGTGCCGAAGCTTGCCAGGTTGGCGTTGGTGACGGTTGCCACGTCGGTCGATGCGTTCTGACCGTATTGGAACGTGGTCGAGGTCACCGTGCCGTCGAACAGCTTGGCGCCGTTGTAGTTGGCGTTCGTCTCGATGTTCTTGTTGGCCGTGGCCAGCTGTTGGTATTCCTTGTCCAGGTTGGCCTGGTCGGTGGTCGACAGACCGCCGTTGTTGGCTTCCACAGCCAGTTGGCGCATACGTTGCAGGTTGTTTTCAACCTGGCCCAGGTACGAGTCAGCCGTTTGCAGGTACGACTGTGCGTTGTTGGCGTTCTGGATACCTTGGGTTTGCGAGTTCAGCGTGGTCGTCAGGCTGGAGGCCACAGCGTAAGCAGCGGCATCGTCCTTCGCGCTGTTCACGCGCAGGCCGGTCGACAGACGTTGCAGCGAGGTCTGCAGGGCATCCTTCGATGCCGACAGTGCTTGCTGCGTTTGCAGGGACGAGATGTTGGTATTGAGGCTGAGGGACATGACGGCTCCTAAGTTTCCCGATGGTTTGTTGCCCGTGTTTGCTAATTCCGGCTAGGCCGGGCAACGTGACCTGCAACTTGAAGGGGATCAGGTCTGCGTTGTACTCAGGTTATCGGTGGCCTCTGAGGAAAGTTTAGGGTCACCTTGACAAATTTGTGCGTCGGCGGCGGTTTGGGCTTGCGGCCGCCTGACTTGCGGCACCCCTCCAAAAGAGGCGGCGAGCCTGCTTCTTGGCCTGCAGGCCCTCGGCTATACTCGTTCGACCAGTTCATAGGCGCCAGCATCCCTCTATATATAGAGCGCTACACAGTGCACAGATGGGGAGTTGCAAGCCCGCCAGTTCGGCCGGAAGGCCAGCGGGCGGAAAGAAGAGCTCGATGCGAGCCCGCGTTTGACCCGCAACACCCACCATGCTCAATGTCCTGATCGTCGAACCGCACGATATTGCCCGTGTCGGCCTGCGCCAGATCCTCAAGGATTCGCGCCTGGCCCGGCAGATCGAGGCTGTGCCGGACCTGCGCGATGCCAATAACGACCTACTCGTTCAGCGCGAGTGGGACGTCATGCTCTTCTCGGTGGAGTCGGCCACCGGAGACGAATTCCAGACCATCAAGACCGTGCGCCAGCAGCATGCGCGCTTGGCCGTGCTGGCACTGGGCCGCCACCCTGAAGCGCTGCTTGCCGTACGGGCGCTCAAGGCGGGCGCCGCTGGCTATCTGCCGATGGACGCCAGCCAGCCGCAGCTGCTGGCCGCCGTCAACGCCATCTCCAAGGGCAAGAAATACCTGCCGTCGGACCTCGTGGAAGTCCTGGCCGACAACCTGAATGTCGACTGGGACAAGCCGCGCCACGACATCCTTTCCGACCGCGAATTCCAGACGCTGCGCATGCTGGGCTCCGGCCGCACGCTGGGCGAGATTGCCGAGGCGCTGCAGATCAGCGTCAAGACGGTCAGCGTGTACCGGGGGCGGGTGCTCTCGAAGATGAAGCTGCGCAACAACGCCGAGCTGACCATGTACGTAGTCAGCAACGGTCTCCAACTCTAGGGTGCCCCGTAAAGCTACTGCGCACCCCGATCTTGGCCTTGCGATGCTCGCCGTACCCATGTACGGCTGCGCTTCTCACGCCAACCTCGGGGGCTCGCCACGCTTTCCGGGACACCCTAAATAGACTCAAGACTTATAGAAACCGGGGAACACGTTCGCCGTAGCGGCGCGCGTTCTCGCGCACGAGGTCCTGCACCGCTGCTGGTTCCAGCGGCCGCGTGAGCAGATAGCCCTGAAACTCGTCGCATCCGACTTCGCGCAGAAATTCAAGTTGCCCGGTGGTCTCCACGCCTTCAGCCACGGTCTTCATGCCCATGGCCTGCGCCATCATGATGATGGCCCGCGTGATGGCCGCGCGCTCCGCCACATGCGGCAGGTCTTGAACGAACGAGCGGTCGATCTTCAGCGTATCGATCGGGAAGCGGTGCAGATACGACAGCGACGAATATCCGGTACCGAAATCGTCCAGCGCCAGCGATACGCCCATGGCGCGCAGCTCGGTGAGCAACGCATGCAATGACGGATCGTCGCGAATCAGAATGCCTTCGGTCATCTCCAGTTCCACCGCGTTGCCAGGCAAGCCGCTGGTCGATAGCGCGCCACGCACCATCGCACTCAGCTGCCCCGAGCTGAATGCCTGGCCCGAGAGGTTGATCGACATGCGCAAGTCCGGCAGCCCGATGCGGCGCCAGCGCGCAAGCTGGTCGCAGGCGGCGCGCAGAATCCAGCGGTCGATCTCGACGATCAGGCCGGTTTCTTCGGCGTCCTGAATGAACTGGCCAGGCATCATGCGGCCGAAATCGGCCGAGTTCCAGCGGATGAGCGCTTCCACGCCGACGATGCGGCCGCTCCTGACGTCAACGCGCGGCTGGTAGTCGGCATAGAACTCGTTGCGATCGCTTGCGCGGCGCAACCCCGATTCAATGCGGAAGCGGCGCGAGACGCGGTCGTCAAGGTCGCTCGTAAAGGTCTGGAAGTTGTTGCGGCCGCGCTCCTTTGCCAGGTACATGGCGGCATCCGCCTTGCGCAGCAGCGTGTTCGGGTCGTCGCCGTCGTGCGGTGCCACGGCAATCCCGATCGACACGCCCAGGTACAACTCCTGCCCTTCGATATAGAACGGCGCGCTGATGGCCGAGAGAATGCGCTCGGCCACGCGCCGCGTGCCCAGGCCATCGAGCGCTTCAAGCATGACGACAAATTCATCGCCGCCCAGGCGGGCCACGGTGTCAGCCTCCCGCGCGCAGGCCTGCAAGCGGGCCGCCACTTCACGCAGCAGCATGTCGCCAAACTGATGGCCCAGCGTGTCGTTGACGTTCTTGAAACGATCCAGGTCAAGGAACATGACCGAGACGCGCGAGCGGTTGCGGCGTGCAATCGCCAGCGCGTGCTCCAGGCGATCTTCCAGCGCGGAGCGGTTCAGCAAACCCGTCAGCGTGTCGTGCGTGGCCAGATGCCGGATGCGCTGCTGGGCTTCGCGGATCTGCGTGATGTCGACCAGCGACACCAGCACCGAGTATGGCGTCGCGCCGGCTTCCGACGCCCGCGGGGAGGCCGTCATCGAATGACCGCCGTCGGCATACAGGGGCGTCCAGTTGCTGGAAACCCACACGGTGCGGCCATCCACGCAGTGCATTCCGAAAATCTGGTTCAACTGCGGCTGACCTTCGGCGATCACGTCTTGATCGGGCCAGTCGGCCTCGTGGATGGACGCATCGAATTCATCCACCGCGGCGTTGACAACCGTGGGCAGCAAGCGCCCCACCAGCGCTTCCACCGGCAAACCCAGCAGCCGGGCGGCGCTCGGATTGGCGTAGGTGACGCGGCGGTCTGCCCCGCAGACGAGGATGCCCTCTGTCAGCGCGTTGACCATCGACAGCAGGTCCAGCTTCGGGCAGAAGCCCGGCGGCTCTCCGCGCGCAGGACAGTCGGCCGGCAAGCCATCGGCATCGACAAGTGCAAGGTCAATACGGGTGGAAAAGGGCAAGGAATTCAAGGCGGCTTCCGGCAAGACAACGCAGGTATGCAGGGCCGGGACGTGCCGGCGCGTTCCTCCATTACAACGGCACGCACGGGCAAATCTTTCGGGCCAACGTCACTTTTGCGGCGGAACTGGCCAGCCGGGGAGGCGCTAAGGCGCGCGATGCAACATCATTGGCACATGAAAGTGCTTTAAAAACCACTTTTCGTGTACGCGCCGCCCGACCCTGCACATCGCAAACGCCCGAGATAAGCGGGATTGACCGCGTTTCTTGCTGGAATGAGCTGGACACAGGTGGGGAAGAATGCCATCCGAGAACCCGACTCTGTGCTTTGCGTTGTTTTACGGTGTGTTGCGCGATGCGAGCCGGGAAAGCCCACCCCCCCTTAGTCCCCGAGTGATCCCCATGGCCGAAGCCGCTGCCGCCACTACCGCCCCCGCCCCAGCAAAGGGCGGCTCTACCAAGCTGCTGCTGATCATCCTGATCGTGCTCCTGCTCGTCGGCATAGGCGGCGGCGCTGCCTGGTTCTTCCTCGGAGGCGGCAACCACGCCGCATCCGGCCCCGCTGCACCGCCCAAGCCCAAAGAGCCGGTGTTCGTGGCCATGGAAACCCTGACCGTCAATCTGCAGCCCGAGGAAGGCAACGATCGTTATCTGCAGATCGGCATCACGTTCAAGAGCTTCGACAAGCATGCCGAAGAAGAGATCAAGACCTATACGCCCGAGTTGCGCAGCAAGGTCCTGATGCTGCTGGCCAGCAAGACGCCCACCGAGCTGTACCCGGCGGAGGGCAAGGTCAAGCTGTCCAAGGAAATCGTTGAACTGTGCGAACACGTCTTCAAGGCTGTCGGCAAGGAATCACCCGTCGCAGACGTCTTGTTCACCAACTTTGTGATCCAGTGACATGCTCAAGGAAGAGTTTCTTTCCCAGGAGGAAATCGACGCGCTCCTGAAGGGCGTGTCCGATGACGCGGACGACGACCCCGTCGAAGCCGCCGACCCCTCGGGCGTACGCTCGTACAACCTGGGCTCGCAGGAGCGCATCGTCCGTGGGCGCATGCCCACGCTGGAAATCATCAACGAGCGGTTTGCGCGCAACTGGCGCATCGGGCTGTTCAACTTCATGCGGCGCAACGCGGAGATTTCCGTCGGGCCAGTGAAGGTGCAGAAGTACAGCGAGTTCATCCGCAACCTGGTGGTGCCGACCTCGCTCAACCTTGTGCACGTCAAGCCGCTGCGTGGCACGGCGCTGTTCGTGTTCGACCCCAACCTGATCTTCCTGGTGGTCGACAACCTGTTCGGTGGCGACGGGCGCTTCCACATGCGCGTGGAAGGCCGCGACTTTACCGACGTGGAGCAGCGCATCATCCAGCGCATGCTGCACCTCGTCTTCGAGCACTACGCCAAGGCGTGGCAGCCGGTCTACCCGATCGATTTCGAATTCCTGCGCATGGAAATGCACACCGAGTTCGCCAACGTGGCCACGCCCAATGAAGTGGTGATCACCACCAGTTTCAGCATTGAGCTTGGCAACAACGGCGGCGACGTGCACATCTGCATGCCGTACACCATGATCGAGCCGATCCGCGACCGGCTCACCTCCGCCATCCAGGGCGAAGCGCTGGAAGTGGACAAGCGCTGGCTGCGGCTGCTGTCGCAACAGGTGCAGACCGCCGAGGTGGAGCTGATTGCCGACCTCGCTACGGCCAAGGTGCAGGTGTCAGACATCCTGAACATGAAGGTCGGCGACGTCATTCCGCTGGAGCTGGATGACTGCGTGACCGCCAAGGTAGACGGTGTGCCCGTCATGGAATGCAACTACGGCACGTTCAACGGCCAATACGCACTGCGGGTCAACCGCATGCTGAATATGAGCGGCAGCGAGTCTGCCACGGAGTCTGACGATGACAACTGAACCGACCATGAACCCCGAAGCCAACGCCGACGACATCGATGTCGAGATGACGATGGAAGAGGCCATGGCCCTGGAAGCCGCGCAGCGTGCCGCGGCAAACCCGCCGGCGGCTGCGCCCGCCGCCGAATCCAACCCGGTGTTCAAACCCCTGACAGCCGACGGCCTGGGCGGCGCCCAGCGCAACGACATCGACATGATCCTGGACATCCCCGTGCAGTTGACGGTGGAGCTGGGTCGCACCAAGGTGCCCATCAAGAACCTGCTGCAACTCGCGCAAGGTTCGGTGGTAGAACTCGACGCACTGGCCGGTGAGCCGATGGATGTACTTGTCAACGGTTACCTGATCGCCCAAGGTGAAGTGGTGGTGGTCAACGAGAAGTTCGGTATCCGCCTCACCGACATCATCACGCCGTCGGAACGTATCCGTAAGTTGAACCGATAAGCCACACAAGTGCGCCGTCAATCGGCACCCTGACAGCAACCAATGCTCCCCCCGGGCAAGGTGTTGAAATGAACCATGCAGTGGATTGGGCCCGCACGCTAGGCGGGCTGTTTGTAGTGTTGGCGATGATCGTGGCGGCCGGCTGGCTGCTGCGCCGTCTGCAGCAGCGCGCGGGCATGGGCCCCGCCGGTTTAGGCCGGCGCCGCAGCCAGGTGATCACCGTGGTCGCGCAGCAGATGCTGGGCGCCCGCGAGAAGGTCGTCGTCGTCGATGTGGAAGGCACTTGGCTCGTGTTGGGCGTCACCCAGCAGCACGTGCAGACGCTCCACACGCTGCCGCGCCCCGCCGAAGCCACCACGCCTGACGATCATTCCGGCGACGGCACTTCCGGCTCCGGCAAGCCGCCCCGCTTTGCCGACGCGCTGTCCATCCAGCTCAAGCGTCACCTGACGGGAAAGTCGGAATGAACGCGCGCACCTTCTTCCGCTGCCTGATAGCAATGGCCCTGCTGGGCGCCACACCCGCCGTATTCGCGCAGGCGCAACCCGGCCTGCCGCTGCTCACGGGCACCGCCGGGGGCCAAAGCTATTCGCTGCCCGTGCAGACGCTGGTCTTCCTGACGTCACTCGGGTTTCTGCCGGCCATCATCCTGATGATGAGCAGCTTCACGCGCATCATCATCGTGCTGTCGCTGCTGCGCCATGCGCTGGGCACGCAAACCACGCCGCCCAACCAGGTGTTGATCGGGCTGGCGCTGTTCCTCACGTTCTTCGTCATGTCGCCGGTGCTCGACAAGGTGTACACCGACGCCTACGTGCCGCTGCGTGACAACAAGATCACCGTCGAGCAGGCCATGGACACGGCCGCCACGCCGCTGCGCCAGTTCATGCTCAAGCAGACGCGTGAGCCGGATCTCGCCCTGTTCGTCAAGATGGGCAACATGCCGGCCATTGCCTCGCCTGAGCAGACGCCCATGCGCGCGCTCATTCCAGCCTTCGTCACCAGCGAGCTGAAGAGCGCGTTCCAGATCGGGTTTGCCATCTTCATCCCGTTCCTGGTGATCGACATCGTGGTGGCGGCCGTCCTGATGTCGATGGGGATGATGATGGTCACGCCGTCGATCTTCTCACTGCCGTTCAAGATCATGCTGTTCGTGCTGGTGGACGGCTGGCACCTGCTGCTGGGCTCGCTGGCGCAGAGCTTTGTGCAATGAGCGCCGATAGGAAACCGACATGACACCCGAGTACGTTCTCGATATGGCCCGGCAGGCCATGCAGGTCGCGATGATGGTGGGCGCGCCGATGTTGCTGGTGTCGCTCGTCGTCGGTTTGCTGGTGGCCGTGTTCCAGGCCGCCACGCAGCTCAACGAGCAGACGCTGTCGTTCATCCCCAAGCTGCTGGCCGTTGCTGCCACGATGGTGCTGGCCGGCCCGTGGATTGTCGCCGTGATCGTCGACTACACGCGCGGCGTGCTGACCAATATCCCCAACTACGTCAACTGACCCGACGTAGCGCCCAGGCCACCGATGATCCAATTCACCGCCACGCAGCTCAACGGCTGGATTGCCATGTACTGGTGGCCTCTGGTGCGCGTGCTGGCGTTTATCGCCATTGCACCCCCGTTTGCCAATACCGAGATCCCGACGTCGATCAAGGTGGCATTTGGCGTGGTCATCACGGTGGCGCTGGCGCCCATGCTTCCGGTGCCCGCAGGCGTGTCGGTGGGCTCATACGAAGGGCTGTGGATCACGCTGGTGCAGGTGTTGATCGGCCTGGCGCTGGGCTTTTGCGTGCAGCTCGTGTTCTCCGCCATCAGCGGTGCCGGCGAGGTGATGTCGGTGCAGATAGGCCTGGGTTTCGCCTCGCTGCTCGACCCGACGCAAACCGAGAGCAGCATGTTGCTCGGCCGCTTCCTCAGCCTCACGGCCGTCACCGCGTTCATTGCCGGCGACGGCCATCTCGTGCTGCTGCACGCCCTGTTCGACAGCTTCACCGCCCTGCCCGTCTCGGCAGCTCCGCTGGCCAATCCGGGCTGGCAGACGCTGGCCGGCGGCGGCACGATCGTCTTCGCGCTGGCCCTGCGCATCGCCCTGCCCATCATCGCGATCATGATGATCGTGAACCTCGGCTTTGCCGTGCTTTCGCGCACGGCACAGGCGCTCAACCCGTTTGCGGTCGGCATCGCCGCCACGCTCGTGGTGGGGCTGATGCTGGTCATGGTGATGATGACGTCGCTGGCGCCGGTAGTGGAGCGGTCGGTGATGGATGCGCTGGATTTGGGTGGACGGGCGTTCAGCCAGTTCAGTACACCCCAGGTATCGGGCCAGCCCCGTCCATAGTCCGCACGAATTTAAACGACAGTTTCAATACCCCTCTATATGAGGGAATCCATTCAAGCACCATCGCTTCAATAACCGCGCGAACGACACCATCCTGTTTGTCACATTCCTCGCGCATTCTCGCCGGCGTCGCGCATGTGACACGAAGTCACGCAAGCGGTTGTTTTCCTAGGGGACTTTTCAGTATGATTCGGCCCCAGGGTTGGGGAATAGCAAGCGCTTTGAAAGACAAAATCGGCCGAGAATAACGGCCTGCGCATTCACCCAGATCAATCGAAAACAATGAGAGCGAATCGGGTGAGGCAAGTGTTGCGTTGATGCGCGACAGCCGGCCCCGCGCCGGGCGCCGCACACACTGCGGCCACTGGCAGTGCTCCACATGCGAACACCGATATGCCCGATTTGCACTGGACAATCCCGGTTGCTCGCTGGTCCTGCTGGCCTGCCATTGGTGCTGATTCAATATCGTCTCCGGAAATCGGTTTTATTGAACCGATGGTTCGGCGACGCCTGAGCTCGCTCTCTAAAAGCGCGCTGAAGGTCGCACACGATTGCGCGGCCGATGTCCCACGCGCGCGTATCGTCTTTGCCTCCCGGCATGGCGAATTGCGCCGCACGGCCGGCATTCTGGCCGACATCGAGAACGCCGACCCGGTTTCTCCCACCGCATTCAGCCTGTCTGTACTCAACGCCATGAGCGGCGTATTTGGCATTGCGCGCGGCGACACCTCGCCTGCCATCGCCGTGTCGGCCGGCCCCGCTACGCTGGGGCTCGCTCTGCTGGAAGCGCATGCACAGTACGAATCGGACCCCGCTTCACCGGTGCTGCTGGTCTACGCCGATGAACCCGCCGATGCGCGCTTCGGCTCCGTGGCCGATGAGGTGGACACGTGCGCGCTGGCCGTTCTGCTGGATGGGTCAGCCGGCGCTTCGTTGATGTGTTCGCATGGCTGCGCAACGGAGGGCAGGCAGGCGGCGCATGCCATGACCACGCAAAGCCGGGCCGTTCTGCACTGCCTGACATCTCGCACCTCCAGCACTTGGCAACACGCAGACAGCAGTTGGACATGGCAATGGCGCGAGGGCTCATGGCAAGCACACTGAGCGCCCGCCTCAACTTGGCATGGCGCTTGGTGGCAACGGGGCTGGCCTTTACCGTCTTCGGCGTCTGCGGGGTGCTGTTCTCCGTCGTCGTATTTCCTTTGGCTTGGCTGTGGCCACACCGGGCATCGCGCCAACGCACTGTCACGTTCGTTATCCATTGGTTCTTCCGTACGCTGGTGCGCGCGCTCCAATGGCTGGGCGTGATGAGACTGGATGTGCAAGGTGCGGACGAGCTGCGTGCACGCCGACCCGCCATTGTGGTGGCCAACCACCCGACCTACCTGGACGTGATGGTGCTCCTGGCGCTGACTCCGTCAGCCTGCTGCGTGGTGAAGAACGCCCACTGGGGTAACCCGTGCTTCTGGGGCATCGTGCGTGCCGCCGAATACATCAGCAACGCAGACCCGACCGAACTGGTAGAGGCGAGCGCGCGCCAGTTGGCCGCGGGGTACACCATGATCATCTTCCCGGAAGGCACGCGCAGTCCGGCCAAGGATCGCTTACATCCGTTCTCGCGCGGCTTCGCGCACATGGCGCTTAACGTGGGGGCCCCTATCGTGCCCGTGCTGATGGATTGCGACCCGCCCGCCTTTACCAAAACCATGCGGTGGTACGACGTGCCACCACGCGCGTTTTGCATGAAGGTCGCCGTGCTGCCGCCCATCAGCGTCGCGCAATACGTGCCGGATGGCGCGCCGCCAGCGCTCGCCGCACGCGCGCTTACCACTGGCGTCGAAACCCACATCACCGATCATCTTCTGCAACATGGATTCTTTGAAGCTCGAAATTAAGCAACTTCTTATCGAAGCGCTCGATCTGGAAGATATGACGCCAGCCGACATCGACGACGATGCACCGCTCTTTGATACGAACGGTATTGGCTTGGATTCCATTGACGCACTGGAAATCGGCATCGTCCTGCGCAAGCGTTACCAATTGACGATTGCCGCCAATGACGAACATACGCGCGAGCATTTCCGCTCGATTAACACACTCGCCGCACTGGTGAAGAGCCAACAATAATCGCCCGGGCATTGGCACCGGCAGGCACAGGGAGAGAAAAACATCATGACGGACACTGAGATCCTCGAGCGCATTCGCGCCATTTTCAAAGAGAACTTCGATATCGATCCGGCGCGCGTCACGCCCGAAGCGCATCTATTCGAAGAGCTGGATCTGGACAGCATCGATGCGGTCGATCTGGCAATCAAGTTGCAGGAAATGACCGGGCGACGCATCAAGCCGGAGGAGTTCAAGACGGTACGCACGGTGGGCGACGTCATCGGCGCAGTCGAATCGCTGCTCGCGGCGTAAGCGAATGCAGGCGCAACCTGCACGCCAACCCAAAGCACTGCCCAACTGGGCGCGTGGCGCAGCACAAGCGGCGCTGAAGATCGCGTATCCGCTGGTGCTGATCGGGGCATGGCATTTCGGCACGCCGCGCTACGCTGGCATCGCGCTGCTGACGTTGCTCTGGATGCAGCGGTGGATCGGCGCGGGCAACGTATCGACGCTGCTGCGCCAGCTCACGCCGCTGGATTGGCTGACCGCGGGAACGCTGACATGCATGTCCGCCGCCGTCGCCATCACGGATAGCGAATTGCTGCTGCGCCTGTATCCGGCGCTGGTCAATGCTGGGCTGTTGCTGAGCTTTGCAGCCACCCTTCGCTCGGGCCCTTCCATGATCGAAAAGTTTGCGCGCATGCGCCTGCCCGACCTGCAGCCGCGCGCCGTTTTCTATACGCGGCGCGTCACTCAGGTGTGGTGCGTCTTCTTCGCACTCAACGGAGTGACGGCAATGATTGCGGCCGTGTACTGGTCGCGCGGTGCGTGGGCGCTGTACAACGGCGTGATCGCTTACGTCCTGGTCGGCGTGCTGGTTGTAGCGGAAATGGCGTTCCGTCATTGGATTGTGCGCCCGCACGCCCTGCCGTCGGAGGCGACATGATTGCCCTCCACGATTTGCTGTCGCCTGCGCAGCCTGATGACACTGTCGTCTGTGCCGATGGCCAGCAATCCATAACGTCCGGCGTCTTCCGTGCCCGTGTAGCAGCCTGCTCAGCGGTGTTCGCTGGCCAGCAGGCGACACGCTACGCGCTGTGCGTCGACGATCCGTTCGATTTCACATGCGCGCTTTTTGCGTTGCTTGCTTGCGGCAAGCACGTCGTGATTCCCGCCAGCGCTGCGCCTGCCTATCTCGGTACGCTGGCGGACGCATACGACGCGCTCATCACCGATACCGACCTCTCGACCATCGGCACGCATGCCGAAGGCGTGACGCTCGGCGCGATCCATCCGGATGCCCCTATCACGCTGTACACCTCGGGTAGCGCCGGCGCACCCAAGCCTATCCGTAAGACGCTCGCGCAATTCGATGCGGAAGTCTTGACACTTGAACGGCAGTGGGGTGTGCAGATGGGCACCGGCGTAGTGCTGGCCAGTGTGCCTCATCACCATATTTATGGGCTGCTGTTCCGGGTGTTCTGGCCGTTGGCTGCCGGGCGCGCATTCAGCCGACAGACCGTTACCGAACCCTCCGCATTGCAGCGTGCCCTGGTATTGCAACCCGCTGCCGCGTTGGTCTCCAGCCCGACCCAACTGGCACGATGGCCGTTGCTTTCGGGTTTCGATGCGTTGCCTGCACTCCCAATCGTGTTTTCGTCTGGTGGCCCGTTGGATGCGGCTGCAGCAACGACGTTTGCAAATGCACATGGAAGTGCGCCCATCGAAGTGTTTGGCAGCACGGAAACCGGCGGCATCGCCTGGCGCCGCCAGGACCGCTCCCACGCATGGCAGCCGTTCAGCAGCATCGAAGTCTGCCAGGAAGACGACGGCGCGCTCGCCGTACGCTCGCCGCATCTACCACGCCGCGACTGGCACCGCACCGATGACGCGATCGCGTTTGACGACAGTGGCCGCTTCGTCCTGCGTGGCAGGTTGGACCGCGTCGTCAAGGTTGACGGCAAGCGTGTCTCGCTGCCAGAAGTCGAAGCGTGGTTGGGTGCGCATCCGTTTGTGGCGCGGGCCGCGGCAACGCTGCTAACGGGGGGGGCGCGTGACCGATTGGGCGCGCTGGTCGCGCTCACCCCGGCTGGCGCGCAGGCGCTGGGCGCGCAAGGCCGCGTGGCGCTGGCCAAGACGCTGCGCCGGCACCTGTCCGCCTACACCGAGCCCACGTTGATCCCGCGCCGCTGGCGCTTCCGCATGGCCATGCCGGTAGACGCGCGCGGCAAATTGCCCGCAGCAACCGTGGCGGCTGCGTTCCGGCCTGGCGCCGAGGGCTTCGAAACGCTCTCCCATGTCAGCGATGCCGACAGCGATCACTACGAGTTACGCGTCGGCCACGATCTCGTCCATTTCGCGGGCCACTTTCCTGGCCTCCCGATCCTGCCCGGTGTGGTGCTCATCGACTGGACTGTGGGCCTGGCCGCTGCTCGTAACAGCGCGGTACGTACGATTACGTCAATCGACCAACTGAAGTTCCTGGCGCCCGTACTGCCTAGCGCCGTGGTGTCGCTGCGCCTCGCGCACGAGCCGGATCGCAGCCGCGTACGCTTCACTGCCCGACTCGGCACCCGTGATTGCGCCTCGGGCGTGCTGGTCCATGGGGAGGCTGTGTGAGCCCGAACACGGTCATCGTCATCCCGATCTACAACCACAAGGATGCGATCGGCAACACCGTCGCAAACCTGTTGGTCCACGGGTTGCCGATCCTCATCGTCGACGACGGCAGCAACACGGCCACGCAATCCGTGCTGGCCGCGCTCGCTCAGCAGTACGCACAACAAGTCACGCTGCTGCGGCTGCCGGAAAACGGCGGCAAGGGCGCAGCTGTGATGGCCGGTCTGCGTGCGGCCCACGCTGCCGGCTATACCCACGCCCTGCAGATCGACGCCGACGGCCAGCACAATGCGGGCGACGTACCACGCTTTCTTGCCGCCGCCATCTCCGCGCCCGACGCCATCATCCTCGGCCGCCCGGTCTACGACGAAAGCGTGCCCAGGTCACGCCTGTACGGCCGCTACCTCACGCACGTGTGGGTGTGGATCGAAACGCTGTCATTCGACATCCGGGATTCGATGTGTGGCTTCCGCATCTACCCCTTGGCGCTGGCATGCAAGCTGATGGATGACGTGGCGCTGCCCACCCGCATGGATTTCGATATCGAGATTCTGGTACGCCTGCACTGGCGGCGGGCGCGCATCGTCACGCTGCCCACGCGCGTGACGTATGAACGCGGCGGGCTGTCGCACTTTGACGTGCTGTGGGACAACATCCGCATCAGCAAGAGCCACACGCGGCTGGTGGCCGGCATGCTGCTGCGCTTTCCGATGCTGCTGGTCGGAAAATGCTTGCCGCGCTGGCGTCATTCTTCGGCATCAACCACGACGCAAGGGTGGTGGCGCGTGGCCGAGCGTGGCAGCCGGTTCGGCATGCAGCTTCTTGCACTGAGCTGCCGCCTGTTCGGTACACGCTTCACTTCGTTGTGGCTATACCCGATCGTCGCGTATTTCCTGATCACCGGCCGTGCGGCGCGAGAGGCATCCCGGCAGTACTTCACCCGCTTGCATTCGGCGTCGCCGGGCACGGGTATGCCGCAACCGGGTTGGCTCAGTGCGTACCGCCACATGATCGCGTTTGCGCAGTCTGGGCTGGACAAGCTGGCGGCATGGTCGGGGCAGGTCAAAAATGAACGCGTGCGCTTTGATGACCCGACGGCATTCGAAGCGCTTGTTGCCAGCGGTCGCGGTGCGCTGGTCATCGGCGCGCACCTGGGCAATCTGGAGATGACCCGCGCGCTGGCTGCCCGTCATGGCCTCGCCAAGGTAACGGCGGTGGTCTATACCGAGCATGCGCAGCGCTTTAACCACGTGCTGGCGCAGGCGCATCCGGATGTCGTCTCGCACCTGATGCAAGTGACCGACTTCGGCCCGGCCACAGCCATGCTGATGCAAGAGCGCATCGACGCCGGCGAGCTGCTCGTGATTGTGGGCGACCGAGTGCCTGCTCACGAGTCCGGCCGCACCGTGGAGGCCAACTTTCTGGGCGCGCCCACGCAATTCGCACAGGGCCCTTACGTGCTGGCACACGCGCTGGGCTGCCCGGTGTACCTGTTTTTTTGCCTGAAGACAGGGCGAGACCATACGCTGTATTTCGAGCCATTTGCCGAGCACGTGACGCTACCGCGTGCCGATCGCGCACGCCACCTTGGCGCATTGGCCCAGCGTTACGCCGAGCGGTTGGAACACTATTGCCGCAAAGCCCCTTTCCAATGGTTCAATTTCTTCGATTTTTGGGCGCGCCCCAACACCACCAAGAACATGGACGCCCATGGCTGAACACGATTTGAACGTGCCCGCGCAAATCAATGCGCCCGCCCAACGGCTCGGCGTTGGCATCGGCAACCGTCATCTGACGATTGAAGACGTCGTTGCCATTGCGCGCGACCAGCAGCCGGTTTCGCTCAGCGACGATGCCGCGTGGCGTGATCGCATCGAACGAGGTGCGCAGTTCCTGTCCCAACGGCTGGCCGAAGGCGCAACCATCTACGGCGTCAACACAGGCTACGGCGATGCATGTCAGGTGAGCGTGCCAATGGCGCTGGTTGAAGCCCTGCCGCTGCAGCTCACGCGCTATCACGGTTGCGGCATGGGGCGCCACCTGGAGCCGGCTGAAACGCTGGCCGTGGTGGCTGCACGGCTGAACTCGCTGGCCCACGGCTATTCGGGTGTGCGGTATGTGCTGCTGCAGCGCCTGGCCGACCTGATCAACCATCGCATCCTGCCGCGTATTCCGGCTGAGGGATCGGTGGGCGCAAGCGGTGACCTGACGCCTCTGTCGTACGTCGCCGCCACGCTGGTCGGCGAGCGCGACGTGCTTTTCAACAACCATGTGCAGCCCGCTGCCGGCGTGTGGCAACAGATCGGCCACGCGCCCATCACCCTGGCCCCAAAAGAGGGGCTTGCGCTGATGAATGGCACTGCGGTCATGACTGGCCTCGCGTGTCTCGCCTACGCCCGCGCTGAACAACTGATTCGCCTGTCTTCTCGACTGACGGCCCTGGCCACGGTGGCACTCGACGGGCGTGCTGCGCACTTCCACCCGACAATCTTCGCGGCCAAGCCGCATGCGGGGCAGGCAGAAGTTGCCGGATGGATTCGTGCGGATCTGGCGGGGTGGGATGACGCATCCGCGCACCGCGTACAAGATCGCTATTCGATCCGCTGCGCCCCGCATGTGATCGGGGTGGCGCGCGACGCGCAGTCGTGGATCCGCCGCGACATCGAGAACGAACTCAACAGCGCCAACGACAACCCTCTGGTCGATCCCGACGCGCAGGAGATCCTGCACGGCGGCAACTTCTATGGCGGGCACATCGCGTTTGCGATGGACGCGCTCAAAACAGCCGTTGCCAACCTGGCCGACCTGATGGACCGCCAGTTTGCGCTGCTGGCGGACGACAAGTTCAACAACGGGTTGCCGCGCAACCTGTCGGGCGCCACTGCCGAGCGCGCACCGATCAACCACGGTTTCAAAGCCGTGCAGATCTCGTCATCAGCCTGGACGGCCGAAGCGCTCAAGCACACCATGCCGGCCAGCGTCTTCTCGCGATCAACGGAAGCGCATAACCAGGACAAGGTCAGCATGGGCACGATTGCGGCGCGTGATTGCCTGCGCGTGCTGGAGCTAACGGAACAGGTGGCCGCCGCGCATACGCTCGCTGCTGTGCAGGCAGTGCGATTGCGCTGTCAGCTTGACCCGTCCACGCAGGTGCCGCCACCCGTACAGGCGTTCGTGGAGCGAATCAGCGCCATGTCGGCATTCGTGAGCGAAGACCGCCCACTGGAAGCCGATCTGCGCGCACTGACGCTCGCCATCGAGCGCGGCCTGCTCACCAACGCAGACAACCAACAGGAAATGCCAGCATGACTTCCCGCGACCTGCCGCCACTGGCCGCCAGCGCCCAGGTTGAAGTGCCGTTTCACGACGTCGACGCCATGGACGTCTGCTGGCATGGTCACTACCTGAAGTACTTCGAGATCGGCCGCGCCGCGCTGCTGCGCCGCTTCAACTACGACTACCGCGAGATGCGCGACTCTGGCTATCTATGGCCCGTCGTCGAAGCGCACCTGAAGTACATCAAGCCGGCGACCTACGGCCAGCAGATCGAGGTGCGCGCAACGCTGCTGGAATATGAGAACCGCCTGAAGATCAGCTACGAGATCGTCGATTGCGGATCTGGCATCCGGCTGACCAAGGGCACCACCACGCAGGTAGCGGTATGCGCCCGCACCGGCGAACTGCAGTTCGTCTCGCCGCCCGTGATGATCGAACGTGTGGAGCGTGCATGGTTGGGCTAAACGCTATCGTGCGCGCGTGGATTGCCGCGCTGATGCTGGGGGCGTACACACTCGCCAGCGCGGCATCGACCGAAGTACCACAGGGCAGCACACTCGTCTCGCAAGTCGCTGCGCAATTGGCACAGGCACGTGGCGTACGCGCACAGTTCGTACAGACGCAATCGTTGCAGGCCATGCAGAAGCCGCTGGTAAGCAGCGGCACGCTGCTGTTCTTGCGCGATCTGGGCGCAGTCTGGCGCATCGAGCAGCCGACTCGCATGACGTATGTGATGACCGATTCCGGCGTCACCGTGCTGGATGCCAACGACAAGCCGACGCGCGGCGCGCGCAACGCCGCTGGTGTAGCGCAGGTCTCGCGCATGATGCGCGCGATGCTCACGGGCGACCTGTCCGCGCTGTATTCGCAGTTCAACGTCAATGCACAAGGCAACGTCAGCCGCTGGCATCTGAAGTTGACCCCCGCCCAGCCGCAATTGGCGCAGGCACTGCGCGGCCTGGATCTGTCTGGCGATACTTACGTGCGGAGCATCCGCATCCAGTCGGCAAATGGTGATGAAACACGCATCGAGTTCACGGGCAACACGCGTGTGGAAGCGCCCAGCGCTGCCGAGCGCACGCTCCTGGGAGCGCCCTGATGACGCAGGAGCTGGGGTTGCATCGGCCGGCCCTCTCTGTCCGACGAATGTGGGGCATCCGGCTCGGCTGGCTGGCGGTCGTGCTGGCCGCCCTGCTGTATTGCGGCGTGCGCCTGCACGACGGTACGGCGTTGCAAACGAACCTGCTGTCGTTGCTGCCGGATACCGAGGCGGACCCGGTTGCGGAAAAGGCTGTCGACACGCTGGCGACATCACTGGGGGACCGCGCGGTCTTCCTGCTCAGTAGCAGCAACGCTGACCATGCAAAAGCGGCAGCCATGCAGTTTGGTTCGCAACTCAAGCGCAGCAAGGCTTTCCGCACCGTGATTGCCCAGTTGCCGCCATTCGATACCGCGCAGATCACCCGCTTCTATCTGCCTTACCGATTCAGCCTCCTAAGCGCCGCAGACCGCGCGACGCTGGATGACACATCCGCCGCGCTGCCCACGCTGCTCGCGCAAAGGCTGTACGCGCCGGTCGAAGCCGGGCTGAGCGCTCCACTGGCTGACGACCCATTCGGCTGGCTCAGCCACTGGCTGGCGGGCCTGCCGCTGGCTGCCACGCGGCTCGAACTGGAAGACAACCTGCTGATTACCCGACGCGGTGACACCACCAGCGTCTTGGTCACCGGCACGCTGGCCGCTTCCGCCTACGATGGGCAAACCCAGGCCGACGTCCGCACCGCTGTCGCCCAGGCTGAGCAATCATTGGCACGTACCTTTCCGGACGTCACGCTGGTGCGCACCGGCGCAGTGTTCTATGCCGCCGCTGCGCGCAGCGCTTCGGAACAGGAACTGCATCGCATCGGCATCATCTCGACGCTCGGTATCGCTTTGCTGATGTTGTGGGTCTTCCGCTCGCCGCGCTTTCTGCTGCTCGGGTTCCTGTCCACGGGCATTGGGATCGTATTTGCGTTGGCGGCAACGATGCTGGTCTTTGGAAAGCTGCACCTCCTCACGCTCGTATTCGGCGCCAGCCTGATCGGCGAGGCGGTGGATTACTCCATTCAGTACTTCGTCGGTCACCTCGGTGCCCAGGGGCAAGACGCACGGCGCACCGCGCGCGAGGTGCGGCCGGCGCTGCTGGTGGCGCTTGCAACAAGCCTGCTCGGCTACGCGATCCTGGTCGGCGTGCCGTTTCCGGCGTTACGCCAAATTGCGTGCTTTGCCATCGCAGGGATCGGAGCGGCCTTTTTGTCAGTGGCATCGCTGTTGCCTGCACTGCTGACGAATGCGCCGCGACAGCCGTACCGCACCTACGATCTCGCCGCGCGTTGGCTGGGCCGCTGGCAGGCAGCATTGACGCGACGAGGGGCCTGGGTTTGCCTGGCACTCATTGCGGCGGCCGCCGTGCCCGGATGGCTACGCCTGACCAGCGACGACGACATCCACCTGCTGATCCAGCGCGACCCCGATCTGGCACGACAAGAAGCTTTCGTGCGCGAAGCCATCGGCGTAGAAAACAGCACCCAATTTTTCGTTGTGAAGGGCGACTCCGCCGAGCAGGTGTTGCAACGTGCTGAAACACTGCAACACAAGCTGGAGCTGCCAATTGCAGGTGCCTCGCTCAAGGGCGTGCAATCAGTCGCCCAGTTCGTGCCTTCGGCTCATCAACAGGCGGAAGACCGCGCCCGCCTGAGCAAGCGCGTGTCTGCTGATCCGCAAGCCCTGCGCACAACCTTGACGGACGCTGGTTTCCGGCCGGAGATCGCCGCCAAGTACGTGGCGGCGGTTGAAGCCGCGCCTGGCAGCCCGCTTACGGTGGACGCATGGCTGGCGATGCCTTGGTCGCAGCCCTATCGCCACCTTTGGCTAGGCCAAGTGTCGAGCGCCGGTGCGCCGCCCATGTTTGCCGCCATCGTCATCCCGACCGGTGTCACGACGGCGCAGTTGCCCGCGTTGGCAGCGTTGGCCGATGCCACCCCCGGTATCCGCTTCGTCGATAAACCCGCCAGCGTCGCGCGCCTGTTCGCCACTTACCGCGTCGATAGCGGTTGGTGGCTGGCTGGGGCGCTCAGCCTGATCCTCATGCTGTTCTGCCTGCGCTATGGCGTCGCCGCCGGTGTGCGCGTGACCTTGCCGGTCGTCTGCGCTGTCGGCATCACGTTTGCTGTGTATGGCTACGCGGGCATTCCGCTGAACCTGTTCCATTGGCTGGCCCTGATGCTGGTGCTGGGCGTCGGGGCCAACTACGCTGTGTTCCTGCGCGAAGGTTGTGCGCGGCAGCGCGCGGATATCGGCGGCGTATGGGTGGGCGTGTTGCTGTCGGCGTCTACCACGCTGCTCTCGTTCGGCCTGTTGGGTACCAGTGCCATGCCGGTGCTGCGCAGCTTCGGCATGACGCTAGCCCTGGGCATTGTCATTGCGGTTGCCTTGGCGCCGCTGGGAATGCCCATTGTCAGACATCGACCATCATGACCGCTTCTCCTGTTTATCTGCACGCGCTCGGCATGGTCAATGCGCTGGGTGACGACGTGAATGCCATCCGCCGCAACTTGGCAGCAGGGCATGCTCCTGGCATGGCCGTGGTTGACCGGCCGGATGGCTCAACGGGCATGGTCGGACGCGCCTTGGCTTCGCTCGAACTCGAACCGCCTGCACACTTGTCTGCCTACGACTGTCGCAACAACCGGTTGCTGCTTGCCGCGCTCGCGCAGATTCAATCGGCGGTGGAGCGGGCCCGCACCCAATATGGCCCGCACCGGATTGGCGTCGTCCTCGGCACCAGCACGTCGGGCATCGACGCTGCCGAGGCGGCGCTGCACCATGCAAAAGAGCACGGCAGCCTTCCTGACGCGTTTGACTATCGCCAGATGGAAATCGGCACGCTGGCACCGTTCGCCGCTGCGGCACTGGGCACCACTGGTCCGGCTTATACGGTATCCACCGCTTGCACATCGAGCGCCAAGGCTTTCGCCTCGGCCCGCAGGTTGCTGCAACTGAATCTGTGCGACGCGGTGGTCGTAGGTGGCGCGGATTCGCTGTGCGAATTGACGCTGCAGGGCTTTGCCTCGTTGGAATCGACCAGCGCCGCGCGCACCAACCCCATGAGCCGCAACCGTGCCGGTATCAACATCGGCGAAGGGGCGGCCGTATTCCTGATGACACGTGAACAGGGCCCTGTACGGCTGGCGGGTGTGGGGGAATCGAGCGACGCTCACCACATTTCTGCGCCCGACCCGACCGGCGCCGGCGCTGAGCGCGCCCTGAGTGCCGCTTTGGCGGATGCCGGCATCGATGCCAGCGCCATCGGTTACGTCAACCTGCACGCCACCGCCACCCGCAAGAACGACGAGATGGAAGCGCATCTGATGGCGCGCGTCTTTCCAACGGGTGTCCCGACCAGCGGCACCAAGCCGCTGACGGGGCACACGCTGGGCGCCGCAGGCGCCACCGAACTCGGCTTCGCATGGCTGACGCTTGCCGATGAAGGCATCACCCTGCCGTGCCACATCTGGGATGGTGAAGCCGACCCCGCGCTACCCACGCTCGATCTGATCGAAGACACTCGCCGCCTGGGCTCCGGCCGGTACGTAATGAGCAACTCGTTTGCTTTCGGCGGCAGCAACGCCAGCCTGATCCTGGGCCAGGGATGAGCATGACTGATACCGAAGTGAGGGCTGCTTTCCCCTTGGCTCCTATCGAATCGATCCTGCCGCATCGCGACACGATGTTGCTGCTCGCAGGCGTCGACTCCTGGGATGACGAATGTCTTGCGGCGGTTGCCCATGTCGACCCTGCCGCCTGGTATGCCGACACCCGCGGCAACATGCCTGCGTGGATCGGCATCGAGCTGATGGCGCAGGCCATTGCAGCGCATGTCGGCCTGCTTTCGACGCGCGACGGGCAACCGGCGCGGCCTGGCGTGCTGCTGGGCTCACGCAAGTACGAGGCGAGCGTGCCCGCGTTTGAACACGGCCAGCCGTTGCGCGTGGAGGCACGCGAGCTGTTGCGCGGTGCCGAGGGGCATGGCGCATACGAGTGCACAATTAGCGCGGGCGGACAGCGCTTGGCCAACGCCATCATCAAGGTCTACCAGCCGACCGATTTTCAAGCATTCATCGAAGGGAGTCTCAAGATATGAGCCGCCGTGTTCTTGTGACGGGCGCGAGCCGTGGCATCGGTCGCGCGATCGCCTATCAGCTCGCATCCGACGGGTTTGACGTCTCGGTGCATTGCCGCAGCGGCCGCAACGAGGCCGATGCCGTTGTCGCCGGTATCCAGGCACAGGGCGGCACCGCCCGCGTACTCCAGTTCGATGTACGCGACCGCAATGCCTGCCGTACGCAACTTGAAGCCGACGTTGAGGCGCACGGTGCCTACTACGGCATCGTTTTGTGCGCGGGCGTCACCCGCGACGCTGCCTTCCCCGCCTTGACGGACGAAGACTGGGACATCGTGCTCGAAACCGGCCTGGACGGTTTCTATAACGTCCTGCACCCGCTCACCATGCCGATGGTGCGCGCACGCAAGGGCGGGCGTATCGTCACCATCGCATCGGTCTCGGGCGTGATGGGCAATCGAGGGCAGGTCAATTACAGCGCGGCCAAGGCCGGGCTGATTGGTGCAACGAAGGCCCTGGCAGTAGAACTGGCTTCACGCAACATCACCGTCAACTGCGTCGCCCCGGGTCTGGTCGAAACCGAGATGCTGTCCAACGTCGAACATCTGGACCACGCACTCCAGACTGTCCCGATGCAACGCGTCGGCCAGCCGGCCGAGGTAGCTGCGGTGGTCGGCTTTTTGATGTCGGATGCGGCGTCGTACGTCACGCGCCAGGTCATCGGTGTTAACGGCGGGATGATCTGATGAAGCGGGTTGTCGTCACCGGCATGGGCGGCGTTACCGCCCTTGGCTCTGAATGGAGCGAAATCCAGTCGGCCCTCGCGCAGGGCCGTAATGCCGTTCGGCGTATGCCGGAATGGGATTACTTCGACACGCTGCACGCTCGGCTGGCGTGCCCGCTGCCGGCGTTCACGACGCCGGCGGACTACCCGCGCAAGAAGACGCGTTCAATGGGGCCTGTGTCGGTGTACGCCGTGCGCGCAAGCGAGCTGGCCCTGGCCGATGCGGGCTTGGCGGGAGACACCTCCATCGCCGATGGCCGCATGGGCGTGGCGTATGGCTCGTCGTCGGGCTCGGTGCAGCCCATTCGCGCGTTTGGCAGCATGCTGGACACAGGCTCGATGCAGGGCGTCACATCCAACAGTTACGTGCAGATGATGCCGCACACGACTGCGGTCAACGTCGGGCTGTTCTGGGATCTGAAGGGCCGGGTCATTCCCACGTCGTGCGCGTGCGCATCGGGCAGCCAGGCGATTGGCTATGCCTATGAAGCCATCGCGACCGGCAAACAGACGATGATGCTGGCCGGCGGCGCCGAGGAACTGTCCGCCCCGGCCGTGGCCGTGTTTGACACTCTGTACGCCACCAGCACGCGCAATGACGAGCCGCACCTCACGCCTCGCCCGTTCGACAAGGCCCGCGATGGTTTGGTCGTGGGCGAAGGCGCAGCCACACTGGTATTGGAAGACTACGACCACGCCCGCGCGCGCGGCGCGCGCATCCATGCCGAGGTCGTCGGTTTCGGCTGCAATTCCGACGGTGCGCACATGACGCAACCGACCGCGGCCACCATGAGCCAGGCCATGCGCCTGGCGCTGCAGGATGCACGCCTGCCGCAGGACGCTATCGGCTACGTCAACGCGCACGGCACATCCACAGACCTGGGGGACGTAGCCGAGAGCCGTGCCACGGCCGAGGTCTTCCGCCCCACGATGCCGATCAGCTCGCTCAAGAGCTACATCGGTCATACGCTGGGCGCATGCGGCGCCATTGAAGCGTGGTGGACCATCGAGATGATGAAGCGCAACTGGTACGCGCCCACGCTCAACCTCGAGAACGTCGACCCGGCCTGTGCACCGCTGGACTACATCGCTGGCACTGCGCGCGCCCTTGATACCGAGCACGTGATGAGCAACAACTTCGCGTTTGGCGGCATCAACACGTCGTTGATCTTCAAGCGCGCTGCCTGATGTCGCTTAGCACTTCGCGCCCCTTGGCTGCACCGGAACGCGTGGTCGTGACGGGTCTGGGTATCGTCAGTTGCCTGGGTAATACGCTGGATGGGGTTTCTGCGGCGCTGCGCGACGGCCGCTCGGGCCTCTCGCACGTTCCGGCCTGGCAGGCGTTGGGGCTGTCGAGCCAGGTCGCAGGCTTGGCCTCAGTTGAGGGCGCTCCGCCGTTTGCACGCAAGTTCGAACGCTTCATGGGCGAGACCGCGCGCATGGCTTGCCACGCGGCACGCAACGCCATCGACGATGCTGGCCTGGACTCGGTGGCTCTGCAAACGCCGCGTGCGGGCTTGGTGGCGGGCTCCGGCAGTGGTGCGTTGGCCGCGTATGACATTGCGCTGGACGCCGTACGTGCGCGCGGCGTGGAACGGGCGTCGCCCTATATCGTGCCGCAGGTCATGAGCAGTACGGTGTCAGCCAACCTTGCGCAGGTGTTTGGACTTGGCGGCATCAGCTACTCACCGTCTTCAGCTTGCACCACGTCGGCGCTGGCAATTGGTCAGGCTGCGCAGTGGATTCAATCAGGCCAGCAAGACATCATGCTGGCCGGCGGTGCAGAAGAACTACACGACAGCTATGCCATGTTCTTCGATGCCATGGGCGCGCTGTCGCGAGCACCGGCGCACGCGCCCGAGCGCGCGTCACGCCCCTACGATGTGGCGCGCGATGGCTTCGTGCTGGCTTCCGGCGCTGGCATGCTGGTGCTGGAATCGCTTACGCACGCACGCGCCCGTGGCGCCCGGATCTACGCGGAACTGACCGGCTTCGGGCAGAGCACCGACGTCAACTCGATGGTGTCGCCACGTGCACCGGGCATTGCGCGCGCGATCCAGAGCGCGGTAGATGATGCAGGCACCCGCCCTGACTACATCAATACGCACGGCCCATCCACACCCTCTGGCGACGTGGAGGAGCTGCTCGCCCTGCAAACCGTATTTGGTACCGCGGTGCCGCCGTTCTCATCCACCAAGGCCCTCACTGGGCATCCACCAGGGGCGGCGGGCGCGCAGGAAGCCATCTATACCCTGCTGATGATGCGGGACAGCTTCATTGCGGGTTCGGCCGGTATCGAAACACTCGACCCCGCGGTTGTCGGCCTGCCGCTGGTGCGCCAGTCGCGTGCCGCTCGCGTCGAGCGGGCGCTATCGATTTCCTTTGGGTTCGGCGGCAGTTGCGCCGGGCTGATGTTCGACGCCGTGATCTGACACCATCCTCGGCGATTTTCTCAACGCAATAAGAAGACAGGAGTGCTCTCAATGAAGAAACAACTACTGCTGGCCGCCAGCGCGCTTGCCATGCTCACCCAGGTTGCACACGCGCGCACAGAAGTCATGACGTACCCGATCCAGCCCGTGCTGCAATCGCAGCAATTCGCCCCCGGCGTGGCGCTCTACTTCGGCAACCAGGCGCACCCGGCTGTGGTGTCCAGCCTGGGTGAAGTCACGAAGTCGTCCCACCCGGCGCGCAAGACCGCCACCGAGGTCGAAATCTGCAACGCCACGCTGGCCGATGCCCTGCGCCAGCTCGCAAGCGCCGCGCACGACCGTGGCGCCAATGCCGTCATCAACATCAAGACGTGGTTCCACTCGACCGAGAGCAAGGACGAGAACAACTACACCTGCGGTGTCAGTGGCGTATCGGCGGCATTGCGCGTGAGCGGCGAGCTGGTCACGGTCGAAGCGGCCAAGTAATCGGCGTTCATCGTCTGCACCCACTCACACTCGTTACAGGAGTCTGGAATGAAGCGTCACCTGATGCTGGCCGTGCTATGCGTTGCCACGGTGAGCACCGCCGCGTTTGCCCGCAACGATGTCGAGGCGTACTCACTCGATGCGGCCTTTAAGAGCGAAGGCTCCGACAAGGTGGGCAGCGATATCGCGCTCGTCTTCGCCGGCCAGAAGCATGCGGCGGTCGAGAAATCGATGGGCGAGATTGCCACCAACAAGAAGACCAATGGCGTCGGCCGCAGCGATGAAGCGGCGTGCCAGTATGTGTTCCTGTCTGCCGTGCTGGCGCTGCAGGAACGTGCGCGCCAGTTGGGTGGCAACGCGGTCATCAATATCAAGAGCAACTACAAGAACAAGCTGACCGAAAGCGCCACGGAGTTCACCTGCGGGTCTGGCGCCCTCATGTCGGGCGTTGCACTGAAGGGCGAGGTTGTGACCCTGAAGAAGTAGTGGCCAGCGGGCGCCGCCGGCCAGGAAGATCGGTCGGCGGACCCTCAGGCAGCCAACTTGGTGGCGGCGACATTGACGAGCGTCTCGCGCCGCTTGCCCGGTTTCGGATGATGCAAGCCCAGGCGTTCAAACAAGCCGAAATCTGCCGCCCTGCTCCACCAGAGATACGGTAGCGACACATTGCGTTGGTCAAAATCGAAACCACGTGCACGCAGCATTTGCAGATACCCGTCCGCACTCTTTTGCACATGCATTGGATGACGGAACAGCAACCGGATGACCCACGACTTGATATACGCGTCGGTCGATTCAGCGAACAGAAGTACGCCGCCCGGCTTCAATACGCGGTGGAACTCCGCCAAGGCGCGCTCCTGTTCGACAAGATGATGAAATGTCTGATGGCAGAAGACGATATCTGCGCTGGCATCGGGCAAGGGCAGCGCCGCGCAATCGGCGTGCAGGATGTCGACCGGTGTGCCGATGGCACGGGCCGCCCCGCGCGAAGCCTCCAGCGAAGGCGCATGGCAGTCCACACCGACAATCCGTTGCGGGGCAAACGCTTGCTCCAGCAACCGAAAGGAAATGCCCTGTCCGCACCCCACATCCACCAGGATCGGCGCGGCAGGCAGCGGTTTGGTGATCAGACGTTTGAGGTCATTGATGGCAACACGCAGCACATGGTGCTCCCACGTATACGTGCGCAGAAACCAGATGCCGAAAGCGGTTTCCGGAACAAAAGATCCGATATGCGCAGGCGTTGAAGTGGTATCCATGGATGAATGGTGTCGGTCTGAAAATCAAAACGGGTTTTCAAGGCTGGCGCATTGTACCGACATCGAACACCGGTTTTCAAAGCGTTTGGGAAGACTTAATCTCGTGCGTTATCTCGGCCGGCCGCAGAAAGACAACGATAGTTACAACCGATAATGCACACCACTACCCCAGCAGTCGAAAAGCACGAACATGTTGATGTCGCCATCATTGGCGCGGGCCCGTCAGGCGCAGTGGCGGCAGCCTTGCTGCAGCGCGCCGGGCGCAATGTGCTGGTGCTCGAACGCCAGCATTTCCCGCGCTTCTCCATTGGCGAAAGCTTGCTGCCGCAAAGCATGGCCTACCTTGAAGCGGCGGGCATGCTGCAAGCCGTTGTGGAAGCAGGATTCCAGTACAAGAACGGGGCGTATTTCGTACATCAGGACAAGCACGCCTCCTTCGATTTCCGAGACAAGCATTCCGCTGGCTGGGGCACGACGTATCAGGTTGAACGTGCGGTGTTTGATCAAACACTGATTAGAAGCGCCGCCGAACAAGGCGCCGACGTTCGCTTTGGCCACACCGTGCGCACGATGCAGCCGGGCGATGCGCCTGTGCTGGAGGTAGAAGACGAAGCTGGAAGCGCGTATGCCGTACACGCCCGCTTCGTGCTAGACGCCAGCGGCTTTGGCCGCGTGCTACCGCGCCTGCTGAATCTTGAGGCGCCGACCCGCATGCCAACGCGTGCGGCGCTGTTCACGCACGTGCGCGACGCCTTGCCTGCCGGTAGCACCGATCGCGACAAGATCTGCATCGCCGTTCACCCGGAGCGGCGCGACGTCTGGTACTGGATGATCCCGCTGGCCAACGGCCGCTCGTCAGTCGGCTGCGTAGCCGAAGCGAGTTTCCTCGACGTGCCGGAGGCAGAGCGCGAAGCGACCTTGCGCAAGCTGATCCAGGCCGAACCGAATATTGCAGCGCTGATTGGCGACGCGCCGTTCCTCATGCCCGTGCGACAGATCGGTGGCTACGCGGCCAATGTAGAGCGCCTCTATGGGCCAGGCTATGCGTTGCTGGGCAATGCGGGCGAGTTTCTGGACCCGGTGTTCTCGTCAGGCGTAACGATCGCATTGCGCTCGGCGGACCTGGCAACGCGCGTCCTCGTGCGCCAACTCAACGGCGAAACCGTCGATTGGCTTGCCGATTACGACAAGCCGCTACGCAAGGGTGTCGATACGTTCCGGGCCTTCGTTGACCGGTGGTACTCGGGCGAGTTACAGGACATCATCTTCCACCCGCGCCACTCGCCAGGCATTCGCCGCATGATCAGCGCCATCCTGGCGGGCTACGCCTGGGACGAAACGAATCCGTTCGTGGTCAATCCGGAGCGGCGCCTCAATACGCTGCACGAGGTATGCCGGCGGGAAATGGCCTGAGCGAAGCGCCGCCCGCGCCCAGGCCTATGCAGCCCGGCCCCGCTTACCGACGGCGCGCCAGCAGATCATCCACCACAGGCACAACGGCCAGCAGCATCAGGATGGACGCCAGTGGAATCGTGGCGGCATAGCCCAGATGCTTGAAGCCCAACGCGCCCGCCACGCCGCCCACGAAGAACATCCCCAGCAATGACGCCAGCAGGCGTAGCTTGGGCCGATTGGCGACGACGGCCGGCAGGTTGCGGTGCCCGTGGTTCCAGTAGATCGCCTTGCCGATTTCGATGCCGATATCGGTGGCCAGGCCGGTCACGTGCGTGGTGCGGATTTCCGCTTTCGAAATCTTGGTGATGATGGCGTTCTGCAGCCCCATCAGGAAACACAGCAGTGCCACGGTGGCCGGCACGAACACGACCCGGTATTGCCCAAGCGACGTGCCCATCAGGCCGAAGAGCAACAGCAGCGCGGCCTCGAGCATGAGGGGCAACGCGAATTCACTCTGCGTGCTGCGCCGGCGGCCCCAGTTGACGAGCACCGCCGTGCAGGCGGCACCGCAAAGGAATGCCAGCAGCGAAGCAAAGCCTGCAAGCACGAGGACGATATCGCCCAGCACAAGCGAGTCGGCCATCGCCGAGACGATGCCGGACATGTGGGAGGTGTATTGCTTGACTGCGAGGAATCCGCCTGCGTTGGCGGCGCCCGCCACGAAGGCCAGCGACTGACCGAGGCGCCGGTTGGCATCCTCTGAGCGTTCTGGGCTGGTCAGGCGGCGAAGATACTGGATGGGCATGACCAGTCCTGACGGTAGGTGAGCCGACATGATACGCCGCGCCCTCCGCCCGCCCACCCGCGACAGATCAAGGATTGATGTACTGGAACAGCGACATGCCCTGCATGGCCGTGAACGTCTTCTGCGCGGCCTGCAGCGACACCTGCTGCTGAGAAAACTGCGAAATGGCGCTGGTGTAATCCACCGATTGCAGCTTCGAGATCTGCTCCTTCAACTGCTCGCCGTAGTTCGAGCCGCTGCTGTTGAGCGTGGTGATCTGCGCTTGCTGCGTGCCCACCGTCACCTGCGCTTGCAGGGCGACCTGATAAGCATTGTCCAGATTGCCCTGCGCCGTTTGCACGGCCTTTTGCAGGTTCGCGACGTCCGTGGCCTGGGTGGCCGCGTTGATCGGGGTCGACAGTGCCGTGATCAGGTTTTCGTACGTCTTGAAGACGCTCTGATTGGTGTTCGGGTTGGACGTATCCGAGTTGGGGATGCGCACAAACACCGAATCACCCGACACCGAATTCGGCATCGAAATGTTCTGGGATACCTGCACCGTGGGCGGCTGGCCGCTGCCAACGTACTGCACGGAACCGCTGGTATTGGTGAAAGGATCGGTCGTGCCGTTGGCGCCGCCAAACAGAGCCACGCCCGAGGCATCGCGCTGGTTGGCCGTCGACAGCAGCTGCTGGTACTGCTGCTTGACCTGCGCCAGCACACCAATGCGCTGCGAATCCGTCATCAGCGAGGTGTTGGCGCCCACCAATGTCTGCTTGCCCTGCTGCAGCGTGGTCACCAGGTTGGTCAGCGCGGAAGACACACTGGTCAGGCGTGCGTCGGTGGTGTCACGGTTGGACTGGTATTGGTCGTTGGCGTCCTGCGTTTGCTGCAGTTGCGCCATCTGGCCAAACGCGCTGGGATTGTCGCCCGCGCTGTTGAGCGCGATGCCGCTTGCAATCTGCTGCTGCAGCGTGAGCAGGTTCGATTGCGTGTTCTGCATCGAAGCGGAAGACGCGGCAAAGAATTGGGCGCTACTGACTCGCATGATCGGTCCGGACGAAGGGCTTTAGGACGTTATCGGCAGGCGGGGCGTTTTCTTCAGTCGCCCGATCAGCCACCTGCAATCGACAGCAGGCTGGCGAACAGCGAATTGGCCGTCTGCATCACCTTGGCGGAGGCCTGGTAGGCCTGCTGATACTTCATCAGGTTCATCGCCTCGTCATCGAGGTTCACCCCCGACACCGACTGCTGCTGTTGCGTGGAGCTGGCCAGCAGCGCCTTCTGCGAGGTCAGGTTGGTGCTGGCCCGGTTGGCCTGCACACCCACCTGGGTGACGAGGTTGTTCCATGCCGAGCCGATCGAGGTCGTGCCGCCGTCCAGCAGGTTGCTGTTGCGCAGCTTGGCCAGCGCGCTGGCGTTGCGGTTGTCGGTGCTGTTGGCGGTGTTGGCTGAAATGGCGAAGGTGTCACCGTTGCCGGGCGAGCCCGACAGCGTCATCTGCACACCGTTGAACGCGTATGTCGCGCCCTGCGTGTACGGCGCCGTGCCGCCCGTATACGTGGTCGACGTGCCGCCCACCGTGACCGTCACACTGCCCGGAAACCCCGACAGCGAACCACCCACGGCCGAGCTGTACGTCAGGTTGACCGGCGAGGCGAGCGGCGAACCGGCATACGTGCTGTCCACTCCCAGCGACGACACCGTGGCGCTGCCCGTGTTGTTGCTGCCCTGGTTGAGCACCACGGGCGAGGCCGCAGCCACGTTGTGGTAATCGGTGGTGAGCGTCTGCATGGTGGCCGCCGCGTTGGCGGTCGGGCGCACCAGGAAGGAATCACCGCTGTTCATCGTGCCCGACAGGTTGAGCGTGACGCCGTCAATCGTGGTCGGCCAGCTCGACACTGTTACGGAGGCGGAGCCGTCCGGATAATGCGAAACGGTGTAGGCGCCGCCCTGAAACTTCACCTGATAGTCGTAACCCTGCCCCGCATTGGCGTTGGTGATGCTGGCAGTGAGCGTGCCGCTGCCGGTGTTGTTCGTGCTGGGCGCAACGCTCGGGCTGGCCACGGAGAAGAGATCCGTGCCCATCTTGCCGTTGGCGTCCATGCCGAGCTTGTTCTGCGCATTCACGTCGGCCGCCACAGCCGTGGCCAGGCGGCCCAGGCTGTTCTGCGCCGGAATGAGCGTGTTGTTGCGGAAGTCCATCAGGCCGCCGAGCGCACCGCCGCCGAGCTGGCTGTCGTCGATGTTGACCGTGCCGCCCGGGCTCTTGTACCCCACCGACAGTTGCGTCGGGTCGTACTGCGACGGCACCGCCGTCAACTGGTAGCTCTGGTTGCCCTGCACCAGCGCCTGGCCATTGCCCACATAGATGTTGAACTGGCCGTCGCCGGTCTGCACCACGCTCGCCTTGATCGACTGGTTGAGCGTCTGCACAAGCTGGTCGCGCTGATCACGCAGATCATTGGCCGGCTGGCCGGTCGACGCTTCCGCCTTGGAAATCTGGTCGTTCAGCGAGGCGATCTGCTGCGCGGTGCCGTTGACCGAGCTGATCTGCGTCTGCACCTGCGTATTGACCTGGCTGTTGAGCGAACTCAGCTGCCCGGCAATCGAATTGAATCGGCTTTGCAGGCCCGCAGCCGCATTCAGGAAAACCTGGCGCGCGGTGGTATCCGACGGCTTGGAGGCCAGGCCATCGGCGGCGTTGAAGAAGCTGGTGAGCGACGAAGTCAGGCCGCTGTTGCTGTCCGACATGTACTGGCTCAAGCCCGACACCAGGCTATTGAGCTGGTCGGCCGCGCTGGTCGAGGCCTGGCCGCTTTGCACCTGTGCAGTCAGGAACTGGTCGTAGATGCGCTTGACGGTCGTGACATTGGCGCCCTGGCCGAGATAGCCCACGCCGGCGTACAGCGGAATGTTTTCCGTCTGCACGGCTTCCTGGCGCGAATAGCCGGGCGTGCTGGCGTTGGCAATGTTGTTGCCGGTCACTTGCAGGTTGATATCGGCAACCCGCAGGCCGGACGCGCCAATATTCAGAAGGGAGCTGCTCATAGTTGTCTCGGTGCGGGCAGCACGAAGCCGCCGGAATAAGCTCTAGAAACAACATCGGCCGGACAAGCGCAAACTTGAGCCGGCCGTCGTCGCCAAAATATGGCTCTTAGATCACTCAAACGATCTGTTTGAGCACCGCCATGATCTTGTGGGCGTAGTTCGGATCGGTGGCGTAGCCTGCGCGCTGCAAGCCCTTGGCAAACGACGCCGCATCGTTGCCGTTGCCGGCTGCCACGACGTTGCTGTAGCGCGGGTTGTTGGCCAGCAGGTTGGCGTAGTCCTTGAACGCCTCGGCGTACGAGCTGTAAGCGCGGAATTTCTCCTGCACTTTGTGGGCCACGCCGCCGATGTATTCGGTGGTGGTTACCGTGGCGGTCTTGCCTGCCCACGAGCCGCCAGCCTTGATGCCGAACAGGTTGTGCGTGTTCGTGCCGTCCTTTGCCTTGATCTCGCGGCGGCCCCAGCCGGACTCCAGCGCGGCATGGCCGATCATGAAGTTGGCCGGAATGCCGGTTTCCTGCGCGGCCTGCGACGCGTGGCCGATCAGCTTGTTATAGAAGCTGGTCATGCGCTCGCCGCGCGGCTCAGCGGCCACCGTCGACAGGTCAACCTCTGGCGGTGCGCTCGGCGCCTGGGCTTGCGCATCCGCCTGCTTGCGCAGGGCGGCCAGTGCACGTTGCACGCGTTCTTCCAGACCCGGGCGCGGTACGGTGCTGATGCCCGAACCGTCGTCTTCGGTGCCCGGCGCGACGGCCGCGGCCATGCTGTTGAGCGACGAGCGGGCGATGGCCTTGGCGGCATCGCTCGTGGCACCGGCAGCACCCGGCAGCGCGGTATTGGTGGCCGTCGTGTTGGACAGCGCGGTATTCACCTTGCCGCCCGCATCCGGGTTCACATGGTTGGCCTGACGCAGCATCTGCTTCAGAAGCTGGTCTGCCACGCCCACGCCGCGCGAGGCCATGGTCTGCGAAAGCTGCTGGTCGAGCATCGACGTGTACATCTTGCTCGACGACGAATCGAGCGGCCCGTTCTGTGGCGACGCATCGCGCATCTGCTTGAGCATCATGTTCACGAAGATCGCGTCGAACTGCTTGGCGACGGTCTTGGCGGCGCCGGTCGGATCCGTACGTGCCGTTTGCTTGAGCGACTCGAAACCCTTGGAATCGAGCGCCAGGCGGCTGGTGAGGTCGGTTTGATTCATCGTGGCCTCTCCAGCGTCAGATGATTTCCAGATCGGCGCGCAGCGCGTTGGCCGCCTTCATCGCCTGCAGGATCGAGATCAGGTCTTGCGGGTTGGCGCCAATCGCGTTGATGGCCTTGACCACGTCCGCCAGGTTGGTGCCGCCCTTCACGTTGATGAGGCTGCCGCCTTGCTGCTTGACCTCGATGTTCGAGCGCGCGCCCGCCACTGTCTGCCCTTGCGAGAACGGCGCCGGCTGGCTCACCACCGGGTCCGTGCTGATGGTGACGGACAGGCTGCCGTGCGCCACCGCGCAGGGCTCGAGCTTGACGAGCTGGTTCATGACCACCGAGCCCGTGCGGGCGTTGATCACCACACGTGCGGCGGCCAGCGCCGGCGTCACGTCAATGTTCTGCAGCTTGGCCAGAAAGCCAACGCGGTCCGACGCCAGGGCCGGTGCGCGCACGTTGATCGTGCGGCCATCGGCGGCCTGCGCCGTGTCCGTGCCGAACTGCTTGTTGATGGCGGTGACGATGTTCTGCACGGTGCCGAAATCTGTCGTGCCGGTATCGAGCTGGATACTGCCCGCCTCGCCCACCGTGGCCTGCACGGCACGCTCCACCGTCGCGCCATTGGCGATACGGCCGGCGCCGAGCTGGTTGATCTGCACCTTGCTGCCATTGGCCGATGCGCCTGCGCCGCCAATCACCACGTTGCCTTGTGCCAATGCGTAGAGCTGGCCGTCCACGCCCTTGAGCGGCGTGAGCAGCAGCGTGCCGCCACGCAGGCTCTTGGCGTTACCGATGGACGACACCGTCACGTCGATGGTCTGACCCGGCCGCACGAAAGCGGGCAGCGTGGCCGTCACCACCACGGCGGCGGTGTTCTTGAGCTGGATGCTCGCGCCGGCCGGCACATTGATGCCGAACTGCGTGAGCATGTTGTTGAAGCTCTGGACCGTGAACGGGGTTTGCGTGGTCTGGTCGCCGCTGCCGTCCAGGCCGACGACAAGGCCGTAGCCGATCAGCGCGTTGTCGCGCACGCCGGCAACGGTGGTCAGATCCTTGATGCGATCAGCGTGTGCCGTTGACGAAACAACCGCCGAAATTGCGCTCAGTGCCACCAGGGCTGCGCCGATGAATCGATGCAAAGTCATGGCAGATCCCTTAGAACGGTGACACGGTCAGGAAGAACCGCGACAGCCAGCCCATCTGCTGGGCTTCGGCCACATAGCCCGTGCCGCGGTATTCCATGCGTGCGTCCGCCACCTGGGTAGACAACACGGTGTTTTGATTGTTGACGGTGGTCGGGTTGACCACGCCGGAGAACTTGATCGACTCGGTGCCCTGGCCCACGGCCATCTGCTTCTCGCCGCTGACCACCAGGTTGCCGTTGCCCAGCACTTCCACCACCGTGACGGTAATCGTGGCCGTGAAGTTGTTCTGCGCACCGTTGGCGCCCTTGCTGTCGAACTTGTTGGCGTCGCTTGCCGACACACCCAGCAGCGACAGCACGCCCGGGTTCATGCCGGCAAACGTCGGCACCGAAGCGCTCATGCTGCCCGTGCGGTTGACGCTGCCCGAAGTCTGCTTGCTGGCCGCCGTGTTTTCAGTGATCACGATCGTGATCGTGTCGCCCACCATGTGGGCGCGGCGGTCTTCAAACATGCCGCGGAAACCGCCGCTGCCCGATGCCACTTCCTGGTAGATCGCCCCGTTCTGGCGCGGCGCCATCACCGGCATCGGTGGGCGCGCGGTTGTCGGACCCTGCACGATCGGGGCCGGCGGCGGCAGCATGCCGCACGCCGTAGCGAGCAAGGCGGCCGTGCCAAGCACGGCCAATCGAACGACTCGAACAGCAGACACAGCGCGGCCGCTGTGCTTGCCATTCTGGAGCGAGTAAACCGGGGGGGTATGCATCGCACTACATCCTCAAAAACTGCGCCGTCAGCTCAAAGCTGAGACAGCTTCTCCAGCATCTGGTCCGACGTCTGGACCGACTTGCTGTTGATCTCATACGCACGCTGCGTCTGGATCATGTTGACCATTTCTTCCACCACGTTCACGTTGGACGTTTCTACGTAGTTCTGATTGAGCGCGCCCACGCCGTTCGAGCCCGGGTTGGCCAGGTTGGCCGTGCCCGACGCTTCGGTTTCGGCGTACAGGTTTTCGCCCATGCTGCGCAGGCCGGCCGGGTTGATGAAGTTGGCCAGCTGGAACGTGCCCACCTGCGTGTTGTTGACCGTGCCCGGCGTGGTGACCGTCACAACCCCGTCCTTGCCGATGGTCAGGCTGGTGGCGTTCTGCGGCACCGTCACGGCCGGCTGGACCGGGTAACCGCTCGAGGTCACAAGCTGGCCCTGCGCGTTGATCTGGAAGCTGCCGTCACGCGTATAGGCCAGCGTGCCGTCGGGCATCTGCACCTGGAAGAAGCCGTTGCCGTTGATGGCCACATCGGTCGAATTGCCGGTCTGCTGCAGGTTGCCCTGCGTGTGCAGACGCTCGGTGGCGACGATGCGCGTGCCGGTACCGATCTGCATGCCCGAAGGCAGCGTGGTCTGTTGCGACGACTGCGCACCCGGCTCGCGCACGTTCTGATACAGCAAGTCTTCGAACACGGCGCGCGAGCGCTTGAAGCCCGTCGTGTTGACGTTCGCCAGGTTGTTCGAGATGACATCCAGCTGCGATTGCTGGGCGTCCATCCCGGTTTTGGAAATCCACAGGGAGCGAATCATGTTCGAGTCCTTGGTTGATTCAATTCAATGCGCCGGCCGCTCAGGCGTGGCGCAGCAGTTCATTGGCCGACTGGGCGTTCGTGTCGCTCGTGTGCAGCGACTTCATCTGCATTTCCAGTTGGCGCGAGATTTCGATCATGTTGACCAGCGAGTCGGTCAGGTTGACGTTGCTGCCTTCCAGCGCCCCGCCGGTCACACGAACTTTTTCATCCACGTCGGCGTCCTGACCGTCGCGCTGACGGAACAGGCCGTCGGCGCCGCGGTCGATGTTCGACGGGTCGATGCTCACCAGCTTCAGACGGCCCAGCGACACGGGCGGCGTACGGCTGTCGGCGCTGATCGCGTTGACCGTACCGTCCTTGGCAAACTGCACCGTGGTGTCGGGCGGCAGCGTGATCGGGCCGCCATCGCCCAGCACCGGCTGGCCGGAGAGCGTCTGGATCGTGCCGTCAGGGCCGAGCTGGAACGTACCGGCGCGGGTGTAAGCCTCGCCGCCATCGGGCGTCTGCACGGCAAAGAAGCCTTGCCCATCGATGGCCACATCCAGGCTGCGGCCGGTGGTCTCGATCGGGCCGGGCGCGAGGTCCGTACCGATGGCCGAAGCCATCACGTAGCTGCGCGTGGGCGAGCCGTCGCCTTGCACACCCACCGTATGGAACGCGTCGATCTGCGCCTTGAAGCCGGTGGTGCTGGCGTTGGCGAGGTTGTTGGCACTGGCAGCCTGTTGATCGAACAGGTGCTTTACGCCAGTCATCGACACGTAGATCGAGCGGTCCATGCGAGTGTCCTTGGTGTGCGGTCAGTCAACTTCGGGCAACGACGATTACATCGTCACCAGGGTCTGCAGGATGGTGTCCTGCGTCTTGATGGTCTGCGCGTTGGCTTGATACGAGCGCTGGGCAATGATCATGTTGACCAGCTCGGCAGACAGGTCCACGTTGGATTGCTCCACCGCCGACGATTGCAGCAGGCCGAACGAACCCATACCCGGCGTGCCCAGGTTGGGGGCGCCCGAGTTGGACGTTTCCACCCACTGGTTGCCGCCGATGTTCTGCAGACCTTCGGGCGACTTGAAGTTGGCCATGGCAACCTGGCCCAGCGTCGACGTGCGGCCGTTCGAGTAGCGCGCGGTGACGGTGCCATCGGTACCGACCGCGTAGCTGGCCAGGCGGCCGGTGGCGTAACCGTCTTGCGTCACGCCCGGGGCCGTGTCGTTATAGCCGCCGCCGTACTGCGTGGTGCCCGTGAAATCCATGCTGGCGATGCTCATGCCGGCGAAGGCCGTGGCGATCTTGCTCGGCGTGGAAGTCAGCTGGCCGCTGCTGTTGAACGTCAGCGACGTCACCGGGTTGCCGCCGGTCGGGTTGTTGCCGTCAACTTGCGAGTACACATCCCAGCCCGCGGCGGTGCGCACGTAGTAGTTGGTCAGCATGTGGGCCGTGCCCGTGCCGTCGTACACCTGTTCCGAAACGGAGTGGTTGAACGTGGCCGAGTTGGTGGCCGAGAACGGCGTGGTGGTCGGCGCCGTGGCGGCAGCATCCAGGTTCACGCCGAACGCGGTATTGGTGGTCGCCAGCGGCGCCAGGTCGTTGACGGGAATCTTCAGGTTGGTCAGCACGGCGGTGTTGACCTTGCCGGTGGAATCCACGCCGTAGCCGGTCAGGTTCTGGCCGGTGGCCGAGATGATGAAACCGTTCTTGTCGGTCTGGAACTGGCCGTTACGCGTGTACGACACCTGGCCGCTGGACGGGTCGACCATGCGGTAGAAGCCCGTGCCGTTGATGGCGATATCCAGCGGGTTGCCGGTGTTGGTCACGTTGCCCTGCGTGAACGACTGCGACACCTTGGTCACGCTCACGCCCTGGCCGATCTGGTTATCGGACGCACCCACGAGCGAGCGTGCGTACACGTCGCCAAACTCGGCGGTCGATTTCTTGTAGCCGACAGTGTTGGCGTTTGCCACGTTGCTGCCGATCACGTCGAGGTTTGCAGAGGCGGCGTCGAGACCGCTCAGGCCTTGCTGGAATCCCATAGTGTTCTCCCGTAGAAGATAAAAGCGCGGGGTCTGCCCGCAGTTGACCGGTAATTACTGAATCGATGCAACGTCGGACAGCTTGGCGGTTCCGCCAGAAGCCAACACCAGCTGCATCGTGCCGTTGTTGATCGTGACGCCGGCCACCTTGTCGATGCCCAGCGCGTTGGCCGTGACGACTTTTCCACCCTGCGTGGCCGACACCTTGATGGAGTAGGCACCGTCGGCGAGCTGGTTGCCCTTGTCGTCTTTGCCGTTCCACATGTAGTTGCCACTGCCGCCTGCCATCTGGCCGAGGTCGACGGTGCGCACAGCCACGCCCGCAGCGTTCGTGATCGTGACGACGACATCGTCGGCACCGTTGGGCACCGAGACGCCGAAGTTGGCAGCGCCCGAAGCCAGCGTCAGGTTGTTGGTCGGCACCTGCACGGTGCGGCCGATCATCGACGACGCCTGCGTTGTCGCGTTCTGCGTGAGCATGCTCGACATCGTGGTGTTCAACTGCTGGATGCCGTTCACAGTGTTGATCTGCGCAAGCTGCGAGGTCATTTGCGAGTTGTCCATCGGGTTGAGCGGATCCTGGTTCTTCAACTGCGCCACGAGCAGTTGCATGAACGTGTTCTGCAGGTCGTTGCCGCTCGTGATGGCAAGCTGGTTGCCCGAGGTCGTGCTCGAGGCGCCGGTGGTGCTGGTGGTTGAGCTGACGGTCATGTTGGTGTCTCGCTAAGAATGGAGCCGCTTACTGGCCCAGGGTCAGAGCCTTGGAGGCCATCGTCTTGGTGGTGTTGGCGACTTCCACGTTGGCCTGGTACGAGCGCGACGCAGAAATCATGTTGACCATTTCGTCCACCACATCGACGTTCGGCATGGTCACGTAGCCGTCGGCATCGGCCAGCGGGTTGCCTGGCTGGTGCATGCGCTTCATGGGGGTGACGGTGTCTTCCACCACGCGGTCGACCGACACGCCGGTGGCGTAGTCGTCAGACTCCTGCGCGGGCGAGAACACCACCTGCTTGGCGCGGTATGCCTTGCCGTCCGGGCCCGTCACGCTTTCTGCGTTGGCCAGGTTGGAGGCGACCACGTTCATGCGCTTGGACTGCGCGGTGAGCGCGCTGCCAGCTACATCCATCACCTTGAATAGCGACATGTTGATTCCGATGTCTTCAAACACTGTTGCCGGCATTGCTGCCGAACCGATCCGGTTGTTCTGTATGGCGGCTTGCTCCGGACCGATCTTTCCCGGCCCGGAGCGCCACACAGTTCCCGCCCCTCTTTCGCCGCGCGTGATTGCAGCGCGGTCGTCTTAATGCCTGTCTGCTGCTCTTGCTGCTCTTGCTACGTCGCGCTAGCTGTTCTGAATCGCCGCCAGCATCGACTTGATCTTCTGCGTCACGATGCTCAGATCGGCCTCGTAGCGCACGGTGTTATCGGCAAAGCGCATGCGCTCGCCATCCATGTCGACCGTGTTGCCATCGATGGACGGCTGCTGCGACGTGCGGTATTGCACTTCGCCCTGCAGCGCCTTGGTCTGCTGCGACAGCGACGCTTGCATCAGCGACACATCGCCGGCCGGTGCGCCATCCACTGTCAGATGGCCTGAGGCCGTTGCCGCCATCGGCAGGCTGTTACCGCTTTGCTGGCCGACCGCCTTCTGCAGCGCCGACTGAAAATCGAAGTCGCGCGCCTTGTAGTTGGGCGTATCGGCGTTGGCGATGTTCGAGGCCAGAATCTGGTGGCGCTGCGAGCGCAGGTGCAGCGCCTGCTCCTGAAAACCGAACAACTGATCCAGCTTGTCGACCATGTCTGTCATTCCTTGCGCGTGGCGCCCTGGTTACTGCTGCCACCCGCCTGGGTTGCGTTCTGTATTGCGTTTGCGTGTTGCACGTTCCCTTCGGCCGGAGAACTCGGCATCAGCGGCCCCTTCAAAACCGCCGATGCCGTCTCCAAAACCGCTGAACCGCTTGTCATGCTGAGTTGCCGTCATGCAACCTCAGTGGAAAAGACCTGTCTGCGATTCCGATATCTGGCCGAAGAATGGGCAACCTAGCCGTCTACCGGGGCAGGCTGTACGGCCAGGAACCGCACAACGCCAGGGACTTCACCACGTTGCAAAGTCTAGGGGCCGGTGTGCAAGACCATTCGTCCGAATAAGGGGGGGATTGGCCGACATTTCCGCATTTGGCGTTCGCGCACGCGTGGCTAAACTTCACCGGACTTTTGATGAAGGGGCTCTCCATGTCCACGCGGTTTGCACGCAGCGCGCACCACCAGAACCGACCTGCCGCCACGGCCATGCCGCTGGCTGGGCGCAAGCGCCAGCTGTTGTTGATCCTGGCGCTGGGCCTGCTGGCGAGCATCGCGCACCCGATCCTGGCGCACGCACAGGGCATGGTGCGCGTCGGCTATCCGCCGGCCCAAGCCGTGCAACAGCCCGCGCAGCCCACCACCATCCAGGGCCCGAACGCCATCCAGATGCAGATTCAGCAGCAACTGCAGTCGCAACTGGACATCCTGGGCGGCACGAATGAGACGGGAGCGCCACGTGCGTCAGTAGAAGTTGGCCCCGTGGATGCACGCGTGGCCAACCAGCCCTGCGACCAGATCGACCTGATGCTACCGGCGGCCAACCGTCTGCGCGGCCGTATACAAGTGGGCGTGCGCTGCCGCTCGCCGCACGCCTGGGCGGCCTGGGTGCCGGCCACGATTCAGATTACGGGGACGTATTACGTCGCCTCGCACCAGCTCCCGCCGGGCAAGACGCTTGATATGGGGGATCTGGAAGCCCGCACGGGCGATCTTTCGATGCTGCCGGCCTCGGTCGTGCAACAGCCGGCCGATGTAGTGGGGCGTGTACTGCTCACAAGCGTGGCCGCCAACCAGCCGCTGCGCGCCGAAAGCCTGCGCCTGCCGGTTGCCGTGCAAGCCGGCCAGACTGTCAAGCTCATCGCCGAGGGCGGCGGCTTCCAGGTCAGCAGCGACGGCCGAGCCATGAACCAGGCTGCCGTGGGCCAAGTGGCGCAGGTGCGCACTGCCAACGGCAATGTCGTCTCCGGTATCGCGCAGTCCGCTGGCGTCGTGGCGATCCAGTTTTGATACCAAATTGATAGCGATAGATCACTTTCACACTGTGATGCGTTATCGTTACCCGCCGCTAAAGTTTGGGCCGGGGTTGGCCGATATGGGTGTTAGGATGAACGCGCTCTTCGGAGACACCCGTGAAAATCAACCATATCGTGAACAACACGCCGGCCGTTGCGCCGACCAAGGACGCTGCGTCCGGGTCGACGCGCGCGACCGGCTCGTCCCCGGCCGCTACGACGGCTTCGGGCACTACGCGCCACACCGGCGATGCGCCGTCGCTGTCGGTCCAACAAGTCTCGCGCCAAGTGGGCAGCGGCGACTTCGACGCCGCGCGCGTCGAGCAGATCCGCAGTGCCATTCAGAACGGCACGCTCAAGATGGACGCCGGCAAGATCGCCGATGCGGCGCTTTCCGACGCGCAATCGCTGCTCTCCACGCGATCCAAGAAGGTCTGACGGGGCATTCCCGTCGTCCGTCCCCTGCATTTTCTGACGCCGCCGGTCCGAGAGTTTTCGACTCCGGACTGATCGCGGCGGGGCGGCGTGCCGGCCGGCGGCTGCCCAAGCTCCCAAGCCGAAGGTTCAGGGCCTATTCCCGTATGAAACGTGTGCGCGCAATGGCGATACGGGCTGTAGGGCTAGGCGCGGCCGGCGCCGCTTGGCCAGCCAAGCAAGTCGGTCGCAACGACGCCATGCGGCCCGTATCGTCATTGCCCTCCGGGTTGGCCCAAGCGGGGGCCATCTGCTTTGTCGGCGCGTCTTGCAAAGGGAACCACCCTTTGCGGCGACGCCCTTCGCGCATCTGGCTCCCGCTTGGGCCAACGCGCGCACGTTTCATACGGGAATAGGCCCTACCATGGACAACACACTGCTGATCCGCACCCTTGCCGACGAGCAGGAACTGCTGCGCGCAGCCACCCTCACCCTGGATGCCGAAGCGCAGGCGTTGCGCGATGGCGACATGGTCGAGCTTGAGCGCATCACCCAGACCAAGCAGAAACAGCTCGCCGCCCTTGGCGAGGCCGACCGCGACCGCCGCCTGTGGTGGGCTCAGCACGGCGGCGCCGATCCGTACGGGCTGGTCAAATACCTGCGTACCGATGAAACCGCCAGCCGCCTGTTCGACGAGAACCTGGCCCTGGCCCGCCTGCTGCGCCAGCGCAACATCGACAACGGCACCCTGATCGACCTGCGCCTGCGCGCCACGCAGAACGCGCTGTCCGTCCTGCATGCTGCCAACAACGGCGGCGGCACACCCTATGGCCGCGACGGCAAGCAACCGCTGTCGATGCCACGCTTCTCGGTCGTCGCACAATAAGCCACCACAACACGTTTTTTGGGTACAAAAGCCACGCTTTACGCTCACGTCAATGGGCGTGAAGTGGGGCTAGCTGCTGCTGCCTGATCCTGCTATCTATAGGGGGGTCTAGCACACCACCGATCGGGGTAAACAAAAAGGTTTACATCCCATTGATGGGTGCAACAAGCATGCTGGGGATTTATTCTGCGATTTTGGCGGAGTTAATCCTCCGCGCCTGGCGACATAAACAAGAAAAACCGGAAGGAATTTGCGCCTGAAATGGCGTGCCAAGGTTTCGGCCCGGCGGCACCGCATTGCGGTGACTGCCGGTTGAACGGGGAAATATACCGAGACCGCACGCCAGAAGCATTTCCACAAGCACGGCCATATTGATTTTGGACCTGCTGGGTTCAAATAGACGCGGCAACAAGCTGATTCCGGAAATGGGCAAACAAACCATAACCAGACAGGCGGCGCAGTGAAATCAATCGTAGTGGAGGCACACCCTTTGGTGCGTGCCGGCGCGACCCATGTGTTGCAATCCTTGCCGGCCATCACAGAAGTGGTCAGCGTCGAGCCGGACGAAGCCCTCTTTGAAAATCTCGCGGCGCATGCGGACGCCGAACTGGCCCTGATCGGCTTGCCCTTACCCGGCATCGACGATCTGCCAGCCCTCTCCCGGCTGTTGCAACAGCCGCATCCCCGGCATGTCGCCGTATTGGGCGAAACCGATTCCGCTGCGCACGTGCGGACGCTGATGCAATTGAATGTCTCGGCCTATCTGCTGAAAAGCTATTCCGGCAAATTGATTGCAGCGGCATTGGAATTGGTGCTCGCCGGCGGCCGTTATGTGCCGGCGTCGATCGTGCTGACACGGCCTGAAGCCATTGCGGCAGGTTCTGCCAACGGTAATGACGATGGCGCATTGCTCGGTCTGACGCAGCGTCAATATGAGATTCTCGTCTTGCTCTCGCGCGGGCATCCGGTCAAAACCATCAGCCGCATGCTGAGTATTTCCGAGGCGACAACCAAGGCGCATATCAACGCGCTGTATCGCCGGCTGGAAGTGCGCAGCCGTACCGAGGCCGTCTTCGTTGCCACGCAACGCGGCGCCATGCTGCTGAATCAGTCGAACATTGGGACCGAGGCCTCAGCGCCGTCCTCCCCGCCGTTGCGTCTGGCGCGCACGGGCTGACGCCGCCGCCCTTTCGGCTTTTCCGCATAACAAAAAACGGCGCCCGGAATCCGGACGCCGTTGTAAATGCCCGCCCGCGGTGTCGAGACGTGGGCGGTGACAAGGAAAAGCAGAACGCGAAAGGCTTAGAACTTTGCGCGGATGCCTACACCGAAGGTGTCGGCCGTCGACAGGTCCGACACCTTGTCGCGGAAGTACGCCGCATACACATCGGTGCGCTTGGACAGCGAATAGTCGTAACCGACCGCCCAGGTGTTGCGTTTCACATCAGCCGCACCCGAGGTCTTCGTGTAGGCATACGATGCCAGCACGGCGCCCGGGCCCACCGGAATCGACACGCCCAGTTGGCCGCCGTTGCTCTTCGCGTCGCCGGTGCTGATCGTGTTCTTGATGTACTGGTATTGGCCGTACAGCTTGACCACGCCAAAGTCATACGTGGCACCCAGTTGCCCCGCCGTCTGGCGCGCGAACCCGGCCACCAGGCTGTTCAGGTCGCCAGGGGCGCCGTCGTAACGCACCTGCTGGAACGCCGCCGTGGCTGCAAAATTGCCGCGGAAGTACAGCAGGCTGCCGCCCCACTTGTTCTGGCCGTTGTGGCCGGCTTGCTCACCCGCGCCGTAGATCAGGTTAGCCGTCAGGCCGCCCATGTCCGGCGTGGAATACATGATCGAGTTGTCCCAGCCCGAATCCCCCACCAGGCCCGAGATACCTGCGGCGCCCGTACGGCCGTTGCCGAGGTAGGTGTGGAACACCATCGGCGAGAACGTGTACGAATCGATGAACGGGTTAAACAGGATCGTCGAAACGAAGTACGGCGGGGTGTTACGACCGAGTTTGATCGAGCCCCAGCTGTTCGACTGCAGACCGACAAACGAATTACGTGCGAAGAAGTGGTCGCCATCAAAGCGGCCGGACTTGCCCGTATCGGGGCGGAAGAACGCTTCCAGCGTGAAGATCGCCTTCAGGCCGTTGCCCAGATCTTCGCTGCCCTTCATGCCCCAGTACGACGTCGACATGCCGCCCGAGTTGACACCCCAGGCGCGGTCCTGGCCCAGGTTCTTGGTGGCGCCCGCCCAGGCATCCACCTGGCCATACAGCGTCACAGACGACTGGGCCTGCGCCGCACCTGCGGTCAGGCCTGCGGCGGCAGCCAGCACGGCCAGCGAAAAACGTCGCTTGAGTTGCATTATTGATTTCTCCCTCTTGTGGTTCCGGTGTGTTGAATCGACTGAATCAGCATTGGGGCGGCAGGTGGCTCAACCCGCCGCCGCTGAGATGGGCGCCATGAATGCAACTGCCGTGCCAATACGCTGTCGGCAAAGCGTCGCTTCACAAATAAATATGTTTTCTGGGGAAGGGGCGCAGACTAGCTTGAATACTTTAGGCGGACAAGTCCCCGTCGCGGGGTGTGTGGCGCCGTTTCTGCACCGGTCTGGCGCAGTGCGCTTTCAGTCGTTTTGGAGCACGCGGATGTCGACTTCGCGCGTGTAGCGCTCGGGGGAAAAATCGCAGTACGTGAGGGAGATCGGCACATCAGCCACGCTGTAGCCGATACGACGCACACGGACCAGCGGCACGCCGGCCTCCACGCCGAGCTGCGCGGCCTGGTGAGCATCGGCCACACAGGCCAGCGGAGCCTCGCGAGAGCGCGCAATGGTCAGGTTGGCGCGCTGAAAGACTTGCACAAACAGTCGATCTTCAAAGTCGCGCGCCTCGAGCATCGCCGCAAGCCGGGACGTGAGCCACGTACGCAGCAGCATGATGGGCTGCCCGTCCACCTGGGCGCGGCGCTCGACAAACGCCACCTGCGCGCCCACCGCCAAGTCAAGCGCGGCAGCCACGGTCTCGTCGGCCGCCTCCAGTTGAAATGCACTGACCGTATAGACGGCGCCCGGGACGTATTCCAGCGCGGCGTCGGACTGGCCCGGCGCGTACAGCACCGGCCGATGCGGCCCCACGCGATCGAGCACGACGCTGCGCTGCCCGCGCGAGCGCTTGAGCAGCCCGCGCGCCGCCAGCTCATTCAGCGTGCGGCGCGCCGTCAAACGGGAGACGCCGTAGCGCTGGGCGACTTCGTTCTCGCTGGGCGCGATGCTGCCGGCCGGCAAGGTTCCGTGCAGGATGTCGAGCCGAATGCGGTCGGCCAGTTCAAGGTATTTGGGCAGGCGGGGCGTCATGCCGTCGTTATACAGGAACGATCATCGCGCGCAGCAATGCAAATGGCCCACCGGGCAGGTGGGCCATTTGCATTGCACGCTTGCGCGCGCCAGGCAGGCCTGGCAGATCAGGCGATCAGGAATTTATCGCGGTTCTTGCCGATCCAGGCCGGAGCACGGCCGCGGCCGGACCACGTTGCACCCGTCTTCGGGTCACGATACTTGGCCGGCACCGGCGCCTTCGCACCAGCACGGCGGCCGCGACGCTGAGCCAAGCCCAGGTCTTCAGCCGTCAGGCCATATTCAGCAACCGTCTGGCGCACTTGCTGGATAACCGCTTCCAGTTCCTTGGCGCGCGCAGTTTCGATCTGCTCTTCCAGTTTGGCCTTTTGTGCAATCAATTCCTTGTATGACGCCATATGCGCTCCCAATAAATTCTGGTGTGAAGTCTGGTGTGGATCAGATATTAGATCAATTGTATTCATAACTGAAATCAAATTTCAACGTTTTTGAGCGTGCCCCTTCAAACGGCTCCACTCAGCAAGGAATCAACTCGTGGCACACCGGATGCTCAGTTTCAACCGGAAAACCGGATTGACGCATCGGATTAGCGTACGCGATCATGCAAAGCCGCAAGCTGGTATCGCGCTGCATTTCAGTGCCACCACCATAGCAAGCGCAGCCGGGTCCCGCAATTCCGGCTTTTGCCGCAAGCAGCAATCCGCAGCAGCACAGCAAACGCAATATCAACTCATACGCAGGCCGCAGCGTGCGCGTCTGCCATGCAACGCGATTGGATCCGCCATGGCATGCCCATTCGGCTGTCAGTAAATCGATTCAAAGCACCACCCTCATGGTTGCAGTTGGACGAGACAACAATGAATACGCCCTTGCCGCGTCGTTTTTACTATCTGCCTTTGTTTGTTGGCGTACTGGCAGGCATCCTCTTTGCCGCCGCGACCTTTTTCTTTCCCGAACGTTCAGTCGAACGGATCAGTGCTTATTTCATCCTGACAATGGGAACATGCGTTTTGATGTGTGCAATCGGGTTGGCACTGACGCATTCCTGGATCGATCAGCATTTCGGCACGCCGGAACGTAGAAATGGCGTGGAGACTGAAATAGCACCAGCGCCCTCAGCCCAGCCGCAGCAAGCCGTTTTGAAACCCGCAACCCATAAGAACAACAGCGGGGCCGACAAAGCGAATCCGGAATGTGTTGTATCGACCACAAACTAGACTTTGCGCCGCGCACGAGTTTTGCGCATCATGAACAGCACTGCCCCCGACTTCCGGTAGACGGCGCGTTCTTATTGCGCGCCTCCGAAGTCCACGCTTAATGAGAGAGGACGGGCGATACCTCAGGTTGGAGCGCGGGATGCCAGACGAAATTTCCTACCCGTTGTCGGCGCAGAGCCTTCCGGTTCCGCTCTATGTGGTGCTCGAAGGCCGCATCGTCTTTGCCAATGCGGCGGGCGTCTGCATGGTGCGGGCGCTATCGGCCGATCAACTGCTCGGCGAGCCCTTCTCGCGCTTCTTCCAGGACGTGCCCACGTGGCTGGAGACGCATACCGGCGAAGACGCCGATGTAAGCCAGCCCGATGCTGGGGCCATATCGCCAGCACAACTCGTCTCAGCCCTTTCCGCAGGCGATTCCAACGAGGTGGTCAGCGTTCGGCTGACGGTCACGCCGACCCGCTTTGACGGGCTGCCCGCGCAGCAGGTTGTCGTGCACGGATTGCCGCTGCCGCTCGATGCGCAACTGCCGGGCAAGGCCGGCGAACGCGTGCTGAGCGCCGAGGCCATTGGTGCAGCGCTGCCGCATGAGCATCTCGATCATCTGCTTTCCACGCTGCCGTCCGCCGCCTCGCTGGGCGAGCGGTTGCATGCCGCGCTGCGGGCGCTGGAAGCGGCCTTGCCCTCGGCGCTGTGCGTGGTGGTGCGCGTCGTCTCCGGGCGCGCGAGGCTCTATGGCACGCAGCGCGCCCGGGCCAAGTTGGCATTGCGCGACGATCACGCGCCGCACCTGCCCACCGCAGCACAGGGTGAGTTCGATATCGAACTGGCCCGCATCGCACCGCTGCTCAATGAGCTGGCGCCCATCGAACTGATTCGCGAAACCAATGCGCCCGCAGCTTTGCGCGAAGCGGTCGTCCGCGTGTTGGATACCGCGCAGCCGACATGGCTGTGCCGCATCCCGGCCCAGCATGGCGGCATGGCCGTCGCCGATGATCTGCTCTGCCTCTTCTTCCCAACAGCCAACCCGCCCGACGACTCAACGTTGCGCGTGGAGTGCGGCCGCTACATCGCCGCGTTGGTCAAGCTGCTGCGCCTGGAGAATGAATATCGCCAGGCCCGCGAGCTGCGCGATCAGTACCGGCTGGTCGTCAATCATTTGAGCGAGGGCGTGCTGACGCTGTCCACCGATGGCCGCGTGCTGTCGTACAACCGCAGCGCGGCCGAGATCCTGCGCATGTCGGGCGCGTCATGGAAAGGCCGCCCCCGTGTGGCACTGAACGACATGATGCTGGGCGAAGACGGCGCCATCCTGCCGCGCGCCGCATGGCCCTCCACGCTGGCCGCCCGCACGGGGCGCGCGATCAGCAACGTCGTTGTGGGCGTGCCGGCCGGCAATGGGCAGATCGTGTGGCTACGTGAATCGGTGCTGCCGATGTTCTCACCGGACAGCGCCTCCCCCCACGCGGTGCTGGTCATCTTTACCGACATCACGGCTGAACGCTCCGCTTACGAGCAACTTCGTCTGCTGGAGACCAAAGATTCGCTCACAGGCCTGCCCAATCGGGCGGCGTTCATCGAGCGGCTCGATGCGCGGCTGACGCTGCCGTCCACGGGCGAATCCGCGTTGCTGTATATCGGGCTCGACCACTTCAAAACCGTGAACGAGGCGATGGGGCACCACGTGGGCAACCAGGTGCTCAACATGGCGGCGCAGCGCATCCGCAGCCAGGCGGGCCAGCGCGCCTTGCTGGCACGCCTGGGGGGCGATCAGTTCTGCGTGGCCATCGATGATCCGAGCGCCGCCGACACACTCGCGAAACAGGTGCTCGACGCGCTGGCCCGGCCCTTTACCGGCGGCGAGCGCGAGGTGCATCTGTCAGCCAGCATTGGCGTAGCGGCCTACCCGGAAGATGGCGCCGATGCGGCTTCGCTGGTCAGCCATGCTGAAGCCGCCATGTACCGCGCCAAAGAAAACGGCCGCAACCGCATCACCCGGTATTCGCGCACGCTGGAAACACAGATGCTGCGCCGCTTCACACTCAACGAGCGCATGCGGCGTGCGCTCGGGCGCGGTCAGGTGCGGCTGGTGTATCAGCCCAAGTACGCGCTGGACTCTGGCGAACTGGTGGCGGTCGAGGCGCTGATGCGGTGGTCCGACCCCGAACTGGGCGCGGTGTCGCCCACCGAGTTCATCGACGTGGCGGAAGAGTCGGGCTACATCCTCGAACTTGGCCGCTGGGCGCTCATGCAAGCCTGTGCGCAGGGCGAGGCATGGGCGCGCAAATTCGGCTTCACGGGGCGTATGGCGGTGAATGTGTCCGCACGGCAGTGCGATGCCGGCGTGATCGAGCGCGACGTCGACGAGGCCCTCAAGGCCTCGGGCATGGCGCCGGGCCGGCTGGAGCTTGAATTGACGGAAAGCGTGCTGCTGGCCGACCGACAATCGACGCAGCGTTTGCTGATGAGCCTGGCCGCGCGGGGCGTGCGCATCTCGCTCGATGATTTCGGCATCGGGTTCTCGTCGCTGTCGTATCTGCGCAGCTTGCCGATCCACAACATCAAGATCGATCGATCGTTCATCAGCGGCGTACCCGGGGTGGCCGACTGCGTGGCACTCACCAAGACCATCATCGCGATGGCCCGCGCACTGAACATGACGGTCACGGCCGAGGGGGTGGAGACCCCAGAGCAATCGGCTTTCTTGTCTGCACATGCATGCGACGAGGTGCAAGGTTTCCTGTTTGGGCGGCCACTGGAAGTGTCGGCGCTGGAAGATTTGCTGCGCAGTCGAAGCCGCGCACAGGCATAAAAAAACGGACCCAAAGGTTTAACCTCGGGTCCGTTTCTTTTAGGTCGACGCTAGGGTCGAATCGAAATCAACGCGTCGATACGTTGCCCACCAGGCCGCCCAATGCGGCGCCGCCCAGCGTGGCACCCGGACCACCAATCAAAGCAGCGCCGGCCAACCCGCCCACACCCGCGCCAATAGCGGTATTGCGTTGACGTGCCGTCATGTCGGCACAGCCGGTTGCAGTCAGCAGCGTGGCACCGGCCAGCAGAATCGTCAGTACCCGAACCATGTTCTTCTCCTTGAATGCGTCGGTCGCGATCAAGCCATCGCGTAACGAAAGTCTGGGCAACGGGCGTTCGACTTGCTGTTTCAAGTTGTAATCAATCGTTGCAATGTGCTGGCCATCCTCGCCGACAAGTCCGTGCCACATTCGCGAGCAGCGCCGATCCAAACCCGTCGCCACGCGGGTCGGATGGTGTTTCCCACAGACTTATCCACATGTTCTGTGCATAACCCGCCTCGCCCGCCGAGACCCAAGTCACAAAAGGGCTTGACGGGTTTCGGCAAACGTGCAGATCACATAAAACGTGTGCGTGCAGGGCAAGTTATCCACATCGGCGCGGGCTGTTACATCGTGCAACAAACCCTTGTGCGTCAAGCGCTTGCGCGAGGTTCTGCAAGCGGTGTGCGCATTGCTGTGGACAAGTTGCATCGCCCTCAAAAACGGCTGAAGTGCTCGCTCAGTTCGAACCCCCGGGGCGCCAGGACTACACGCGCAATATCCGGCTGCTTCGATCATGCTGGTGAGACTGACGCTTCGACTTCTCGCGGGCGCCGTGCGCAGTCCAACGCTGCTGCGCAGGCGTCGTCCGGCGGTGTCTCTAGAAACGGCCGCAACAATGCCGATATCTGGTCGCGTGCCTTGTGAATCGCGTGCGTCATAAGGTGCCGGTCATTGAATTGCCTGGCGTTGTGCAGAAACTGGAATGAAGGCCAATACGTCGCCACGATGACCGCACAGCGGCAAGCAGTTTCCAGTTGAGCCAGGCGCGGCCCGCCCTGATGCTCAGATCGATCTACGCAGAGCGCGGTGCTCAGAGCATGCACGCTTTGGTCGACCAGTTCCTTGAACCCTTGCTCAAGCGTCCGGCTTGATGCAATCAGCCCATTCATGTCCCGGTAAAGAAACCGGTATTCCCAGACGCACTCGAGCACCTTGAGAAGGCGTTCGGATAGGCGCTCGCCCGACAGGGCGCCGCCCGGACGACCACGGAGTTGGGCCTGCATGTCGCGTTTGAAGCAGTCGAAGAGGTGCATCACGACCGCTTCCTTGCCGCGAAAGTAGTAGTAGAAATGGCCGGGGCTCATGTCGAGCCCCGCACAGAGGCCGGTTGTCGTGACGCCCGCCACGCCGACCTCGTTAAAGGCCTTCAGGGCGTAAGCCACGATCCGCTCGCGTGTCTGGCTTGCTTGGTCGTCGGAGATCAGTGCGCCGTGTGGCGGTTTCGGTGTGATACGCCTCATGCTTGGTCATCCAAGCGGCGGCGCGTCGGCACGTGCGACGCTTGACCCGCTTGCTACCCGCGCGCGGGCAAAATCGGCAAGCGTGCGCAGTGCCTCAACTGCGGAGCGTAGATAAAACGATTGAAGGTGGAAGACATGCCAGCGCGCAGCGTGCACCTCAATGCGGCACGGCACGCCGCAGCTCGTAGCGTGCTCTGCCAGCCGGGTGGCATCCGATCGCAACACTTCGTGTTCGCCAACCTGGATCAACATGGGCGGCAGTCCACGTAAGTCGACCTCGAGCGGCGTGTGCTCAGCAGCTCCGGCCGGTGCCTGGTACCAGCGCAATCCTTGCTCAAGCCAGCCGCGGCGGATCATCGGATCGTGGGTCCGCTCAGACACCAGCGTGTCGCCGCTCAACGTGGCATCGGTCACGGGTGAGATCAGCAGCAGGCCTGCAGGAGCAGCATCGCCGCGCTCCCGCAATGCAAGCGCCAGTGCCAGAGCCAGTGCGCCACCGGCGGAATCACCCGCGACGACGATCTTCTCTGCCGCATAGCCCTGGCTGCGCAGCGCGTCGTAGCACGCCAATGCATCGTGCAGCGCGGCAGGGTAAGGGTGCTCGGGCGCAAGCCGGTAGTTGGGCACGCAGACCGGCATGCCAGATTCGACCGCGAGGCGCGTCGTGATGCTGCGGTGCGTGCCTGGGCCTCCGAGGCAGAAGGCACCTCCATGCAGGTAGAGCATGGCGCCGTCGGTCTCGCCGCGCTTGGGCGCAACAACTTCCACCGGCACGTCGCCGACCAAGTTCCGGTAGCGGATCACTCCGATCACGCCCGGCATGAGCGGAGCCAGCACGCGCACGACGCTGCGCTGAACAGCGACAGTGAAAGGCGGCCCGATGAGCGAGCGAAAACCGATGCGCAGGAAGTTACGTAGGAACCATGCATTGGCCGCTTCCCACCACCCTTGCGGTTCGGCCACAGCAACGCCGGCGGTCAAGCCCACCGGTCCTGACAGCGCTCGCGTCAAGCGGTATGCCTGCAGGCTCGAAAACCGGGTCAGCCAGCGGTAGGTCAACGTAAAGCCGGGCCAATTGGTGCTGTTGTGGCCGCTTGCATCCACGTACCAGCTCCTGCACCCGCTCCAGACGGATTTGGTCAGGCGCTGCCGAATGTGTGCATTGAAACGCCGGTAGCGTCGCACATCCGTTTCGATATTGGTCGTATGGGTTGCTGTCATCGCTTTGCAGCAGCGGATGACGTGGGCGATCTGGCTCTCCAGCATGTAGACGATGGAGTTATGCCCAAGATTCGTGTTCGGACCGTACAACATGAAGAAGTTGGGGAAGCCCGGCACGGTCAAGCCAAGGTATGCCTCTGCCCCGCGTCGCCAGGCATCGTTCAGGTCCAGACCCGCGCGCCCGGTGATCCGCATGGGCGAGAGGAATTCAGTGGCGGCAAAGCCTGTGCCGTAGATGATGGCGTCGACCTGATGGTGCGTGCCGTCAACGGTTTCGATGCCGTTTGGAGTCACCCTGCGGATGCCTTCGGTCACCAGGTGAACGTTGGGCTTGCTCATGGCCGCGAGATATTCGCTTGAGAGCAGGATGCGCTTGCAGCCGATCGGATAGTCGGGCTTGAGCTTGGCGCGCAGCGCGACGTCGGGAACCTGTTTTGAGAGCAGCCGCCGGAAGGGCACGCCCACCGCCAGTTGCATGAGCCCCTTGAAGCGCGTGAACGCCAGCGCGCGAGACTCATAGCGCGTGTAGATCATCGCACGGTGCAGCTTCATCGCCCATGGCAGTGCCCGGAACACTGCCTTCTCCCAAGGCCGATAGGCGCGATCGGGGCGAGGCATGATGTAGGCCGGCGAGCGCTGGAAGACCGTGAGTTGCTGCACCGTATCGGCAATGGCCGGCACGAACTGGATGGCCGATGCGCCCGTTCCCACCACCGCCACGCGCTTGCCTGAGAGTGCATAGCCGTGATCCCAGTGCGCGGAGTGGAAGGTGTGCCCCTTGAAGGTCTCCATGCCCGGCAATTGCGGGAAGGCGGGGCGGCTCAACTGCCCAGTGCCGCTGATGAGCAGCGTGGCGCTGAGCGTTGTCCCATCCTGCAGCGTGACCTGCCAGACCGAGTGCTGTTCGTCATACTGCGCACGCGCGACTTCCGCGCCGAATCTGATGTGCGGCTCGACGGCGTATTTGCGCGCGCAATGCTGCAGGTACGCGTGGATTTCCGCCTGGGGCGCAAAGATGCGCGACCAGTTCGGGTTGGGCTCGAAAGAGAAGGAATACAGGTGTGAGGGCACGTCGCACGCCGCCCCCGGATAACTGTTGTCGCGCCAGACGCCGCCAACGTCATGTGCCCGCTCCAGGATGACGAAGTCGTGCAGCCCTGCCTGCTTGAACGCCACGGCCATGCCAATGCCGGCAAAGCCCGATCCGATGATGATGGCTGCGTGCGGTGTTACCGCGTCGGAAGAGCGGTTGGGGTTAGCTGAAAGCATGGCTGGTTTCCTTCAAGGCATCGAATTGGGACTGCGTGGGCACGGAGACCGCTTCCGGTGGCGCCGACTGAACCCGGCTGCGGCCCCGCATCAGGTCGACCGCCTTCTCGGCAATCATGATCGTCGGCGCGTTGGTGTTGCCGCCGATGAGCGTCGGCATGATGGAGGCATCAACGATGCGTAGACCCTCCAGACCGCGCACGCGCAGCTGAGGGTCGACGACGGCGTGCGGGTCGTTGCCCATCCGGCATGTGCCGACCGGGTGGTAGACGGTGTCGGTGCGCTGCCGCAGGACCTCGCGAATCTCGTCGTCGGTGTTCACGTTGGCGGTGAATACATCCTTCGTGATCCATTCGGCCAGCGCGGGTGCCTGCATCAGCCTGCGTGTGAGCTTGAAGCCCGCCACCATGTCTTCCAGATCCTGCGGGGCCTGGAAGAACGCGGGGTCGATCAGCGGTGCGTCCTGGGGGTTGTTGCTCTGCAGGGTGACGGAACCGCGGCTGCGCGGGCGCAGCAGGCAGACATGGCAAGACAGCCCATGGCCCAGATGAAACGACCGCGCATGGTCGTCCACCAGCGCGACGACAAAATGGAGCTGGATATCGGGCATCACGAGCCCGGCGCGGGTCTTGAGAAAGCCGCCGCCTTCGGCAAAGTTTGACGTGAGCGCGCCTCGTCGCTCCTGGCGGAAACGTCGGATCTCTTTCAGCATGCGCAGGCCGCCACCGATCGACACACCCATCGTGTCGAGGCTGCGCGCCCGGTAGCCGAAGATGAAATCCGGATGGTCTTGCAAGTTCTTGCCCACCCCCGGCAGATGCGCGCGCGTCTGAATGCCGAAGCGATCCAGTTCATCAGAAGGGCCGACGCCGGAGAGCATCAGCAACTGGGGTGTCTGGAATGCACCGGCCGCCAGCACCACTTCGCGGCGCGCCCGCACCGTATGAAGCTGGCCACCTTGCAGCATTTCAACGCCCACGGCCCGGTTGCCCTCGAACAGGATGCGCTGGACTTGCGCATGCGTCTTGACGCTCAGGTTGTCCCGCCGCCCAATGTGCGGCAGCAGGTAGGCGCGTGCTGCGCTCCACCGCTCACCGTGCTTTTGCGTCACCTGGTAAATGCCAACGCCTTCCTGTTCTGCACCGTTGAAGTCATCCGTCAGGGGCAGCCCCGTTTGGCGTGCGGCTTCCAGGTAGCGTGCCTGGAAGGGGTTGTCAGAGCGCAGGTCGCTGACCCAAAGCGGGCCGTCCCGGCCATGCCATGCGTTGTCGAGCCGCTCGTTGTGCTCGCTGAGCCGAAAATACGGCAGCACGTCTTCATATGACCAACCGACATTGCCGCGTGCGGCCCAGTCGTCGTAGTCATTGCGATGCCCGCGTATGTAGACCATCGCGTTGATCGCCGATGAGCCACCCAGTGCCTTGCCTCGCGGTTGGTATCCCCTGCGCCCGCCGAGTCCGGGCTGGGGCACGGTTTCGAATGCCCAGTTATTGAGCTTGGTCGGCAGCATCGCGACGGCGCCGGTCGGGATATTGACGACAGGTTCTCTGCCGCCACCGCCCGCCTCCAAAACGCAGACCGTCACCTGCGAGTCTTCAGTAAGTCGCCCTGCCACGACGCTGCCGGCGGACCCACCGCCCACAATGACGTAGTCGAAGATGTTGCCCATGTTGTTGTCTCCACAATGTTTTTTGAGCCAAGCGCTGGGAACCGCCAGCCGCTTGACAAGCCGACGTGCGAGGCTGGCGCTGCGGGCTCGGGAAGCTCTGTGTCTTGTCAGGAGTGTGCGGTGCAACACCACCGGGGCGGCATATCGGATGGGCTTGATGTTGCTTCCGGCATGGGAAAACACCAATGGTGCGCGGGGACAACTGTTTTAGTATTTGGGCCAAATGACACGTCCCAAGGGTTTCTCCGTATGCGTTTCTGGGAGTTCACTCGGAGTCCGGCCAGCGCGCGCTTGCTGGTCGATTTCGGGCAGGAGCGCGGGCTTTCGCCGGCAAAGCTGCTGGCCGGCACGCAGCTGTCGCTGGCCCAACTGTCCGACCCGAATATGGAAGTAATGGCGGCGCAAGAGCTGCGCGTGGTCAGCAACCTGCTGCGCCTGTTGAAGCATCCGCCGGGGCTCGGATTGGAGCTGGGGCTGCGCTACCACTTTTCAGCGTATGGGGTGTGGGGCTACGGCCTGATCAGCAGCGCCACGGCGGGCGATGCCATGGCGTTGGCTTTACGTTTCCTGCCGCTCACCTACGCATTTACGGTGATCACGTATCACGAAGAGGGCCATCTCGCCGTGCTGAGTTTTGGCGAGCCGGAACTCGCCGATGAGGTGAAGCGTTTTGTTGTGGAGCGCGACATGGCCGCCGCCGCGGTCTTGCTGCAGGAAATCGGGGGGGATGACTTCGCACTGTCTCGCTTTACGCTCAGAGCCGGCCCCCCACTCGCGCGCGGGCCTTCTCCGGTGCGCCGGACGCTCTTCGCAGCGGAGCCGGAATATTCAGCGCACGTCAACAGTCTTGCGTTCGACCGATCATTTCTGAGCCGACCACTGCCGCACGCCAACCCCATCACGGCTTCGATGTGCGAGCAGATGTGCAGCCGTCTCATTGAAGAGCGGCGCCTACGTGTGGGCACGGCGGCAATGATCCGCCATTACTTGAGCGCAGCGCCAGGCAACACGCTCTCTACGCTAAGCAGCATGGCGCGCCTGATGAACACCAGCGAACGCACGCTCAAGCGTCGGCTGCACGATGAAGGCACAACCTTCAGAGCGTTGCTGGCCGAATCACGCGGTGCGATGGCCGAGGCGCTGCTCAAGGAGGGTGAGCTTGCGCTCAGCGAGATCGCGGAGCGGCTTGGCTTCGCCGACTTGTCCACGTTCTCGCAAGCTTTCAAGCGCTGGTATGGCGTGGCGCCCAGTACGATGCGCCGCCAAGGCTTGTCTATCGACGACGAGACGGACCAAGTTTGACCCTACACCGGAATCAGTTCCTCACGGCATTTGCGAACTCGTCCGTCAAACAAGGTTGCGCGCCTACGCGAGGCGCGCCGGGGGCCTGGCGCTTGCGATAGTCATCCCCAGCAACGCCAGTGTGGCTGCGACACATGCCTGCGTCGATTGCCGACCCGTATCAACCGACAACGCCGGAGCCAGTGGCGGCTCATAGACATCGCTGATGCCGGTAAAGCTGGAGACCACTCCAGCGCGAGCACTCCTGTATAGCCCTTTCGGGTCACGCGCCTCGCACACGGACAGCGGCGTCGCGACGTGCACCTCATGAAAGCGCGACGCACCGACAATCTGTCGGGCACGCTCGCGGTCATCGCGGTAGGGCGAGATCAGGGCGGCAATTGCCCACGTGCCGGTGTTGTTGATCTGTGCACACCATTGCGCCACACGGCGCACGTTCTCGCTGCGATCGGCCCGGGAGAATCCAAGATCCGAGCAGAGCTGCTTACGCACGGCATCACCGTCCAGCACGCGGCACGGCACGCCTTGGGCTGCGAGCGATTCGGCCACGGCCAGGGCCACCGTGGTCTTGCCGGCGGCGCTGAGCCCCGTCAGCCAGAGCGTGGAGGGAATCGGTTGCATGTCGCGCTCCTTAGCGTGCTTTGCAGGCGGGTGCCAACGGCAGCAGCGCCGGCCATTGCCCGGCCCAATCGCCGCTGTGGTCCAGGCCCGGCACGATGTTGGCCTGCGCGCATCGACCACCGGTCGCCCGCACGAAACGCTGCGCCACGTCCGGTGGCACCACGGTGTCGTCTGCGCCGCTGAAATGCAGTTGCGGGACCATTGCCACACGCGACGCCGCATCGATCGGATTCAGCGATTCCGGCATCGCCGAGACATCGTGCAGGCGGTTGATGAACTCCGTATCGAGGTTCCCGGCCACGGTGCGGATGGATGCGATGTCCGCGCGCCGTGCAGCAACCAGCACAGCCACCGCCCCTCCACCTGAATAGCCGACGAGGTGAACGGGCTGGCCAGGCACCTTCGCTGCGAACCGGCTCACGGCCTCGTTCATGGATGCCACAACTTCCGGTGCGAAGCGCTTGCCGGTCCAGTACGGCGCGGCGCACAGCGGGTTCAACGCCATCGGGGTGAACTGGCAGGGCCGGGCGAGATACACGACGTTCGGTGCCGGGTCCGCTGCAGCCAGGGCAAGAGCAGTGGCCATACGCGGGGTCGGATCGGCCGATGGCTCCGTGCGGGAAATCCAGGCCAGGCCATCGCCCTCGATGTAGACGGTGAGCGGCCGGTCTGCGCGCGTGATCCGTGCGAAAGCGGTCAACACGAAGTGTTCCGTCTTCACTTGCTCACGATGCAGTTGGAACGGCGCCGCCAGCGCATCGGCGTGGGCATCGCGGTCCAGTGTCGTGCAGTCGGACAGCAGGGCGCAAAGCACAACCAGAAGCCCAGCGAACAGCGCCGTCAAAACCTTTGATGTGAGAGGCGACAGAGCTGTCATGCGCGTACGCCCGCGAGCTGTGTCAACTCCTGCGCCATGGCTCCCATGACGCTTCCCCAATCACCGCGAGACGGCTGGCGGAACAGGCGCACGCTCGGGTACCACGGCGTGTCGTTGCGTTCGAGCAGCCAGCGCCAGTCCGGCACGAACGGCAGCATCACCCATGCGGGACGACCGAGCGCGCCCGCCAGATGCACCGGCGATGAATCCACCGAGATCAGCAGATCGGCCACGGCGAGGATGGCGGCAGTGTCTTCAAAGTCCTGAATCTCGTCGCCAAGCGACACCATCGACATACCGGGCGGCGGCGATGCGGCCTGCTGTGCGGCTGGCCCTTTCTGGATGGCGAGGAACGTGACATCGGGCCGGCACAGCGGCGCGAGGTCCATCAGCTTCATCGAGCGATTCGCATCGTTGACGTGTGTGGGGCGCCCGGCCCAGACCAGCGCCACCAGCGGGCGCGGCAACCCGGCCAGGCGCGCCTGCCACTTGGCGACGCGTTGCCGGTCCGCCGACAGATACGGAGTGACGCCAGGCAAATCAGACAGCTTCAGGCCCATCACCATCGGCAGGCTCATCAGCTCGCAATGCACGTCGAATGCAGGCGGCAATTGGCCGCGCACCGTCAGTGCATCAAAGCCTTGGTAACGGCTGGCCAGCGATGCGCTTTCCGCGTTCACCTCCAGGATGACGCGTGCGCCGCTGCGCTCCTTTGCCCAGCGCACCATGCGCAGGAACTGGAACGTATCGCCGTAACCCTGCTCGTCATGGATCAACAGCGTCTTGCCGGGGATGGGGCGACCGTCCCAGCGCGGACGTTGGACTTTGCGCTCGATGGCCGCGGTGTGCGGCATGCCATAGCGATGGTGGTACTCGCGCCAGCCACGCTCAAAGTCGCCTTGCAGCAGCAGCGTTTCGGCCAGATTGAAGCGCGCGGTGAGATTGCCGGGCATGTTGGCCACCAGCATCTCTTGAATGGCCTGTGTCTCGGCAATCTTGCCTTGGGGGCGAATCGCGTCCGCCAGCACCTGCCACAAGATCAACGGTCCGGTGCCGGATGCCAGCCATGGCCGCACCAGCGCCTCGGCTTCGTTCAGGCGCCCGTCGGCCAGCAGGGCGCGGCCCTGGCGTTCTATCGTGGCGACATCGACGTCATTCACGGTGCGCTCATCCCGAGTGCGGCAAGCAAGGGACCCAGATGATCGGCGTACTTTTGCCAGCGTCCCTTGGATGTGGTGTAGATCGGTTGGCGCACCTGGTTGACGCTGGCGGTGCGCACGACGCGGTCATTTGCGTGGAACTGCAGGCAAGCGTCTTCCCAAGGCAGCCCGAGGAAGCTGACCAGGCGTTTTGCCTCGCCTTCCAGGTCATCGACCACGTGCTCGTAGTCCACTTCGATGAATCGATCCGTTGGCAGGACCTGGGCCCAATGGGCCATCAGCTTCTGATAGTCGGTGTAGAACACACCAAGCTCCACCAAATCGTAGGCGAACGGCTGTTCACCGCCGAATTGCTTGGTGTAGCACGATAGGCACGTGTCCACCGGATTGCGCCGGCAATGGATGATGCGCGCGCCGGGCAGGATCAGTGGGATCAGCCCCGCATAGATGAAATTGCCCGGCATCTTGTCAATCAGGCGTCGCCGCCCTTGTGCCAACGGTTCGGTACGGCTCAGATAGGTTTGGCCCAGGCGCTGCGCGTCCGCCGGGGTCAGCACCTGCGCGATGTCGGGGAACAGACCGGCGCCCTCCACTACCTGGCGCAGCGCTGAAAGCTCGCCCGCGCCCATGACCTGCGAGTGCGACGACAGGATCTGCTCGACCAGCGTGGTACCAGAGCGCGGCATGCCGATGATGAATACCGGCAGATCAGACTGCGTGCCAGCGGCAGCCAGGCGCTTCATCCGTTCGGCGGTGAAGACTTCAGAGATGCGCTGCATCCATTGCTGGGTCGCCTTGGCGTCGTAGGCAAACGTCGCACGCTTGCGCTGGTTTGCGGTATGCAGGTGCACGAAGGCGCGCGGCGCATCGTCCAGGTCGAGATAGGCCTTGCCCAACGCGAAATGCGCCGAGATGCGTTCGTTTATCGGCTTCGGTGCTTCGTTGGCAAGCCAGCCTTCAATGGCCCCGACATCCGGATCGTCAGCACGGAATGTCTTAGCCTCGGCGCGAGCCGTGAGCACCCGTATGGAACCGGGATACATCGACAGCGCGCGATCGAAGGCTGCCCGAGCGGCCTCCTTCTGACCGGATTCCATCCAAAGCGTGGCGCTTCCCACCAGCGCCTCTTCGGCCACCGTGCCTGGCAACGTTGCGGCCTGCTCGAAATGCGCGAGCGCCTCATCGGTTTTGCCGAGCGCCTGAAGCACCTGCGCCAGTGCATGATGGGCTTCGGCACTACGCGGCGCCAATGTCTTCGCTTGCTGCGCGCAAGCGAGGGCGTCGTCCAGGCGCTCCAGTTGCGTCAGCGCCTTCGCACGGGCGGTCAAACCGGCGGGGTGCTGTGGCGCGAAGGCCTGCAACGCGTCCAGCACCTGCAGCGCCGCGGCATGCCGATGGCGCGTCACCTCCACATCGGCCAGGTTCAAGTAGGCATCGACCAGACGCGGGTTGAGTTCGATGGCCATGCGCGCTTCTGCGGCAGCCTGGTCGTACTGTCCTTGCGCAGTCAGCAGGAAAGCGAGGTTGCTGTGTGCCTTGGCATAGTGCGGGTTCAGTGCCAACGCCTGGCGGTAGTGCTGCTCGGCTTGGCCGAGCCTGTCCAACCGTCGATACGTATTGGCCAGATTGTTGTGCGCCTCGGGTGCATCGGGTGTGAGCATCACGACCCGTTCCAGGCATGCGAGGCTCTGCTCCAGCTTGCCTGCTTCCTGCAACAGGATGCCGAGATTGCTCCAGCCCGGAACGAGCGATGAGTCCAGCGCCACCGCGCGTTGGGCAGCTTCCTGACCTTCAGCCAGCATGCCCTTCTGGCGATACATCTCCGCGAGGTTGCTGGAGTAGACGGCGGGTGCACGTGGTGCAATGCAAGCCTGGTGCAGGTGGGCAATGGCCAGATCCAGGTTGCCGTAGGCATGCGCCATGAGGCCGAGCAGATGCAGGGCATCAGCCTGGCCCGGCCATGCGGCCAGCACACGCTGGCAATAGATTTCCGCTTCCGCCGCCTGGCCTGCGTTCCAGTGCGCATGTGCACGGTTGAGCGCTTCGGGAATGCTGATTGGATCTGTATTGGGCGCGTTCGACATGCGGGACTCCAAGGGCTCACTCGATGAGAGTAGGAGCGTGATCGTACTGGAAGGAAAGGCGCGCCTTCCCGCAAGAAAACGCGCTCTTCGGTACCTCTTTTCTTTGCTTAGAACAACTGGCGCAGACGGCACGCTGCCCGTCTGCGAAACGAACCCTGCCTGCAGCTGATAGCGCGCTCAGTGGGTTACCGAAAAGAGTCGGCGCCCACCGAGCGAGAGCGTGAATGCAACAGGGTGCTCATTGTTTTATGGGGGCACATCTACCACCCCATAAAACAATGAGCGCGCTCTCCCTTTCGGGAGGCGCGCCATTGGCACATCACTTCAAGTCGTTAGAACAACTGACGCAGTTGCAGACTGCCGGCATGCGACACGTACCCGCTACCCACTTGCAGCGAGTAGCGCGCACTGATGCTCAGGTTGTTCGCACGCAGCAACTTGACACCGGCAGAGAGCACAGCCGAATCCGTCACCGGGCTGGCACCCAACGACGTGAAGCTGGTCTGGCCTGTCGGGTCTGCCGCAAAGCTGGCCTGCGTCTGAGTACGCGTGTTGTTGTACTCATGGCGCCATGCAACCTGCAGTTCCGGCACGAGCGTGCCGTACGAGGTTGCCAGTTCACGCGAGAACTTCACGCCGATGTCGCTGGTAACCGACGTCGTGTGCGACGCGCCCACCGACAGCGCTGCACCATTGCCGCCCGATTCGGTGTAGCCGTTCTGGCGCAGGTAGCCATACGTCAGGCTGGCCAGCGGCGTGACCGTGGCAACAGCCGTGGCGAACGGGTAGCCGGCTTCGGCGCGGGCCACGTACTGCGTACCGCTGAAGCTGCCATTGGCGTTGCCCGAGAAGCCGGGGAAGTTGACGGCGCGGGTGGTGTCGTAGTGCTGCTGCACGGCGCCGGCCGACAAGTTCGCGTACCACGGGCTGCCCGAGTAGCTGGCGTAGCCCATCAGGCCGAACGAATTCACACGCGTCGAGTTGCCGTCGGTGTCGCCCGTGTTGCTGATCTTGGCATTGCTGTAGCTGAACACACCGCCCGCGCGCCATGCGTCGCTGACCGTGTGATCGACGCCGAACAGCAGGCCGCCGAAGTTGGCGCTGTAGCCGTCCACCTGATCGCGCTGGCCCTGGTGTGCGTGGCCGCCAAATGCCTGGCCCCACACGCCCCATGCCGGAGCCGCTTCACCGGTCGAAACACCGCTCAGGCCACCGGCCTGCGCAAGGCGCACGTTGTCGGCATGCGTGGAGATGATGTTGAGCACATCCAGCGTCGGTGCCAGTGCGGCCTGGGCCGTCGAACCTTGCGATACCGGGTTCAGTTGCTTGCCGGCGTGGTTGGCGGCATCGGCGCCGCTCAGGTTCAGCGCCATCGAGGCGTTGTACAGGTTCAGCAGGGCCGGATCGCTGATGCCCGTGTACTGCGACAGACCCGTGAGCGCCGCTTGGGCGTTCGGTACAGTCGCCGGGCTGGGGACCGGTGCGGGTGCGGGAGCAGGTGCCGGCGCAGGTGCGGGCGTGGGGGTCGTGGTCGGAATCAGATCTGCGCTGACCACGGTCACCACCAGATCGCTGCGGCCGTTGGCCGTAACGTTGGCGCCTGTCAGGACGCTGTTATAGCCGCGAATCCCATACCGCAGCGTGCCTTCGTTGTAGTTGGTGCCGGTGCTGGACGCATCAACGATCACATAACGCTGACCCGCCGCAAACGGATACGGATTGACCTGCGCAAACGAAACGGCCGAGCCCGAAGCGATGTTCACCGCGCCCGAAACCACCAGACGGCCATAGCCGCTGTCGCCCGTCAGGGAACCGTTGGCGACCGCACCGGTGTTCACGCCAATCTGCAGCGTACCGGCCGCGCTCTGGTTGTAGGTGCCGAAAACACTGATCGTGTTGTTGACCTGCAGAACTGCGCCCGTGTTGCTCACTGCCACCGCGCCGGTGGAGGTCGGGGCAGCAGAGGCAGCGCGGACGCTGGCTAGGTTAGGGGCGGTCGTCGCGACACCGATGTTGTCGTTCAGCACCAGGTTGCCCGAGCCGAATACGACGCCCCCGTTGGGGCTGACGATCGTGCCGATCGTTCCGCCAAAGCCGGTCAGGGTGCCGAATGTCGTGCCCGTTCCACCATTGATGTTCAGGTCTTGAGGGCTCCCGTTCGTAATATTGCCGGCGATCACGCCTGAGTTGGTGATCGGGCCAATCGACCCGGTGCTGTTGATGGCATTGCCAGCGCCGGTGATGGTGCCGCTGTTATCCACCGCGCCGATCGTTCCGACATTGAGAATGCCGGCGACAAAGGGCATGGTACCCACCGTTCCACCGCTGATCGTTCCGCGGTTGACCAGCGTGCCGATCGTGCTGGCGTTGTAGAGGCCTGGTGCACGACCGCTGATCACACCGCTGTTGGTCAGCGCGTTGATCGTTCCTTGGTTGGTGATACCGACGCCGCCGCCGCTAATGCTGCCGCTATTGGTGAGCGTGCCGATCGAGCCACCGTTAACAACGCCCGCATTCTGCGGGCCGGTACCCGAGGGGAGGCCAAGAATGGTGCCGCTGTTGTTCAGCGTCTGGATCGTGCCGAAGTTGTTGACACCTGCGACGCTACCGCTAATGACGCCGCTCGCGTTGTTGGTCAACCCGCCGATCGTACCGCCGTAGTTTGCGATGCCAACGGAGTTGCCACCGGAGCCACTGATGGTGCCGCTGTTCGTCAACGTACCGATCGCGGCACCGTTGAGGATGCCGTTCACGCCACCTTGGATGGTGCCGCTCGCAGCGTTGTTCAGCGTGGTGATCGCACCGCTGTTGAAGATGCCAAAGCCGCTGCCCGTACCCGCGCCATTGGTGCCGGTTCCGTTATTGCCACCGGTTCCGCTGATGGCGCCGGTGTTGCTGAGCGAGACGATGGTCCCTTGGTTCTGAATGCCGAAGCCGTTGCCGCCGACGCCGCCGGCAGCGCCCGTGCCACCAGCGCCACCGTTGCCACCCTGGCCACGGATGGTGCCGCCGTTGTTCAGCGTCGTGATCAGCGCACTGTTGATCAGGGCCGTGCCGCTACCGCCAGCGCCGCCTACACCGCTGGGCACGCCAGAACCGCCGGCGCCGCCGTTACCGCCGACGCCCATGATCGTGCCGTTGTTGTTCAGCGTCGTGATGTTGCTTGCCGCCAGGCCAAACGCGTTTTGGCCCCCACTCCCTGGTCCGCCGGGCCCCGGCATTGGCGGCATAGGAGGCGGCATCATGATGCCGCCGGCCTTGCCGTTGCTCCCCGCCTGGCCGATCGCACCGATAACGCCGCCGGCCGCGTTGTTCAACGTATCGATCGAGCCACCGTAAGAGGAAATTCCGGCATTGCTCCCGATGATCGAGCCGCTGTTGCTGAGCGTGCCGAGCGTGCCATCGGTCCCCAGCGCAGTGCCAGCGCTTGAAACGCTGCCACTGCTGGTTACCGTGTAGTTGCCGGCGCCCCAGAACTGCGAGGTGGTGAGCGCAGTGCTGACAGTCGTATCGGCCGCAGCGATGGCCGGGACCATGCTGGAGAGCGCAGCCGCGATTGCCAGCGCCAAGGTGCTCTGTTTAGGAAACTGATTGCGTTGAGCCATTGTTTTTGTACCTGAGATAGGCGAATGAACGGCCAATCCGAGCCGCGCCCCGGCACACTTGTTGAGGCTCAGGATCTGCCTGGCGGTTTCTCCTGAGCCTCAACACGGTGCGGTTTGCTTGCGTCGAACGACTTCCCCGTTTCGCAATCCGGTACGTTCTGGCAAATGGCGCTGTTATGTTCTGCGCGCCCCTGCCGCTACGTTCTTGGCTCAGGCAAACCTGCCGGCTGGCTCTGTTTTGATGCGGCACCGGATGCCGCAAGCGAGCGTCTGACCGACAGTCCTGAGCCGCTACCAACTCCCCCCGGACTGCTGACACATGTGTGTCGGGCCCGATAGTGACGATTTTTTTTGGGCCAGTCTTGACCGTGCGTCTCAGTTTTTGGAAAGTTCCGCGCGGCGTGGAAATATCGATAAGATCCGTGCCCATCGCCCGGAACCCTTTGCATGTACCCACGTACTCCCGCGACGCGCACCACCACGCACCAGGACCGTGCATGAGCCGGATCGTTTTTGCGTGGGAACTGGGTGAGAACCACGGGCACCTGTGGCGCCTGCTGCCGATTGCCCTGGCGCTGCAAGCGCGTGGGCACGAGGTGGTGTTCGGGCTGAAATCGATGGCCGCGGCCCAGCGCTATCTGGCGCCTCACGGCATCCGCTGGTTTGCCTGCCCAACGCCAACAACCGTCGCAACGCTGGGCCGCGAGATTGCGACCTACGCCGACATTCTTGCCACCTATGGCGCCACGCAGCCCGATCTGCTGGGGGGCATGGTGCAAGCCTGGCAGCACCTGTATGCCACGCTCCAACCGGATCTCGTCGTGATTGACCACGCGCCGCTTGCGCTCTTGGCCGCCAAGCGCACGGGCATCGGCACTGTCCAGGTCGGCACCGGCTTTACCATCCCGCCCACGCTCTCTCCGGCACCGTGTTTCCGCCCCTGGGAAGCGAGCAACGCTGAAGCGCGCGCGCAAACGCAGGCTGCGGTGGAGCGCAACATCCAAGCGTTGTTCGATTCGCCACAACCGCTCACGACGTTACTCACCGCCGACCACACCCGACTGTTGACGCTGCCGGAGCTGGACCACTACGCGCCGTTGCGGCCGCCTAGCACCACCTTTCTTGGCCCGGTACCCGAGCCGGACACGGGCGAACTCGTGCAATGGCAGCAACCCGACAAGCCACACGTCTTCGTATATCTGCAAGTGCAGCCCTGGCTGGATACCGTGCTGACAGCGCTGGAAGCCTCCGGCGCCGAAGTGATTGCGGTCATCCCCGACCTCAGCAGGGAGACGGCAAACCGCCACAGCGGTCTACGGCTCTATCGGCACCCCGTACGGCTGCTCCCCTTCCTTGCCGGCTGCACGCTGGCCGTCACCCACGCGGGCCACGGCACGGCATTGAACTGCTTACTGGCCGGTGTGCCGATGCTGCTGCTCCCGCAGCATATCGAGCAACTGATGGTCACCGAGCGCGTAGCGGCCATGGGCGCCGGCCTTGGCATCCTGCCGGCGTATGTGGAGACCGGATTCCGCGCGGTGCTCCACGATCTGTTGGGCAACCCCAAATACCGGGACGCGGCGCGCACCATTGCGGTGCGCCACCACAGCGTGCCGCGCGATCGCGCCTTGGAAGAGGTGACGGGATTGATGGAGGACGCGCTGGCGCAACGCCGTTAGGTGCCGCCAGAAGCGCTGCGGAGTGTTGGTCCCATGCCTCACCCTTTGTGGGGGAGTGCTGCGTCGCACGCGATTTGTTCGATACAGTCCCAGCGATAAGAAGCGGTGCATACAAGCCGCATCACAAGAATTATTCACGGGACGGGGGACGCTCTTGCATGAAACATTGCCCGCTCGCGGCCGACGTTCGCCCGCCGTGTGACGCGCCACCACGGCGGACCGATTTCGAGACTCCGCCATGCGCACTGCAATGAACGACGATGCGCTCCATACTGCGCCGCCACTCAGCGGCCTGTTGTTGCCCGAGCAACCGACGCTCGCGCCCGGCATCGTGCACAGCGATTTCAGCGTTCAAGGCGACGCGCGAAAGAGCTTTCTAGCCTGGCAGGAGCGGATGAGCCCCGTCTACGACATACGGCCTCCGTGCAAGCAAGCCGAGGATACGTTCAATGCGTCATTGTCCCGCTACACGATCGACAACCTGAGCCTCATCGACTTTCTCACCGCGCCAAATCTGGCCGTGCGATCGCTGGGTCGGGTCTCGACCGAGAGCGTTCGCGATGTCACGTTCAGCGTCTTTCTTGAAGGGCCGCCGTCACAGTTTCTGGGCAACAAGCCGCGCACTGAAGCGCAGCCCAATCCGCGCGTGCCTAGCATCCTCGCGCTGGACATGGATCAGCCCTGCACCATCCGAAGCTTTGAGGGCCGGCTCCTTCTTCTCTTTGTGCCGCGCGCGCTGGTGGAACGGTTCTTTCCTGATGCGGCGTCGCTGCATGGCCGCTGCATTCACGCTGCCACCCCGCTGACGCGCCTGCTGATCGAGCATGTCATCGCGCTCAGGCGGCAAATCGTTGGGCTGAGCAAGGAAGAAGCCCATCAGTCTTTTCTCACGGCGGTGGAGCTGATTCTTGCAGCCTTCGCCCAACAGGCGGGCTTTGCCGGCAACGCCCGCGCGGCGGTACGCGCTGCCGTCTATGGCAAGGTGCGGCGGCATGTGGAAATGCATCTGCGTGATCCGGGCCTGTCGCCTGAAAGCGTGTTGGCATCGCTGCATTTCTCACGCGCCAGCGTCTATCGACTCTTCGAGCATGAAGGTGGCCTGGCCGCGTATATCCGCAATCGCAGGCTGCGGATGGCGGCCGACGAGCTGGTGCGCTTGCCGCATCGGGGCATACAGGACGTTGCCTCGGGATTGGGGTTCAACGATGCGTCGAGCTTTACGCGTGCATTCCGTCGCGCGTTTGATATCGCGCCGCGCGAATTGCACGAATACGCACCGTTGCTCCGGCGCGGTCACACACTACAAGCACGCTTCACGTAGGGAGCATCGTCAGTGCGATAAAACGCCGACAAGGTCACTTTGTGCCCACTGTGTTGGTCCTGAGCCTCACCCTTTGGTGGGGGGCACCGCGCTACACGCGGTTTCTTCGATACAGTCCCAAACATAAGAAGCGGTACATAAAAGCAGCACTGCAGAATACTCACGGGGCGGAACTCTCTTGCATGGAACAGTGCACGTTCACGGCTGACGTTCGCTCGCCGGGTGAATCTTCCATCGTTCACAGCCACTTCGACGTGCGGACGCAAACGCATCAGCCGCCGCTGCTGGCGTGGCGAGAGCGGGTTGGCCACATCATCGACGTTCTTCCGTCGCGAGCCGATCTTGAAAGGCCGTTTCACGCTGCCATCGATCGCTACAAGATCGATGATCTGATGTTCTCCGATTGCCGGTCCGATGCGATGGCGCTGGACCGCTCGCTCGCGCGCATCTCGACCGACCCGATACGCGACTACGCCTTCCACGTGTTTCTGGAAGGCGGTGTCACTGATCTCGCCGTGCGTTCGTCTTCGTCACGCGACAACTTGCTGAGCGCTGGCAGCATCCTCGCACTGCACATGGGCCAGCCTGTGCGCATGCAGCGCAGCGCTTGCCGGGTCGCCACCATCTTTGTGCCAGGCGCACTGGCCGGAGACATTTTTCCCGACCCCGAAGCCCTGCACGGCCGCTTGATCGCGAACACAACGCCGCTTACGCAACTGATCGTCGAGACGGTGACGGCACTCAGTCAGGACATTGCAGACATGAGCGCGCACGCGGCGGGCAACGCCATTCGTGCGAGCACACAACTCATGGTCTCTGCGTTCGGCAAGCAAGCCCAACTGAGCGGCAATGCGCGCGCCGCGGCGCGGGCTGCCATGTTCGGTCGCGTGCGGCGCTACATTCAAGCCCATCTGCGCCAGGAAGACCTGTCGCCAGAGAGCGTGCTGCAGGCGCTACAACTGCCTCGTCAGACGTTGTATCGCCTGTTTCAGCACGAGGGCGGCCTGGGTGCCTACATCCGCCACCTGCGTCTGCGCGAGGCGGCAGGCGAACTGGTCCGCCACCCCAACCTGACCGTGACAGACATCGCGTTCGGGCTTGGCTTCAAGAGTTCGTCCGATTTCACGCGCGCGTTCCGTCGTGCATACGACATGGCACCCCAAGACTTCCGGGCGCTGTCCGGCAAAACGTCTTACGCGCGGCCAAAGGTTTCACGCAACGAGCCGATCGCAGTCAGCGCATAAGCAGCGGTTTCAGGCCGCAGCGCGGCGCTCCTTGAACGCGAGCACGGCAAAGAAGCTCACCAGGCACGCGGGCGCCACATACCAGGCAGCGGATACCGGGTCGCCCGTCCACTTGATCAGCCCGGTGATGATGAATTGCGCGGTGCCGCCAAACAGCGTGATGCCCAGGGCATGCGAGATCGCGAAGCCGCTGGCACGCACCCGCGCCGGAAACGCTTCAAGAACAATCAACGCGCCGATGCTGGTGCCAAGCGCCAGCAAGACGCTGATCACCGCAGAGCCAAGCAGGACGGCCAGCGGGCTCTGTGCATGCGTCATCATCGCGAAGACCGGGTACGCCAGCACCGCCGTTGTGCCCGATGTGATGAGCACGATTGGCTTGCGCCGTGGTAACCGGTCTGCCAGCAGGCCCGACAGCGGCGACACCACCACCAGCAGCAAAGTCGATAGCGTCGATGACATGAACCCGATGATGGCGGGCATGTGCAACACCCGCGTCACGTAGCTCGGCATATAGGTAATGACCGCGTAGACCGGCACCGTGCTCCAGATTTTCGACAATGTGGCCAGCGCCAGCGTGCCGCCGTGCTCCCGGCACAGTTCGACAACCGGTATGGAGGTGGGGCGATTGGCGGCGCGAGGCAGAGGACTATCGGCAAGCTGACGACGCAGGTACAGACCAGCGGGCACAATCGACAACCCGATCAGAAAAGGAATGCGCCAACCCCACTGCGCCAGGCTTGCCGGCGACATCGTGCTCGTGAGCAGTGTGCCGAGCAACGCGCCGAGCAACGCGGCCGCAGCCTGACTGGCGTATTGCCAACTGACCAGAATCCCGCTTTGTGATGGAGGCGCAGCTTCCATCGCGAACGTCACGGCCGTCCCCACCTCACCGCCGGCGGCAAAGCCTTGCAGCAACCGCCCGACGATGATGATGAACGGGGCCGCCACGCCAATCACTGCAAACGGTGGACATACGGCAATCGCGGCCGTCCCGATGGCCGTCAGCCAGATCGTGGTTGTCATGGCGGCTCGGCGGCTGACCCGGTCGGCGTAAGCGCCGATCACCATGGCGCCGAGCGGTCGCATGAAGAAGCCGACGCCAAAAGTACCGACTGCAAGCAACAGCGACGTCATCGGATCCGTGGCCGGAAAGAACTGGTCTCCGATCATCACGGCGAAGTAGCTGAACACCGTGAAGTCGAACAGCTCAAGACACGTGACCAGCGACGTCGCAATGACGACCTTGAGCATCTCGCGGTGGGAGTTAGCGTGTGCGGCGCGCAAATCGCGTGTCATGGGTGGAAGGCGCCATCCGTATTGTTATTCTCGATTCAGCTCGCGCGAGAAGTCTTGCTGTGGTCGCTGTATCCGAAACCAGTCAGTACCTTACACGCCGCCATTGCAGGCGCAAAGTATCAATTCTCTGGCGCGGTCGAGGTACCACTGGTCAACGTCCAAAACCACCAGACAAGCCGGTATCCGGACCTAATCGACCACTTCAAGCGGTTATTCACCAATCCCCGCACACCACATGCGTACGGCCTCAACACCCGGTGCCCGCAAGATGTCAGTTAGGCGACCGCATGCCGGCGGGCGGACGTCTGCCTGAAAATGCCGAACTCGGGCGTTTTTGGCTGAAGCATGGATCGCCAAGGGTCGAGGTCGAACCTCTGCGGGCGACATTCGAGTGTCAAACAGCCACGTTCCACAGTCTGAGCTCGAAACTTTCGACCTCTGAGAACCGATGGCGGCCCTCTGACGGTGGAGCGTCAGCCTCCGCTTGGCAACTTCGGATGTTTGACGGCGAAGCGCGGGCCTCGGAGAGCCGATGGGTCGCATGTTTTTGGGCCGCCTTCGGGCCTCTGAGCCCCGCGCGCCGCAGTCTGGCGGCGGAGCGTCGTCCTCACACTGCCGAAATCGAATGTTTGAGATCGACACACGCGCCGAAAACCGCGGCGCTCGGCAATCTGCGGGGAATACGCGCGGGGCATAGCGCCGAATGTGTCTCCCCGTGGTCCGATCACCGCATACATTGGACCGACATGCGCCGTGCGTGCGCGGTGTCTGGAGCCTTTCCTGCAGGCGAGTACGGCGGCGCCTCGTTGTAAACCAATCCCGTCAGATCACGGGGCCAGATCGGCGGGCGTGTCGACATCGCGCAGGATGCCCGCGTCATCCGACTCAATGCGGACCAGCTTGGTGGGATCGATCAGCCGCCGCGCGCCTTCGTCGCCGTCGAGCGACGTCAGCCCTGCGAAGAAGTCTGCGCCGAAGCCGATGGGGTGGCCCCGCTGCCCGGCGTGAAAGGGCGCAACGCAAGCGTGCGAGTCGAGTGCGTTGGCAACTTGAGTGATCGTCTCGGGCGCAATCCACGGCATGTCGGCCAGGGCGATGACCCAGCCGCCGGCTTGCGGGCGCGCGGCCACACCGGCTGCCAGGCTGGCGCCCATGCCACGAGCGGCATCGGCACACCGCAGGACTTCGCAGCCTGCTTCGCCCAAGAGCGCGGCCAATTGATCGACCTGCGCGCCATGCGTGGCAGCGGCGGGCACCACGGCCACCACGTCGCCCAATGCCTGCTTCAGATGGCGCGCGGCCTGGACCGCCACGGGGGTGCCGTCGGGCAGCAAGGCAAGCAGCTTGTTGGCCACGCCCGCCGCATCAAACCGGCTGCCGCGGCCTGCGGCCAGCAACACGCCAACAACAGGCCGCTGCTGCATCAGACCACCTCGGTCTTGAGCGTGACTTCCACGTTGTTACGCGTGGCGTTCGAATACGGGCACACCTGATGCGCCTGGGCCACCAGTTTCTCGGCATCGGCTTGCGACAGACCGCTGATCCGTGCGGTCAGGCCCACCTTCAGACCGAAACCGCCCTCCTCGCGCGTACCGATACCCACATCGCAGTGGATCTCGATGTTGCTCGGATTGAGCTTGAGCATGCTCTTCGCAACGAAGTCGCACGCCGAGCCAAAGCACGCAGCATAGCCGGCGGCAAACAGGTCTTCGGGCGTGGTGGTGTTGGGCTTGCCGGGGCCGCCCATGGCCTTGGGCACCGACAAGTCGTGCGAGACCTGGCCGTCTTCGGTCTGCGTGTGGCCGTTGCGGCCGCCTGTGGCCTTGGCGTGGGCGGTGTACAGGATATTCAATGCCATGACATGCTCCTCCGGAGGGTGAACAACGCAATCGCGGACGCAAGAATCAGTCCGCAAAACTCGATGGATAGGGCTGCAAGAACAAGAAAGCCGGCACACATGACTGCATGCCGGCTTCGATCACATCACGCGACGATGACACTCACACCGTATCGAACGGCAGCTTGCGCTGACGCTTGCCGGTCAGGGTGAACAACGCGTTGGCGACCGCCGGTGCAATCGGCGGCGTGCCGGGCTCGCCCAGGCCGGTCGGGTTGTCTTCCGACGGCACGAAGAACACGTTCACCGGCGGCGCGTCCGGCATGCGCACGGGCGGGAAATCGGTGAAGTTGCTGTTCTTGGTGGCGCCGTTCTCGATATCGATGGCAAAACCAGGTTGAATCATCGCCAGACCGAACACGCAAGCGCCCTGGATCTGCGCTTCCGCGCCCATCGGGTTGACGACACGGTTGGCATGCACGCCGGCCGTGACGCGATGCACGCGCGGCTTGCCCTGATCGACCGACACCTCCACCACATACGCCACCACCGACTCGAACGACGCATGCACCGCCACGCCCCAGGCCTGGCCCTTGGGCAGCTTGCGCTTGCCGTAGCCGGACTTGTCGACGGCGAGCTGTAGCGCCGCACGATGACGTTCGTGCTCCTTGCCGGTAAAGCGCGCGAGACGGAAAGCGACCGGGTCCTGCTTGGCCGCATGCGCAACCTCGTCGACCATCGTTTCCATCACGTAGGCCGTATGCGTGTGGCCCACGGAACGCCACCACAGCACCGGCACGTTCACGTCCGGGTGATGCACCGTCAGTTGCAGCGGGAAGCCGTAGTCGTTTTCAACCACGCCCTCGACCATGGTTTCATCCACACCGTTCTTGACCATGAAGGCCTCGAACGGCGTGCCCTTGAGAATCGACTGGCCGACGATCACGTGGTCCCAGCCGACGACCTTGCCGCTGTTGTCCACACCCACGTTGACGCGGTGCAGATGCATCGGGCGGTAGTAGCCACCGCGGATGTCGTCTTCGCGGCTCCAGATCACCTTGACGGGGCCGTTGTGCCCGGCCGCCGCATAAGCCTTCGCCACGTTGGCCGCTTCCACCACGTAGTCCGACGTGGTGATCGCGCGCCGGCCAAAACCGCCGCCCGCCATCATCGTGTTCAGCTCGATCTTCTCGGGCGATACGCCGAGCACCTTGGCGATGGCCCCTTGGTCGATGGTCTGGAACTGCGAGCCGACCCACACCTTCGCGCCCGTGGTCTTGCCGCCGTCTTTCTGCAGATCGATCGTGCAGTTCAACGGCTCCATTGGAGCGTGCGCAAGATACGGGAATTCGTAATCGGCCTGAATGCGCGTGGCGGCAGATTGGATGGCGCTCATGTCGGCAGCCTTGGCCACCGTGCCGGGCTGGCCGGCGAGCTTCTTGTACTCCGCCATCAGCGCGGGCGTCGACACCGTCGAGCCGGCGTCTTCCCACGTGACCTGCAGCGCGTCGCGGCCCTGCTTGGCCGGCCAGTATCCGTCGGCGATGACGGCCACGCCCGTGCCGCCACGGTCGGTCGGGATCTGCAGCACATCGACCACGCCCTTCACCGCCTTGGCCGCAGCCGCGTCGTACTTGGCCACCTTGCCGCCAAAGCGCGGCGGGCGGGCCAGCACGGCCACCTTCATGTTGGGCAAGCGCGTGTCGAGGCCAAACTTGAGCGAGCTATCGAGCTTCGCACGTGCATCCAGACGTGGCGTCGGCTTGCCGACAATGCGGAACTGCGACGGGTTCTTCAGCGTGACCTGCGCAGGCACGGGCAGCGCCATCGCCGCCTGGGCCAGTTCGCCATACGTGGCGCGGTGGCTGCCCGACGTGACCACGCCATTGGCGGTGCGGCACGTGGAAGGATCGACTTTCCAGCGTTCCGCCGCCGCCGAGATCAACATGGCACGTGCCCGGCCGCCCAACTCGCGGTACTGCTGGAACGAGTGGTTCAGCGCGGTCGAACCGCCCGTCATCTGGATACCGAAGCCCGGGTCCTTGTACGGATCGCCTGCGGGCGCCAACATGCCGCGCACGTTGCGCCAGTCCACGTCGAGTTCCTCTGCCAGCGCCATCGGCAAAGCCGTGTGCACACCCTGACCGAACTCAAGCCGGTTGACCGCCACCGTGACAGTGTTGTCCGGCGCAATGATGATGAACGCCTGCGGCGGCGATGGCGGCTTGGCCTTGGCGTCCTGCGCACCGGCCAGCATCGGCGCCACACCCAGCGCCAGGCCGCCGCCGGCCAGCGTCGTGAGTTTCAGAAAACTGCGTCGGTCAAACGTTGCCGCACCGGCATCCGCAGACGCCGGTTGATGTTGCGCGCCGCCACCGGCCAGCGCTTCAAGATTTCGAATACGCATCGTGAATTCTCCGGTGGGGCTCAGGCCAGCGATTTCGCTGCATCGTGAATGGCTGCGCGAATGCGTTGGTACGTCGCGCAGCGGCACAGGTTACCGGCCATCGCGCTATCGATATCGGCGTCGGTCGGCTTCTTCTTGGTGCGCAGCAAACCCACCGCGCTCATCATCTGGCCGCTCTGGCAGTAGCCGCATTGCGCCACGTCGTGCTTGACCCACGCATCGAGCACCGCCTTGCCGACCTTGTCATCGGCGATGTGTTCAGACGTGGTGATCTGCTGGCCAGCCACTGCAGAGATGGGCAGCACGCAACTGCGCGTGGGCTGGCCGTTCAGATGCACCGTGCAGGCGCCGCACGAAGCGACACCACAACCGAATTTCGTGCCAGTCAGACCGAGGTTGTCGCGCAACGCCCAGAGTAGCGGCGTCGACGGATCAGCATCAACTTCCACCGGTTTGCCGTTGATGTTCAACGTGACCATTGGGGGATTCTCCTTGTGGGGCGTGAAGGGGTCTTGCCGTTGTAGACCCTTTGATATAGCGGGCTGTCGGCATGGACGGGGTGTATTAAAGCAGGTTCGGATAGGTTCTGCTGGCGCCCCCGTCACATGGTTTCTGGCGGGCAGCACACGTTTTCGTTGGCTCTGGATCTGGTGTTTCATTTGCCCAAAAAACCGTCCGGAATCCGCCCACCCAGCTTGACAACACCCCGCCGTCACCATCACTATCGCCAAATGCATTCTCAGCAGACCACCTTCCGTACCGCTCCTGCCCGCACCCTCTCGTGCGTGCGCGGTCTGCTATCCGCTTCTCTACTACGCGTGTAAACGCGTAGATCTCTCTTTCCCCCTCGTTCCGGTATTTGATCGGTCCGTGCCTTAACCGGCGACGGGCCTTGTGTGTGGCGCACTCTGTGCGCCGAATCGTTGGAGCCTCTCATGCCTGCCTCGATCCTGCTTTCGCTACGACTACCGAGCGGTTGCCAGACCACGCGCCCGTGGCTGTCTGGCCGCCACATCCCGAACCCGATTCCGGCCACCCCGGACGCCGCCCGCGCGGCTGTCCCCGTTGTACGAAACCGATCTCGATCTCACAGGACGCACACACCATGTTGAAGAACCCCAGCACCAAATACCGCCCCTTCCCCGCCATCGCCCTCGCCGATCGCACCTGGCCCAACAAGACCATCACCCGTGCACCCATCTGGATGAGCACGGATTTGCGCGATGGCAACCAGGCCCTGTTCGAGCCCATGAACGCCGAGCGCAAGATGCGCATGTTCAAGATGCTCGTGCAGATTGGCTTCAAGGAAATCGAAGCCGCTTTCCCCGCCGCCTCCCAAACCGATTTTGATTTTGTGCGCGAGCTGATCGAGGGTGGACACATCCCCGACGGCGTGGCCATCGAAGTGCTCACGCAGGCGCGAGAAGACCTCATCCGCCGCACGATGGAATCGCTGCGGGGCGCCAAGCGCGCCATCATCCACGTCTACAACGCAACCGCGCCGGTGTTCCGCCGCACGGTGTTCAACACTGACCGCGAGGGCGTCAAGCGCATTGCCGTGCAAAGCGCCAAGCTGATCCGCGAGATTGCGGAAACGATGCCCGAGACGCAGTGGACATACCAATACAGCCCCGAAGTCTTCAGCGGCACCGAACTGGATTTCGCGCTGGAGGTTTGCAACGCGGTGACCGAGGTATGGGAGCCGACGCCCGAGCACAAGATCATCTTCAACCTGCCGGCCACGGTGGAGATGGCCACACCAAACATCTACGCCGACCAGATCGAATGGATGCACCGCAACCTGGCGCGCCGCGATTCGATCATCCTCTCCGTGCATCCGCACAATGACCGCGGCACCGCCGTGGCAGCGGCTGAACTGGCCGTGATGGCCGGCGCCGATCGCGTGGAAGGCTGCCTGTTCGGCAATGGCGAGCGCACCGGCAACGTGGATCTCGTCACGCTTGCGTTGAACCTGTACTCGCAGGGCGTTGATCCGGAGTTGGATTTCTCGCACATCAATGACGTGGCACGGACCTGCGAAGACTGCACGCAACTGCCGGTGCACCCGCGCCATCCGTACGTGGGCGACCTGGTGTTCACGGCGTTCTCGGGTTCGCACCAGGATGCAATCAAGAAAGGCTTTGCGGTACAGAAGCCCGATGCGCTGTGGGAAATGCCCTACTTGCCAATCGACCCGGCCGACGTGGGCCGCACGTATGACTCGATCATTCGCGTGAACAGCCAGTCGGGCAAGGGCGGCATCGCCTATTTGCTGGAATCCGGCTATGGCGTTGCCATGCCGCGGCGCCTGCAGGTGGAATTCAGCAGCACCGTGCAACAGCTGACCGATGAAAGCGGCCGCGAAGCCACGGGCGCCGACATCTGGGCACTGTTCCAGCAGACCTATCTGCGCGGCGATGGCGCGATCGGCTACGTATCGCACCGCCTGACCGAGCGCGATGACGGCAGCCAGCATATCCGCCTGGTGGTGAACATTGCTGACCGCGAACACATCTGCGAAGGCACCGGCAACGGGCCACTGGATGCGCTGGTGCATGCGCTGTCGCACGTGCTGGCGGCACCCGTGTCGGTCCATCACTACGAGGAACGTGCGCTGGGTCAGGGCGCCAACGCCGATGCCATCGCATTTGCAGAAATGGCCGCGTCGGGCGTGGCGGGCAGCGTATTCGGCGTGGGCGTGGATGCCAACCTGACAACGGCATCGATTCGCGCCGTGGTGGGGGGCGTGAATCGCCTGATCGCACGGGCCGGTGACGGCATGCTGCGCAGCGGCAAAAGCGAGGCGGAAGCGGTGTAACGCACAAGTCCGGCTCACGCAGTGGAGCGCGAGTTGCTAAATTGGAGAGATGGGTCTCGGGCGGCGCCCGGGCTCATCCTTTCCCAAGCGCGCCCGCGTGCACATCCACTGCCACAGGAGAACCGACATGACCACTCGTCCGACCGCGAAAGAGAATGCCAAGCGATTTGCCAGTGTGATCCAGGCGCTGCAGGCATGCGAGGCCGCTTGCACTCATTGCGCGACGGAATCCGGCAAGAATGGCCACGCCGAAGCCATGGCGCGCTGCATCGGCGCGTGCACGGATTGCGCGGAATACTGCGCTCTCACGCGCAAATTCCTCGAGCGCAATAGCGAATTCGCAGAACTGCTGCTGGAAGACTGCGCCGAGATCTGTTCTCAGTGCGCCGAAGAATGCGATCATCACGGCCAGGGCCATTGCAGCGCCTGTGCAACTGCCTGCCGCGCCTGCCTGGACGCCTGCCTGAAGGTCGCCGGCGTTGAAGCCGTCACCGCTGAGCCGACTGTTTTCTGATTCTTTTTTCAACGCGTATGAAAATTGGCGAACTCGCCCAGCGCACGGGCATCAGCATCGAGACCATCCGCTTCTATGAAGCGCAGGGCTTGCTGCCCCCGCCGGCGCGGGCCGCCAACAATTACCGCGTCTACACGCCTGAGCATGTCGAGCTGCTGGCCTTCATTGCGAAGTGCCGGTCGCTCGATATGGCGCACACCGAAATCCGCCGGCTGCTTGAGTTGCAGGCCAACCCGCAGGCCTCGTGCGAAGAGATCAATAACCTGCTGGACGAACACCTGCGTCATGTTGAAGCGCGCATCGCCGAACTGACCGATCTCAAAGGTCAGATCGAGGCGATCGGGCAACGCTGCACGACGGCCGCATCCGTGGCTGAGTGCGGCGTGCTGCAATCGCTGCACGAAGAGCCCGTCGCCGCCAATCATCACGGCCACAGCCATGAACATGGCGAGGGCGAACACGCACACCGGCATATTCGCGGCGTGCATCGCTGAGCTGTCTTTTTTCCATGCCCGGCACGTCACTTTGACGTGCGCTTTGACGTGCGATACTCGCCGCATTTCACGACACGTGGGTGAGGCGGATGAAGACGAAACCGGCTGCAGCAGCACGATTCCAGCATCGACAACGCGTGGCATGCGCGGCGCTTGGCGCGATCGCGTCTGCCGCGGCTGTCACGGCGCAGGCAGCAGCGCCTTCGCGTATCACCGATGTCACGTTGTATCCGGATAGCGCCACCGTCGTGCGCACGGCCACGGTGGCCGCAGGTGCCCGCAGCGTAGAACTGACCTGCCTGCCGATGACGTTCGACGCAGACAGCCTGCGTGTGGAAAGCGACAGCAGCATCCGCGTGGGCGATGTGCGCGTAGAGAGCATTCCCAGCGAAGGCAGCGGCTGCGCCAGAACGGCGCTGGACGCACAAATCCGCACGCTGGAAGACCAGCGCGCCGCGCTTGGCGTGCAGATCCAGGCGAATGCGCTGTCAGCCAGCTACCTGAAGGCCGTGAGCGAACGCACGGGCGGCGATGGGCGCGCACCGGCCACCGATTTTTCCACGCTGGGCCGCGCGACCGACGCACTGGCACGCAACGCACAAGACGTCTTTACCCGCCAGGAACAACTGAAGAAGCGCGATGCTGAATTGAAGGCGCAGCTTGACGCGCTGCAACGCACGCACGGCTCGGCGTCCAGCACGCTGCGCACGGTGCGCATTGCCGTGGCGGCACCGCGCGGCGGGGAATTGCGCGTCAGCTATCAGACATCGCGTGCGGGCTGGCGGCCGGCGTATCAGGCGAGCGTGGATTCGGTGCGTTCGAACGTTGTCGTCGAGCGGCAGGCCACGCTTGCGCAATCCACCGGCGAGGACTGGCGCGGCGTGCATCTGCGCCTGTCGACGGGCCAGCCGCGCAACACGCCGCGCGGGCCGGAGCCGTATGCGTGGCAATTGGATATTCAACCACCGCCGCAAGCGATGCCCTACCCCGCCGCACCTGCAGCGGCGATGGCACCAGCACCCAAGGCCAGATTCGGCCGGAACAATGAGCAACGTGAGGCAGACAGCGAACCGCTTTTTGAAGTGAACGCCGTCCAGACCGCCTTTGCCACGGAGTTCGATGTGCCAGGCGCAACCGAACTGCCCTCCGACGCCCAGAAGGTCACGCTCACGTTGGCGAGCGAAACGCTGCCCGCAAAGCTCGCCGCGCGCAGCACCCCGCGCATGGACACCACGGCGTACCTCGTTGCGACGGTGGACCGCCCGCAAGGCATCTGGCCCGCCGGCAACATGCAGTTACGCCGCGATGGCGCGGTAGTTGGCAGCACACAGTGGAATCCGGCAAGCGAAGACCAGAAGGTCACGCTGCCCTTTGGGCGCGACGATCTCGTGAGCGTGGTGGTGGAAACACCGAAGACGTTCCAGCGCAGCGTGGGCCTGCTCGATAACCGCAACGAGCGCCAGTTGGCGGCGCTTTACACGGTACGCAATCGCCACCGTGACGCGATCGACGTGCAGATCCTGGAAGCCACGCCGGTCAGCCAGTCCGACGATATCAAGGTGCGCTCGACCTTCTCGCCGGAACCCGCCAAGCGCAACTGGGAACGCCGCCCCGGTGTGATCGCATGGGAGCAGACGATTCCGGCCGGCGAAAGCGCGCGCTTTTCGGCTGACTACCAGATCACCTACCCGAAAGACGCGCGCATCACCGGTCTGCGCTGATCACGTTGCCTCGCGCGCCGGCCAATCAGGCGCGCGTACGCATCACCCGCAGGCCGTTGAACACCACCAGCAGGCTCGCGCCCACATCGGCAAAGATCGCCATCCACAACGTGGCGTCGCCCATCACGGCCAGCGCCAGAAACACCGCCTTGATGCCCAGCGCCAGCACGATGTTCTGACGCAGCACGGCCACCGTGCGCCGGCTGATGCGGATGAAGCTGGCGAGCTTGCGCGGGTCGTCGTCCATGATGGCCACGTCGGCCGCTTCCAGCGCGGTAGCGGTACCTGCGGCGCCCATGGCGAAACCGATATCGGCGCGCGCAAGTGCGGGGGCATCGTTGATGCCATCGCCGACCATGCCGACGAAGCCGTGTTGCGCGGCAAGCTCGCCCACCACGCGTTGCTTGTCGGCGGGGAGCTGCTCTGCGTGCACGTTGTCGATGCCGACCGTCTTGGCGATGGCCTGTGCGGCGCGGCGGTCGTCGCCGGTGAGCATGACGGGCGTCACGTCCAGTGCGCGCAATGCGGCGATGGCCTCGGCGCTTTCGGCGCGCTCGCGGTCACGCACGCCGAACAGCGCCACGGCACCGTTCGCATCGCATAGCGTAACGGCAGACATGCACTCCGCTTGCAGCGACTCTGCAGCAGCACGCCAGGCGGACGTGTCGAAGCCACGCTCTGCGACGAGCGCCGCGTTGCCAAGATGCCAGCGCACACCGTTGAGCGTGCCCGCCACGCCACGACCCGGCACCACCGACAGGTCTTCCACCGCATTCGCATCGACCGCACCGTGCGCCGCAGCGGCCTGCACGATGGCCACGGCGATCGGGTGCGTGGTGTTGGCATCCAGCGCTGCGGCGACTGCCAGCGCATGCAACTGCGTGGCGTCGGTTGCGGCGTTCAGATCTACGACGGCGCGGCGTGCACCATCGGGCAACATCACCGTATCCAGCACCGGGCGACCGGCGGTGAGCGTGCCGGTCTTGTCCAGCGCCAGCGCGCGCAGGCGCCGGCCGCTTTCCAGATACACGCCGCCCTTCACGACGATGCCGCGGCGCGCCGCAGCGGCCAGGCCGCTGACCACCGTAACCGGCGTGGAGATCACCAGCGCGCACGGGCAGGCGATCACGAGTAGCACCAGCGCGCGATAGGTCCACGCCAGCCAACCGTCGGCGGTGACGAGCGGGCCGATGACGGCCACCGCGAGCGCCAGCAACATCATCGCGGGCGTGTAGATGGAAGAGAACTTGTCGACAAAGCGCTGTGTGGGCGCGCGCTGCGATTGCGCTTGCTGAATGGCCGCGGCGATACGCGCCAGCGTGCTGTCCGCAGCCACCGCCGTGGCTTGCGCCTCGACCACGCCGTCGGTCACGATGGTGCCGGCGAGGATGGTGTCGCCAATAGCCTTTTCCACCGGCAGGCTTTCGCCGGTGACGGGCGATTCGTCCAGCGCGGCGCGACCGCTCACGATGCGCGCGTCGACAGGCACGCGGCTGCCGGTGCGCACACGCAGGCGCGCGCCAACGGCAACGCTGTCGACAGCCACGTCGCGCCAGCCGCCTGCGCCATCGGCCAACTCTGCGGTGTCTGGAGCGATGGCGGTGAGTGCGCGCACGGCATCGCGGGCACGCACCAGCGCGCGCGCTTCAATGGCTTCTGCCACGGCAAACAGGAAGATCACCATGGCGGCTTCGGCCCACTTGCCGATCAGCAGCGCACCGATGACGGCCACCGCCATCAGGAAGTTGATGTTGAACGTGAGCGCGCGCAGGGCAATCCAGCCCTTGCGCAGCGTCGGCCCACCCGCCAATGCGATGGAGGCAAGCGCGAGCCCCAGCACAGGCCAAGCGTGATCGCCAAGCGACCAAGCGATGGCCTCCGCCCCGAACGCGGTCACGCCGCCGATACCGAGCAGCCACGTGCGGCGCGAGATGCGGGCCGGTTCCGCAGGTGCTGCGACCCGGCGATCGTGCTGTTCAAGCACCTCGCCGTCCATGCCGATGGCACGCAGCGCCTCCAGGAAGGGCGCCACATCGTCAACGGTGTGGTGGATGGTGAGATGACGCTCGAGCAAGTTGAAATCCAGCGCGACAACGCCCTCCGCGCTGCCCAGCTTGGCGCGGATCATGCGCTCTTCGGTCGGGCAATCCATCTGCTCGATGCGCACGACGGTGCGGCCGGTGGCGGCTGCGCGCGCTTCGGCATCGATGGGAGCAGCGGCTTCGGGCGCGTGGCCGTGATCATGATCGTGGTGGTCGTGATCGTGATGATCATGGCCATGATCATGCGCAGGTTGGGCGGCGTCCCTTGCGACCGGTTGTGCATGACCGCAGCAACCGCCACAGCCGGTCGCTTCCGGCTTGGCGTGGTCGTGGACAGGCAAGGTGGTGGCGAGATCGGGTTTCATGCCTCCATTCAAAACCCTGAAGAAGCTTCAGGGTCAAGCCCCGCATCCCGCTGATTTCAGATGATTCAGATGAGGTCTTTCGTCCACTTGGTGACGATGGCACGGGCTTCTGGCCAGTCACCGAGGCCCGATTCGGCATTGATATGGCCGCGCGCGCCTAGGTTGACGGGCTCCGCACCCCACGTTTCGGCTTGGCTGTGGCTCCAGGCGGCGTCGCTGAATGGATCGTCGGTGCTGAAAACGAGCACAGCGGGAAACGGCAAACGCTGCTGCGGAATGGGCCGGAAATCGGCCAGCTCCAGCGGCATGCCGGCGCGATCGAGCTGTGGCGGTGCGACCAACAAGGCCCCGCGCACCCGCACGGCACGCGCCGACGCGGCCGCCCAATGCACCGTCAGCACGCAGCCCAGGCTGTGCGCCACCAACACGACATCGCCGGGCGCTGCGCTGACTTCAGCTTCCAGCGCGGCCACCCAATCCGCACGCTTCGGGGCAAACCAGTCGCGCTGTTCAACACGGCAATCACCATGCAGGCGTTCCCAGCGCGATTGCCAATGCTCAGGGCCGGAGTTCTGCCAGCCGGGCAGGATCAGGACGGTGGGGGTAGCGCTCACGGGGGCTCCGGCGTTGGATGGTTGGATTGGGATGAGAGACATTCTGCCGGGATTTGGCGGGCGGCGTCGGCACCACTCATCGGTGAATCCGCACAATCGATCCAAATATTCTGTTTCACAGGCAGATCCCCAACTTCTACAGTCGCTCCTAAATCCCGCCAACAGGGATTCCGAATCCTAGGGTCCATCGACCCCTCACTCGGAGGAGACCATGCTCGCACTGCTCGGGCTGCTGACCATCGTTGCGCTGTTTGTCGTCATCCTGACCAAACGCATGTCGCCGCTGGTCGCGCTCATCGCCATTCCCGTCATTGCCGCGCTTGTGGGCGGCTTCGGGCTCAACACCAGCAAGTTCATCATCGGCGGCATCAAAGACGTGGCGCCCGTGGCGGGGATGTTCATCTTCGCCATCCTGTACTTCGGCATCGTGACCGACGCCGGCATGCTGGACCCGATCATTGACCGCATCCTGCGCACCGTGGGCAGCCGGCCGCCGCGCATCGTGGTGGGCTCGGCGCTGCTGGCGCTGCTGATTCACCTGGACGGCTCAGGCGCGGTGGCGTTCCTGATCACCATCCCGGCCATGCTGCCGCTGTACGACCGGCTGGGCATGGACCGCCGCATCCTCGCGTGCGTGACGTCGATGGCGTGCGGCGTGAACTTCCTGCCGTGGACGGGGCCGATGATCCGCGCTTCCGCATCACTACACATGCCCGTGACAGACATCTTCAACCCGCTGATTCCGGTGCAGATTGCGGGGCTCGTTTTTGTATTCGCGTGCGCATGGCTGCTGGGCAAGCGCGAAGAAAAACGCCTGGGCCTCGCCCATCACGCCGGTGGCGCGCAGGTCGTCGCGCGCCCGTTGTCAGATGCGGAACAGGCGTTGCGCCGCCCGCGCAATTTCTGGATCAACCTCCTCCTCACCGTCGTCGTGATGGGCGTGATGGTGAGCGGCAAAGTCGACCCGGTGGTGATGTTCATGCTGGGCGTAGTCGCTGCGCTGCTGATCAACTACCCGAACGTCGATCAGCAACGCCAGCGCGTGGACGCCCACGCCAAGGCCGCATTGATGATGGCGAGCATTCTGCTGGCCGCCGGCGTGTTCACCGGCATCATGAGCAAGTCCGGCATGCTCACCGCGATGGCGAAGACGGCGGTCGATTTCATTCCGCCCGCCATGGCGCACCACATTCCGGTGGTGCTGGGCGTGCTGTCGATGCCGCTGTCGCTGCTGTTCGATCCGGATTCGTTCTACTTCGGTGTGCTGCCAGTGGTGGCAGAAGCATCGAAGATGCTGGGCGTTGCGCCGGTGCATGTGGCGCAGGCCGCCGTGCTTGGCCAGATGACCACCGGCTTCCCGGTCAGCCCGCTCACACCGGCGACGTTCCTCGTGGTGGGCCTGTGCGGCATCGAGCTGGCCGACCATCAGAAATTCTCGATCCCCTTCCTGTTCGGTGCCTCGCTGCTGATGACCGCAGTGGCCGTGGTGCTGGGCGTGCTTCCGTGGTGATGGCATGAAAACCGAGTTGAAGACACTCCGCATCGGCGGCGGTGCCGGTTATTCGGGCGACCGCATCGAACCGGCGCTGGAACTGGCCGAGCACGGCGACATCGACGTGCTGATGTTCGAATGCCTGGCCGAGCGCACCATCGCGCTCGCGCAGCAGGTGCGCCGCAAAGACCCGTCGCATGGCTACGACCCGCTGCTCGAAGCGCGCATGCGCGCGGTGCTGCCGGCATGCGCGGCACGCGGCATCCGCATCGTCACCAACATGGGCGCGGCCAACCCGCAGGCGGCGGCCGAGCGCACGCGCGACATCGCCCGCGAGCTGGGCCTCAAGCTGCGCGTGGCGGCCGTGACGGGCGACGACGTGTTGGACTTGCTGCAAGCCCGCGGCCAGGACTTCACGCTGATGGATGACAGCGCGCCAGTCGCATCGCTGCAGGCGCGCATGGTGTCGGCCAATGCGTACCTCGGCGCGCAAGGCATTGTCGATGCGCTGGCGCAAGGCGCGGACGTCGTCATCACGGGGCGCGTGGCCGATCCGGCGCTCGCGCTCGGGCCGCTCATCCACGCATTTGGATGGCGCATGGACGACTGGCATCGCCTGGGATGCGGCACGCTTGCCGGGCATCTGCTCGAATGCGCGGGGCAAATCACCGGCGGCTACTTTGCCGACCCCGGCATCAAGGACGTACCTGACCTCGCACGTCTGGGCTTCCCCATTGGCGAGGTGGGCGAAGACGGCTCGGTGCTCATCACCAAGGTCGCCACGGCCGGCGGCCTTGTCACCGAAGCCACGTGCAAGGAGCAGTTGCTGTACGAAATTCATGATCCGGCGCGCTACCTGACGCCTGACGTGGTGGCGGACTTCTCCAACGTGCGCATGCACGCCGACGGCAAAGACCGCGTCGTCATCGAAGGGGCCACCGGCACCCCGCGCACGGGCCAGTTGAAGGTTTCGATCGGCTATCTCGACAGCTATATCGGCGAAGGCCAGATCAGCTATGCCGGCCCCAACGCGGTGGCCCGCGGCAAGCTGGCGCTCGACATCGTGCGCGAGCGGTTGGCGCTCACCGGCGTGCAGATGACGGAAACGCGCTTCGAGCTGATCGGCGTGGATGCACTGCATGGCGCAGCCCTTTCCCGCACCGATGCCGAACCGTACGAAGTGCGCGTGCGCGTGGCCGCGCGCACCGAGTCGATGGCCGAAGCCGTGCGCATCGGCAACGAAGTGGAAACCCTGCTGACGTGCGGCCCGTCCGGCGGCGGCGGCGCAACGAAGAGCGCGCGCGAGATCATCGCCGTGGCGTCGACGTTGATTCCCGCTGAACTCGCCCCACACGCCGTGCACATTCTGGAGAGCTGACATGCCTCGCACCCTCCGCGACCTCGCCCACACCCGCGCCGGCGACAAGGGCGACATCTCGTGCATCTCCGTCATCGCGCTTCGTCCGGAATGCGCGGAAGAATTTGCCTTGCTTGAGCAGCACGTCACAGCCGAGCGCGTGCGCGCGCATTTCGCTGAACTCGTCCGCGGCGATGTCGAGCGCTACGTGCTGCCGCAGCTTGGCGCGCTCAACTTCGTGCTCCACGGCGCCCTGGCCGGCGGCGTGACGCGCTCATTGGCGCTGGATGCGCATGGCAAGTCGCTCGCAAGCGCGCTGCTCACGCTGGAGATTCCAGGCTAAGCTGGCACACCACGCCCGGCATCGCCATGAACCTCTCCGTCAAGCAGCTCCGCGCTTTTGCCGCGCTGCGCGAGCACAAGAACTTCACGCAGGCGGCACAGACGTGCCACTTGTCGCAATCGGCATTCAGCGCGCTGATCCAGAACCTGGAGGCCGATGCCGGCGTGCGTCTGTTCGACCGCAACACGCGCCATGTTGAACTGACCCCCGAGGGCGAAGCCTTTGCCGAATCGGCGCTGCGCCTGCTGGCCGATTTCGAAGCGACGTTCTCGGAGTTGCGCGATCGTGCCGCGGCACGCACCGGGCGCGTGACGGTGGCCGCGCTGCCGTCGATCGCGGCGGGCATTCTGCCGGGCGTGCTGGCCGCGTTCTCTGCACAGCATCCGGGCATTCAACTGGCGCTGCACGATCAACTGTCGGACCCGTGCATCGACATGGTCCGGCGCGGCGCGGCGGACTTCGCCATCGCGGCCATGGGCGCCGACATGGCGGGCCTGGCCGCGCAACCGTTCTGCACCGACGACTTCCACCTCGTCTGTCACCAGGATCACCCGCTCGCACAAAAGCCGGCGCTGGCAGTGGGCGATCTCGTCGATACGCCGTTCATCCACCTCGCGCGCAACACGAGCATCCGGCAATACCTCGATGCGGCGCTGCATCCGACCAAGCTGCGCAGCGGCATGGAAGTCGAACACCTGGCCACGGCGGCCGCGCTGGTGGCGGCCAACCTGGGCATCACCGTCATTCCTGCGCTGGCGCTGTTCCAGTTCCGTTTGCCGGAGTTGGCGGTGCGGCCGTTGCCGCTGCCAGGGCTCGTGCGCACGCTGTATGTCATCCGGCGCGACGGGCGTAGCCTGTCGGTGGCGGCGCAAGGGCTGCTGGACTTGCTGCTGGCGCACCCCGCGCGCGCGACGGCGTCAGTTTGACGCGGCGCAACCCGGGCACATCCGGGTGCAGCATCGCCCACCTGCGCTGCTACAGTGAGGCATTCCCATATCGATTCTGCGAGCGCCCCATGCATCAACGCATTCTTGCCGCTTTTGACGGCACTCATGAAGCCCACTTGGCGGTGGAGGAAGCCGCCGCCCTGGCCCGAGCATTCAACGGCCGGGTCCGGGTCGTGTGGGCGATCGGCTCGCCGGCCATGCCGGAGTCGCGCGAAATCTACAGCGTCGACAAATTGCGCGAAGAGGCACACCGCACAGCCAGCGCATCGCTGGTCGAATTGCAGCGCCTGTTCGACGCTGACGGCACCGCTGCTGAAACCGGCGTGCTGATGCTCGACTCCACCGACGACGACATCGGCCACGCGCTCGAGCACGAGGCCGAGCGCTGGCAGGCCGACACCATCGTGGTGGGCTCGCACGGCAAGCACGGGCTCGCGCGCCTTCTGCTGGGCAGCGTGGCCGAGCGCACGGCGCGCCTGTCGCACCGCACCGTCATCGTGGTACGTGCCCAGCACCCAGACCACGATGCCGGCTGATCTTGTCTGAAGTCGAATAGCTCCACTATGCAACTTGTTGCATAGAAAAAGACGGCTGTGCTATGTTGCATCCCACGTTGATGCAATCCGTTGCACTTTCTGCTCAGGAGCCAGCATGCCGCAGCCGATTCCCCAGACATTGATCGCCCCCGCGCAAGCCACGCTCGAGGCTTGGCATGCCATGCTCGACAGCGGCAACATGGACGATCTCGACCGGCTGTTTGCCGACGAAGTGGTCTTCCGCTCACCCGTGGCGCATACGCCTTACCCGGGCCGCACGGCAACCACGCTGGTGCTGCGCACCGTCAACACTGTCTTCGAAGACTTCAAATACCACCGCAGCTTCGCCACCGACGAGGGGCTAAGCGTGGTGCTGGAATTCAGCGCCAACGTGAGCGGCAAGGCCCTCAAGGGCATCGACATGGTGCGCTTCAACGCTGAAGGCAAGATCGTCGAGTTCGAAGTCATGGTCCGCCCGGCCACCGGCTTGCAGGCACTCGGCGCGGCCATGGGCGCCAAGCTGGGCGACAAGATCGGCCTGCTCAAGGCCGGCGCCTGAACGCCTTTCCCTGATTTAGACCCCAATTCCATACCAAGACCAACGGAGACTGCCATGTCGCTGCCGCCGATCCTGCAAAACCGCCTGTCCGTGCCCGTGGTGGGCTCGCCGCTGTTCATCATTTCCAACCCCGACCTCGTGATCGCGCAGTGCAAGGCGGGCGTGGTTGGCTCGTTCCCGGCGCTCAATGCGCGGCCGGCCGAGCTGCTGGAGACCTGGCTGCAGCGCATCACCACAGAGCTGGCCGAATACGACGCGCAGCATCCCGACAAGCCGTCGGCACCGTTTGCCGTCAACCAGATCGTGCACAAGTCGAACGACCGCCTGGAGCACGACCTGGAGCTGTGCGTGAAGTACAAGGTGCCCATCGTCATCACCTCGCTGGGCGCGCGTGAAGATGTGAACCAGGCAGTGCACAGCTACGGCGGCATCGTGCTGCACGACGTCATCAACAATAAATTTGCCAAGAAGGCGATCGAGAAAGGCGCGGATGGCCTGATCGCCGTGGCGGCGGGCGCGGGCGGCCATGCGGGCACCACCTCGCCGTTTGCGCTGATCCATGAAATTCGCGAATGGTTCGATGGCCCGCTGCTGCTGTCGGGCGCGATCGCCAACGGCAATGCGATCCTGGCAGCATTGGCAGCTGGTGCGGACCTGGCCTACGTCGGATCTGCGTTCATCGCTACCGAAGAAGCCAACGCGATCGAGGGCTACAAGCAAGCGATCGTGGAAAGCACCGCCAGCGATATCGTCTACACGAACCTGTTCACCGGCGTGCACGGCAACTACCTGCGCAAGAGCATCGAAGGCGCCGGCCTGGACCCGGACGCGCTGCCGGAATCGGACCCGAGCAAGATGAACTTCGGCTCTGGCGGCGGTGCCAAGGCCAAGGCATGGAAGGACATCTGGGGCGCCGGTCAGGGCGTGGGCGCGGTCAAGCGTGTGGTACCGGCGGCAGAACTCGTCAAGCGCTTTGCCGAAGAGTTCGAGGTGGCGCGCCGTCGCCTGAACAACATCGAAGCGCTGCGCGCTCCGGCCGGTAGCAAGGCGACGGCTTGAGTTTTAAGCGGTGACTGAGGCTGGCTCCAGCAACGGCAGCACATCGTCTGCCCACGCGAGCCAGCCTTCTTCGTAAACGATGCCGCGCTGAAGTACCGCGTGCTGCAACTGCTGCGCACGTGTGAGGTCAGGGTGCGAAAAATCGCGCTTCTCGATCTCGCGGAAAGTGTTCAGGCGCGTGCGGTGCTGCTCGATCAGGCGCTGCATCTCGTCGGCAAAACCGAGCGGGCCAATCACCGCCTCGGCACGCAGCTTCACCAGTACTTCCTCACGGTTGTCCGACGACACGGTCGGCTCCAGCACCCAGCGGGCGAGTTCGGCCTGGCCTGGCGGCAGCACGCTGTACGTCTTCTTGCGGCTGTCTTCCTCTTCTTCCACGCTCACCCAGCCGGCTTCGGCCATGCGGCCAAGCTCGCGGTAGATCTGCTGATGCGTGGCGCTCCAGAAATAGCCCATCGATTTGTCAAAGCGTCGAGCAAGCTCGTAGCCCGAGGAGGGCTTTTCCAGCAAGGATGTCAGCAGTGCGTGTTGGATGGACATGGTCGATTTTTTTATGTAAGCCGTTGATTCTAAATGCAGAACGCTGCCCGGGTGGAAGATTTTTCCGGCAGAAACAAGGCTTTCGTGGCAATAAGGTCAAGCACTTGCCATGGCATTTTGAACAGTAATTGAAACCCCGAGACTCACATTCTCCAGTAGAAGTGGCGACTCAATTCGGAGCCCATCCGGGGCGCCAGAGTCGGCGGGGAAGGAGTCTCGACGCTTCGCGGCGCCGTCGCAAAGAAAGCAAATCCTTGATGCAGATCAAGTAAACCGGACATCCCTTCTCAGGTTTCCCCGCATCAGGCCGATTGGACAAACGGTGCAAAACAAAAAATAAGAGTTGCGGCATTGCGCGCGATATCGCGATGCCCAATCTCTCGAACGCCAGGTCAACGCCCTGAATTACGCCCTTCGCAAAACGGAGGCGTTTGCAGTGCGAGCAGTCGTGAGCTGGTTTTACACATCACCACCATTTCGCACGAACGGCCTAGCTCGCCGGCATCAGGCTCCAACAGGGGACACGGTAAAGCCCGCCACGGGTGAAGCCGTATGAGAAAAACGAACTACGCATGACCCGGCCTACCCTCAAGCTCCAAGCCGCCTTTTTTGCCACCATCATTGTGGCCGTGCTGCTCGCTGGCTTCTTCGTCAGCCAAAAGAACAAATTTCGCGGGGAAATCCAGGCACTGGTCGGGGAACATCAGCAAGCGCTGGTGAAGGACGTTGCCGCCGACCTGCGCCAGCGGTTGGACGAGTATCTCGATCTTGTGCAACGCACCGCCGGACAGACGCACTCCGTTCAATTTCGATCGTCTGAAGACGTTCGGCGCTACTTCCAATCCATCGCGCCCGTGGCCGGTCTGTTCGATAGCGTTTTCCTTGTCGGCATGGATGGCAAGGTCAGTGCCATTTCTCCGCATGCGCAACGGGTGATCGGGTTAGACGTCCATGACCGGGACTATTTCAAGCAGGTCGTCGTCGTGGGTCAGCCGACGATATCGGCACCGCTGCGAAACCGCATCGGAGGGGCGCCAAACATCGTGTTGGCTGCGCCCGTCTTTGACGAGACTGGCCATATGGTCGGCGTCTTCTGCGCCTCCCTGGGCCTCCTGCGTCCGAACTTTCTGGGCGACATGCGCAACGCGCGCATCGGCGCAAACGGCTACCTATTCGTCGTGCAACGCGGTAACGACCCGGTGTTCGTCATTCACCCGGATGACACCAAGCTGCTGGCCAACACCAATACAGACCCCACAATTGCTCGCGCCCTGGCCGGCCGGCCCTTAGACGAAACGGAGCCCATGGTCAGCATGGAAAACGTCATCGCTGTCGGGTGGACGGTTGGATCGGTCATTCCGCGGGACGAAGTCGATGCACCGTTTGCGGCCATGCGGCACAGGTTTGGTTGGGCTGCGTTCTTTCTCATCATGCTGGTGGCCTGCTCTGTGTGGGGCGCGATGCATCTGCTGCTGCGCCCGCTGGGACGTCTGCATAAGGCCCTGCGCAATCCGGATCGCGATGAATGGAGCCGTTTGACCAAGCTCGATGTTGGCCCCGCATCGCCCGAAATCGAATCCATTGTCGGCAACCTGCGCGCGCTCATGGGAGAAGTCGTGCGGCAGCGTGCGGAACTCGAAGCAGTAAACGACGCATCCCCGCTCGGCTTCTTCAGAACCCGAAACGATGGCCAGACGACCTACATCAACGAGGCGTACTGCCGAATTCTTGGCCTATCGAAGGAAGCCGCGCTTGCGAATCAGTGGCGCGAACGGCTCGCCCCAGAAGACAGGCCACGCGCAGAGCACGCGTGGGATACGGCAAGAGAGAACCGCATCGTCTTCCGAGACAATCAGCGCATCTGCATACCGGGCGAGCCGGAACGGGAGATCTCGGTCACAGCGGCGCCGGTCGTCGTCGACGGAAAAGCGCGCGGATATGTCGGGGTGGTCGAAGACATCACCCAACGTGTTCGAGCGGAACAGTCGATTGCCGCACTGATGTCGGTTCTAGAAGCCACTCCTGACTTCATTGCCCAAACAGATCGCGATGGCAAGCTGACCTACATTAATCCCGCCGGGCGCGCATTCGCCGGACTGCCTGCCGACAAGGCAATCAGCGAAACAACCATTGCCGATTACCACCCGCCAGAAACTGTCCGGACGCTGAGAGAGGTCGCCGTGCCGGCCGCCCTGCGGTCTGGCGTCTGGATGGGCGAAACGCTCGCGTACAACGCCAAGCGCGAAGCCGTGCCCGTGGCCCACACCGTCATCGTCCATCGCGACGCGACCGGTCGGCTGGACCACTACTCGGCAATCATGCGCGACATCAGCCAAGAAAGAGCCGCCAAGGAGGTTGTGGAACGCAACGCTGAAACCTTGCGAACAGTGACGGACGCCATGCCAGGCGAGGTGTGCTTTGTGGGAGCAGACGGCCGATATGAATTTGCCAATACGTCCTACGCCCGAAAGGTCGAAATGCCGCGTTCCAAACTCATCGGCAAAACCGTTCCGGAAGTCTTTGGCATCGCCGCATATGAGCGGTTGCGCGAGCCGCTCGAAAAGGCGCTAGCAGGCAGCCCTCAACGGTTCGAGCGAGAAGAGCGCACCGGTGGGTCGCTCGCCTACAAGGAAGTGCAGTACGTTCCCCAGTTCCGGCCCGACGGTTCCGTCATTGGCGTGCACGTCCTGATCACGGACATCACAGCCAGCAAAGAGAAGGAGCTCCGTCTGAAGTCCTTGTCAGAAACCGACCATCTCACGGGCTTGCTCAATCGTGCTGGTTTCGAAGACCAGCTGGCAAAGGCCGTCTCAACTGACAACCGCCGTGAGCTGGGCGCCCTGCTGCTGATCGACTTGGACGGCTTCAAACGCGTCAACGATACCTATGGTCACGCCACTGGCGATGAGGTGCTTCGTAGCTTTGCAGACCGGCTGCGCACCGTCATGCGTCCGACGGACTTCGTTGCCCGCTTTGGCGGCGACGAGTTTGCCGTCATCGTCGGCCCCGTGAATGACGACACGTTGCATCGACTGGCCGCCCGCCTCATCTCGGTCGGCGCCAGGCCGTACAAGTTTGGCGAGGTGGTCATCGAGCTCGGTTGCAGCATCGGCGTCTCTCGCCTCCGTCACAACGTCGACCGCGCTGCAGTTGTCGCCGCTGCAGACGACGCGCTATATCGCGCCAAAAACCTGGGCAAAGGCCGCTACGAATTTGCTGACGACGTTGCTGGCGAAGTACTCGACCTCGACCCCGGCTCCGCCACGCCCGTGTAGCCGCTAGGCAGCAGGTGTACCGCAGACCCGCTCTGACCGATTCGATCTGCGAACGTTACAGAGCCTCCAGCGGACGCTTTACGCACCAATTCGCCAACGCGGGTTTGATGCCGAACTCGCGCGTTTTTGCGCTCTGCGAAAACGTTGCGTCTCAGTCGGCAGCCTGCGTCGACATGAAATCTTGGGCGGCCTTCACCAGCCATGTCCGCAGGGCTTGCAGCGGCGGATAGTCGGCACGGCTCGTGGGCCAGGCGAGGTAGTAACGCTCGGCGCTCTCCATCTCGGGCACATGCGGCAACGCCCGAACCAGGTCGCCTTGCTGCAGCTCGTGGGTGATCAGAAAGCGCGGCAGCAACGCCACACCCAGGCCGGCGACGGCAGCTTGCGCGGCAGTGGCAAATTGGTCGAACAGCATGCCCTGGGGTTCTGCCGCCGTCACCTGATGGCTGGCCAACCAACGCGGCCAGGCATCGGGGCGCGAGGCCAAGTGCAACAGCGGCGCATGCAGCAGATCGCGCGGCTGCGCAAAGTCGTATCGCGCCAACAATGCCGGGCTGCAAGCAGGCACGACGGTTTCGTTCATCAGCAAGGCCAGTTCCGCCCCCGGCCAATGCGGCGTACCGAAATGGATGGCCGCGTCAACCGCTTCCAGTTGAAAGTCGAACTGCGACAGCCGCGTCGTCAGATTGATGGTGATGCCGGGGTGCTCGTCAAAAAACGCCGGCAGGCGCGGTGCCAGCCAGCGGGTGCCGAAGGTCGGCAGGATGGCCAGATTCAAGCTGCCGCCCTGCGGATTGGCTCGAAACCCGACCGTGGCGCTGGAGATGCGCATCAACGCGCCGCGGATTTCCTCCGCGTACGCCTGGCCCGCCGCGCTCAGCCGTACGGTCTGGCGTTCACGCACGAACAGCTCAGCGCCCAGGCGATCTTCCAGCGCGCGGATCTGGCGGCTGACGGCACTTTGCGTCAGATGCAGTTCAGCGGCGGCGGCCGTGAAGCTCTGGTGGCGCGCAGCAGCCTCGAACGCGCAGAGCAGGGACATCGGCGGTAGAAAGCGGCGAGACAGGAACATGGGCGGGAGGTGTACGGTGCGGAAGTGGCTTAGTCATTCTAATTTGGAATGACCTAAGGCCGGATTATCGTTTGACCGGCGTTCCTTGGCCAACCTAGCATGGCCTCGTCTCCGCCAAACCCCATTCAGTCATGAGCACCGCGCATCAACCCTCGGCGTCGAACTTCATCCACGCCAACGAAATCCGCTCCCGCTTTTCGCGCGCCATGTCCGCCATGTACCGCGAAGAAGTGCCCCAATACGGCACGCTGGTGGAGCTGGTATCCGACATCAACGCTCGCACGCTGGACGCCCAGCCCGCGCTGCACGCGCAGATGGCGCAGTCGGGCGAACTGGAGCGGCTGGACGTCGAGCGCCACGGCGCCATCCGCGTCGGCACAGCGGCCGAGCTGGCCACGCTGCGTCGGCTGTTTGCCGTCATGGGCATGGAGCCGGTGGGTTACTACGATCTGTCGGTGGCTGGCGTGCCCGTGCATTCGACGGCGTTTCGCCCGGTGGCCGATGCCGCGTTGCTGGCCAATCCGTTTCGCGTGTTCACCTCGCTGCTGCGGCTTGAATTGATTGCCGACGCCGCACTGCGCGACAAGGCCGCTGCCATCCTGGCGCGCCGCCAGATCTTTACCCCGCGCGTACTGGAATTGATTACCCAATGCGAGGCCGACGGCGGCTTGGCCGACGCAGATGCCGACACGTTCGTACGCGAGGCGCTGGAGACCTTCCGCTGGCACAGCACCGCCACGGTCGATGCCGAGACGTATCGTGCGCTGCAAGCCGCTCACCGTCTTGTGGCCGACGTGGTGTGCTTCCGCGGCCCCCACATCAATCACCTGACGCCGCGCACGCTCGACATCGACGCCGCGCAGGCCGCCATGCCTGCACGCGGCATGGACGCCAAGGAGGTGGTGGAAGGTCCGCCGCACCGGAACTGCCCCATCCTGCTGCGCCAGACGAGCTTCAAGGCGCTGCAAGAAGCGGTGCGCTTTACCGACGATGCCGGCGCCCACACGGCGCGCTTTGGCGAAATCGAGCAGCGCGGTGTGGCCCTCACGCGCAAAGGCCGCGCGCTATACGACCAACTGCTGGCCGAGGTGCGCAGCATGGGCAATGCCGGCAGTGCCGCGCCCAACTACGAAGATCGGCTAGCCCAGGCGTTCCGCGCGTTTCCGGATACCCATGAGGCATTGCGTGCGCAAGAGCTGGCGTTCTATCGCTACGCCCTCACACCGTCAGGCCATGCCCACGCCGACACCGCAACGGCGGCCGATGCATCGTTAGATGAACTTCTGACCAAGGGCTGGGTGCAAGCCGATCCCATCACGTATGAAGATTTCTTGCCGGTGAGCGCGGCGGGCATCTTCCAGTCCAACCTGGGCGGCGAGGAGCAGAAGCAGTATCAAGCCAACGCCGCACAGCAAGTGTTTGAGATCGCGCTGGGCGCACGCGTGCATGACGAAATCGCGTTGTACGAGGCGGCGCAGCAGCGCTCGATCGATCAGGTGCGCGCCGTGCTGCGCAGCACGCCCGTCGCGGATGCCGCATGACTGGCCTGCACACGCCAGCCGCCATGCCGGGCTTTGCCGCCCCGTTTGCGAACCCCGCCGGCTCGCCCATCCGCGAACTGTTTCCGTACCTCAGCCAGCCGGGGATGATCTCGCTGGCGGGCGGGTATCCGTCGCCCAGTCTGTTCGATGCCGAAGGGCTGGCGCACGCCGCCGCCCAGGCCATGGCGGGCGATGCGCAAGCCTTGCAGTACGGGGCGACGGAAGGGCTGCCCGTCCTTCGCACGGCGCTTGCCGCGCTGATGGGCGCACGGGGCATTCAGGCCAGCGCCGAGCAGATGATGGTGACTACGGGCTCGCAGCAAGCGTTTGACCTGCTGGTGCGTGCGTTGATCGAGCCGGGGGATACGGTGCTGGTGGAAGTGCCCGCCTACCCTGCCACGCTGCAAGCCTTGCGCCTGGCGCAGGCCCGCATCGTGCCCGTGCCGATGGACGAACACGGCCTGCAAACCGATGCCCTGGCCGACCTGCTGCATCAACTGCCCGCCACGCAGCGCCCCAAGCTGCTCTACACCGTGCCGAATTTTTCCAACCCGCGCGGCACACTGCTGTCTGCACAACGGCGCGAAGCCCTCGTGCAGCTGGCCTGCACCCACGGCTTCTGGGTGGTGGAAGACGATCCGTACGGCGAGCTGCGTTTTGATGCGCCGGAGAGCCCCGCCGCTGCCATGCCCTCTACGCTGCGGGCAGAGGGTGACCGGATGGCCGCAGGCGGGACGAACCCGGTGGTGTATCTCTCCAGCCTGTCCAAGACCGTCGCTCCCGCGCTGCGGATCGGCTGGATGCTGGCCGACAGCAGCCTGCTGCGCCGCTGCACCATCGCCAAGCAGACGGTGGATCTGTGCACGTCTCCGCTGGCGCAGATGGTGGCGGCGCGCTATCTGGAAAGCGGCCGCTATCCGGCCACGGTGCAGCGCGCGCGCATCGAGTATCAACGGCGCATGCAGGCCCTGGTGCAAGGCTTCGCCACGCAGCTGGATGGCCGAGTGCAATGCGCGGCGCCGGCGGGCGGCATGTTTGTCTGGGCGACGTTCGCGCAGTCGATCGACCCGCAAGCGCTCTTTGATGCCGCCGTGTCGCAGCACGTGCTCTACGTGCCCGGCAAGGCGTTCTACCCGGACAACGCGCAACTCAACACCATGCGTCTGTCGTTCGCCGCGCCCGAGGTGCCGCAGATCGAGCAGGCCGTACAGCGGCTGGCCGCAGCCGTAGCGCTGGCCATGCGTTGACGCCTCCTCAAATAGAGACAACCTTCATCGCATAGCCATGACACCCGACAACCTGATTCCGGCCTTGCGCGACATCGTGGGGGCCGCCAATGTTTTAACCGACGACGATTGCGCCGAATACGAATCCGACTGGCGCCAGCGCGTGCGCGGCAAGGCGCTGAGCGTGGTGCGGCCCGGCTGCACGGCCGAAGTGGCCGCGGTCGTGCGCGCGTGCGCACAAGCCGGTGTGTCGATCGTGCCGCAGGGTGGCAATACGGGCCTGGTGGAAGGCTCGGTGCCCGATGCCAGCGGCGAGCAGGTCATCCTAAGCCTGCGCCGCATGCAGGCCGTGCGCGCCATCGACGCCGCCAACATGACGATGACGGTGGACGCCGGTTGCGTGCTCCAGTCGCTGCAGGACGTGGCAAGCGAGGCCGGCATGCTGTTCCCGCTGAGCCTGGGTGCGGAAGGCAGTTGCACCATCGGCGGCAACCTGGCGACCAACGCGGGCGGCACGCAAGTGCTGCGTTATGGCAATGCGCGCGAGCTGTGCCTGGGTCTGGAAGTCGTCCTGGCCGACGGACAGGTCTGGGAGAACCTGCAAGGCCTGCGCAAGGACAACACCGGCTATGACCTGCGCAATCTGTTCATCGGCAGCGAGGGCACGCTGGGCATCATCACGGCAGCCACGCTGCGGCTGTATCCGCAACCGGCCGCTCAGTTGACAGCGTGGGCAGCTGTGCCTTCGCTGCAAGCCGCCACAGCGTTGCTGGCCCTGTCGCACCGGCATCTGTCTGCCGCGCTCACGGGCTTTGAGGTCATGAGTCAGGAGGGGCTGAAGCTGGTCGACACGCACTATCCGCATCTGCGCGTGCCGATGTGGCGCGAAACGATGTGGTGCGTGCTGCTGGAGGCGTCCGATAGTGAATCCGAGGCGCACGCCCGCGCGCAGTTTGAACACCTGCTGGAAACCGCGATGGAAGACGGCATCGTGACCGACGCGATCATCGCCGAGAACATCCGGCAGGCGCACGACCTGTGGCACATCCGCGAGAGCATCACCCTGGCCCAGGCGGCCGAAGGGCCCAACATCAAACACGATGTCTCGGTGCCGATCTCACGCATCCCCGACTTTGTAGCGCAGACCGATGCGCAACTGCAGGCGCTTGCACCCGGGCTGCGGCTCATCAACTTCGGGCACCTGGGCGATGGGAACCTGCATTACAACGTGCAGCCTCCTGAGGGGACAGACGCTGCGGCGTTCGTTGCCGCGCATGAGGCTGCGATTGGCGATGCGGTGTACCAGTCCGTCCACCGATTTGGCGGTTCGATCTCAGCCGAGCATGGCATCGGCGCGCTCAAACGCGATCACCTTCCGCACTACAAGGCGCCGGTTGCCCTGCAGTTGATGCAGACCATCAAGCAGGCACTCGACCCGCAACGTCTGCTGAACCCGGGGCGCGTGCTCGCATGATCGCCCGGTCAGATCAGATGGCGCGATAGGTGTCGCTCACGGCCATTGATTGCATGGGGCGGCGCAGCGTCGGATCAAACGGATTGATCTGCGTGGTCAGCCGATTGGCCTCGCGCAGGAGCATGTCGTAGACGATGGGCAGGCGCTCGGCGCTCAGGCGGTTGGCGAGCGTCCCCACGGAAAGCGCGGCGACGACGTTGCCGTTGCGATCGAACACCGGCACGGCAATGCCGGCCATGCCTTCAAGCAGCCCGTCCGTCTTGGCGCTGTAGCCGCGCTCGCGTGCCTTCCTGACCTCGGAGCGCAGATAGACCTCGTCGTACACGCTGTAGTGCCGGATGCGAGGCAGGTTGTAGCGCAGCACTTCCTCCTGCTCGGCGTCGGGCAGGTGCGCGAGGATCACCAGCGCGCCCTGGCCCACACCGAGTTCGATCCGCCCGCCCACATCGCCCGTGAAAGTTCGAATCGGGTATTGGCCTTCCACGCGGTCCAGACACACCGCGTCGAAACCGGAGCGCACCAGCAGCAGCACCGTATCGCCCAGGCTTGCATTCAGCCGCAGCAGGGCCGGCCGTGCGACGGAGCGCAAGTCGTTCACCGCACCCGCCTGGGCCGCCAGGCAAAACAGGTCCAGGCTCAGCCGGTACAGCTTGTTCTGCTGATCCTGCTCGACCATGCCTTCTTGCGTCAGCCCCTGCAGCAGGCGGTGCGTGGTGGCGGGGGTCATTCCCAGGGTCTTGGCCAGGTAGGTGACGCGCACACCTTGGTGCTGCTGCTCCGCCATGGTGCGCAGGATCTGGAAGGTGCGGTGCATGGCGCTGCGCTGATGCGCGTCGTCTTCGGAATCGACAGACATAAAGCTGGAATGGACTGAATTTGGTTGATCGATTGTATTCCGATGAACGGAATAAATACGAGAAAAATTCCAACTACAGCGTATACACCTAGGATAAATCGATGTTTTGGCACACCTGTTGCAATAGCATATCCATATTGTTCAATTGGAAGAGTCTGGCGACGCCCCCAGTCGCAAAGGATCACCGATGAGTTTTCTGCGCCTGAACCATGTCTCCAAGCAGTACGGCGACCTCCGGGTCGTTCAGGATTTCAACCTGAACGTGCACAAGGGCGAATTCGTCTCGCTGCTGGGCCCGTCGGGCTGCGGCAAGACGACCACGCTGCAGATGATTGCGGGTTTCGCGGAGGTGACCGAGGGCTCGATCGAGCTGGACGGCAAGGACATCACCCGCGCCAAGGCCAACGCGCGCGGCCTGGGGATCGTGTTCCAGACCTACGCGCTGTTCCCGCACATGACGGTGCGCGAGAACGTGGAATTCGGGCTGGAGATGCGCAAGTGCCCGCCGGCCGAACGCCGCGAGCGCGCCATGCAGACGCTGGCGCTCGTGCATCTGGACAAACATATCGATCGCTACCCGCGCGAGCTGTCCGGCGGCCAGCGGCAGCGCGTGGCCCTGGCGCGGGCGCTGGTCATCAAGCCACCGGTGCTGCTGCTGGACGAGCCGCTGTCGAACCTGGACGCCAAGCTGCGCGAAGAAATGCAGTTCGAGCTGCGTGAAATCCAGCGCAAGGTTGGCACGACCACCATCATGGTCACCCACGATCAGGCCGAAGCCATGTCGATCAGCGACCGCGTGGTCGTCATGGAAGCGGGCCGCATCACGCAGGTGGATACGCCGCTGGCGGTGTATGAGCACCCGCGCAATGCGTTCATCTCGACGTTTGTCGGCAAGGCCAACCTGCTGCATGCGGCAGTGGTGTCCGGCGCCAATGGCGAACTTCGCGCCTCGGTCGGGGCCGTGGAGCTGGCGCTGCCACCGGGCACGCCGGCGGGCAGCAAGGTCGTACTGGCGCTGCGCCCCGAAAAAATGACGTGCAACGCAGACGGCACCGGCCGTTGCGAAGGCCGCGTGACCGAACGCTTCTTCCTCGGCAATCAGTGGATGTACACCGTCGATACGCCGCTCGGCGCGATGCTTGTATCCGCCGTCAACGATGGCGACGCCCCGCGCGACGTGGGTCAGACCGTCGGCGTGGATTGGGAAGACCGCTATGTCCGCGTGATCGGTAGCGAGGGGACCGCAGCATGAGCCGCAGACCGACCTGGGTGCCGTGGAGCATGACCGGCCCGGCGCTGGCGCTCTTCGGCGTGATGCTGTTCGTGCCGCTCGCGCTGAGCGTGATTTTGTCGTTCAACGTGTTCGATGCCGACAAGGGCCCCATTGCGGGCACCTTCACGTTTGCGCACTACCTGCACGTGGTGCAAGACCCGTACTACTACGAAATCTTCTGGCGCACGCTGCGCGTCTCGGCACTCGTGACGCTGATCTGCATCCTGATCGGCGCGCCCGAGGCCTACATCCTGAGCCGGATGCGCAAGCCCTGGCGCTCCATTTTCCTGCTCGTCATTCTTGCGCCGCTGCTGATCTCGGTCGTGGTGCGCGCATTCGGCTGGAGCATGCTGCTCGGGCCCGAAGGGCTGATCAACGCCGCGTTCAAGGCCGTTGGCATTGGCTCGGTCAAGCTGCTGTACAACGAGACGGCCGTCGTGATTGCGCTGGTGCACGTGATGCTGCCGTTCATGGTGATTCCTGTGTGGACGTCACTGCAAAAGCTCGACCCGTGGGTGGAAAACGCCGCGCTGTCGTTGTCCGCATCGCACTTCACGACGTTGCGCCGCGTGGTGTTGCCGCAGGTCATGCCCGGCATTCTGTCGGGCAGCCTGATCGTGTTTGGCCTGGCGGCCAGCTCATTCGCCATTCCGGGCCTGCTGGGCGGGCGCCGCGTGAAGATGGTCGCCACGCTCATCTACGACGAATACCTGAACGAACTGAACTGGCCCCTGGGCGCAGCCATCGCGCTGATCCTGCTGGCGGCCAACCTCGTCATCATGCTGGGCTGGAACCGCATGATCGAAGGCCGCTACAAGAAGACGTTGGGCTGAAGGAGCGCACATGCAAAAGAACGGACCGCTCGCGCTCATCTTCAACGCGCTCGTCATCACCTTCATGCTGGCCCCGCTGGTGATCGTGTGCATCGTCGCCTTCACGCCCGAAGAAACGCTCACGCTGCCCACCAGTCATTTCTCGCTGCGCTGGTTCGACCAGGTGCTGCATCACCCCGACTTCGTGCAGTCGTTCTGGAACAGCCTCTGGCTGGGCCTGGCGGCGGCCACGCTGTCGACCGCACTCGCGGTGCCGGCTGCCATGGCCATCGTCCGCTATCGCGCGCCGGGGCTGCAGTATTTGCAAGGCGTGTTTCTGTCGCCGCTGATCATCCCGCACCTTGTGCTGGGCGTGGCGCTGCTGCGCATGTTCTCGCTGGTGGGCGGGCAAGGCAGCTTCGGCTGGCTGATCTTCGCGCACGCGCTGATCGTCACGCCGTACACCATGCGGCTGGTGATGGCCGCGCTGGTGGGCTTTGACCACTCGGTCGAGCACGCCGCCTATTCGCTGGGTGCGAGCGGCTTCACGGTGTTCCGGCGCATGACGCTGCCGATGATCCTGCCGGGCATCACGGGCGGGTGGCTGCTGGCCTTCATCAACAGCTTTGATGAACTGACCATGTCGATCTTCGTGGTGTCGCCCGCCACCGTCACGCTGCCGGTGCGCATGTACATGTACGCCACGGAATCGCTCGACCCGATGATGGCCGCCGTCTCGGCGCTGATCGTCTTCCTCACGCTCGCGCTGATGCTGCTGCTGGACAAGGTCTACGGCCTAGACCGGATTCTGATCGGCAAGCATTGAGACACAGATCACGATGAACGCTCCTGCAAATCCATCTGCCCGCGCGCAGCTCCAGCGCCTCAAAGAGCGCAATCGCCCCGCAGTGGCTTTTGTGCTGGATGGCCAACCCGCCGAAGCGCTTGCCGGCGACACCGTCCTGACGGCCGTGCTCACGCACACACGCCAGCTGCGCATCAATGAATTCAGCCTCCAGCCGCGCGCGGGTTTCTGCCTGATGGGCGCATGCCAGGACTGCTGGGTGCGCCTGGCCGACGGCAAATCGCTGCGCGCCTGTCAGACCATGATCGAACCCGGCATGCACATTTGCACGCAACCGGCCGGCAGCGAGGGAGCCGCGTGATGACGCAACCCGCCCCCACGCTGCAGCGGCAGTCGCAAGAGGATCTGCAGCCCGTCATCATCGGTGCCGGGCCGGCAGGTGTGCGCGCGGCGCAGACGCTGCTGGCACACGGCCTCAAGCCCATCGTGCTGGACGAAGCCCCGCGCGCCGGCGGCCAGATCTATCGCCGCCAGCCGGAGGGCTTTGCCCGCAGCGCCGCAGATCTGTATGGCACCGAAGCCGCGCGTGCGCAGGCCGTACATGCCGCCTTTGACCAGCTCCAGCCGCAGCTCGATTACCACCCGCAGACCCTGGTGTGGAATGCCCAGCCCGATCTGCTCGACCTGCTGCATGTGCCGACGCGCGCGGTCAGCAGCCTGCCCTGGCGCGATGTGATTGTCGCCACAGGCGCCACCGACCGTGTGCTGCCGATCCCGGGTTGGACGCTGCCGGGCGTCTATACGCTGGGCGGCGCGCAAGTCGCGCTCAAATACCAGGGCTGCGCGATTGGCGATGCCGTCGTGTTTGCCGGCACGGGCCCGCTGCTGTATCTGGTGGCCTGCCAGTACGCCAAGGCCGGCGCGAATGTCGTAGCGGTGCTCGACACGGCTCCGGCCACCGCGCGCTACAAAGCAGCACCGGCCATGCTGGGCCAGCCTGCCGTCATGGCCAAGGGCATGGCGCTGGTGGGCTGGCTCAAGCTGCACGGCATTCCCATGCATCACGGCGTGCGTCTGCTGCGCGCCGAAGGCGACGCAGGGGTCGAGCAACTCGTGTGGCAAGACCGCGCCGGCCGCGAACAACGCACGGCTTGCTCCGCTGTCGGCATGGGCTACGCGCTGCGGCCCGAAACACAGCTCGCCGATCTGCTGGGCTGCGCGTTCGAGTTTTCTGCGCTGCACCGTTGCCATGTGCCGCGCATTGATGCGATGCGGCGCAGCTCCGTCGCGGGCGTCTATCTGGCGGGCGATGGCGCAGGAATCATGGGCGCCGACGCAGCCGAGTACTCGGGCGAATTGGCCGCGCTCGCTCTGTTGCAGGATCGGCAAATCACCGTCGATGCTGATCGCTTGGCCGCGCTGCGCCAGCGCCTGCAGAAGATCGAGCGGTTCCGCCACGCGCTGGAAGTTGCCTTCCCGTTTCCCGATGACTGGGCCGCGCACGCCAGCGACGAGCTGGTCGTGTGCCGCTGCGAGAACGTCACCGCGGGCACCCTGCGGCAAACGGCAGCCGAAGGCGGCGTGCACGAGCTGAACCGGCTGAAGGCGCTGTGCCGGGTCGGCATGGGCCGCTGCCAGGGCCGGATGTGCGGCGCGTCGGCAGCAGAAATCCTGGCGCACGCGCAGTCCGTTCCGCTGGCGCAGGTAGGCCGGTTACGCGGTCAGGCACCGATCAAGCCACTGCCGCTGGATGTGACCGAGGTAATCGAGCAGGAGGGCCACCATGCGTGAGCAGCTTGCATGCGACGTGGCCATCATCGGCGGCGGCATCATGGGCAGTGCCACCGCGCTGTTCCTGCGGCGGCGCGGGCTGGCCGTCATCTTGCTCGAGCGTGACCTCTGTGGATCGCGCTCCAGCGGCGTCAACTTTGGCGGTGTGCGCCGCCAAGGGCGCTCCATCGAGCAATTGCCGCTGGCCCAGCGTTCGCACCAGATCTGGGGGCGTCTGACCGAGCTGATCGGCACCGAGGCCGAGTACGAGCGCAGCGGACACTTCAAGATCGCCCGTAGCGTGGCCGACATGGAATCGCTGGCGAGCTACGCAGCACGCAGCGAGGGCTACGGCCTTGGGTTGCAGCTCATCGAAGGCCGGGCTGCACTGCAAAAGTACTTTCCGATGGGCGGCGACCAGGTCGTCGGCGGCTCGCTGTGCCCAGAAGACGGACAGGCCAACCCGCGCCTGCTGTCGCCCGCATTTGCGCACGCGGCGCAGGCGGCAGGCGCCGATGTGCGCGAGCACGCGCCGGTGCAATCGGTCGAGCACGATGGCGCGCGCTTCGTCGTCCACGCGCGGCAGCATGACCGCGATCTGGAGGTCAAAGCCTCTGCGCTCGTCAACTGCGCCGGGGCGTGGGCCGCCCAGTTTGCCGCGCAATGGGGCGAGCCCGTACCGATGTTCACCATCCCGCCCACCATGGGCGTGACCGAGCCGCTGCCGTTCTTCCTGCCCTGGAGCCTGGGCGTGGAAGGCGGCGGCATTTACTGCCGCCAGGTGCGGCGCGGCAATGTGGTGTTCGGTGGCGGGCGCGGCTACGTGCTGGACGACCAGCGCGCACGCTCATCGCACGTGGCGATCCTTCGCCAGCTGCCGCAGTTGGCTGCCCTGCTGCCGCAACTCACAGGCGCCCACATCATCCGCACCTGGAGCGGCACGGAAGGCAACCTGCCCGACGACCAGCCCGTGATTGGCGCCAGCGCCCGTCGCCCCGGCCTGTTCCACGCGTTCGGCTTTGCCGGCGCCGGCTTCCAGCTCGGACCCGGCGTGGGCGATGTCATGGCCGAGCTGATTGCCGAAGGCCGCACCACCACGCCGATCGAACCCTTTTCCATCCAACGCTTTCTGCCACCCGCAGCTTGATGCACTTGATGCCCCAGGAGACCACCATGCTTGTGAAACACGCGAAACCATCGTTCACGTCCATCGTTGCTGCGGCTGCCGGAACCGCGCTGCTCGCCGCCGGCGCCGCCCACGCCGACACCAAGACGCTGTACATCGGCATGAACGGCGGCAACATGGAACGCACGTACACGCAGTTCGTATTCCCGCCGTTCGAGAAGGCCAACAACGTCAAGGTCGTGGTCGTGCCCGGCACCTCGACCGACATCCTCGCCAAGGCCCAGGCGACCAAAGGCAAGGCACAGATGCACGTGATGACGCTGGACGACGGTGTCATGTTCCGCGCCATCGGCATGGGGCTGTGCGAAAAACTCAAGCCATCGGCCAATCTGTCGGCCGTGCCAGCCATTGCGCACCTCAAGGGTGACTACGCGGTCGGCTTGTCGATGGGCCTCACGGGCCTCGCCTACAGCACCAAGATCTTTGCCGACAAGGGCTGGACGCCGCCCACCTCGTGGGGCGACCTGGCGGACCCGAAATACAAGGGCAAGGTGGTCGTGCAATCCATGCCGGCTTCGTCGTTCGGGCTGGATGCTTTCCTGATGTTCAACCGCCTCAAGGGCGGCACGGAAAAGAACGTCGACCCAGCCTTCAAGGCATGGCCGACCACCATCGGCCCGAACGTGGTCGAGTACATCCCCAACTCGTCGAAGGTGGTGGAAATGATGCAGGCCGGCGATGCGGCGCTGTTCCCGTACACGCTCACGCAGGTCGAGCTGATGAAGTCCAAGGGCATCCCGATGGAATTCGTCGCACCTAAGGAAGGCGCCGTCGTTCTGTTGACAGCGCAGTGCGTGCTGGCCAACAACCCGGATGCCGATCTGGCGCAGAAGCTGGCCGACTACCTGATCAGCCCCGACGCGCAGGCACTCGCCATGGAAAACGGCTCCTACAATCCAGTCAACCCCAAGGCGCCGCTCAAGGGCAAGGCGGCGGAAGAGCAAAACAAGATGAACACCATCCTGAAGACGGCCGTTGCGCTGGACTGGGACGTGATCAACGCCGAGCGCCCCGAGTGGAGCAAGCGCTGGAACCGCATCGTCGAGCGTTGAGTTGAACGCTGCCGCACCGCAACAGTTTTTCGATTGAACACGAGAGAAGAGCAAGGATTCACGCCATGTCAGATTCCCGAACACGATTGCAGACCGTACTGAAGGCCCTCGGCCTGGACCTGAAGGCCTATGAAGGCACGGACTGGGCGAGCCGCGCCCCGCGCGATGGCGCGGTCTTGGCGACCGTGAAATCGCATACCGCCGGCGAGGCCGAGGCTGCCATTCAGAGCGCACATCAGGCGTATCTGGCGTGGCGCGTCGTGCCGGCACCCGTGCGCGGGGAGCTGGTGCGCCGCCTGGGCGAGGTGCTGCGCACGCACAAGGCGGCACTGGGTGAACTGGTGTCGCTGGAGGCGGGCAAGATCACCTCCGAGGGGCTGGGCGAAGTGCAGGAGATGATCGACATCTGCGACTTCGCTGTCGGTCTGTCGCGGCAACTGCATGGCCTGACCATCGCCAGCGAGCGCCCTGGGCACCGCATGATGGAAACCTGGCATCCGATGGGGGTGGTGGGCATCATCTCCGCGTTCAACTTTCCGGTGGCGGTGTGGTCGTGGAACGCCGCGCTGGCCCTGGTGTGCGGCAACGCCATCGTGTGGAAGCCGTCGGAGAAAACGCCGCTCACCGCCATCGCTTGTCAGCACCTGATGCAGCAGGTTGTCGACGCGTTCAATGCGGAAAAGCCGGGGGCGATTCCTGCCGGGCTGAGCCAACTGCTGATTGGCGGGCGCGATGTGGGCGAAGCGCTCGTGGCCAGCCATCTTGTGCCGGTCGTCAGCGCCACGGGCTCGACGCGCATGGGCCGTCAGGTGGGCGTGAAAGTGGCGGAGCGCTTCGGCCGCTCGATCCTGGAGCTGGGCGGCAATAACGCAATGATCGTCACGCCCTCGGCGGATCTGGAACTGGCGGCGCGCGCCATCACCTTTGCTGCCGTGGGCACGGCGGGCCAACGCTGTACGTCGCTGCGACGCCTGATCGTGCACCGCTCGGTGGCCGACACACTTCTGGCTCGCCTGGAAAAAATCTACCAGAGCATTGCGATTGGCGACCCGCTGGCCGATGGCACGCTGGTCGGCCCGTTGATCGACCAGGCTGCCTTCGACGGCATGCAGCAGGCACTGGCGCAGGCACGCGCTGAAGGCGGCGAAGTATTGGGTGGCGAGCGCGTGCGCGAAGACCTTGGCGCCGACGCCTGGTACGTGCGCCCCGCCCTGGTCAAGATGCCGAAGCCGACGAAGGTGATGGAAAGCGAGACCTTCGCGCCCATCCTCTATGTCGTGACATATGACGGCGACACCGAGCAGGCCATCGCCATCCAGAACGGTGTGCCGCAGGGCCTGTCGTCCGCCATCTTCACGGCAAACCTGAACGATGCGGAGCGCTTCATGTCGTCGGCGGGCAGCGACTGCGGCATTGCCAACGTCAACATCGGCACGTCGGGCGCTGAGATCGGCGGCGCATTCGGCGGCGAGAAGGAAACCGGCGGTGGCCGGGAATCCGGCTCGGACGCGTGGAAGGGCTACATGCGCCGCGCCACCAACACCGTCAACTACAGCGGCGCGCTGCCGCTGGCACAGGGCGTTCGGTTCGACGTTTGATCAGCGCCTGAGCGACGTGATGATCAGGGCGGTGGCGCAGCATGCTCCGCCGCCCTGATGGTCAACGCGTGCTCAACGCGCCGCACCACCCACATCGGTGATCGCGCTGTAGACCAGCGTGCGCAGTTGCCGCCGCACAGGGTAGGCAGACGAAGGCAGCACCTGTGTCAGGAACAGGCCGATCAGATCCTCCTGCGGGTCCACCCAGAAGAAGGTGCCGGCCGCGCCGCCCCAGAAGAAATCGCCCGTGCTGCCGGGAATCAACGTGGCGGCCTGCGAGATCGTGGTCGCAAAGCCCAGCCCGAATCCCACGCCGTCATAAGCTGCCTCGCTGAACATCGAAGGCGACGACAGGCTCGACATGTCGCGCCCGCCCGGCAGATGGTTGGCCGTCATCAGCGCTAGCGTTTTCGGCCCCAGCAGGCGTACGCCATCCAACTCGCCGCCCTGCAGCAACATGCGTGAGAAGCGCAGGTAATCCGCCGCGGTGGAAACCAAACCACCGCCACCGGAAACGAAGCTGGGTGGTTTCAGGTATGGGCTGGCGCGCGGATCGTCCTGCAAGACCGGACCACGATCGGACACCGCCTTCGATCCCATCGCCCCCACGGCGTAGCACGCACAGAAGCGCGAGGCCTTCTCTTCCGGCACGTGAAACGCCGTATCGACCATGCCCAGCGGGTCGAAAATCCGCTCCTTCAGGAACGTCTCAAACGGGATGCCGCTGATCTTGCCGACCAGGTAGCCGAGCACATCGGTGGAAACGGAGTAGTTCCACGCCTCGCCCGGAGAGAACTCCAGCGGCACGCCGGCCAGCTTCTCGATCATCTCGTCGAGCGTGCCATCGGTGGCGATATCGCCCAGCTTCAGCCGGCGGTACGCCGCGTCGACATTCGTGTTTTGGTGAAAGCCATAGGTCAGCCCGGAGGTGTGGCGCAGCAGGTCGACCATGCGCATGGGGCGTTTGACCGGGCGCGACTGGAAGCCCTCCATGAAGCCGCCGGCGTGCACGCCCAGGTTCGCCCATGCGGGGATGAACTTGCTGACCGGATCGTCCAGCGCGACCTTGCATTCCTCCACCAGCATCATGAACGCCACCGATGTGATGGGCTTGGTCATCGAGTAGATGCGGAAGATCGAATCCTCGGCCAGCGGCACCTGGCGCTCGCGGTCGGCCAGGCCCAGCACGGAGTTCAACGCCAGTTCGCCGCGCCGCCACACCTGGACGAGCGCGCCGGGTAGCTTGCCGGTGGCAATGTAGGCGTCATCGATGAAGCGCTCGACCCGTTCGAGCCGATCGCGGGACATCCCCTGCGTTTGCGTGCCTTGCCTGTCCATGCCTTCTCCTTGCATTGATGCCCGCGCCGGGCGCAGGCGTGCCAGACTCCGATCCGGTCTGCGCGGCATTCCGACGCGCGCAAACCAGCCCAGCGACACTGTACAGCGCTGATCCATTGCCCGCGACAATGCCCGGCCCGCGCCTATGCTTCAATGCGGTTCGACCGCAACCCCGTACCAACATGAAGCGCTTCGACGATCTGTACCTCTTCACGCGCGTGGTGGAAGCCGGTGGCTTTTCCGCTGCCGAGCGCGCCACGGGCATTCCCAAGTCACGTCTGAGCCGGCGCATTGCCGAGCTGGAGGCGCAGCTTGGCACGCGGCTGCTGCAACGCTCAAGCCATCGCGTATCGGTCACGCCGGTGGGCGAAGCGGTGTACCGGCATGCGCGCGACATGGCTGATGCGTCGGCGGCCATTGAAGCGCTCGCTGGCGCAGCACGCAGCGAACCGGCCGGCGTGCTGCGCGTCGGCACGTCGCCTTTGCTGGCGGAAACGCTGGTGGCCGGCTGGCTGGCCGAATTTGCCGATGCGCATCCAAAGCTGCGCATCGAGCTGGACTTGTCCAACACCTACGTCGACCTGATCGAGCAACGCATTGACGTGGCGATCCGCGCGGCCACGGGGCCACTGCCCTCGCGCGATGTGGTGGCGCGGCATCTGGTGGTCTCGCCTCGCGTGCTGGTGGCCAGCCCCGCATTGATTGCCCGTGTGGGTGAGCCCGACACGCCCGCCGCGCTGGAAGATTTCCCTTGCCTGGGGCAAGGCTCGCTCGCGCGCAGCCGCGATTGGATATTGCAGGATGCGCGCGGCCATCGGCTGGCGCTGCCGATCCGCCCGCGCTTTGCCAGCGACAACATCATCGCCCTGCGCGAAGCGGCCATTGCCGGCCTCGGCATCACCATCCTGCCGCAGCATTGCTGCCATGCGGCGCTTAACAGTGGCCACCTGCGCACGGTGCTGCCGGGCTGGACACCCGAGCCGGCCGACCTGCACGCACTCTATCCATCACGTGCAGGCGTGCCGCCTTCAGTGAAGGCGCTGGTGGCGTTCTTGCGCGAACGCTTTGCCGCCGAAGCCACCATGCAGCCGATGGCTTGACGCCGCGCGTTACTTCACCACGCGGCCAAGGAAGTCGAGCATGCGGGCACCAATCTCCGCATGGTGCGTCTCCAGCGCAAAGTGGCCGCTATCGACAAAGTGGATCTCTGCATCCGGCAGGTCGCGCTTGAAGGCCTCCGCGCCGGGCGGAATGAAGATGGTGTCATTGCGACCCCACACCGCGAGCAGCGGCGGCCGATGCGCCCGGAAATACGCTTGTAGCGCCGGATACAACGCCACGTTGCTCGCGTAATCCAGGAACAGATCCATCTGGATGTCGAGCTGGCCCGGACGGCTCAGGAAATATTGATCCAGCAGATAGCCATCCGGCGCCACGCGCGTCGGGTCCGGCACACCATCCAGGTATTGCCACTGCGTCATCTCATCTGACACGAGCGCATGCAGCGCGCGGCGATGGGCTTCGTCCGGGTTGTCCCAATAGGCCTTGACTGGCGCCCACGGCCCCTCGCCCAGGCCTTCCTCATAACCGTTGCCGTTCTGCGTGACGATGGCGCTGATCCGCTCCGGATGCGCCATCGCCAGACGCCAGCCCACCGGCGCGCCGTAGTCGAACACGTAGATTGCGTAACGCGACAGGCCGACCGCTTGCGTAAAGCCGTCGACCACGCGCGCCAGGTTGTCGAACGTGTAACGGAAGCCGCTCGGCACCTGCGTCAAGCCAAAGCCGGGAAAGTCCGGCGCCACCACGTGATAGCGCTCCGCCAACTGGGGGATCAGGTTGCGGAACATATGCGACGCGCTGGGAAAACCGTGCAGCAACAGCACGGTGGGCGCATCGGCTGGGCCAGCCTCCCGATAGAACACGCGCACACCTTCGACATCCACCGTGCGGTGGCGCACAGCGCTTGGGGCATACGCATCGACAACCAGATCAACGGTTCGGGCAGGGGCGTTCATGGCAAGGCTCCGGGATGGGTTTCGGGGAAACATCAGCGAAACCATCGTAACCTCTATAATTACACTTTACAAGTTACATGAAATTTTCCCATCGTTCGCATACCGATTTGTGATGTCAAATAAAACGGGCACGCCGTCTGGCGTGCCCGCGCGGGAAACGATGCAGCCGAAAAACTCAGGTGAGCCGCTCGAGCGCCTGGGCGGCAATGCGCCGCGTGATGGCTTCGGCCGAGTCTTCCGTGGCCAACTGGCCGGCCTGGCCCGACCACAGATTGATGAAATCACCTGAGCCGGTCGGCTCCGTCTTGGCGCGCAGCGGCGCCAACGCGCCGCCCGCTGTCGGAAAGGCCGGTGCAAACGGGCTCATCGGGCCGATCTCGCGCATCAGCCGATTGACGATGCCGCGCGCCGGTCGGCCGGTAAACAAATTGGTGAGCGCGGTGTCGGCATCCGTTGCCTGCTTGAGCGCCGCGCGATGAATGGCTGATGTCTTGGCCTCCGGCGACAGCATGTAGGCGGTGCCGATCTGCACGGCCGATGCCCCCAGCGCCAACGCTGCCACCAAGCCGCGCGCATCGCCGATGCCGCCGGCTGCAATGATGGGCACTTTCACCGCATCGGCCACCTGCGGCACCAGCGCGAACGTGCCGACCTGCGATTCGATCGTCTTGGCGAGGAACATGCCGCGATGGCCGCCCGCCTCGTTGCCCATGGCGATGATGGCGTCTACGCCGCGCGCTTCCAGCCAGCGCGCCTCTTCCACCGTGGTGGCAGCGGAGATGACCTTCGCCCCCGTAGCCTTTACGCGGGCCTGCAATTCCGGCGAGGGCAGGCCGAAATGGAAACTCACCACTTCCGGCTTCAATTCCTCCACCAGCGCGCAGGTCGCTTCGTCGAACGGCGCCCGGTTGACGGCCGGCGCTTGCGCGTTCAAGTCGATACCGAACTCGGCGTAATACGGTGCCAGATGGGCACGCCATTTGGCATCGCGCTCGGGGTCAGGCTGTGGCGGCGTGTGGCAGAAGAAGTTCAGGTTGATGGGGCCACGCACGGCCGACCGGAACTGCTCGACTTGCTGGCGGATCTGCTCGACGCTGAGCATCGCGCACGGCAGCGAACCGAGGCCGCCACCACGCGCCACGGCAATCGCCAGCTCCACGCCAGCCACGCCCGCCATCGGCCCCAGCACGATGGGCACTTCGATATTGAACAACTCCAGCACGCGTGCATCAGGCCATGCGCTCATGATCATCTCCGGCAAAGAACTTGGACGACACATGGTAATGCGGCGAGCTTTTCATCGGATTGATTCGTTAGAACGCGCATGCAACAAGTAACTGGAATAGCGCGTTAAATTGGTTACAATTCCACTACCAAATTTTTTTCAACCCGCCATGCCCTCCCCCGCTTCCGCCACCGCCGATGCGCCCCTGTTGATTGCCGACGATCCGGTGCTGGACATGCTCAACACCGTGGCCAACGTCGACGGCCAGCCCCACGATTTCTGGCAAAACGACGTCGATGTCTCCGATTGGCTGGTGCGCGCTGGCTGGCTCGCGGAGCCTGTGGCAGGCCGCTATCCGCCCGGCGTGCTGCTGGCCGTGGCGCGGCACCTGCGCGAAGTGATTCGCACCTTGGTGGAGGCGCGCAAGTCGGGCCGTGCAGCCAGCGCCGATGCGCTGAATGTGTTCCTGCGGCAGTCGCCAAGCCATCCCGTGTTGGTCTGGGAAAACGGCATCCCGCGCGTCGAACGCCTGCGCCCAACCGATTCAGTCGAGCAATGTCTGGCGCCGCTGGCCGAAGCCGCCGCGCATCTGCTCGCAGAGGGCGATTTCCAGCTCGTGCGCGTGTGCGAACACCCCGAATGCACGCTGTGGTTTTACGACCGCACCAAGTCGCACAAGCGCCGCTGGTGCAGCATGGCTGTCTGCGGCAACCGGCACAAGGTGGCGGAATACCGCAAACGCCAGCAGGGCTGATCGCACTTCGCTCGTTCCAATGCTGGAACGCCGCGTCGCGGCCAGACTGGCTGTGCATCAGATGACTGGTTCGTAATCTGTTCTCCCGAAACATTCACCGCCTCAGGAGAACAGCATGTCTCAAACTCAATCCGCACCCACACAACGCCTCGCAGGTCGCACCGCTATCGTCACCGGGGGCTCGCGCGGCATTGGCGCTGCCGTGGCGCATCGACTGGCCGCCGACGGCGCGCGCGTGGCCGTGGTCTATCGCAGCAACGCCGCAGAAGCCGACGCCGTGGTCAACGCCATCCGCGGCACCGGCGCGCAGGCCATTGCCGTGCAAGCCGACGTAAGCGACGCATCGTCCGTCGATGCAATGGTGAGCACCGTGCGCGAGGCCTTCGGTACCATTGACATCCTCGTGAACAATGCCGGCATCCTGGAAAACCAGCCGGTCGGCAGCATCGACCTCGCATCGTTCGACGCGCAGTTCCGCACCAATGCGTTCTCGACGATTCTCGTCACGCAAGCCGTGCTGCCGCATGTGCCGGCGCGCGGCGGGCATATCGTGAACGTGTCTTCCAGCCTGGTGTACCGCCCTCGCGCAGGGCTGGCGGTGTATGCGGCAAGCAAGGCCGCCGTCAGCGCCCTCACCCACGCGTTTGCCGTAGAACTGGGCCCGCGCAACATCACCGTCAACGCCGTGGCCCCCGCCCTCACGCGCACCGACATGACCGCCCCGATTCCCGATGAAGTGAAAGCGCGCATGCGCGAATCAACCCCGATGGGCCGCCTGGCCGAGCCGGAAGACATCGCCGACGCCATCGCCTTCCTGGCCTCGGACGACGCCCGCTGGATCACCGGCCGCACCTTGATGACCGACGGCGGCTTCATCTGAGAAAGTAACCACCCAAACGCGTGCAACGCCGCCAACTCCCGCACGCAGAGGGTGTGGCCGTACCCTGCCCTAGATGGCGCCTTGGATTTTTGTCGCGGGGAGGAAAAAGGAAGGAGCCTTGTCTGAGCGCAGCGAGTTTGGCTCCTTCCCCTCCCCGTGACGAAAATCCAAGGGGAAGTCGCCATCTCGGGCGCGCCTTTCTTTGCTTACCTTTCTTTGGCAAGACAAAGAAAGTAAGTCGGCCCCGCCAGGGGCCGAAACCCAACAAGAAACCAACACCAACAAGCCGCGCCCGCAAAAAACACGAGCGCAGCACCAAACCAACAACTCACTCAGCCAACTGCTTCACAAGCCGATAAAGAAACTCCCGCCCGTCATACAACCGCGCAATCTCGATACGCTCATCCAGACCATGCGTGCGCAGATCAGCCGGCTCGGTAAACAGCCCCGACACGCCATACATCGGAATGCCCGCATTGCGCATGAACCGGCTGTCAGTCGCGCCCGTGCTCATCGCCGGAATCACCGGCACATTCCACATCTGCTGCGTCAGCGCCTCCACCGTCTTCACCAGGTCGCCATTGAGCGGCGACGCGGGGCTTGCAAGCGGCTTGTTGACGTAGCGCACGCTGATCTTCTCGTTGCCGATCACCTGCCTCAACTGACGATCGATATCGGCCGGATCATCGTGCGGCAGGATGCGGCAATTGACGGTGGCCTTGGCCGATTGCGGCAGCGCGTTCTCTGCATGGCCGGCGTTGACCATCGTGGCCACGCAGGTGGTGCGCAACTGCGCGTTGTAAAACGGAATGGCCGAGAGCCGATCGATCGCAGCCTGGTCCGGCTTGCCGGTGCCGACCGAACGCATGTCGTCCGCCAGTTGCCCCGTGGCCAGCGGTGCGCTGCGGGCAAAGTACGTCTGCGTCACGTCGGCCAGCTTGACCGGAAACTGATACGCCCCCAGCCGATCCAGCGCGGCTGACAACGCATAGATCGGGTTCGTCTTGGTCGGCACCGAGCTGTGGCCGCCCACGTCACGCACTTCCAGCTCGTACGTCGTGTACATCTTCTCGGCCACCTGAATGCGGTGCAGCACCGGCTTGCCGTTGCGCAGCTCGCCGCCACCGCCTTCGTTGATACCGAACTCGGCCTTCACCAGCTCCGGCTTGTTGTTGACGATCCAGTACGCGCCATTGGTCGGCACATCGCCGCGCTCCTCGTCTGTGGTCAACGCCAGGATGATGTCGCGCGATGGCTTGAAGCCTTCCTGCTTGAGCTGCCCCAGCACCGACACGAAGGCCGAGGCCATCGCCTTGTCGTCGATCGCGCCGCGCGCCGTGAAATAGCCGTCAGTCTCTTGCAGCTTGAAGGGGTCGGTCTTCCAGTCTTCGCGCTTGGCTTCCACCACGTCAATGTGGGCGAGCAGCAGCATCGGCTTCTTGGCGCCGCTGCCCTTGAAGCGCAGCACCAGGTTGCCCTTCTTCGGGAAGGGTTCAAGCACCTGCATGTCGGCGGCGGCAAAGCCGGCATCGCGCAAGCGCTTTTCCATCGCCCGCGCGGCCTTGGTCGTGTCACCGGCCGAATGCGTCGTGTTGATCTCGACCAGCTCTTTGTAGATGTCGTGGTAGCGCTGCTGCTCGGGCGTGAGCGTGGTGGGCGCGGGCTTGCTGGCGGGGATGGTCTGAGCGAACGCGCCGGCGCTGCATGCCAACACAGCTGCAGACACCAAGACGCGAACGGGAACACGACGACACTGGAAACGCATGACACCTCCGGATAATCGTTATGTGAACCGGCTCATGGCGCGTAGCGAGTGGCTCGAGGGGCGTAGCAAGGCCATGAGCGGCTTCTGAGTGGACCGCATAAAACAAAGCGGGGCCGACCCGAAGGCCGACCCCGCAGTGTAGCGCCGCGGCAGCCATTTCGCTGCCAGGGCAACCCATCAGAAAGCGTGCTTTACATCGCCACGCGGAACACCGCCACAGCGCGGCGCAACTCGTCCGCCTGTTCTTCCAGCGCCTGCGCAGCGGCAGCGGCTTCCTCCACCAGCGCGGCGTTCTGCTGCGTCACGTCATCCATCTGCGTGACAGCTTCGTTGATCTGCTCGATGCCGGTGCTTTGCTCAGCCGAGCCCGCGCTGATCTCGCCCATGATGTCGGTCACGCGCTTCACGGCCACAACGATCTCTTCCATCGTCTTGCCGGCACGTGCCACCAGCGTCGAGCCGGATTCCACACGCGTGGCGGAATCTTCGATCAACGATTTGATCTCCTTGGCGGCAGCCGCGCTGCGCTGTGCCAGCGTGCGCACTTCACCGGCTACCACGGCAAAGCCGCGGCCTTGTTCACCGGCACGCGCGGCTTCCACCGCAGCGTTGAGCGCCAGGATGTTGGTCTGGAACGCAATGCCTTCGATCACGGCGATGATGTCGGTGATCTTGCGCGACGATTCGCTGATCTCGCCCATGGTCGTCACCACGTCCTGCACCACGGCACCGCCCTGCACGGCAATCTCGGAGGCGTTGACGGCCAGCGTGCTCGCCTGGCGCGCGTTGTCGGCGTTCTGCTTCACGATGCTCGTCAGCTCTTCCATGCTGGATGCGGTTTCCTCCAGCGAGCTGGCCTGCTCTTCCGTGCGCTGCGACAGATTGGTGTTGCCTGCTGCAATCTGCTGCGTGGCGGACGCAATCGACTCGCTGCCGCGACGCACCGTCACCACGGTCTCCTTCAGCTTGGCTTGCATCTGCTGCAGGCCTTCCATCAGCAGGCCCATCTCGTCACGCGAGTGGATGCGAACGTCGGTGGTCAGGTTGCCGCCCGAAATCTCATGGAAGTGCACGAGCATCTCTGCGAGCGGGCGCGAAATGGCGCGCGAGAGCACGAAATAGCAACCGGCCGCCAGCACCAGCCCGATGGCAATCACGATGCCAAAGGTCCACAGCAGCCCATTGAAGAACGACTGCGATGCCGCGTAGGCAACCGAGGACACTTCCTCCTGAATCGCATTCAGGCGATCGGACTGTTCTGCATAGACACGGAACTGCGTCGGGATCTTTTCCAGCGCCAGCACGCGCGCGGCATCCTTGTCGCCACGCCGCAGCGCATCGATTGCACCGCCGATCCCATCCTTGATGATGAGGCTGCGCTGCTTCCCGGCCTCGCCCGCAATGCGCTCTTCCTCCGGGGTCGAGAACGGCAGGGCCAGATAGTCCTTCCACGCCTTCTCGCTGTTCTGAATCTGCATTGCGACGCGGCCGAGTGCGTCCGCGCTCTTGGCGGTATCAGGATCGAAGATGGCGCGGTCCAGCGCGGTGCGTGCTTGCGCAAGCTTGGATTCGGCCTGCCCCAGAGCGCGCGTAGACGGAAGGTTATTGGAGAAGGTTTCCTTGAGCGCCGCGTTGGAGCGCAGGTTACCGACCAGCCCCAGCGCGCCGACGCCCGTCAGGAATACAGCCAGAACAAATAGCACCAGCGCCAGCCGTGCCTTGATGGAGAGCGTCTTCATATCTGTCGCGCGAAGTTGGGGGAGCGTGAAGTCGTTCCTCTGAGGGAACTGAATTCAGCAAAACTAACGACAGATCCTCAATAATCTTTAACTACATTCCGAGGGTTTCCCCGAAGAACAAAGCCCCGTGCGACTCTTGGCTCACGCTTGCGTCCGCTCCATCAACGCGTTATCCAGCGGAACACCGCGCACCGTCACTGTCTGGCGTACGACCACGCGAAAACCATTGCAGGCAAAGAAGGGCTCGGCGCTCAGGCTCACGTGGGCTTGCACACGCGGCACGTCGCGCTGCGTTGCCAACCCGAGAATGTGGCTCATGAGTTGTTGGCCGATGCCTCTTCGCGCATGCGCAGCCGATACGAAGAAGTGATCGATATAGCCGTTTGCCTGCAAATCGGCATAAGCGACGGGCTGCCCGTCGACTTCCGCCACAAACGGCTGGATGCGGCGGATGCGCTCATTCCACTGGGCGACGTCGTAGTCGGTCGGCGCCCAGGCTTCGCATTGTTCGGGCGTGTATCGGCGAGCGGCGATGCCGTGCACGGCAGAACGAAAGACAGCGTGCAGGAGCGGCTCGTCGCCGGGTCTGAAAGCGCGTATGACGACGGGCGGATGCGGAAGCGGTGCGTTCATGATCATTGCCCTGCGTGCGGCAGATCCATCGATGCCAGCACGTCCTTGATGTGCTGCGCCGCCTGCTGGGCATTCTGCGCGGCGGGCACGGGCGGCTGCTGATCGGTCGACAAGTTGCGCACGTGGTCGTCAATGCTGATACCGGTGCCCAGCGGTGCCAGCATCGCCGCCGATTCGTGCATGGCCCATTGGAAGTCATTGAGCGGCGCATTGCGGGCGGCCTGCAAACCCGCCGGATTCGCTGCCATGGCACGGGCGACGACGGGATCGCGATTGTCGTCGGGCACGCTCAATTCCAGCACCTGGCCCAGGTTGGGCGCACTGGCGTCGCGGGCGGTGAGCGGCGTCTGGATGTTGTAGCGCATGCGCAGCGTCTTGATGATGGCGGTGTGGTCGTACGGCTGCGCCACGGTCGAGCGGAAGATGGTGCCTTTGGGAATCCACGGTGACACCACCACCGCCGGCACGCGCACACCCAGGCGGTCGAACGCGAAAAGCTGCCCGGGTTGCGGCGGGCTGGGCGGCACCACGGCGGGCGGCGGCACGTGATCGAAACAGCCGCCGTGTTCGTCGAAGGTGACGACGAGCATGGTCTGGTGCCACTGCGGCGAACTGCGCAGCGCGTTGTACACCTGCGCGACGAGCGCATCGCCGTAACCAATGTCGTGCGGCGGATGCATATCGTTGGGCCAGTCGAGATCGGCAAAGTAGCGGGGCTCGATAAAGCTGTACGAGGGCAGCTTGCCGCTGGACGCATCGTCGAGAAAATCGTCGAACAGGTGAAAGTGGTCCAGATGCAGCCACAGCCGCGTCAGCGTGAGCGACTGCGCGAAGTCGTGGTAATAAACCGCCCAATCGTCGGGCGCCACGCCGTCAAGCGCGTTGAACAGCGTTGGCATGAGATACGGAAAGTGCACCGGCGAGTTGTTCGGATAACCGTGCGCGGTGCCGGTGTGCACGAAAAACCGGTTGGGCCACGTCTGGCACGGCGCCGAAGCAAACCACGCATCGCACACGGCGTAGTTGCGCGCCAGCGTGCTGAGTGCGGGCACCTGGTCCGACGTGAAGAAATGCATGATGTCGCGCGGGTCGCCAGCATTCTTGGCGTAGTTGGTGGTGAAACCCTGCATGGTGGGCGTCTGCCCCAGCGGCATCTGCTGGCCGAAGAGCTGCTGGTTGATGTCGGTGAACAGCTCGCCCGGGTCGGGATTGGGCAGCGTCATCACGTTGGGCGGTGCGGGCGTTGTCCACACGCGGATGGGCTGGCCGCCGCCGTCGGGATTGGTCTCTTCGCCCGACAGGCCGTCGAACTCCGCGCTCTTTGAATACAGCGTGCCGAACAGGTTGTCGAACGACCGGTTCTCCAACATCAGCACGACCACGTGCTCGATTACATCCAGGCCTGCCATGGTGGCCCCCTCGTCTCGTTTTCGTTGCTTCGTTTTGCGGGCCCGCGCCGGGGCGGCGCCCTGCGGGTCACTATAGGAAGAAACGAGGGGGATTGGCGTTGCGCGCGCCTACGGACGTACCGCCGGCAGCACACGCCACGCAATCAGCGCGCTGCCCGCCGCCATCAGCCACACCACGGGCCATGACGACCACGCCAGCACCTGCGGCAGGCACAGCGACGTGAGCCCGAGGGCCGCAAACGCGCCCGTGTTGCCCAGACCCAGCGCCGTGCCGGCACGCTGCGCGCCGGCCAAGGTGGCCAGTTCGGTATAGCCCACGCCATGCCACGCCGATACGCAAATACCGCCCGCCACCACGGCCGCCACCAGCGCGACGCGCATGACCGACAGATCGATGGACAGCGCCGACGTCATCCACGCCACCCCGGCCAGCACCGCAAACAGCGCGACGCTCAACCGCGCGCAGGTCAGCAGATAGGCGCGACGATTGCCGTGACGGTCGGTCCAGCGGCCGCTCCAAACGCGCATGACGGCCGCCCCGCCCTGCACCGCTGCCATGGTCAGACTGAGCGTGAGCACATTGGCGTGCGCAAAGTCGCGCAGGAACACCGTGGCAAAAGCGACGACCGCGCCTTGCGGCACACACAGCAGCCCAATGGCCAAGGCCATGCGCAACAGCGTCGGATCGCGCAACGGGCCCGTACCGCCAGGCGCCGCAGTGTGTGCAACCGCATTTGCCGTGTCCGGTGCGTCATGCACCCACAGCCACGTCAGCGCCGCAGTCAACGCACACGCCGCCGCCAGCACGCCATACACAGCGGCAAACCCGGCGTGCGCGGCCAGGCTCGGCAGCACCAGCGCGCCAATGCCGCCGCCCAGCGGTACGGCGGTCTGGCGGATGCTCATGGCAAGCCCGCGCTCGCCTTCGCGAAACCAGCCCATGACAGCACGCCCGCTTGATCCGTTCACGCTGCCGCCCAGCAGGCCGACGCTCAGCATGCCGCCCACCAGCCACGCAAGCGGCGGCACGAGGCCATGCAGCGGCGCCACACAACATGCCATCACGAACAGCGCCAGCGCCGTCAGCCCAAGCCCCGTCAGCAGCACCGCGCGGTCGCCCCAGCGGTCGGTCAGCAAGCCCCACGGCAGCTCGCTGATGGCGATGCCCAGCCCCAGCGCGCCCAGCGCCACGCCCAGCTCTGCATTGCCCAGGTGATACGCCGAGCGAATGAACACGGCAGTCGTCGGGATGCCTGAGAACGCTGCCGAAAAGCTCGCATTGGCCGCCACGCCCACACCCAGCACCTTCCAGCGGTGATGGCGCGACATGGGCGTAGAGGTGGCCGGTAAGCACATCGCGGTTGTCATGATCGTTTCTCCAGAAATGCGTTTGACAGCAGCAGTCTGGCGGAGCAACATCAGGCCTAAATGACGTTAATCCCTCATTTCAAGACATCATGCGCAGAATCGGCTTTTTGGTGTTTCCGGGCTGCAGCCTGCTCGATTTCACTGGCCCGCTGACGGCCTTTGACGTGGCGAACCGGCTCGCGCCGCAGCCGGCATATCGCATCGACGTGCTGTCCGAAAGCGGCACGCTGGTGCAAAGCGCGCCCGGCCTCGTCATGCAGACGCAGGGCCTGGACGATCCGGCCTTCGATACGTTGATCATCTCGGGCGGCAACGGTCCGCGCGAAGACGCGTTTTCGCCGCGGCTGATCACCTTCGTGCGGGAAGCGGCCGAGCACTCACGACGCATGACGAGCGTGTGTTCCGGCGCGTTTGCGCTGGCGGCGGCGGGCCTGCTCGATGGCCGCCGCGCAACCACGCACTGGCGCATGGCGGCACTGTTGCAGCGGCGCTATCCGCGCGTGCAGGTGCAGAGCGACCACATCTTCATCCACGACGGGCCGGTGTGGACGTCGGCCGGCATCTCGTCGGGCATCGACCTGGCGCTGGCGCTCATTGAGGAAGACCTGGGCGTCGACGTATCGCGCGCCGTGGCCCGCGAGCTGGTGGTCTACCACCGGCGGCCCGGCGGGCAATCGCAGTTCTCGACCTTGCTGGAGCTGGACCCGGCATCGAGCCGCATTGCACGTGCACTGGGCTATGCGCGCGAGCACCTGCATGAAGCGCTGGACGTCGACCGCCTGGCCGAAGTCGCCCACCTGAGCCGGCGGCAGTTCGACCGCGCCTTTGTGGCAGAGACTGGCCAGACGCCGGCCAAGGCCATCGAAAAGCTCCGTGCAGAAATCGCCCGGCCGCGCGTGGAAGCCGGTGATGAATCGCTGGAACAGGTCGCGCGGGCCGTGGGCTTTGCCGATCCGGAACGCATGCGGCGCGCGTTCATCCGCGTGTTCGGGCAGCCGCCGCAATCGGTGCGGCGCTCCGGGCGGACAGGACGATCAGGGCACACACGCCTGGTGGCCTAACACGCCGTGCCAATGCATCCGCTACCCTGGTGCACCTGAAATCCGTAGCCTCGAATTCGCACCGATGTCCGACAATCAAGACTTGCCCCTGCTCTACAGCTATCGCCGCTGCCCCTACGCCATGCGTGCGCGCCTGGCGATGCTGCAGGCCCATCGACGCTTCCGGACGTTTGAGATCGTCATGCGCGACAAGCCTGCCGAACTCCTGGCGCTGTCCCCGAAAGGCACCGTTCCTGTCTTGCATCTGACGGACGGCGGCGTGCTGGAAGAGAGCCTCGACATCATGTGCTGGGCTTTCGAGGCACGCGACCCCGAAGGCTGGTGGAGCCGCGCGCAATCCGACGACAACCTCGCCCTGCTGCGCACCAACGACGGGGAGTTCAAACGCCAGCTCGATCGCTACAAATACCCCGATCGCTATCCGCAAGAGACCGCGCCGCGCGAGACGGCCCGTGCCCTGGCAACGGAAACCCTGCTGATACCGCTGGAATCACGCTTGCTGGATCAACGCTATCTTGGCGGCTCGACACCGTGCGCGACCGATCTGGCGATCTTCCCGTTCGTGCGGCAGTTTGCAGCGGTGGAGCCCGACTGGTTTGCCGGTCAGCCTTGGCCGGCGGTGCAGGCCTGGCTTGCCGAGTGGCTCAGCAGCCGCCTGTTCGAGGTCTGCATGACAAAGCAGCCCGTACAGGCCGTTGCCGTGTTTCCCGAGTATCAGCATCCGAATTGATCAATTGATCGACTGATCCATCGATGGAGGCGTGTGTGCAATGAACGAACCGCAAACTGCATCCCCCGACAGCACTGCAGCGCGCGTTGCGTTGTGGCGCGCTTTGCATGTGCACAGCGATGCACCGCCGCATGTGCTGGAAGACGAGGTAGGCCTGAAGTTGCTGGCCCCGGAACCCGGCTGGCAACAACGCGGCGACATGGATCCGCAGTTCACACGTCCGTTTCGCGCGTCCATTGTGGCGCGCGCACGCTTTATCGAAGACCTCGTCATCGAACAAGCGGGCCGTGGCTTGAGCCAGTACGTGATTCTCGGGGCGGGGCTGGACAGCTTTGCGCAGCGCCGGCCCGATGTGGCATCGCGCATGACGGTGTTTGAGGTCGATCAGCCAGGCCCGCAGGCTTGGAAGCGGCAGCGCCTGGAAGCGCTGGGCTTTGGCGTTCCGCATTGGCTGCGCTTCGTTCCGGTGGATTTTGAGGCGCGCGAATCCTGGCAGGATGCGCTGGTCGCGGCCGGATTTGATAAGGGCAGGCCGGCCATTGTGGTGTCCACGGGCGTGAGCATGTATCTGTCGAAGGCAGCGAATGCGGCCACGCTGCGGCAGGTGGCGTCGCTTGCACCGGGTTCGATGCTCGCGATGACGTTCCTGCTGCCGCTGGAGATGGCAGACCCGGACGTCCGGCCTGGCCTTGAGATGGCGGAAAAAGGTGCACGCGCGAGCGGCACGCCGTTCATCAGCTTTTTCACGCCGCCCGAAATACTCGCGCTGGCCCGCGAAAACGGCTTTCGCGATGCCCAGCACATTTCTGCAGACACGTTGATGGAGCGCTATTTCTCTGGCCGCGCCGACGGCTTGCGCCCGCCGCGCAATGCCGAAGAGCTGCTCGTGGCGACGGTCTAGCCGCAGGCGCGTCTACCGCTCGCGCAGCGGCCCGGGCAGCGCCTTCAGGCCGATCCACAGCACCCCGATGACGACGTTGACAGGCACGCTCAACGCGCTGGGCACATAGAACAGCACCGACAGGCCCGGGGTTTTGAGCCCCAGTTCCAGCACGCCGCCCAGTGCGTAGAAAAGCAATCCGCACCAGAGCCAGCGCCGCATATAGGCCAGCAGCCAGTGCGCATGCGCCTGGTTGAAGCGCCACGCGGCAGAGCGCTCGAACAGGTTGCCGCGGCTGGCGTCTTTGAACAGCCAGCCGAAGAAGAAATAGCGGTACAGCAGCGTGCGAAAGGCGAGCTCTTGCATGATGGCTCCCTCGGCCAAACCAGCTTCAGGCAAGCAAGTTTGGCTCCAAAATCGCACGGGCGCCATGCCCTCCAGCGCCAGGTTGATCATGAAGCACCCGGCCGTGCCGCCCCCTCTTTCAGCTCGCCAGCTTCTTGAAGGTCTCCAGCACTGCGTCGCCTTTGAACGGCTTGACGATCCAGCCCTTCACGCCGGCAGCCTTGCCGCGGTCTTTCATGGCAGGGCTGCTTTCGGTGGTGAGCATGATGACGTTGACCGTCTTGTTGCCCAGCTCACCGCGCACCTTCTCGACCATGGTCAGGCCGTCCATGTTGGGCATGTTCACATCACTGATGACGAGTCTGACGCCGGGGTTGGCTTTGATTTTCGCCAGGCCGTCTTTGCCGTCCACGGCGGTGTCCACCGCCAGACCGTGCTTCTTCAGAAAGCCGGCCACCTCATCGCGGACGGTGCTCGAATCGTCGACAACCAGAATCTTGCTCATAACGCTTTCCTCGTTCTCAATCTTTCCAATCAAAACAATTCCAACTCGCCGCCGGATTCCACTTCGTCGCTCACATCGGCCACGAAGTCCAGCGGGGCATGGGCACACACGCACACGGTGGCATCCACGCGCACCGTGTCGTTGATGGTGACCGCGTAGGCGGCCACGTAACCCGGCTTGAGCACGTTCAGATACGGCAGGCAGCGTGCGCTCACCACATAAGGCGTGGACATGCCAAGGTCGGGAAACACCTGCAGCAGCTCCTGGTTCAGCGCGCCGCAGCACAAGTTGCCGATTTCCAGACGCGCTTCTTCAAAAGAACGCCCCGAGCCTTCACCAGTGAAGTAGGCGCGCGTGGCGTCGGAGTCATCAAAGCGCAGCACCAGCAAGAGGCGGAATGCGATAGACGAAATGGTGAGGATCAGGGCATCCTCGCCATTCAGGGTGCCGCCTTCGGCCGCGGTGCCGATATGGCAGGTGTCTTCCGGCTGCCGCGTGAGCCGCGTACGTGCGGCCTTGCGGAAGATGCGATCGAAACTCTCTTGTGCGTTGCTGCGGATCACGTCGGGCCTGCCTAGTGAAGCTGGTGTTGAAACTGGCTGGCCAGCGCCTCGACGCTCGACAGCGACGCGGTGATCATCTTGCCGCCCGCCTGGATGTCCTGGAACGTGGCAGTGGTGGTCAGATCGTTCAAATGCAGGCTGTTGCGATAGCTCTTCGACAGTTCTTCCGAACGCGCGGCGAGCGCACGCACCTCGCTGGCCACCACGGCAAAACCCCGGCCCGCCGTGCCCGCACGCGCCGCCTCGATGGATGCATTGAGCGAGACGATCACCACATGCCGCACGATGGATTGCAACTCCTGGTTCTTCGCGTGCATATCGTGGTTCTGCTCCATGAGCGAGATCATCTGCTCGTGCCAGCGCTCGAACGTCAACGCCAGGCCGCGCAGGCGCGCCGCTTCTTCGGCAATCTGCCCGGCGCGGCTCGCCCACTGTTCCTTCGCGGCTGTGGCCGACTGCAACTCGGTACGCAGTTGCTCGATGACTTCCAGTTGATCGGCAGCAGCGTCACGCATCTGGGCAACGGTGGTTTCCAGTGCGGCAACCTCACGCATGCCCGTTTCCACCCGTGCGGCTTGCCTGCCCAGATCGGCCGACAGATCGGCGATGCGGCGATCGGCCTCGCCCACGGTGCGCGCCATCGCATTCACTCTCCGCTGCCGGATCAGCCACATCAGCACGCCAGTGACCAAGCCGCCAGTCATCACAGCCAAGACAATCGACCCCATCACGATGCTTCCTTATCCAGATCCATACGTACGGCGGGTGGTGCGCACAGCGCAGCGTTCACGCTGTCGACCGCAAACCGTTCAGGCAGGCACACCACCGTCTGGAACTGGCGGAACGCCGCGCCCTTGTGATCGTCTGTGAAGCGCAGCTCGATGCGGCCGTGCTCGCGCTTGAGGAACTCCAGCACGGCGTCCATGCCGACGCCGCGTCCGGACACTTCTGTCACCTTGTGCGCGGTCGAAAAGCCCGGGCGGAAGATGCACTGCGCGATGTCTTCGTCGGTCGCCTGTTGGTCTGCGCCGATGCAGCCGCGCTCCATGGCGATACTGCGAATGCGGTCGAGCGCCAGGCCGCGGCCGTCGTCGCACAGCGTGATCTGCAGCATGCCCTGGTCAACGCCCACTTCGATGTCGATCGTGCCGGCAGCCGGCTTGCCGTGGGCGAGACGCTCTTCGGCCGGTTCAATGCCGTGGTCGATCGAGTTGCGCAGCAGGTGCATGAACACGTTCTGGAGGATGCCGCGGGCCTCGGTACGCACGCGGTAGCCGTTGTCATCGATACGCACGGCCACGGGCTCCTTGCCTAGCTCTTGCGCCAGCGACGGCAGCGATTGCAACGCACCGGACAACAGCGCGTCCACCGTCTCGCTGCCCAGGAGGCGCAGCTGCTCATAAATGGAATCGCGCATCGCAACCAGTTCGTGCAGGCTGCCTGGGTTGGCCGACTCCAGCAAGCGCAGGCTTTCCTGAATGCGTGCCATCACATCGGGGGCGACTAGCGTGGCATGGCCTGATACTGCATCGCCCTTGCGGCCCAGCTTCACCTCGTTGATGCGGGCGTAGTTTTCGATGGCCTCGCGCACACGCGTCAGCTCTTCCATCAGCCAGTCCTGATCCCAGGTGTGTCCGGTGTCAGGTTCGCGCAGCGCGTGGTAGGTCTGCTCGGTCTCGTGCACCACGTTGGTCAGATGCTGCAGGTTGTACGTGCGCGCATTGCCCTTGATGGTGTGCATGTTGCGGAACAGCGCCGCAATGGCCGCACTGTCCGCCTGCGAATACTGGCGGATGATCCGTTCGTTCTCGTGCACGAAGGTCGTGGAGCTGTCGATGAAGTGCTGGAACTTCTCCTGGCTCACCGCCAGGATCTCGCCAATCATCTCCAGGTTGCGGCGCTGCTCGCTGGCCTCGGCGGCCAGCTTGCGCAGTTCGGTCACGTCGCGCACGCACAGCATCAGGCGCAGGATCGTGTCGCTCTCGTCGGTAATGGCCGACCACGACAGATCGAGCGTCTTCACGCGTCCATCCGGCATGCGCTTTTCCACCTCGCTCGTCAGCAGATGCTGGTTGAACGCGAAGTTGATGATGCCCTGCCCCAGACATGCATCGACCGCCGCTTCCACCTGCGACAGCGCATCGGCGCCAAGGCTGGTATCGGCAAAGATCAGCTCCATCAACTTGCAGCCGGCAATCTCCTGCGTCTCGAAAATCGATTCAAGGTAGATCGAATATTCCTCGTGCACCACGCCGCCATCGACCACGGTCAGGATGCCCTGCTGCATGTTCTGCAGCATCGCCTGGATGTCAGCCGTCTTCTGCTTGAGCAGCGCGGCGTTCTCCTGGATCTTCTCGATCATCTGGTTGAACGCAACAACCGAATGACCGATTTCGTCCATGCGGCCCACCGGCACACGGCGCGTGAAGTCCTGGCTTGTGGCGATCTCGCTCATCTCGGCCTGCATGCGCGTAAGCGGGCGGGTGATCTGGCGATACAGCAGCATGCCGATGGCGGTCAGCAGCACGATGGCCACGCCGCTCACCACGCCGATGGTGGTGGCGGTGCTCGCAAGCTTGCCGTTCAGGCCGGCAATGGCTTCGTCTTTCTCTCGGTTTTTCTCGATGCGCAGCGTCTCGACAATCTTTTCCAGCACGTCGCGGTAACTGGCCACGTTGGCAAACAGGAAGGCCTGTGCCAGTTCATCCTTGCCCGCGAGCTTCATGTCGGTGGTCTGCTGGATGGCCTCGACGTAGCTGTCGACGCTTTCCTTGGCCTGCGCAACCAGCCCTTCCTGCGCGTGGCTGTTGGCGCGCTTGGCCTGCACGTCCAATGCTGCCCGCAGTGCCGCTTCCTTGGTTTTCAGGTCGTCCGAGGCCTGCGCGACGATATTGCCGTCCGGGGCATACACCAGCACCATCGTCGCAAGTTGCACGTCCTTGACGAGCGATACGAGGTCGGCCGATGCCAGCGCGCTCGGCACCACGCCCTCCGTCACCTGGCGGACCTCTGCTGCGCTGCCGCGGGTCTGGTAGACCGCGTATCCGCCGATGGCCGCCAGCGCGGCAAACATCAGCACCACCAGCAATGTAATGCGATGACGAATGGTCATTTGAAATTCTCTCGATTCAGTCACCCCCTGAAAGAAGGGATGCCTCAATATGTTTTCCTGAACATCGGAGGCGCAATTATTGAAGTCAAAAGATGACCAATCGATGACCGCCACATCGACCATCCGGGCATTGCGGTATTGAATTTCCGTGCGCAGGTATTGCGCCACATACCCGCGCGGCACTTGGATTCACGGCGAAATCGTTTGACATCCCCACTCAAGTAGGGGAATTGCACGAAATCGCTAAAGTTATTTTTCTCGTCGCCGTTAACTCAGCGCCTTTTTATTTCCTCTTTTATTTCTCGCCTTATTTTTCGCGCTGATTCCAAAAGCAGAAAAAGGTGTTTCTCAGTTTCCCGGCGCGCAACCCGATGGCGCATCTCGCCCACCGTTGCCAAGTGGCTACCGGCTCATGTTCCTGCCAGAATGTTTTGCTTGGGCCCACCACGGAGGCAGACACATGAAGAAGAGCACGCAGGACACCGCCGCACCCGCATCCGAGCTGATCGACGCACGCATTGCAGAGCTGAACGACTGGCGCGGCGAGATGCTCGCTCGCCTGCGCGCCGTCATCCGAGCGGCCGACCCCGACGTTGTAGAGGAATGGAAATGGAGCGTGCCCGTGTGGTCTCACCATGGCTTGATCTGCACCGGCGAAGCCTACAAGCAGACGGTGAAGATGACGTTTGCCAAGGGCGCCTCCGTGCCTGACCCTTCCGGCCTGTTCAATTCCAGCCTGGACGGCAACACCCGTCGCGCCATCGACTTCCGCGAGGGCGACAAGGTGAACGAGAAAGCGTTGAAAGCGCTCATCCAGGCGGCCATTGCCGTGAACAAGGCCGGAACCAAACGCTGAAGAACGCGCAAGCTCGCGCGGGTCGGGCCGGAGCCGTTAACATACGGCCCGCCTGATCAACCAACGGAGCAACCGCAGTGATTCAACCGACCAGCGTATTCAAGGACAACCTCGCCCAACTGCCCACCATTGACGGCATCGAACGCATCGACTTGGTCGATGGCCAGGGCGCCGTGGTGGCCGACATCGAAAACAAGCCCGGCAAGCAAGGTTCGGTGGCGGTGTATCACTACCTGCAGCAGACGTTCGGCCAGCTCGACGCCAAAGCCGCCGAGCACGGCTTGGCCGTGTTTGCCGAGCACACCAGCGACGCACGCAACCGCCCCGGCGCCCACCCGAATGTGGACCGCCTGCTGGCCATCGCGGCGGGTGAGCCGGCCCTGCGCATCAACGTCGTCAAGGGCTGATGACGCATCGCTGATGCACGCCGCAAGTAGCGAGTGAACCACCTGTTCTCTCGCTGCACTGCACACAGCGGCATCTGAAAAGCTGTGCGCCGCGCACGCTGATTGCCAGCCATGGGCACGCGGCGTAGCATGAGGCAGCCCTTCTTCGGGAGCCGCCTCATGCCTGCCCAGCACGAAGACAAGGTCCGCCAGCATATGGCGGATGCAGTGGCCCTGGCGCGCGAACGTGCGCCCGATATTGCCGACCTGTTCGAACCGTTCCTGCGGCATTACTACGGTCTGGCAGACCCCGAAGACGTGATCTCGCGCAGCGTTGCCGACCTTTACGGCGCGGCGATGGCGCACTGGCAGCTCGGTCAGAAATTCGTGTCCGGGCAACCCCGCGTACGGGTCTACAACCCAAGCCTCGAACAGCACGGCTGGTACTGCGGTCACACGGTCGTTGAAATCGTCAACGACGACATGCCATTCCTGTTCGACTCCGTGACCATGGAGATCAACCGGCAAGGGCTGGCGCTGCATTCCGCCTTCCACCCGGTCTACCGCGTACAGCGCGATGCCGCAGGCATGCGCGTGGCGGTATCGGCCGGTGGCGGTGTCCAGCGCCCGGCGGCCCTTACGGGCGACATGCCCGATACACCCGCCGACGCGGATAGGGAAACCCACGGCGCTGCCCGCTTCGAGTCGACCATCCACATCGAGGTCGATCGTTTTTCCGAGCCCGAACGCCTGCAGGCGCTGCACGACGGCCTGATGCGTGTGCTGGGCGACGTGCGTGCCACCGTGGAAGACTGGAAGCCCATGCAGGCCGCCGCCCACGCCGCCATCGAGGCGCTGGCCGTTCGCGCCGCCCAGCCCTCCGCCGGTGACGTGGAACGCGCCGAGATTGCCGAAACGCAGGCCTTCCTCACCTGGATGCTCGAGCGGCACTTCACCTTCCTTGGCTATCGTGACTACGAACTGATCACGCAAAACGATGGCCATTACCTGCGCGGCATACCGGGCACGGGCCTGGGGGTGCTGCGAGAAGCGCTGCGCGACACGTCCACGCCGGACACGACACGCCTGGCACCGGGCGCGGCCAAGTTTATCGACGCGCCCGAGCCCATCTTCCTCACCAAGGCCAATTCGCGGGCGACCGTGCACCGGCCCGGTTATCTCGACTACATCGGCATCAAACTGTTCGACGCCGAAGGCCGCGTCTGTGGCCAGCGGCGCTTCCTGGGCATGTACACGTCGAACGTCTACATGGTGCCCGCTGAAGACATTCCGCTGGTGCGCCGCAAGGTGGCCGACGTCATCCGACGCACGGGCTTCCTTCCCGACGGGCATCTGGCCAAGACGCTCGTCACGATCCTGGAGCAATACCCGCGCGACGAGTTGTTCCAGATGGACGGGGAAGCGCTGCACGACATCGCGCTCGGCATCCTGCGGTTGCAAGAGCGCCAGCGCACGCGCCTGTTCGTGCGCCGTGATCCGTTTGACCGCTTCGTGTCGTGCCTCGTGTTCGTACCGCGCGAGAAGTTCAATACTGATCTGCGCGTGCGTATCCAGGGCCTGCTGCAGGCTGCGTATAACGGCACCGCTGTGGAGTTCACGCCATTGCTGTCGGAATCGATGCTGGCGCGCATCCACATCACCGTGCGCACGCAGCCGGGCAACGTGCCTGAGGTGGACGTTGCCGAACTCGAAGACCGCATCGTGCAGGCCGCCCGGCGCTGGCAGGACGACCTGGCCGACGCGCTGCTCGAACGCGGCGGCGAAGAGCGCGGCAACCGCCTGCTGCGCCGCTATGCCGGCGCGTTTCCCGCCGGCTTCCGCGAGGACTACGCCGCGCGCCTTGCCGTGCGTGACATTGAACTGATGGAGCCGCTGATTGGCGCCGACGCCACTGGCAACGTGCTCAGCATGCAGCTTTATCGGCCGCTCGAAGCGCCGCCGGGTGCGCTGCGTTTCAAGATCTACCGCGCCGGCCAGCCGACTTCGCTGTCGCACAGCCTGCCGATGCTTGAACACCTGGGCGTGCGCGTCAACGAAGAGCGACCGTACTGCATCGAGCCCGCCGATGCCGCCCCCATCTGGATGCACGACTTCGGCATGGAGACCATCGACGGCAGCGAAGTCGATCTCGACGAAGCCCGCGCACGCTTTGAAGACGCCTTCGCGCGCATCTGGAGCGGCGAGCTGGAGAACGACGATCTCAACCGACTCGTGCTGCAGGCCGGCCTGACCTGGCGCGAGGTGCGCATCCTACGTGCGTATGCGCGCTACATCCGCCAGATCGGTTCGACCTTCAGCAACGCGTATATGGAGAGCGCGCTGAACGGCAATCCGTCGATTGCGCGGGCGCTGGTGCGGCTGTTCCTGGTGCGCTTCGACCCCGCGCTGGCCGAGGCCGAGCGCTCGCGTGCAAGCGAAACACTGCGCAAGCAGATCGACGAGGCACTCGAAGACGTACCCAACCTGGATGAAGACCGCATCCTGCGGCAGTTCCTGGGCGTGGTGGAAGCCACGTTGCGCACGAACTATTTCCAGAGCCTGCCGGACGCCGGACAGGGGCAGCCCAAGCCCTATCTGTCGTTCAAGTTCGACCCGGCGCGCGTGCCGGGCCTGCCCGAGCCCAAACCGATGTTCGAGATCTGGGTGTATTCGCCGCGCGTGGAGGGCGTTCACCTGCGGGGCGGCAAGGTTGCGCGCGGCGGTTTGCGCTGGTCTGATCGGCGCGAGGATTTCCGTACCGAAGTGCTGGGGCTGGTCAAGGCGCAGATGGTCAAGAACACGGTCATCGTGCCGGTGGGCTCCAAGGGCGGCTTTGTCGTCAAGCAACCGCCGCCGGCCAGCGACCGCGATGCGTATCTCGCCGAAGGCGTAGCGTGCTATCAGACCTTCCTGCGCGGGTTGCTCGACCTGACCGACAACTACGTCGACGGCCGCGTCGTGCCGCCGCGCGATGTCGTGCGCTATGACGAAGACGATCCCTATCTGGTCGTTGCTGCCGACAAGGGCACGGCCACGTTCTCCGACTACGCCAACGCCATCTCGGCCGAGTACGGCTTCTGGCTCGGAGATGCCTTTGCTTCCGGCGGCTCGGTGGGCTACGACCACAAGAAGATGGCCATCACCGCGCGTGGCGCATGGGAATCGGTCAAGCGGCACTTCAGCGAGATGGGCGTCGATACACAGACGCAGGACTTCACCGTCGTGGGGGTGGGCGACATGTCGGGCGACGTGTTCGGCAACGGCATGCTGCTCTCGCGCCATATCCGCCTGCTCGCAGCGTTCGATCATCGGCATATCTTTCTCGACCCGTCGCCCGATGCGGCCACGAGCTTTGCAGAGCGCGAACGCCTGTTCAACCTGCCGCGCTCAAGCTGGGCCGATTACGACCGGGCACTGATCAGCCCGGGTGGCGGCATCTTCCCGCGCACGGTCAAGTCGATCGCGCTCACGCCGGAGGTGCGCGCCATGCTGGATGTGACGGCCACCGAGATGGCGCCGAACGACCTGCTGCACGCCATCCTCAAGGCGCCCGCCGATCTGCTCTACAACGGCGGCATCGGCACGTACATCAAGGCCAGCACCGAAACGCACGCCCAGGTAGGCGACCGCGCCAACGATGGCCTGCGCGTGAACGGCGCCGAGCTGCGCTGCAAGGTCGTGGCCGAGGGCGGCAACCTGGGTTGCACGCAGCTCGGCCGCATCGAATACGCGCAGCATGGCGGGCGCATCAACACCGACGCCATCGACAATTCTGCCGGGGTGGATTGTTCCGACCACGAGGTCAACATCAAGATCCTGCTGGGGCTGGTCGTGGCCGACGGCGAGATGACGCTCAAGCAGCGCAACACGCTGCTGGCCGAGATGACCGACGAGGTTGGCGAACTGGTGCTGTGCGACAACTACTTCCAGACGCAGGCGTTGTCACTTGCACGCACGCGCACGGCGCTGTGGCTCGACCCCGAGGCGCGGCTGATGCGGTATCTGGAGCGTGGCGGGCGTCTGAATCGCGCGATCGAGTTCCTGCCCGTCGATGAAGACATCGATGCCCGCCGTGCAAGCGGCGGCGGCCTGACGACACCCGAGCGCGCCGTGCTGATGGCCTACAGCAAGATGTGGCTGTACGACGTGCTGCTGGGCAGCGACCTGCCCGACCAGCCTTTCGTGGCCGATGGTCTGCCGGACTATTTTCCGAAGCCGCTGCACACGCGTTGCGCTACGTCGATCCCCCGGCACACGCTGCGTCGCGAGATTCTGGCAACGATGCACGCCAACGCGCTCGTCAACCGAGCGGGCGTGACCTTCGTGCACCGGATGGCCGAAGAAACCGGCGCAGAGCCGCTTGCCGTGGTGTGGGCAAGCCTCGTCGCACGCGCGGTCTACCGGCTCGACGCGCTCTGGCAACAAGTCGATGCCCTGGACGCTCAAGTGCCGCACGAAACGCAAACTGCCCTGTTCACGGCGCTCGCGCAGTTGCACGAGCGCGCGACGTTGTGGTTCCTGCGGCGGCGCGTGACCGATGTGCCGACCGCAGTCGAGCACTTCCGGTCTGCGGTCGATGCGCTGGCACCCGAGATTGACGCGCTGCAACCGGAGGAATCTGCGCAGGCTGCCGCGCAGCAGCGGCAGGTCTTTATCGAAGCCGGCGTGCCGGAAGCACTGGCGCGCGTGGCGACTGGCGTGCCGGCACGCGTGTCGTTGCTCGACATTGCCGAGGTTGCGACCGCCGGCGGCTGCGATGCACGGCTTGCCGCACGCGTGTACTTCGCCCTCGACCAGCCGCTGGGTTACGGGTGGCTGCAAGGCGGCATCCTCGGCCTGCCGACGCAAACGCATTGGCAGATGCTGGCGCGCGCAACGCTGCTCGAAGAACTGGGACAACTGCGGCGGCGGCTCACGCAATCCGTGTTGCAGGGTGCGACGCCCGGCGCCAGCGCGGATGGCCTCATCGACACGTGGCGCGGCACACGGCAGGACGCTCTGGCGCGCTACAACCGCGTGATTGCCGATCAGGTCGCAGCCGGTTCGGCAGATCTGGCGATGCTGTCGGTGGGCCTCAAGGCGCTTGCCGAAGTCGACGCTTGATCAACGCCGCTATCGGGCACGCGCCAGTGCGGCGTTAACGCGCACTGGCGGCGTGTCGTGCGAAAACGGCGGCTGCACGACGAAGGCATCCACCACGCCTGGCTCAAAGAACATGCAGTACGTCGATCCGCCGTACTGGAAGTAGCCAAGCTCCTCGCCCTTGCCAACATGCTGGCCCGGCGTCACGTCGACCATGCATGACGACACCTCCGCCATGCCGATGAACACGCAACCCACGGTGCCCACGGCTGGATCGTCGCAGGCGATGGTGATGATCGCGCGTGCGGCCATCGCTGCGCTGTAGCCTTGCGAATCGTTCAGCCCTTCGGGGTCGGCACCGTCCGATTCCACGCACGAGTAGTACGTGCCGTCTACGTGGAAGGTATCGACGATGGTGCCTGCGACGGGCGCATGCCAGCGGTGATAGTTGTAGGCACTCAGGAAAGCCTGGTAAACGCTGCCGCCTGCAAACCGCTCCGCGAGGTGGGCCTTGCCCGGTCCGAAGATGTCGCGCAATGAATACGGCTGCGCCTTGATCCAGAACGCGTCTTCGTAGCGCGCATCGTGGCTGATGTTGTAGGGCGCGGCCTCGCACGCGCTGACGATCAACTTGTCGTCGCCCTCGCCCGCCACTGGCCGCATGCCGGCACGAAATCGACGCGTGAAGAAGTCGTTCCACGAGGTAAAGCCCCAGTACGGTTGCGACGGGTCGCACAGAAACTGCTCCATGCCGATGCGCCGTGTCGCTTCGGGGCTGAACCAGCCGTCCGGCTCGCGCGTGTTCAGATAGGCGCGCGAATGCGGGCCGCTGAGGAAAGCGCTCCAGCCATTGAGCACCGCCTCGAGCGCATCGTTGAAGTGCCGGTCACGGAACAGCGCGTAGCCGGATGGCATGCACATCGGCCAATCAAGCAGGGCGTTGAGCGGACAGATCACGAGCGCCTTCTCGCTGAAGCGCGGCGCGCACGTGACGATGTGGTCAATGGCGAGCAGCAGCTCTGCGCTGTCCTTATAGCCGAGTTCGTATCCGCGGTCTTTCGCTTCGTCGATAGCGCGCGCAAGATGCATGCGGAATGCGGGCTCGCTATCGATCAGGTTGGCAAGCGCGCGCACGGCGGCCACGGACGGCGTCTTTGACGGACGGGACAGCGCTTGCGCAACCAGCTCGGCGCGGAACGCCGCCAGTTGCGCTTCGCCTTCCGGCAGCCAGTTGCCCAACCGGCGGCGCCGGTCCAACGGAACATTCGATGCAGCTTCCAAAGTGGTCTCCTGGTCAATGCCGGACACCAAGCAACGTGCGTTCCACTTGGGTACGGTGGCATTCGGGTTGCTTTGCCTTTGCTGTTCTCACCTGCTTGCCCATGAAAAAAACCGCACCCTCTTCCCCCGACGACGAGACTCACCCCGACCAAGCGCCGGAATCGCTCGACACGTGCCGCCGCTGCGACCTCTGGCGCCACGCCACGCAAGCCGTACCCGGTGAGGGCAAGCGGCGCGCCCGCATCATGCTCGTCGGCGAGCAGCCGGGCGACGGCGAAGACCTGGCCGGCAAACCGTTCGTGGGGCCCGCGGGGAAACTGCTCGACCGTGCGCTGGAAGACGCCGGCATCCCGCGCGACACGGTGTTCATCACCAACGCGGTCAAGCACTTCAAATGGGAACTGCGCGGCAAGCGGCGCCTGCACAAGACACCCGGCCAGCGCGAAGTACAAGCCTGCATGTACTGGCTGGAGCGCGAACTGCAACAGGAAGCGCCTGCGGTGGTGGTGGCATTGGGCGCAACTGCGTTAAAGGCGCTGCTCGACGATGCACATGCGCGCCTGCAAGAGCATTTCAACAAGCCAGTGCGCCATGAAGGCCGTACGGTGTTGGCGACATGGCATCCGTCATATGCCCTTCGCGCTCCCGACCCGGCAACGCGCGAGAGCGCCTATCTCGACATCGTGACTGCACTCAAACATGCGCGACGGCTTGCTGCCGGCAAATAGGAGACCCCGGGGCACGGGCGCGCGAGTTGCGTCGTTGGAACGAACACCGACACCCCACGGGAGCACATGATGATTTGCACCCCATATTCCGCACGTGCGTTCTGCGCGGCGGTGGCAACGTTCATTGCACTTGGCAGCGGCGCTGCATTCGCGCAAGCAACAGGCGCACAGTCTGGCAGCAGCGACAACGCGCCAGCAGCACGCAATGGAAGCAGCACCACCGCAACGGGCACCACAAGGCGCAGCGACAGCCCCACGGGCCGTGACGCCACGCGCAACCGTACCCGCACCCGCAACGACAGCGCCAATCCTTCCGGTGAATACGTTCCCCGCACCGGATCCACTTCGCATCAAGACAAGAACGGCAACGTGGTCAAGGACAAATCAACGGGGGGCAGCCCGCAGGGGCGCGAGCGTCCGCCCACGGCCCCGCCAAACACTCCGGCCACGCACCCTTGAAGCAACACGTAGCGCCTCGAGCCCATTCAGGAGCACCTCATGAACAATGAAAACCCCATCCCCGGCACGCCCCCTGCCCCGGCCACTCCGGGCGACGAAGCGGCGCCCGGAGCGCCCAGCAGCGGCGAAGCAGTCTGCCCCACGTGCAACGGCACCGGTCAACGCGAAGACGGCAGCCCCTGCCCCATGTGCGAAGGCAGCGGCAAGATCATCCAAGGGATTGGTGGAGGCTGATGATTCCCTGCGCTTGAGCGCAAGGGGCAGGGCACGGACGTCACGGTCAGCAGACCGTGTGCATTGAGATGACGCCCGACTCGCTGGTTTGCCGTGTGCGCGCAGTCGGGCGCCCTCGTCGGGTCACGCCCGATCAACGGTGATCCATCTCTTCATGAACCTCGTGCGCACGCTCGCGCGCCTCGTGTTCGCGGTGCCTCAAGGCTTCGCGATCACGCTTGATGTCGCGGTGCTCAGCGCGCAGTTCACGGTGCTCCTCGCGGCGCTCCATGTGTCGCTCATGCTCCATACGCTCCGCACGTTCGTGATCACGGTCTTCCGGATGTGGCGGCGGCATGGGCTGCGCAAGGGCTGCAGTACCGGCGAGTGCAAACAACGCGGCAAGCAGGGTGTGTTTGTTTTTCATGGGGTGGCTCCTCTTGAGTTGTCATGAGTGCCTACCCACCGACGTTGTGGCGTCGAAATTCAGGATAGGCCTCTGCAATTCAGCAAGAAGCCGGCCCCCTGGCCCGCACGCGGGCGCACAAGCTACGCCGGGGCCACGAGCAGAGTGTTTCTGTTTGTATCGATCGCAGGCACGTCACACGCCCTCCTGGACGTAGCGCCCAGGCAGCGACTGGTTGCACTGCAATGAGGAAGAACCGTCTAGTGAGACACAGCCATCAAACGGCGGCCGCCGGTGCGGACGTGTCCGGAAGCCTTGAGCAGAACGTAGCCCTGGAGGGTGACCCGGGCATAGCTGTGGTCGGGGCCACGGCGTTCCAGCGTCACGAGCTGTCGCTCGATGAGCGCTTCGACATCGGCGCGATCCAGGTCGTCGGATTCAGCGCCGTCGTTGACGAGCAGCAGGACGGCAAATTCATGGGGACTCAGCACAGTTGGCTCCAGCTTTTCTGTTGGTCACGGCACGCGACTCGTGACAGGGGTGGGCTTGGTTTTTACTGACACCATGAGCACTGCAAGAGCCACCAAGAACAGCGTGAGAGAGTAGCTGGGCTTGCAGGAGAAGCCAGCATAGGCACGCACGCGGCCGCATTCAAGAGGGGCAAATCCGCGCATCGTCCGCTGAGCTCTGCAGCCCCATGGTCAAGGGTGGTGCGCCAAGCGTTTGCCGTGCGGTACAGCGCACCGGCGGCAACGATTGCGCATCGCAGAAAAGTCCGCCCTCCTCCGTTTGCGCTAAGTCAATTGCGCAAAAGAATGCGCCCCGGTGACTGGCATCACCGGGGCGCTGAGCGCTGCGCTCGGCAGGCGACCTTACATGTCGTCGGCGACGATGTTGGCGCGGCGGCCGAAGCCGTGCAGCGGGTCAATGCGTTCGACGCGCGGGAGCCGCGCGTACGGATCATCCAGTTGTGCATGCGCACCAAATGCATGCAGCGCGCGATGGCGTTCCGTGGCTCGGTCCGCTGCGTGCACTGCAGCACGGCCATGCACCACGGCGGTCACGCTGCCGTAGTGACGGGCCATGCCGGGCCGCATCGCGTACGTCTGGGCCGGCGATTGGGGCGATTGCGGCTCGACCCAATCGTTACGGCCCAGACGGCCGCGATAGCCGAAGCGATGGAAGCCTGCGGCATCGGCCGTCACCGCCTCCACGGCCTTCACAACGTCACGCGGTTCTTGTGCAGGTGCATCAACGCGTGCCAGCGAAGGCTCTTCGCGGTCGAGATTCTCCAGCACGATCGCCTCGCTGACGGGGCGCATGCCCAGTACCGGCTCTTCCGGATCGTATTCCGGGCTGCGGGTGAACGGCGTAGGCGGCGTGGCGGTGCCGGCGGGTGCTGGGCGGCCTGCCCACTCCTGCCAAGAGCGCACGTGGGTGATATCGCCGTCATCGTCGTGGTCGACCACCAGCAGGCGCGTGTTGCGCGGACGCTGCCAGGCGGGTTGCTGCTGCCCCGGCAAGGCCCCGCGCGAAGCGCGAGCCGAAGCCCCGGCGGACGCAGCCGTCACTGCCGGCGTACGTGCGAGCTTGCGGCGAATGGCGCGGTCCAGCCGCGACAGGACCATCCACACTACGAGCACGCCGCCCATGCCCGCGATGATGTTGCCGTACATGCGCAGTTGTTCGAATGGCAGGCCGCTGGGCCCCACGCTGCTGATGGAGTAGCCCACATACAGGCCCAGCATGCCCCAGATCGAGATCACGAGCACCGGCCGGAAAATACGGAACCACAGCACATGGTGCAAGGTCCCGACGACACCCTTGTCCGAAAACGACTGTCGGATCGAGTTTCGCGAAACATCAATGACGAGCATGGTCATGGCGAATTCCCCTGTTGTTGTTGGATGCCCCGGTCAGGGCTGGTCCAGCGGGCACGGGCACGCGTACGCTGGAAGGCGACGGCCGGAAAGCCGACCACGGTGGTGACAAGGTTCAGGATCCAGAACGCAACCGGATACCAGACGGTGTCGATGAAGTAGCGCAGGATGTTGTCGTCGTAGCGGCGATCGATAAAGCAGCCGATCAGCAACTGCAGCACGCATGTGATGAAGAGCAGCGTGCCGTGCCAGCGTGGAAGCGCTTCCATGCGCCACTCGGGGGGCAGCTCGACGAAGAAGCTGACCATCGACCACGTGATGACGATGAGCATGTTGTAGGCCCACACAACCGACAGCGCGTACTCGAAGAAGATCGGCCACATCATCGACTGCCGCAGGCTCGCCATCGCCGGCGCGTACTTGATCAGCGCCTGGATGCCGCCCTTGGCCCAGCGCAGGCGCTGCTTGTACAGGCCGCGGAAGGTCTCGGGCATCAGGATCCACGACAGCGCGCGCGGCTCGTAGCGGATCATCCAGCCGCCCACCTGCAGCTTCCAGCTGATGTCGATGTCCTCGGTGAGCATGTCATTGCTCCAGTAGCCGACATCCTCGATGGCGTGCTTGCGGAACATCACGACCACGCCCGACACTGTCAGCAGTCGGCCATAGACCTGCTGCGTCCGCTTGATGAGGCCCACGATCGACGAGAACTCGCCCACCTGCATGCGCCCCAGCAGGGTCGACCGCGTTCGAATGCGCGGGTTGCCCGTCACAGCGCCAACGTTCGGGTTCTCCATCAGGTGGCGGATCATCCAGGCAATCGCGTCCACGTCGAGAATCGAATCGCCGTCGATGCACATCAGGTACTCGGCATCGGTCACCTGTGCAGCGGTGGTAAGGCCGATCGCCTTGCCCTGGTTGGACGACTGGTGAATCACGACCAACTGCGGATACTCCGCAGCCAGTTCGTTCAGCCGCTCGCCGGTGCGGTCGGAGCTGCCGTCGTTCACAGCGATGATGTCGTAGTTCGGATACCGCATGCGTGCGAGGTGGCTGATCACCTCGCGCACGTTCGCCTCTTCGTTGTAGCAAGGGACGATGATCGACACCTTGGGGTAACTCTTCACCCCCAGCAGTGCCAGTGGGTGCCGCACGTGCTCCGTCCCGCGCTCAAGCAGGAAGTAGTGCAGCAGCCCGCCGATCATCCAGAAATACGACATGAAAAACGGATAGTAGAAGACGAAATCCGAGATCCAGCGCTTGGCCAGAAGGAAGTCCACTTCCATGTCAGCCTCCCGCCTTGGTGTTGGACGACGTGGCCGCTTCGGTCGTCGCGGGTTTCCTGTCCACTCCAGCACTCGGCGGCTGGCTCTGCGGCAGCGAGGTGCTGTTGAGCTTTTCAACGCTGCCCTTGTCGCCGCCGGGCGGCTTGCGTGTCTCGATATACGTCTTGAGCGACATCACATCACGCAGCACCTCGGTATCGGGCCGGCCGGCAATGAAGTCATCCGGGTAGTAGCCGTAATTCAGAGCACCTGCCGAGCGCAGCGCGCGCATCTGGTCACGCAGTTCGGCCGTCGGGATCGGCTTGTCCTGATTGCGCCAGTCCACCGCCTGCAGCTCGAAGATGGTCTTCTTCAGCCCATCCTTGTGCTTGGCCACGGCGGCGGTCAGCTTCTTCATCCAGTCCTTCGGGTCCTTGGCCTCTTCCATGTACGGCATGGCTTCGAGAGCCACGTAGTCGTACGCCTCCAGGAAGTCGTCATAGTTCTGCGCCGTCCAGGCCTCGGCCTTCGGATCCAGCACCGGGCCCGAAAAGATGTTGCGTGCAGTCAGCATGTCGCGGCCGTTCTGATAGCCCTGCGCCACCGAGATCAGCTCTTTCGAGAACGAGATCAGCGCAGCGGTCTTGGCCCGCGACCACTTCTGCATCAGCTCGGGGGACTGGCGAATCTGGTTGATGTCGCCGGGCAGGCCCATGGCCTCGTAAGCCTTGAGCGCGGCGGGGCTGGCATCTTCGTAGTCATCGAGCACGCCGTCGTCGTGGAAGAGCACGCCATCGATGACCGAGTTCTTGGCGAGGTCCTCATAGATATCGCGGATCATCTGGCGCGCCTGCGGATCGAACGGCGACAGGCGCGGTGGCTTGACGGAGCCCGGCTTCTGCGGCGCACCCGGCAACGACTGCACAAGGTGCGTGGCGGCCGGATTGTTGGCCGGCAGCTTGTACGACAGCATCGGCAGCCAGGCGTACACCTCCACCTTTGCACGCGTCTTCAACTGCCATGACACGCGCGAGAACAGGTCCGCACGCATCGGCATGTGGCGGTTCGGGAAGTACACGGCATCCACGGCGCCATTGCCCTTCGGATCGGCGAAGGCCTGCAGGTAGACCACACGCGGCGCGAGGTCCTTGATGCGGTCGATCAGCTTGCCAAGGTTGGCTTCCTGCTGCTTCGGGTCCGGGTCGTAGATGTAATCCATGTCGACCTGCACCACGCGCTGCACGGGGTTGATCTCGCCGTGGTGGGTCACCGGCTCGCGCAGCGAACGCTCCAGATCGCCGGTGTTGGTGTCGTAGCCCATCAGGCTTCGGCGGATGGCGGTGAGCGGCACATCCGGCGTGTTCGGCCCCGGCTCCAGCGTGAGCATGTACTTCAACCCCACGTTGGCGGCCTCCTGGTCGAGCATCAGGTTGTGCGCGCCGTACGGCCACACCACGGTCTGCACCTTGGTGCCGACGTTCTTCTGGATGATGTCGATGCTGCGTTGCAGGTCGTCGCGCACGCGCTTGCGGTACTCGTCATCGGTTTCGTACCGACCGAGGTTGCGCAGGTATTCGTGCGTGCTGGCCGCCGGCATCTCGTTGCCCTGCGGGTTACCCAGCGCGCCGTGGTGCATGTCCTGCGTGTGGGTGGCGAACTCTGCCAGGCCCGAGGCCTGCATCTCGCGGATCTGGTTCCAGTTCATGAAGAAGTCCCGCGGAACGATCTGCTTGTCCGACAGCTTGACCTTTGCGCCCGGGGGGGCGTTGGTCCATTCCGTCACCAGACCGAACACCGCCGGAAAGCGGAACTGCTTGAGCAGCGGGAAGACCTTCGTGTAGTGGCTTTCATAGCCGTCATCAAACGTCAGCAGGATCGGGCGCTTGGGCAGGGGCTTGCCGCCATGGCGCGCCGCGTCGATCTGCGCGAGCGTGACCGGGTGGTAGCCGTTGGCCTGGATCCAGCTGAACATGTTCGTCAGCATCTTGGTGTCGACGGCAAACCCGTCGGGCAACGTCTCGAAGCTGGCGCGCAGGTTGTCGCGAATGTCGTGAAAGCACAGCACGCGGAACGTCTTGCCGTCGTCCGGATCGGGCTTGGGCAGGAAGTCCACCTGAACGGCAGCGGCAGGCCGGACGGCAGCCACGAGGGCCAACGCCACGGTCAATGCCATCCAGGCGAAGAATCGTCGCAATGACGGTTGTCGGAGAGCTTGCATGGGCATCACAGCGGAATGTTGAGGTTCAGGTACAGGAACTTGCGGTTCTCGGGCTGGCCGTCATAGCTATGGCGCCCAAAGCCGATGCCGTAAGACACCTGCGTCTTGCGATTGATTTGCCACACGTGCTCCAGCCGCGCTTCGTACATCGGGCTGTTGCCGAACGACTGCTGGTTGTACATGCCGCCTGTCAGGTACACGCGCTGCGTGAACGACTTGTCGGCGTAGCGCCAGGGCGTCCACGACCAGATGGCCGTGGCCTGGCCGCTGTAGTCGCGCGATGGGCTGAAGTAGTTCAGGCCCGTCATCGTGTTGCGGCTGGTATCGGCCCCGAACAGCACGCCGATGGTGTGCCGCGGCGAGGTGAACACCTGCTGGTAGAAGTTGGCTGCCACGCGCTGGCGCAGGTTGTCGTCGGTGTAGCGCGACACGCCGTACGTGAGCGAGGCGTAGCGCGTTTCATCCCAGGTGTAGCGCACGTTGCCGCTGACGGTCTTGCCGGTCACGCCCACCTGGTACGCCTTGTAGGGCACCTCCAGGTCATCGTTCGTGACCATGCCCGACACCTTCCAGTGGTCGCTCGGAATCCACGTGGCATCCAGCGTGCCGCCGGTCTTGCCCACCGCGCCGACGGACTGGTGCACCTCGCCGTTTACCTCGACGCCGGTGTCGAACCACTGCAGGCCCGCGCCGTTGCGCACGCGGCTCTGCGATGCGCCGTCAAACTGCGCGCGGCCGGCAAAGTTGTGGAAGAACAGGCGGTAGTGATCGGCAAACGGGCCGGTGTAGGCTTTGGTGTCGATACCGTATTCGTTGTTGGCGAACGCCGAATTGCCTTTGTCCGCCGTCGACTGGATGATGAGCTGCGGGCTCTGATAGACATCCAGATCCTTGCGCAGCGCATGCACCGAGCCATTCTCCGGAAAGCGCTCGTCCAGCCCGTTGGCGACATCCTTGGCGGTCTTCAGATCGTCTACCGCCAACGACGCACGGCCGTAACCCGCCACAACGCTCAGGTCATCCGGGTGCTCGGCAAGCGCCGTCTTGTACATGTCGCGCGAGCGATACGGCTCGGTCTGCACCATCGCGCCATCGGCACGCGCGCTGACGAGCGATGCGGCGAACGGTGCTTCGTGGCGCCACTTGTCCAGCTCGGCAATGCCCTGGTGCGTGCGGCCCGTCAGGATCAGGTACTGCGCTTCCAGACGCTTGATGCGCGAGTAATCGGGATTGGGCGTACCGGCTTCGGGCGCCAAGCGCACGTATTCCGGGTTGTCGGCCTTCATCTTGTCGAGCAGCGCGCGGGCGTCTTCGAAGCGGCCCGTGTCGAGCATGGCGTAGAAGAGGCCCTCCTGGACGTCGCCCGTTTCGATCTCGCCCGGGCTCGCATCCTTGAGCGCTTGCGCGTACGCCGCAGCGGCCTTGTCCGGCGTATCGAGATACGCATAGGCATCCCCTGCGGCCACACGCGTGTAGGCCGGCACCTTGCCAGTCTGCGACATGGCTTCGTAGCGCTTGACGGCGTCTTTCATGCGCCCACGCGAAGCCAGGGCCACCACTTCATCCGCCACGATTTCCTGGCGGAATTCAGCGTTCTCGGGCGTATCGGGCACCTTCTTGAGCAGCGCCTCGATCTCGGCCACAGCCTGATCGATGATGACGAAGCGCTCCGGCCCGTTGATGACCTTCAACTGCTGACGCCCCCAGCGGATGCGCTGTGCGGCGGCGGCATGGTCAACGTGCCACGATTCGCTTTCCTTGAACCAGTCCGGATGCTGGCGTAGGTTTTCTTGCGCAAGCGTGGCCGCGCCCTCGCGCGCCTCGCGCATGACCTCGTCGTGAAAGGCCTGGCGGTCGGTCGGCATCGGGCCGACGGGCGCGTTGTCGGGCGCATTGCCGGCGGCGTGGGTCGCCGCAGCATTGGCCGCTTCCGGCGACACCGGCAGCGGTTCGAGCGCGCCGGGCCCTTGAGCGCTCGGGCCCGAAGGCACGGCCGGCGCCTGTGCAGCCGTATCCGGTGCGGGGGCGCCTGGGGGCAGGATCACTGTGGGCGACGGCGGCGCAGGCGGGGGTGCCGGGGGCGCCGCCTCAACAGCAGGCATTGGCGACGTGGCGGCCGGCGCAGTTGCCGCGGGCGATGTCGTGACGGACGAATCTGCAGGCGGCACCGCCTGTTGCGCCACGAGCAGCCTGTTGGCCGGAGACGCCGGCACGTCATCACCGCCGGCGATGACGGTCGTGGATGCAAACGCGGCCGGGCCCTTGGCCGCGGCGTCGGTCAGCTGCGTATCGATCAAGCGGCGCGTGGCCGCGTTGGAAGCATCGTCGACCGCGGCGTGCGCGATCATCGGCACCGTGCCGACCACCACAACGGTGGCAGCAGCAATCGCGCAGCGGCGGGGATGCCATGCCGCAGCCGCGCTGGTGCGCTCGGCCGGCAGGCTCCAAGAGATTGGCTCGTGGGTTGTCATTGTTGTCATGTCCAGTGAGCGGGACGTGCGGGCGCACGCCATCCGCATTGCATGAAGGGCGGACCGGGCTGAGTCAGCCGAGGCGGGCCGTACCGTTAGCGGCGCGCACCGGGGCGCGCATTGGCTTGGCAGGCGTCACGCCACCGAAGGCCCGCGTCATGGCAGCCCAGCGAGACTCAGCGCCCAGTTCAGCGCCCGATGCGGTCACCGATGCCGTGGTCCGCTCGGACGCCCCCGGCTGGGGGGATGAAGACGCCATCACCGCGTCTCGGGCCGGTGCACTGGCCTGGAGCGGAGTCGGTGTGCGTGCAGCGGTTTGCACGAACACGTCTGCGTCGTGCGCATCCCCAGACACCTGGACCGATGTCTGCGCAGATGCAGCGCTGATCGTGGCGGCAGCCCCGCCTTGCAGTTCCAGTGGAATCCCCAGGCGCATGGCGGCATACACCGCTTCGCTCTTGTTGCGCACGTTCAGGCGTCGATACAGCGTGCACGCGTGCGTCTTGACGGTGGCTTCCGAAATGCCCAGCAAGCGGCCGACACCCTTGACGGAGTGACCGCGTGACAGCAGCACCAGCACTTCGTACTGTCGCAGCGAAACATTCAGCCGCTGCGCCGCTTCCGACGCATCCAGCGAGAGCATCGGCATGGCGGCATTGGCCGCACGCGGTATCAATGCCGGATACGACTGGCCGCCGGCGAGCACCAGCCGCAGCGTGGCGAGCAAGACTTCCGGCGATTGCGACTTGGCGCAGTAGGCGTCCACCCCGCACGTCATGGCGACGTGCGCTTCTTCAGCAGACAGGCTGGCGGCCAGCAGTACCACACGGCTGGCCTCGCTGGCGTCGATGGCCTCGCGCAATTGGGCAGCGAATTCACCGGCGTTGATCGGGCCCTCGGCCTCGTCCATGCCGATGACGAGCAGATCGGCTCGCTCATCGAACGCGTGCAGTTCGCCAGGAATGCCCGCAGGCAATGCCGGGGCGACGACCTCCAGGCCGAGAGTGGGATGCGCGAGCAACTGCGCAAGTCCGGCTCGTAGCAACGGATGATTCTCCAGCAGGACTGCTTTCATGGTTTCCTCGTTTTCTTGTGAAGCGATTCCGGTCAGGCGCGCGCAGGCCAGCCGCTGCGGGCGAGCACGCATGTGACCGTCGAAACCCCGGGACCGTCCGAGAGAAGCGCCCTGCCGCCGGCGGTGTGCCGGTTCTGGAGAAGCGAAGTGCGAATGCCGTGGGGACCGTGGGACCGTGAGGATCAAGCCGGTTCCGGATTCGCTTATTGGAAAAACATGTTCTGGATGTGGCGGAACTGCCTTGCACATCCAGAGTGACCGCACGACATAGAGCAAGCATCGGGCCACCTCCGTGCAGCGCAACATCTGCTTACACTTGCGGCACAAATGACGTCGTGCAGAAGGCGGGCGAAACCCGCAATGGCAAAGGATCAGCGGGCAGCGGCATCGATTGGTGCGATGCCGCAAATCCACTCTATTTCTGTAACGATTTAGTTACGAGTTCGCGGTGTGTGATGACAGACCCGATCATGCCATCGGTTGTCCACTGAACGTTTTTACAACCTGTTTTAAAACTTACCGAGCGGGCGTAGCAGGCGCCACATTGCCGGCATGCCCGGCAGCGGGTAGATGACCGAGGCGCCCCTTCAGTGCTTATGGCGCATGGCAAAAAGGAACAGGCTGTCGATGGCGCCCACCATGAAGATCAGCCCCGCAGCCGCATGCAGCATCCAGGCGCCGTCGGCAAACGGCAGTTGGATGGATGTGTGAGGAATGACCGCCACCGCGCCCGCCGCTACCGACATGCGCAGCACCGGCACCCACCATGTGCGCTTGGCGGGCGGCGGATCGTCGCGATGGCGCGGCGCAGGATCAGGCGTCGAAGAAGACATGCGGCAGGGACGAGATGTGATGGCCATGCTGCATTGTTGAACACAACCGATCGAAGCGAAACACAAAACAGCGCCCTGCAATGCCCGCAATTCCCCTAACTGAAGCTGCCTAGGCTGGATGTGCAGCCAAGTGGGCAAGATTCTGCAGCATGTCGGTCGTCATCTCCGCCACACCGTATTCGGGCTTCCAACCCCAGTCGCGCCGGGCGACCGAATCGTCGATGGAGTTCGGCCAACTGGCCGCAATCGCCTGGCGGAAGTCCGGCGCATACGCCACCTCGAACGACGGACGATGGCGGCGGATCTCCGCTGCCAGTTGCTCGGGCGTAAAGCTCACGCCTGCCAGGTTGTAGCTGCCGCGCTCGGTGATGCGCTCGGCCGGGGCCTCCATCAACTCGATGGTGGCGCGCACGGCGTCGGGCATGTACATCATGGGGAGCGCCTCGTCGTGATCAAGGAAGCACGTATAGCGCTCACCCTTCACGGCCGAATGGAAGATGTCGATGGCGTAGTCGGTCGTGCCGCCGCCCGGCGCCGTCTTGTACGAGATCAGGCCCGGATAGCGCAGGCTCCGCACATCCACGCCGTGGTGCTCGAAATACCAGCGGCACCAGCCCTCGCCTGCGAGCTTGGAGATGCCGTAGACGGTCTTGGGCTCCATGATCGTGCTCTGCGGGGTGTTGTCCGCAGGCGTGGTGGGCCCGAACGCGGCAATCGAGCTGGGCCAGAAGATGCGCTCAAGCTGATGATTGCGCGCGGCTTCCAGCACGTTCAGCAGGCCATTCATATTGAGCGCCCAGCCCCACGTGGGCGATTGCTCTGCTGCGGCCGACAGCGCCGCCGCCAGGTGATAGATCTGCGTGATGCCGTGGCGCTCGATGATCTCGCGCAACTGGCCGCGATCGGTCACATCCAACGTTTCGTGGCGAATCTGCGGGTGGCGGCCACGGGGCACCATGTCGCTGGTCACGACGTTGCCAGTGCCGTAGCGCTCGGCCAGCGCGGCGGCCAGCTCCGTCCCCAATTGCCCGTTGGCGCCGATGATGAGGATGCGCGGCGCCGTTCCAACATTCGCGCTGGTGCCGGTGCTCATCAGATGATCCCCAGTTCCTTGCCGGCGGTTTCAAATGCCTTGAGCGCCGCATCGAGTTGCGCGCGCTCGTGCACGGCGCTGATCTGCACGCGGATGCGCGCCTGCCCCTTGGGCACCACCGGATAAAAGAAGCCAACCACGTAGACGCCCAACTCCAGCAGGCGCTTGGACAATGCCTGCGCCTTCTGTGCGTCGTACACCATGATCGGCACGATGGGATGGTCGCCCGGCTTGATATCGAAGCCCAACTCGACGATCTTGCGGCGGAAATACAGCGCACTGCCTTCAAGCTTGTCGCGCAGCGCGGTGTCGGCTTCCAACAGATCGAGCACCTTGATGGAGGCCCCGACAATGGACGGTGCCACCGTGTTTGAGAACAGATACGGCCGCGAACGCTGGCGCAGCAGCGCCACCACTTCCTTGCGCGCGCTCGTGAAGCCGCCCGACGCTCCGCCCAGGCCCTTGCCCAGCGTGCCGGTAATGATATCGATCTTGCCGAACACGCCGCGGTGTTCGTGCGAGCCGCGGCCGCGCTTGCCGAGAAAGCCCGTGGCATGGCATTCGTCAATGCCCAGCAGCGCACCGAACTCATCGCAGATGGCGCGGATTTCATCCAGCCGCGCGATGGTGCCGTCCATTGAGAACACGCCGTCGGTAAACACAAGCTTGAAGCGTGCGCCCGCCGCATCGGCCGCCTTCAGTTGCGCGCGCAGATCATCGAGATCGTTGTGCTTGTAGCGATAGCGCTGCGCCTTGCACAGGCGGATGCCATCGATGATGGACGCGTGGTTCAGCTCATCACTGATGACGGCGTCTTCCGCGCCCAGCAGCGTTTCGAACAAACCGCCGTTGGCGTCGAACGCCGAGCCGTAGAGGATCGTGTCTTCCGTGCCGAGAAACTTTGCCAGCCGCGCTTCCAGCGTCTTGTGCAGGTCTTGCGTGCCGCAAATGAAGCGCACCGAGCTGAGGCCAAAGCCATGCGTGTCGAGCGCCTCGTGCGCCGCCTTGAGCACCTCCGGGTGCGACGACAAGCCGAGGTAGTTGTTGGCGCAGAGGTTGATGACCTCCTTGCCGTCAGCCGTGCGAATCACAGCGCCCTGCGGCGAGGTGATGATGCGCTCGGTCTTGTAGAGACCGGCTTCCTCGATCGCCTCCAGTTCGCGCCGGATGTGCGCGTAGAAGACGTCGGTGGAAGCATTGGCTTGCGTTGTCCCCATGGTGCTGCTCCTGTAGACTGCGTTGATCGATAAATCGAACATGTTCGATATATCGAATAATTCGTTCAATTTACAAGATACCAACCGATGGCACAAGCCCCCGCCACCGATGTCCTCGCCGACGGCCCGCCCGCCGTTGGTGCCAAGCTGCAAGCACTGCGCCAGGCGCGCAAGCTGTCGCTCGATGAACTGTCGCGGCGCGCGGGCGTATCCAAATCCATGCTCTCGCAGGTCGAGCGCAATCTGGCCAACCCGACCGTCGCGGTGCTGTGGCGCCTGGCCACCGCGCTTGGCGTGGGGCTGGCAGATTTTCTGTCGCCCGAAGGCGCGGCCGATGCGGCGCCCGCGGTGACGGTCATCCCCGCTCACTCCATCCCAGTCATCAAAAGCCCGGATGGCAAGTGCGAATTGAAGATTCTTGGCCCCGTCGACCTGGCGGCGCGCTTTGAATGGTATGAACTGGCGATTCAGCCCGGCGGCGTGCTCGCATCAGAGCCGCACGAGCTGGGCTCGAAGGAGCACATCTCCGTGCTGAGCGGCACGGTGACGGTGCAATCCGGCCCGAGTGAGAAGAAGGTGCGGCACGGTGAATCGGCGCGCTACCCGGGGGATGTGCAGCACGCCATTTCAAACGCCGGCAAGACGGTGGCGACGGCGTTGCTGGTGGTGGAATACGCGCAATAGCCGCTGCAGATTGACGCTGCCTAGGCTGCCTTCAGTTGAGGCGCCCGCCACACGCGCGGCAGCAGCACCCCGAGCATCAGCCCGCGCAGCGCCATAAACCCCAGCATCGACAACCACAGCCCGTGGTTGCCCCACAGCGGCTGCAGCGTGACCGACAAGCCCCAGAACGCGGCAGCCGCCACGGCCATCGTCACCAGCAGTTCACGTGTGCGCGTCGCGCCGATGAACACGCCGTCAAACTGGAAGCCCCATACCGACACGATCGGCAGCAGCGCCGCCCACACCAGATAGTGGCGCGCGGCTTCGCGCACGGCAGGCTGATCGGTCAGCATGCCGATGATGCCGGCGCCCGCCAGCGCGTACACAGCGGCAAAAAGCCCTGCCCCCAGCACCGACCAGAACGTCGACACGCGAATCGCCATGCGCAGCGCAGCGCGGTCCCGGGCGCCCATGGCGGCGCCCACCAGCGCTTCGGCCGCGTGCGCGAAGCCGTCCAGCCCGTAGGCCATGAAGGTCAGGAAGTTGAGCAGCAGTGCGTTGGCCGCCAGCACCACATCGCCCTGCTTCGCGCCCGCGTGGGCAAACCAGCCGAAGGCGGCCAGCAGGCACAGCGTGCGCAGGAAGATGTCGGTGTTCAGGCCCATCAGGCGGCGCCAGGCGTCGCGGGCAAGCAGTTCGGCGCGCGTGAGCGGCGGCAAGCCCAGGGGCCGTTGCAGCCAGAGCAGCAGCATGCCGAGCCCAAATCCGGCAATGTCAGCCAGCGCCGTTGCCGCGCCAATACCGCCCACGCCCATGCCGGCTCCCAGCACCAAGGTCAGCACTGCCACCATGTTCACGGTATTGATGAAGACCTGCAGCAGCAAAGCGCGCCGCACCTGCTGGCGCCCAAGCAGCGTGCCGAGCACCACGTAGTTGGCCAGCGCAAACGGCGCCGACCAGATGCGCGTGTGGCAATACACCTCGGCCATGCGGGTGACGGATTCACTCGCACCGAGCAGCGCCAGCGTGATGCGGATCGCCGGCACCTGCAGCACCAGCAATGCCGCTCCAATGGCAAATGCCAGCAGCAGCGCACGCACCACGCTGGCCCGCAATGCTTGCGTGTCGCCCGCACCGTGCGCCTGCGACACCAGCCCCGTGGTGCCCATGCGCAGGAAGCCAAACCCCCAGAACACGAAGTTGAAGAAGACCCCGCCCAGCGCCACGCCGCCGATGTATTCCGGCCCCGGCAGATGCCCAGCCACGGCGGTATCGACCGCCGAGAGAATCGGCTGCGTCAGGTTAGCCAGCACGATGGGAAATGCCAGCGTCAGCACGCGCCGGTGCCACTGCGCAGGTGACGCAGGTGCAACCGAAGTGGCGAAAGAGGACTCCATGGGGAGAAAAAACTGCGAGGAACGATGAAAAAGGCGGTGCAACCGCTCACGATTTCGCTATCATTGCGCCCCATTGCGGGCTCCGGAATCGGGCGGCAAGTGCGGCACCCCGCACAACGTCGCAGATGACTATACGCGAATCCCCCCGGAAGGCAGACACCGTGTTTTGCCTTTCATCGCGGCCGGACGGGTGCGGTTGATGCTACGCATCATCCGGCACACGCATGTCCTAGGCTGGTGACACCCACCACATGGGACGGCGGGCGACGCCCAAACAGCGTCGCCTCGGTAGAACTAAGCGGACTGGTAAGCAACCGCGATGCCCTGTCGAACTTCCGACTCGCCGGGGCGGAGACTCCTCTTGGAAAAAAACGTACAACGCAATCTCGGCGCCTGGGCATTGATGCTGACCGGGCTGGGCTCGATCATCGGCTCCGGCTGGCTGTTCGGCGCCGGCCACGCTGCAAAGGTGGCGGGCCCCGCTGCCATCTTCACCTGGATCATCGGCGCCGTCGTCATCCTGGCCATTGCCCTGACGTATTCCGAACTGGGCGCGATGTTCCCGGAATCCGGCGGCATGGTGCGCTATGCGCGCTACTCGCACGGGTCGCTGGTGGGCTTCGTGGCGGCCTGGGCCAACTGGATCGCCATCGTCACCGTCATCCCCATCGAGGCTGAGGCATCGATCCAGTACATGAGCAGTTGGCCGTGGCCCTGGGCGCAGTCGCTGTTCCAGCACGGTGAGCTGACGCCGCCGGGGCTGGTCCTGTCGGCCGTGCTCGTCGTCGTGTACTTCCTGCTGAACTACTGGGGCGTGAAGGTGTTTGCCAAGGCGAACAACGCCATCACGATCTTCAAGTTCATCATTCCGGCCGCAACTGCAGTAGCGCTGGTTGCAGCGGGCTTTCACCCGGGCAACTTTGGCTCGGGCACGGGCGCGAATGCGGCAGGTCAAGGGTTCGCCCCGTACGGCTGGTCCGCAGTGCTGACCGCCATTGCCACCAGCGGCATCGTGTTCGCGTTCAACGGTTTCCAGAGCCCGATCAACCTCGCGGGCGAGGCGCGCAACCCGGGCCGCAACGTGCCCATCGCGGTGATCGGTTCGATCCTGCTGGCTGCGGTGATCTACGTCGCGCTGCAGGTGGCCTTCCTGGGTGCGGTGCCACCTGAGTCGCTCGTCAATGGCTGGCATGGCATTGATTACCACTCGCCGTTCGCCCAGTTGGCGATTGCGCTGAACCTGAACTGGCTGGCCATCGTTTTGTACATCGATGCGTTCGTCAGCCCGTCGGGCACCGGCAGCACGTACATGGCCACCACCACGCGCATGATCTACGCGATGGAGCGCAACAACACCATGCCGGCCATCTTCGGTCGCGTGCACCCGCTGTTTGGCGTGTCGCGTCCGGCCATGTGGTTCAACCTGGCGGTGTCGTTCATCTTCCTGTTCTTCTTCCGTGGCTGGGGCGCGCTGGCTGCCGTCATCTCGGTGGCCACCGTCATCTCGTACCTGACGGGCCCGATCAGCGTGATGTCGCTGCGCCGCACGTCGCCGCAACTGCATCGCCCGCTGCGTCTGCCCGGGCTCTCGCTCATCGCGCCGTTCGCGTTTGTGTGCGCGTCGCTCATCCTGTACTGGGCCAAGTGGCCGCTGACGGGCGAGATCATCGTGCTGATGCTGGTGGCGCTGCCCGTGTACTTCTACTACCAGGCCAAGGCCGGCTGGCCCGACTTCAAGACGGAACTCAAGGGCGCGTGGTGGATGATCGCCTACCTGCCGACCATCGCCGCGCTGTCGTACTGCGGCAGCACGGAGTTCGGCGGCCACGGCTACATCCCCTACGGCTGGGACATGGGCATCGTGGCGGTGCTCTCGCTGTTCTTCTACCACTGGGGCGTGGCCAGCGGCTGGCATACGCGCTATCTGGATGAAGTCGAACACGTACATGACGACGTGCCAGCACACGACACCAAGCGTGCGCCGCGCGCCGTGCCGCAACGCGCCTGACACCGCTGTTGTTCGCAAGAAAAAACGCCCGACCGGTTCTGCCGGCGGGCGTTTTTTCTTGCCTGCGCGCTGCCGGGATCTGCTCAGCTGTGTGCGCTAGACTGCGCCGCAACCCACCGGACTTTGCGTACAACCCAACGCCATTTCATTTGCCCATGACTCGACTCCTCGGCCTGCTCCTGATCGCGCTGTCCCTGAGCGCTTGCAGCAAGAAAGAAGAATCCGGCCCCAGCGGCGGCCTATCGCCCACGATGACGGCTGCCGCGCCGGCGCCTGCCGAAAGCGCCAAGATAGCCGATCGCGCCGAGCAGCGCTTTCTCGCCTACGAGCACCGCGTCTCATTGGAAGTCGATCCACCGCAACTGGAGCGCCTGTACCGCGAGCTGCAGGACACCTGCGTGAATGAGGCCACATGGCACTGCACGGTCATGGACGCCAGCATCCAGCTCGAACGCGACCAACGCGGCGGCACCGCGCACCTCAACCTGCGCGCCAGCCCCGAGGGGGTCCGAGCCATGCGCAAACGCCTGACCGATAGCGGTGGCGTTGTCAGCCAGGGCACCCACGTGGACGACCTCGGCCAGCCCATTGCCGAAGTCGGCAAGCGCCTGGAGATGCTGAAGAATTACCGCGCAAGCCTGCTCGACCTGCAGCGCAAGGCGACCAAGGTGGAAGACCTGATCCTGATCGCAGAAAAGCTGTCGGAAACGCAATCGGAACTGGAGGCCGCCACTGGCCAGAACACGCACCTGATGGACCGCGTGAACCGCGAGGTGCTGTCGATCGACCTGAGCACGCGGCAGACGGCAGCGCGCAGCCTATGGGCGCCCATCGGCAATGCCTTGCGCGAGTTCCTGCCCTCACTGGTGCGCGCCAGTGCGAGCGTGATTGAAGCGGTGGCCTACCTGTTGCCCTGGGGCATCGTGCTGTCGGTATTGGTGGCGCTGTTCATCAAGCTGCGGCGCAAATGGCGCCAGCACAAGACGGCCCAATGAGCCATCGCGCGGGGCCCTAGACCGTGGCCGGCTGACGTTGCGGCTCGGCCGCCACCATGGGCGCACCCTGCACACGCTCCACCGCCTCGAACAGGGCGCGGATGTTTGCCGCGCCAAATCCACGTGCGCCCTGACGCTCGATCAGTTCGAAAAAGAACACTGGCTCCGCCGTGCGCGACGGCGCCAGAAATGACTGCAACAACAGGCCATCGGCATCGCGGTCGGCCATGATGCCAAGCGCCAAGGCAGCGTCGCGCGGGACGGGGCAGTGCCCGATCCGCGCCAGCATGGCGTCGAACACTTCGGGCATGGAGCCGGCAAAGTTCACCTCGTGGCGTTTGAGCGCAAGGCTATGCGCCAACAGTGCAGGCACACGCAGCGCCAGGTGCTGGATGCCCGCGCCGCCGTGCACATCGACAAAGCGGTGCAGTTGCGTCGTCTGGCTGGTCGGTGTGGGCGCAGAGAGCACGAGCTTCACGCTGCCGCTGGCGTTCTGCAGCACCGTGTTGATCATGCCGAGACTGCGCGTCTGGATGTGCTCGGTTTGCGTGACATGCAGGCCAAAGCCCGCTTCGTAACGCGCGACTGTTGCGTCCATCGTGTGGCAAGGCAGGCACAGCGCGAGGTGGTCAAGCCCCTGCGCTCCATCGAAGGCAGCATCGCCGCCAGCAGGGTCGCGCTCAACAAACGTGTGCGTGACATGGCCGATACCGCCCACGCGTGCCATGCGCACAGGGCGCTCCCCGTGCGGCGTGGGCAGAACGCCCCAGTGCGGCGGTGCCAGATCGGCCGCGCCGGCACGCACTGCCCGGCGATGCGCGACATCAACATCCTCGACCCCGAACATCACGTCATTGACGACGATTTCGTCGGCACGCGCCCGAACGCCGCGGCTCATTGGCTCGACCCGCAACCACGCATGGCTGTCCACCCGTTCCACATCGCTCGCAGGCGCCTGCAAGGTGCGCAGAAAATCGCGGGACCAACTCGGGCCGCTGACCGATACCGACGCCACCGACGCTAGTGTCATGACCGTCTCCTGACGCCGCACGGCGTCGTGTTTGGATGGGGAAAACGTCTGCCGCTTCAGTATCGAAACCCGGCGGCACCGGACAACTACGGGCGGGCGTATGCCAATGCGCCCGCTGCCCTTGGCACGCACGGCTTCTCGGGGGCACGCGCTGCGCGCGGCGGCAAATAGGCGTCCGTCACGGCGGCGGGCCATGCATGCGGCCGGCGGACGATGCCGTGCCGCGCCAGCCACGCGGCATAGCCCGACATGAGCGAGGCATCGTGCCGGCCCCACACGCCATCGGTCAGCCACGTGGTGGACACGGCGCGCAGCGACCGCGCAATCGTGGTTCGCGGGAAATACGGAATGACGCGCTCGAACAGCGGCAGCGCGCTGGCCGGATCTGCATGAGCCGCGGCAAACCCGCGCGAGGCGGCTGTCAGCAAACCGCTGACGGCGCCGGCATTGCACGCCAGCCAGCGGGCATCCGCTGCCAGCAGGTAGCTGTGATAGGCCGGCGCGCCGATCTCATCGATCGGCCAGACCTGGCGCTGCGCATCGGGCAAGGTGGAAGGCATCACGCCCTCCCACGCCCAGTAGCTGCCGAAGCTCGCATCGGCAGCGCCGTCACGCAGTTCATCGAAGGTCAACTCACGCACACCGGCGTCGACCAGCTTCACGGCATCGGGGTCGCCGCCATCTGCGCGAACGATGTCGGCCAGCAAGGCGCGCGCTCGCACCGTGGGGTTGAGCGCCACACGGCGCCCACAGAGATCGCGCGGGCGGGTGATGCCGCGCCCGCTCACGGAATGGATGGCCTCCAGGCTGCGCTGGTTGACCGCGGCCACACCGCAGACCGGCTCGCCCGCGCGATCGCGGGCCAGCACACGCCGGGTCGGGCACACACCCAGATGCACATCGCCGCGCATGACGTGATCGAGCGTGTCGCCTCGAGCATCGTCACGCACGACGATTTCCACGTCCAGCCCCGCACGCGCAAACCAGCCCTTGGCGCGCGCGAGGTAAAACCCGGCAGCATTCGTCCACGGGTGAAAGTACTCAAGCATGAGGCGAACGTGCTGCATGGTGCGAACGGCCGATGGCCAAGTGGACAACGGCCCCAGTGTGCGAGCCATGACCACCACCGCGTACTACGTGGATTGTGCAAACGGCTCAAGGGTCCTACGAACCCATCGCGAAAACTCGATGGAACCCCGTTGCCCAAGCAGTGCGCGCAGTGGGCGCGCAAGCAGTAAGCCGGCACTGCCGCAAGATCTGGAAGTGCTGTGCTAGTCCGAAGCGGCCTTGATGAAATCGATGAACGCCCTGAGCGGAGCCGGAACAAGGCGCCGCCCCGGATAGTAGAGATACGGCCCCGGGAACGGCCGCCACCAATCCTCGAGCACGGGTTCGAGCGCACCGCTCGCAAGGTGTGGACGCAGCCAGTCTTCATAGAGATGGACAACGCCCACGCCGGCCAGGGCCGCGTCCACCACAAGATCGGTCGCCCCGCCAATGCGAACGAGCAGCGGACCCGACGGCTCCACCCGAACCACTTCACCATCGTGCTCGTATTCCCACGGCGGCATCGCACCGCTTGCAAACTTGCCGCGCAGGCAGGCGTGGTCGAGCAGTTCGCGCGGATGGGCGGGCCGGCCGCGTCGATCGAGATAGCCGGGTGCCGCTGCCGTTACGAACCGCTGTGATCGCGGGCCGATCGGAACGGCGATCATGTCCTGTTCGAGCCGCTCGTCATAACGGATGCCTGCGTCGAAACCCGCAGCCAGGATGTCGACAAAGCTCTCTTCGGCTACGACCTCCAGCTGTATCTCTGGATAAGCGTCGAGAAAGCCCGGGATGATGGCGGGCAGCACAAGCCGCGCGGCGCTCATCGGCACATTGAGCTTCAGCGTGCCGGCGGGCCTTTCGCGAAAGCTGTTGACGACATCGAGCGCGGCTTCCACCTCGCTCAATGCCGGCCGCAGACGGCTCAGCAGACGCTGCCCCGCTTCAGTGGGCGAGACGCTGCGCGTCGTGCGGTTCAGCAGGCGCACGCCGAGCTGTGTCTCCAACCGCCGCACCGCCTCGCTGAGCCCGGATGCGCTCGCGCCCATCAGCCTTGCACCTTCGCGGAAGCCCTTGGCCTGCGCCACCGCCACGAAGGCATTCAGATCGCCCAGATCGACTTTCATTGTTCGCCTTTTCGTACAACTCGTGCGGATTATGTCCCCTTATCGCGCACCGCGCTTGCGCCTAATCTGCCGTCACCTCTTCTTTTCACACAGGAGTGTGACCATGTCTCCCATCACTCAGTCCGGCACGTTTTCCATCGGCGGCCACCAGGTGCACCGCCTCGGCTATGGCGCCATGCAGCTCGCCGGTCCGGGCGTCTTCGGCCCACCCAAGGACCGCGACGCGGCGCTTGCCGTATTGCGCGAGGCCGTGTCCTCGGGCGTCAACCATATCGACACCAGCGATTTCTACGGCCCGCACATCACGAATCAGTTGATTCGCGAAGCCTTGCATCCGTATCGCGACGACCTGCTCATCGTCACCAAGATCGGCGCGCGGCGTGATGCGAAGGGTGCGTGGCTGCCGGCGTTCTCCGCGCAGGCGCTGACCGAAGCCGTGCATGACAACCTACGCAACCTCGGCCTGGATGTTCTGGACGTGGTGAATTTGCGGATCATGTTCGACACGCATGGCCCGGCCGAAGGATCCATCGAAGCGCCGCTCACGGCCCTGGCCGAACTGCAACGTCAGGGGCTGGTGCGGCATATCGGGCTGAGCAATGTCACGGCCAACCAGATCGCAGAAGGACGGCGGATCTGCGAGATCGTTTGCGTGCAGAACCACTACAACCTCGCCCACAGAAACGACGACGAGCTGATCGACGCACTGGCCCGCGACGGCATTGCGTATGTCCCGTATTTCCCGCTGGGTGGGTTCAGCCCGCTGCAATCGTCCACGCTCAACGCTGTCGCAGCGCGGCTTGGTGCAACACCAATGCAGACCGCACTCGCCTGGCTGCTGCAACGGTCGCCGAACATCCTGGTGATCCCGGGCACCTCGTCGGTCGCCCATCTGCGTGAGAACCTTGGCGCGGCGGCGATAACGTTGCCGGAAGATGCGATGCGCGAACTCGACGCCGTTGCACATGCCTCGGACGAGGCGGCGTGATTCTGCGCATGGCGGCGCCGCGCAATGTCAGCAGCACCCCGTCGATTTGGCTCAGGGGCTGCACTATCATTGCCGACGACCTGACTGCGCGGGACCATCATGGAGCTTCGGCATCTTCGGTATTTCATCGCTGTGGCCGAGCTGCGCAGCGTGCGGGCCGCTTCGGAGCAGTTGCACGTCACGCAGCCGGCCATCTCGCGCCAGATCCAGGACCTTGAAGACGCCATCGGCGCAGCGCTGTTCGAACGCACCCCACGCGGCCTGAAGCTGACGGCGGCAGGCACTGCATACCTTGATGAAGCGCGCGACATCCTCACGCGCGTCGATGCGGCAAACCGGCTGGCACGGCGCATTGCAGATGGAGTGCATGGCCAACTGCGGCTCGGCTTTGTCGAGAACGCCGCGTGGATCGGCATCGTCTCGCAGGCATTCAGCGCCTTCCAGCAGACCGCACCCGACGTCGCGCTCGAACTCACGCCGATGAATACGCCGGAGCAATTTGAGGCGATTGCAGCGGGCCAGCTCGACGGCGGCTTCTGCTACCGCCTCGGCACGTTGCCGCAGGGCATCGCCGGCGTGCCCGTGCTGGAACAGAACGTCGTGCTGGCGGTGCCGCAGTCGTGGTCTCTTGGCAGCGAGGACGCGGTCCTCGCCAGCGAGCTTGTCGGTACGCCCTTCATCGCGTTTCCGCGCCGCATTTATCCCGCCTACTACGACCGGCTCCTGTCAGCCTGTGCCGAACGCGGACTCACGCTCGATATCCGCCAGGAAGCATCGACGGAAACCGCCATCCTGTCGCTTGTATCTGCCGGCATGGGTGCGGCCATCGTCAACGCCGCCAATCGTCATCGGCCACCCGCCCGCGTGCGCTTTGTCGAACTGCGCGATCTGTCGGTGCCGCTGCCGCTGGAATTCTGTTTCCTTTCGGCGCACACCAACGCGGCACTCCAGCGTTTTATCGCCCAGTTGCAGTAGACCCCCGGCACGTTCCAAGCGCGATGCCTGCAAGGCATCGGCCGCCGCAGAAATCGGCATTGGCCGGGCTTTCCGGCGTCGGCGATAGTGAAGACACCTCGTCTTCACGCTTGCCGCCATGACAACGTCTGCCTCGCTCATCGCCACCGACATCGACTTCGAACGCGTCGGCTTCCAGACCGGAACGCTGCGCCTGCCGTGGTCACATGACCGCTCCGCCTACGGGCATATTCCGATCCCCATTGCGGTGTGCAATGCCGGCGCAGGGACTGGCCCGACTGTGCTGCTGACTGGCGGAAATCATGGAGACGAATACGAAGGCCCCGTCGCCCTGATGAAGCTGCTCCAGCGGCTGCCGGCCATGGCGACGCGCGGCCGCCTGATCGTGATTCCGGGGCTGAATTTCCCCGCCTTCCTCAACGGCTCGCGCACGTCCCCCATCGACCGAGGCAACCTGAACCGCATGTTTCCCGGTGCGCGCAATGGGCAGCCGACCGAAATGATTGCGCACTATGTCGAGACCGAACTGCTGCCGCGTGCAGATATCGTGATCGACCTTCATGCGGGCGGCGCATCGTTCGATCACCTGCCAACGCTGCTGGCGTCCCCGCCGGCGCACGGTGAACAACGCGCGCTGTATCTGGAACTGGTGCGCGACTTTGGCGCACCGCACACCATGATCATGGATCTGCTTGGCGAAGACCGGACCTTCGCCGCTGCCGCCGAGCGCCACGGCAAGTTGTTCTTCTGCGGAGAGTTTGGCGGCCACGCCGGCTGCGACGCCGGCAACCTTGCGATCGTCGAAGCCGGCCTGCAGCGCGTGCTGCATCGGCTTGGCGTGATGCCGGAGCCGGCAGTGCCAGCGCCGAAACAGACGCGCTTTCTGCGCGTCGAAGGCGCGCGCCATTACGTGTACGCACCGCATGCGGGCGTCTTCGAGCCGACCTTCGCCCTGGGCGACCAAGTCCGCGCCGGTCAACTCGCCGGGCGGCTTTTCGACCCGCACCGCCCCTGGGCTGCTCCCGAGAACATCCCGTTCCGCGGCGACGGCACGGTCATGTGCATGCGCACGTTTGCACGCGTGGAGCCGGGCGACTGCATCGCCCTGCTCGCCTCGGAAGCCCATCTCGACTGAGCGGGCAGCCATTCGGTTGACCTCGCCACATAACAATACGGAGACCACGATGCGTACCCAGACCCTTTCAACGGAGCCGCCCGACGACGTCGCGCCGCTGCGTGCTGCCGGCAATGTCAGCCACCCTGTCTACATCGTCCTGCTGTTCTTTGTGTGCTTTGCCTTCTCGTACCTGGACCGGCAGGTCGTCAGCATCCTCGTGCAGCCGATCAAACAGTCGCTTGCGCTGAGCGACACGCAGATCGGCTTGCTGCAAGGCTTCTCTTTCACGATGTGCTATGCGACGGCGGGCGTGTTTGTCGCGCGACTTGTCGACCGGGCCAATCGCGTCAAGTTGATCGCAGCGTGCATCGCCATCTGGGCGATCTCGACGACCGCATGCGGGTTCGCGACGAACTTTCCGGAGCTGCTCGTAGCGCGTGCCGGCACCGCCATTGCCGAAGCGGCGTTAAGCCCCGCTGCACTGTCGATCTTCAGCGACATCTTTGCGCCGCGCCGCGTCGCGCGTGCCAGCAGCGTCTTCATGCTGGGGCCATACGTGGGCGGTGGCCTGGCGCTGTTTGGCGGCGGCATGCTGTTGTCGGCGGCCGCGGCGGGCAGCGGAAACGCCTGGCTGGCGGCGCATGACATCGCGCCATGGCAAGCAGTGTTCATCGCGGTGGGCCTCCCTGGTCTGGTGTTGGCCGCGCTCGTTGCCCTGACCGTGCGTGAGCCGCAGCGGCGCGAAGTGCAGGCCCACGCCGCGCGCGCCGAAGACGAGGTGCCATCGCTCAAAGACGTGCTGACCGAGCTGTTCGTGCGCAACCGCTTCTGTCTGGCGTACTTTGCCGCGTATGTCGCGCTCATCACGCTGTTCTATTCGCACGCTGCATGGTTTCCGACACTGCTGATGCGCCGGTTTCATCTCGCGCCCAATGTGGTCGGCCAGATGGCGGCGCCCGCTTACATGATCGGTGGCATGCTCGGGGTCGCGTGCGCCGGCATGCTGGCCACGCGCGTGACTGACGAGACGGCCTTGCGGCGCGTATTGGCCTTCTCGGCCTGCGCTGTTGGGATCTTGGTGCCTGCGGCCATCGCGATGCCGCTGGCGGGTGAGAGCAGTGTGGCCGTGGTGCTTTACGGCGCCTGCGCGTTTGCCGCCAGCATTGCGATGGGCCTGGCGCCCGTGCCGCTGCAAATCGCCATGCCAAACCGCATGCGCGGCCGGTCACTCGCCTTGCTGGTGTTCATGACCAACGCGATCAGCGGTGGCGTCGGGCCGCTGTCGGTCGGTTACCTGAACGAGCATCTGGGGCAAACTGGCACCAGCTTGGGCATGGCGCTAGCGCTGGTCGGCGGCGTGTCTGCACTTGCCAGCGCGGTCCTTTACACCATCGCAACGCGGCGGGTGCCGCCTGCCAGCACCCAATGATTTTCGGAGACCCGTCATGCCGGTGAAATCCGCCTCCCCTGTCCATCGCGTTGGCGCAGCAACCATCACCCGCGTCGACGAAACCGATTTTGCGCTGACGCCCGAACAGCTCTTTCCGCTCTGGACCGAAGAGACGGGCCGCACGCTCGAAGCGCGATTTGCCACGGCCAGCGTCGACCTGACCAACCGCCGGATACCGCTGAAAACCCATCTGTGGGTGGTGCAGGCGAACGGGCTCACCATCGTGGTCGATACCGGCATCGGCAACGGCAAGTCGCGGCCGTTCAACGCGTTGTTTGACCGGCTCGACAATCCCGTACTGGAGCGGTTTGCGGCCGCGGGTTTCCGGCCGGAACACGTCGACTACGTGCTGCTGACGCACCTGCATGTCGACCATGTCGGCTGGAACACGCATTGGCAGGACGGCCGATGGGTGCCCGTCTTTCCCAACGCGACCTATGTGTTCGGCCAGCGCGAGCAGGACTTCTTCACGATGCCGGAAGGCCAGCCGCGGCGGATGGTGTTTGAAGACAGCGTGCTGCCACTGATTGAAGCCGGACAGGCCCGCGCGGTACGCGACGCGGGCGAAGAAATTCTTGACGGCATCCGCTTCGTGCCCACGTTCGGGCACAGCTTCGGCCATATGGCGATCGAGGTGCGATCGTGTGGCGAAACGGCGCTCTTCTCCGGCGACGTCATGCACAGCGCGATCCAGGTGTACCAGCCGACGTGGAACTCGGTGTTCTGCCTCGATCAGGCGCAGGCGCGCGAGTCGCGGCGCTGGCTTTTGGACCGGGCGGCTGAAACCGACGCGACGGTCTTCGCCGCCCATTTTCCGGAAACGTCCGCGGGCAAGGTGCAGCGTTCAGGAGACGGTTTCGAATGGCGCTACGTGCGTGGGCAGGGCTAGCGCTACAAGCGTGCCCGCCACAAAGCCGGCGCAGCCCGACGGACGCTCAACCCGGCTGAGCCTGCAAAGCCAGCGCGGCCGCCGCGGCGCGCGTTTCCACACCAAGCTTCTCGAAGATGTGCTCGAGGTGCTTGTTGACGGTACGCGGGCGCATACCGAGGATGTCGCCGATGTCGCGATTGGTCTTGCCGCGTGAAATCCACAGCAGCACCTCCGCCTCGCGCGCGGTCAGACGAAACCGTGCGCAGAGGCGATCGCTCACCTTGCGGTCGTCGTGCTCTTCCAACTGGATGACCCACGCGCTGTGCGGCGCGGGGCCAGCCAACCTTGCCACCAGCCGCACGGCCTCGCCGTCTTCCGCCATCCGGCCGGCCTCCGGCGCGCCAACGGGTCCCACGCTCTGCGCCAGCCACTGCTGCAATACCGGCGGCAGCCGCTGCATGTCGCCGTGGTCCGGATAGAAGCGCGCAAACAACGGCGCGACCCGCGAGCTGCGCCAGTGGATCGCGCCGTGCACATCGGCCACCAGCGCCGCACGCCCACCCAGGCCAACGATCTCGTCTGCCTGCCGGTGCGCACGGGCACGCTCCAGATGCGCGGCAACGCGCGCAAGCACCTCTTCCGGGCGGATCGGCTTGGTAATGTAGTCGATCCCGCCGGCACGGAAACCGCGCACAACATGCTCGCTCTCCGTCAGCCCCGTCATGAAGATCACGGGAATCTGCGCGTGGCGCGCATTGGCCTTGATGTGCTCGCAGGTCTCGAAGCCGCTGATGCCGGGCATGACGGCGTCCAGCAGGATGATGTCGGGGGTCAGGCGCTCAATGCGATCCAGCGCGCTGGGGCCGTCCAGCGCTACCAGAACGGTGTAGCCGACCGCGTCGAGCGCATCGGACAGCAGCGCCAGATTGTCCGGCGTATCGTCAACGATGAGCACGACGCCGGAGCCCGCAGCGGCCGCACCGATCGCCTGCGAGGCCGATGGCATATGCAGCGCCGCAGCGCCGGCATGGTCAATCCACGCTGTGTTCATCTGAAGGGGCTCCTTTGAGCAACATGTCCAGTTCAGTCAACCGGAAGCGCCGCGCGGCTGAACGCACAGGTTGCAGCACGCCCGCAAGATCAGGATCGCGATGTTCGGCTTCATCCAGCAATTCGATGAGCCCGCGGATGTAGCCGATCTCGAGCAGCGGCCGCAACTGTGCGACCAGCTCGGCCGGCAGCGGCGCATGCGAGCGTGCCGACGGCGGCGCTTCCTCAACCGCTTCGCTGTCGACGATCCATTCGAGGTTGAGCAGCTCGCCCACTTTGTCGAGCAGCTGCGGCAGGTGCACAGGCTTGGCAAGGTAGTCGTCGCATCCGGCAGCGGCACCGCGTGCACGGTCACCGGCAAACGCATTGGCTGACAACACCAGGATCGGCGCAACACTGAGCGCCTGCTTGCGGATCAGCCGGCTGGCCTCGAAGCCGTCCATCGATGGCATCGAGACATCCATCACGATCAGGTCGACCGGCAAGGTGCCGAGCTGGCGCATCGCCTCGGGCCCGCTGGCGGCTTCGATGAGTGTGAAGCCCAGTGGCGCGAGCGCGCCCACCACGATACGGCGCTGCTCGCGCTGGTCATCCACCACCAGCACGGTCCGCCGCACACCGCGATACCCGCTGACATGGCGAATGCGGTCAACCGCGCGGGGCTCGCGCACCTCCGGCAGAAACAGTCGCACGGTGAAGCGCGTGCCCTCGCCGGGCACACTGTCCACGCTCAGCTGGCCGCCCATCAGCGTGGTGAGCATGCGGCAGATGGTCAAGCCGAGGCCAGCGCCGTTGTCCTGCGCGTGCGCTGCGGCGCCCCGCTCGAACGGCAGGAAAATGCGCTCCAGTTCGTCCGAGGCGATGCCGATGCCGGTGTCGAGAATCTCCAACGTGGCAATCTCACGCGCGTAGGCCGCGCGCAGCGACACCGTACCGCTGTCCGTAAAGCGCACCGCGTTGCCCAGCAGATTGATCAGGATCTGGCGCACGCGCTTCTCGTCCATGCGCACCGCATCGGGAATGCGGCCCACATGCTCCATGCGGAAGGCCAGTCCTTTTTCGGAAGCGTGCGGTTCCATCATCGCTTCGATCTGCGTCAGGAACGCAGGAAACGCCACCTGGCTCACGTCGAGTTGCAGCTTGCCGGCCTCGATGCGCGCAACGTCCAGCAGCCCGTCGACCAAGGCCAAGAGGTGCTCGCCACTGCGGAAGATGGTGGCAAGGCCCTCGCGACGCGCAGGTGGAATCGACGCGTCGCGCATCAGCAGTTGCGCATAGCCGAGGATGCTGTTGAGCGGCGTGCGCAGTTCATGGCTCAAGCCCGTCACGTAGCGGCTCTTGGCCCGGTTGGCAGACTCGGCGGCTTGCTTGGCCTGCTGCAGCATGGCGTCGGTCTTGCGGTGCGCTTCGATCTCGCGCATCAGCAGCATGGTCTGGCGGTTGGACTCTTCCTGCGCGACCTTGCGGCTTTCCTTGGCCAGCACCAGCCACCATGCGCCCACGCAGCCGACCAGCGCCAGCGCAAAGAACGCCTTGATGTAACCGCGCGCCAGCAATTGCAACGGCGATTGGTCCGCGCTCAGGGTGACGGCGGTCTGGTAGTAGATCAGCGTCAACACGCCTGCCAACAAGCCCAGCACGATCAGCAGCACGGCGGCGTACTGGGCCACGCGCACGTGCAGTCGCGGCAGTTCAGTGTTTGGAAACCAATGGCGCCACGCCTGCGCGATTTGCGCAGACAGTCTGCCGTGCGGCTTACAGGCATCGCCGCAGCGCGCGTCCAGCGAGCAGCACAGCGAGCAGATGCTGCCGGCGTAGGCGGGGCAATGCGCCATGTCTTCTCGCTCGAACACGTTCTCGCAGATGACGCAGCGCATGGCGCCGGCATGCGCATGTTCGGCGTCGGCGGGCGCGTGCACCTTGCGGGCGAGGTAGAACCGCCCGCGCGTGGCCACGGCGATGAGCGGCGCGCAAAGGAACGCCATGCCCAATGCGACGAACGGCGACAGCGCTTCCGTCATGGCACCGAACAACCCGAGGTGAGCGAGCGTCGCGACCACCGAGGCGATCAGCATGGCGCCCACGCCAACCGGATTCACGTCGTAGAGGTACGCGCGCTTGAACTCGATGTGCGCGGGGCTGTATCCCAATGGCTTGTTGATGACGAGGTCCGCCACGAGCGCGCCGATCCAGGCGATGGCCACGTTGGCGTACAGTGCCAGCACTTCGCTCAGTGCCTCGAACACGCCCAGCTCCATCAGCAGCAGTGCGATGAGCACGTTGAAGACGAGCCACACCACCCGCCCCGGATGACTGTGCGTGAGGCGCGCAAAGAAGTTGGACCATGCCAGTGAACCGGCGTAGGCGTTGGTGACGTTGATCTTGATCTGCGACACCACCACGAACAACGCCATGGCCGCCATCGCCAATGCAGGTGAGCCGAACACGTACTGATAGGCCACCAGGTACATCTGCGTGGGCTCCACGGCGCGCGCCGTGCCCACCTCGTGCTGAACGGCGAGGAAGACGAGAAAGGAGCCGCCCAGCATCTTCAGCGCGCCAGGCACCACCCAACCGGGCCCGGCCGCCAGCAACGCCAGCCACCACTTGCCGCGGTTGGCGCGCGTCTTCTCGGGCAGAAAGCGCAGGTAGTCGACCTGCTCGCCAATCTGCACGATGAGCGCAAAGGCCACGGTGCAGCCCGCGCCAAAGGCCAGCAGGTTGAAATCGCGCCCCGACTCCGACAGGCCGCCAAAGCTCGGCCAGTCGGCAAAGGCGCGCGGATTGCGCAACAACACTGCAGCGTAGGGCAGCACCAGCAACACCAGCCACAGCACCTGGGTCCAGCTCTGCAGCTTGTTGATGGCCGTGATGCCGTGCGTCACCAACGGGATGATCACCAGCGAGCACAGCACATAGGCGATGGGCAGCGGCAGCCCGACGTAAAGCTGCACGGCCAGCGCCATGATGGCCGCCTCCAGCGCCAGGAAGATGAACGTGAAGGTGGCGTAGACGAGCGAGGTGACCGTCGAGCCGATGTAACCGAAGCCGGCGCCGCGCGTGAGCAAATCCATGTCGACACCGAAGCGCGCTGCGTAATAGCTGATCGGCAGGCCGGTCAGGAAGATCAGCACGCTCACCACCACGATGGCCCAGAACGCGTTGGTAAAGCCGTAGTTGATGGCCAGCGAACCGCCAATGGCCTCCAGCGCCAGGAACGACGTGGCTCCCAGCGCGGTATTCGCCACGCGGAATTCCGACCACTTGCGGAATCCGCGCGGCGTATAGCGCAATGCGTAGTCTTCCAGCGTCTCGTCGGCGACCCACGTGTTGTAGTCACGGCGGATCTTAACGATGCGCTGGGTGCCGGATTGGTGCACGAACGCTCCCCGTTTCGGTGAACCGCGCCTGAGCTTCATGCTCTAGGCGAGCAGGCGCGGCGGGCGATGCAAGTTCCGTTCCGCCCTCGCACTCGGCCGGTTCACCCTTGTGATGTCGTTGTGTTTTTGATTGCGGATGGCTGCGCCGCGCAATGCGGCCGCGCTGTACGTCGGTTGACGTATTCCGGCAATCGAGGCCCCCGCCTAGGCTTGCCTCCATGCCTGTTCACACCGACCACCATCCGCAACCGGGAGAAACCACGATGTCACGCCACCCCTCGCGCCTTCGGCGCCTCGCCTTGTGTCTTGCCGTCACGCCACTGCTGGCGGCGCCGCTTGCCGCGCTCGCGCAATCGCACCCGACCGCCAAGGTCAATACCACCAAGCTTGCCGTGACCGACACCGAGGTCACGGTCGGCCAACTGCATTCGGCCACCGGCACCATGGCGATCAGCGAGACCGGATCGATCCAGGCAGAGCGCCTGGCCATCGACCAGATCAACGCCGCGGGCGGCGTGCTGGGCCGCAAGATCAAGATCATCCAGGAGGACGGCGCATCGGATTGGCCGACCTTTGCCGAAAAGGCGAAGAAGCTGCTCGAAGCTGACCGTGTCGCTACCGTGTTCGGCTGCTGGACTTCGGCATCGCGCAAGGCCGTGCTGCCGGTGTTCGAGAAAGACAACGGGCTGCTGTACTACCCCACGTTCTACGAGGGGCTGGAACAATCCAAGAACGTGATCTACACCGGGCAGGAAGCCACGCAGCAGATCCTGGCCGGGCTGGATTGGGTGGCCAAGGAGAAGAAGGCCAAGACGTTTTATCTGGTCGGCTCCGACTACATCTGGCCGCGCACGTCGATGAAGATCGCGCGCAAGCACATTGAAAACGTGCTGCACGGCGAGGTGGTCGGCGAGGAGTACTACCCGCTCGGCAACACGCAGTTCGGCTCGCTGATCAACAAGATGAAGCTCAAGAAGCCCGACGTGATTTTTGCTGCAGTGGTGGGTGGTTCCAACGTGGCCTTCTACAAGCAGATGAAGGCAGCGGGCGTGACCGCCGACAAGCAGACGCTGCTGACGCTGTCGGTGACCGAGGATGAGCTGCTGGGTATCGGCGGCGAGAACATGGCCGGCTTCTACGCCTCCATGAAGTACTTCCAGAGCCTGGACAACCCCAACAACAAGAAATTTGTCGAGGCCTTCAAGGCCAAGTACGGCGCCAAGGCCGTCATCGGCGACGTCACCCAGGCGGCTTACCTCGGCCCGTGGCTGTGGAAGGCTGCGGTGGAAAAGGCCGGCAGTTTTGACGTCGACAAGGTGGTCGCGGCCTCGCCCGGCATCGAGCTGAACACCGCGCCGGAAGGCTACGTGAAGGTGCACGCCAACCACCACCTGTGGAGCAAGACGCGCATCGGGCAAGTCCAGACGGATGGCCAGTTCAAGGTTGTCTACGAGTCGGGTCTGATCGAACCGAATCCGTTCCCGAAGGGTTACCAGTAACCCGCCGCAGACGCGGTCCGGCCGCAGCAGGGTTTGCAAGCCGGACGGACCGCTTCCCACCGCATCCATCGTCTTCGTGGAGCCGCCATGACCTCGTTGTCGGAATTCGGGGCGATCTTCGCCATGCAGGGCTTCAACGGCCTGTCGTTCTTCTGCGTGCTGCTGCTGATGGCACTGGGCCTGGCCATCATCTTTGGGCAGATGGGCGTGATCAACATGGCCCACGGCGAGTTCCTCACCATCGGCGCGTACACCACGTACCTGCTGTCAACGCTCACCGCCAGCTACGCGCCAGCACTGCAACCGTACTACTTCTTTGCGGCCGTGCTGCTGTCGTTCGTACTGGCAGCGGCCATGGGTTACGCAGTCGAGCGGTTGATGATCTCGCGGCTCTACAACCGCCCGCTCGACACGCTGCTCGCCACCTGGGGCCTGAGCCTAGCCATGCAGCAGGCTTTCCGCTCCATCTTTGGCGCCAAGGAGGTCAGCCCCACGCTGCCGGACTGGCTGATGGGATCGTTCTCGCCAGGCGGCGGCATCGATATCCCGATCAACGGCCTGTTTGTGATGGCACTGACCACGCTGCTGACCGGTGCGCTGTTCCTCCTGCTGTTCCGCTCCCGCTGGGGCCTGCAGGTGCGTGCCACGGTGCAGAACCGCGTGATGAGCGGTGCGGTCGGCATCGACACGCGGCGCGTCGACCGCATGACGTTCGCACTCGGTTGTGGCGTGGCCGGGGTGGCGGGCGCAGCGTTCACCACCATCGGTTCGACCGGCCCGACATCGGGGTCGCTGTACATCGTCGACACCTTCCTGGTGGTGGTGTTCGGCGGCGCGCAAAGCCTGCTGGGCACCATCGCGTCGGCTTTCACCATCGCCCAGACGCAATCGACCACCGAGTTCTTCCTCACAGGCTCGATGGCCAAGGTGCTGACGCTCTCGGCTGTGATCCTGATCCTGATGATGCGGCCCCAGGGGCTGTTCTCGGTCAAGGTCCGCAAATAAGGAGTCCGACATGAACCCCACGCTTCATTCATGGCTAGAGCGCAAGCGCGATTGGCTCGGCCTGGCCGTACTCTGCGCCGTCATCTTCGTCGTCATGCCGCTGGCGTTTGACGTATTCCGCCTGAACCTGATCGGCAAGTACCTGAGCTATGCCTTCGTGGCCGTCGGCCTGGTGCTGTGCTGGGGCTACGGCGGCATCCTCAGCCTCGGCCAGGGCGTGTTCTTCGGGCTCGGCGGCTATTGCATGGCGATGTTCCTCAAGCTGGAAGCCTCCGACCCGGTCAGCACCAAGATCCAGTCCACGCCCGGCATTCCCGACTTCATGGACTGGAACCAGTTGACCGCCCTGCCGTTGTTCTGGGAGCCGTTCCGCCACTTCGGCTTCGCGGTGGTCGCGGTGGTGCTGGTGCCCACGCTGCTTGCGCTGCTGATCGGCATCGCCATGTTCAAGCGGCGCGTGGGCGATGTGTATTTCTCCATCGTCACGCAGGCCATCGCGGCGATCCTGTCGATCCTCATCATCGGGCAGCAGGGCTGGACGGGTGGCGTCAACGGCATCACCGACCTGAAGACGCTGCTCGGCTGGGACATCCGCACCGACTCCGCCAAGCTGATCCTGTACTTCGTCACCGCCGGCCTGCTGGTGGGCTGCATCGTGCTCGGACGCTTCATCCTGCGTTCCAAACTCGGCCGCCTGCTGATGGCGATGCGCGACAAGGAAGAGCGCGTGCGCTTTTCCGGTTACGACGTCGCAAGCTTCAAGGTGTTCGTGTTCTGCGTGGCGGCGGCCATGTCGGCCATCGGCGGGGCGATGTTCACGCTGCAGGTGGGCTTCATGTCGCCGTCGTTCGTCGGCATCGTGCCGTCGATCGAGATGGTCATCTATGCCGCGGTGGGCGGACGCCTCTCGCTGCTGGGCGCGGTGTACGGCACGCTGCTCGTCAATTTCGGCAAGACGTATTTCTCCGAGTCCTTCCCGCAGCTGTGGCTGTTCCTGATGGGCGGCCTGTTCATCGCCGTGGTCATGTACTTCCCCAACGGCTTGGCCGGCCTGTACGACAGCTACGGCCGCAAATGGATCGCACGGCTGCTGCAAGGCCGCCGCGCGGCGGCAAAACCCGCGCCCAGCGCCACCGCGCAAGGCTAAACAAGGAGCCCACCATGACCCAACCGATCGGCGTGGAAATGCCCAAGCCCGTGCTGGCGATCGAAGACCTGACGGTGTCGTTCGATGGCTTCAAGGCGGTGGACAGCCTGAACCTGTATGTAGACCGCAACGAAGTGCGCGTGGTGATCGGCCCCAACGGCGCCGGCAAGACCACGGTGCTGGACCTGATCTGCGGAAAGACGCGCGCCACCTCGGGCAGCATCCGCTTCAACAACCTGGAGCTGACGAAGATGCGCGAGCACGACATCGTGCGCTCGGGTGTCGGCCGCAAGTTTCAGACCCCCTCCATCTACGAAAACCTGACGGTGTTCGAGAACCTGGAGATGTCGTTCCCGCGCGGGCGCAAGGTACTCGGAGCACTCGCCTTTCGCCGCACGCCCGACGTGGTGGAACGCGTGGAAGCCGTGGCCCGCGACATCTTCCTGCACGACCTGTTGCACCAGCAGGCGGACCTGCTCTCGCACGGGCAAAAGCAATGGCTTGAGATCGGCATGCTGCTCATGCAGGAGCCGGAACTCGTGATGCTCGATGAACCCGTTGCCGGCATGAGCGTGTCGGAACGCGAGAAGACAGCGGAACTGCTCGGCCGCATCAGCCAGGGCCGCTCGGTGCTCGTCATCGAGCACGACATGGAGTTCGTCAAGAGCATCGCCCACCGCGTGACCGTGCTGCACCAGGGCAAGGTGCTGGCCGAAGGCAGCATGGACGCGGTGCAGGCCGACCCGAAAGTCATTGAAGTCTATCTGGGCCATTGAGCCCCGGAGCCGCACATGTTCAACGTGACCGACCTCGTTTCCGGATACGGCCAGAGCCAGGTGCTCCATGCCCTGAACCTGCAGGTGGCACCGCAGGAGATCGTGGCCGTGATGGGCCGCAACGGCATGGGCAAGACCACGCTGTTCAAAACCCTGATGGGCATTCTTCCGACGCGCTCGGGCAGCGTGTCGATCGACGGTCAGGAACTGACGGCCCTGCCTTCTTTCCAGCGCGTGGCGCGCGGCATCGCCTACGTGCCGCAGGGCCGCATGATGTTTTCGAGCATGACGGTGCTGGAGAACATCCAGACCGGTCTGCCGGCGTCTGCCGGCGGGCGCGTGCCGGACGAACTGTATGCGCTGTTCCCCGTGCTGTACGACATGCGCGGGCGCAAAAGCGGCAACCTGTCAGGCGGCCAGCAACAGCAGCTCGCCATTGCGCGGGCATTGGCCACCAACCCGAAGGTCCTGCTGCTGGACGAGCCGACTGAAGGCATCCAGCCGTCGATCATCAAGGACATCGCACGGGCGCTGAAGGAGATCCGCAAACTCCGGCAGCTCACCATCGTCGTGTCAGAACAGGTGCTCAGCTTCACCCTCGATATCGCCGACCGCTTTCTCGTCATCGACAAAGGACGCTTCGTCTACGAAGAAACGCGCGACAAGGTCGATGCCGCCACCATCAGCCGATACCTCTCGGTTTGACCCACCTCACACCTAAGGAGCAAGCATGCGTCACGGGGACATTTCGAGCAGCCAGGACTGCGTTGGCGTGGCCGTCGTCAACTACAAGATGCCGCGCCTGCACACCCGAGCGGAGGTGCTGGAGAACGCGCGCAACATCGGCCGGATGCTGGTCGGCATGAAGCAGGGGCTACCCGGGCTGGACCTCGTGGTGTTTCCCGAATACTCCACGCACGGGATCATGTACGACGCTGCAGAGATGTACGAGACGGCGGCCACCATCCCCGGCGATGAGACCGCCATTTTTGCCGCGGCATGCCGCGAGGCGAAGGTGTGGGGCGTGTTTTCGCTCACCGGCGAGCGTCATGAAGACCACCCCAACAAGGCGCCCTACAACACGCTCATCCTGATGAACGACCAGGGTGAAATCGTGCAGAAGTACCGCAAGATCATGCCGTGGTGCCCGATCGAGGGGTGGTACCCCGGTGGCTGCACCTACGTATCGGAAGGCCCCAAGGGCCTGAAGATCAGCCTGATCATCTGCGACGACGGCAACTACCCCGAGATCTGGCGCGACTGCGCGATGAAGGGCGCCGAACTGATCGTCCGCTGCCAGGGATATATGTACCCGGCCAAAGAGCAGCAGGTAATGGTGTCCAAAGCCATGGCGTGGATGAACAACGTCTACGTGGCGGTCGCCAACGCGGCCGGTTTCGACGGCGTGTATTCGTATTTCGGGCACTCGGCCATCGTTGGATTCGACGGCCGCACGCTGGGCGAATGCGGCACCGAAGAGATGGGCATCCAGTATGCCGAGCTGTCGGTCGGGCTGATCCGCGATGCGCGCAAGCACCTGCAATCGCAGAACCATCTTTATAAGCTGCTGCACCGCGGCTATACCGGCACCATCAACTCCGGTGAAACACCGGAAGGCGTGGCCGCCTGCCCCTTCGATTTCTACAAGACCTGGGTGAACGATCCGGCCGCCGCGCGAGCGCAGGTCGAGGCCCTCACCCGCCGCACCGCCGGCACGCCCGAATGCCCCATCGATGGCATCCCCCACGCCTGACGCCACTTCCCTGAGGAGAAACCACCATGCAGCATTTCAAGATCCAGCCTGGCAAGCCGCTGGCAGAGCAGGCCGAACTCGGCCACAACCGCTGGCATCCGGACATCCCGTTCCTTTCCAAGGTCAAGCCCGGCGAAGAGATCATCATCGAATCGCTGGATTTTCTCGACGCGCAGATCCGCGACGACGACAAGGTCGACGACGTGCGCAATGTCGACCTGACGCGCGCGCATCCGCTCACAGGGCCCTTCTACATTGAAGGCGCGGAGCCGGGCGACCTGCTGGTGGTAGACCTGCTCGACATCAAGCCCGTTACGCCGATCGGCTTTTCCGGCGTGTTCGCAAAATCCAACGGCGGCGGCTTTCTGGCCGATTACTTTCCCGATGCCGACAAGGCCATCTGGGACTTGAAAGGCGTCTATGCCACGTCGCGCCATATTCCCGGCGTCCGGCTGGCCGGACTGACACACCCTGGGTTGATGGGCTGCCTGCCCTCCCGCGAACTGCTGGACGAATGGAACCGCCGCGAAGCACCGCTGGCCGCCAAGGGCCTGGCTCAGCCGCCTGACCCGCGCACCGCCGTGCTGCGCGGCGTGTCCGGCGCAGAATTCGATCGCATGGCGGGCGAGGCCGCGCGCACGGTGCCGCCACGCGAGCACGGCGGCAACACCGACATCAAGGACCTGTCGATCGGCACCCGCATCTTCTTCCCGGTGTACGTCAAGGGCGCCGGCTTCTCGATGGGCGATCTGCATTTCTCCCAGGGCGACGGCGAAATCGGCTTCTGCGGTGCCATTGAAATGGATGGCGCCACGCGTGTCGGGTTCGACCTCATCAAGGGCGGCATGGCCAAGTACAACCTGAGCGCGCCGATCTTCATGCCCAGCCCCGTCAAGCCGCGCTACGACCAGTGGTTGACCTTCGAGGGCATCAGTGTGGAGAACGGCACCAACTACTACCTGGATGCCACCGTCGCCTATCGGCAAGCGTGCCTGAAGGCCATCGACTACCTCACGCACTTCGGCTTCACCGCCAGCCAGGCCTACATGCTACTGACGGCTGCGCCGGTGGAGGGACGCATCGGCGGCATTGTCGACATCCCGAACTGCGCCTGCACGGTGTCGATTCCCACGGCGATCTTCGATCAGGACATCACGCCCAAGGGCATGCTGAACGACAAGTCGCACTGGGGCCGCAAGCCCGACTGACGCTGATGGCCAATACGCGCCGGCCATGGCGGCACCGCTACGGCCGGTGCTGCAACGGAGGCATTCATGCCGCTATACGACATCCGCTGTACCGCTTGCGACGGCATTTTCGAACGGCTGATTCCGGCTGCGAAACTGCACGCGCCCACGCCGTGCCCCTATTGCGACGAAGACACGCCCGCCGCACCAATGCCGACCGGTGGGCGCGTTGCATTGAAGTCAGTTTCACGCTGGCAACCCAGTTCGCTGCATGAGCAACTGGCGGGCAAACCAATCACCGGGCCAGGCAGCGCAGGGGGCTCCGGCAGCCGCAACAGCGTCCTCCATGTCTGCGGCGGAAAGCACTGTTCGATCTGCGGTGTGTGAGCCCAGACGCTGGCCCTTGATGGTGGCCTCTTGCATACACAACAACGCGCGGCCAAGGCGCCTGCCTGACCGGCAGACGCCTCGGATTGCGCAAGCGGCGGCTTACGCTGCCGCCTTCAAACTTTCCATTGCCTCACGCACATAAGCGATCAGGTCCGGGCCCATCCACGGGCTGGCGGAAAGCTCCGGCTCACGCTCCATCGCCAGGCGGATTTTGGCCTGCGTCTGCGGATCATCGCCCGCATATGAGCGGAACAGATCGATCCACTGCCGGGCGAGCTGCTGCATCTCCGGTGCATGCGCTGGCGTGCCCTTGGCCAAATGCTGCCGCACCTGCGCAATGAGGGTCGGCCACTCGTTGGCGCGCTTGCCGAAGTTCGCACGCATGAATTGCAGCTCTGCCGCCGACAGGTACTTCCCATAGATCGCCAGCTTGGTTTCGTTCGCCGCTTCCATGATGAAGTCGAGCATCTCCAGGCTGATTCCGGTGCGCTCCTGCAGCGCCGGCTCGTTGATGTGCATCGTGTGCAGCTTGGCCGTAAGGACCGGGTCCAGCGCCGCATCCTGCGCGAGCAGCGCCATCCATTGCTTGGCGAGCGCTTGCGCCTCGCTGCTGCGTGCGTGCACGCCGCGCGTCATCGCATCCTGCACGGTGGACACCAGTGCCGCCCACCGTTCATGACGCGCCGTATCGGCGTCCATGCGTTCGGCGCGGGCACGTTCTTCCTGCGAAAGATATTTGTCGTACATGGTCATCCATTCCAAGGTTGTGAGCCACTCGGTCAGTTCGGGCTCCTCCTCGCGCACGAGCTGGCCGTGCAGCCGCGACAGCCGATCGCGCAGCACGCTGGCCTGCGTGATCTGCTGATCGAGCATCGCGATCTGCCGTTCCACGATTGTGGTCAGGGGGATGTCCGGATTGGCCAGGAAAGCCCCGACATCGGCCAGCGACATGCCGAAACGCCGCAACGCCTGGATCTGGTGCAGACGGGCGACGTCAGCCTTGTCGTACAGCCGGTAACCGCTGTCGGAGCGGGCCGAAGGCGTGAGCAGGCCGATGGTGTCGTAGTGATGCAGCATGCGCACCGAGAGGCCGCAGCGTTTGGCGAGATCGCCCACTTTCAACAACATGGTGGCTCCTGTCTTCTGGCTTGGATACAGGCTAGGACCTCACACAATGTGAGGGTCAAGCACGGCGTGAATGGATCGCAATGGACGGCGCCCCGGTGAAAAAGCAGGCGCATCCAGCATTCTGAACCACGCCCCCCTGTGGTGGGGAACACGTCCCGCGAACCCGCACCGCTGCGTGCGTCACAAAAAGTTCATTCAACTCTGTGTTCAGCGGGTCGTTTAGCGGAATGTCCGATCTTGCGTCTGCCGCCAACGTCATGTCTTTCTCACCGCTTCCCTTGCCCGCGGGCATTGCGCCCGAGATGCTGCGCACGGTGTTCCAACCGATCTTCCGCCTGTCGACCACCGAGGTGCTCGGCTACGAAGCCCTGCTGCGCGGGCCGGTGGGCTCGGCCATGGAATCGCCGGCGGCCCTGTTTGCCGCAGCCTCGGACACGGCAGGCACGATTGCCCTGGAGACCACCGCCGCGCGTCTGGCCATCGCCAATTTCTCGGCGATGCGTCTGCCGGGCAAGCTGTTCCTGAACTTCAGCGCGCAGGGCGTACGCCAGTTGCTGGAAGACCATGCCCGCCTGCTGCATGCCATTGCCGATCACGACCTGCACCCCTCGCGCATCGTCATCGAATTGACCGAGCAAACGCCCATCGATGATCTGGCCAGCTTTGCCGAGGCCCTATCGGTGGCACGCGACTTCGGCCTGCAATGCGCGCTTGACGATTTCGGCACCGGCAATGCCAACCTGAACCTGCTGATCGAGCTCACACCCGACTTCATCAAGCTCGACAAATATTTCCTGCGCGACATTGCCAAGCACCCGGCCAAGCTGGACATGGCGCGCACGCTGCAGCAGACCCTCAAGGGCGGCGCCACCAGCATCATTGCCGAAGGGCTGGAGACCGAAGACGAACTGGGCGTGGTGCGCGATCTGGGCATCCGCTTCGGGCAGGGTTTCTTCCTAGCGCGCCCACAGGACAAGCCCGCGAGCGACATGTCCAGCCACGCGGCGCGCGTGCTGCAGTCTTCGCAGATTGCGGTGTTTCCGCAGGCTGTGCGCGTCGGCTGGCGCGCCATCACGGCGAGCAAATTGCTGCGTGTGGCGCCCACCCTGCCCTTGCGCAGCAGCAACGACGACGTGCTGCACCTGGTCAATCGCCACCCTGATCTGCACGCCGTGGCGCTGCTCGATGAAGATGAACGTCCGCTCGCACTCATCGCACGCCGAGCATTCATCGACCGCTATGCGATGCCGTATCACCGCGAGCTGTACGGCAAGAAACCGGCGTTGGCGTTTGCCAACCGGCAGCCGGTGCTGGTGGAAAAATCCGCCTCGCTGGAAGACATGTCGGCGCTGCTGATGAGCGAAGACCAGCGCTACCTGACCGACGGGTTCATCATCACCGAGCATGGCCGCTACCTGGGCCTGGGCACCGGTGAAGAGCTGGTGCGCACCGTGACGGAAATCCGCATCGAGGCCGCACGCTACGCCAATCCGCTTACATTCCTGCCCGGCAACATTCCGTTGAACCTGCACATTGAACGTTTGCTTGAGGCACGCGCGGAGTTCTACGCCTGTTATGTGGACCTGAATCACTTCAAGCCCTTCAATGATCAATACGGCTACTGGCAAGGCGACGAGATGCTGAAGATGGCCGCCACCGTGCTGGCCAACGCATGCGAGCCCACACGGGATTTCCTCGGCCACGTGGGCGGCGACGATTTCCTGATCCTGTTCCAGAGCGCCGACTGGCAGGCACGCATCACGCAGGCCATGGGGGCGTTCAACGCCAACGCGCTCGCCATGTACACGCCGGCAGACCGTGCGGCAGGCGGCATCCATGCGGAAGACCGCAAGGGCCTGCCGGCGTTCTTCCGCTTCGTGACGATGGCTGTGGGCGCGCTGCACGTGCACCCCGGCGCCGCGCACAACAGCGATGACATCGGCACCGCCGCCGCCCTGGCCAAGCGGCGCGCCAAGCAAAGCGATAACGGTTTCCATCTGGAAGCCATGCACCCCGCCCCTGCCGTGCGGGCCATGGCCTGACATCTGTGCGCCTGCGCTACAGCATCGCGGGAATCAGCCCGAGCAACGCGGCCTTTACCACGGCATGCGTCTTGTTGGCGGCGTTGAGCTTGGTGATGGCGTTGCGGATGTGGAAGTTCACGTTGCGCTCGGTCATTTCCAGGATGGCCGCCACTTCAGCCGCCGTCTTACCTTCGGCCGTCCAGTGCAGTGTCCGCCGTTCAATCTCTTTCAGGCGCGTGGCGGCATCGGGCAACACCTTTTCGGCCATCAGCGTGCTGATGCTGGCGTGTGCGCGCTGGCTCAGCCAGATCATTTCAGGCTCGCTCGCGGCCAGTTCGTCTTCGGTGATGGGCGTGGCGCGGCGCACCAGGCTGAAGGTACCGAAGATGCCGGTGTGATCGCGAATGGTGTGCGACCACCCGTGGTTGAGCCCGTGGCGGCGCGCGTCCATCCAGAACGGCGCGTCTGCCGTGGCGATGCTGGACCACAGCATTGGCTTGACGCAGCGCTGCCCAAACTGCAACACGGGGTCGATGGCCAAGTAGCCGCACACCCGGTAGTGCTCGCGCCAATGTTCCGGGTAGGTGCTCCAGCAGATGGTGTTGAAGCGCGTGATCGGAATCGCTGCACGCAGGGCGTAGGCGCAATAGTCGAAGCCGAGCAGAGTCACCGCCGGTTGCAGGCTACGGATGACAGCATCGGCGTCGCGCAGTGCATTCAGCTCGCGCAGCAATTCCGCACGCCAGGATGTTGCGTAGCCAAGCGGCAATTGGTTGTGAACGCCCATCCCATCGGCCTCCAAAACACGCGCTGAATCACCATACCGGTGCCCATTCCAGCTAACCGGCTTTCCTCAATTCAAATCTGGCGAAAAGCGCGATCAGCCTTGCGTTTTGCTGAGGCAATCGTTGGCGTGCCGGAACTATACATAATCCGAAACGAATTGCGCGCCCCGCATAGCGCATGCAATTAGTAGATTTTCTCGAATATTGGAATAACGCAATACAGCAATAAATTCGCTGATAGCCAAATGGCTTTGCGCAAAAACACAGCCCTTATTTAAATCTGCTGTTTATGTTCGACATGTCGCCTTCGGCATTGCCATCTCCCAACGGGACGCATCCTTCTTGCAGGGCCTGGGTAGGCGGAATTCGTATCGGGGGCTTCCGTCATCGCTTGCCTCCGCTGCCGCGGGTGCATCTTCATGCGCATAGCCGGATTGCGGTGCCGACAACGCCGCAAAGCGTGCGCCGGCGCCACATTGCAGGGATGCGGAGGTTTGACACACAGCAAGGATTGCACCTCGATGACGCGACAAAATGTCGCAGTAAAAATAACAATAATGACGTTTCACGTGCAGTTTGATCAACGTCGGAAAAAATTGACGTGTCAGATTTACACGCACATGTGGCGATTCACTACCACGGCAGAGAATTAGGGCAAGAACGGCTTTCTTATTGGGGTTTCGCCGTGTCAGCGAAAGCCTTACAGTCTGGTCCGCGACTCGCCCTCTCGATGTAGTCGAGACCCCGACAAGAAACACGACGGTACGAAGCAACAGGGTTTTTTGGCGCGTCTTCATCCTCGTCACTCCCCCGGTTTGTGGCGCTTTTTCAAATCCGGATGCCCCGGAATTGGCGGAGCTTTGCCCAAATTCAAAAAAGTGACGTGGACTTAATGCGGCGGCTGCCCCCGCCCCACTGACCCATTTGCATAGGAAGTCCCGTTTCATGCGTTCCACTCTGATTTCTCTTGGCCTCGTCGCCAGCGCTACGCTCAGTCTGTTCTCCACCGGCGTGCAGGCCAATTGCGTTGCCAATCCGCCCACGCAGTCCAACACGACGTTCCCCGCCAGCTTGACCGGCAAGCTCGCGTATCACAGCTACGTCAGCTACGGCGACGGCACCAGCCAACTCTTCATCTACGACTTTTCGGCGCGCACGCTGCAACAGGTGTCGAAGGCAGCCTGGGGCATCCAGGACCCGATGAATGCGGTGTTCAGCCCCGATGGCAAGTGGATCGCCTTCATGGGCATCACCAACAACGCGTGGAATGTGTTCTTCTGGCAAGTCGGTTCGACCAGCATGCCGATCAACCTGACCAACAGCACCGGCCAGACGCGCAATGAAGACCCGAAGTTCAGCACCGACGGCAAATCGCTGTTCTTCAAGCAGAACGGCGATGTCATGCAGGCCGCGCTGTCGTACACCAGCTCGGGCCCCGTCTTCACCTCGACTGTGAACCTGACGCGCACGGCACCGACGCTGGAAAATTCGATGCCGTTTGCCACGCCGGACGGCACGGCCGTCTACTACACCACGGGCACCGGCTCGGGCATGGGTCTGTACAAGCAGACCGTGGGCAGCACGACCAAAGTGGCGTTCGACACGCCGTCGGGCCTGGCAACGTACTACCCGATCGTGCGCGCCGACGGCACCGTCTTCTATGCCCGCTGGCACGACGCCACCAGCCAGGCTGACCAGATCTACACCAAGGTCAACCCGAGCGACGCGCCCAACCAGCTCACGCTCAACGACTGCAACAGCAACAACTCCGACCCGTCGCCCGTGAACAACACGAACTACGTGTTCTTCTCATCGACGAGCGCCGGCGGCTATCAGCTCTACCTGGGCGATGCGAGCACCGGCCAGCGCTGGAGCCTGTCGCAGTTTGGTGTGAACTCGGACACGACCAAGGCGAAGCTTGGTTCGAACTACTACGCAGGCACGCCGACGGCTGCTGCACAGTCGGTCACGCTGCTCTCGCAGGGCAAGCCGGCCAGCGCGTCGTCCAGCTACAGCGCCAGCCTCGGCCCGGCCTACGCATTTGACGGCAACACCACCAGCACGCGCTGGGATTCGGTGGAAGGCGTTGCCGGCGCGCAATGGCTGATGGTGGATCTGGGCTCGACCCGCACCATCACCGGCGTCGACCTGTACTGGGACGCAGGCGCGAAGGTCTACTACATCCAGACCTCGAATGACGGCGTGACGTGGACGAACATCTACTCGACGTCGAGCGGTGCTTCATGGGGCCACACGTCGCTGGCCAACCTCAAGGGCAGCGGGCGCTATGTGCGCATGTACGGCACGCAGCGCGCCACGCAGTGGGGTTACTCGCTGGATGAAATGCAGGTGTGGGGCTACTAAGCGGCAGCTCCGGTATCAGCATCGCCTGACATGACAAACGCCCCGGTGGCTTCGGCCATCGGGGCGTTTGTCATTGCTGCGTGCGGCGCGTCAGCCTGCCTGGAACTCGCCGGGCATGAAGGCGAACGGCTTGGCGATGCGGTTCCAGGTGTTCATCTGCGCAACGGCCAGCGTGAGGTTGGCCAGCTCCTGCTTGTTGAAGTGGCGCAGCATCTCGTTGACGAGGTCATCGCCGATGGCGTTGTCGGCCAGCAGCGTCACCGCGTCGGCCCAGCGCAGTGCGGCACGTTCACGCTCGGTGTAGAAGGGGGTCTCTTCCCACACGGGCAGGGAATACAGGCGCATGGCGCTCTCGCCCGCGTGTATGCCCTCTTTGTAGTGACGGTCCAGACAATACGCGCAGCCGTTGAGCTGCGAGATGCGGTAGCGCAGCAGTTCGAGCAGGCGCATCTCGAACCCGCAGTGGTTGACGTACGACTCCACAGCCAGCAAGGCCTCGACCATGCCGGAGGGCAACTCTCCAAAGGAAATGCGTTCGTTCATCGATGGGCTCCGTTGAAAACCGGGGCCATGTTAGGCAGCACCCGCCCATCGCGGACACCGCTTGCCGCGCATAGCAGCCATCATCGGCCCGGTATACCCGGTACACGTTTGGGACGCTGGTGCGCCGCGTCGGCCGTATTGGGGCCTACCCCTAAATTGTCAAAAGCTGAACATTCAGCCTGCGCACGGCTCGGCACGATGGCGTCTCCGCACCACGCCAGAGGATGGACGATGCCCTCCCATAAATCGCCGCATACCCCCGCGCACGGCATGAGCCGGCGCGATTTCCTGACGCTAGGTACCGCCGCCGCTGGGCTTGGCGCGCTGGGCCTGAGCCTGCCCGAAGGCGCGCATGCCGGCGACGCCAACTGGCATGCTGGCCAACTCGCGCACCTGATTCCGGCAGCGAGCCACAACCGCCTTCTCATCAAGGCATCGTTCCAGGGACCGCTTGCACGGGCACCTTGGCTGATGGTCAACGGCAAGCGCGTCGCCGGGGAGCGAACCGATGCCGCCGGCCGCTTCTGGCGCTTTGATGCGCGTGACCTGCAGCCCGCCACGCAATACACGCTGCGCATTGTCGACGCGGGCGGCAAGCCGCTGGCCGACGCGTGGCCGCTGCGTACATTCCCCGCGCCTGACGCCACGCCCGCACGGCTGCGCATCCTGGCCTACACCTGCGCCGGCGGTTATGACGGGCCGCCGGTGGCCGGCAAGACCGCATGGCTGGACATGACCGCCCGCCGCCGCCTGCTCGCACGCGGGATGTCATTCGCGCCCGACACCGTCATCGCCAATGGCGACCACATCTACTGGGATCTGCAGACCTCGCAGAACAAACCCTTCGCACGGCAGGTGCGCGAACTCATGTGGGCAAAGTTTGGCGGCGCGCTCGACACGTCTGTGCCGATGTCGCACCCGAGGAACGAAGCCATCTTCACGCGCGTGTGCGACTACCAGATCAGCGGCCTGTACGGCACCACGCTGCGCTCCACGCCCGCGTATTTCCTGACCGACGATCACGACACGTTCGAGAACGACGAGTTTGACGACAAGGTGGCCACCCTGCCGCCTGAGCCGTACGGCCTGGTGGGTGCAGAGCTCACGCAACATCGCTATTACCCCGAGTTCCTGCCCGACGCGAACCGCCCCGTGTGGCTGCCCGGCGGTGACAAGGCCGGCATGCCCGCCGACACCAACAGCGCCTTCGGCACGCTGCGCTACGGCGCATTGCTTGAAGCCGTGCTGTACGACTGCCGGCGCTTTCTCGACAACAAGGGCATCCACGCACGCGTGGTGCCGCAATGGGTGGAAGACTGGCTCGTGGCACGTACGCGCGCTGAAGACACCGCGCATTTCTTCCACGTGCCGTCGCTGCCGTTTGCGTATTCGTCGGGCAAGCTGGGCGACTGGTATCCGGATCTGCTCGACAGGAAGACCGGCCGCCTCGTGGCCAACCAGCCCAAGCCCGGTTGGCAGGCCGGCTGGCACGCGCAGCACCAGCGCCTGGTAGCGGCGTTGGCCGAGCAGAAACAGCGCGCGGCCGTGATCGTGCAGGGCGACTTCCATGCATCGGCAGCTGGGTCCATGTCGCGCTCGGGCGATCTGGCGTTCGCGCATCCGGTGCATACGGTCATGACCGGCACGCTTGGCACTGGCGACCTCGCCTTCCCGTCGGCGTTCCGCAGCATCGAGACCACGCCTGCCCTGTCCGTCGCCATGCAGGAGGCGCTGCGCCCGACCGAGAAAAACGGCTTTACCATCATCGACGTGACGCCCGAGAAGATGACCTTCTCGCTGTTCATGTGGCGCCCGCCCGAGCCGGTGGAAGCCATCGATACACTGCAGCCGGCGCTGGTGTACGAGGTGCCGCGCCTGGCTTGAGGTGCCAGCGCAACAACAAGGAGACGCATGGCGAAGATCTGCATCGTGGGGGCCGGCTCGATCGGCTGCTATCTGGGTGGCCGCCTGCTGGCAGCCGGTGCCGACGTCACGCTGGTCGGCCGCGCACGCATCGGCAACGAGTTGCGCGAGCACGGTCTCACCTTGACGGACTACCGCACCGGCTGCTGGCAGATACCGTCGGCCGAGGTGCGCTACGTGACCGACCCCGGCGCTGCCGTCGATGCCGATCTCGTGCTCGTCACGGTCAAATCTGCTGCCACGCAATCCGTGGCAGATGAGCTGCAGACCGTGCTGCGCACGGGTGCCATCGTCATCAACTTCCAGAACGGTCTTGGCAATGCCGACGTGCTGCGGGCCACTCTGCCGCAGCACACCGTGCTGGCGGGCATGGTGCCCTTCAATGTAATGCAGCCTGGCCCCGGCGCTTTCCATCAAGGCACGGGCGGTGAGCTGGAAGTGGCAGCGTCACCCATGCTGCAGCCGTTTCTGGGTGACTTTCTCCGCGCGGGTCTGCCGCTCACGGAACGGATCGATATGGCGGCCGTGCAATGGGCCAAGCTGCTGCTCAACCTGAACAACGCCATCAATGCACTGGCCAACCGGCCGCTGAAGGAAGAGTTGTCGCAGCGTGCGTATCGGCGCTGCCTCGCGCTGGCGCAAATGGAGGCACTGCGGCTGCTGTCGCGTGCGGGCATCCAACCCGCCAAGCTGACGCCCATACCGCCCGCCTGGATTCCGCGCCTGCTCGCCACGCCCGATGCGGTATTTGCGCGGCTGGGCGGCAAGATGCTCGCCATCGATCCGCTCGCGCGTTCGTCCATGTCCGACGATCTGGCCGCCGGGCGCACGACCGAAGTCGACTGGATCAACGGTGAAGTTGTTCGCCTGGCCGAGCGCCTAGGGCAACGCGCCCCCGTGAACGCGAAACTGTGTGCGATGGTGCATGCCGCCGAATCTGCCGCCACACGCCCAAGCTGGTCGGGCAACGATCTGCTGGCGGCCTTGCGGGCTGCGGATTAGTCGGCGCCGGCCTCGCTCGCGTCCAGCAACAACGCCATGTCCTGAATCTCGATGTGGCCATAGCGTAGGCGGATCGCACCGAGTTTGACCAGCGCCTGCAGCTCCTTGCTGAGCGTTTGCCGGCTGATGCCCAGCATCATCGCCAACGCGTCTTGTGAGGTGGAGATGCTCGCGCGGCCTTCTGCCGATTGCGACACATCGCCGTGCGTCAGTGAAGCAATACGCCGCGCCACGCGCGCCCGCGTACCGTGCAGCGCCGCACTCGCCAGCGAGCCATACGCCAGCCGCAAGCGCGTCGCTACCAGCCGCGCAATCGCTCCGGCAAATGCGGCATCGCGCATCAAAGCTTCAAAGCGCGCCACGCTCACGGCCAGCACAGCCGAATCTTCCAGCGCGATTGCGCAGTGGCCGCGTGGTTGCTGATCGAGCGTCGACACCCCGCCAAACCAGTTGCCTGGCTCCACCAACGTGAGGATGGCCTCATCTCCGTCAGCATTGAAGATGGAGAGCTTGAGCGCGCCGCTGGCCACACCAAAGAACGCGTGCGAACCGGCGTCCATCGGATCGCCCTGGCGAAAGAGAAATGTGCCGGCCGCGATGTGCAGGGGCACCGCGGCTTCGAGCAGCGCATCGGCCGCGTGCGGCGGCAGGCTCTGGAACCAGGGGTTGGCGGCAAACGCGTGCATCACGATTCAGTTCCCGACTCTCAAGCGCGCCGCCCTAACACCCACCCAACCGACAGCACATATCGGCTACCACCCACCACGCGCGTCACGCTGTGCTCGCACGCATCGGGACGGAACAGCTTGATACGCCGCGTCTGGAAGATCGGGCTGGCGCAGACGAACTCGCCACCCTCCCGCGGCGACTTCAGCACGATGTTCAGTCGATAGTGCCGGCCGTTGGTGACGGGGTCGGTATGCGGTGGAATTTCCGAGCCGTCCGGATAGCGGATCAGGTAGCTGTCGAACGGGATTGGCCACGGCGCGGTGGCCAGCAGCATCTTGTCGTAGCCGGAGCCCTGGCGGCCGCGCTGCCAGCGGAAGGCCGTGCTGAAGAATGCGCGCAAGGAAGACATGGAAGCGAAGCTGCCCGATGGAATCCGGGCATGGTAGCCGGGAACTATCGGCGCTTGTCGAATTTCTTCCAGTATCCGAACGGCTCCTGGTGGCACTCGTAGTCCAGCTCGGCCACGCGAGTGTGCAGGCGCTCCTGCGCCTCCTGCACGGCCAGGTTGTAGACCACCGGGCCGATCTCTTCCAGAAAGAAACTCAGGAGCGCACCGGCCTGGATGTTGCCGATGCGCTCTTCCATGTGCTCGGTGAAGTAGCGCTGGATGGATTGAACCGCCTCTTCGCGGACGTCGCGGTCAAGTTCGATGGGCATGCGAGGCGCTCGTGGGGTCGGATAAAACCGACAGCTTACTGCCCGCGGCCATACGCATCCAGCAGCTTGAGCGTGACACCGTTCGTCCAGCCGAAGCCGTCCTGCAATGGATACTCACCCCCGCCGCCGCCCGTGCCCGTTCCGTCGACGATGTATTTCTCGACGAGCTTCTGCTGGCTGGCATAGAGCTGCTCGACGCTGCCAAGAAACCGCTCGCCGATCGTCTGGGCGAGCGGCTGCCAGCCGTACCGCTGCGCACCGCGCAGTGCGATCCATTGCAGCGGCGCCCAGCCGTTGGGGGCATCCCATTGCTGGCCAGTCTTGAAGGTGGTGGTGGACAGCCCACCCACCTGCAGCAGCGCCTGCTGCGTCCACTGCAATGTCTTCCACGCGCGGTCCGGCCGTGCGGCACCCACAAACAGCGGATACGTCATCGCGGCAGACTTGTTGTCGCGAATGCGGCCGAGCTGCCAATCGTAATCGGCGTAGTAGCCGGCGGGGTGCCATAGATAGCGCTCGATAGCGACGGCACGTTTTCCGGCGCGCACGGAATATTCGACCGTGCACGCAAAATCGCGCGCCGCTGTGCAACCGCGCGCGATGGTCTTCTCCAGCTGGAACATCAGGCTGTTCAAATCCACCGGCACGATCGACGTGGTGCGGATCGTGCCCAGCGTGGCGTTGTCGCCAAACCAGCGCGAGCTGAAATCCCAGCCGCTTTCGGCCGCCGCGCGCAGGTCGCGCCAGATCTCGTTGGCGGGGCGTGCGGGAGTTTGCTGCGCGGTGGTCACGTCTTGCAGATAGGACTCTGGGCGCGGGGTGTCCTGGTCGTCCCAGTAGCGGTTGAGGACGGCACCGTCGCGCATGACGACGACGTTGCTGCTCGCCTGCCCAGCGGGCGTAGTCGAGGCGCCGCGCATCCAGTACGCATATTCCTTGCGCAGTTGCGGCAGGTAGCGCTTGAGCGCCGCATCACCCTCCTGCTGCGCGGCCAGCTCGACCATCAACGCAAAGAACGGCGGCTGCGAGCGGCTGAGGTAGTACGTGCGATTGCCGTTCGGGATGTGGCCGAACTGATCAATGGCATAGGCGAAGTTGTCGAGCATGTTGTCGACCAGATCTTCACGGCCGGCTTCCTGCAGGCCGAGCATGGTGAAGTAGGTATCCCAGTAATAGCCCTCGCGGAAGCGGCCGCCGGGCACCACGTAAGGCTTGGGCAGCGGGATGAGCGAGCTGTTGTCAGGGGCGGTGGTCGTCGTGCGCGTGAGCGCCGGCCAGAGCCAGTCGATGTGCGCGCGCAAGGACTGCCCCGCGGGCGGTGTCACGGGCGTCTCCACCGGCGGCGTGAAGTACTGATCGACAAACGCCTTGAGCGAGAAACCCGGCACGTTCTTCTGTGCCTGGTACGCCTGCAGGATCGCAGCCGGTGCAGCTTTCGGCACGGCATCGACAAACGTCTTCTGATCCGGATACACCTGCGCGGTCTGCACGGCCACGAACAAGTCGCCGTAAAGCTTGTCGGGCGACGGCGGCAGCGCGGCACCCACGCCCACATCGGCCAATGCGGACGACGCCGCCAAACCGAACGCCAGCCATGCAGCAACATTGGCCGCACGGCGCCGGATCAAAAAGTGAGCCTGTCGATGCATCGTCATCTCCTGTCTGGTGGACGGAAAGCCAGTCCAGAAAAGGAGACGCCGACAGCGTTGTCAAATCGACAGGTTTTGCGCAAAACGGCGGCGTACCGAAGCGCAAGAAATGGCGCCATATGGCGCTCTGCGGGCAAGCAACTTGCTGATGCGCGGCGATGCTTTGCAGGCGGGCATGCGTGGCCTATCGTCTAACCATACGATTGCATCGCAAGCTACGCTGGGGAGCCCGCATGCGCATCGAACTGAACCACACCATCGTCTGGTGCCGCGACAAGCAGAAGTCCACGCGCTTTCTACGCGACATCCTCGACCTGCCCGAGCCGGTCCCGTTCGGACAGATGCTGGTCGTCCCGCTATCGAATGGCGTGTCGCTCGACTTTTTCGACAGCGATGCGCCCATCGCCATGCAGCACTACGCCTTTCTTGTCAGCGACACCGAATTCGAGCAGGCGTTCGCCCGCATCCAGGCGAAGGGGCTGACGTACTGGGCGGACCCAGCCAAGAAGCAGCAGGGCGAAACCTACGAGCACAACGGCGGGCGCGGGGTGTACTTCGACGATCCAGATGGACACTTTCTAGAGATCATGACGCGGCCGTATGACCTCGGTTCGCAAGTTCCCATACCATCAGCAGTTTGACTGTCCATCTGCGCCTTCGCCAACATGGTCAATTCTCCACTTGCCCAACGCCCGCTCGGGCCGATGCTGCGGCGCTGGCGCACCCTGCACCGCATCAAGCAGTTGCACGCTGCTGAACTGTTTGGCGTCACGCAGTCGACCATCTCACGGTGGGAGGCCGGCGTGCAAGACATGGCGCCGGACGAGCGCCTGCGGGCGGAATCGCTGCTACGAGCGCGCCTCAGTTCGTCCGCCGATCATGCGCTGGCCAGACTGATCGACACACACCCAGGCGCGATGCACCTCGTCTGCGATCTCACGCACAGGCTGCTCGCAAGCTCACCGGCACGCGCAGCCGAATTCGGCCGGCCGATCGCGCAACTGATCGGACACTCACTATGGCGCTACGCAACGGAGGCCATCGCCCAGCGGGAAGCGTCGTTGGATGCGCTGGGCTGGCATGACGATCTCGCCCCGCCGGGCGTGGAGTTCAGCACCGGGGCCAACGATTCCGTTGTCGTGCCGATTCGCCCAAGCGTGTGCCGCTGGACACGGATGACGCTCTCTGACGGCACGGCCGTACGCCTTGTGGAAACACTGCGATCGGACTAAATCCGGTTGCGCGCATGTTTCATGCGTGGACAGCGCTTGGCCAAACTCCTAGGCTCAGCCGATGAACGAACGCTCCCACATCATGACCAACGACACCCTGGTCGCCCGGCTTAATTTCCTGCGCGAAGCCGAGCGTCTTAAGAACGTGCTGCGCAGCGGCCACACGTCAGTAGGCCGCCCGGAGAGCACTGCAGAACATAGTTGGCGTCTGAGCCTGATGGCCATCGTCTTTGCCGATGCGCTGCAAGACCTCGATCTCTTGAAGGTGCTTCAACTGTGCGTGGTGCACGATCTCGGTGAAGCCATCCACGGCGACGTCCCGGCCATCCATCAACACGCGCACCCAGACAAGAGCGCGCAGGAGCGCCGTGACCTGCTGCAACTCACACACATGCTGGACACCCAGGTGCGCAACACCCTCGTCAGGCTGTGGGATGAATATGAAGCGGCGGCTACGCCGGAAGCACGGGCCGTGAAGGCGTTGGACAAGCTGGAGACCATCCTGCAGCACAACCAGGGCGCAAACCCCCCGGACTTCGATTACGCATTCAACCTCGGGTATGGGCAGCGCTACATGCAGGCCGCACCGTTGTTCACCACGTTGCGTGCGCTATTGGATGCGCAGACGCGCCAGCGGATGGTGGAAGCGACCAACGCTGCGGGCGCGGGTGCCCCGCGCACCGCCTCATAGCACGCCTGCACGAAGGTGTTCTTCTACGGCACGGCGCAAGTCGGCGCTGCGTATTGCCGTGACCTTGCGGACGGCGCTACGCCACCGGAACGGCGTTGCCGGCATCGGCAGCGCAAATCCGGTTGCGCCCCTGATGCTTGGCGTCGTAAAGCGCGCGGTCTGCGCGTGCGCTCAGCCGGTCGAACGATTCACCGGGTTGCCACGCCGCCACGCCACCGCTGACGCTGTAGCGGCAGGGCTGCGCACCGGCCATGACAACTTGCGCGGCAGCTGCCTTGCGCAAGCGGTCTGCGAGATGCATGGCATTGCCGCTGTCTGTGTCGGGCAGCAGCAGCGCGAACTCTTCGCCACCGATGCGTCCGAGCACGTCGGTCGGCCGTAACTGCGCTTGCGCCATCTGCACAAACGCGCGCAACACGGCATCGCCGGCGGCATGGCCGAGGGTATCGTTGATGCGTTTGAAGTGGTCCAGATCGAGAATCAGCAATGCCAGCGGCTTGGCGTGCCGCTGCACACGGCCGACATGGCGGCGTGCCAGCACCTCGAAGCCCTGGCGCGACAGCGCGCCGGTCAGGAAATCACGATTGGCGGCATCGCACGCGTCCGCCAGCAGTGCGTCATGCACCATCAACATGGCCGACATCGACAGGATGGGCATGATGGCCGCCGCCACCACGAGCAGCAGCACGCTGCCGGCAGTGGCAAACATGCTCGGGCTGGACGCCGCGCCCAGTGTCAGGAAATAGATGCCGCGTACGAGCTGACATACGCCGAACACGAAAGCAATGACGGCCGTTACCCGGTACGGATAGGTCGGTCGACCGGCGGGCGAATGACGCAACAGCATCCACACCAGTGCCGTGCAGAAGGCGGCTGAAAAGAGCGTGGTCGAAAACACCCGCATGGGGATGCTGTCGACGGCGTAGCGCCAGTAGATGACTGCCACTCCCACCGCTGTCACGCCAGCCAGCAGGATGGGCCACTGCGGGCGCCGTCCGAGAAACCGTGCGCAGCCCGCGTAGTACGCAGCACCACCGAGCGCCAGCAGGACGTTCGCCACAACAACCGAAAGGCTGTCGGGGATCTTCCCACGCAGCAGGATCAACGGCAGCGCTAGCACCACGGCCAGATTGGCACCAAACCACTCGGCAATGCCAGGCTTGCCGGCGCGCAGCAACGAACCCAGCAGTCCCAGGAGCACAAAGCTCATCAGCGCCGACGTGGCAATGGCGACGCCTGGATCCAGCATGAGCACTCCCGCAAATCTTCTGTGGCGGGGATTCTACGAAAAGTGGCGCGTTGCGGACATCACCGGGTGGAGGGGCACGGCGAGCCTTATCCCAGCCAGACTCCACCCTGGGCCAAACGCCGCAATTCAACTGCAGCTGGCCGCTTCTATGGTGACGGCAGCCCTTGCATCCAGGAAGCGCCGCGAAGATCAGGGTTTGGGTCCGAGATCGTCTACGGCGTGTCCGCCGGTGGCCTGCAACGCGGCTTCGGCGGCGTCCACCTGTGCGGGCTCGGCCTCGATGGTCAGCAGAAAGCGCCCGCCGATCACGACGTTCTGGAATTTGCGCTCGTAGGTCTCGGCGTTTTCGCCGCCGGGCTCGTGGTCGCCGCAAAGAAAGTTGCCGCACACGGCACCCGCCTCGTCACCTTGATGTGACAGCGCGACGCGCTCCAGCGTGAGGCCGGTATTCAACACGGCTTGGCGGGCCGCCTCAGCAGCGGCATGGTCTGTGAAGATGCGGACGATGGTCGGCATGGGGGGTTCTCCTCGTCGTGGTGAACCCAAAGTTGACGCATCGGCCGTGCCCGGCGATGCGTCGGGCGACTGCCTCAGAACAGCGCCATCTGCCGCACCCCAAACCCGATGGCCTCTTCCACCCGCATGCGGGCATGCGTGAGCGACCCTTCGATGCCTGAGAGCGTACCGGCCAGCCAGCGGTAGAGCAGCGGAGCCTGACCGCGCGGGCTCAGGTGGATTTCACCGAGCTTCTTGCCGCGCTTGTCACGGTAGTAGTGGGAGCGATAGCCGCGTTCCCAATGCGTGATCGGGCCGCGCCATCGGCGTAAGCGGCGGGGTTTGGTGGGGGGAGTTTCGGCTGGTGATGCCGACAGTGGTTCCTCCCAGCCGAAAGCGGGTTTGGCGAACAGCGGCAAACCTTCCAGATCGGGGTAAAAATCCATCGTCGTATGCTCAGCTAGCCGCGCCGCCGCAGGCTTTGCAGACAAAAACGGCGCGTAGGCCGCATGATACCTGGGTTTATGGCAGACGGCACGTGCAAACGCCCTAACGGCGCGCATCGGAACAACGTTGCACGCGCCAGACAGTAGACGCGTCGGTATGATGGCCGCTCCCAGTCTCATGACACGCGGCAATCGACCGGTACCTAGCATGAAGAACGCCTTTAACACGTTGATGACACCCCGAATCGCCTGCGCCCTGCTGTTGGCGGCAAGCTTCGCCACCCAGGCTCACGCCCAGGAAGGCGCCTTCGCCCCGCTGCTCCGCCATCTGGCCGATCGCCTGGTCACCGCCGACCAGGTTGCGCTGAGCAAATGGGACAGCGGCCAGTCGGTCTACGACCCGGCGCGCGAAGCGAAGGTCATCGCCAATGCTTCGGCGCAAGCGCCCGCTTACGGCTTGGCGGCCCCGGACGTGAGCGATGTCTTCACAGACCAGATTGAGGCGAACAAGGAAGTGCAGTACGCCCTGCTGAACGACTGGCGACGGGCCGGTGCTGCGCCCACCGCGCAGCGGCAGAGCCTGCCGGATGTGATCCGGCCCAAGCTGGACGGACTGCAGAAATCCATCCTGCAAGCCTTGCGCGATGCTGCACCGGCACGCGGCCACGCGGATTGCCCGATGCAGGTGGCGAACGAAATCGGCCGTGTGGCGCAGGAGAAATCGCTCGACAGCTTGCATCGCATTGCACTGGACCGTGCAACCGCACGGCTCTGCACCACCCGCTGATCCGATAAAAATTAGCGCCGGCACGTATGTAGCGGGCGCAAACAAAAAAAGAAAAGCCGGCCCGAGCGGACCGGCTGTCTGCGCAGATGCAATGTCTTCAGCGCGGCAGCGCCGGAGATAGATATCAGCCCAGATCCACAGGCACGAAGATCTTCGTATCGTCACGCTGCACCAGCAAGGCGACATGCTTGCCGGCGCGGTCCGCCAGCGTGCGCAACTCCTGCACCGATGACACCGGCGTGCCGTTGAGCGACAGGATCACATCGCCCGGCTGAATGCCGACCTTGGCCGCCGGGCCTGTGACGTCCATCACCACGAGGCCGCCAGGCAGACCGTTCTGGCGCTTCTCTTCCGGTTGCAGCGGTCGCACCGCCAAGCCCAGGCGGCCTTGGTCCGGCGCCGCCTTTTCACTGGACGCCACCTTCGCATCCTTCGCCGCGCCAACGGTCACAGTCAGCGTAGTCGGCTTGCCCTGGCGAATGATCTGCAGCGGCACGGTGGAGCCCGGCTTGATGTCGGCCACCTGCTCGGGCAGATCGCCCGACCGGTCGATGCGCGCATCGCCAATCTGCAGGATCACGTCGCCCGGTTGCAGGCCGGCCTTCGCAGCGGGGCCGCCGTCTTCCACCGAGTTGACCAATGCGCCTTCGGGCTTGGGCAGTTTGAAGGAATCGGCCAGCGACTGGTCGACCTCCTGCACCGCAATGCCAAGCCGGCCGCGCGTGACCTTGCCGGTAGACACAAGCTGCTGCTCCACCTTCATCGCCACATCAATCGGCACGGCAAACGACAAGCCCTGGTAGCCACCGGTCTGGCTGTAGATCTGCGAATTGATGCCAATCACCTGGCCGCGCTGGTTGAACAGCGGGCCGCCGGAGTTGCCCGGGTTCACGGCCACATCGGTCTGGATGAACGGCACGTAGGTATCGTCCGGCAGCGAGCGCGACTTGGCGCTCACGATGCCCGCCGTGACGGTGTTCTCGAAACCGTACGGCGAACCGATCGCCAGCACGGGCTCGCCCACCTTGGTGTTGGCGGGGCTGCCAATCTGCACCACCGGCAGGTTCTTGGCGGAGATGCGCAGCACTGCCACGTCGGATTGCTTGTCGACGCCGAGCACCTTGGCCTTGAACTCGCGGCGATCGGTCAGCTTGACGTTGACCTCCTGCGCGCCATCCACCACGTGGGCGTTGGTCAGGATCAGTCCATCGGCCGACACGATGAAGCCCGAGCCCAGACCGCGCACGATCTGGTCGCCGCGCTGCTGCGGCATCTGCGGCATGAAGCGCTTGAAGAATTCGGAGAACGGATCATCCGGGCTCATGCCGGGCGGCAAGCCCTGCATGCTCGTGCGCTGCGCGTGCGCGGTGGTGCTGATGTTGACCACCGCCGGGCCGTAGCGATCGACGATGCCGGAGAAGTCCATCGGCGCCGCCACAGCCACCGGTGCAGCACCGGGAGCCGGCGCCGTTGTTGCCGTCGCGGTAGCCACGGGCGCCGCCACCGCACGCGAAATCATGTCTTTCTGCAGATAGGCATAGCCGCCTGCAACGGCGACCACTGCGGCCAGGCCAGCCGCACTGCGTGCCAGGGTTTGACGCGTCATTGTCGTGTCCTCTCTTGCTTAGCACGAGGGTCACGGCCTGCGGAGTCGCCTGTCGTGCCCATCGGTTGAAGGCATCGTAGGCGGGCAGACTTAAACGAGACTTAAAGGTGCAAGGCGCACGCGCACATCACACGAAACAAAATGTTTCTACGCGTTGGCCTTGAATGGAAAGCGCAGCACCACGCGCAAGCCGCCGCCCTCGCGCGCTTCCAGCGCCAGGGTTGCGTCATGCGCTTGCGCGATCTCCCGGACGATGGCGAGGCCGAGGCCGCTGCCGCCCGTGGGGGCCTGCGCTGGCCGATAAAAGCGATCAAGCACGCGTTCACGTTCCTCCGCAGGAATGCCAGGGCCGTTGTCTTCCACCACGAGCTGTGCACCGCCGTCAGGCGTATGTTCGGTCGACACATCGACGCGCGCTCCGGCCGGACAGTATTTCAGTGCGTTGTCGACAAGGTTGACCAGCAGCACGCGCAGCGCATCGGCATTACCGATAACGGATGCCGGCTGCGACTCCACTGCGATCCCCAGGTCAATGCGCTTTTGCACTGCCGCCGGCGACAGTTCGGCAACCACGTCGGCCGCCACCGCCTCGAGCGCAACCGTTGCGCGCTGCGTATCGGCAGCGCCCGGCTCCTGCCGGGCGAGCGTCAGCAACTGGCCAACGAGGCGAATCATGCGTTCCACACCGCGATGCAGATCGGCATGCGCGGCGCGGCGTTCGTCTTCGTTCTCGGCGCGGTCGGCCACCTGCAACTGCAGCTTGAGCGCAGCCAGCGGCGTGCGCAGCGCATGTGCAGCGTCGGCGACGAACGCACGCTGGTGCGCAAGAGCGGTACCGAGTCGCACAAGCAGGTCATTCAGAGCATTCGTCAGCGGGCGGATCTCGTCAGGCAAATCGTGCGTGGGCAACGGCGACAGCGCTGCCGCATCGCGCGCTTGCACCTGTTTGGCCACGGAGCCCAGCGGCGCCAGACCGCGCCCGACCGCCAGCCAGACGATCCAGCCCAGCAGCGGCAGCAGGATCAACAGCGGCGCCACCGTACGCAACGCCATGCGCGCCGCCACCTCGTGCCGCGCGCTATATGGCTGGGCGATCTGCACCACGGCGGGCCCGAAAGCGACGCTATAGATGCGCCACGGGCCCTCCGGCGTATTCGCGTCGGAAAAGCCCAGCTCCGCCTGGTCCGGCAGATCGGGCCGCGCGTGTGAGAGATACAGGCTGCGGCCAGTGCCGTCCCAGATGCGGATCACGACGTCGTCGTCACGCGCAATGCCCGCGAGTGCCGGCGGCGGCGGGTCGATCCATTGGCTCGGCAGCGCGGCGGCCACCTGCTGCATCTGGTAGTCGAACAGCGCGTTGGCTTCCTGGCGCGCTTGCGCGTAGATCAGGCCGGTGGCGATGACAATGCCCGCCAGCAGGCCGCCGGCCAGCCACCACAGCAGGGTTTTACGGATCGATTGCATGGGTTATTGGTGCGCGTCGCCGCCGGCAGGTTCCGCAGGCGACGTTGACGCCTCACGTGGAATCACATACCCCACACCGCGGATGTTCTGGATGAAATGGCTGCCGAGCTTCTTGCGCAGCGCGTGGATGTAGACCTCGACCGTGTTGCTGCCGACCTCTTCATCCCAGCCGTAGAGGTTGTCCTGCAACTGCGCGATCGACCACACCTTGCCCGGCCGCGCCAGCAGCGCATGCAGCACCGCAAACTCGCGGCCCGACAGTTTGACTGGCACCCCCGCACGCAGCACCTCGCGGGTGACGGGGTTGAGCAGCACCTCGCCGTGGCGCATGAGCGGATCGGCGCGGCCACCTTGCCTGCGCAGCAGCGCATGCATGCGTGCCGCCAGTTCCTGCAGGTCGAAGGGCTTGACGAGGTAATCGTCTGCGCCGGCATTGAGGCCGGCCACGCGGTCGGCCACCGCATCGCGCGCAGTCAGGATCAGGATGGGGATAGCGATGCCGCGATGCCGCAGCTCGCGCACCACATCCAACCCGTCGCGCTTGGGCAGGCCGAGGTCGAGCAGCATGAGGTCGAACATGGTGGTGCCGGATTCTGCACCGGCGGCGCCGGGGGCGGTCACGGCGTGCACGGCAGCCTCGCCGTCGCGCACCCAATCGATGGCGAAACCGTCGTGGCGCAAACCCTTGCGCACGCTGTCGCCAATCATGTCGTCGTCTTCCACGAGCAGTACGCGCATGACGAATCAAGAATAAGCCGGGGAAGGCTCATTGTAGAACCGCCGCGCGGGCGGCCCGTGCTTTGTGCGAAACCGCCCGCAAACTCACCTCCGCATCAGAAGCCGCCCGATTTGATCAGCTGATTCAACGCGCCGATGTTCAGGCTGCCCCAACCCGTCGGGTAGTCCCAACCCTTTGCCGCACTGTAACCGTAGCCCTGGTAGCCGTTGTTGCCCGAGACCACGTCATAGCGCAGCAGCAACGCGTTGGCCGGAATGGCGCTGTACAGACGCGCCGCCGGAAAGCCCAGGTTGCCGTTGGCCGCCAGCAGCCGGGCCCAGAAGCCGACGAAGATGGGCGAGGCCAGGCTTGTGCCGCCAATCTGCTGCAGTTGCCCGTAGTTATAGATGTAGGCACCGGTGCTTTGCGCCGCGTCGAACGACACATCGGGCAACAGCCGCGCATTGCCGCCCTGCCAGCTCGGTGCCGGCAGGATCTGGCTGATGCCGCCGCCGGTGGCCCACAGCTTGCCGTTGCCGTCCAGGCCTTCGTTCCACACGGTCTCGCTAGCGAAGCTCGATCCGCTCGTGTAGAGCGTGGTGCCGCCAATGGCCAGCACGTGCGGCGACGATGCCGGCCACGACACGCTGTAGTTGCCGCCGTCCGGATACCCGCGGTTATTGCACTCGTAGACGCCCTCGTCGCCGGAAGACACGGAGAACGTCTGCCCCTGCGCGGCGGCCGTGGTGAAGATGGCCTCTTCGGCGTCGAGCGTGCCGTCGGCGCTGGCGTCGTTCTCGCACCAGCCGAGCGACACGTTGATGATCTTGGCGGTGTTGTCGGTCACCGCCTTGTTGAAGGCCTTGGTCAGGCCCGTGTTGCCCGGCGCATTCAGGTCGGCCATGTAGAAAGCCAGCTTGCCGACCGCGCCGCCGGCCGCGCCCACGATGGACTGGCTGTCGAGGTTCCACTCGCCCTGGCCTTCCTGGTCATCGGTGTAGTTGCCGCTGGTGCCATTGGTCTTGATCGTGGTGGTGGACACCGCGGCATAGCCGTTGTTGCTCGTGAACGTGCGCAGGTCACGCAGCGTTTGCGATACACCGCCGATGGTGATGACGCCCACGGTGGTGCCCGCCGCCGTCGGCATGCCGGTCGCGCCGTACAGCGCCGGGAATTCTTTCGGATAGTGGCCCGTCGCGGTGCCCGCCGCCAGCGTGCGCGCTTCGGCCACATCGCCCACACGCAGCAGTGGACGCGCACGCGCCACGTCCTGCAGGCCCAGCACCGAGCCGACGATACCGCCCAGCGCGCGCGGCACCTGCGCCTTGCCACTGTTCGCAAACCCGCTGCGGCCGGCCAGCTGGTAATGCACCAGCGGCGTGTTGAACGCCGCCTTGACCGTGCCGGCCGTGCCGCGCGCCGACACCAGCAGCCGGTTGGGCGCCACATCGATATCGATAAAGCCGTTCTGCCGCAGATAGCGCACCACGGCATCCACCTGCGCCTGGGTGGGCGCGTGGTCGGCCAGGAACTGCTCGGTGGTCAGGTACTTGCGATAACGCGAGCTGCGCGGGTCATTCACATCGTGCGCGAGCGCTTTCAGCGTGGCCTCATTGCGCAGCTTGAGGCTGATCAGCACATCGGTGGTCTGGCCAGGTGCGACCTCGTTGGCGGCACCGCGTGCCATGAGCTGCGGGCCGGTCACGAACGCCTTGGTGTGGGTGTCGACCCAATCGGTGGCGGCATGCAGCGGCCCGGCCGCGAACACCAGCGGCCATGCACAAGCCAGTTGACGGCACAAAGTAGACAGGTGCTGCATGGAGAGAGCAGTACGGAGCATCGGATGTCCTTTTGAGGAGTACGACGTTGCAGGACCACGCCGCTTGTGACGACGTGGGCGTCGTTCACCGTATCCAACGCGCTGCCCTTGCAACAGTGCAAAAAGAGTCAGTTGCATCCGGAGCGCGCTGCATCTAGCAACCCCTCGCCGGGCGGTTGCGCAAGGCAGCGCTTGCCTTTATCGTGATGCGATCCGCCATTCGAACCCGCGCGCAGATGAGCGCCCAGCAAGCCACTTCCCCCGCCACCCCTGATTCACCGACCGACCTGCGCGAGCGCATTCGCGCGGCGCGCCCGTCGCTCTCGCCGGCCGAACGCCAGGTGGCGGATTGGGTGCTGCGCCAGCCCGGTACGGTGCTGAGCCTGCCGGTGGCCGCCATCGCGCGTGAGGCCGGAGTCAGCCAGCCGACCGTGATCCGCTTCTGCCGCTCAATGGGCTGCCACGGCCTGTCGGACTTCAAGCTGCGGCTAGCGCAAGGCAACGTCGCCCGGGATACCGCGCCGGCGCGCATCGCTTCCCCCTCCGGCACGCGCGTCCTGCAGAACGCCATCGATTCGCTCACCACGCTGCAAGATCGATTCGACCCGCGCACGCTCGATGCAGCGGTGGCCCTGGTCGACAGCGCACACCGCATCGACCTGTACGGCTTCGGCAGCTCGGGCGTGGTGGCGCTCGATGCGCAGACGAAGTTCTTCCGCTACGGCATTCCCGCGAATGCGTATAGCGATCCGTATCTCGTGTCGATGTCGTTGAATGTGCTGCAGGCGGGCGACGTGGTGATCGCCATTTCCAAATCGGGCGCGCTGCCCGAACTGCAGACAGCGGTGGAGCGCGTGCGCGAACTGGGCGTGCACGTGATTGCCGTGACAGCGCCCGACAGCCCGCTCGCGGCACTGGCCGATGTCGTGCTGCCCGCCAACGTGGACGATGCCGTAGCCGACCGTTCAATGGTCGCGCGCCTGTTGCACCTGGCGCTGCTCGATGCGCTGGTGCTGGAAGTGGCGCTGCGCAAGGGCAGCGCACTCCATCACGCCGATCAGCCTGAGTAACGCGAGCGTTGCGTCAGTGCCCCTGGGCCACTGCGTGGTCCATGGCAGCGCAAAGGCCGATCAGCCCCGGGTACGGAGAATGAATCACGTACACCGGCATCGACGCCACATAGGCCGAGAAGCGGCCCTTGTCTTCAAAGCGGCGCCGGAACGGTGAGTTGGCAAACGCCGGCCCCAGGCGCGGGACGATGCCGCCGCCGACGTACACGCCGCCGCGCGCACCCAGCGTGACCGCCAGGTTGGCCGCAATGGTGCCGAGAAACGCGCAGAACGTATCGACGGCATAGCGGCAGCGTGCGTGGTCGCCAGCGGCGTCTTCCATCTCGCCCAATGCGATAGCGGTGATGTCGGCCGCGCGGCGCAAGGTGGGACCTTGCTGCCAGAGGTCGAAGCACGCACCCAGCGCCTCGTAGATCAGCTCCAGGCCCATGCCGGAGATCAGCCGCTCGGCCGACACATGGCCGAAGCGCTCGCGCGCGAAGCGCCAGATGACGGCTTCCTCGTCGTTCATGGGCGGAAAGGCGACATGGCCGCCCTCGCCCGCCACGGCGATGTAGCGGCCCTCCTGCGTCGGCAGCAACGATGCAACGCCCAGGCCCGTGCCGGCGCCGAGCAGGGCCCGCGGTGCATCGGCCAGGCTCGCGCCGCCGCCCACCTGTTCCAGCTCCTCTGCAGGCAGATACGGCAACGCATGCGCCAGCGCGGCAAAGTCGTTGAGCACGACGAAGGTGTCGAAGCCCAGCGACTGGCGCATCGCCTCGATCGAGAACGCCCAATCGCGGTTGGTCATGCGAATCTGGTCGCCCAGCACCGGATTGGCGATGCCGATGGCCGCATGGCGCACGCCGGCGGTTGCGATTTCCGGCGGCAACGATGCCAGGTACGCGCGCATGGCCGCTTCGAGCGAAGGGTAGTCATCGCCGGCCAGCACACCGATGTGGGCCAGGCGCATGGGCGCCATCTCCACCGCAAAGCGCACGTTGGTACCGCCAACATCGGCCACCAGCCGCGGGTACGCCAGCATGTCGGCCAACTGGTCGGCCCCCGTGCCCGCGTTCACCTCATGTAGTCCAATAGACATCGAGCGGTACCTCCCGCTGATGAATGACGTAGCTCACCGGCAGCGCACGCTGTGCCACGCCTCGCGCGGCATCGTCGAACACACCGCGCTTGACCGGTCCCGAGATCGAAAGGAACAACCGCCGCGCCGCGCACAACGCAGACAGATTCAGGCTGATACGCCGATGCGGCGCTGTGCCCGGGCGCACAGGCAGATAAGCCGGAGCCTGCGTGCGATCGATGCCCTCGTTCAATTCAGGCGCGTCGGGAAACAACGATGCGGTATGCCCATCGTCCCCCATACCGAGAATCACTACGTCGGGTTGCTGAAACGGATCATTGGCAGTCGCCACGCATGCATCCACGTCAACCGATTCGCCATGCACGTGCGGTGACAACACCAGCGGAAAAAAGCGCGCCGCCGCCGCCGCATCCTGCAACAGGTGCTCGCGGACAAGGCGCGCGTTGCTGTCGGCGTGCTCGGGCGGCACGGCACGCTCGTCGACCAGCGTGATCGACACATCGGCCCAGCGCAGCGGCAACACACGCAGCGCGGCAAACAGCGCGATGGGCGAACGCCCGCCCGACACGGCCAGGCACACGCTGCCCTGTTCTTCGATCACATGCGTGAGCGTGTTGGCAATGGACGCTGCCAACGCTTGAACCTGCGCCGTGGGGTCTGGAACTGCGTGCCAGCGCATCGCCATTACATCTCCTCGTGCCAGGCGGCGTTGTCGCGCGAGAGCAGCGCGCTCGATGCCGCCGGGCCCCAACTGCCCGCGGTGTAGCCCTTGGGCGGAATGCGTGCTTCGTTCCACGCTTCAATGATCGGTTCGACCCAGCGCCAGGCTTCGGCCTGTTCATCGCGGCGCACGAACAGGCCCAGCTTGCCGTTGACGGCGTCCATCAACAGCCGCTCATACGCGCCGGCATGGCGCACGCCGCCGTGGTCGGTAAAGTCCAGGTCCAGCGTGGACGGCTGCAGACCGAGCGCCGCGCCCGGCGTCTTGGTCAGGAACTGCAGGCGGATGCTCTCTTCCGGCTGCAGGCGGATGACGAGACGGTTTTCCGGGAACTGGATCAGCGGCTTGGGAAACAGCGCGTGCGGCACGTCGTGAAAACGCACCACGATCTCCGCCAGCCGCTGCGGCATGCGCTTGCCGGTGCGCAGGTAGAACGGCACGCCGGCCCAGCGCCAGTTGGCAATCTCGGCCTTGATCGAGACGAACGTTTCGGTGCGGCTGTCCGGCGGAATGCCCTGCTCGTGCAGGTATCCCTGCACCGGCTGCCCAGCGATGGCGCCTTCCTGGTACTGGCCGCGTACGGTCTTCTCGGGCACTTCCTGCAGCGGGATCGGCTTGAGCGCCTTGAGGATTTTCAGCTTCTCATCGCGGATGGCGTCTTGCGACAGGCTCGACGGCGGTTCCATGGCGACGATACACAGCAGTTGCAGCAGGTGGTTCTGCACCATGTCGCGCAGCGCGCCGACACCGTCGTAGAAGTCGCCGCGCTTTTCCACGCCAAGCTGCTCGGCAATGGTGATCTGCACGTCCTTGATCCACTCGCGGCGCCACAGCGGCTCGAACAGCGCGTTGCCAAAGCGGATCGCCATCAGGTTCTGGACAGACTCTTTCCCGAGGTAGTGGTCGATCCGGTAGATCTGGTCTTCGGCAAAGAACTCGGCCACCGCAGAGTTGATGCGCTCGTTCGACGCGAGATCGGTGCCCAGCGGCTTTTCCAGCACCAGCCGCACATTCGGCGTATTCAGTCCGACACGGGCGAGCTGCTTGCAGATATCGATGAAGAAGCCCGGCGCCGTGGCCAAATAGCACACGGTCACTGGCGCGCGGTCCTCGCCCAGCGCGGCGGCCAGCCCGTCGAACTGTTCGGGTTTGCGGGCGTCGACCTGCTGATAAACGATGCGCTCGGCAAACGAGGCCCAGGCGTCGTCGGAAACCGGCGCGCCGGAGTACAGGCGCATGGTCGGGCGCGTTTCACGCTCCAGCAGGGCAAGGTAGCCGGCTGTCTCCAGCGGCTGCGTGCCGATGGCGAAGATCCGCCCACGGGGGTGCAGTTCGCCGCCCTGATGCGCATCGAACAAGGCCGGAATCAGCTTGCGGCGGGCAAGATCGCCCGTACCGCCGAACAACACCATGTCGAATGCGGGCACCGACATCGTCATCTCCTGTGTGTGAGCCATCGATTAGGCTAGCCTAGCTGACTAGCAAAGCCACGTCTTTTAAGCTCATTTTGTAGTATTACTACATCGCGAGCAAGGCGTTCGTGAAACTGCCCGGGCAAGCGTTTCCGGCAAGGCTTTTGCCGCAGGGCGTGGGCTTCGGCGCGACTTCTGGCACGCAATTCGCGTGCTCGCCCGTGTTATCGGCGCTGCGTCGGATGCAATACCTGTGGAAAACCCTGCACCACATCCGGCGCATTTGTAGGAAAATTACAGCATTCCGTCCTGCCCGGACCTACCCCCCAGGAGAACCCGCATGGCCCTGCACCGCACTTTGGCCGCCGTCACACAGCGCATCATCGACCGCAGCCGCGGCCCCCGCCAGGCCTATCTGGATGTCACCCGCAAGAATGCCGGCCGCAAGGTCGAGCGTACGCTGCTCTCGTGTACGAACCTCGCGCACGGTTTTGCTGCCATGCCGGGCGAAGCGAAGATCCGCCTGAAAGCACTGGAGCGCCCGAACCTCGGCATCGTCTCCGCCTACAACGACATGCTGTCGGCGCATCAGCCGCTGGAGGCGTTTCCGGCGTGGCTCAAGCAGGCGGCGCTGGATGCCGGCGGCACCGCGCAGTTTGCCGGTGGCGTACCGGCCATGTGCGATGGCGTCACGCAGGGCCAGGACGGGATGGAGCTGTCGCTGTTCTCGCGCGACACGATTGCGTTGTCGACGGCCGTGGCGTTGTCGCACCAGATGTTCGATGCGGCGCTGTACCTGGGCGTCTGCGACAAGATCGTGCCAGGGCTGGTGATTGGCGCGCTGTCGTTCGGCCACCTGCCCGCCGTGTTCGTGCCGGCCGGCCCGATGACCACCGGCATCAGCAATGATGAAAAAGCCCGCACGCGGCAGCTTTACGCCGAGGGCAAGCTCTCGCGCGCCGACCTGCTCGAAGCGGAATCCAAGTCGTACCACGGCGCCGGCACCTGCACGTTCTACGGCACGGCCAACTCCAACCAGATGCTGATGGAGGTGATGGGCCTGCACCTGCCGGGCACCGCCTTCATCAACCCGAACACGCCGCTGCGCGAGGCGCTCACGCGTGAATCGGCGCGCCAGGCGCTCAAGCTCGTCTTCAGCGGCGACCAATACACCCCCATTGCCGACGTGCTGGATGAGCGCGCCTTCGTCAACGGCATTGTCGGCCTGCTGGCCACGGGCGGCTCGACCAACCACACGCTGCACCTGATTGCCATGGCGCGTGCGGCCGGCATCCTGCTCACGTGGGACGACTTCAACGACCTGTCGGGCGTGATTCCGCTGCTGGCGCGTGTCTACCCGAACGGCAAGGCCGACGTGAACGAATTCCAGGCCGCGGGTGGCCTCTCCATCGTGATTCGCGAGCTGATCGATGCGGGCCTTCTGCACGACGACGTAACGACGATCATGGGCAAGGGCCTGCGCCGTCATTCGCAGGAGCCCTTCCTTGACGGTGACAAGCTCGTGTGGCGCGATGGCGCTGCCGCCTCGCTCGATACCAACATCGTGCGCGGCGTGGCCGAGCCGTTCTCGCCGGACGGCGGCCTGCGCGTGCTCGACGGCAACATCGGGCGCTCGGTCATCAAGGTGTCGGCGGTCAAGCCGGAACATCGCTTTGTGGAAGCGCCGGCGCGCGTCTTCCTGGCGCAGGACGATCTGATCAACGCGTTCAAGGCCGGTGAACTGGAGCGCGATTTCGTGGCTGTGCTGCCGTATCAGGGCCCGGCCGCCAATGGCATGCCCGAACTGCACAAGCTCACGCCGACGCTGTCGGTGCTGCAGGAGCGCGGTTTCAAGGTCGCGCTGGTGACGGACGGCCGCATGTCGGGCGCGTCAGGCAAGGTGCCGGCCGCCATTCACATCACGCCGGAAGCGCTCAACGGCGGGCCGCTGGCGCGTGTGCGCGATGGCGACATCGTCGTGCTGGATGCCGAAGCGGGCACGCTCTCGGTGCGCGTGCCGGAGGCCGAGTGGAATGCCCGCCAGGTCAGCATGCCCGATCTGTCGCATTACCACGCCGGCGTTGGGCGAGACCTGTTCTCGGGTTTCCGTCGCAATGTGTCCGCAGCGGAAGAAGGCGCCTGCACGTTGTTCGTATCGGCCGGCGCATAAGGGCGCATAAGCCAACACGATCCAACCGGCCGAGGCCCCATGCCTCGGCCGGTTGTGTTTACAGCATCGATTTGTCGATCGAGATACCCAGTTCACCTGCCATCTGCTCGACAAGCGCCTGAAGCCTGGCCACCTTGTCGGCCAACTGCTTCTGCTCCGCCTTCAGCGCTTCAAACTCAGACGGCGCGATTGACTCGTCAACGCCGCCGCCCTGCCGCATATCGGCTTGCGCAACTTCACCGCACAGCAGGTGCATCCAACGGCTTTCACGCTCGCCCGGCATGCGCTGCAGCTTCACGACGTAGGGCGGATCGTTCTCTGCCAGTTCGTCCAGAAACGCTTCAACGGATGAAATGTCGGCAAAGGCGTGGAACCGCGCCGCGTTCAGTCGCAGCTCGGCTGCGGTCTGCGGACCGCGCAGCAACAGCACGGTAAGCAACGCGACCGATTGGCTCGGCACACCGAGCACGCGGTTCATGTTGTGCTCAAAGCGCGGCACGCGGCTGCTGCTGCCTTCCATGACCAGGCTCATCGATTTCAGCCCGTCGATGGCCGTAAGGATCTCGGCTTCGGTAACGGACATGACCGGCGCACGTGCGGTTTTCTGATTGCAGCCGGCCGCCAGCGCGTTGAGCGTCAGCGGATAAGTGTCGGGCACCGTGTGCTGCTTCTCGACCAGAACGCCGAGCACGCGTCCTTCAAGTGCGGTCAGGGTACGGATGGCGCGACGCTGTGGAGCGTCGGGATTGATATTCATGATGAGACGGCGACGGATACGCTGGGTTGGGGCAAATCGAATCCCGACATCATATCCGGCACCCGCAGGCAGGAGGCCCTGCCTGCGCAATGACAACCGAGGCTCAGCCCTTGGCCGGACCGCGCACCAGCAACACCGGCGTGGTCGCCTGGCGGATGAACTTCTCGGCCACGCTGCCCAGCATCGCATGCGCCAGGCCACGGCGGCCGTGCGTGCCGATCACCACCACATCGGCGCCGCTTCGCACCGCTTCGCCTTGCAGAGCGGCGGCCACATCCTCACCCACGTTCTGCGTTTCCACCAGCACCGTTTCCTGCTGCAAACCCGCGGAGGTGAGCGTGGCGGCGGTGTCGGCCAGCAAGGCGGTGCCGGCTTCGATGAACGACTTGCGCAGCTCGGTCGGGTCGTAATAGCCAACGTCGAACAGCATGGCCGGGCTGTCGACGATATAGACGGCGCGGATGGTGCTCTGGAATGCCTTGGCAAGGCGCACGGCCTCGGCCAGGGCCAGCTTGCTGGTTTCGCTGCCATCAATGGCGACCAGGATCTTCTTGTACATGGTTCAAGCCTCGCAGGGGGAGTGGTTGTCGGAATACTGTGCCGGGGCAGCAACATGGCCGCCTACGCACTATTCTGTGACATCCACGGCCCTTTTGCGTTGCGCCAGATCAGATGGCCGCGACCATGCGACGCAGCAATGCACCACCATCCACCCGCCCCTACGCCTGAGTTGATTGCCGCTTACCGCAGCGCGCGGTATCGCGTAAGCACGCCGGAGGGCGATGTGCTGTTGCGCGTCGATGCCATCAACCCGTGCGTGGCGGCATTGCTCGCGCAAGCCAATGTGCCGTGGGCCGTCTTCGTGACGGCGCACCAGCCGTTTTCGCACGCGGTGTCTGCCGATGAAAACGCCGCGCGGCAGGCCGAGCTGCTTGCCTGGGCCATCGCACGCGGCATGGCGTGGCTCTCGGGCGAAGGCGGCCCGCCGGAAGATGCCCCGGCGAACACGTGGCCGCCCGAGCCGAGCCTGCTCCTGTTCATCGAAGACCCTTCGGTTGCCGATACCTTGATGCTCACCTTCGAGCAAAACGCCGTAGTGCTGTGCGATGCGCATGGATTTTGTACCTTGCGTTGGCACCCGTATCTGCCAGACTGATTCTGCACAGGGCACTTGGCGCACAGCGCTTTGCAGCACCGTAAGTGGCGCTTCCGATTCCTAAGTGCTTGCGTGGATACATCAGCAGGAGGTTCGTATGGAACTGCACATGCAATCGCATCATTGGGAGCGCCGCATGCCCGACTGGCTCGCCGCCAGCGTGGCCGGCCTCGTGGGCGGCGCACTGGTCATCGTGCTGGAGTTCTTCTGGTCGACCATGGTGCTCAATGAAAGCCCCTGGCGCCCGACCCACAAGATCGCCGCCATGATCATGGGCCGGGGTGCGCTGGAAGAGATGTCCTTGTTCAGCTTCAGCATCGTGGGGACAGCGCTCGTGCTGCACTTCGTACTGGGCGCCCTCATGGGGATGATCCTTGGGGCCATCATCGCGCCGTTCCACTTCGATTCGAGCCCCGGCATGCTCGCCGCCGTCGGCGTGGCGTTCGGGATCGTGGCGTACGTGGTCAACTTCTACGGCATGACGGCCGTGTTCCCGTGGTTCGTGTCGGAGCGTGGCTCAGGGCCATTGCTCGCGAATCTGCTATTTGGCGTCGTGACGGCGATCACGTACGGCATGCTGGAGCGGCGCATGCCCGAACCGATGCACTGACACGCCAACCTTTTTCCTGCGGCGCCGCAAGCTGAGCGGCGCCACCAGGAGGCGGCCGCCTCTGGCAACACATGCCGGAGGCGGCCGTTTTGCATTGCGGCGCAGCATGCAGACGGCGCGTCGGCGCGATCCGTGCACGGGGTGTGCCTCGTCCTTACGTTGCCTTGCACGATCCGAGTGCGCGACCTAGCCTGTCTTTAGCGTGTTGAGGGAGTCCCTCGCCGGAGGTGCCCATGGCCCTTGCGATTGCGCTCGTGCTGATCGTCGTGCTGGCGGTGGGGTTTCACTTTGCCAGCCCGTGGTGGATCACCCCGATCGCCTCCAACTGGGTGCGCATGGACGACACGCTGACGATCACCATCGTCATCACGGGCGTGCTGTTTGTCGCCATCAACCTCTTCGTCGTCGCGGCGCTCCTGCGCTATCGCCATCGCGATGGCCAACCCAACCAACGCGCCGCCTACGAGCCGCACAACAAGCGCCTGGAATGGTGGCTGATCGGCATCACCACCGTGGGTGTGGCAGCGCTGCTCGCGCCCGGCCTGTTCGTCTATGCCGATTACGTACGCCCACCACCGAACGCCCTGCAGATGGAAGTGCTCGGCCAGCAGTGGCAATGGCGCTTCCGCTTTGCCGGCCCCGGCGGCAAGCTCGGCACGACCGACGTGCGCTACATGAGCAACGACAACCCGTTCGGCATGAACCCGGCTGACCCGAATGGGCGCGACAACGTCCTGATCGAATCCCCCGAGCTGCATCTGCCGATCAACCGCCCGATCCAGGTGCTGGCGCGCTCGCGCGATGTGCTGCACGACTTTTACGTGCCGCCGTTCCGTGCACGCATGAACATGGTGCCGGGCATGGTCACCACGTTCTGGTTCACGCCCACCAAGGCGGGGCGTTACGACATCCTGTGCGCGCAGCTCTGCGGCATCGGGCACTCCAACATGCGCGGTGTGGTGGTCGTGGAAGACGAAGCATCGTTTGCACGCTGGCTCGCACAGCAGACCACCTTCGAGCAGAGCCAGAAGGCGAAGGTGCAGGCCGCCCCCGCCGCTGCGGGCGGCAGCGCACAGGCTCTGGCGGAGCAAGGCCAGGCGCTCGCCCAGGCCAAAGGCTGCGTCGCCTGCCACTCAGTGAATGGCACCCCTGGCGTCGGCCCGACATGGAAGGGCTTGTACCGCTCCACACAAACCATGGCCGACGGCTCGACCGCAGTGGCCGATGAAGCCTATCTGCGCGCCTTCATCCGCGATCCGAAAGCGCGTGTGGTCAAAGGCTTCGCGCCGATCATGCCGAACTTCGACCTGAGCGAGCAGGAACTCGCAGCGCTGGTGGCGTACATCAAAGCGCAAGGTGGCGACGCTGCGGCGACCGCTGCAAAACCGTAGCGAGGAGAAACCATGTCCTACGGACACGCCGACACCGACCACGACCAGGGCCACGCACCTCAAAGCTTCTGGACACGCTACGTCTGGAGCCAGGACCACAAGGTCATCGCGGTGCAGTATTCGCTCACGGCCATCGCCATCGGGCTGGTGGGGCTGGTGCTGTCGAACCTGATGCGGCTGCAACTGGGCTTTCCGGGCAAGTTCGCCTTTATCGACGCCAACCACTACTACCAGTTCGTCACCATGCACGGAATGATCATGGTGATCTACCTGCTCACGGCGCTGTTCCTGGGCGGCTTCGGCAACTACCTGATCCCGCTGATGCTGGGCGCGCGCGACATGGTGTTTCCGTTTCTGAACATGCTCAGCTACTGGGTGTATCTGCTGGCCGTACTGGTGCTGGTGGCGAGCTTCTTTGTGCCGGGTGGGCCCACCGGCGCAGGCTGGACGTTGTATCCGCCGCAGGCGATCCTGCCCGGCACGCCCGGCACCGAATGGGGCATCGTGCTGATGCTGGTGTCGCTGGCGATCTTCATCGTGGCGGCAACGATGGGCGGGCTGAACTATGTGACCACCACGCTGCAGGCGCGCACGCGCGGCATGACGCTCATGCGCATGCCGCTCACGGTGTGGGGCATCTTCACGGCCACCGTACTGGCGCTGTTGGCGTTTCCGGCGCTGTTCGTGTCGGCCATCATGATGCTGCTCGACAAGACGCTGGGTACCAGCTTCTTCGTGCCGGCAGTGGTGTCGATGGGGCAGCATCTGCCGCATGCCGGCGGCAGCCCGCTGCTGTTCCAGCACCTGTTCTGGTTCTTCGGGCACCCCGAGGTGTACATCGTCGCGCTGCCCGCCTTCGGCATCGTGTCGGACCTCATCAGCACGCACGCGCGCAAGAACATCTTCGGCTACCGGATGATGGTGTGGGCCATCCTGATCATCGGTGTGCTGTCGTTCGTCGTCTGGGCACACCACATGTTTGTCTCGGGCATGAACCCGTACTTCGGGTTCTTCTTCGCCACCACCACGCTCATCATCGCCATCCCGACCGCGCTCAAGGTCTACAACTGGGTGCTCACGCTCTGGCGCGGCGACATCCACCTCACGGTGCCGATGCTGTTTGCCATCGGCTTCATCAGCACGTTCGTCATCGGCGGGTTGACGGGGCTGTTCCTGGGCAATGTCAGCGTGGACATTCCGCTGTCCAACACGTACTTCGTAGTGGCGCACTTCCACATGGTGATGGGCGTGTCGCCGATCCTGGTGGTGTTCGGCGGGCTCTACCACTGGTATCCCAAGGTGACGGGCCGCATGCTGAACGACACGCTCGGCCGCGCACATTTCTGGATCACCTTCATCGGCACGTACCTGATCTACTTCCCGATGCACTACCTGGGTGTGCTCGGCATGCCGCGCCGGTACTACGCGTATGAGGGCTACAGCTTCATCCCGCCCTCCGCGCAGACGCTGAATACGTTCATCACCGTTATCGCCATCATCGTGGGGCTGGCGCAGCTGCTGTTCCTCTTCAACCTGGCGTGGAGCCTCGTGCGCGGCAGGAAGGCCGAGGCCAATCCGTGGCGGGCGACCACGCTCGAATGGCAGACGCCGCAGACGCCGCCCGTGCACGGCAACTGGGGGCCGACGCTGCCGGTGGTCTATCGCTGGGCGTACGAGTACAGCCCGCCCGGCCGTGTGGATGATTTCGTGCCCCAGAACGAACCGCCCACCGGCGCACCCGACATGGGAACGGAAACGGAAGCGGCGCCCGGAGCCACCATCCTTCACGCCAGCGGGGTGCGCACATGACGACCCTGCCCCGCCACTTCGCGCCCGACACATCGCCTGCATTGCCGCCGCACGCTGAGCGCATTGGCCTGCGCGTCTTCATGGCCGTGGTGACGGCGCTGTTCTCGCTGCTGATCCTGGCCTATGCCATGCGCATGCGCGAGCCCGATTGGATGCCGGTTCCCCACCCGGCGCTGCTGTGGTGGAACACGGGCGTGCTGGCGCTGGCCAGCGTGGCCATGGAACTGGCACGGCGCGCGCGAGCACGCCACGCGATCTGGTTGCTGGCGGGCGGCGGGCTTGCCGCGCTGTTCGTCTTCGGCCAATGGGCCGCGTGGCAGCAACTGTCCGCCACCGGGCAAGGCGTGGCAGTCAACCCATCCAACAGCTTCCTGTATGTGTTCACCGGCCTGCATGCAGCGCATGTGATCGGCGGCCTTGTCGTCTGGGCGGTGACGGTCGCGCGCCTGCGCAAGAACGCCGAGCGCACCCAGCGCGCCGTTGCCCTCTGCGCGACGTACTGGCACTTTCTGCTGGCCGTGTGGCTCGTGCTGCTGGCAGCAATGTGGTGGATCACGCCCGCATTCGTCAGCGCCATCTGCGGGCCGTTGTACGGAGCCACGCCATGAGCCACTCCACGCTTCCAACCGACTCGGCAGTCTCGGCAGACGCCGCCAAAGGCTGGCCCGGCATCGTCAACGACTGGTCGGCCGACCGCGAAACCTTCAAGGTGCCGTGGGGCAAGGCCATGATGTGGATCTTCCTGCTGTCGGACACCTTTGTCTTCAGCAGCTTCCTGGTCGGCTACATGACGGTGCGCATGTCGACCACCGTGCCGTGGCCCGACCCGTCCAAGGTGTTCGGGCTCTCGGTGGGTGGAGTGGAAGTGCCGCTCCTGCTGATCGCCATCATGACGTTCGTGCTCATCAGCAGCAGCGGCACGATGGCCATGGCGGTGAACTTCGGCTACCGGCGCGAGGCAAAGCGGGCAGCGCTGCTCATGCTGGCGACCGCCATCCTGGGCGCGGCGTTCGTGTCGATGCAGGCGTTCGAGTGGACCAAGCTGATCGTGCACGAAGGCATCCGCCCTTGGGGCAACCCGCTGGGCGCGGCGCAGTTTGGCGCGTGCTTTTTCATGATCACCGGCTTCCACGGCTTTCACGTGACGTGCGGCGTGATCTACCTGTTGCTGGTCGCGCGCAAGATCCGGCAGCCGGGCTTTGCCGAACACGGCAACTTCCAGATCGTGGAGATCGCAGGCCTCTACTGGCACTTTGTGGATCTCGTCTGGGTGTTCATCTTTGCGTTGTTCTACCTGTGGTGAGGCCTGTCATGGACCACACGGAACCCTCTGCCCACGGGCAACAGCACCCCATCGGCATCTACCTGAAGATCTGGGGCCTGTTGTTCGTGCTGAGCACCATGTCGTACCTGGTCGATTATTTCCACGTGCAGGGGCTGATGCGCTGGACGCTGATCATCGTGTTCATGATCGCCAAGGCCGGGCTGATCGTCTCGGTGTTCATGCACATGATGTGGGAGCGGCTGGCCTTGGTGTACGCGATCCTGCTGCCGCCGCTGGCGTTGTTGGTGCTGATGGTGTTGATGGCGGCGGAAGCGCATCACACCTTTGGCATGCGCATGCTGTTCTTCCATTGAGCCCCGGGCTGGGCGGGGCCGAGCACGGCCCGGCGAGGCTCGCATCCGGCCCTCGGAGGGCGGAGCGTGGACCTCGAACAGTGGCGCTCCGCAGTCTGAGGTCCAAAATTTCGACCTCAAACTGTCGCGTTCCACCCTCAGACCGTGGAACGCCAGCCTCAACCCGTCGAGCGTGACCCTCCGAGAGCGGAACGCGAGCCTCAAAGTGCGGATGGATCGAATGTTTTTGGGCGGAGCGTGAGCCTCGGACAGCGGCGTTCGAGCCTCCGAGGCTGAAACGCCAGCCTCCGAGCACGGCAATCGCGTGTTTGACAGTGAGGCACGACCCTGTGACGGTGGCGTTCGAGCCTCAAAGCGTCACGTTCGACCCATTGCGCCCCACGCTCGACGCTCGCACGGTGGAGCGCCAGTGTTTGCGCCTGGAGCGTCACCATCCGAGGGTGGACTTCGAGTGTTCGACCGTGGAGCGCGATGCTCCAACACTCGCAGGCGAACGGGCAGCCCTGCCCAGGGCCGCCGCGTTGCCAGGGCGATGAGATCTAGCCGAGATGGATGGCGTCCAGCGCCTGCGTGAAATCCGCCAACAGATCGGCCTCATCCTCAATGCCGACCGACACGCGCACGAGCGAATCGGCAATACCCATCGACGCGCGGCGCTCGGCGCCCATTTCCCAGTAGATGGTCGGCGCCACCGGAATCACCAGCGTGCGCGTGTCGCCCAGGTGCGTGGCGCGCACGGCGTAGCGCAGGTGGTCGAGCATGTCGACGTAATCAGCGCCGTCCACCAGCTCGAAGCTCAGCAGGCCGCCGTAGTGGCGGAAGAGCTCGGTGGCGCGGGCGTGCTCGGGGTGCTCGGGCAGGCCGGGGTAGTAGACGCGGGCCACCTTCGGGTGCGCGGCCAGCGTGCGGGCCAGCGCCAGGGCGTTGCTACAGGTGCGGTCAATGCGCAGCGCCATTGTTTCAGCGCCCACGGCAATGCGGTGCGCGGCATCGGCAATCAACGTCGCGCCTTGGTCGCGCAGCCCCTTCTTGCGAATCTGCTGGATGCCCTGCATTTCCGGCTTGGCTTTGCGGTATGCCGGGTAGATGTTCGGATACGCCGTCCAGTCGAACAGACCGGTATCGACCACCGCACCGCCCAGCGCGTTGCCGTGCCCGCCGATGTACTTGGACAGCGAATGCACCACCAGGCTTGCCTGCGCGTCGCGCGCGCGGAACAGCCATGGGGACGTCATCGTGCCGTCGACCACGTAGATCAGGCCGCGTGCCTTGCAGACGTCGCCAATGCCCTTCAGATCCGCCACCTGGGTGCGCGGGTTGGCAATGGTTTCCACGAAGACGAGGCGTGTATTTGGCTGCACCGCATCGGCCACGGCCTGGGCAGACGTGGCATCGACGAACGTCACGTCCACGCCCAGGTTGCGCAGCGTCTCGAACACGCTGTTGGTGTTGCCGAACAGGAAGGCGCTGGAGACCACGTGGTCGCCCGCGCGCAGCAGGGTCGAGAACACCGCCATGATGGCCGCCATGCCGGTGGCGAAACACGCCGTCGCCACGCCGGATTCCATCATCGTGATCTTGGCTTCGAGTGCGGCCGTGGTCGGATTGCCCTGGCGCGCGTAGGTGTAGCCGGGCTTGCCCTGGAACACGTCGATCAGCTCGCGCGTATCGGCATAGCCGTACGTGGTGGACGTGTGCAGTGGCTTGTGGATGGCGTAGTGCTCGACGCCGGCTTCGCGGTCGGCGTGCAGGAGGGCGGTGGTCAGTCCGGTCATGGCGGGGGCAGCAGAAAGGCAGGAAACAGCAGGAAAGTCACGCATTATCGCGCGATTCCGGGGCCACCTGTGCGCCAGAGCCCGAGCGGGCGTGGAACGTGGCTTGCGTCGCCACCTCGCGTTGCAAGACCGACCGGATTCCACGCCTGGTGACGAGCCCATCTCCTGCATCCTCCCCTCCTCCCCATCCTGCTGAAGCATCGAGCCTGCAGCAGCGGATCGTGGGCGCGTTGTGGCGCGCCATCTGGCGCTACCGCAAGCGCGTGCTGGTGGCCGTGGGGCTGCTGGTGCTGGCCAAGCTGTGCGCGGTGGGCGTGCCGATCGTGCTCAAGTGGATCGTCGACGGCTTTGGCGATGCCACGCGGGCGCGCGTGTTTCCGGCCTTCCTGCTGCTGGCCTATGCGGTATTGCGCTTTGGCGGCACGCTGTTCGGCGAGCTGCGCGACATGGTGTTCTCGCGCGTGTCACAGCCCACGGTGGCAGGCTTCATGGCGCAGGCCTTCGAGCACCTGCACCAGCTCGGCCCGCGCTTTCATGCGAGCCGGCAGACGGGCGGCCTGATCCGCGATGTGGAACGCGGCACCACCGGCATCGAGTTCCTGCTGGGTGTCGCGCTGTTCACGATCCTGCCGACCATGGTGGAGATCGGCTCCGTGCTGATCATCATGATGAGCCGCTACAGCGGGTGGTATCTCGTCACCATCCTGGCCACGTTTGCAGCCTACTGCACCGCCACCGTGCTGCTCACGCGACGCCGCGTGCGCCTGCAGCGGCAGATGAACGAGTTCGACTCGATGGCCGGCAGCCGCCTGCTCGACAGCATGCTCAACCACGAAGCCGTGAAGGTCTACACCAGCGAGCGCTTCGAGGCCCACCGCTACCGCGACATCCTGCGTCAGCGCATTGAGACGGCGGTGGCCAACCAGCGTGCGCTGTCATTGCTGCACGTGTCGCAAAGCGGCGTGATTGCTGGGGGTGTGGCCACCGTCATGCTGCTGGCCGGGCAGGACGTAACGCGCGGCGTGCTGTCGGTGGGTGATCTCGTGCTGATCAACGCGTACATCATCCAGGTGTGCCTGCCGCTCAACGCGCTGGGCTTCATGTTCCGCGAGGCGAAAGACGCCGCCATCAATGCCGAGCGCCTGTTCCACTTGCTCGAACAGCGGGCCGACGTGGTGGACCTGCCCAACGGCGCACCGTTGCGCGTGACGCAGGGCGAGGTGCAGTTCGACCACGTGGATTTCGGCTACGAGCACACGCGGCCCATCCTGCACGACCTGTCGCTGCACATTCCGGCCGGGCACACGGTGGCGGTGGTGGGCGGCAGCGGCTCGGGCAAGTCGACACTGGCGCGGCTGCTGCTGCGCTTCTACGACCCGTGGGCGGGGCGCGTGTCCATCGACGGGCAAGACCTGCGCGTGGTCACGCAAGACAGCGTGCGCCGCGCCATCGGCATCGTCCCGCAAGACACCATCCTGTTCAACGACACCATTGCCTACAACATCGCCTACGGGCGCGAAGGCGCGACGATGGCCGAGGTGATCGACGCCGCGCGCGCGGCCTATGTGCACGACTTCATCGCTGCGCTGCCCGAGGGCTATCAGACCATGGTGGGCGAGCGGGGGCTCAAGCTCTCGGGCGGTGAAAAGCAGCGCATTGCCATTGCGCGGGCGCTGCTGAAGAACCCGTCGATCCTGATCTTTGACGAGGCGACCTCCGCGCTGGATACGCGCTCCGAACGCGCCATCCAGCGCGAGCTGGATCGGCTCTCGGCACACCGCACGACGCTGGTGATTGCGCACCGGCTCTCCACGGTGGTGGACGCGCACGAAATCGTCGTGCTGGAAAAAGGCCGCATTGTCGAGCGCGGCCGCCATGTCGACCTGCTGGCCGCCAACGGCGTCTATGCGCAGCTCTGGACGCTGCAGCGTCAACAGTCCGACCTGGAGCAGGCCCAGCACCGGCTTGCACAGCAGCCAATCAATCTCGTGGCGCTGGTGGTGAGCGTGCTCGACGGCCTGCGCGAGGCCATCGAGGCGCGCCGCATCACCGTGTATTCCGTCATCCGCTCTGAAACGCCGAGCATCACGGGCGACCCGAGCCGCCTGCAAGGCATCGTAGGTGACGTGCTGAGCCACGCTGTGCTGGCCAGCCACCCGGGCAGCCGCATCGAGATCGTGCTGGAGCGCGTGGAAGGCATGGCGCAGTTGCGTGTGACTGACACGATTGCCATACCGGCTTCGGCCGCTGCCGCCATTCCCACCGCCTCGCACACGCCTGCCGAGATGGAGCCCGACGCCGCATTGTCAGCCTTTGGGCCGACGGCAACCCCGCCGGCGCCCGCGCCGTTCGACGTGCTGGACCCGGTGGAACCGCTGGCGCCGCTGCGGCAAGAGCCGCGCGCGTTCGACACCGCGCTCGTGGCCACCGCGCAAGACACGGCCCCGACACCCGCAGCCACGCTTGACCCGTTGTGGATTCGCTCTGTCGTCGAACAGCACGGCGGGCGCTTTGCCGTCGTGCCGCTGCCCCATGGCGAGGGCACAACGTATGTGATGGACTTCCCGATCCGCGCCGTGGCGCCGCTTGCGACCGCGCCCGGCGAGCCCGTGCCCGCCACCGCGCAGCAGGCGCCACGAGGCGAACGCACCACGCTTGCGCCGCCGGATGCGCTATCCGGTGTGCACGTGCTCATCGTCGATGACCAGGAAGACGCCCGCGAGATACTCCAACTGCTGCTCGAAGACTACGGCGCCACCGTCACCGCATATGGCGCAGCCAAGCCCGCGCTGGCAGCGTTGCGCGCGGCGCCGGGCAATTCCTGGCCCGATGTGCTGGTCTCCGACATTGCCCTGGGTGACGACGAAGACGGCTACGCGCTGCTGCGCAATGTGCGCTTGCTGGAGTCCGAACGCGACATGCCGCTCGATGCCCGCCTGCCCGCCGTCGCACTGTCCGGTTATGACAGACCGGAAGACCGTACGCGCGCGCTGCTGGCCGGTTTCCAGTTGCACCTGGCCAAGCCCACCGAGCGCGGCGAGCTGGTCACCGCCATCCTGAGCGTCATCCGCGCGCGGCGTGCGCCCGCGCATGAATCGCACGCCTCCCTTTCCTTCCAATCAGCCCAGGAGTCTCCATAAGCATGCTGGCCGATTTCGATCCTTCCGCCCAACGTGAGGCGCCGCAGAAACAATCGCACCAGACCACATCGCACTTTGCTGGCGCCGACGCCGCGCGCCGTGCGGTGGAGATGGCGTTGCCGCTCATCACGCAAGCGATGAAGCGTCCGCAGGAGGTGGGCGACAGCGGCTTTCTGCACATCGTTGTGATAGACCCCGCACGCTCGCCTGCGGAATGCGCCTTTGATGACGCCGTGCTCTACGAATATTCGGTAGGCGATCGCACGCAATGGGATGCGGACTACGCCGCCTATGCGCGCGCCAAGGCGCGGCTGGCGTGGCAGCACGGCATGAGCACACATGCACTGCAGGCACTGCGCCCGCACGTGCTGCGCGCGGGCGACACCAACCTATGGGGCAGCGCCGTGCTCGACGGCATCGTGGTTGGCGTGAGCGGCGCGCTGCCGTTCTATGACGAAGCCTTCGCGCATGTGGTGGCTGCGTGCCTGCGCGCCATCGCCAAACAAGCCGCTGCCGCCACGAGCGGTACGCTGCGGCTCGCCTGACACTCCTCCCTCCACGCGCGGCACAACGGGCGTGATGCCGTCGCCGCGCCGTTTCTCCTTGCGCTCCACGTAAGAATTGCGCGGTCACTTCGGCGGCGGGCTGGCCCGAACGCGTGACGCCACGACGGCCCACCGCGCGTACGTGCCACACGCCATGTCCGCATCAACCTGCCGCAAACGCTTGTCCGGACAAGCGAGAGACGCTTCCCCACATTCGCTCCGCGCGTAGCGCCGGAATACCCCGCAGCACAAGGTTGCGCGCCGTGGCACGCCGGCTGCTGAGGGACTTCGCACGTGGCTTCCAACGCTTCATCACCACAGGCCGCGACGATAAGAGGAGAAACGACATGCGCATCGCCATGGTCAGTGAACACGCATCGCCACTCGCCGACTTGGGCGGTGTCGATTGCGGCGGACAAAACGTCTACGTGCGCCATGTCGCGCGCCAGCTCGCACGGCTGGGCCATCGTGTCGATGTCTTCACGCGCCGCGAGCGCCCGTGGGATCCAGAGGTGGTGCCCTTCGATAGCGGATGCCGTGTCATCCACGTACCAGCCGGGCCGGCCGCTGTGCTGCCCAAGGAGGCGCTGCTGCCGCACATGCACGCCTTTGGCCGGCACCTGCTGAACCACTGCGCCCGCGCGCAGGCCAGCGGCGACGCCTACGACGTCATCCACGCCAACTTTTTCATGTCGGGCCTGGCATCGCTGGCGGCGTCCACACGGTTGCACCTGCCGCTGGTGATGACGTTCCACGCGCTGGGCCGCGTGCGCCGGTTGCACCAGGGCAGCGCCGATGGCTTTCCGGATGCGCGCTTCGCGATTGAAGAGACGCTGGTGCAACGCGCCGATCGTGTCATTGCCGAATGCCCGCAGGATCAGGCCGATCTGGAAACGCTCTACCGCGCGCGGCCCGAGCAGATCGATGTCGTGCCGTGCGGCTTTGATGCTGCGGAATTTGCGCCCATCGACCGCGCCGAAGCGCGACGCCGCCTGGGCGTGCCGGCCGATGCGTTCGTCGTGCTGCAACTGGGCCGCATGGTGGCGCGCAAGGGCGTGGACAACGTCATCGAGGCCATCGGCAAGCTGCCGCCCGATGCCCGCAAGCGCGTGCGCCTGTACGTAGTGGGCGGCAACACCGTTGCGCCGGACGTGGCCGCCACGCCTGAACTCGGCCGCCTGCAAGCCATTGCCGAGAGCGCTGGCGTGAGCGCGCAGACCACCTTTGTCGGCAAACGCGGCCGTGCCGATCTGCGCGCGTGGTACAGCGCCTGCGATGTGTTTGTGAGCACACCGTGGTACGAGCCATTCGGCATCACGCCGGTGGAGGCCATGGCGTGCGGGCGCGCGGTCATTGGTGCAGACGTCGGCGGCATCCGCTCGACCGTGCGGCATGAACGCACCGGCTTTCTCGTTCCGCCCAAGGACCCGCAGGCACTGGCTGCACGCCTGCTGCAACTGATGCAGCAACCGGAGCTGTGCCGCGAGCTGGGGCAGGCCGGGCTGGTGCGCGCCCGCATGCTCTACACGTGGCTGGGCGTGGCCGGGCAGCTTGAGCGCGCCTACCTCAAAGCCATCGACTACCACGCACGCGCCATGGGTCGCATGACCGACGCCACGCCCAGCGCCAATGCCGCCGCGCTGGCGGGGCTCGCGGCTTGACCGCTTTCTTCCCACCCTTCCATCCCATCTCTTCCATCTCTTCACGCCGCCATGACCCAGACTGATTTGAACTCGAACCCCAACACCACACCCACGCTACGCGACAAGGTCATCATCGTGACCGGCGCGGGGCGCGGACTGGGCGCCGCCATCAGCCGCGTGCTCTCTGCCGAAGGTGCCACGGTGGTCGCCACCGACCACGACGCCGGCACCGCCGACCGCACCGCCGCTGAATTGATCGCCGAGGGCAGCCAGTCGCATGCCATTGCGCTGGACGTGGGCGACGAAGCCGCCGTGCGCGGCGCACTCGATGAAGTGGTCGACCGCTTTGGCCGTGTGGATGCCGTGATCAACAACGCGGCCATCGACATCACGCTGCCCATTGATGAACTGAACGTGGAAGACTGGGACCGCGTGGTGCGCACCAACCTGCGCGGCCCGTTCCTGCTGGCCAAGCACGCCAGCGTGCTGATGCGCAAACGCGCGAGCGGTGCCATCGTCAACATCGCGTCGACCGCCTCGCGCCGTGCGTGGCCGAATGCGTCGGTCTACCACGCCACCAAATGGGGGCTGCTGGGGCTGTCGCACGCGCTGCATGCCGAGCTGCGTCCGCACGGCATCAAGGTCTCTGCCGTGATTGCCGGCGGCATGCGCACACCGTTCCTGCTCGACCGCTTTCCCGATATCGATGTGAGCAATCTGCAGGATCCGGCCAACGTGGCCGCCGCCGTGCGCTTCGTGCTGCTGCAGCCGCCCGAGACGGTGATCCCGGAAGTGATGGTGCTGCCGATGCGGGAGACGTCATGGCCCTGATGCGTGCGCCGTTGCAGCTGCGATCGCGCCCCGCCATCTTTCTCGACAAGGACGGCACGCTGCTGGCAGACGTGCCCTACAACGTCGATCCGGCACGCATTGCGTTGGCACCCGGCGCGGGCGAAGGCCTGCGGATGCTGGGCGCCACCGGCTTGCCGCTGATCGTTGTGAGCAACCAGCCCGGTGTGGCGCTGGGACTCTTTCCCGAGGCTGCGCTGGAAGGGGTGGCAAAGCGGCTGGGCGAATTGTTTGCGTTGCACGGCGCCACGCTGGGCAGCTTCTATTTCTGCCCGCACGCGCCGGCAGCCGATGGCAGCATCCATTGCGCCTGCCGCAAGCCGGGCGACGGGTTGTTACGCCAGGCCGCTGAGGCACACGGCCTTGCGCTGGAAGGCTCCTGGATGATCGGCGACATCCTCAACGATGTGGAAGCCGGCCGGCGCGCGGGCTGCCAGACCATCCTGATCGCGAACGGCAACGAAACGCTGTGGCAGCCGGGGCGGCTGCGCGTGCCGGATTACATCGTCGGGCGCTTTGACGAGGCGGCTGCCATCGTCATTGCCCAGCAGGCGCGGCATGCGCCGCGCGCACAACACCTGAGGGCGGTTGCATGATCGCAGCGGGCATTCCCGAGCGCCGTGCCGTGTGGGCCAACGCGAGCCGCATCCTGTGCGTACGGCCTGACAACCTGGGCGACGTGGTTATGACCACGCCGGCCTTTCACGCGCTCAAGGCTGACAAGCAGACACGCCGCGCCAGCCGCCATCTCACGTTGCTGACATCGCACTCGGGCGCCACGGCGGCGCCGCACCTGTCCGACATCGACGACGTGATCGTCTGCGATGTGCCGTGGGCCAAGCACGCCAGCGCGGCCGATGCCGAGCAGACACGCGCGCTGGTCGACACCCTGCGCGAGGGCGCATTCGACGCGGCGGTCATCTTTACCGTGCACACGCAGAATCCGTTGCCGGCCGCCATGCTGTGCTTTCTGGCCGGCATTCCGCTGCGCCTGGCGCATTGCCGCGAGAACCCGTACGCGCTGCTGACGGACTGGATTGCCGACCCCGATGCGCGCATTGCCGCCACCGCGCCCGGTGACGTGCGCCACGAAGTGCGCCGTCAGTTGGACCTCGTGCAGCACGTGACCGATGTGGCTGCGCATCTGCCGCATCGGCTGCGCTTCAACGTACGCCCAGCGGATCGCGATGCCGTGCGCGCCAAGCTGGGCGAGCGCGGCGTTACTACGGACGCACCGTGGATCGTCCTGCATCCGGGTGCGACCGCAGCGTCGCGGCGCTATCCGCCCGATCGCTTTGCGCATATCGCCTGCACGCTGGCGAACCGGTATGGCTGCCCGGTGCTGGTGACCGGTGCACCCGCCGAAGCGGAGTTGGTGCAGCAGGTGTGCCTTCCGGGGCTGATTGCCGGGCAGCGCGTGCTGAACATGGCCGGGGCGCTCACGCTAGGCGAGCTGGCGGCGCTCATCGAAGGTGCGGCGCTGCTGGTGTCCAACAACAGCGGCCCCGTGCATCTGGCGGCAGCCACGCAAACGCCGGTGGTCGATCTCTACGCGCTGACCAATCCGCAGCACACGCCGTGGGCCGTGCCGCACGCGGTGCTCTCGCATCAGGTGCCGTGCCGCTATTGCTATCGCAGCGTGTGTCCGCTCGGCCATCAGGCGTGCCTGACCGGCGTGACGGAAGAGGAAGTGGTCGCCGCCGCGCACCCGCTATGGCAGTCGTCGCGCGTGGCGCAGGCGTTATGGCCTGTTTCCGCCGTGCCTGCGTTGCCTGTATCGAATGCGCCAACGCCGGTCGCCTGAGCGTTGCGCGTGACCTGTACTGACTGAATCGATTGACGGAGCCCCCGCATGGAAGCCAAACCGCTCTACACCCTCGGCATCAACGCGGCGTATCACGATTCCTCCGCCACGCTGGTGCGTGACGGTGTGGTGATTGCCGCCGCTGAAGACGAACGTTTCACGCACGTCAAGCACGCCAAGCGGCCGGTGCCGTTTTCCACCTGGCAGTTGCCGTATCACGCAATCGATTACTGCCTGGCCGAAGCCGGCATCGACCTCGCGCGTGTGGATCAGGTCGCGTATTCGCTGGACCCTGCCCTGCTGACCGACCTGCAGGTGCAAACCCATATCGCCCTGCCGCTGCAGCCTTCTGCCCAGATGGATCTGCCCCCGGGCGCCGCACCGTGGGACCCGCTGTTTCTCTCCTACGTATTGAACGCCCCGCGCCAACTGGCCGACGGTGCACCGCATCACCTTCAGGCGCGCTTCGCGAACGTGAAGCACACGGGGCCGTTCCGCTGGTCGTTTGTCGAGCATCACCTTGCGCACGAAGCCAGTGCGTTCCTGGCGGCACCGTTCGAAGACTGCGCCGTACTCACCATGGACGGCCGAGGCGAACGTGCGACGACTTCCTACGGCCTCTTCCGCGACGGCGAATACACGCGCCTGCAACAAGTGGATCTGCCGCACTCGCTCGGCCTGCTCTATGAGGAGGTGACGGACTACCTCGGCTTTCTGCGCTCGTCCGACGAGTACAAGGTGATGGCGCTGGCCTCATACGGAGAGCCGCGCTATGTCGATGCATTCCACGAGATGGTGCGGGTCGAGGCCGACGGCCGCTATACCGTGGCACCGCTGCGCCTGGAAGAACGCTTCGGCCCGCCGCGCCAACGTGGCGGCCCCATGGAAGTGCGCCACTTTGACATTGCCCGTTCACTCCAGCAGGTGCTGGAAGAGACCGTGCTGACGATGAGCCAGTGGCTGCATCAGGCCACGGGCGCCCGCAATCTGGCCGTGGCAGGCGGCGTGGCGCTGAACTGCGTGATGAACGCGCGCATACGCGACCGTGGTCCGTTTGAGAACGTCTGGGTGCAACCGGCCGCAGGCGATGCCGGCACGTCGCTTGGCGCAGCGCTGTGGACGGATTACCAGACACGCGGCAACAAACAGCGCCTGTGGAAGATGGACCACGCCTATCTCGGCCCTTCATATGCCGATGAAGAGATCGAGCAGTTCCTCACGTGGTCCAAGCTGCCGTTCGAACGCCTGGACAACATTGCCGAGCAGACCGCCGAACTGCTAGCGCAAGGGCAGGTGATCGGCTGGTTCCAGGGGCGCATGGAGTTCGGCCCGCGTGCGTTGGGTGCGCGGTCCATTCTGGCTTCGCCCATCCCGGCCGACATGCAGGCACGCCTGAACGAGATCAAGGATCGCGAAGACTTCCGCCCCGTCGCCCCGGTGGTCATGGAAGAGCGCGCCGCCGACTGGTTTGTCGGTGCGCAAGCCGCGCCGTTCATGCTGTTCATCTTCGACGTGCGGGAAGACCGCGCCACGCAGATCCCGGCCGTGCGTCACGTCGATGGCACCGCGCGCGTGCAGACCGTCAACCGGCGTCAGCACCCGCTGTATTACGACCTGCTGTCGGCGTTCGAGCGTCGCACGGGCGTGCCGATCCTGGTCAACACGTCGTTCAACACGCGCGGCGAGCCCATGGTGTGCAGCCCGCGCGATGCGGTGGAATCGTTCTGGACGTCGCCGCTTGATGCCCTGGTGATCGGGCCATTCCTGCTGCGCAAGACGGCCACGCGCCCGGACCAACCGCAGACACAGGAAGACGCTGCCGTGCGCAATGTCGACGGGCTGCGGCGCGTTCCCGGCCTGGCGGGGGTTGCATGAACCAGCCGATGCCCTTTGACGTGTCGTCGCTGACCCCGGCGCAAGGGGCACCGGCCATGTCCGTCGTGATTGCGACGTGGCGACGGCCGCAGATGCTGCAACGCTGCCTGGACGGCCTGCTCGCGCAGACGTTCGACGCGCGCCGGCTGGAGTTGGTGGTGGCTGACGATGGCCCCGACGACGCCACCCGTGCGGTCGTCGACGGCTTTGCCGCCGCGGCCCTCGGCTGGCGCGTGCGTTACGTGCCGGTGCTTGAGACACAAGGCCCGGCGGCCGCCCGCAACCGCGGCTGGCAGGCCGCCACGGGCAACATCATCGCCTTCACCGACGACGACACCATCCCCGCGCCCACGTGGCTGGCCGAAGGCTGGCGCATCATGACCACGCCCAAAGACGCTGCCAGTGCCGGCGGCGGCAGCCCGCCCGATGCCGCGACCGGCGCTGTGCACATGCCGTTGCCCACACGCCCCACCGATTACGAACGCGACGCCAGCGGCCTGACCCGGGCGGAGTTCGTCACCGCCAATTGCTTCGTGCGGCGCGCGATGCTGGAGCGCATCGGCGGCTTTGACGAGCGCTTCCGGCTGGCATGGCGTGAAGATTCCGATCTGCAGTTCCGCATCCTGGATGCAGGCGGGCGCATCGTGCAGGCACCGCGCGCATTGATGCACCACCCGGTGCGGCCGGCGCCGTGGGGCGTGAGCGTGTCGCAGCAGCGCAAAGTGTTTTACGACGCGCTGCTCTACAAGAAGCACCCGCAGCGCTACCGCACACGCATCCGCCCGGTGCCGCCATGGCACTACTACGCCATGGGCGCCGCTGTGGTGATTGCGCTCGCTGCGCTGGCGGCGCATCTGCCTTGGGTAGCCGGTGCGGCTGCCATGGCGTGGCTGGCGCTCACGGTGCGCTTTACCGCCATGCGGCTTCACGGCACCGCGCACACGGTGCGGCATGTGCTTGAAATGTTTTGGACATCCATCGCCATTCCACCGCTCGCGCTGTACTGGCGCCTGCGCGGTGCGTGGCATTTCCGGGTCTGGTTCCTATGACGTCCGCTGCTGAACTCCTGCGCGGCGCACGCCGCATTGCCGTCTTTCGCGCCCTGCAACTGGGCGACATGCTGTGCGCCGTGCCTGCCTTGCACGCGTTGCGGGCCGCCGCGCCACAGGCACATATCACTCTCGTCGGGCTGCCATGGGCGCGTCAGTTCCAAGAGCGCTATGCCGATCTGCTGGACGACTTTGTCGCATTCCCCGGCGGCGACGGCTTTCCGGAAGCCGGGCCCGCCGATGCGGATGCCACGCATGCGTTCTATGCCGGGATGCGTTCCCGCTGTTTTGACGTTGCCATCCAACTGCACGGGAGCGGGCCGCAATCGACGGAGGTGGTTCGCCAGTTTGGCGGGCACCATGTATTCGGGTTTCAGCCTAATGGCGTGATTGCAAGGCAGGCCAATGCAGCGCTGCTTCCATGGCCGACGCAGTTGCCCGAGGCGCAACGGCTGCTGGCCCTGCTCATCCACCTGGGCGCACCGACGGTGCCCGCCACGCCCGATTTTCCGCTCGGGCGCGACGACTATGCCGAAGCCCTCGCTCTACTGCGCCGCCACGCGCTGGATCGCGACCGCCTTGTCTGCCTGCACGCCGGTGCCCGCATGCCCACACGGCGCTGGTGGCCCGAGCGCTTTGCCGCGGTGGCCGACACACTCACGGTCAGCGGTTTTCATGTGGTGATGACAGGCGCGCCATCGGAGGCGGCGCTCGTTGAAGAAGTCCGCAGTCACATGCGCCAGCGTGCGGCCTCGGTCGTCGGGCAAACCTCGCTGGGCGGGCTGGCGGCGCTGCTGCGGCTGGCACGCCTGCTGATCTGCAACGACACCGGCGTCTCGCACGTGGCGGCGGCGGTGCGCGCGCCCAGCCTTGTCATCGCCTGCGGTAGCGACGTGGACCGCTGGGCGCCAGCAGACCGCACGCTGCACCGCGTGCTGGCGGCACACCCGCCCTGCCGGCCTTGCATGCACTGGACATGCCCCACGGGCCATGAATGCGCGCGCGATGTGACGGTGCACCAGGTGCTGGACGCCGCGTATGCCACGCTGTTCGACCCCGATGTGCACCTGCGCGCGTCGCACGCGCCGCAGCCAGCCGACACCCAGAGTGCGTCGCACACGATCGAGAACTCGACCTCATGAACCACCCGACGCGACAACGCCTGCGCATCCTGACGTGGCACGTGCACGGCAACTACCTGTATTACCTGTCGCAGGTGCCGCACGACTTCTATCTTGTTACGCGGCCGCCCGATGCCTCTGGGCGGGTGCCGCCCGGTTATGCGGGCAAGGTGGGCGCCCTGCCCTGGGGTGACAACGTGCACGAGGTGCCGTTCGACGCCGTTGCCGGGCAAAACTTCGATGCGGTGCTGTATCAGGCCCGCGCGCAGTGGGAAGGCGATCGCCTGTCTGTGCTCAGTGCCGGCCAGCGTGCGCTGCCGACGATCTACCTTGAGCACGATCCCCCGCAGGAGCATCCGACCAACACGCGGCACTGGGTGCAAGACCCCAATGTGCTGCTGGTGCACGTGACGCCGTTCAACGCGCTGATGTGGGACAGCGGCATCACGCCCACGCGCGTGATCGAACACGGTGTGCACCTGCCCGTGCCGGCGCGCTACAGCGGCGAACTGGAGCGCGGCATTGTTGTCGTCAATCATCTGCACAAGCGGGGGCGGCGGCTGGGTGCAGACGTGTTCCACTCGCTGCATCAGCGCGTGCCGCTTGATCTGGTCGGCATGGGCGCGGAAGCGGCAGGGGGTATCGGTGAAGTGGGCAATCTCGCCCTGCCCGCCTTCTGCGCGCGCTACCGCTTCTTCTTCAACCCGATCCGCTACACCAGCCTGGGCCTGGCCGTGGTGGAAGCCATGACCATCGGCATGCCGATCGTCGGACTGGCCACCACGGAGATGAGCACCGTCATCCGCAACGGCCACAACGGCTATGTCGATACGAGCCCCGATGCGCTGGCCGGGGTCATGCAGACGCTGCTGCGCGACCCGGCGCTGGCCAGCCGCTGGGGCGACGCCGCACGCGAGACGGCGCGCACGCGTTTTGGCATCGACCGCTTTGTCGCCGATTGGCTGAACGCGTTTGCCACCGTCATGGAAAACAGAAGGGAGGCGGCATGAGACACCACGGAGACGCACATCACCCAGGCCACCCTCAACCGCACCAAAATTGGCGCGATCAACGCCGCGTTCTGGTCACGGGCGCCGCGGGCTTTCTCGGCTCGCACCTGTGCGACCGCCTGCTGCGCGACGGGCATGACGTGCTGTGCGTCGACAACTTCTACACCGGCACCAAGCGCAATATCGCCCACCTGCTGGGGCACCCGCGCTTCGAGGTGCTGCGCCATGACGTGACCTTCCCACTGTATGTGGAGGTGGACGACATCTACAACCTCGCCTGCCCGGCATCGCCCATCCACTACCAGCACGACCCCGTGCAGACCACCAAGACCAGCGTGCACGGCGCGATCAACATGCTGGGGCTAGCCAAGCGCGTGGGCGCGCGCATTCTGCAAGCGTCAACCAGCGAGGTGTATGGCGACCCGCATGAACATCCGCAAACCGAGCGCTACTGGGGCAACGTCAACCCCATCGGCGTGCGCTCGTGCTACGACGAAGGCAAGCGTTGCGCCGAGACACTGTTCATGGACTACCGCCGCCAGCATGGCCTTGACGTCAAGGTGGCGCGCATCTTCAACACCTACGGCCCGCGCATGCACCCGAACGACGGGCGCGTGGTCTCCAACTTCATCATGCAGGCGCTGGCCGGCGAGCCCATCACGCTCTATGGCGATGGCCGCCAGACGCGGGCCTTCTGCTACGTGGATGATCTGATCGACGCGCTCGTGCGATTGATGAACACGCCAGCGGAATTTGCAGGGCCGGTCAACCTGGGCAACCCCGTCGAGATGAGCATGCTCGACATAGCGCAGCAGATCGTTGCGTGCACACGCTCGACCTCGGAACTGGTGTTCCATCCATTACCGCAAGACGACCCCACGCAGCGGTGCCCTGACATCGCGCTGGCGCGCGAGGCGCTCGGCTGGGAGCCCCACACCGCGCTGGAGGTGGGGCTGGCGCGCACGGTGGAGTATTTCCGGCAGCAGTTCTTTCTTGCGCCGATGCCCGTGCTGGCCTGACTTCCGCGCCGCCCCCCCAGCGTTAGCCGACCGACAACGTTGGGATGGCGCGGCGGCGCTGGCGGTCCGCATCCATCTGCCGCCACAGTGCCACAGTGGAGGGCTGCACGGCATGCCTGCGCAACAAGGTACGTGGCAGGCGTATCAGCGCGGCGGGCAACGCTTCTGCGAGCACGCCTTGTTCGGCCATCGCACGTATCGCCCGGCCGGTGACCCGCCACGCAAGGTCCAGCGGCAACCGCAGCCAGGCGCTCAGCAATTCGTTGCGCGTCAGTAGCGCGCGCCGCTGCATCACGTCGCGCACCGGCGATGGGTTGTGGTGCGTGACCACCTCCCGGCAGTAGACGATGCGCCAGCCCGTGTCGACCAGGTCGAGCGCGAGCACGCTTTCTTCTCCGCCGATAAAGAGGTCGCGCCGGTAGCCGCCTGCCTCGGTAAACGCGCGCGTGCGCGCCACGCACGCTCCGGCCATGAAGCCGAGCAACGCCGGGCCCGGCAGGCCGTCGGCTGGCAGCGTGCTGGCGGCCATGGGTTCGCACGCGGTGTCGTCGCGGCGCGTGGGGCCGACCACGACATGCGCCGCCACCACGCCCACCGACGGATACCGCTGCAGCACATCCACCGCGCGCGCCACCGAGCCCGGCAGCCATGCGGTGTCGTCATCGCAGAAGGCAACGTACGGCGTGTCGACGGTGGCCACGCCAAAGTTACGGCCAGCTGCGCCGTAGTTGCGCGGCAGACGCACGAGCGCAACCTCGGGAAAGCGCGCAGCGATCTGGTCAGCGGTGCCGTCGGTCGAGCCGTTGTCGACCGCCACGATGGGCCAGGGTTCATCCAGGGCGGCCAACTTCTCCAGCGTCTCCAGCACAGTGGCCGCCCGGTTATATGTCAGCACGACGATGGAACACGGTGCCTGCGCCCGACGGGCGTCATCCAACGGTTGCATGATCGGATTCTCCTTGCTTGGGTTCCAGCAGCCAGAAGCGTTCAGGCTGGTGCAGATCTTCCACACCACCCGGCCCAAAGGCGCGCAACTGACTGGCGTGACAGGCGACGGCGCGGCGCTTCTGACGGCCATCGGCCGCCGTGGTGGGCGACACGGGCGTGGCAACGATGCCCTGGGCCGCCAGCGCAACGATGCGTTCCTGCACGACGCCGCGCCCGCGCCGGTACAGCGCATCTTCGTAGCCGATCCAGAGGCGCTCCGGCAGCTTGTGCATCAGCATCAGGGCCGCTTCGTGCACAAGCACGTGATCGCTGTGAAACAGCCCCAGCGGCACGAATACCGCATCTGCCGTGCGCTTTTCCACCAGGCGGTACAGCGCGCGCTCCAGTTCCGTTACGGTAGGCGTCTGCCCGTACTGGCTGTCGCAGAAGCCGAGATGGTGAACGGTGGCGCTCACCTGCGCGTGGGCCTGTGCGTCTTCCTGCCGGCGCGCGGCCACCGCTTCGTTGGAATCGGCAAAGCCCGCGTCGCGATCCCACACCGTCGACACGGGTGTGGCAGGTGCGCCGCCAAACACGGTGACGGTGCGACTGCCGTGATGCGCAGCCAGCAGGGCGCCGCACGAGAAGATCGCGTCGTCAAAGTGCGGCGAGATCACCAGCACCGGCCCAAGGCGGGCGACGCGATCGTGCAGCTCCCGGCTCATGCCCGTGAGGCGCGGGGCGTGCGAGCGCCGTCAGTGGCTTGCGGGTCCAGCTTGGCCTTCAACCAGCCGGGCTGGCGCGTGTCGAAGGCGCGGTATGTGCCGCGCACGAAGTGCAGATTCGTGCCGCAGATGGCGTCGGTTGGTTCGCGCAGTGTCGGCTCGGGCACGTCTTCCAGACGGATGTCACCGATGCCGTGAAAAACGCCAGCTTTCATGATTGACCCCTCGTTGATGGACAGGACACCGCGCCTGTTGCGCGGTTTCGCCCAAGACACGCAACCCCGGTGCCTGCGCGCAAGCCGACCGCTCTTTTACGAACCGCGCACAGCCAGCACAAAGAACAGCAACGTACTGGCGCACATGCACAGGGTCGCCACCCACGCCGTGCCATGCAGCAGCCGTGAGCTGGGGAACGGCCCCATCACGGCCTTGCGGCGCGACATCAACTGCAGCATCACCATGACGGGCGTCGCCGCCACGCCATTGAGCACCGCAGCCCAGTAAAGCAACTTGAATGGCTCGATGGGCAGGAACACCATCACCGTGGCTACCGCCATCACAAGCGCCAGGAACAGATAGAACTTGGGCGCGCGGTGCACCTTGGCCTCCAGGCTGCTGTGCCACTGGAAGGCCTCGGCAGCGGCATAGGCGGCAGAGCCCGCCAGCACCGGCACCGCCAGCAGCCCCGTGCCGATCACCCCCACGGCGAACAATGCCTGCGCAAATGGGCCAGCCACGGGCTTGAGCGCTTCAGCGGCCTGTGCGCAGGTCTCGATTTGCGTGACGCCGTGCGTGTGCAGTGCGTAAGCGGCCGTCAGCATGATGCAGAAGGCGATCAGCGCCGATACCACCATCCCGACCGTGGTGTCGATGCGGATGCGTGCGAGCTGATCCTTCGCCTGCCAGGGCGCTTTCTTGAGCGGCGCTTCGTCTTCGGCCAGCCGCGTCTCTTCGACTTCGCCCGCGGCCTGCCACACAAACAGATAGGGGCTGATGGTGGTGCCGAACACCGCCACCAGCGTCATTGCATAGTCTTTCGACCAATGCAGCCGGGGCACCACGGTGTCGTGCAGCGCGTGCGCCCAGTCCACCTTCACGACAAACGCCGTGGCCACATATGCCAGCAGTGACAGCGCCGTCCATTGCAGATAGCGCGCATAGCGGCGGTACGGCATCCACACTTGCAGCACGAGCGTGAAGACGGCAAACAGGCATGCATACCACGCCGTCGAACCACCCAGAAGCAGGCGCACGCTGTCGCCCATGGCCGCAATGTCAGCCCCCACGTTGATGATGTTGGCAAGCGTCACCAGGGCCACAAATGCATAGGCGAGCCACGGCGACTGATGCCGCCGGATGTTGGCGACCACGCCCTGGCCGGACACACGCCCCAAGCGGGCACTGACGAGCTGGATGGAAATCATCAGGGGCAGGGTCAGCAACAGCGTCCACAGCATGCCGGTACTCATCTGCGCGCCGGCCTGCGCATAGGTGGCAATCCCGCTCGGATCGTCATCGGCCGCGCCGGTGATCAGGCCGGGCCCCAACCGGCGGTACCACGGGGCGTCGTCTGCGGCCGGCACGTTGCGCTCAGCTGCGATTGTCTGTGGGCGGCGCGTCGGTGGTCTGGTCGCCCGGGTCGTGCAGCTTGTCGCGTGTGATGCCAGGCGGCACCTCGCCCTGGCGCATGCGGCGCAGCGTGTCGTGCCGGCTTTGCGGCTTGGGTGCCGTGCTGCCGGTGCGGCCCATTTCCGCATTGGCCGGCCGGTCGCCGGGCTTGCGGTGCGATTCGGCCTGTTCCCAATCAGCCTTGCGTTGTTCGGCGTCTCGGCTTTCCTTCTGTTGCTTGTCTCGCATGATTGGCTCCGGTGTGCGGGTGCGGGTGTGCAAAATCAGCGGCGTTTGCGGATCAGGCTGACCTGTCCGTTGCGCTCCAGGATGGCGGCCTCTACATCATCGAGCGTGCGCGAGCCCAAGGTCTGGCGCACGCTCTCTTGCAAGTCGCCCACGGTGATGAGCGCTGCATCCATCTGGCCTTGGTCGAAGCGCCCTTCGCGATAGACCTCGCGCTCGCGGCCCGCGATGAGCCGGTCCAGCTTCGGCAGCCGCACGCACGCCCAGCCCAGAAGGCGGTGCACGGCCACCAGCGCAAGCGACGCCGACACCGTGGCCACAAACGGCGAAGCCCCGACAATCGCGCGACTCAGCGTCGCCCCGAGCAGCACGGCGACAACGAAATCGAACGGCGCACGCTGCCCGAACGAGCGTCGGCCAGACAGACGCACCAGCGCCAGCCCGATGGCGAACACAACCACCGCGCGCATCGCGGTTTGCAGCGGGTTGAGATCCTTGCCTTCGCCAAACAGGAACAGCAGCGTGTCCATGGCGCCTCCCGTCGTCGATGTGGAGTCTGTTCCACCAGCAGAGCAAGCGGCGTGCCGCACGGCATGCGCGCGAGAGTGCACCCCAAGCCACGTTCGAGCGCAATGGCATGCCGCGTGCTGAAAGCCGTGTATCCACTCGTTCATAGCGAGCCCGCCATGCCCGACCAGCCACAGCAGCAACCACCACAGCATCAGGACCGCCAGCCCGGCACCGAGGGCGACATGACGCCGCATCCCCGCGCAGAGATGGAGGATTACGTCGGCAGCGGCAAGCTGACCGACAAGGTGGCCATCGTCACCGGCGGCGACAGCGGCATCGGACGCGCCGTCGCAATCGGCTTCGCCAAGGAAGGCGCCGACGTGCTGATCGCCTACCTGGACGAACACGACGATGCCAACCAGACCTGCCGCCTCGTACGCGCGACCGGCCGTCGCTGCGAAGCCATTGCCGGCGACCTGGGCGACGAAGCGCATGCCCGCGCGGTGGTCACGCAGGCGGCGGCCATGTTCGGCAAGATCGACATCGTGGTCAGCAATGCAGCAGAACAGCATCCGCAGCAGAGCCTGGCTGACATCGATGCCGTGCAACTGGAGCGCACGTTCCGCACCAATGTCTTTGCGATGTTCTATTTGATCCGCGCGGCGCTGCCGCACCTGCATGAAGGCGCGCGCATCATCACCACGACGTCAGTCACGGCGTTTCGCGGCAGCGGGCATCTGGTGGACTACGCCGCCACCAAGGGCGCGATCGTGGCGTTCACGCGCTCACTGGCGCAGCAGTTGGCGGACAAGGGCATCCTCGTGAACGCCGTGGCACCGGGGCCGATCTGGACGCCGTTGATCCCGTCCACCTTCGATGCCGAGCACGTCGCCAAGTTTGGCAGCCAGGAGCCATTGGGCCGGGCCGGCCAGCCGGATGAAGTGGCGCCCTGCTACATCTTTCTCGCGTCTGCCGATGCGAGCTATATGACGGGGCAGACGCTGCATCCGAATGGGGGGGGAGATCGTCAATGGGTGACGGGGCTCTCCCCCCTTCCACATCATCAAAACGCCGTCCGCATCCCCACCATTGCGCCGAGCTGGTTGACGCCCTTGGCCGGCGTGGTGCCGCCACCGCCGCCGCTGACGGAATACTGCGCGTTGGCGCTGTTCCAGAGATAGCCCGTCTGCGCGTAGAGCGCCGTGCGCTTGGACAACGCATAGACGCCGCGCAGCACAGCCATCGTTGCGCTGCGGCTCTGGTCAGCATTGACGAGGCGGATCAGACCAGCATCAAGCGTGAGCGCGCCCGTGAGCGGATAACTGCCGTTGACGAAGTACAGGTTGGAGCGCACGTCGCCGGCCGCGGCTTGCAGGTGGCGGCCGATCCAGCCGACGCCAAGTTTGGCGTTGCCGAGCTTTACATAACCGTTGGCGACGATGCGGCGGTCCTTGTCGCCCGCATCGGTGAACGCGATAGGCGCGCTGCCGTTGAAGAAGGATGCGGTGGCGCCAGTGCCGCCGCGCTGCTCTTCATAAGCGCCGGCCACGCCAAAGGTGGCCGCGTCGTACTTCACCATGGCCGACATGGCGCGGCACGCCGATGCATTGCCCGCTACCTCTCCCGCACAGGTGCCGGACGCCGGCACACCGCCCGCCGCATCGCGGCCGAACGAATACGTGGCGCCCACCGTCAGGCCGCTGAAGGTGCCCTTGTAGGCGATGGTGTTATCCGTGCGCGCGTTTGGAATGTACGCGTCCAGTGACCCGATGGCGTACTGGCTGGGGCCCAGAATGTCGGCATCGGCCAGCGACAGAAACACCATGCTGTACTGCCGCCCCAACGTGACGGTGCCGTAATCACTTGCGAGCCCGACCCACGCCTGCCGGCCGAAGAGACGGCCGCCCTGACCGGAAGTGCCAGTGTCGGTGTTGAAACCACTTTCCAGCGTGAACACGGCCTTCATGCCGTTGCCCAGGTCTTCAGCGCCGCGCAGGCCCCAGCGCGAGGGCAGCGTTCCCGTCACCGATGGGATGCGTGTGAGGCCATTGCCGTTGACATTGGCATGGCTGACGTATTCGATGCCCGTATCAATCAGGCCGTAAAGCGTGACGCTCTGTGCGTTGGCGGCGCCGCTGGCGAGTGCGCACGTGGCCGCAGCCAGTGCGAGACAGTGCGTGCGCAAGGTGGTGGTTTGCATATGGGGCCCCTCCTAGGGTCGAACCGGTCCCGCCCCCCATGTCTGGCGAGCCGGCAGTTTGGAATGCTTGGAAGGCGCCATCCGGCCGACGGCGCGAAAAAGAAGAAGCGCTGTGTCAGTCCTGCACGCGCGGCCGCTTGAGCAGCAGCAACGCCGCCAGCGCCGCAACAACAGTGACTGGGATGCTCGCGCCGATGATGGTGGTGGCATGCTGCCCCATCGCCAGCAACTGGCCCGCCAGCAACGGGCCCGCGATCGAGCCGAGCCGGCCCACCGCCACCGCCGCGCCCACGCCGGTACCGCGCACGACGGTCGGGTAATAGGCTGCCGCCAGCGCATACAGCACCGACTGCGCGCCGATCACAAACAGCCCGGCCATGAAGGCCCCCGCCGACATCGACGCCATGCCGCCCGCAGCGGCCAGCAGCGACAGCGCCGCGATGATGCCGATATACATGCCCGACACCACCCAGCGCGGGCGCGCCGCGTCCATCAGCATGCCGATACCCAGCGCACCCGCACCGCCACCAATGTTGAACAGGATCTGCACCATGCCAACCTGCGGCCGGGTCAGCCCCTGCGCGGCCATCAGCGAAGGCAGCCAGTTGAGCAGGAAATACAGCACGATCAGCGTGAAGAAATAGCTCACCCACAGGAACAGCGTGGCGGCCGTCCGGCGCTCGCCAAAGAGTGCCCATGACACGGGCGGTGGCTGAATGGCACCACGCTGTGCGCTGTCGAACCGGCGCGATTCCCGCAGCGTCAGCAGCAGCGGCACCACCACCAGCGGGCCAAAGCCGCCCACGTAGAAGATGTGGCGCCAGCCGGAATCGCCCGCGCTCAACATGCCGACCACCGCGGCGATCGCGCCGCCGAACGGGATGCCGCAATACATGACGCTTACGGCGGTGTTGCGCAGGCGTGTGGGTACTGCCTCAGCACACAGCGCGATCAGGTTGGGCATGGCGGCACCCAGGCCGATACCGGTGGCCACGCGGATCATCAGCAGGCTGTTGAAATCCCACACGTGCGCGGTAGCGATCGAAAAGATGCCGAACAGCGCTGTGGCCAGGATCAGCACGCGCTTGCGGCCGATGCGATCGGCCAGGCGGCCGCCCAGCATGGCGCCCGGCAACAGGCCGAACGTGCCGGCGCTGAAGGCCAGGCCCATCTGCCCGACCGATAGGCCGAACTCGCGCGCCATGCGCGGCGCGGCCACGCCGATGGATTGCAGATCGAGCCCTTCAAGCAGTGCAACGATGAAGCACAGCCCGAGGGTCATGGCGACACCAGGGCCAACGTTCTCCCGGGTCAATGTCGTGGTGGTGGTTTGCATGGCGTCTCCTTCCGGATGTTGGGCGGCCGTCATTGGCAACTGAAGCTCGACGCGTCGTTGACGTTACCGGTGCCCGTATAGCGGGCGTTCTTCGGGTATGCGCACAGGGGGCGTGTGCGGTCGTGGCCAGCGGAATTCCAATCGCTGGGCACTTCGGTATTGGGCACGGCGTTGGCTGGGCCGCGCGCGGTGGCGACCACACTGTCAGGCGCCACGCCGTGTTCCACCCAGGCCACCAGCGGCGTGAGCATGTCGAACTGGTCGGCGGTTGGGCCGCCCGAGCAGTGGTTCATGCCGGGCACCGGATAGAAGCGCGCGAAGTTGCTGGCATCGCCGCCGTTGGCGGCTGCCAGGCGCTGGTACCAATCGGTCGTGTCGTCGGACGAGAACACCGGGTCGCTCGTGCCGTGATAGACCATCAGCTTGGCGCCGCGCCCCTTGAGCGTGCCGAGGTTGGTCTCATCGGGCGGCGTCATGAACGACCAGGCGGATTCGGTGTACGTGGCGTCGGTGGCGAAGATCTTCGGTGCGTCGGTGTCCATGTTGAACGCCAGGCCATACGCGGTGAGTGACGTGATGGCGGACGCCGGCTGCGGCGTGGTCGTAAACACGAACGCCAGCGCTGCGGGGTCAAGCTGGATCGAGTTGCCCTGCTTCCAGGCCGCCCAGTTGCTGCCGCTGATGCCGGCGTCAAACGAAAAGCCCGAGTACAACGCCTGCCCAGCGCTGTTGTGCGCACCGGCAAACAGATTGGCCATCACGGTCTTCTGCGCGGCGGTCAGGCATGTGCCGTCGCGCGCGGCGGTGCAGGTCGGCACATCGTTGGCGAGGCTGAAGGCGGTCTGGCACGCCTTGAGGTTGTTGATCATGCCGTCGGCCGTACCGTCCAGCGCATCGCACTTGGCGAGCACGTGGCTGGCCACCATGGCGCGCTCCGTTGCGCTCAGGGACGTGGTGATGTCTGGAAAGCCAGCGCTGGTGTTGGCCGTGGCCACCGTCGCCAGCTGCTGCGCGCTGTACACCTCGTTGATGGCCGCCTTGGGCAGATGGAAGCCCGGGTCGCCGGCCACGATGCCGTCATACGCATTGGCCGAGCGCGCGGCAGCCACCATCGCGTGGCGCCCGCCGTTGGAGCACCCGCCAAAGTAGCTGCGGTCCGGCGTCTTGCCGTACACCTGCGCGATCATCGACTTGGCCATCGGCGTGAGCGTCGCGACGGCGTTGTAGCCGTAATCGAGGCGCGCCTGCGGGTCGCGACCGAACAGCGGCACCTGGCTGCCGTTATGCCCGGCATCCGAACTGATCACGGCAAACCCCGAGCCCAGCGCACTGCTGACGGGCCCGCCACCCAACGCGCCCAACGCGGTGGCCACCGAGCCATCCAGCCCGCCGTTGGCCTGATAGAAGAAGCGACCATTCCACGCCTTGGGCAGGCGCATTTCAAAACCGATGGCGTAGGTCTTGCCGTCTACCGGGCTCACGCGGGTGTTCATGGTTCCGGTGATCAGGCAGTGCTCAGGCACGGCGTTGCCGCCCACGCTCAATGTGCCGGCCGCCACGGTCGAAATGGCGGTGATGCTGGTGTTGGCGAAACTCAGCTTGCCGGCAAAGCTCTCGCACGCGGTGGCGAGGGTCAAACCGGTGGCAGGCGTGAGCTGCGGCAACTGCGATGCTTGCGACGTTGATGCGTCGCCTGTGCTGTCGTCGTTGCAGCCGGCGCAGCTCAGCGCGAGGGCGAGCGCGGCCAGCGCCATGCCCCGTGACATGACGGTCTTCATGAGTCTCCTCCTGGGTGGATGAACCAGTCTTTGCCGGTTGGTCGTATTGCTGCGTTGGGATCAGCCCGCGCGGATCACAGCGGGATCGCCATCGCGATACAGCGTGTCGACCCGCTCTGCACGGTGGCTAAGCACGGCCCGCTGGTTGAGCGTGCCCTTGTCTGTGATCTCGCCCCGGTCCAGCGATGGGGGAGCGTCAAGCAAGAGCAGTCGCGCCACGCGCGTGGCGCTGCCGGTGGCGGTGGCATTCAGTTCATGCAGCAGCGTCGAAAACGCGGCATGCACGGCGGGGGCGGCCAGCACTTCCGCCACACTTGCGGTGGGCGGCAGGCCAGACAAGCCGCGGCATCGCTCCATTTGCGGAAACACCAGCAAACCGATGTCGTCACGGTTCATGCCGGCAATCACCACGTCCTGCACGTACGGCGCGCCCGACGCGATCACCCGGGCGCGCAACGGCCCCACGCTCACGAAGGTGCCGGAGCTGAGCTTGAAGTCCTCCGCGATGCGGCCATCGAAGACGAGGCCTTTCTCGGGGTGCTCCGGATCGTAGAAACGCAGCGCGTCGCCGCTGCAGTAATAGCCGTCTTCGTCGAAGACCGGGGCGGCAGGCTCTTCGCCCAGGCGCCAGTAGCCACGCATGACGTGCGGCCCGCGAAAGCGCGCCTCCAGCTTGTCGCCCACGGGCACGAGCTTGAGTTCGCACCCGGGCGCCGGCGTGCCGACATAGCCCGAGCGCATGATCGGCGCGGTGGTGAACAGGCAGCAAGGCGAGGTCTCGGTCATGCCCAGACCAGCCATGATGCGGATGCGCTCGCCGCAGTGCTGGCCGGTCACGCGCTCCAACCTGTCCCATGCCTCTTGCGACAGGCCGGCACCGCCAAAGAAGTAGAGCTTTACGCGCGAGAAGAAGGTCTCGCGCAGCGCCGGGTCCCGTTCCAGCGCCAGCGCGAGTTCTTCCCACCCCTTGGGCACGTTGAAATACGCGGTGGGTGCGATCTCGTGCAGATTGCGCAGCGTCTCGTCAAATTTGCCGGGCACGGGCCGGCCGTCATCGATGTAAAGCGTGCCGCCGTTGTAAAGCACGATGCCAACGTTGTGGCTGCCGCCGAAGGTGTGGTTCCAGGGCAGCCAGTCCACCAGCACCGGCGGCTCCTTGGCAAATTCGGGAATGGTCTGGCGCAGCATCTGCTGGTTGCTGCACAGCATGCGGTGCGTGGTCGGCACAGCCTTGGGCGCGCGTGTCGAGCCGGAAGTGAAGAGCACCTTCACCAGCGTATCGGGGCCGGTTGCGGCCTGCGCGGCGTCTGCCGTCGTCACGGGCGTTTGTAGCAACGTGTCGAACGCCGTGGCGGTGCGGCCCGGCAGTACGCCGTCGCGCGTGATGACCTCCACGCCCTCCGGCACCACCGCGTCGATGGCTTTAGCGAAGGCCGCGCCATCCGCCGCATAGACGAGCCCTGGCGTGAGCACGTCAAACACGTGGCGCAGCTTGCCGAAATCCGTCGACACCAATGCATACGGCGGCGACACCGACGCATACGGCACGCCCGCCCACATGGCGCCCAGCGCCAGCTGCAGATGCTCAAGATCATTGCCGGACAGAATCGCCAGCGGGCGCTCGGTGGAGACACCGCGATCCAGCAGCGCCTGGCCGATGGCGCGTGCGCGCTCCAGCATCTCGCGGTACGTCAGCTTGATCCACGCGCCGTCTGCCCCTCGACGTGCAGCCAGCACACGGTCCGGATGGCGCTGCGCGCCCGCGACCAGGCAGTCGGTCATGCGTTGCGGATGCTCGGCAAGCGCCTCGGTATTGCGTACGTGCCAGACGGTGCCGTCGCGCGCGTCCGTCTCGCAACGCGCAGGTGCATCGCTCACGGCGACCTGCCTGTATGGGTGATCGGACACACCTGCCGGGGGCGGCGTGTGATGCCCGGTTTGAGCCTGCCGGCCTTGAGCCTGCATTTCGACGTGATTCACGCCTTGTCTCCTGAATGCGCCGCCCGTTTTATGGTTGTGGTGGGCGGCTGCCGAACTTCAGATCGATTAAATCGGATAGTGCCGCGGCGTATTTTGCAAAGTAATCCAGCGCAGCTCGGTAAATTCCGCAATCGACGCCTTGCCGCCAAACCGGCCATAGCCGCTGCTCTTCACGCCGCCAAACGGCATCTGCGCCTCGTCGTGCACGGTGGGGCCGTTGATATGGCAGATGCCCGATTCGATACGCTGCGCAACCCGCATGGCGCGCGACACGTCGCGGCTGAACACGGCGGCCGACAAGCCGTATTCGCTATCGTTGGCCAGGCGGATCGCCTCTTCATCGCCATCCACGCGCGCCACCGTGACCACGGGGCCGAACGATTCCTCGTTATACAACCGCATGGCAGGCGTCACCCCATCCACGATGGCCGGCTGCACGATGGCGCCATCCATGTGCAAGCCGACGGGCAGCGCAGCGCCGTGCGCGCGGGCATCTTCCACCAGCGCCTGCACGCGCTTGGCCGCATCCACGCTCACCATCGCGCCCAGTTGCGCGGTGGCGTCGGTCGGGTCACCCGCGCGCAGCGTGCGCGCCTTCGCAGCCAGCTTGTCGATGAGGGCATCGGCAATCTTGCGATCGACGATGACGCGTTCGGTCGACATGCAGATCTGCCCCTGGTTGAAGAATGCACCGAAGGCGATGCCGTCCACCGCGGCGTCGAGATCCGCGTCGTCCAGCACCAGCACCGGCGCCTTGCCGCCCAGCTCAAGCAACGCGGGTTTCAGATGCCGCGCGGCGTGCTGAGCAATGATGCGCCCCACGTGCGTCGAGCCCGTGAAGTTCACACGCCGCACCGCCGGGTGAGCGATCAGGCGTTCCACCACCTGGGCGGCGTCGGCCGGGGCGTTGGTCACCACGTTGACCACGCCATCGCCCAGGCCGGCCTCCTGCAGTACGGTGCCGATGAGCCGATGCACGCCCGGACACATCTCCGATGCCTTGAGCACGACCGTGTTGCCACACGCCAGCGGCATCGCAAGCGCGCGCGTGCCCAGGATCACTGGCGCGTTCCACGGCGCAATGCCGAGCACAACGCCGCACGGCTGGCGCACGGCCATCGCAAAGTTGCCCGGCACATCCGACGGGATGACACTGCCGTCGATCTGCGTGGTCATGGAGGCAGCTTCACGCAGCATGTTGGCCGCCAGCATGACGTTGAAGCCGATCCAGTTGGGGCTGGCGCCAGTTTCAGCCGCACCGGCACGGATGAACGTCTCGGTGTGCTGGTCCATCAAGTCGGCCGCCTTGAGCAGGCGCTTGCGGCGCTCACCCGGCGGTAGCGCTGCCCACACGGGGAAGGCATCGGCGGCAGCCTGCACGGCCGCGTCCGCATCCTCCAGCGTGGCCGCCGCCGCACGCGAGGCGACCGCGTCGTTGACTGGGTTGCGGCGCTCGAAGGTGGCACCGTTTGCGGCTGGCCGGCTTTGACCGCCGATCAGCAGGTTCACAAGCTGAGTCACGTCAGGCATGGGTTCGTCTCCGGGGGCGTTGGAGGAGGCGGATCAGGCGCGCTTGTATGCCTGCAGACCCGGCTTGATCGACTTGTCATCCAGGAACTGCTTGAGGCCCTGCTCACGGCCGCCCTCCGGGTCCCGCAGCGTGGCTTGGTCGAGCTTGGCGTACAGGTAGTCCTCGTTTTGCTCCCACGTCAGCTCGCGGCTGCGCTTGAAGCCGTGCTTGGCGGCACGCAGCACCACTGGGTTCTTTTCCAGCAGCTTCTCGGCAAGCGCCACGGTGCGCGCACGCAGTTCGGCGCGCGGCACGCTCTCATTGACAAGGCCCATGGCGGCGGCCTGCTGGCCGGTGAAGGTCTCGCCGGTCATGATGTAGTAGAGCGCCTGACGGTGGCCGACGGTATCCGCCATCGCCTTGCTGACGAGGTTGCCCGGCGGAATGCCCCAGTTGATTTCCGACAGGCCGAAGGTGGCCTCGTCTGCGGCAATCGCCAGATCGCACGCCACCAGCGGCGAGAACCCGCCACCGAAGCACCAGCCGTTGACCATCGCGATGGTCGGCTTGGCATACATGCGCAGCAGCTTCCATTGCCACTGGCAGGCGTCGCGGCGGATCTTCTCCTGCAGAATCTCAGGGCCCGCATCCACTTCGCGGAAGTACTCCTTCAAGTCCATGCCCGCCGTCCATGCATCGCCGGCGCCCGTCAGCACCAGCACCTTGGCATCGGCATCCAGCTCCAGCGCTTCGAGCACCTGGATCATTTCCGCGTTGAGCGTCGGGCTCATGGCGTTGCGCTTCTCGGGGCGGTTGAACATCACCCATGCAATGCCCTGGTCCACCTTCACATCCACGGTCTGCCAGCGCCCTTGGTAATCAGCCATTTCCATCTCCTTGATCTGTCGGCTTGCTTGGAAACTCCCGCCGCCTGATGTGCGACGCGTCTCAGCTTGGCGCCCATTTAATATCAGGTAGCCTGATATCACAAGGAGATTATCATTGCCGTAAACCCTGATCCGAACGACACGTAGCAGAATGTGCGCATCTGCATAGGTGCACACCCACTCACATCCATGGCGGCCACACGAACCAAACGCATCACACCCCAGCCCTCGCAAGAGGGCGCCCCGGCAACGTCTGCCCGATTGCCCTACCTGATCGGCCGCACTGACCGCATCGTCAAGCGCCGCCTGGGCGAGGCCCTGGCGCCGCATGGGCTGACGGTCCCGCAGTTCACCGCGCTGTCTGTGCTGCATGCGCGGGGCAGCCTGTCGAACGCGCAACTGGCGGAACGCTCGTTCATGTCGCCGCAATCAGCCAATGAAGTGGTGAAGGCGATGGAAGCGCGCGGCTGGGTGACGCGCACGCCCGATCCGACGCATGGCCGCATCGTCATGCTGGGCCTGACCGACGAAGCGCTCGCATTGCTGGCGCTATGCGACGAGGCCGTCAGCCGGCTGGAGAAGGAAATGCTGCAGGGAATCGACGTCGCGCACGCGGCATTGCTGCACGATCTACTGTTGCAATGTGGGCGAAATCTGCGCTGAGCGAGGCCCTTCAGTTGCCTCGGCAGTTGCCGTTATGCAATGTAATAAAGTCTGATCAAAGGGACATATTGATCGACGGCCCCCGGCGCTAGAATGGTTGATCCCTGCCTTGCGGGCCGGTTCGAACAACCGTCGCCCTCCTTCAACGCACCGCGGTTCTGAAACGCCTCCATGTGGATTGTCCAACTCGCGCTGCGAAGGCCGCTGACGTTCATCGTCCTCGCGCTGCTGATCCTGCTGGCGACGCCGTTTACGCTCATGCGTACGCCTACGGACATCTTTCCGGAAATCGACATTCCGGTCGTCAGCATCATCTGGAATTACAACGGCCTGCCCGCCAAGGAGATGGCCGACCGCATCGTGTCAGTCACGGAGCGCAGCCTGACGACCACCGTCAACGACATCGAGCACATCGAGTCGCAATCGTTGGGTGGCGTGTCGATCATCAAGGTCTTCTTCCAGCCCAACGCCAACATCCAGACCGCACTCGCGCAGATCGTGGCGAGCACGCAGGCGCAGGTGCGGCAGTTGCCGCCGGGCACCACGCCGCCGCTGGTGATCAAGTACTCCGCTTCGAGCATCCCGATCCTGCAACTGGGCCTGTCCAGCAACACGCTGTCGGAACAGGAACTCAATGATGCGGCGCTGAACTTCCTGCGCCCGCGCCTGATTACCGTGCCGGGCATCGCGGTGCCGTTTCCGTACGGCGGCAAGAGCCGGCAGATCACGGTAGACCTCGATACGCAGAAGCTGCTGGCGCAGGGCCTCACGCCCGTGGACATCGTCAACGCGGTGGGCGCGCAAAACCTGATCCTGCCAGCGGGCACGCAAAAGATCGACGCCACCGAATACGGTGTCACGCTCAATGGCACGCCGGGCAGCATCGCCGCGCTCAACGCAATTCCCGTCAAGACCAGCAACGGCGCCACGCTCTACCTGGGCGACGTGGCCCACGTGCGCGACGGTTTCTCGCCGCAAACCAACGTGGTGCGCCAGGATGGCCAGCGCGGTGTGCTGCTCTCCATCCTGAAGAACGGCGGCGCATCAACGCTGGATATCGTCAACAACATCCACAAGCTCCTGCCCGCCGCGGCTGCCGCGCTGCCGCAAGACTTGAAGATCACGCCCTTGTTCGATCAGTCGCTGTTCGTAAAGGCAGCCATTGAAGGCGTGATCCGGGAGGCGATCATCGCCGCGTGCCTGACGGCCGCGATGATCCTGCTGTTCCTCGGCAACTGGCGCAGCACGGCCATCATTGCGGTGTCGATTCCGCTGTCGATCCTCTCGTCGATCATCGTGCTGCACCTGATTGGTGAAACCATCAACCTGATGACGCTCGGCGGCCTGGCGCTCGCGGTCGGGATTCTGGTGGACGACGCCACTGTCACCATCGAGAACATCGAGCGCCACCTGCACGAAGGCAAGGAACCTGTTACCGCCATCCTGGACGGCGCGGCCGAAATTGCAGTGCCGGCCTTCGTGTCGACCCTCTGCATCTGCATCGTGTTCGTGCCGATGTTCTTCCTCACGGGCGTGGCGCGCTACCTGTTCGTGCCGATGGCCGAAGCAGTGATCTTCGCCATGCTGGCGTCGTATGTGCTGTCGCGCACGCTGGTGCCGACGCTAGTGATGATGCTCATGACCGGGCACACGCAAGACGCCAAGAAAGCCGACGCAAAACCGAGCACGTTCGGCCGCATCTATCGGGCGTTCAACACGCAGTTCGAACACATGCGCGGCAACTACGCCGCGATCCTGGGCGGCCTGCTGGAATACCGCCGTGTGTTCGCGCTGTCGTTCCTGGGCTTCTGCGTGGCGTCGTGCGCGCTGTTCCTGGTGCTCGGCCGCGACTTCTTCCCCGATGTGGATGCGGGCCAGATCCGCCTGCACATGCGTGCACCGTCGGGCATGCGCATTGAAGAGACAGCGCGCCTGGCCGACGAAGTGGAAACGGCCATCCGACAGATCATTCCCAAGAAAGAGCTGTCGACCATCCTCGACAACCTGGGCGTGCCGAACTCGGGGATCAACCTGTCGTACAGCAACGCGGGCACCATCGGCACGCTGGATGGCGAAATCCTGATCGCCCTGCACGAAGGCGAGCGCAAACCCAGCGCCGAATACATCCGCCGCCTGCGCGAAGAATTGCCGAAGCGGTTCCCGGGCGTGGAATTCGCGTTCCAGCCTGCAGACATCGTCAGCCAGATCCTGAACTTCGGCCTGCCGTCGGCCATCGACGTGCAGTTCTCCGGCGCCGACGTGGCCACCAACAAGCAGCTCGCGGGCGTGCTGGCCAACCGCATCAAGCAGATTCCGGGCGCGGTGGATACACATGTGCACCAGCGCTTCGACCAGCCCACGCTGGCCTTGAACATGGACCGCACCCGCATCCAGCAGGTGGGCCTGGAAGGGCGCGACGTCGCGCAGAACCTGCTGGTATCGCTCAGCTCAAGCTTCCAGACCTCGCCCACGTTTTGGCTGAACCCGATCAACGGGGTGGTGTATCAGGTTGCCGTCACAAGCCCGCAGTACCGCGTCGACTCCCTTGATGCACTGCTGCGCACGCCGGTGGCGGGCTCGCGCGGTGGCGCTGCTCAGGCGGGCGGCCCGCAGTTGCTGGGCAACCTCGTGCAGGTCAGCCCCGGGGTGCAGCCGCAGGTCGTCTCGCACTACGACATCACGCCCGTGGTGGATGTATACGCCGCCGTGCAGGGCCGCGACCTTGGCGCCGTCGCCAAGGAAGTGCAGAAAGCCGTTGACGACATCCGCCCCAAGCTGCCGCGCGGCGCGCAGGTCACGGTACGCGGCCAGGTGAAGACGATGGAATCGTCGTTCCTCGGCCTGGGCGTCGGACTGGTGATGGCGATCGTGCTGGTGTACCTGCTGATCGTCGTGAACTTCCAGTCGTGGATCGACCCGCTCATCATCGTGACTGCCCTGCCGGCAGCGTTGGCGGGCATCGCGTGGATGCTGTTCGGGACGGGGACCACGTTGTCGGTGCCGTCACTCACGGGCGCCATCATGACGATGGGCGTAGCGACGGCCAACTCGATTCTGTTGATCTCGTTTGCGCGTGAGCGATTGGCTGAAGGCATTGCGCCTGTGCAGGCCGCGCTGGAAGCGGGGGCCACCCGCCTGCGCCCAGTGCTGATGACGGCCCTGGCGATGATCATCGGCATGGTGCCCATGGCATTGGGCCTGGGCGAAGGCGCAGAACAGAACGCACCGCTGGGGCGCGCGGTGATCGGCGGTCTGCTGTTCGCGACCGTCTCGACCCTCTTCTTTGTTCCGGTGGTGTTTGCCAGCGTGCACAACAGATTGCAGCGGCGCGCCGCCCGGCGTAGTCACGATTTGCGGGGAAGCGAAGGACATGTCTGAGCAAACATCCAGTGCCCATTCTGGGGCGCATTCTGGGCCGCATTCCGGGCATCCAGCGGACGGCCCGCCCCACCACGTCGTCACGGTTGACCCGATCGAACAGGTCGACCGCGGCCCCGCCATGCGCCGGGCTCGCTGGGTCGTGATTGCCCTCGGGGTGGTGCTCGCGCTGGGCGCCGCGCGCACGCTGGTCGGCCGGTACTACAACGCGCATGCGCTGGAACGGCAGGTGAACGCGCAGACCAGCCGCTACGTCACCACCATCGCCCCCAAACCGGCCAGCGCCAACCGCGAACTGACGCTGCCGGGCACGCTGCAGGGCTACGTTGAATCGCCCATCTATGCGCGCACCAGCGGTTACGTGCTGCGGTGGTTCAAAGACATCGGTGCGCACGTCGACAAGGGCGAAGTGCTGGCGCTGCTCGACACGCCGGAAGTCGACCAGGAACTGAACCAGGCACAGGCGACACGCAATCAGGCCGCCGCCCGCAAGGCATTGGCGCAGACCTCGCTCACGCGCTGGCAGAACCTGCGCCAGAAAGACGCCGTCTCGCAACAGGAACTGGACGAGCGCACCAGCGCCGCCAATCAGGCCCAGGCCGACCTGGCTGCTGCTGAAGCCAACGTGCGCCGCCTGCAGGAACTGCAAGGTTTCCGCCGCGTGGTGGCCCCGTTTGCGGGTGTGGTGACCAAGCGCAATGTCGATGTGGGCGCGCTGGTCAATGCCGGCAATGCGGGGGCCAATCACGAGCTGTTCACGCTTGCGCAGACCGATCCGCTGCGCATCTACCTCTATGTGCCGCAGGCGTATTCGCAACAGGTGAAGGTCGGGCAGGACGTGGCCGTGACGCTGGCCGAGCTGCCGGGCCAAACCTTCCACGGCACCATCGCGCGCGCCTCCGGCGCCATCGACGCCACCACGCGCACCATGCAGGTGGAAGTGCAGTTGCCCAATAAGGACGGGCGTCTGCTGCCCGGCGCCTATGTGCAGGTTGCCATCAAGGGAAAAGCCAGCGGCGACGAAGCCGGCGCCAGCGCGAAGCCAGATGCACAGGTTGCCTTCACGGTGCCGACCAACACGCTGCTCTTCCGCAAGGAAGGCCCGCGCATTGCCGTGGCGGAAAACGGCCATGTGGACCTGCGCCCCGTCACCATCGGACGCGACTACGGCCGCACGGTTGAAATCGTCTCGGGCCTAAAAGCAACGGACGCGCTGATCCTCAACCCGGCCGATTCCATCGAGCAGGGCGAAGCGGTGACCATCGTCACGCCGGCCCCGGCATCAGCGCCCGCGGCTTCCGCGCCGCACGCATCATGACGGGGCTGCGTACCACCGCGCTGGCGGCATCGATGATCGCCGCGCTGGCCGGTTGCTCGCTCGCGCCGACCTACGAGCGCCCGGCCATGGACGTGCCCGCGCACTGGCAAACCGAAGCGCCCTGGCGCGCCGCGCAACCCGCAGACGCCGCGCCCAAAGGGCCATGGTGGCAGCGCTTCAACGATCCGCAGCTCGACAAGCTCGTCACACAGGCGCTGGCGCACAACCAATCGCTCAAGGTCGCGTTATCGAACCTGGAGCAGGCACAGGCTCAGACGCGCGTGGCCCGCGCAAGCCTGTTGCCGACCATCACAGCGACCAACAACGACACGCGTACGCGCACGTCGTCGGAACGGCCGCTCTCTTCATACACGAGCCCGACGATGTCGACGGTGCAGAGCGATTTCGTCCTGCGCGCCGACGCGAGCTATGAAGCCGATCTGTTCGGCCGCGTGCGCAACACCGTCGCCAACGCCTCCGCCAGTGAAGAGCAGGCCGGCGCCAATTTCGAGAACTTCCGCCTTCTGCTTGCCGCGCAGGTCGCCACCACCTGGTACAACCTGCGCGAGACCGATGCGGAAATCGCCGTGGTGCAGGAAGGTCTGGCGCTGCAACACAAGGCGCTCGATTTCGTCACCTCACGGCATCAGGACGGCGTGGCGTCGGGGCTCGATCTGGCCCAGCAACAGGCGCTGTTGGACAGCACGGCCACGCAGGCCGAGCTGCTGACCAAGCAACGCGCGCAGTACGAACACGCGCTGGCTACGCTGGTCGGTACACCGGCACCGGCCTTTCATCTCGACCCTGCACCGCTTGCGGGCACCGCGCCGCAGATTCCGGTGGCGCTGCCTTCCGACGTGATCGAACGCCGCCCGGACGTGGCGGCCGCTGAACGGGGCGCCGCTGCCGCCAACGCGCAGGTGGGCGTGGCACGCGCGGCCTTCTTCCCGAGCGTGATGCTCAACGGCGGCGCCGGTTGGGAAAGCCGCGATCTGGCGCTATTGTTTTCTGCGCCCACGCTGCTGTGGTCGTTCGGCACGCAGATCGCCCAGACGGTGTTCGACGCCGGCCGCACGCGGGCGCGTGTGGACTTTGCCAACGCGGCCTACCAGGGGGCGATCGCCAACTACCGGCAGACGGTGCTGGGCGCGTTGCAGGAAGTCGAGGACGGTCTTGCGGGACTGCAATCGCTGGACCGCGCGGCAAACCAGGCGCGCCATGCCGTGGAAAGCGCCCGCAAGGTCTATGACATTGCGAGCGTGCGCTACGAGGGCGGGCTCGCAACCTCGTTGGACGTGATCACCGCGCAGCAATCGCTGCTGAACAACCAGCGCACGGCCGTGCAGATTCTCGGCCAGCAGATGACGACGAGCGTGTTCCTCGTCAAGGCGGTGGGTGGCGACTGGAACCACGACGCAGCCGCACCAACGGCCACGCGGTAGGCATCAGGCAACGCGGCGCAGGAAACTCGCGCCAACAAAGAGGCCGCCCAGCCAGCTCAGCGTGAGCGCCACGGCAACGAGCAGTTCAAGCAGATCGGTGCCGTCGCCAGGCACGCGCAGCGCCAGCGCAATCACCGCAGTCATCAGCACGCCCGCGGCCAGCACGCTCACAAGGAGCGCGCCCAGCCCGGTCGACAACGTGCGCACGACCGGCGGATGGACATGCGCCGGCGGACATAGCTCAGACATGCGCGCGCGCACATAGGCCGCCGTGCGGGTGCCGTCGGTGGCATCGGCGTGATGCCGCATCACGTGCATCCAGGTTCGGGTGTCGAGCACACCCGAACTCAGTTCTTGTGCAACGCGCCGTAGCGCCGCGCGTTCGCGTGCGTGGTCGGTGGCGTCAGAGGGCGTTTCATTGGGGGCGGGCTTGTCGAACACGGCCGGGGCGGCGGCAGGATCGGTCAGCCGCACCTCATGCCGATAGGTCACGCGCACGCGGCGCGAAAACCAGATGTACGCTGCCGAGCCGATAAGCAGCAGCACCTCCGCTGCCAGCAGCAGCGTAATCGGCATGCGCCCTGCCGTGCCGCCGGAGGCTTGTGTCGTCCACGCATGGATGCCGCCGCTCATGGCCAGCGTAGCCAGCAACTGGAGCACGCCGTATCCGAGCCACACCATCGGAAACCAGCGCAGGCGCAGGAAGGCCAGGGTAACGAGCCCCAGCGGGAAGACGAGCCCAGCCAGTGCCGGCGCCGCCCGGGCTGGCCCACCGTTGGCCTCGCCGAGCGTGAGCATCATGCCCATCGCCAGCACGATCGCCAGAGCTGGCAGCGTGTTCAGCCACAGCAGCGTCACGAGCCAGCCGCGCACGCCATACAGGCGATGCGCCCGTGCGCGCGCCGCCGAAATTGCCATCCAACTCTCTTGCATGAAGCTCCCCGACCGGGTCTGCCATGCGTCGCATGTGGCGCAGCATGACTTCTGAATTTTCGCGATTGTGTCACCGGGGCAAGTCAGTTGCCCCCCTCAAAAGTGGGGACAGCCGCACATTGTCGCCAATGTCTTGCCACATCCAATGCTGGCAAGGCTTTGCGGGTGATTAGTTGTTCTTAACTCAGATATTGAAAACGCTGAGTGTTGTATTGGCGCCTGCGCGCCAGCGCTCCAGCACCGCGAGCCCCCGCATGTCCGCTCCGCATACCGGGCCGAACCATTTGCATGTCATGTGGGCAACCAGGCTCCTTACACTCGCTGCAAACCACAAGGAAGCCGATATGCGCCCACACCGTCTGCCGCAGTGCCTGCTGTCCGCCCTCACCCTGAGCCTCGCGCTCGCCGGCCCGGTCATCGCTGCGCCGGGGCCTGAACCGGTCGACATCCTGATCCGCAACGGCACCGTGGTCGATGGCAGCGGTGGCGCGCCGTTCGTGGCTGACGTTGGCATCCGCAATGAACGCATCGTGCTGGTGCAGCCCTCCGCCGCGGGCGTGCAGGCGAAGACGGTGCTCGATGCGCGCGGGCTGGTGGTGGCGCCGGGCTTTATTGATCCGCATACGCACGCCCATCACAACCTCGTCTCCAAAGACCGTCACCAGAACTTGCCCTATCTGCTGCAGGGCGTGACGACGGTGGTGATCGGCAACGACGGCATCGTGCTCGAAGCCGACGGGCCGGACCTCGATCGCATCGGGCCGACGCTCAAGGCGCTGGAAGCCAATCGCATCGGCACCAACGTGGCCATGCTGGTGGGCCACAACGCCGTGCGCCACCGCGTGATGGGCGACGTGGACCGCGCCCCCACCGCTGACGAACTCAAAGCCATGCAGAGCCTGATGGAAGACGGCATGCGCGACGGCGCATTTGGCATGTCGACGGGCCTCGTGTACACGCCCGGCGTGTTCGCCAAAACGGACGAGGTGGTGGCGCTGGCCAAGACGGTGGCCGCGCGTGGCGGCATCTACGACACGCACCTGCGCGATGAGGGCAACTTCCGCACTGGCCTTGTCAACGCGGTGAAAGAGGCGCTGGACATCGGCCGGCAGTCGGGCATCCCGATCCACATCTCGCATATCAAGGCGCTGGGTGTAGATTCTTGGGGCAAGAGCGCGGAGGTCGTTGGGCTGATGCGCGAAGCGCAGGCCGGCGGCATGAACGTATCGGCAAGCCAATATCCGTACACAGCGTCTAGCACGCACATCATTCCGGCGCTGGTGCCGGGCTGGGCACGCGACGGCGGCAACGTTGCGCTGCTCAAGCGGCTGGAAGACCCGGCCACGCGTGCGCGCATTGCGGCCGATATGGAAAAGGCCGTGCAGCAGCGCAACGGGCCGGCGGCGCAGGTGCTGATCTCCACCAACCCCGAATACAACGGGCAATCGCTCGAAGCGCTGGGCAAGAAGCTGGGCGTGAGCCCTGTCGATGCGGCCATCAGCGTGATCCAGCACGGCGGCACGAACATCGTGTCGTTCAACATGAGCGACGCCGATCTGGAAGCGTTCATGAAGCAGGACTTCGTGGTGGGTGGCTCCGACGGCATTGCCGGGCACCCGCGTGAGGCCGGCACCTTCGCGCGCCGCATCGGCGAATACGTGACGCGCAAACACGTGATGACGCTGCCGTTTGCCGTTCGCCAGGCCAGCGCGCGCACCGCGGAGATCTTCGGCATCAAAGACCGCGGCACTGTGGAGGCAGGCAAGTTTGCCGACTTGGTCATCTTCGACCCCGCCACCTACGCCGACCGTGCGAGCTATGAACAGCCGGGGCTGCCGCCCGTGGGCGTGCGCTGGGTGCTGGTCAACGGCACGGTGGCGGTGGCCGACGGCAAGGCTGTGCCGGATGTTCTGGCGGGCCGGGCCCTACGCAAGCCAGCCGTTCAGATCACGTCGCCAAGTTCGCGCACATCGGTGCCGGTGCAGCACGCGAGTATCTCGGCAGGCTCTTCGCTGACGGACAGATAGACATGCCCGACTGCGCTGTCGAAGTACAGGCTGTCGCCGGGTGCCAGTCGAAAGGCGTCGCCATTTTCGAAGCGCAGTTCGATCTCGCCGCCCAGCACGAAGACGAATTCTTCGCCGGGGTGGCGGATGTAATCCGGAAAATCATCGACCGAGCGTGCGCGGATGTGCGCGCGCATCGGCAACATGCGTTTGCCGGTCAGCGCGTCGGCCAGCATGCCGTATTCGTAATTCGGCGTGTCATAGATGACCTGGCCGCCCGAGGGCGTGAAGGTCGGACGTAATGGTCCGGCATCCGGCGTGCGGCGCCGGCCGAGCAGTTGCTCGAACTCCAGCCCGAGCGCCTGCGCCAGCCCGGCGAACTTTTCATACGTCAGTGCAATGTCGCCGCGCTCGGCCTTGGAGATGGTGGACAGCGCCACGCCAGAGCGCTCCGACAGCTCTTGCAGCGTCAGCCCGCGCGCCTTGCGCGCCTCGCGAATGCGCGCGCCCACCTCCTGGTGATTGAGTTGCGCCGGTGCCTCTTCTATAGGTGGATGGGGCTGGATAGCCGCTTTTGCGCTGGATGCCACGCACGTCTCCGGGTTTTCTCGTATACGAGAATTTGATTTTTCTCGTATACGATAACTCAAACCCTCCCCAGCCTCCAACCTAGGAGAGCAGCCCCGTGTCGACACTCGCCCTCGACAGCCGCCCCGCGCTGTCACGCACGCAAGTCATTGCCGCTACCACCATCGGCACAGCGCTGGAGTTCTACGACTTCACCATCTACAGCTACTTCGCCATCCAGATCGGGCAACTGTTCTTTCCATCGGCATCGCCGGTGAACCAGTTCCTCCTGTCGATCGGGGTGTTTGGCGTGGGCTTTGTGGTGCGGCCGCTGGGCGGCGTCATCATCGGTGCCTATGCCGATCGCGCCGGGCGCAAGAAGGCGATGGTGCTGACCATCATGATGATGGCGCTGTCGTGCGCGCTCATCGCCACGGCACCCACGTACGCCACGGCGGGCATCTTCGCGCCGATGATCGTGCTGGCCGCGCGGCTGATGCAGGGCTTTGCAGCAGGCGGCGAATTCGGGCCGGGCACCACGCTGCTGGTCGAATACGCCAGTGACCGCACGCGGGCGTTCTTTGCGAGCTGGAACTTTGCGGCAACCGCACTGGGGCTCGCGCTGGGCGCGGCGGTCGCCACGCTCATCAACGTGACGCTGTCCAAAGAGGCGGTGCTCGCCTGGGGCTGGCGGCTGCCGTTCCTGCTGGGCATTTTTGCGGCCCCGGCCGGCATGCTGATCCGCCGCCGGCTGGAAGAAACACTCGACCGCCGCGATGCGGCGCCCGGCCACGTCAAACCGCAGGGTGCCCTCAAGGCCGCACTGACCACGCATCTGAAGCTGACCATTCTCGGCACCTTTGCAGAGCTGGGCGGCTCGGTGTCGGTGTACATCACTGCGTTCTTCCTGCCGAGCCACGCGGTGCGCACGCTGCATATGTCACCCACGGCAGCGGTGGCCTCCGGCGTGGTCAGCTCGCTCGTGCTGTTTGTGGCCGCACCGATTGCCGGGCGCCTGGCCGATCGCTACACCCGTAAGCGCTTGCTGGTCACCTCGCGCATCATCATGCTGCTGGCGGTGTACCCGGCGTTTGCTTTCCTGGGCGTGCATCCAACGCCGCTGGCGCTGTACGCGGTATCTGCATTGCTGGCGGTGTTCGTGGCCGCGCAGATCGTGCCGGTGCTGGTGATGATCCCGGAGCTGTTTCCCAAGCATGTGCGCGCCACGGGCATTGCACTCACGTATGTGGTGAGCGCATCGTTCTTCGGCGGGTTCTCGCCGTTCATCGCGAGCTGGCTGGTGGAGCGCACGGGCAACCCGCTGGCACCGGCCTGGTATGTGGCGGCAGCATGCCTGGTGTCACTGGTGCCGGTGATCTGGCTGCGTGACCGCACGGGCGAAGCGCTTTAAAGGGAATGTTCATGTCGCACAACGACACACTCGTCAGCCGTTCTGCAGTGGAACTGCGCCGGCTGATCGGCGCCAAGGAAATCTCGCCCGTCGAGTTGCTCGACGCCTGCATCGAGCGGATCGAAGCCATCAACCCAGCCGTGAATGCCGTCACAGCGACGTGCTTTCCGCAGGCACGCGAAGCCGCAAAAGCCGCAGAGCGCGCCGTGCTCAATGGCGAACCGCTCGGCCTGCTGCACGGCCTGCCGCTGGGCGTGAAGGATCTGGAAGACACCGCCGGCCTGCTCACCACGTACGGCTCGCCCACCGCGCGCAGCAATGTGCCGATGCAGGATGTGTTGCTGGTCGAGCGCTTGCGCGCGGCGGGCGCCGTGCTGGTGGCAAAGACCAACGTGCCGGAGTTCGGTGCCGGCGCCAACACGCGCAACCCGGTATGGGGCGCGACAGGCAACCCGTTCAACCCGATGCTGAATGCGGGCGGTTCGTCCGGCGGCGCGGCAGCCGCGCTGGCGTGTGACATGCTGCCCGTCTGCACCGGCTCCGACACCGGCGGCTCGCTGCGCATTCCGGCCTCCAAATGCGGTGTGGTCGGCTTTCGGCCATCGCCGGGGCTGGTGCCGAATTCGCGCAAGAAACTCGGCTGGACACCCATTTCGGTGGTTGGCCCGATGGGGCGCACGGTGGCCGAAGCCTGCCTGCAACTGGCCGCCACGGCGGGTCTGTCGGCAAGCGATCCGCTCAGCTTTCACGTCGATCCACTGAGCTTTGCCACGCCTGCGCCCATCGACCTGTCCTCGCTGCGCGTCGGCTGGACGGAAGACTTCGGCTGCTGCGATGTCGATGCCAGCATCCGCACGGTCTTCCGCGAGCGCATTGCCGCCATCGCGCCGATGTTCCAATCGTGCGAACCCGTGCAGTTCGACCTCGGCGAGGTGCATCGCTGCTTTGACGTGATCCGCGCAGAGAGCTTTGTGGCCGGCCTGCACGATGCCTATACGCGCGACCCGGCTTCGATCGGGCCGAACTCGCGCGCCAACTACGAGCTGGGCGCCGCGATGACGCTTGCTGACTGCGCGTGGGCCCAGGCGGAGCAAACACGCATCCTCCAGCGCTTCCAGGGGGCCTTCGGCCAGTACGACGTGATCCTGTCGCCGACGACGCCGGTGTCGCCGTTTCCGTGGAGCGAGCTGTATGCCACGCACATCGACGGCCGCGCGCAGGAGAACTATTACCGCTGGCTGGCGCTGACGTACGTCGTCACGCTGACCACGCACCCGGCGATCTCATTGCCATGCGGTGTTGACCACGCTGGCATGCCGTTCGGCCTGCAGATCGTCGGGCCGTTCCACGGCGACCGCAAAACGCTCGCCGTGGCGCATGCGCTCGAGCAGGCTTTCGACGCGTCTGCTACGCTGCGGCGGCCGCGTCCGGACCTCACCAAGCTCACGCAGCCGACGCCGGCACTCCAATCCATCGTCACCGCACCGCCGGTGTTCGATGCCGCCACGAGCGGCACGGGCACCTCGGCCGTCTGAACCTATAACAACCTCCTCGACATGACCGATATCCAACGCCTCCACACCAACGCCCGCATGAGCCAGATCGTGATCGCCAATGGCATCGTGCATCTGGCCGGGCAAGTGCCCGACGTCGACTTCAAGTCGGTGACGGAGCAGACCAACAACATCCTCGAGCGCATCGATGCTCTGCTGGCCGAAGCGGGCGTGGACAAGACGCGACTGATTTCCGCCAACATCTGGCTGACCGACGCCAAATACTTTGCCGAGCTGAACGCCGCCTGGGAAGCCTGGGTGCCGGCCGGCCACGCACCTACGCGCGCCTGCGTGCAGTCGGGCCTGATGCGCCCGGGCATTGACGTCGAGATCGCCGTCACGGCATTGGCCAAGCCTTAAGGAGCGGCTCGCCATGCGCTTTGACACCCTTGTGCTGGGCGCCGGCATTGTCGGCGTATCGGTAGCGGTGCATCTGCAGCAACGCGGGCGCGCCGTCGCCCTTGTGGACCGCCGTGCGCCGGGCTTTGAGACGTCGTTCGGCAATGCCGGGCTGATCCAGCGCGAGGGTGTGTATCCGTATGCGTTCCCGCGCGACCTCTCGACGCTGTTGCGTTATGCGAGCAATACGTCGGCCGACGTGCATTACCACCCCGGCGATCTGCCCCGGCTGCTGCCGTTTCTGTGGCAGTACTGGCGCAACTCGCACCCCACGCGGCACGCAGCGATTGCACGTGCGTATGCACCGCTGATCGCGCATAGCGTGAGCGAGCACCGCGCGCTGGCCGAAGCCGCCGGCGCCACGCATCTGATCCGCCCCAGTGGCTGGATCAAGGTCTTCCGCAATGCGGCCACGCAGGACAAGGAAACGCGCAACGTCGAGCGCTGGCAGCGCGAATACGGCGTCGCCTTTGAAGCGCTCGACCCCGCGCGCCTGCGCAGCGTTGAACCGCATCTGGACACATCGCTGCTGGGCGGCCTGCGCTACACGGAAGCGGATTCCGTGAGCGACCCAAACGCGCTGGTCACGGCCTACGCAAAGTATTTCGAGCAACTCGGCGGCCGCCTGTTTGAAGCCGATGCCAACACGCTCACGCCCAACGCACCGTGGCTGCTGCAAACCAAGGAAGGCGAGCTGCGCGCCGACAACGTCGTCATCGCCATGGGCCCCTGGGCGGACGTCATCACCTCACGCCTGGGCTACAGCCTGCCGCTGGCCGTCAAGCGCGGATACCACATGCACTACGCGCCCGCGCAAGGTGCGCAGTTGAACCATCCCGTGCTGGATGCCGACGGCGGGTATGTGCTGGCGCCGATGGCGCGCGGCATCCGGCTGACCACCGGCGCGGAACTCGCGCACCGCGATGCACCCAAGACGCCCGTGCAACTCAACGCCGTCGAGCCCGTCGCCCGCAAGCTCTTTCCACTGGCAGAACGTGTGGATGCGGAACCGTGGATGGGCGCTCGCCCCTGCACGCCCGACATGCTGCCGATCATCGGACCAGCGCCGCACCACGCAAACATGTGGTTCGCGTTCGGCCATGCACACCACGGCCTGACGCTGGGGCCGATTACCGGGCGATTAATTGCGGAAATGATGACGGGCGAGACACCCACCGTGGATGTTCGCCCGTTCCGCGCACAGCGGTTCTGGGATTCAGCTCGCTAGTTCGATCCGAGCGGGTGCGGGGCCGGTACTTGATTGGCAGATCGTCGTCTCGCAAGTACTTCGGGCCCCGCCCTAGAACTCCATATCCAGCTCGTCGATATCTGCCTGCTCAGCCTTCGCCCCGGCAATCCATTCGGCGACGTGCGGGTGCTCGAGCACGCGCAGGCAGTACTCGGCGATCTCCGGATCGAGCTTGACGTCGTAGGTCAGGAATCGCATGACGACTGGCGCATACATCGCGTCAGCCATGCTGATCTCGCCAAACAGCCAAGGGCCGCCGTACTGGGCGAGGCATTCGCGCCAGATGAGCGTGATGCGCTCGATGTCGTGCTGCGCGCGGGACCAGATGCGGAAGTTCGGGAAATGTGCGCGCAGGTTCATCGGCAGTGCCGAGCGCAGCGCGCTGAAGCCCGAATGCATCTCGCCGCAGATCGCTCGGCAATGCGCGCGGGCATGTCGGTCGGCGGGCAGCAGCTTGGCCTCGGGGCGGAGTTCGTTGAGGTATTCGGCAATCGCCAGCACGTCCCACACCTTGCGGCCTTCGTGCGTGAGGCACGGCACGAGAATCGACGGCGACAGCAGCAGCAATTCCGCACGCGATGAGGCGTCGATCGGCACGCTCACCGTCTCGAAAGGCAGGCCGCTGAGCCGGGCGAGCAGCCAGCCGCGCATCGACCACGACGAATAGTTGCGGCTGCTGATCGTCAGCGTTGTCAGGTCGACGGATTTCATATCGGTCCCCGTTTGTCCCCGTTTTCCAATCAGGTGCATGGCCGGCGCCAGGCACCTCGCCGGTGCGCTATCTGCACCCGCGCGCTGCAAAGGCGCATGCCACGCCGCACCCCGCGTGGATGCCGCGCAAAGCCTGTGCCAGTCATCATCAGCGCGGATGCGGTTTTGCGCCCACCGGCATGTGAGGTGGCATATGTATTGCCTGCTTCGTTCGACCGGCCTTGACGTGTCTTGCGACGCCATCACGGAACCCGCCATGAACCTGTTCGCGTATCCCCTCTACCAGTGGCTGTCCGAATGCCTGCGGCCCGCGCGTGCATGGGCCTCGTTCTCGCGGCTGGCGATGGCGCAGTGGCCCTCGTCGACTGTGCATCCGACTGCCCGGGCAATGGATGCCTGGCTCGAACTGCTGGAGTGCAGCGCGATCACGCATCGCCGACCATCGTTCGGTATCGACAGCGTTGAGGTCGACGGCCGCGCGGTGCCGGTCGTGGAAGACACCGCGATGCAAACGCCGTTCGGCACGCTCGTGCACTTCCGCAAGACAACGCCCACGCCGCAACCGCGCGTGCTGGTTGCTGCGCCCTTGTCCGGGCACTTCGCCACGCTGCTGCGCGGCACGCTGCGCACGATGCTCGCCGATCACGACGTGTACGTGACGGACTGGCACAACGCGCGCGACATTCCGGAGTCAGCCGGGCGCTTCGGCTTCGATGAATACGTCGGCCACCTGATCGATTTCATCCGCCACATCGGCCCCGACGCACACGTGCTGGCCATCTGCCAGCCCACCGTGGCCGCGCTGTCGGCGGTCTCACTCCTCGCTGCCGACAACGACCCCGCACAGCCCGCCAGCCTCACACTCATGGCCGGCCCCATCGATTGCCGCGTCGGCCCCACCGCGGTAAACGACTTGGCCAACAGCAAGCCGATCGAATGGTTCGAGAAGAACCTGATCGGCGTCGTGCCGCCCGGCTTTGCGGGCGAGCAGCGCCGCGTGTATCCGGGCTTCGTGCAGTTGAGCGCGTTCATGTCGATGAATTCGGAACGCCACGTGCAGTCGTTTGAAGAGATGTATTACCAGCGCGCCAAGGGCGACCCTGCCAAGGCCGACACGATCCGCGCCTTCTACGACGAATACCTGGCCACGTGCGACCTCACCGCCGAGTTCTATCTGGAAACGGTAGAAAAGGTCTTTCAGCAATACGCATTGCCGCGCGGCGAGTTGATGGTCGGCGGCCGGTTGGTCGAGCCGGCGGCGATCCATCGCACCGCGCTGCTGACGGTCGAGGGGGAGAAGGACGACATCTGCGCGGTCGGGCAGACCGTCGCTGCGCAGGATCTGTGCTCGGGGCTGCCGCCCTACCTGAAGACACACCATGTGCAGGCCGGTGCAGGCCACTACGGCGTGTTCAACGGCAGCAAATGGGAAAAGCAGATCTACCCGATCGTGCGCGCCACTATCCACGACAACGAGCCCTTCGACGCCAGCACCAGCGCCCGTGACGAAGACAACGCGCACCGCGTCACGCTGCGGGCGCTGCTCGATGCGCGAACGTCGAGCCAGGCCGTCACCCGCCGACGCTCGCGCAAGATGGCGCTCACGCACTGACTGTCAGCGAGGCGTCATTCAGCAGGGCGAGTATCGAAGCCGGGCAGGTCATTCTCCATCGATGTTGATCGATTCACGGAGGGTTGCGATGAACACTCACACCACGGAGTTCCAACGCGCTTCGAGCCTGTTGCATCCGGGCGGCAACCCGATCCGCCTCAATTCGGGCGACTTCGTTGCGGTCGATCGCCGCCAGGATGCCAAGTACGCAGCGACCTATCGCCCGCAAGCGCTGTACAGCCGCGCCGACGAAGGCTTTGCCGCCAACAACGAAGCCTTCCTGCTGCATGAGGTTGCCACCAACCGGCCGATCTACCTGGAAGAGACCGGCCCGACCGACTTCCATCTACATCTGCCGCCGGGCGCGTTTCAATTCGTGCTGGTCACCTCGGGCGTATTTACGTTCGACTACGATGGCCGGCTGCATTACGTCGGCCCCGGTTCGGTGATCCTGCAAAGCGCGATCGTGCATCGGCAGCTTTTCTACACGTGGTCGGGCCTGTCCACCGAAGACAACCTGAACACGCCGCAAACCGTGGTGCCCGACGCACTTTCCATGGGGTGCTCGGGCAAGTTTCTCGAAGCGTTCATCACCGATCCGACGACGTTTCCCAACCCGACGATTGTGCCGTCGGCGCTGATCGACGAGGCCGAGACGCCGCGCATCGCCTGGAGCCACCCGGCGCATGACCGGCCCGCCGGTGCAGACTTCTGGGTGCAAGACCCGTTGGAATTGCATGCGCTCTACAAGCCGCTGGCTGGTGACTCCATCCAATCGTCCGGCCCGGTTTACGTGCGCGACACCGGCATCGAAGCACCCAGCGGCCAGCTTGTGACGGGACACATCATTGCGACCAACCCGCGCGGCCAGTCGAGCCTGCCCAAGAGCCAGGCAGGCGTGGTAGACGCAGCGTCCTTCTCGAAAGGCGAGGTGGTCATTTACCGCGTCATTCGCGGCACGGCCGAATTCAAGGACGGCGCGGGCAACACGCTTGAGCTGGCCGCCGGCGACGTGGTGACGGCAGGCCAGCATTCGGTCAGGCTCGTCGGCATGGGCGAAGACACGCAAATCCTCCGCCTCGGCCTGCTGAGCAATATCGAAAAGCTGCGCAGCTGGACGCGCGCGCAATGCGACGAGATCGACGGCCTGGCGGGCCGCATCATCACCAAGACAGAGACGCGCCCGCAACGGACCGAAGGTAAGCCGGTCGGGTATCTCTACGAAACCGTCGCGGCATCCAACGGGAACACCGGCCGCTTGAGCGTGGCAAACGGAAAGCGAGTGTAGTCCGAACTCGTCACGCCGCCGCCGTCGCACTCCACCACGGCCTTGGCAATCGGCACGAACACGGGCCGGCAATACATGCGCGACTTCAACAGCACGAAGCGTGCGGCATGCGGGTCCACGCCGATGTGCGTGAAGATGCCGAGGTCCCAATGTTCCTGCGGCGTCTCCGAGACGACGATCTGCGCCGCTCCGATGTCCAGCAGTGCCGTGCGCCCCATGCGGATGCGCTGCCCGGTGTAGGTCGGCCCCGTGATCGTGTATTCGCCGTCGCTGATGGCGACGACCTTACCCGTCAGCGCACGCGGCACCGGGTAGACGCCCAATTGCGCGAGCGGCACCTTGTCGCCCACGGGTAGCGTGACGGTGGCGCCCACGCCCGCCTCGATCATTGCAGCGACGGCTTCGGGATCGCACACCGGCCCGACGGCGATGCCGCTCAAGCCTTGCCGCAACGCTTCGTGCAACACGTGCATGTCATCGCACGTGCCGCCGGACATGCAGTTGTCGCCGTGATCGAGCAGCAGCACGGGGCCGCTGCCCGGCGCATCCGCCAACTTGGCCGCGCGCGCGATCGATTCGGTCAGCGGTTCAGAGCGATAGACGAACCCTTCGCGGTCGGCCCAGATGGCGTCGGCAATGCGTTGCGCCGCAGCGTCTGCTGCGTGCTTGTCGCCGTTGCCGACCACCACGACGGAAAGGCACGGCGCGGCAATGTCCGCCAGCCCGAATCCGGCCAGGATCGACACGGCCAGCATGCCGTCAGTCTCCGCCTGCTTGGCCAATGCCACGGCGCGGTGCATCGCGCCTTCATCGGTGCGGCTGCGCAGCGTGTGCGTGACCATCGGCAAGCGGCGCCACGCGAGCACGGGGTTCGCGCGGCCGGCCAGCTTGTCGAACAGCAGACGGCCCGCGCGCTCGCCGGTTTCGTACATGTCGACGTGCGGATACGTCTTGAAGCTGACTGCGATGTCGGCCAGGTCAATGAACTTCTGCGTGAGGTTGCCGTGCAAATCCAGCGCAACGGCAATCGGCACGTCGGGCACCACCGCACGCAGGCGTTCGAGCAGATCGCCTTCGCCGTCGTCGCTGTTCTCCGCGACCATCGCGCCGTGCAGATCGAGCAGCAGCGCATCGCACCCCGGCGCAGCCGCGACGATGACATCGCACAACGTGGTGTACGCCAGCGCTGCCACGCGCCCGCTCGGGTTCGCCCCGGCAACAACGGGCACGACAATTTCCGCGCCGGCCGCCTCGGCCAGATCAATGAACGCACCGGCCGCTGTGCGCGTGCCCTTGGCGGCGCGATAAGCGTCATCGCCGTAGTGCGGATGGAACGATGCCAGCGGCGTCGGCACCGGCGAGAACGTATTCGTCTCGTGATTGAAGCGAGCGATCAGGATGCGCATGAGCGGTCGGGTGATGGTGTCAAACGCGGCCGGCGGCTTGCAGCATCGCGTGCAGCAGCACGTTGGCCCCGGCTTGGAGATGTTCTGGGCTGGCGTCTTCGATCTCGTTGTGGCTGATGCCGTCCTTGCACGGCACGAAGATCATCGCGGTGGGAGCCACACGGGCAAGGTAGACCGCGTCATGGCCTGCTCCGCTGATCACATCCATCTCTGACAAACCGAGTTGGCGAGCGCCGCTGCGCACTGCGTTCACGAGCGTCGCGTCGAACGGCTGCGGCGGAAAATAGACGACCTGGCGCAACGCAATATCGATACCGCTGCGCGCGGCCAACGCCGCCACGGCCTCATGCAGTGCCGCATCCATGTCGGACAGCATCGCATCGTCGGCGGCACGAAAATCGATCGTCATCGACACGCGGCCTGGAATCACGTTGCGCGAATCCGGATGCACGCTCAGGCAGCCCACCGTGGCGCGCGCATGCGGTGGGCGCTCCAGCGCGATGCGGTTGGCAATGCCGACAAGCTCCGCCGCCGGCAGCAACGCATCGCGGCGCAGTTCCATTGGCGTGGGGCCTGCGTGCGCTTCCATGCCAGTCAGAACCACGTCGTACCAGCGTTGGCCCAGCGCGCCAGTCACCACACCAATCGTCGTGCCGTGCGCTTCGAGCACCGGCCCTTGCTCGATATGCGCTTCGAAGTAGGCACCGACCTGCCTGCCACCAACCGGCTCCGCGCCCGCGTAGCCGATGCTGCGCAGCGCCTCGCCCACGGCCACGCCATCGCGGTCCTGCGCGGCCAGCACGGCGTCCAGCGCAAACTCGCCGATGAACGCGCCGGAGCCCATCATCACCGGCACGAAGCGCGAGCCTTCTTCGTTGGTCCACACGGCCACTTCGATGGGCGCTTCGGTTTGAATGCCCGCGTCGTTGAGCGTGCGCACGACTTCGATGCCGGAAAACACGCCGTAGTTGCCGTCGAACTTGCCGCCAGTCGGCTGCGTGTCGATGTGGCTACCCGTCATGACCGGCGGCAGCGCATTGTTGCGCCCGGGGCGGCGTGCGAACAGATTGCCGATGGCATCGACGTGCACGGTGCACCCGGCAGCCTTTGCCTGCGCAACAAAGAAGTCACGGCCCTGGCGGTCGAGATCCGTCAGCGCCAGGCGCCGCACGCCACCTTTGGGCGTCGCGCCAATGCTGGCCTGCTGCATGAGCGTGTCCCACAGGCGCGCGCCGTTGATACGAAGTTGAGTCTCTGTCGTCATCATTTCTCGCGAGTTCATGCGGCCAGGCCGACGCCAAGGTAGCGGTCCTTGATAGCGTCGTCGGCGCGGAAGGCTTCGTTGGTGCCGGTGTACACCACACGGCCCTGTTCAATGATCACGTGGCGGTCGGCCAACTGCGTGCAGACCTCCAGGTTCTGCTCGACCAGCAAGATGGACACGCCCGCCTGCTTGATCATCTTCAACTGCGCGACGATCTCTTCGACGATGACGGGCGCCAGGCCCTCCACCGGCTCGTCCAACATCAGCAGGCGCGGGTGGTTCATCAGCGCGCGCCCGATGGCCAGCATCTGCTGCTCGCCACCGGAGAGGTTGGCGCCGCCGTTGCGCCGCCGCTCATGCAGGCGCGGGAAGATGCGGTAGATGTCGGCCAGCTGCCACGGAGAATCGCGCCGCGCGCCGAGCTTCAGGTTCTCTTCCACCGTCAGCAGCTTGAAGATGCCGCGATGCTCGGGCACGAGGCACAAACCCTGCGCGGCAATGCGATGCGCCGGCTGGCCGGCAATGTCCCTCCCGCGAAAGCGCACATGCCCGCGCGGCGTCACCACACCGGCGATCGCCTTGAGCGTGGTCGACTTGCCCGCACCATTGCGGCCGAGCAGCGTCACCAGTTCGCCCTCGCCCACCGAAAGTGCCACGCCCTGCAGCACGTGGCTCTTGCCGTAATAGCCGTGGAGGTCAGCAACGTCGAGGATCGCCATCGTCGTCATTTCTTGCCTCCGGTGATCATGTTGCCGAGATACGCGGCACGCACGCGCGGGTCCGCTCGCACAGCATCGGGCGTGCCTTCCATCAGCACCTTGCCCTGTTGCATGACGGTGATCGTGTCGGAGATGTCCATGACGATGTCCATGTTGTGCTCGATCAGCACGACGGTATGGTCTTGCGCCAAGCCGCGAATGAGCGCCTTCATGGCGGGCAAATCGTCTACGCCCATGCCGGAAGTCGGTTCGTCGAGGAAGATCGCGCGCGGGTTGGCAGCCAGCGCCATGCCGACCTCCAGCCGGCGTTGCTGGCCATGCGAGAGCGCGGCGGCCGGCGTATCGGCCAAGCGTGGCAATTCAAGCCGATCAAGCACGCGGTCGACCGTATCGGTGCACGCCAGATCGCCCTGCGGCAGGCGCCAGCCGTGCATGGCACGACGCGGCGTGGTACCGAGTGCCGCAAGGCGCAGGTTCTCCCGCACGGAAAGGCTCGGGAACAGGCTCGTCACCTGGAACGACCGCGCAATGCCGCGCTGCACGCGCTGGAAATCGGCCTCGCGCGTCACGTCGTGGCCATCGAAGACGATGGTGCCGCTGGTGATCATGCGCGTGCCCGTGAGCATGTGGAACAGCGTGGTCTTGCCCGCGCCGTTCGGGCCGATGACGGAGTGCACCGTGCCGGGCATCACACGCAAATCGACGCCGCCCAGTGCGGTGAACTTGCCGTATTGCTTAACGATGCCGGTGGCTTGGAGGATGGGCGTGGCGGTCATGCGCTTTCCTCCTGCACCGCCGGTGCGTTACGCGGTGCGCGCACGCGTTGCCACAGCTTCTGTCCGAGCCCGAACAGCCCGCGCTGCATGAACAGGCTCACCGCAATCAGCAGGAAGCCGAGCAACATGAGCCAGCGCGGCCACAGGCTGGAGAGCCAGTCCGACAGCAGCACGTAGAACGCCGCACCCAGCACCGAGGCAAACACGTTGCCCGTGCCGCCGATGACCGTCATCACCAGGATCATCTCGCTGACGTGGTAATCGATATTGGCCAGCGGCGCGATGCCCGTGAGCATGGCGTGCAGCGCGCCCGCCAGTCCCGTCACCGCACCGGAGATGACAAACGCGAGCAGCTTGAACGCGCGCACGTTGTAGCCAACGGCAAGCGCGCGTTCTTCGTTGTCGCGAATCGCCAGCAGCGTGCGGCCGAATACCGATTCCGTCACGCGTTGCACGAGGAAGAACACTACAAGGAACAGCACCGCCACGAACGCATAGAACGCCCAGGGAGAGCCGGCAAACGCCGGTCGTGGAATGTCGAGCAGGCCGTTATCCCCGCCCGTGAGCGATGGCGTGGTGTAGGCCAGGAAATAGAACATCTGCGAGAAGGCCAGCGTGAGCATGACGAAGTACGTGCCGCGCTGGCGGATGGCAAACCAGCCGACCAGCGCCGCCACGATCGCACCGACCACAACGGCCAAAACAAGCGCCACAGGCATCGGGAGCGACAGCTGCGTGAGGCCGACGCCCACCGCATAACTGCCCAGCCCGAAGAAAATGCCCTGCCCGAACGACAGCAGCCCCGTATAGCCAAGCAGCAAGTTGCAGGCCATGACGGCCATCGCATAGACGAGCACTTCGGTGGCCAACGTGCCGGACGTCAGCACCAGCGGCAGCAACAGCGTCACGCCCAGCGCGAGCCACCAGAAGCGGTGACGCGAGAGTCCATGGAATGCGGCTTGCATCATCCCCTCCCCAGCAGGCCATGCGGGCGCAGCAGCAGCACAGCCGCCATCGCCACGTAGATCATCAGCCGCGCGCCCTCGGGCCACAGCGTGCTCATCAGGCTCTGCACGATGCCCACCAGCAGCCCGCCGACCAGCGCCCCCGCAAAGCTGCCCATGCCGCCAACCACCACGACAACGAACGCGATGCCCAGCGCCTCCACGCCCATGAACGGTTCCGCACCGCGAATGGGCGCAGCCAGCACACCCGCCATCGCGGCCGTGCCTGCACCGAGCGCAAACATCACGCTGAAGAGTCGGAATACGTTGATGCCGAGCAGCGACACCATCTCGGTCGATTCGCTGCCCGCGCGCACCGCACTGCCCAGCCGCGTACCTTCCAGCAGCCACCACAGCCCGAGCGCCAGCACGGCGGTAAAACCGATCACGAACAGGCGGTATTTCGGGTAGACGAAATCGCCCCACATCACCACGCCCTGCAGCGCATCGGGCGCAGGCACATCTACGCCCAGCGGCCCCCAGGCCACGATGATGAGTTCCTGCACGACCAGCGCCAGACCCACCGTGACGACGATGTGGAACTCGTGCGCCTGCGCATACACATGGCGCAGCAGCACCTTCTCCGTCACCCAGGCAAGCGCGCCGATGACGATGGGCGCGAGCACAAGTGCCAGCCAGAAATTCATGCCCATCTGCAGGGCTTGAAAGCAGAGATACGCGCCCAGCGCATAGAACGCGCCGTGAGCGAAATTGACGAAGCGCAACAGCCCGAAGATGATCGACAGCCCCACCGCCAGCAGGAAGTAGAGCATGCCGATTCCCACGCCGTTGACGACCTGGAGCAGGTAGACGTTCATTGCGTTGACCGAAATGGCACTCAGAGAGACAAGCACCCGCGCTTCAGTGGCCGAAGGCGGGCGAGCGGCAGATCAGACCCTCAGGCCAGCTTGCACTGCGTCTGTTCAACCGGCAGGAACGCCTTGCCGACGGCAACCACTTCAGCGAAGTCGTCCTTGTCCTTCATGCGGCTCTTGGGCTTGCCCTTGAGCAGGTAGTAGTTCTTGAGCACCTGGTGGTCGGCCGCGCGAATCTCTTCGGGGCCCGTGAGGCCGTCGTACTTCATGCCCTGCAGCGCGGCGATCACAGCCTTCGGATCGGCGCTGCCAGCCTTGGCCATCGCGTCGAGCAAGATCTTCGTGCAGGTGTACGAGCCGGCAAGGCTGTAGTTGGGGTTGGATTTGAACACGGCCTGCGTGCGTTTCACCAGATCGCGGTTCGCAGGCGTATCGACGTCGTGCCAGTACTGCGCGCCGAAGTAAACGCCGTCGCACAGGTCAGCGCCGAGCGATTCGAACTGCTCCAGGCCAGATGCCCACGCCACCAGGATCGTCGTGTTCTTCTTCATGCCGAAGCTCACCGCCTGACGCAGCGTGTCGGAAGATTGCGAGCCGAAGTTCAGGATCAGCAGCACATCCGGCTTGGCCGCCATCGCGTTGGTCAGATAGCCGCTGAATTCCTTTTCGGTAAGCGCGTGGTAGCTGTTGCCCACATGCTCGATGCCCTTTTCCTTGAAGATGTTCTTGGCCGCCGAGAGCAGCCCGTCGCCAAACACGTACTGCGGGGTGATGGTGTACCAGCGCTTGGCCTTGGGCATCGATTCGATCAGCGGGCGCACGGTGCGCTCGATGGCGCCGTACGTCGGCACCGACCAGCGGAAGGTCGCGCGGTTGCAGTCCTTGCCGGTGATTTCATCGGCGCCCGCCGTGGTGATGAACACGCCGCCGAACTTCTCCGCCTCCTTGCCCATCGCCAGCGACTCCGACGACAGGATGCCGCCCGCGAAGTAGCGCGCGTTCTTCTGTTGCGCGAGTTCCTGCACCTTGCGCACGGCGGTGGCCGGCTTGCCCTCGGTGTCGAGCACGCTGTACGCCAGCGGCCGGCCAAGCACCTTGCCGTATTGCTCCACGGCCAGCTTCATGCCCAGGTCGGCGAACTTGCCGTTGGCAGCGAACGGGCCGGACATCGGCACCGGGCAACCCAGTTCGATGGCATCTGCCGCCAACGCAAGGCGGGCCTGCAGCAGCGACGTGGGCACGGCGGACAGCGCCGCCAGTTTGAGCAAGTCTCGACGATTCAAAGCGCACTCCTTGGGGTTCGTGTATTGGACACAACAAGCGCCTGGAGCCACCTGGGGCGGCCTCCTCCTAGCACCGGCGAGGTTTTCGCCGACGGTAGCGTCGAGCAAGAACCAGACCAGTTTCTTATATTTGTTATGATAAATAAGCGAAATCATCATAGAAGCCGCGTCCGCGCCGCGTCAACGACGAAGAGGTCGGTGTTTACGCCAAGGTGTGCGTGATGAAGATGCCGGGTGACGATGCGGGAATGCGGTGCGTGCGCACGATCGAAGGGCATGCATGCACCACGCCGGACAGCCGGGTGACACAACCCTGAAGTTAGAATGCGCGCAACAAGGAACGGACATCCATGGCCACACTCGGACCAGGCAAGACGGCGTCGATCGGCATCCGCAAGCAGAAGCGCGCCGACCTCGTGGCCGAAGAACTCAAGCGGCTGATCACGCAGCGCAACCTCAAGCCCGGCGACAAGCTCCCGCAGGAGATCAAGCTGCAGGAGACCTTCGGTGTGAGCAAAGGCACCATCCGCGAGGCGCTGAAATCATTGGAGGTGCAGGGTCTGGTGAGTGTGAGCACGGGGCCCGCCGGCGGCGGCACCATCGTCGAGGTGCCGTTGGACCGTACGTTCCAGCTCATGCAGAACTATCTGTTCTTCAAAGACATCGGCATTGCAGACGTGTACACCGTGCGCCGGCTGCTTGAGCCGGAGCTTGCCGCCGGGGCGGTGCCGCATCTGACCGAAGACGACTTCCGCGCGCTCGAGCACACCATCGATCTGTGCGACCCGGCTTCTGCCAAGGCCGCCGCGCCGCTCGATCAGCGACAGGAAGACCTGAGCTTTCACGACATTCTGGCTGCGGCCAATCCCAACCCGATGCTGCGGTTCTGCTGCGAGCTGATCAACGAAATGATTCGGCAGCTTGTGGTGTTCGGCAATGAAACGTCACCGAAGGACCACGCCAAGTTCGGCGCGTCCAACGTCAAGTTCCACCGGCAGATTCTGGATGCAGCGCGCGCGCGCGACGCTGAGACCGTGCGCGAACTCATGAGCACGCACATGGAAGATTGCACGCATCACGTCACGCGCATGAAAGGCCGCGTGCACGGCCGTCTTGTGCTCGACTCCGAGATGCCGCGTCGCAATCGGCCGCAGCTGGACGACCACGACGACAGCGACGACGGCGCGTGACGGCTCAGTAGGTCTTGTAGGGCAAAAACTTGCCGCTCATGACGATGCGAACGCGATCGCCCTTGGGATCGGGCTCGCGCGTGAGATCCATGTTGAAGTCGATCGCGCTCATGATGCCGTCGCCAAACTCTTCGTGGATCAGCGCCTTGAACGTCGTGCCGTACACGCTGATGAGTTCATAGAAGCGGTAGATCAACGGATCCGTTGGCACCGCTGTGGGCAGCGACCCCTTGTACGGCGTCACCTGCAGCAGCATGACGGCCTCTTCAGGCAAATCCAGCGCTGCGCCAACGGCCGTTGCCTGCGCTTCGGTCAGCGTCATCTGGCCGAGCAGCGCGGCGGTGCTCCATTCCTTGCTGTGGCCGATCACCTCGGCCAATTGCGTCCACGTCAGTTGCTTTTTGATCTTCTGCAGGACGATCAGATCTGTTACGTCTTCGCGTTGCATGGCAGCTCCCTGGGTTGGGTGAGAAAACAGCACGCGACATGAGCAAGGTCGATGCCAACCAGGGAACGCCGCGCCCCCTTTCTGAAGGTTGCGCCGATGACGGCCATGCCGCCATCGTGCTTTGACGTTCTACGCGAAGGACGTCAGAACCAGTGCATGATCCCGGTGTACACGCCTTGCTGGCCCGAGCCGGGGGCCGGCTTGCCGCCACCCGCCTCAACCGAGAAAGACGCGTTGCTGCCGTTCATCACGGTACCGATGGTGCCGTACAGCAACGTGCGCTTCGAGAAGTAGTAGTTGGCGCCCACCGTCAGCAGCGTGCCGTTTCCGCCGCCCTGGTTGCGGTTCGCCCTGTATGCACCGCCGATCAGCGTCAAAGCCGGCGTGACCTGATAGTTGGCCCCCAGCCAATAGGTTTGCTGGTGGGTCGCGCCGCTCGGGTTGTCCGCGTCCGCAACAGTGGCGCCGCCCGACTGGATACGGCTGTAGCCACCGAACAGCTTGAGGTCGCCGATCTGATACGTGCCACCTGCTGTGAACAAGCGGGAAGCGGTATAGAGGTTGGTGAACTCGCCGTTGGTGTCGCGAATTTCTTCGTAGAAGGCCTTAAGCATCAGCGGGCCATTCTGGTAGGCCATGGCGCCGGCAAGCTGCCTGCCAGCGTTGAAGTGCCCCGCCGTTCCGTTCAGGCCGGCTTGCGCGCGGAACGAGAAGCCACCCCAGGTCGGCGAGTTGTAGGTGATCGCTTTCTGGCGTGAACCCCAGGTACGGTTGGCCTGCAGCGTCTCGGCGCCCATGTTCTGCAGACCCATCGGGTCAATCGACCATGTCTCGCCATCGGGAATGCCCATGGCCCGGCCGAGCAACAGCGTGCCGTACGTGGTGCTCGACAGCCCCACGACTGCGAAACGATTGAACAGCGCATCCGACGAACCGGAGCCGGAATTGAAGCCGTTTTCAAGGTTCATCACAGCAGACAGGCCGCCACCCAGATCCTCAGAACCCTTGAGGCCCCACATGCTGGTCCCCCACTGGTTGCCGCCGTACTGCAGGTTGCTGGCGGTGCCGTTCGCAGTTGCAATCTTGTTCGTGTAGTCAATGCCGCCGCCGACGCGGCCATACAGCGTGACACTGCTCTGAGCGGCGGCCAGGCCGCTAGTGGCTGCCAGCAGGGCTGCAGCGGCCGCGATGGCAATTCGCTGGGATGGGTTCTTGATACGCATAGCTTTCGTCTCCTCAATTTGGCGTTGTCTTTGTTCGTTCGAGCCGAGTCTCTTGGGGGCCCGGACAGGAGAATGAGGAGAATTGACAGCGCTGTCAATGTAGGGAGTTGCCCTAGTTTTTAGCCAAGGCACGTCACTGCAAGGCGCCGGAGACGATCGCGTGTGATGGCTCAGACCTAGGGCAAATCCCGAGATTGACAGCGCTGTCAATTTTGACCATTCTGCAGTCCCAACCGGCCCGTGAACCGGATGCCGGTGCCGGCCAAAACGCCCTTGCGCGTGATGGCGACGAACCTCCATGTGCGCGAGCCGTCCTGCGGCTGGCCACAGAGCCGTCGATGTACTTCCGTCCTAATCTGCAGTACATCTTGCATCCGGACGGCACCAGCCAGAACAAGAACGCGTTCGTAATCGGGCTGACAGCCGGCATAGCGTTCTGAACGACAACATCAATGAAGAAGGAGACATTCATGCTTTCCCGCGTACTGAACACCATTGCCGCCGCCGCGGTCCTCACCTTCGCAGCCACCTCGGCCCACGCCAGCAAGGAAGCACCGGTGATCGGCTTCTCGATCGACGACCTGCGCGTCGAGCGCTGGACGCACGACCGCGACTACTTTGTCGAATCCGCCAAGAAGCTGGGTGCGACCGTGAACGTGCAGTCGGCCAACGCCAACGAAGCCAAGCAGATCGCCCAAATCGAAAACCTGATCGCCCAGAACGTCGACGTGCTGGTGATCGTCCCGTTCAACTCCAAGGTGCTGGGCAATGCCATCGCCAGCGCCAAGAAGAAAGGCATCAAGGTTGTGTCGTATGACCGCTTGATCCTGAATGCCGACATCGACGGCTACGTGACCTTCGACAACGTGAAGGTGGGCGAGCTGCAGGCGCAGGGCGTGGTGAAGATCGCGCCGAAGGGCAACTACTTCCTGCTGGGCGGCGCCGCGACCGACAACAACGCGCGCCTGCTGCGCGAAGGCCAGATGAAGGTGCTCAAGCCGTACGTCGACAAGGGCGACATCAAGATCGTCGGCGAGCAATGGACGCCGGAGTGGGACCCCTCCAAGGCGCAGAACATTGTTGAGAATGCGTTGACCGCAAACAACAACAACATCCAGGGCATCGTCGCATCCAACGACGGCACGGCCGGCGGCGCCATCCAGGCGCTGGCACGCCAGAAGCTGGCGGGCAAGGTGCCGGTGTCGGGCCAGGACGCCGATCTGGCCGCCGTGCGCCGCGTGGCTGAAGGTACGCAAGCCATGACGGTGTACAAGCCGATCAAGGAAATTGCCGCCACCGCAGCCGAAATGGCCGTCGATTTCGTGAAGGGCACGGCGCCGAAGTTCAACACCAAGCTGAACAACGGCAAGAAGGATGTCGATACCGTGCTGCTGACCCCGACGCTGCTGACCAAGGACAACCTGGATAGCACCGTCGTCAAGGACGGCTTCTATACGCATCAGCAGATCTTCGGCAAGTAAGCAGCCGGTGCAGCAGTCGGTCGTCGGTCATCGGCGGTCAGTGGTCAGTCGTAGTGAGTAGGAGAACGCCATGAGCAGTAACGGCACCCTGTTCGAGATGCGCAACATCGTGAAGTCGTTCTCCGGTGTGCGCGCGCTCGACGGCGTCAGCCTGGCAGTGAAGCCAGGCGAGTGCGTCGGTCTGTGCGGGGAGAACGGCGCCGGGAAATCGACCCTCATGAAGGTGCTGTCGGGGGTCTACCCCTACGGCACCTTCGAAGGCGAGATCCTGTGGGAAGGTGAGCCGCTGCACGCGCATTCCGTGCGTGACAGCGAGCGCGCCGGCATCGTCATCATCCATCAGGAGCTGATGCTGGTGCAGCAGCTCTCCGTCACGGAGAACATCTTCCTCGGCAACGAGATCACCAAGCCGGGGGGCCGCATGGACTACGACGCCATGCACGCCAAGGCGGAAGAACTCCTCGCCCGACTGCGCCTGACCGACGTGAACGTGGCCGCGCCAGTGATGAACTACGGCAGCGGCCACCAGCAGCTTTTCGAGATTGCCAAGGCGCTCGCCAAAAACGCGCGCCTGCTGATCCTGGACGAGCCGACGTCTTCGCTGTCCGCCAAGGAAATCGAGGTGCTGCTGTCGATCATTGACGACATCAAGCGCAGCGGCGTGGCGTGCGTGTACATCTCGCACAAGCTCGATGAGGTCAAGCGTGTGTGCGACACCGTCACCGTCATCCGCGACGGCAAGCACATCGGCACACGCCCCGCCGCCGACATGACCGTCGACAACATCATCACGATGATGGTCGGCCGCGAAATGACATCGCTCTTCCCCAAGGTCGAACACACCGTAGGCGAAGTGGTGATGGAAGCGCGCAACGTCACCTGCTGGGATGTCACCAACCCCAACCGCAAGCGCACCGACAACGTGAGTTTTGCCGTGCGCCGCGGTGAGATTCTCGGCATTGCCGGCCTGGTGGGCGCCGGGCGTACGGAGATGGTGTCCGCGTTGTTCGGCGCTTACCCTGGCCGCTCCAGCGCCGAGATCATCATGGACGGCAAGCCGGTCAAGGTCAGCACACCCGCACAGGCGATTGCCAACGGTATCTGCCTGGTGCCCGAAGACCGCAAGCGCCACGGCATCGTCCCGCTGATGGCCGTGGGCGAGAACATTACGCTCGCCACGCTGGCTCAGTACGCACGCGGTTTGCGTGTCGACAAGGGCGCCGAACTCACCACCGTCGATCGCGAGATCAAACGCCTGCGCATCAAGACCGCAAGCCCCGCACTGGCGATTGCCAGCCTATCCGGCGGCAACCAGCAGAAGGCCGTGGTCACGAAGATGGTGCTGGCGATGCCAAAGGTGCTCATCCTCGATGAGCCCACGCGCGGTGTCGACGTCGGCTCCAAGTACGACATCTACAAAATGATTGCCGACCTGGCCGCCAGCGGCGTGGCGATCATCATGGTTTCTTCCGAGATGCCGGAAATCCTTGGCATGAGCGATCGTGTCCTGGTCATCGGCGAAGGCCAGTTGCGTGGCGACTTCGTCAATCAAGGCCTGACCCAGGAGCGCATCCTGGCTGCTGCAATCAACGCTGAACCCGGCCGCCAAGCGGCTTGAATTGCCATGTCCAATATCCTGCAATCCCAACTCGCCCGCCAAAACGGCGGCAATGGCGGCCCGCGTCTTGATGGCCGCGCCATCCAGCAACTGTTCGTGCGCTACAAGGTGCTGGCGCTGCTGCTGGCCGTTGCGCTCATCTGGATCTTCTTCTACTTCCAGACCAACGGCACGTTCCTCAAGCCCAACAGCATCTCCAACCTGTTCCTGCAGATGTCGGTGACTGGCATGCTGGCCTGCGGCATGGTGTTCGTCATCATCGCGGGGGAGATCGATCTTTCGGTCGGCTCGCTGCTTGGCCTGCTGGGCGGGCTGGTTGCCATCCTCACCGTCAACCTCGGGTGGAACACCTGGCTGGCGGTGGGCACGGTGCTCGTGGCAGGTGCGGCCATCGGCGTGGTCAACGGCTTCATCACGACCAAGCTGCGTGTGCCCTCGTTCATCGTTGGCCTGGGCGGCATGCTGGCCTTCCGCGGCCTGCTGCAGTGGAGCACCGACAGCGTGACGATTGCCCCGGTGCCCGATGACCTCGGCAACCTCGCGCAGAGCTTTGTGCCGGCATGGCTGTCGTGGTCGCTGGCTGCTGTCATCGTTGCCAGTTCGGTTGTGCTGACCGTGCGCCGCCGTCGCGAGCGTGCCCGCCTGTCGCTCTCGCTCACGCCGATCTGGGCTGACGGACTGAAGCTGCTGGCTATCGCTGCCGCCTCGTTTGGCTTCGTCGCGGTGCTCAACGACGCCAGCGGTGTGCCGCTTCCGGTACTCATCCTCCTCGTGCTGCTGGCCATCTTCTCGTACGTCGCGACACAAACCGTCTTCGGCCGTCACGTCTACGCAGTGGGCGGCAACATGGAAGCCACGCGCCTGTCCGGTGTGAATGTCGGCCGCGTGAAGCTGCTGGTGTTCGTGCTGATGGGCCTGATGTGCGCTTTCGCGGGCATCATCACCACGGCACGTTCGGCGGCAGGTTCGCCCTCCGCCGGGGTGGGCGGCGAACTGGATGCCATCTCCGCGTGCTTCATCGGCGGCACGTCGATGCGCGGCGGCTCGGGCACGGTGTACGGCGCACTGATCGGCGCACTTGTCATGGCCAGCCTCGACAACGGCATGCAGCAAATGAACGTCGACGCCTCGTGGCAGATGATCGTCAAGGGCGTGGTGCTGGTGGTCGCGGTGCTGATCGACGTGCTGTCGGGCTCCAATCGCGGCTGACCGCGGCTGCTGACGTCGGCAAACGCCACACAACTCCTGGGCCCGTCTGGGCCCCTTCCTGATCTGGAACGACACGGCGGCGCGCGATGATGTCGCAGCGCCAGCCGCCGGTCGCGCCTTTCTTTCCTTCATCCCGAACGGACTTCCACATCGTGGCTGACTACCAAACCCCTGCTCGCGTTCTTGTGACCGGCGTAGCTGGCAACCTGGGCCGCAAGGTCGTCGAGGCACTGGCCTCCGCCCCGTGGTGCACCTCCATCATCGGCGTCGATTGGGTTGCACAGAACGTCGAGTTTTCGCCGCAAGCGGCCCAACGTTTCCAATGGGTCAAGGCCGACCTCACGCAAGCCGATGGTGCATGGACGGATCTGCTGAGCAACGTCGATGCGGTCATTCACTTGGCCGCCATCCACTCCACGCCAGACGCAACGTGGGAGCAAGCGCTGGCTTCCTACGGCATGACGCTCAATGTGCTGCAGGCCGCTGCCACGCACGGCGTGCGCCGCTTCGTGTTCGCCTCGTCCAACCACGCGATGGGCGCGTACAAAGACCAACCCCTGGCCGGCACCATCGGCCCCGGCAAACTCACCGCCGAACTGCCCCCCGCCCCGGGAACACGCTGGAATAACGGCACAGAAGACGTGTACTCACTCGCCTACGGAACGTCCAAGGCCATGGGCGAACGGCTCTGCAAAGCAGTGGGCGCCGTCTCCGAAGCCAACGGCGGCAAGCTGTCGATCGTGTCGCTGCGCATCGGCTGGGCATTGCCCGACGAAAACGACCCCAACGACATCAACTATTCCGGCACCGCTGACACACCCGTGCCGACCGAGTTGCCCGACGAAGCCAGCCACGTGGCGCTGCGCTGGTTCCGCAACATGTGGCTCTCAAATGGGGATTTGCGCCGGCTGTTCCTGTGCTCGATCACGGCCGACCCTGCGCGCTGGCCAGCATCGGCCATCGTCGTGAATGGCGTGTCAAACAACCGCGGAATGGATTGGGGCCTGGAGACCGGGCGAGACCTGCTGGGGTATGAGCCGCAGGATGATTTGTATGCGTTGATCACGGCAACGCGGTAGCGCTCCATGCAAAAGGCCCGGCTAATGCCGGGCCTTTTGTATTAGATGCGAGCAAATCAAGCGACGCGAACCGGCCGGAGATTATCTTCTTCTGGTCCAACCGCTTCATCGAGCGCGGCGTTGCCGCGATTCCCCCTGAATGTTCGAATCTTGTCAAGCAACAGAACAAACAGGCTCCCGAGCACGACACCACCGATGAGCGAAAGCAGCGCCAGCGCCAGCGAGCCGGGCCCCGAGCGGTACTCCGGCAACGTGGGACCGGAAACAAAGCGCGCCTCTGAGATGTGCTTGTTGCGCATCTGCTCGGCAATCACCATGATCTGGTTATAAATCTCACGTGTCTTGTCGTCTGTAAGGTCCTTGCCCGCGAATACAGCTTGCGCTGTCTTCACGAACTCAGCTAGCAACGCGTTACCGGTTTTGGGTTGGCGAGTGCTCTGGTCGACACGTTCATAGAATTCACTGCGCAACCCATTCTGCTCGGCGTCGCGTTCCAGCAACGTGAGCTGCGATTTCAGGTCGGCAATTTCGGTTTCAATACCAACGAGCTGTGCTACGGGAGACAGATAGCGAGACGCGTTGTTGTCACTGCCGGTCGAAAGCAATTGGCGCGCTTCCATCTTCGACGCCTCGGGGTACTTGCCGGCGATCGATCGTGCTGCTTCGAGTCGGGTGGAGGCCTGGGTCAGGGCCAGCCTCTTCTGGATGATCTGGTTATCGATCTGTTGCTTCTTCGCCTTGGCTTCACCTGCTTTGGTATAGATCGTATCCAGCAGATCTTCACTCAGCATGGTGTCCTTGATGTAGTCCCCCATCAGTTGAACACGGGCTTGCGCGTTCTCCGCCGACCGATCCTTGAACGTAATCGAGAAACCTAGGATACCAATGGTGTCGAGCATCCCCTTCCCGTCGGTGATGTAACGCAGATCATCTCTCGACAACGGCAAAACCGCCTGCAAGTGCGCCTGAACGAAGCGTTCACTCAGATTTCCCAACAAATACTCACCGTTGGCATCGCTCGTTTTCTTGTTGTCTTCGAGATAACGGTATAGCGTCTCGCGATCCCAGAACGCAGCCTTCTGGACGTTGTATTCCGCAAACTTACGCGGCGCGCGCATGAACCCTTCGCTGGAGTACTGACGGGCAACCCAAAATGAGAGCACAAAAATCAGTAAGGACAATACGGCAGCAAACAAAATGATCTGTCGTCGTAGTTCCCAACAGCGCGCAACTAAGGCCTGCAAATCAAGAGCGAATAGATCGCCGTCGTCATACGCTGCCGGATTCATCTTCTTCATTACCTGTTCCGTTCTAAAAAATTGCCGATTACTTGCCAGCAAGGGCAGCCGCAGTCACTTGATGTCTTTTTTGTTGTGCGGGCTTCCATTCGGCCCTGTCAGCTCGCTACTCATCGCCCATATGAAGCGGTAAAAACCGTTACAGCTTAGTGACGAACTGCACAATGGAAATGAGAAAAGGACGAAATCAAATACGCCTTTTTCGCCTCACCCCAGATGATTGCCCAGTCAACTTAGGCAATTTTCAGCAGTTTTGCACCCACTTTCAAGGTCTGCTGCTGTGCGACCGGGCAAAAATCGGGCACGTAACGATAATGGCTTGGGATTTCGGCCGGTACCCTCCAGCGCGAGGGTTGACTAATGGATGGCCAACAGAAAGAACGCAAGCGTGCCCCCATGCACGGCGGTATGTCGTCCAATTAACAGTGGTAGCGCCACATCTCAAACCGGCGCACAAGTCGATTCCCGAATCACCAACTCATACTGCAAATTCTCGTGCACCGAATGCGGCTTCAGGCCCGGTAGATGCGGGCGGTGGATCGCAATAAGCTGCTCCACCGCTGCATGCGCCATCGCCTGGATCGGCTGACGCACGGTGGTGAGCGCCGGCCAGAGCTGGCGTGAGAGCGGCGTGTCGTCGTAGCCGCAAATGGAGAGTTCTTCCGGCACCTTGATGCCGCGCGCCTGCGCCACGCGCAGCACGCCGGCAGCCATGTCGTCGTTGCCTGCGAAGATGGCGGTCGGACGTGGTTCGCAGGACAGCAACCGCTCGGCGCAGGCAACGCCAGACTCGAATGAGTGCTCGCCCTGCTCGACCAATCGTTCGTCGACTTCGATGCCGGCCTGCGCCATCGCGTCGCGATAGCCGAATACGCGCTGATACGCCGCGCCGTGGGCGGGATCGCACACCACGAAGCCGATGCGGCGATGCCCGAGCCCGATCAGGTGCAACGTCATGTCACGCGCGGCAGCGCGGTCTTCGGTGTTGACGGATAGCCCCTTGTGCTCGCGGTCGGCGGGGGCCAAGCGCACGTAGTCGATGCCAGCTTCATCCAGCGCTGTGATGAGCGACGGCACATCCGACACCGGTGGCGTCAGGATGATGCCGGCCAGTGCACGCTGGCGCGCGCTCTGGATGATCTGCTCGGCGAGGTTCGGGTCGCGGTAGTTGCAAGGTGTCAGCAGCAGGCTGTAATCGAGCGCCTGGCAGGCTTCGAGCGCGCCGTGCTGAATGTTGACGATGTAGTTATCGGAGGGGTTGTCGTAGACCAGCGCGATGATATCGGCGCGCTTGCTGGCCAGTCGCCGGGCAGCCGGGTTGGGCCGATAGTCGAGCGTCTGCATCGCCTCGACCACCTTCGCGCGCGTCTTCTCGCTGATGTTGGGCTCGTGGTTCAGCACGCGCGAGACGGTCTTGATAGACACGCCCGCATGCGCGGCAACATCATCGACGGTGACAGCTCCTGCGTTGCGCTTCATGGTCTGACGATGGTCTGGCGAGAGTGGTTCTGGAACACGGAACGGGCGCTATCACGCGCCCGCCAATGTGTTCGATTTTACCGCCATCCCCCAAGCCGCGCGGCCAAAAAACTAACGGGCGCTCAACCCCGAACGGCCGATCGGCAGCCGAACGATGCCTTGCGCCAGGCTCACGCCCAGCAGAACGAGGCCGCCGCCGATCCAGTGATAGCCGTGAACCGTCTCGCCAAGCATCACCGCAGCCATACCCGCCGTGAAGACCGGCATCAGGTTCATCAGCACCGCCGTACGCTCGCTGCCGATGCGCTTGAGCCCCTGCATCCACAAATACGACGCGACGATCGACGAGGCAATGCCCGCAAACACCACCAGCCCGATGCCCTTGGCCGGTACGGCCAGGCTATGCGCGGTCATGGCCACCGGCACAAGCATCACGACGGCCACCAGCACCTGCACGTACAGATTGAGCCACTGCCCAAACGGCAGCGCCCAACGGCGATAGAGGATGTTGTACAGCGCGTATGCAGTGGCGCCGGCAAGCACCAGCACGTCGCCGTGGTTGATGCCGCCATCCAACAGGTTGGTCGGTTCTCCGCGCCCCAACAGATACAGCACGCCCAGGAGCGACACCACCACGCCCGTCACTGCCTGCGCACCGACAGGCTGACGAAATACCACCACATTCAGGATCAGCCCCAGCATTGGGATCAGCGCCCCGATCACGCCCATGTTGGTCGCGCTCGTGCTGTGCGCCGCGTAATACGCCAGGCACTGGTACATCACCATGCCCAGCAGCGCGAGCACCGCAAAGCGCCGCCACTGCGCCAGCACAGCCCGACGTTGGCGCCACAGCGGCCGCACGCAAAAAGGCGTCAGCACGATGGCCGCCAGCAACCACCGGTAGAACGAAATGGCCGCCGGGTCCACCACGCCGGCCGCGGCCTTCGCCACGATGGTGTTGGCAGCCCAGATCAGCACCGCCAGCAAGGGATACAGCACAGGCACGACGGCCTCCTCGAACAATGGAAGAAGGCAGTTTAGTAATGTCCGGTTCAAAACATATACTTCAAATCAGACAACATCACCCCTCGAAAGCGACAACCGTGGCCGACACCCTGTACACCGCCTACCGCGAAGCCGACCTACGCGTGCCCAAAGGAGCGCCGTTCTACTTTCGCTACGACCATTTCGAGCCCGAAACCGATATCGAGCCGCACACGCACCCGTGGGGCCAGATCAACCGCATCAGCCTGGGGTTGATGGAAGTGGTGGTCGATGGCCGCCGGCTGACCGCGCCCGCCGAATACGTGATCTGGGTGCCGGCCAACCAGCCCCATTCGGCATCGATCCGGCAGGCGACGGACTTCCTCTCTGTGTACATGGCCGCACCGCTTGCGCAGCGGTTGCCACCCATGGCCTGCCTGATTCCACAAACGCCCCTGGTGCGCGCGCTGTTCGAAGACTTCGCCACGCGCCGCGTCGCCGCCATGACCGACGCGTGGGACCTGCGCCAGTTCGAGTTGTTGGTGGAAATGTTGGCGCGTGCCGGCCACGCCGACAGCTACCTGCCAGACAGCACCGATCGCCAGCTTGAGCCCATCCTGCAAGCCATCCGCCTGGACCCCGCCGACACCACCACGCTGCAGCAATGGGCCGAACGCGTGCACAGCACCGAACGCACACTTGCGCGCCGCTTCCAGACCGAACTCGGCATGAGCTTCTTGCAATGGCGCAACCGCGTGCGCCTGCTGCGCGCGCTGGTGTGGCTCAAGGAAGACCGCCCGGTGCAGGACATTGCGCTCGCGCTCGGGTATGGAACGCCTTCGGCATTTATTGCGATGTTCCGCAAGCAGGTCGGGTTTTCGCCCGAGCGCTATCGCCGGCAAATGGGCGGCGAGACCGAACGCCCCGCCACCTAGACCATTGGCATCAAGCGACCGAATAGCCGCCGTCGGCTACCAAGGCGTGGCCCGAGACAAAACTCGCATCGTCCGACGCGAGGAAGGCCACGATGGTCGCCATCTCCTGCGCGCTGCCGACACGGCCCGCCGGGGTGCCCGCCGCAAAGTCATACATCGCTTCCGCAGACGGCCAGATGCCGCGATGGTGGAACGGCGTCTCGATCAGCCCCGGCGCCAGCGCGTTGACACGCACGCCTCGGCGAAACCATTCGATCGATGCCGTCTTCGTCATGCCGATCACCGCGTGCTTGGTGCCGATGTACAGGCCCGCGTTCTCGAAGCCGATCACACCGCCCATCGACGCATTGTTGATGATGCTGCCCGAGCCTTGGCGGAGCATCACCTCGGCCTCGTACTTCATCGAATGGAAGACGCCGCGCACGTTGGGGTCGAATACCTTGTCGTAGGTGGCGTCGGTCTGCTCGGTGAGCGGCGCGAACACGCCCTCGGTACCTGCGTTGTTGAAGGCGATGTCCAGGCGCCCATATGTGGCGACGGTAAAGTCGACCATCTTGCGGATATCGTCTTCGCGCGTGACGTCGGCCTCCACGGCGGCCGCCTCGCCGCCTTGCGCGCGGATAGCCTCGACGAGCGCGTCGAGTTCCGGCTTGCGCCGTGCCGCCACGACAACCTTGGCGCCACGCCGGGCCAGTTCAATTGCCGATGCATGCCCGATGCCCGAGCTGGCGCCCGTGACGAGCGCAACCTTGTCTTTAAGTTGTGCGGATTGCATGGATTGCGTGTTGAGTTGCGTTGCTGCGTTCATTGCCGGCTCCTTGCCGTGAGTGGGTGAGCTGGCGCTCGGTTCTTCCGTGCTGCCAGGCTTGGAGCCAAGTATGGATAGGCCAACGCGGCAAATAAATGGAATAATCAGGCAAACAAAATTCCCATTTTTGGAATTCCACAACGCCATGCAAGACCGCCTCGAACTGCTGCGCATCTTTGCCACGGCCGCCGGCACACCGACATTCCGCGAGGCGGCTGCACGGCTCGGCGTGTCTCCGCAGGCCGTCACGCGGGCGGTGCGCGAGCTGGAAGACACGCTGGGCGAAACGCTCTTTCATCGGAACACCCGCAGTGTGCAGATCACCCGCTACGGGCAAGACCTTGCCGCGCAAGCCCAGGCCGCATTGCAGACCGTCGATGGCCTGTTCGATCGCTCCTCCGCCAAGGCGACGGAGGCGAGCGGCATCGTACGTGTCACAGCGACTGCGCACATGGGGCGCACCTATGTCATGCCCGTGCTGACGGCGCTGATGCAGCAACACCCGGGTCTTGTCGCAGACCTTCGCCTGTCGGACGTGCCTTCCGCCGTGGTGGATGAGCAGATCGACGTGGGGGTACGCATTGGCTTCATCGGGGACAACCGCTTCGTGGCGCGCTCGGCCGGTAGCGTAGCGCTGTGGGTGGTGGCCGCGCCCGCGCTGCTTGCCCGCGTGGGCGAACCCAAGACGCTCGATGCACTGCTGGAGCTGCCCGTCACCACACTCATCAACCGCAGCGACGGCCGCGCCTGGCCGTGGGGCTTTCGCGACGACACCCAGCTCCAGCCTCACCGCACCGTCTTCGTGACTGATGACCCGGAAACTGAGATACAAGCGGCCTGTGCGGGCCTCGGCTTCACGCAGACCACGGAGTACTTGGCTCGCTCGCACGTGGAGCGCGGCGAACTGGTGCGCGTGCTGCGGCGGTTCGAACCCCCACCTTGGACGCTCCACGTCTATCGCCCCCAGCGAGGGCCGGTACCAACGCGGGTGCGGGTGGTCTTTGATGCGTTGGCCACGCAGTTGAAAGCGCTTCGCCCAAGCTGAACAACGGCAATACCGCGCCGCAGCGACTAAGAGTCGCTAACAAAACCTAGCGCAGCGATCCTGGCTAGGCGCGACGACGCAGACAGTACAAAGGTACGGCAAGGAGGAGCAACGACGCCAGGAAGGTTTTGTTAGCGACTCTAAAAACAATTGTGAGAAACCGCGCCGCAACGCCGTTTGCGGGGCGCAGTGTCCTTTAGAATTCGCTCTGTTGCAGATTTGGAAGTCCATACATGCGCACACCTCGGTTCGCATCTGCCCGGATGCTGGGCAGCGCGCTCGCCCTGAGCACGTTGGCACTCAGCGGTTGCAGTTCACTGATGTCGGAAGGCACGACCGCCGCAGCGGGTATCGGCGGAGCAGCTCTCGCTGCCAAGGTGACCGACAACGCGGCGGTGGCCACCGGCATCGGCCTGGGCGTGCAAGCCGGCGCACGGGCCGCGTTGCAACACAGCCAGCGCGTCGTCCACACCGAAACGCAAGACCACATCGCGCAGATCGCCGGGGCGCTGACCGACAACACCGTCGGCAACTGGCAGGTCAAGCACCGCATCCCCTTGGAGCCCGACGAACACGGCCGCGTGGTGGTCACGCGTTCGATCAACGGACCGCTCGTCAACTGCAAGGAAATCCTCTTTACCGTCGACGGAATGGAAGATGGCGCTGCAAAGGTCGACTTCTTCGTTGCCTCCATCTGCCACGACGGCAAGCAATGGAAGTGGGCGACCGCGGAACCGGCCACGGCGCGATGGGGTTCGCTGCAATGAGCCGCGCGCGCTGGCTTGTAGCAGGATGTGCGGGCCTGATGGCCGGCTGCTCGTCGGTGGGGCCGTTGACCGGCGCGGCAGCGGGCGTGGCCACGGGCACTGTCACGGGCAACCCGGCGGTGGCCTATGGCGTGGCCGTGTCGGTCAACGCCGCGACCGATGCCTCCATCAAATACGCAACGCGCAAATGGGCCGCCAGCGAGCAGGATGCGCTGGCGATGGCAGTCGGGCGATTGAGCGACAGCACACCTTCGCTCAACTGGTCGCTCGAACGCATGATGGGCTTGACCAAGGCGCACGGCCAGGTCGTGCTGGTACGCACGTTCACGACACCGCTGGCCACCTGCCGCGAGGCCGTCCTGACCGTTCAGGAAGCCCTGGCTCCCAAAAATGCGCCCGGCGCCGGTTACACGATCTATGCGTGCCAGAACGGCACCACATGGCAATGGGCCAACGCCGAGCCCGCCGTGCCGCGCTGGGGCAACCTGCAATAGCGCGACGCGCGCGTCAGGATTTGGCGGCAAGGCACGGGTAGCGATCCAGTTCGAAGCGCTGCCATTGTCAGCGCAGTGCTCGAGCCGCCGCGCAACCTCGTCGATCTGCATGAACTTGCTGCAGCATTTGAAGCGGCCGGCATTTATCCCACGCTGATGTTGGATTCGGTGCAGGACGACCGAGGAGGGCGTGGCGCGCGGTTGATTTGGTACGCCCGCGGACGCTGACTTAAGCGTCAATCAGACGAGACATTAGAAGTTTTCACCTCAGGTTGTTGGAGAACGAGCCGTTCTGGGGGATGCGCTTTCTGCGCGTCCTCTCTACGATGCGGGCGCGCATTCGGTGCGGGGGCAGCGCAGCAGCCATGTGCGCTGTGGCATCGAAGCGGCTTTCCAAACTCCAATCAATAAAAAGGACTTTCATGTTTCGTATTTTCGTATCCGGTATTGCGCTTTCTCTTGCCCTGTCGGGCTGCGCGGTCAGCGTCGGCAGTGGAACGGGCGTTGACAAGATTGCCGACGCCACGCAGGAATCGCTGCAAAAGCAATTCGTGCCGGGCGTCGCCAAGCGCGAGGACGTAGCGCTCGAACTGGGTGCACCCAGCGACAAGGCTTCGGCCGGCGGTCTCGACATCTGGAACTATCGCTACGCGCGCAATGCGGCAATCGGCGTGGTGTTTGTCGGGATTCCGATTGGTTCGAAGAAGATCGCGTCGTTCTACTTCGACGATGCGGACGGCGTGCTCAAGAAGATCGAATACAAGGTCCTGCAGCAGTAACCCATCACACCTGCCGCGCCCGCCACCCAGGGCGCGGCATGGCCAACGTCCGCACTCGCGGCAGCACGTCAATTCCCCCATTCCAATCCGCGAATCCTCTTGGCTTGTGTAATTTAATACGAATCATTATCATTTGTGTTCTCAACAAAACTGAAGACTGCCATGCACGGTATTGCCCTCCTGCTCGGGCTGCTGGCGGCGGGCTGCCTGTATGCGGCCGCGCCCAACCAAGTGCTGCTCGCGCGCGCTTCGCGTCTGCGGGGGCGCGTGCTGTGTTGCGTTGCCGTTGCGTTGTCGGGCATCGCCGTCGTGCTGTGGAACGACGCGCTCGGCTGGCCTGGGGCAATCATCGCGGTGGTGCTGGTGGTCACGGGGGCCTTGTCGCTCTGGCCCATGTTGGGAGCGTGGACACAGCAACGGCGTGCAGGCATGGAGGCGCGGACATGAACGGCATGGGCACCAAGTGGCTGGCCGGCACCGTGCTTGGGCTGCCGCTGTCGGTTGCGCTGTGCACGCTGGCGATCCTGTGGCTGCCGGGCGGCTGGGAAAGCGGCGTCATCGGCGCCCTGCTCGTGTGCCTGCCGCTGTGGGCCGTGATCATCAGCGTGAGCGTGCTGTTTCGGAGCAGCGCCCGCGCGTGGGGCGTGCTGACGGCAGCGAACGCGCTGTCGTTCGGCGCGCTGTGGCTGCCGCGCCTGTTGGTGACCTGACCTTGCAATGAAATCGACGACCTTGCGTCTATATCAGACGCTGCATACCTGGGTGGGCCTGATAGCGGGCTGGGCGCTGTTCATCGCGTTCTTTGCGGGGGCGCTCACCGTGTTCCATGAAGAACTGCATGCGTGGCAGAACCCGCTGCGCGCTGACCATTCCGCCGTTGCCACCAAGCCGGCCGATATCGATCACTTCGTGAACGCGCTGGTGCGCACGCACCCGGCCGCTGCCGCGAGCGCGTACGTCATCTTCCCCAACGAGGGCGAGCCGGATTTCTCCGCGTATTGGCAGAACAGCAAGGGCGATTGGCAAATGACGACCGGCAGGGGGCTCGCTGCCGGCAAGACCTCGCCGAAAGATCTGTCGATCGAGCCGTCGAAGGGTGAGCTGGCCAATTTCCTGAACCGGCTGCACTACTCGCTGGGTCTGGAAGAACCGGGCATGTACTTCATGGGCGCGATCTCGGTGCTCTATGGCGTGGCGCTCATCTCGGGCGTGCTGCTGCACCTGCCCCGCCTGAAGAAGGATCTGCTGGCCGTGCGTCCGGGACGCAACCTCAAGCGCTTCTGGATGGACATGCACAACGTGCTCGGACTGTTCAGCCTGCCCTTCCACCTGATCTTTGCGATCACCGCGCCGGTGCTGTGTCTGAGCATCGTACTGATGACCGTGTTCAACACCGTAGCGCTCAACGGCAAGCTGTTCGATGCGGTGCCGCGTGTGACGACGGCAGCCGGCACGGTGGTTGCGGCTAAGCGCGCCGCGCCCATGCTGCTGGCCGAGCAACTGCTGGCCCGCGCACGCGAATTGGCCGATCCGAACTTCACCGTCAAATCGATCCACTACCAGCACATTGGCGATGCGAATGCCGTGGCGGAAGTGCGCGGCAGCAGCACACGGGCGGTCGGCGACTACGGCTCCGTAGCGATTCGCGCGGCTGCCAATCAGCCCGACAGCGGCAAGCTCGTCGGCAACCAGACGTCCGATGCGCGCGACACCAATCACGCCCTCTACAGCCTGGTCTACGGCCTGCACTTCGGCACTTACGGCGACATCGCCCTGCGTCTCGCGTATCTCGTGATGGGCCTGGCGGGGGCGTTCGTCTTCTATTCGGGCAACCTGCTGTGGATCGAATCGCGCCGCAAGCAGCGCAAGGCCGATCAGCCACGCGTGCATCAACTGCTGGCGCGCGCCACGGTTGGCGTGTGCATCGGATGCTGCGTCGGCGTGATGGCGACGTTCCCGGCGGCGCTGCTGTGGCCCGAGCGTTCGGCCGGCGTGACGTACTACACCGTGTTCTTCGCGGCAATTGCCTGGGCGATGCTGCGGCCGCCAGCACGCGGCGCCGTCGAACTGCTGAGCGCTGCCGCCATCGCGGCTGTGCTTGCGCCCATCACCAACGCCGTCGTCACCGGTGACCACCTGCTGCGCACGATGGCGCGCGGCGATTGGATGGTGGCCGGTTTCGACCTGGGTGCACTGGCGCTTGCGTGCGGCTTTGTCGGCCTTGCGCGCGCGACGCTGCGCCGGGCGCGCCATGGTGCGCCCGATTCTGTCTGGGCCGTGCCGGCGCGTGAACCTCGCACCGGCAATGACCTGCACCCGAGCGTCGCCAGAGAGCCGTAGCTCGACACGCTCCGCACCAAAAACCACAACCACCCGCACAGGACTCGCGCATGCCGCCCGCCGGCTCGCGCGGGGCTGCGCACGCCTACACAACATTGATCCAGGGGAGCTTGATCATGCGAGCCGCTGCTTTACCACCCGCTTCACGCCGTACTATCGCCTGCCTTCGCCCAACGCCGCTGGCACGCCGGCTCGCGCTGGCATTCGTCGCCATGGGTGCAGGCGCAGCGGCGCACGCGCAGCAGACCACCACGCAGGTCGACCTGCCCGCCACGCAAGTCACTGCAGGCAAACCCGCCGCCTACGGTGCAAAACAGGCCAGCACCGGCGCACTGGGCGACAAGGCTGTGCTCGACACACCGTTCACCATCAACGTTGCCACGCAGGAGCTGATCCAGAACCGGCAGGCGCAGACCATCGGCGAGGTGTTCAAGGGCGACCCGGCGGTCACCGCCAACAACGACGGTTACATCGGCGAGGCATCGAACATCACCATCCGCGGCCTGCAACTGGATCTGCTGGAGGGCTACAAGGTCGACGGCCTGGCCGTGCCCAACTGGGGCAGCGATGTGCCACTCGAACACTTCGAGCGTGTGGAACTGCTCAAGGGGCTATCGGGTTTCATGTATGGCTTCGGCACCCCGGGCGGCATCGCCAATTTCGTGACCAAACGCCCGACCAACACCTTTGGCGGCAGCGCCACCTTCGGCTTTACGAGCGGCGGCACGCTGAAGGAATCGATCGATATGGGCGGGCGCTTTGGCCCGACCAAGGCCCTGGGCGCGCGCCTGGGTGTGGTGCATGAAGAAGGCGACACCTTTGTCGACGGCGGCCATATCAAGCGCGACTCCGCATCGTTGGCGCTCGATGCGCGCATCACGCCGGATCTGCAGTGGTCGTTCGACGGCCTGTACATGCAGCGCAACGTACAGGGCGCCTACTACGGCATCATCCCCGGCCAGGATTTTGGTGTGCCGGTCACGGAGTTCGTGCGCACGCCGCGCGCCATTGACGGCAGCCAACGCGTGTCGTCGCGCGGGTCGTATTACGAGACCGAGATCAAATCCGTCGGCATCGAACTGAACTGGGCTGCCACGCCCGATTGGAACGTGCGCGCCGCCTATCGCTACACGCAGCAGAACCGCGGCAACGCCGACAGCGCAATCCAGCTGACCGACAACGCAGGCAATTTCAGCGAGCTGCAGTACAGCTCGTACCAGCGCTACCAGTACAGCCAGGCGCAGGTGATGGCCAACGGCAAAGTGCGCACGGGTTCGATCGAGCATGACCTCGTCTTCGGCACGTCATGGCAGAGTCTCACGCAAGCCACAGGCGGCTTTGCTTCCACGCTACTCGGCACCGGAAACCTGTACGACACGTCCGCGTTCGTGTCGTCCGGGGCGACACCGATGCGGGTGCCCGCGTCCGACGGTCTGGCTCGCACATCCAGGATCGACCAGACCGCCGTCTTTGCCAGCGACACGGTCAAATTTAGCGAGCAGTGGTCGGTGCTCGGCGGGTTGCGCTACACGCGCTTCAACCAGACCGGCTACAACACCGACGGCAGCACCTCAGCCAAGTACGACCGCGAGCCGATCACGCCCACGCTGGCGGTGATGTTCAAACCCGTGCAGCCGGTGACGCTGTACACAAGCTATGTGGAATCGCTGGAGGCCGGTGCCAGCGCACCGATCACAGCGCTCAACGCGGGCACGGTATTCGGGCCGCTCAAGAGCAAGCAGGTGGAGGTGGGTGCCAAGGCCGAACTCCACGACTGGACATTCGGCGCGGCGCTGTTCCAGGTGCAGCGCGGGCTGGCGTATCTGCGGCCGGACAACGTCTATACGCAAGACGGCATGACGCGTTATCGCGGGTTCGAATTGAGCGCGCGCGGCAAGCTTGCGCGTGACTGGACGCTGCTGGGCGGGGTGCTGTTCATGAATTCCGAGAACACGGAATCCGATGCCTCCGTGCTGGGCAAGCGGGCCTATGGGTCGCCGCGCTTCAAGGCGACGGCGTATGTGGAATATGCCGTGCCGCCGGTACCGGGGCTCGTGCTGTCGGCGGGCGGCCAGTACGTCGGCAACTCGGCGCTGGAGGCCAACAACAGCAACATCGTGCCGGGGTATCACACGTTTGATGTGGGGGCGCGGTATTCGACCAAGGTGGGCGGCAAGCCGGTGACGCTGCGGTTCAATGTCGACAACCTGACGAATGAGAAGTACTGGTTGCCGAGTTGGGGGTTCATTCTGGTGCAGGGGGCGCCTCGGACGTTTAGGGCTAGTGCCACTGTTTACTTTTGATGTTTTTTCGTTTTTTGTTTTGGTGTTGTTGGTGCGTCCCTTGTTTCATCCCCTGCCGGGGCTGACTCACTTTCTTTGTCTTGCCAAAGAAAGTAAGCAAAGAAAAGCGCGCCCGAGATGGCGACTTCCCCTTGAATTTATGTCGCAGGGAGGGAGGGGAGGCAAACTCGCTTCGCTCAGACAGGCCTCCCCTCTTTTTCCTCCCTGCAACAGAAATTCAAGGCGCCATCTAGGGCAGGAAAGTCAAAGGACAAAGCCACACCCTCGGGCGCAAGCCCAAACGAAAAGGCCAACCGCGCGATGGGTTGGCCTTTCTCTTTTGACGTTTGAGCCCTTGATGGCGCCTTGAATTTTCGTAAGCGGGCGGAAAAAAGGTGGGGAACTGTCTGAGCGAAGCGAGTTTTCCCCACCTCCGCCCGGTTACGCAAATTCAAGGAATCTTTCGCCATCTCGGGCGCGCCTTTCTTTTGCCTACTTTTCTTTGGCAAGACAAAGAAAAGTAGGTCGGTCCCGGCAGGGAACGAAAGGGGGATGGACCACAAAAACAAAAAAACAAGTTGCATATCTAACCATCAAAAACTACCATCCACTTCACCATGTTCGACCACTGCCTCTACTTCAACACCACAGCCCTCGCCCGCAAGCTCGACCGCGTCTGGGCAGACGCCTTTGCGCCTTTCGATCTCACGCCGCCGCAAGGCTTCATGCTCCGTGCGATCGTCGACCGCCCGGGCATGCTGCAAAGCGAGTTGTCGGAAGCGATGTCCGTCACGCGCCCCACGGCAACGCGCGCGCTGGATGGCCTGGAAGCCAAGGGCTTGATCGAACGCCGCAAGACGGAAGCCGACGGCCGCGAGACCGCCATCTTTCCGACGCGGGAAGCGGTCAAGATCGGTGCAGCGTTGAACGAGGCAAGCGGCGCTGTCACCGCAAGGCTGAAGCGCGTGCTGGGCAGTAACGAATTCACCGATACGGTGACGAAGATCCGAGGTGTGCGCTCCACCCTGACTTGAGCGTCCGTTTTTTTTTTTAAATAATTGCATTGCTAACTAATAAGGGAAACGATCATGCCCATCCTCAACGTCAAAGTCAGTGCCCAGCGTTCTGCGGAAATGACGCAGAAGATCTCCAGCACGCTGCTGGAACTCACCTCCCGCATCCTGGGAAAAGACCCGAAGGTCACGGCCATCGCCATCGACTATGTGGACCCGGAAGACTGGGTCGTCGGCGGGCAGACGCTGGCCGCACAAGGCAAGAACAGCATCTATTTCGACATCAAGGTGACGGACGAAACGAATACCAAGGCGGAGAAGGCGCAGTACATCGCCGAGGCGTTCACGGCGTTTGCTGAGCTACTCGGCAATCTGCACGAAGAGAGCTATATCTATGTGCAGGACGTTCGCGCCGCAGCTTACGGCTACGGCGGCAAGACGCAGGAGTACCGCTACCACCACGTGTAAATGTGCTGATCGCGTCTCTCCCATCCAACAAAAGAACAGGTGAAATCATGAACCGCATGAGCGCTTTCTTCGCGGCCAGTTGGCTGGCCGCCGCATTGCTGTACTTTGGCCAACATTCGTTGCCGCTGACCGCGCTCTCGGGTGTGGTGTTGCTCGCTGGTTTCGATTTGTTGCGTCCATGACGCTTCAGCGCGTGCGCTGTTGCGCCCGGTATTGCAAGGGGCTGCAACCGTGGCCGGCAGAGAACGCGCGGCTGAGTGCGCTGACACTGCCGTAACCGCATTCGTCGGCAATGTGATCGAGCGGCAGCCGGCCCGTGCGCAGCAGAAACGCCGCCAGCTCCAATCGCAGCGCCGCCACGTAACGCCGCAGGTTGCTGCCGGTGGCGGCAGCAAAACGGCGCGTCAAGGTGCGCTCGCTCATCGCTGCCTGGGCGGCCAGTTCCGCCAATCCGGGCGGCACGGCCAATTCCCGCTCCAAGATTTCCTGGATGGCCAGGATGGCCGCATCGCCGTGGCGCTTGAACTGCGCCGTCCACACGGTCATGTGCTCGTACGACGGCAGGGATTGCGTGAGCGCCGTGCGCAACATCCGGCGAGATGCGCCCACTCCACAGCAGTGATCGATGACGTACGCACAGGCGTCCACCGCGGGGTTGATGCCGCTGACGGTGATGATGCGGCCATCCACCGCGAGAGGTCGGTCGGGCGTGTAATGCACGTCGGGAAAATGCCGTGCGAACCAGGCGCGCTCGCTCGCCAGCCCGGTCGCTCGACAACCATCGAGCAGCCCAGCCTTGGCAAACAGCGGCGCCGCATTCATGCCAACCACGAGGGCACCGGCGTCATAGCGCGTGCGCAGCCAATCTGCGATGCGCGCTTCTTCCGCGTCCAATGCCGCCTCCGGGGCGAACTGTGCGGGAACGATCACGACGTCGTATGCGACATCGGTCAGCGCGGCGGTGGCGGACACCGGCATCTCGCCAAAGCTCGACACGGCGGCACCGTCGGCGGACAGCAGATCAATGTCGAAGAGCCGGCTGCCCATCACATCCACGCTGCGCGCCTGCATGGTGCCCGCCACCAGCAGCATCTCCTGGGTGAGAAACACATACCCGGCAAAAAGGCGCGGCGGCAGCACGATGGCGATGCGGGCCCGCGCATGCGCACTGCGGCGTTTGGAGGCTGCTTTCGGCTGGCGCTTCATATCAATAAAGTGGCGATTCGGATCAACCGGAATTGTCGCGGCCTTGTTGAAATACGGCAACCCATCCGCCCCTCCGGAGCCGCCATGATTGCCCGCACGCTGTTCGACGCTGAACACGACACCTTCCGTGAATCCGTCCGCCGCTTTATCGACGCGGAAGTCCTGCCCCACCACGAGCGCTGGGAAGACCAGGGCTACGTCGACCGCGCCATCTGGGAAAAGGCGGCCGCCGCCGGCTATCACTGCGCCAGCATGCCCGAGGCCTACGGCGGCGCGGGGGCCAATATCCGCTACAGCACCGTGCTGATGGAAGAGATTGCCCGTGCGGGTGCCACGGGCCTGGGCTTCGGCCTGCACTCGGAAATCGTCGCGCCGTATCTGCTGCACTACGGCAGCGAGGCGTTGAAGCAGCACTACCTGCCCAAGCTGGCGAGCGCAGAGATGATCGGCGCGATTGCCATGACCGAACCCGGCGCGGGCTCCGACCTGCAAGGCGTGCGCACCACCGCCACGCGCAGCAGCGACGGCAGCCACTACGTGCTCAACGGCTCGAAGATCTTCATCACCAACGGCTGGCACGCCGATATGGTGATCGTGGTGGCGCGTACCACGCCGGAAGGCGGCGCCAAGGGCACGAGCCTCTTCGTCGTCGACACCCGCATGGAGGGCTTCAGCAAAGGCAAGCGCCTGAAGAAGGTCGGCATGAAAGCGCAGGACACCGCCGAGCTGTTCTTCGACAACGTGCGCGTGCCCGCCGGCAACCTGCTCGGCGAGGAACATCGCGGTTTTGCCTACCTGATGCAGGAACTGCCGTGGGAGCGCCTGCAGATTGCCATTGGGGCCATCGCTTCGGCCGAAGGCGCGCTTGAATGGACGTTGCGCTACGTGCGCGAACGCCAGGCCTTCGGCAAATCCATCCTCGATTTTCAGACCGCGCGCCACGCGCTGGCAGAAATGAAAACCGAAGTGCAGATCGGCCGCGTGTTTGTTGACCAGTGCATCGCGCTCAAGCTGGCCGGCAAGCTCGATGCCGCCACCGCATCGATGGCCAAGTACTGGACCACCGACCTGCAATTCAAGGTGATGGACCGCTGCGTGCAACTGCATGGCGGCTACGGCTACATGTGGGAATACCCCATCGCCCGCGCGTGGGCCGATTCGCGCGTGCAGCAGATCTACGGCGGCACCAACGAGATCATGAAAGAGCTGATCGCCCGCACCCTTTAACGAGCACGACCTTCAGGACGCAACGCTATGGAAGCCTATATCTACGACGCCGTTCGCACCCCGCGCGGCAAGGGCAAGAAAGACGGCAGCCTGCACGGTGTCACGCCGCTGCGCCTGGCCGCTACCGCACTGCGCGCCATCCGAGACCGCAATCAGCTCGACACATCGCTCGTGGACGACGTGGTGCTCGGCTGCGTGGAACCCGTGGGCGAGCAAGGCGCATGCATTGGCCGCGTCGCGGTGCTCACCGCTGGCTATGCCGAGACGACGGCCGGCGTGCAGATCAACCGTTTCTGCGCGTCGGGCCTGGAGGCCTGCAACATGGCCGCCGCACAGGTCATGGCCGGGCAGAGCGACTTCGCCATCGGCGGCGGGGTGGAGAGCATGTCGCGCGTGCCGATGGGCGCCAGCGGGGGCGCATGGCCGGTCGACCCGGCAGCTGCGATCCCGCTGTACTTCGTGCCGCAGGGTGTGTCGGCCGACACCATCGCCACCAAGTGGGGCTACAGCCGCCATGACGTCGACGCCTACGCCGCCGAGAGCCACCGCCGCGCGCATGCGGCCAGCACCGCCGGCTGGTTCACGGGTTCCATCGCGCCGGTGCGCGACCAGAACGGCCTGACCATCCTCGACCGCGACGAGATGATCCGCCCGCAGACCACCGTGGACACACTCGCACAGCTCAAGCCCTCGTTTGCGGAATTGGGCGAGCAATACGGTTTTGACGCCGTGATCCGCCAGCGCTATCCGGAACTGGAGCACATCGAACACGTGCACCACGCGGGCAACAGCTCGGGCATCGTCGACGGCGCGGCGGCTGTGCTGATCGGCAGCCGCGAGGCCGGCAAGCGCGCGGGCCTCAAACCGCGTGCGCGCATCCGCAGCTTTGCGAGCATCGGCTCGGAGCCGTCGATCATGTTGACCGGCCCCTCCTACGCTGCAGAGAAGGCGCTCAAGCGCGCCGGCATGTCAGCGGCCGACATCGACCTGTACGAGCTCAACGAAGCCTTCGCCTCCGTCGTGCTGCGCTTCATGGAGGTGCTGGCCGTGCCGCATGACCGCATCAACGTCAACGGCGGCGCCATTGCGATGGGCCATCCGCTCGGCGCCACGGGCGCCATGATTCTCGGCACGCTGCTCGACGAGCTGGAACGCCGTGGGGCAAGCACGGGCCTGGCCACGCTGTGTGTGGGTGCCGGCATGGGCACCGCCACCATCATCGAACGCGTTTAAGGAGCGTGCTGACATGATCGACATCACCATCGACACCGACGGCATCGCCACGCTCACGTGGAACCAGCCGGGCCGCGCACAGAACGTGCTCAACGGCGAAACCTGCGCCGCCTTCTTTGCCGCCATCGACCGCGTGTGCGCAGATGCAAGCGTCAAGGGCATTCTCGTCACGTCCGCCAAGGCGGATTTCGTTGCCGGCGGCGACCTCGAATGGCTCCAGGCCAGCGACGACGCAGCCACGTTGTTTGAACGCACGTGTGAGCTGCATCGCATGCTGCGCAAGCTGGAAACCTGCGGCAAACCCGTTGCTGCGGCGTTGCCGGGCTCCACGCTGGGCGGCGGGCTGGAGATTGCACTCGCTTGCCACTACCGCGTGGCGGCCGACAACGCCCGCGCACGCTTCGGCCTGCCGGAAGTCACGCTGGGCCTCTTGCCGGGCGGCGGCGGCACACAGCGTTTGCCGCGCTTGATTGGTGTGCAGAAGGCATTGCCGATGCTGCTTGAAGGCAAGCGCATCAAGGCGGCTGAGGCGCTCAAGCTCGGCATTGTCGATGCGGTCGTCAACGCGGGGGAAGAAGCCGATGCTGCGCGCACGTGGCTGCTGGGCGAAGGCCAGACCCGCGCGCAGCAACCGTGGGACATCAAGGGCTACAAGGTGCCCGGCGGCGGCATCTCGAGCCCCGCCGTGCAACAGCTATTCACCGCGGCCAACGCCATGCTGCGGCAGAGAACCTACGGCAATTACCCGGCGGCGGCCAGCATCCTGTCGTGCGTGTACGAAGGGCTCATCACCGATCTCGATACGGGCCTCAAGACCGAGGCACGCTACTTTGTGCAAGCGGTGCTGTCGCCGGAGGCCCGCGCGATGATCCGTACCCTTTTCTTCAGCCTGAACGCCGCCAACAAGCTGGCCGCACGCCCCGCCGATGTGCCCACGCGTCGCTACGCCAAGATCGGCGTGCTGGGCGCCGGCATGATGGGCGCCGGCATTGCCTACGTCACGGCCAAGGCGGGGCTGCCCGTCGTGCTGCTCGACACCACGCAGGAAGCCGCCGAACGCGGTAAAGACTATTCCCGCAAGCTCGTCGAGAAACAGGTACAGCGCGGCCGCCTGCATGCCGACCAGGCTGAAGCGCTGCTCGCGCGTATTCAACCCACCACATCCTACGCCGACCTGGATGGTGCGGGCCTCGTCGTTGAAGCCGTGTTCGAGCAGCGCGATATCAAGGCCGACGTCACGCGCCAGGCCGAGGCCGTGCTGTCGCCCGATGCCATCTTCGCGTCCAACACGTCCACACTGCCGATCACGGGGCTGACCGAAGCAAGCCAGCGGCCGGGCAACTTCATCGGGCTGCATTTCTTCTCGCCAGTCGACAAGATGCCGCTGGTGGAGGTGATCGTCGCCCGGCAAACCACGCGTGCCACGCTGGCGCAGGCGCTCGATTACGTGAAAGCCATCGGCATGACGCCCATCGTGGTCAATGACAGCCGCGGCTTTTATACGAGCCGCGTGTTTTCGACCTACGTGCTCGAAGGCCTCGCAATGCTCGCCGAAGGCGTGGCGCCTGCGCTGATCGAAAACGCCGGGCTGCTGGCCGGCATGCCGGTGGGGCCGCTTGCGCTGATCGACGAGGTTTCCAGCGAACTGATCCACAAGGTCAACCAGCAGACCCGCGCCGACCTCGGTGTCGCCTACATCGAGCGCCCGGGTGAAGCCGTGGCCGAGCGCATGGTCGCGCTGGGCCGCATCGGCCGCAAAGCCGGCCAGGGCTTTTACGACTATCCGGAGAGCGGCAAGAAAACGCTGTGGCCCGGGCTGGCGACCGAATACCCAAAAGCCGCCGCGCAGCCTGACGTTCAGACGCTGGTCGATCGCCTGATCACCGTGCAGGCCGTGGAAACCGCACGTTGCCTGGATGAAGGCGTCGTGACCGATCCGCGCGACGCCGACGTGGGTGCGCTGCTCGGTTGGGGATTCCCGGCATTCCGGGGCGGGCCGGTGTCGCACATCCATCGCATGGGGGTGGGGGCCTTTATTGACCTGTGCGACCGGCTGGCTGCGGAGCACGGCCGCCGGTTCGCGCCGCCCGCCCTGTTGCGTGACATGGCAGACAAACACACCGCGTTTTACGAACGCTGACGCTCAGACGCCGCGCGGGCAATCCATGCGCGGCGCCTCGCAACGTACAGGCGTTGCGCCGCACAAACAGAACCCGAGGGTAAATCCGAGTCCCCCAAAAAAAGCAAACGATTGCGCATCCGGTCATTACCCCGTTTGTTCGGCTTCAGACACAGAGGCTCCGCTCCGATATAGAGTGAGAGGCACATGAAATAGCCGATATTCAGGCACGCTGCGCGCGTGCCCAAAACGACTGGACACGCAAACGCTGGAGTGGGGATGCCCGCAGAGCAATCGAAGGCTTCTTCTGGTAGTACGACTGATATCAGGCCGCAGCCAGGGTGGCGGCGCAGGCTGCTATCGCCGCTGAATGTCGGGGCGGTGCTGATCCTGTTGTTCATCTGGACGTTCACGTTCCATCAACTCACCCAGGAGCGCGACAGGCTGATCCGCGATGCGCAGGCGCGCACGCAGGTTGAAGCCCAGGCATTTGGTGAGTACTCACTCGGCAGCGTGCGGCGCGTATCGGAATTCCTGCTCGATCTGCGCGCGAGCTGGCTATCCGGTCGGGACGTGTTTGAGCAGGTCATCCACGAACGGCAGGAGGCGGTGCGTGACCTGACCTTCCAGGTGGCCGTGATCGACGAGAACGGGATGCTGCTCTACTCCAGCATTGGCCCCACCACGGAACGCGTCGATCTGAGCCAGCGCGAACACTTTCGCGTGCACAAGGAATCGGGCGGACGCGATGTGCTGTTCATCAGTGACCCGGTGCAGGGCAAGGTCTCGAAAAAGTGGTCGATCCAGTTCACGCGCCCCATCCTCAGGGCTGGCCAGTTTGCCGGCGTCGTGGTGGTATCGGTCAGCCCGGAACAGTTCGCCAGCTTTGCGAATACGCTTGCGATTGGCAAGGACGGGGCTGCCACGATCATCCGCGAGTCCGGACAGATCCTGGCTCGCGTGCCCAACCCGACCGCCGGTATCGAAAAGCCGCCGCGCCGCCGGCAGTTCAACAAACCGGGTGCGCTGGAAACGGGCAGCTACCGCGTGGTGTCGGGCACCGACGGCGTGGAGCGCATCATCGGCTATCGCCATGTGCCGGAGATTGGGCTGTACTTTCTGGTGGGCGAGTCGGTGGCCTCGGTGCTGGCGCCTTACGACGGCTATCGGCGCACTGCACTGGTTGAGGCCGCCGCCTCCACCTTACTGCTCGCGCTGCTGTATTTCACGCTGCGCCACCAGGGGGCCGAGCGCAAGCGGCACATCGAAGACATGCGCCTGGCCTCCATGGTTTATGCATCGAGCAGCGAAGCGATGATGGTGACGACGCTCGACGGGCGCGTGATCGACGTGAACCCGGCTTTTACGGTCACCACGGGCTATTCGGCGCAGGAGTTCAAGGGCCAGTCGAGCGACGCCATCCGCTCCGAATGCAACGAGCGCGCCGTAATTGAAGCGATGCGCGACGGCGTTTCAACCAAGGGCTCGTGGAGCGGCGAATACCTGATCCGCCGCAAGGACGGCAGCGAGTTCCCTGCCCTGCTCACCGTCGACACGTTTGCAGACAGCACGCTGGGCGAGCCGCGCCGGGTGGCGCTCATCCACGACATGACGGAGAAAAAGCGCGCTGAAGAGGTCATCTGGCGACAGGCCAACTTCGATGCGCTCACCGATCTGCCCAACCGGCACATGTTCTACAACCGCCTGCGGCAAGAGATTGCGCGGGCGCGGCAGACGTCTACACAACTGGCGTTGCTGTTCATCGATCTGGACCGTTTCAAGGAAGTGAACGACACGCTCGGCCACGACCAGGGCGACATCCTGCTCAAGGAGATCGCGCGGCGCATCTCGGCCATCGTGCGCGGCACCGATACGGTCGCGCGGCTGGCCGGCGACGAGTTCACCATCATCCTGCCGGACCTGCCCGATGGCTCGGCGGCCACGCCCATCATCCGTAGCTTGCTCGCGCGCATTGCCGCACCCCTGCAGCTTGGCGAGGAAAGCGTGGAAGTGTCGGCCAGCATCGGGGTGGCGCTGTACCCGCGCGACGCCGACAGCGCGGAATCGTTGCTCGTGCGCGCAGACCAGGCCATGTTTGCGGCCAAGAGCGCGGGACGCAATCAATGGGCCGCTTTTACCCCGGCATTGCAGCGCGCCGAACAGGAACGCCTGCGCGTGACCAGCGACCTGCGCGTGGCGCTGGCGCAGGGCCAGCTTACGGTGCATTACCAGCCCATCGTCGATCTGCTGACGGGCAAGGTCCGCAAGGCAGAGGCACTGATCCGCTGGCGGCATCCCGTGCGGGGCGAGATCGATCCGGCAGACTTCATTCCGGTGGCTGAAGACAGCGGGCTGATCGTCGAGATCGGCAAATGGGTGCTGAACAGAGCGCTGGATCAGCTCACGGAATGGCACACCACGCTCGACAGCACGCTGCAGGTGTCGGTCAACAAGTCACCGCTTGAATTCCGCGCGCACCAGTCGGGCACCGAATCGTGGCCCAAGGTGGTGGAGCGCCGAGGGCTTCCACCGCACAGCCTGGTCGTCGAAATTACCGAAGGCTCATTGATGGCCGATAGCGCGGAGGTGGTCGAACACCTGCACGAATTCCGGCGCGCGGGCGTGGACATCGCACTCGATGATTTCGGCACGGGGTATTCGTCGCTCTCGTACCTGAAGCGCTTCGACATCGACTTCATCAAGATCGATCAGTCGTTCGTGCGCAGCCTCGCGCATGACCCGAAGGACATCGCTCTGTGCAGCGCTATCGTGGGCATGGCGCACGCACTGCGTATCAAGGTCATTGCAGAGGGCATCGAGACCGAAGAGCAGAAGGCGATTCTGGTCGCGGCCGGGTGTGACTACGGCCAGGGCCACCTCTTCTGCCCGCCGGTGCCGCCGGCAGCGTTTGAAGCCTTTGTTGCCAAAAGGCAGCTTGCGGAGACTTAGGCGGCGCAGGGCACGCCACTTCGTTCATTCGGCGCCCATCTTGCTTTCATCAACTAGCCGCCGCGCCCAGCACCGGTGCCAGTGCCCACCACTGTGCGGTTCTTGCCTTCGTGCTTGGCCTGGTACAGCGCAATGTCGGCGGCTTCGATCAACGTGGTGGTCGGCACGTCGTGCACCGGGCTCACCAGTGCGCCGCCAATGCTGACCGTCACATATCCGCCCGTGGACGAATGCATGTGCGGCACCTGCAGGGCCTCGATCGCGCTGCGGATCTTTTCCGCCAGCAGCCTCAACCCCTCGGCACTGTTGCCGGGCAGCACGACAGCAAATTCCTCGCCGCCAAAACGCGCCGCCAGGTCACCGGGTCGGCCGAGGCATGCTTCCACCGTGCTGCCGATGCGCTTGAGCACCTCGTCCCCAGCCACGTGGCCGTAGGTGTCGTTGTAGAGCTTGAAGTTATCGACATCGATCATCAGGAAGGACAGCGCCGTGCCCTCGCGCGCGCCGCGCCGCCATTCCGCGCTCAGATATTCGTCAAGGTAGCGGCGGTTGGCCAAGCCAGTCAGACCGTCGGAGTTGGTCAGGCGGCGCAGTTCCAGATTGGCTTCGAGCAACTGCTGCTGCGATTGGCGCAGCGCGCGGTACGCCTCGTCACGCTGTAGCAGGTTGACGTACGAGCGCGAGTGGTAACGGATGCGCGCAAGCAGCTCGATGCGGTCCGGCAGCTTGACGAGGTAATCGTTGGCGCCCGCAGCAAACGCGGCGCTCTTGATGACCGGCTCTTCCTTGGTCGACAGCACGATGATGGGCACGTCGCGCAGCACCGGGTTGGCGCGGTAGTCGCGCACCAGCGTCAGGCCATCGGTACCCGGCATCACCAGGTCTTGGAGGATGACGGTGGGGCGCGTCTGGATAGCGGCAACCATCGCTTCGTCCGAGCGCGCGCAGTAGTGGAAATCGATGCGGTCTTCACCGCCCAGGGCCTGACGAATGGCTTCGGCCACGATGGCTTGGTCATCCACCAGCAACACCATCACCGGAACATCGGCGGCCGCCGGCGTACGCAGCAGCGCGCGTGCGGCTTCCAGCGCGGCGTCCGCTGCAGGGATGGGCTTGGTTTCGTCCGGACCGTCCGGATCATCCGGCATCTCAGATGGGTGGTTGGTCATGTGATGCTCCCCGTTTCTGGTTATGTATGTGTGATGGTCGTGGCCGTGCGTGCTTCAGGCGCGCACGAGCGTGATGAGTTCGTCGGCGATGCGGTCAAGCGGCAGGATGGCGCGCGCCGCATCAAGTGCGGCCGCGGCCTTGGGCATGCCGTACACCGCGCTGGTTGCCGCGTCCTGCGCAATGGTGTGGTAGCCCTTGGCGCGCATTGCCTTCAGGCCGATGGCGCCGTCGCGGCCCATGCCCGTAAGCAGTACACCGATGGCGCTACCCCGCCAGTGTTCAACCACGCTGTGGAAGAACACGTCTACCGACGGGCGATATGGCGTGCTGACCGGCTCTGGCGTGTAGCCGAAAGTGCCGCCGGGCAGCACATGCATGTGGTCATTCGTGGCGGCAAGCAACACCTCGCCCGCACGCGGGCGGTCGCCTTCCGCGGCCACGCGCACCGTCAGCGCAGTCTGGCTATTCAGCCATTCGGCCATCCCGGCTGCAAAGGCCTGGTCAACGTGCTGGATCACGGCAATGCCCGCGGCAAACTCTGCCGGAAGTTTGCCCAGCACGGCGGCCAATGCCGTGGGCCCGCCGGCAGAGGCGCCGATGGCCACCAGCGGCACCGCGCCGTCCAGCGCGTTGGTGCAAACGCGCGGCCTGGGCGCAACGGGCTTTTCCAGCAGGCGGCCGATCTGGTCAATCTTGGTGAGCAACGGATGGTTGGCGTCGGCATCCGAGCCACCGCCGAGCGTGGGCGTATCTACCGCATCCAGAGCGCCCGCGCCCATCGCCTCATACACACGCCACGCGTTGGCGCCCACGCTGCTGGTCACCACCAGGATCGCGCACGGATTGCGCGACGCCATGATCCGCCGGGTGGCTTCCACGCCATCAAAGCGCGGCATGATCAGGTCCATCAGCACCACGTCGGGTGGTTGCACGGCGCAAAATTCAACCGCCTGTGCCCCATCGGTCGCCACCCACAGCACACGGTGCTCGGGCCGGCGTGCGATCGTGCGGCGCATGGCTTCAACGGCCAGCGGCATATCGTTGACGATGCCGATATTCATGTCCGCGCTTCTCCAATCAGGTCACGCACTGCGTCCAGCAGCGCTTCATCGTGGAAACTGCCTTTGGCGAGGTAATAATCCGCGCCGGCATCCAAGCCAAGACGGCGGTCTTCCTCGCGATCCTTGTACGACACCACCATCACCGGCAGCGCCTTCAGTGCAGCGTCGCGCTTGATGAGCGTGACCAGCTCGATGCCGTCCATGCGCGGCATGTCGATGTCGGTAACGACGAGGTCAAAGTCTGCGCCACGCAAAGCGTTCCAACCATCCATGCCATCCACCGCTACGGTGACGGCGTAGCCGCGTTTTTCCAACAGCTTGCGTTCGAGCTCGCGCACGGTGAGCGAATCGTCCACCACCAGCACGTGCTTGCGCTGCTGCACGGCCACGCCCTGCCCGCGCTGCACCTTGTCGAGCTGGCCGCCGCGCACGAGCTTATCGACCGAACGCAGCAGGTCGTCCACATCAACAATCAGCACCGCGTCGCCGTTTTCCATCAGCGCACCGGCGGCGATATCACGTACCTTGCCAAGCCGCGCATCCAGCGGCTGCACCACCAGCATGCGCTCGCCCAGGAAGCGGTCGACAGCAATGCCGTATGTCTCCGCACCCTCGCCGATGACGACCACCGGCACGCTCTCGCGCGCCTCGCCCGGCGGCTGCGTGCCGAGCAACTGATGCGCCGTCACCAAACCCACCGGACGACCTTCGAAGCTGAAATGCTGCTGCCCTTCCAGCATGTCGATCTCGGCGCGGGCCAGCTCCAGTGTGCGCCGCACGTAGGCAAGCGGAAACGCGTACGCTTCACCACCCACGTCCACCAGCAGGCTGCGGATGACCGACAGCGTGAGCGGCAACTGCAGCATGAAGCGCGTTCCACGCCCGGGCTCGTTGTGGATGCGGACGTTACCGCGCACCGCCTTGACCACCTCGTGCACAGCATCGAGCCCGACACCGCGGCCGGACACATCCGTCACGTGTTCGCGCATCGAAAAACCCGGCAGCAGCAGGAAGTCGAGCAACTCGTGATCCGACAGACGGCTGGCGGTGTCGGCATCGGACAGACCGCGCCGTACCACGGCAGCACGCACGGCTTCCAGATCGATGCCTGCGCCATCATCTGCCACGGTAATCAGCAGCTTGCCGGCACTGTGACGTGCTTCCAGGGTGATGGTGGCTTCAGACGCCTTGCCCTGCGCCTCGCGGGCTTCGGACGTTTCCACGCCATGGTCGACGGCATTGCGCAGGAGGTGGCCCAGCGGGGCGTCGAGCATATCGAGGATGTCGCGGTCAACCTGCGTGGCCTCGCCGACGATGTTGAAGCGCACCTGCTTGCCCAGCGAGCGTGCCAGGTCGCGCACCACGCGCGGATAGGCGTGCGTCGCGTCGCCAAACGGCCGCATGCGGCATTGCAATGCCTCGTCGTACAACTGCTGTGCAAGGTGGGTGCTGCGACGGTCGAAGCGGTCAAGGTCGTCGATGTGCTCGCCCAGCGTCTGCTGCATGTGGCCGAGCATCTGGCGCACGTCGTTGAGTGCTGCGTGCATGTCGGCGTCAGCATGCTGGTCGAGCCGTTCGACCAGCGTTTCGTAGAGTGCGTCGAGCGCCAGCGTGGCCGCGCGGTGGCTGCGTTTGACGCGCAGCATCGATTCACCGAACGGTTTGAGCCAGCGTGATTCGACCAGCGATTCGCCCGACAGGCTCAGCAGACGATCGAGGTTATCGGCACGCACGCGCAGCATGCGGTGCGGATCGCGCGTGTTGCCGATGGGCGCACGATGCGGTGCGGGGGCAGCCGGCTCTGGCGCTGGCGCTGGCACGGGCGGAGCCGACAAGGCGGCCACCTCGGCATTCAACAGCGCCATCGCCGCCTTCATCGTGGCATCTTTGGCAGCCGCGTCAGGATCGGCAAACGTTGTAGCGGCAGGCGCGGCGGCGGCGCGCCCCGGCGCGGAAAACGCAGCCAGCACGGCCTCTACTTCGGCGCGCGGCAGCTGGCCCGCGGTGCCGGGCTGGCCGACGCGCAGCAACAGATCCGTGCCGCGCAACAGCACGTCGATATGCGCGGCGGTCAGCACGAGCGTGGCGCGCTGTGCTGCCACGAACCACTCCTCCATGCGGTGTGCGACGTCAACGCCGTCCTGGAGGCCGACGATGCGCGCGGCGCCCTTGAGCGAATGCGCGGCACGCATGCAGGCTTCCAGCGCGGCGGCATCGGTGGGTGCGCGCTCCAGCGTCAGCAGGCCAGTCGACAGCACACGCGTCTGCGTCTGCGCTTCCTCATGGAACAGCGCCAGCAAGGATTGGCGGCCCAGATCGTCATCCACGCTCATCGCAGGCTCCGGGCAATCGAGTCGAACACGCGATCGGTGTCGAGCAGGCCAATGGTGGCATCGCGCCACGCCAGCACGCCACGTGCGTGGGCCGTGGTGGCGTGCGTGAGTGTGGACGGCACCGGCAGCAGCGCGGTGGCCGGAAAGCGCAGCACGCCTTCCACCTCGTCCACCGGAAAGACGGCCGATTCATCACGGTGTGCAGCCACCAAGAGCCGGGCATAACCATTGCGCCCGGCGTGTTTGCTGCCCGCATGATCCAGGCCCAGCAGCTCGCCCAGCGATACCGCCACCGTAAGCGCCCCGCGGATGTTGACCAGCCCCAGCACCACCCGGTTACGCCGATGCGGCAACGTGTGGATGGCGCGCGGCGTGTCGATCTGCCGCAACGCGGTAGCCGGCAGTGCGAGCCATTCGTCAGCGATACGGAATACGAGCACGGCCAACTCCGTCCCCGCGTGCTCCGGGGTACGCAGCGGAGCAGCCGTGCGATGCGCCCGCGCGGCAGCTTCCAGGTCGGCATCGGTCAGCGCGCGATCCAGCAGCGCGGCGGCGCCCTCTTCAAAGATTGGGCAATTCAGGCAGCGCGAATACTCGGCCAGGCGCGGGCAGGATTGATCGCCGCGCGTGCCGATGCGGTTCCAGCAGTCATCAACGAGCGTGGTAACGCCCGCGTGGTCATGGACGGCGTGCGCCATGCGTTCCTCGTGTGTGCTCCGGTGCTTCGGATTCGGATGATGCGGATGGTGTCTTGCCCTGGCGTGCCAGTGCACGCTCCGCGCGCAGCATCAGTTGGCGTGCGGCCACGGTATCGCCGGCCACGTCGAGCAGCGCGGCAAGGTGGGTCAGCGCTTCGTAGTGCGCGGGTTCCAGGTACAGCGCCTTGCGGTAAAAGTCGCCTGCATCCGCGTGGCGCCCGCGTGCATCGGCAATCAGGCCGAGCAGGTAAAACGTATCGGCTTCGGGTGCGCGCAGGTTGGCGATCTCCAGCGCCACGCGCTCGGCTTCGTCAAGATTGCCGGCGTCGGCCAGCCGCCGTGCGTCGGCTACCGTGGGCCGCTCGCGCAGCATGGCTTCCATCTCGGGAATGACGGGCGACAAGGGGCGCACCGCAAAAGTGGGTGCTGGGTTGGGCCGGGGCGGGGTCTGCAGGCGCGCCGCCACGGGGCGCACCGGCACCGACGGCAACGCCACGCCGGGCAATCCCACCACGGAAGCCGCATGCTCTGGCGGCAGCGGCAAACGGAACGGCAACGGCGCCCGCGCACCCGTCTCACTTGCGGCCGTGCGTTGAAATGCAAACGCCAGCGGAATCCGCGCTGAACTCATCGCGTGACGCATCATCAGGCCCGTTTCAGCAGGGCCGACGAAGATCATGCCGTCTTCCGCCAGTTGTGAATCGAGCCGGCGGATCGCCTGGTCCTGCGCGTCGCGGTGGAAGTAGATCAGCACGTTGCGGCAGAAGATGAAGTCGTAGCGTGTGTCGTCCGCCGGTGCGTCGGCCAGGTTGGCTTGCGCAAAGCGCACCAGTCCGCGCACGGTATCGCTCAACTGCCAGATGCCGTCGGCCTCGGTGAAATGCCGATCGCGGAAGGTCAGCGGATGGCCCCGGAAGGCATTGCGCCCGTACACCGCGCGCCGTGCCTGCTCGATGGCGCGCGCGCTGATGTCGATGGCGTCGATGGTGAACCGAGCGGGATCGATGCCGGCATCGAGCAACGCCATCGCCGCAGAGTACGGCTCTTCGCCCGTCGAGCAGGGCGCACTGAGGATGCGCAGTACCCGCATCGGCTCGCGCGCAAGTTTTTCGCCCACCACGCGGGCAAGCGTGACGAACGCCTCGCGGTCTCGGAAGAACCACGTCTCGGGCACCACCAGCGCTTCGATCAGCGACTGCCGTTCTTCGGGCGCGGTGTTCAGGCGCAGCCAGTACGTATCCAGCGCCGCTGCGTCCACGGTGTTCGGCATGCCGCGCTCGGCCAGCATTGCGCGCGTGCGGTCCAGCACGGCGCGCTCCAGCGCGTTCGTGCCGAGCGACGGCGCATCAATACCCGTCTCGTGCGAGAGCCAGGCTTCAAAGCGGGGATCGACGGCCACCATGACGATCAGCCAACGGTGGCCGGAAACAGCAATGCACGCACTTGCGCGTCGAGCATCGCCTCGGTATCGACCCGCTGCACGAGGCCATCGCCCAGGCTTGCCACGGGGCCGAGCCAGCGTGCGTTGGGCGTGGCGACACCGCTGTCGGCAAAGTGCGCATCGTCGATGCGGCGCGTGTGTGTTGCGTGCTCGAGCATCAGGCCGAGCAGCGGTGCTTCGTCGCCGCGGGAACTCGATTCATAGCGCACCAGCACCAGACGCGTGGAACGCAACGGCCGCGCAGGGCGGCCCAAGGCAAGCTGCGGTACGTCGATCACCGGCACAGGTGCGCCATGCCGTTCGATCACGCCCGCTACCCACGCAGGCGCACCCGGAATCGACTTGGTGGCGGCCAAGGGCAGCACTTCAGCAATCTGCGCCACGTTGAGCGCAAAGCGGTCGCCATCGAGCTGGAACAGGAGGTAAAGCATGGCGATTCTCGCTACGGCAAAAACACCTCAATGCGGATGCGCTGCGGGTCAGGCTTCGATCTTGAAGCGCGACACGCCGGTACGAAGCTGGTTGGCTACCAGCGTCAGGTCATCAATCGCCTGCGACGACTGGCGCAGCGATTCCGCCGTCTGCTGTGCAGCTTCGGACAACTGCGACAGCGCCTGCGTAATCTGCTCGGCGCCCGTCGCCTGCGTCTGCATGCCTTCGTTCACCATCTGGAAGCGGGGCGCCAGCGTCTGCACCTCGGTAATGATCTGGGAGAGCTGCGTGCCGACCTGCTGCACATCACGCATACCGCGCCGCACCTCTTCCGAGAACTTGTCCATGCCCATCACGCCAGCGGAGACAGCCGACTGGATTTCCTTGACCGTCTGCTCGATGTCGTAGGTGGCGACTGCCGTCTGGTCAGCCAGTCGGCGGATTTCCGTGGCCACCACCGCAAACCCGCGGCCGTATTCGCCAGCCTTCTCCGCCTCAATAGCCGCGTTGAGCGACAGCAGGTTCGTCTGGTCAGCCACCTTGGTGATGGTCGACACCACCTGGTTGATGTTGGTCGCCTTCTCATTGAGGATCGCCAGCTTGGCGTTGACCGAACCCGCAGCTTCCATCACGCCGCGCATGGTGTCTTCCATGCGGGTCAGGCCGCTCTGGCTGGCGCCGGCCAGCGTGGCGGATTGCTCGGCCACGCTCGATACCTCGTTCATCGTGCGCAGCAGGTCGCGCGACGTGGCAAAGATCTCGCGCGACGTTGCGCCGATCTCGGTGGTGGTCGCGGCGGTCTCGGCGGCGGTGGCCTGCTGCTCCTTGGAGGTGGCGGCAATCTCGGCCACGGACGTCGTCACCTGCAGGGAAGACTTCTGCGCCTGCGACACCAGGCTCGCCAGCTCTTCGGCCATGCGGTTGAAACCTTCTTCCAGCGTGCCGAACTCATCGTTGCGGCGCAGATCGAGCCGGCCCGACAGGTTACCGGTGCGCATGTCGTCGTGGGCACCCACCACACGGGCCATCGGCACCGTAATTGCCTTGAACAGCGCATAGCCCAACACCAGCGCGGCCAGCAGCACCACACCCAGCGCTACGGCCAGCGTGATCTCGGTGCTCTGTACCGAGCCGCGAATCTGCTGCGCCGATTGGTCAGCTACCGCGCGGTTATCCGTCACGAGCTGTTCGGCAAGGTTCACGGCCTCTTCCCAGGCAGGTATGGCATGTTGCGCCACAGCCTGCGCAGCCGGCCGGGATTTGGCTGCCTGTTGCACAGCGTCGTTGAACATGGCCAGGTATTTGTCGATGGCGGCGCGATACGTGCGGAACCGCTGGCGGTCATCCTCACGGAAGATGGTGGCCTCGTAGGCGGCCGAGTATTGATCCAGCTCCCGCACGCTTTTGGCCGCGCGATCCAGGTCGCGCCGCACGACATCTGCATCGGTATCGACAAACAATGCACGTTCGAGCATCGCCTGGCTATTGCGCGTCGCCGCGCGCAGCGATGTCGACAAATACAAACCCGGTACCGAATCGCGCTCCAGGCTCATGGCCTCTTCGTCAATCGCGCGAAGCCGCGTGTACGACACCGCCGCCATGATGACCATCAAAATGAACAGCACACCGAAGCTCAAGACGATGCGGTTGCCGAGTGAGAAGCGGCCGCCGCGAAGCATGCCTGACAGGGTTGCGTTGCTGATGCGGGGCGTCGCAGAGACCATGTTTGAAACCTAGAAGAAACCGACAAGAAAGCCGTGGCGAAAAAGACGTGAAAGCGGCCCAGAGCGCGCCACACAGGAGTGTATGGAATGGTAAAGGAACGTATCGGTCACCGGAACCGAAACCTGTGTGATTCCGCGTCAATACAAGGGTAAGCCCCTGCCGGGTCAAGGGTGAAGCGTCGCCCATTGAGCACAGGCGAGCACTCGGGGCCCTCTCTGCCGGAGCCCTCAGCCGCCGCGCACTGCCCGCGCAAACGCTTGCACCACGTCGGCAGACGCGTCGGTGATGGCCCAGTAGCCCATGCCGGCGCTGCGCCAGACCATCAACTGGTAGCCGCGCTCGGTGCGCAGCGCGGGTTCGGTATCGCCGCCCGCCTCGGGCCGCACGTACAAGTCGACGGGATGCTGCGCTGAGCGGTAGACCAGCACCGCTACCGGGCGGCCGTCGATGTAGTCCAACCGGCCGCCGATAAGCGGGAACCCGCGTGCGGCAAGGTCGGTAACGGGCGGCGCATAGTCGATGCGGCCGTTGAACCACGGCTTGACCGTGTGCCGATCGGACGACAGCACATCCGTTTCCCGCGCACCCAGCAGCGCCCGCACGTGACTGGCGGTGATGTCGTGCGCGGTGAGCGCAGCCGTATCGGGCCGGCCCACCAGCACGCCGACACCAAGTGCTACAGCCGCGAGCGCGCCGGCGCCCAATCCCAAGCCGAGCCCCCGGGACGGCGTGATCAACCAGTTGGCCACGCGCCGCCATGGCGATTCCGTCTGGCGCGGCGCGCGCGGGCGGGGCGATTCGGGGCGCACGCCAGCCTCCGCCTGCACGGCCTGCACCGCTTGCAATACGCGATTGCTCAAACCCGCCGGCGCCTTCATGTACAGCGCCGGCGCACGCAAGCCCTGCCGCAGCGCACGCACCACGCCATCGTGGCGCGCCGCAATGTCGGTACATGCGGCACACGTGGCCAGATGCGCTTCCATGCGCAGGCTGTCGGCCGCTCCGAGTTCGCCATCGGCGCGGGCAGCCAGCAACGCGCGGATGTCGTCACAGTTCATGGCGGAACTCCTTGGTGCTGTTTCCCAGACCGCCCGATGCCCGGATGGGTGTCACATTGGTGCGCAGCGGTGCGTTGTCTTCCGTAAGCAGGCGTGCGAGCTGCTGCCGCGCACGTGCCAGCCGCGACATGACCGTGCCGATGGGCGCGTCCACCACGGCGGCAATGTCGCGGTACGGCAGGTCTTCCAGCTCGCGCAGCACGAGCACCTCGCGATACGGCACCGGCAACTGCGCCAGCGCGGCATGCACGCGGCGCACATCGTCGATGCGGGCGAGCAGCGCTACGGGGTCGACGCCATAGCTGGCGCTGTCGTCGTTCGCCTGGCCGGCGGCCGCGTCGTCATCCCACGGCTGGGCCGGGGCCTGTTTGCGGCGCGCGCATTCCGAGAACCACGTGTTGCGCACGATGGCGAGCAGCCACGGGCGGCCGTCGCCGCCGCGAAACCCGCCGAACAGCCGAAATGCGCGCAGGCAGGCTTCCTGGACGATGTCGTCGGCGTCTTGCGCGTCGCCTGAGAGCCAGCGCGCCAGGTTGTAGGCGGCGTCGACATGCGGCAGCACCGCCTGCGCAAAGCGCTGGGCGTCGGTGGGCAGATCGAGCGTGGGGTCTGGCAGGTCGGGCATGGCGGCCTGGAGGCGGTTGACCTCCGTATACCGGGGTGCAATCCAGTTTATTCCCGCCCCGAAGAAATTTTGTGAAAACGCGAATCTTATGGAATACGCGGGCACCCCAGCCGGTATGACAGGCAGGACCGGCGCTTCCTTCATTTCCATCGCGCTGGGCCGCTACCCAACTCAGTCATCTATTGCAGGGGACACCCATGAGCAAGCAACCCGGACGACGCCAGTTCCTGCAACTGGCCGCGGTCGGCGGTCTGGTGTACGCATCCGGCCTGCCCGGCTGGCAGGCGATGGCGGCCACCACGCGCGCCGCCGGCGCCAAGCCAGACGATTTCTACTTCGTGCAGTTATCCGACACCCACTGGGGCTTCAAGGGCGCGCCCAATCCGGATTCGCAAGGCACGCTGCCCAAGGCGATTGCGGCGGTGAATGCGCTGTCGCCGGCGCCGGACTTTGTCATCTTCACGGGCGACCTGAGCCATATCAGCGACGACCCCGCCGAGCGCCGCAAACGCCTGGCCGAGTTTCGCGACATTGCCGCCAAAATCAAGGTGCCGGTTGTGCACTACATGCCGGGCGAACACGATGCCTCGCTCGACAACGGCGAGGCTTATATCGAACTCTTCGGCCGCACGCATTATTCGTTCGATCACAAGGGCGTGCACTTCATCGCCATCGACAACGTGTCGGACCCATCCGCGCGCGTGGGCGATGCACAGCTCGCATGGCTGGCGGCGGATGTGCGCTCCGTGCCCGAGCACACGCCCATCGTCGTGTTCACGCATCGGCCGCTGTTCGATCTGTACCCACAATGGGATTGGGCCACGCGCGACGGCCAGCAGGTCATCGACTTGTTGATGCCGCACCCGAACGTGACGGTGTTTTACGGCCACATCCACCAGGAGCATCACCACATGACCGGGCACATTGCGCACCACTCGGCGCGCTCGCTGATGTTCCCGCTGCCCGCGCCCCCCGCACCGGGCTCACAGGCCAAGCGCAACCCGGTCCCGTGGGATGCCGCAGCGCCCTATCGCGGCCTGGGCTGGCGCAGCATCACCGAGCACGGCAAGCAGGACGCCGCCACCTGGGCGCTGGCCGAACAGCCGATCCAACCCAACAGCGAAGCCACCACCAAGACGCCGGAGACCACCTGACATGCGCCCGCTCATTGCACACAACCCCAAGCGCCGGCTGGCGCTGCGTCAGTTCACCGTGCTCGCGGCGGGTGCGGCACTCGCCTGTGTTGCGCACGGCGAGGGCCCCACGGTCATCCGCGTGCATGCGCGCAAGTTCACGTTCACGCCCGACAAGATCTCGCTCAAGCGCGGCGTGCCCGTGGTGTTCGAGCTGACCGGGCAGGACATCCTGATGGGTTTTTCGATTCCGGATTTCAACGTACGGGCCGACGTGGTGCCAGGTCAAACCGTGCGGCTGGCGCTTACACCCGACAAGACAGGCACGTTCGACTTCCTGTGCGACATCTTCTGCGGCTCGGGCCACGAGACGATGAATGGAACGTTGACCGTCACCTGAAGCGCACCGCCCGACGCCCAACGCAAAACGCCCCGATCTGTTCGGGGCGTTTTCATTGACGGGATGCACGCATGACGTGCGTGCAGCGGCATACAGATTCTTTACGACGCGCGGGAATAAACCGTCGGCCTACGGTGTTTACTCCACTAGCACGCCATCGACCCGCACTCTGGAGGACCTACATGTCGTCACGTTCGAAGCGTCGTCTACGCACGTTGCTGCTCGCTGTTTTCACAGTCATGTCAGGCATCGGGACGCACGCTGCAGTTGCGCAGGAGGCGGCGCCGCAGGCCAATCGCGAGCAGGCCTTTTTCGCCGAAAACGATGTCGCCATGACAAAGATGATGGACGGCATGGCCCCGAACCCCAGCGGCAACATCGATCAGGATTTCGTCGCGATGATGACGCCACATCATCAGGGCGCCATCGACATGGCCGTGGCCTACCTGCGCTACGGCCAAAACGAACAACTGCGCCGCATCGCGCAGGAAATCGTCGTCGCGCAACAGCAAGAGATTGCAGCGATGCGCTTGGCGCTTGGCAAGCCGCCGCCCCCGTCGGCACCGGTCCCCACGCAGCTCCGCCCCGCCTCCGCAACGACTGCGCCCGCGTCCCATGCGGCGCATCACGCCCACACCGCCACCCCTCAACAGGAAGACCGATGACGAACCGACTGTTTGTTGCCACGGCGCTTGCCGCAGCGGCCATCACGTGCGCCGCGAGCGCCAGCGCCGGGCAGGCACCCGCATCCCTTGCCTCGCCTGACATTCCCATCAGCCACAGGGATCGCGTCTACGCGGCCGAGCAATTCTCGAACACGGTGTCCGTCACGGACCCCGCCAGCAACACGCTCCTGGGTGTGATCAAGCTGGGCGATCCTGCGCCCGGCAACTTCAGCCCGCTCTATCGCGGACAGGTGCTGGTGCACGGCATGGGCTTCTCGCCAGATCACCGGACCTTGGCGGTCGTCTCCATCGGCTCCAACTCGGTCACGTTCATCGATACGCAGACCAACGCCGTCAAACACACCACGTATGTTGGCCGCTCGCCTCACGAAGCGTTCTACACGCCGGATGGCAGCGAGGTCTGGGTGACCGTGCGCGGCGAAAACTACATCGCCGTGCTCGATGCCAATACCTATGCAGAGAAGACGCGCGTTACCGTACCGGCGGGCCCCGGCATGCAGATCTTCTCGCCGGACGGCAAGTACGGCTACGTGTGCTCGTCGTTCAATCCGGAAACGGTCGTGATCTCGACGGCCGATCACAAGATCGTGGGACACATCAGACAGGAATCGCCGTTCTGTCCCAACATTGCCGCCACGCCGGATGGCAAGCAGGTGTGGTTCACATTGAAGGACATCGGCAAGGTGCAGGTATTCAACGCCCGCCCGCCGTTCAATGCGATCACGTCGTTCGAGACCGGGCCCATCACCAACCACGTCAACTTCGCGCATAACGCCAAGGGCACGTTTGCCTATGTGACGATCGGCGGCACGAACCAGGTCAAGGTATTCAGGACCGACAATTTCGAACAGGCCGCGACGATTCCCGTCGGCAAACTTCCGCACGGTCTATGGCCGTCCGGTGACGGCACCCGCATCTATGTCGGCCTGGAGAATGACGACGCACTGGCCGTCATCGACGCACTGACGAACAAGGTCGTATCGACTATTCCGATCGGGCAGGCACCGCAGGCGCTGACGTACGTGCCGAACGCTGTGCCGGAAGGCAACGGCACGGAGAACCTGCAGCCGCTTGGCACAGCGGGGCAGGTCAGCCCTCTCGCACTCGTACCGGCCGCCGCAGACAAGTCCGACGCATCGGCCGCCCCCACCAGCGTGGCGCTGTTCGATCAGGGGCTCATCCAGGTGTTTCAGGCATCGGTGACCGGATTGCAGCCGAAGCAGCCCTATGCGATTGCCTTGTCACAGCATGCGGATGGCAGCGGCCCGCTTGAGACCCTGGCGAGCTTCATGACCAACCCGGCCGGTGGCGCCATCGTCAACTCGATCGGGCAGATTCGGCAGGTGGTCATGCCTGGCAACGCGGACGCTGGCAACACGCGCCGGTATCTTGTGATTGCACCGGTGGTGTCCGGCAAGCTTGGGACTGCGGTTCAGATTCAGGCGCGCTAGGCAATGTACGCCCCTGCGGCGTTCGTGCCGGGGCAGACCGTGCGGCTGGCGCTCACGCCGGACAAGACCGGCACGTTTGATTTCCTGTGCGACACCTTCTGCGGCTCGGGCCACGAGACGATGAATGGAACGTTGACCGTCACCTGAAGCGCAGCGGCCAGCGCCCGACGCCCGACGCCCAACGCAAAACGCCCCGAACAAGTCGGGGCGTTTCATCTGCGAGCGCTGCCTCAGGCCAGCGCGTCGCGCTCGGCCAAGGTCAGCAGCAGCTCGTCGAGTCGCTCCAGGGTGGAGGTCATGCCGTCCTTCATACCCATGTCGATGACCTTCTGCACATCCTCCGGCGAGTTGTACAACACCACGGTCGTCACGAGGGTGCGTTCGTTCGCATCGGCAAAGGTGACATCCCAGCGGGCGCGGGGCAGATCCGGATTCACCGCGCCGGCTTCATCAGAAAAGGCATCAAGGACCGAATAGCCGTCGATCGGGTTGATCTTCTGATAGTCCTGACGGCTCCAGAACGACTGTCCATCGGGGGTGATCATGGCGTAGTGCCAGTAGCCGCCCTCTTTGAATTCCATATGCTTGGTCTTGGTGGTCAGCGGCTTGGGCGCAAACCACTGATCGAGCAGTTCGCGCTTCGTATGGCAATCCCACACAAGCTGGCGCTTCGCCGCGAACTCTCGCCTCACCGTGAGGCTGCTCTTTTGCATGTCGACGAGGAAATCAAACCGAAGATCAGCCTTCATTGTTTTCTCCTTGGAGTTTCTCTAAGAGGTTGTCCAGATTGCCGTACCTGCTCGTCCAGATCGCGTGCTGCTTCTCAAACCAGCGCTCGGCTGCGGCCAGCTTCTTGCGCTCGAGCGTGCACGTCCGGATTCGGCCGCTCTTCTGCGAGCTGACCAGCCCGACGCCTTCCAGCACCCGCATGTGCTTCATGAATGACGGCAACGCCATGTCAAATGGCTCTGCCAGTTCACTCACCGTCGCGGGCCCTTCGCCGAGCCGCTGAATAACTGCCCTGCGCGTTGGGTCCGAAAGCGCGTGAAATACCGCGTCTAGCGCAATTCCATTGTTATCCATTTGGCTAACTATATACGTGAGAATGCGTTGATGCAACCGGGTTCGACAGCATGTTGTAACGCAGGCGGGTGGCCGGTCGGCATGCACACACCCCCATGCTAGGATGACCTTCCCCCCGGCAGCAGTCACACCGCACATGACAACCATCTACGCGACACTCGGCGTGCAGCCGGACGCGACCCTGGACGAAATCAAACGCGCTTACCGCCGCGCCACGATGAAGTGGCATCCCGACCGCAACCTCGGCCGCGAAGCCGAAGCCTATGCGGCGTTCCAGGAAATTCGCGAAGCCTACGCCATCCTCTCCGACGCTGAACAGCGCCGCGTGTACGACGAGGTCTTCGCGCAGGAAATGCAGCGCTGGCAGGCCGAGCGTGATGCGCAGGAAGCACAGGAGCGAGAGGCGCAACGCGAGCGCGAACGCCTCGTCCAGGAGCATTACAAAAAGATGGTCGCCATCGCCATGCGCTTTGCCGACGATGGCCACAATCGCGACGTCTTGTTCGGCGTGCTGCTCGGCCGGGACTGCGATGCAGAACTTGCCGCGCGCATTGCCGACAGCGTGTGGGCCTTGCAGGAAGCACGGCGAAACAGCGTGGCCGCAACAGACACGCACGCCAGTGAAGCGACGGTCCAACCCGATGAAGCGACTTCGCCCCAGCGGCACTCAAGCGCGTTCGAGACGTTCTGGCAAGGGTTGTTTGGCCTGCGGCAATAGCTGCCGAGCATTCACCCGCGTAGTGCGGCGCGACACGCGCCGACGGGCATACGCCAATTCTGATTTATAGTTTCGCCCCTGCTCAGACGAAGCAGCCATCGGTACACTCTGCGCCATCGCTTTCCGTGCCATAGAGAAAGCGATCGAGGCTTGGAACCCTCGGGCATAACGGGCAAGCGCCGGGCATAGGTGCTTGTCCTCAACCGCTATGGCTTGGCTTCGTCTCCCTCATTGGGCGAGCCAGGCTTGTACGGCTTCGGCCGTGCCGATCGTTATGTCTCGGTGTTCCAAACCTGCCTGTGCTCGCCCACCCCTCCCAAGGGTTGGGCGCGGTTCCGTTCATCACATGAAGAGGAATGCCGTGACCTGCTCGATCTCCCACGCCACCAACTCACCGGCTGGCGACGCGCTTAGCGAATATCAGAAAGGCGTGCTGTCTGCGCGTGAATTCCTGCGCACGGTGTTCAGCCGCAACGCCGTGGGCAACACGTGCGATACGGGCACGACGCCTGCGCCAGAACATCCGGATCAACAACGCTGACTTCATGGGCGACCCAGGCGCATGAGGTCTGCGTGCCGATGTTGCAGCATCGGTGCGGGGGCCTGCCTGGGCTCGCCCACCCTTACACCCGCGCTACCTCGCGCCTAGCAAACGACACTCCGCCGACAATGCCAGCAGGTTCGGATCGCGCTCGCGATTGCGCTGCATCACCAGCACGATGTGCTGGCTGATCGCATAGCGTGCCGCCAGCGGAATCAGTTGCACCTTGGGGCTGAAATCGGCCACGCGGCGCGGCAGCAACGCGTAGCCGATGCCGCCGCTCACGAGGTTCATGAGCGAGAAGATGTCGCCCACGCGCAGGGCAATCTGCGGCGCAAAGCCAGCCTTGTCGAAGGCGGCCATGAAATCGTGATACGTCGCAAAGTCGTCGCCGAGCGCGACGAACTTTTCGCTGCGCACGGTTTGCAGATCGATCTCCGCTGACGACGCATACGGCGAGCCGAGCGGCGCGGCAAAGAGAATCTCGTCGTCGAACATCGGCACGGTCAGCAGATCGGGGTTGCGCAGCGCTTCACCCAGTGCGATGACGATGGCGTCGAGCTGGCCGTCTTCCAGCTTGGCGAGCAGGCTGCGGTTCGAGCCCAGCGTGAGTTCGATGTCGAGTGCGGAGCGGCGCGTCTTCAGGCCCGCAAAGATGCGCGGCAGCGTGCCGACCGTCATCGAATAGAGCCCACCGATCTTTAGCGTCGTTGACGAGAACCCCGCCGCTTCGCGCGTGCGGCGCACACCGGCTTCGCATTCAGCCAGGATGCGCTCCACATGTTCGGCAAACACATAGGCGGTCGACAGCGGAATCAGCTTGCGGCCATCGCGCTTGAACAGCGGGCAGCGCAGCCCTTCTTCCAGCGAATGCAGCGCGCGGTGCACGCTCACCGTGCTTTGCCCGAGCGCTTCCGACACGCGCGCCATGTTGCCCAGCGTCATGAACGACTGGAACACCTCCAGCTTCTTCAGGGTGATGTCTTCATCGATTGCCATGGCTGGGTCTTGTCCGGGCGCGTTCTAAATAGTTGAGGTGACACTTTGCAGCGAATTGTGGCGACGGCGCGCGCCATCAATACCACACCGCCAGTGCCAATCGCTCAAGTCGACCCGATTACAGGTGAGATTTCGCGAGACCGGCTTCGAGCTCATCCCAGCGCTTGGACTCCGCCTCAGGAGCGTTCACTTCCCTGGTTGAAGGCGCCCGCCCACGCGTGGGAAATGCCGCAACTCAATTGCCGCCTTCGGGCCCCACAAGCAGCTTGATCTGAAGCGCGGCTAGTTCGCGTAGCCGAACTGGGTCGTGATAGATGCGCTCCATCACGGCCAGCCCGCGCGTAAACGCAATGATGGCCTGAGCAGCTTTATCGGGCGGCACGGCGAGCGATGCGCGCACCGCATCACGAGACAGCGCTTCGGCGATAACCGTCTCCAACTGTTCCAGAAGCTCGCGCACGCGGTTCTGCATGGCCTCCCCAATCACGTCACTCTCCACGGCTGTCTTGGTCGTGAAGCAGCCTCGTGGTGGCACGTCGGCCGTCATGCTGGTAATGGACACGTCGAAGAAGCGCTCCAGCGCGCGACGCGCGGATGGAGCCTCCAGCGCCTGTCGCGACTCGGTCAGAACCGCTTCCGCATATCGATCGAACGCCAGCTGAAAAAGCTGCTCCTTGCCGCCATACGCGTGATAGAGGGAGCCGCGCTGCACGTCAGTGGCCTCCGCCAGGTCAGCCATGGAGGTCGCCTGCCAGCCTTTGACCCAGAACAGCTCCAGCACCTTGCTGAGCACAGCTTCCTCATCGAACTGCCGAACCATGGCCATCGTCTTTGAGATCTCCACCTTTTGATATTTGACACTGGTGTCAACATTGACGACCATGACAAAAATTATAGCGCGATTGCGCAAAGGACTCTTCTGAACAGTCCCGCCCCAGGTACGTGCCAGCCTTCAATGCGCCGGCGCCGAGCCTGGGGCGTTGTCTGGGTGTACGCCGCATGCAGTACCGCCACATTTTTCATGTCCCTCACCATGAACGGAGTTCTGATCACATGAATGGTCAAATTCACGGCGCCCAAGCCGCCGCGCACGCTAGCCACAACGCCCAGATCCGCTTCGATGCGCAGATTGCAGACTGCCTCGAATCCGCCCAGCTGACGCGCGAGACCAACCGATTCTTCGTCCAGGCAAAGTCAGTCAAATCCATCGAGCCCTTGCCTGCGTTGCGCATCGCCCATGGGTGGCGCGAGATGACCAAGGCGTTCATGTTCACCTCCATCGCCGGGCTTGGCGTGATGGCCGCCGATGCTGATGCGCAGACCGAACCCAATCGCAACCTGCTCCATGCGATCCAAACCATCTTCCAGGTCATTGGGGATGATCTGTCGAACCTCATGCCTGTGTTCCGCGAGGTGGCGCCCGAAGGGCCGGACGGCATGCATTACGCCTGGTGGGAAAGCTCCATCGTCGAACCGCTCAAGAACGCAGTGGGTGCGCCCGGCAATGACACGACCGACATGCTCGGTGTCGGCGCAAAGCAACTGATTGCGAACATGCGCGCGCTGATCCACGAACCGCTGGGCGCGGCAGTGCAACTGCGCGTGGTGGAGGCCATTGCGTTGGAGATCACCGTGGCCTTCAAGCGAGTGTTCTCCAAAGCTGTTGTGAACGGCAACCATCTCTTCACGCGCCCCGAGCAGTTTGTGTGGATGGACTCGCACATTCATGCCGAGGTCGAGCATCACAAGGCGGTCAGTGATGACGACACGGGCACTACAGCCATTGCCGATACCGCGGAAAAGCAGCTCCACATGCTGCGCCTGACGCGGGAATACGCCGAGAACTGGAACATCGCCCTCACCGAGTTCGCCAGCTACCTGCCTGCCGCGCAGGACACCGTCTTGGCCGACGCTGCAACGGCCTGAGCGCCCGCGCGCCTGACGCAACGTACATGCGTACCGGAGCACACACATGCTGAACGAAGAATTGAAGCGGCAATACGAGAAAGACGGGTACTGCATCTTGCGCAACGTGGTCAGTGAGCCCGCCCTGAAGATCCTGCGCGAAGCAGCGGAAGCCTGCTCACGCGACGCCGAAGATCCGGGGCGCGTGACCGAGCAGGATGGCATCACAGTGCGCGGGTTGCACGGCACCCATCTGCGCAACGAAACCATTGCCAGCCTGTGCCGCCACCCCGTGCTGCTCGACGCAGCCAAGAAAGTCCTGGGACAAGACGTCTATGTCCACCAGTTCAAGCTCAACATCAAAGCCGCTTTTGTGGGCGACGTGTGGGAATGGCACCAGGACATGACCTTCTACCACCGCGAAGACGAGCTGCCGGAACCGGAGTTCCTTACGATCGCCGTCTTCTTGGACGACGTGACCGAGTTCAACGGGCCGCTGACGCTCATCCCCGGCTCACATAACGCGGGCTTCCTAGACAGCATCAAGCACACGATTGCTGCCTATGACCAACAAAGCGACTGGCTCAGCAATACCACCGCCAAGCTGCGCTACACGGTCGACCGCGACGTCCTGCGCAAGCTCGTGCAGCAGTTCGGCATGGAAGCGCCCAAGGGCAAAGCCGGAGACTGCGTCGTCTTTCACGCCAACCTGTTCCATGCGTCGGGCGTCAACATCTCGCCGTTCGACCGCCGCGTGGCCTTCATTTCCTACAACAGCGTCAAGAACCTGCCCAAGCCTACCCGGCCGCCACGGCCGGAATTCCTGGCAGCACGCAGCTTCGATGCGCTGACGCCATGTCCCGACGAGGTGTTCCAGTAGACGGCCCGCTGCTGTGCCCCGGCGCGTCCACCACGGCGCGCCAATCCGCGCGGCCGGACGCCGATCCGTCTGGCCGCGTACCGCGCAATGCGCCCCCATCCGGCACACAACGTGATGCCCGCCAATGCGGCTGCGTCGACACGACGACTGCCCAGGGGCGGAGCTACGCGCGCGCATGCGCCGAGAACCCGTCGGCCTGCCGCCGCAGCCAGTCGCGCCGCCGCACGCACCGAGGTTCGCACATGGTCCACCCTTTGCTGTCCGCCGCAGGCAAGCGGCGTCCGTCCGTTAGAGCATCCTATTTGCGTTTTCCTTCCTGGACCCAGCCTTTCTGGACACGCCTGACAGGCAAGCCATTGCCGTACGAACAACCGCTCATTTGCCTACCGGCCACGCTGGCCATGGCGTTGGACGTCGCCATGGCGGTACTAGTCTGCACGCTGCACCTGACGTTGCTGACGGCAGAGCGTACGTCGCTCTTGCTGGTCGGCTATGCACTCACACCCGTGTTCGCGCTTTATCTGACCGGGACGCTGAGGAAAGCCCAAGTTGTGTATGGACATCACGCGATCCACGGCACGCTCTTTAAGCAGCGCAGCAGAGCCAACAACTACGCCGCTCGCGGTCTGACGATCTTCGCGCTGTCGCAAAACGAAGCGGAGTATGAGGAAGACCATCTGGATCATCACCGCCGCACGATCTTCACAACATTGCATGACGCGGACGCGGCGCTGCTCTATGCGTGCGGCGTGCGGCCCGGCGAACCGCTCGAAAAGCTGAGTCGGGCGTTGTTCGCCACACTCGTCTCGCCGCGTTATCACCTGTGGTTCCTCAAGGCACGGTTGATGTCGAATCTTCGCCGCCCTCCGGTCGAGCGAGCCCTCGCCGCTATGTGGATGGCGCTGATCTTCGTGGTTGTCCCGTTGCAATACGGCGCGGTTGCAGCATGCCTGGCAGTTTGGCTGCCGTTGACGATCCTGTACCAGATGAGCGCGCTGTTGCAGTTCGCGACAGAGCATGTGTGGTTGACCGGCGACGCCCCCGGCACCAACGCACACGCCTACGCGCAGCGGTGCCACGGGCGATTCTGCGGAGAACGCGTTCCTGGCACGGGTGACTCGCCGGCATCTGCTCGAACATGGTTGGCGTGGTGGGCACGCACGCTGTGCCTCCACGTGCCGATGCGCGTGGCCGTACTGGTGGGCGACTTGCCGGCGCACGACTGGCACCACCTGGTGGCGGCGGTCGGGCACAGCACAAGCGGTTGGCCGCGCGCAATCTACGAACGGCAGCGCGCGATCGACAGTGGCAACTCTGCCGGCATGGAAGAGCGCGAACTCTGGGGAATCGGTGCCATGGTTCACCACGTCCTGCTCAGCATGTCACGCGCGCCTGCCCAGTTGAATGCACGTCACGTACAACAGGAGGCAAGCCCCGCCAATAGCCTCTGACCCAATTCACATGGATGTGGACCAGGCACGCCCTCTCGTGGATCGGGTGCCGGACCGCACGGTCTCAATGCCCCTCTGTGGGGCCAGCAAACGCACCAACATGGCTTACGAAAACAACGACAGAAAATTTGTCGCGGTCGTCAATCGAAAACACCCGCTTCCCGTCATCCTCAACGCGCTCGCACATGCCGCTTTCGGTATGTCAGGCAAAGGCCCGCATGTCGGGCGCCTGCTCGACTACCCCAACCAAGCCACCGGCTTCTCGGCCAAAGTGGATGAATCGCCGTTCATCATCCTCGAGGCAAAAAACAGCAGCCAATTGCAGACCCTGGTTTCGGTCGCGATGGACAGCACACACGTCGCCTACAACGTGTTCACCACTTCCATGATTGGCCGATCCGCCGACGCGCAAATATCAGCAACACAAGCGGCCGCTGGTGAAGGGCTCGATTTTGTCCTCGTTGTGCTCTTCGGGCCGCGCGAGGACGTCGAACCCCTGACCAAGCGATTCTCGCTTTTCAAAGGCTAACCATGGACAGCGCCAATCCGACTCAACGTCCCGTCACGCCAGATAGTTCCAGCGGAAAATCTGCTCGCGACGGCTGGGCCGCAGTGCTCACGGCCGCCACGCTGTGGGGCACAACCGGCATTGTCTTTCACGCGCTGGGAACATCGGGGGGCGCCAACGCCGTGTCCATCAGTTTCCTGCGGCTTGCGCTATCGGTGCCATTCCTCTTGGTCATGGCCCGTATCCGCGTGGGCACGTGGCTTGCACCGCTGACGATGCGCGGCTTCCTCGTGTTGATCGGGCTCGGGCTCGGGATGGCCGCCTATCAACTTACGTATGTGTTGGCCATTGAGCGCGTGGGTGTCGCCATCTCAGTGCTGATCAGCATCTGTGGCGCGCCGATCTTCGTGGCGCTCATCTCAGTGGTGTGGCTCGGTGAACGTCTTCAAGCGCAGACCCTGGTCGCCCTGGTCACGGCCATCGTAGGGACCGTGTTGCTGGTGGGCTTGCCTACCGAGGTCAACCAGAACAGCCATGGTTTCTGGATCGGTGTCGCTATCGCCATTGCATGCGCAGTCTGCCAGGCGTTTTACGTGCTTGCAGCGCGCGCCTCAGGCTCAGTCTGCGGACCCATGCACGCCGGAGGCATCGGCTTCGCCATCGGCGCACTTGCGCTGCTGCCCTTCGGCTTGGTCGAGGGCTTGCAACTGAGCTACTCACCGGGCGGCTGGGCGATGCTGTTGTATGTGGCCGCCGTGCCCACGGCGATTGCCCAGACCCTGTTCCTGAGCGGACTCAAGGGCACGGGTGCCATTGGGGGCGCGATTGCGAGCCTGCTGGAGCCGTTGGTGTCCACCGTGCTGGCCGTCATCCTGCTGCACGAACACATGACCTGGGTAGGCGTGCTGGGCACCGTCATCCTGCTCAGCGGGATCGTCATCATCCAGTGGACACCCAAAAAACGTCCCAAGACCGCGGCGACATCCTCTCGTGCACCGACGCATACCACGACGGAACCCACACCATGACGTTCTATCAGCGCCACATCTTCTTCTGCACGAATCGACGCGAGAACGGTGATGCGTGCGACCACCACGGAGCAACGGAACTCTGTGCGTATGCCAAACGGCGTTTCGCTGAAGCGGCCCCACATCTGGCGGGCCAGATTCGCGTCAACCGTGCGGGTTGCTTATCGCAATGCGAATACGGTCCGACCGTGGTGATTTATCCCGAGGCAGTCTGGTACACCTACATCGATACAAAAGACATCGACGAGATTGTGGACGAGCATCTTGTCAACGGTCGAATCGTCCAGAGACTCCGTATTGATAGCCCCAACTGAGGGCGACCTATACTCCCGTTGGGCGTTGTCCCTCGGCAACGTAACTCGCTTGCAAAGCCTAGCGCGAGGAGTTCAGTGCGCCTTCCGACGACGGGTCGGTTTCCATGAAACTGCAGGCGATTGACTGTCGTCTTGCAAGCGGTCAAACAGGCGGGCACGCACCGCATCGGTGAATGGGCAGAGCCCCAAGACGACCGATAGCACGAGCCCCTGCGCTGCCATCCATCGCAGCAGCGAAAAGTCCAGGTCTGCCGCGTCGGCGTCAATGGCGTGCACCTGCCGGACAGACGCATCACGCGGACCAGAGAGCAGGTCACCGCAACTATTCGAAGTGTCTTTGTCGGCGCGCCGCTCTCAGAATCGGCCATCGTTTCATTAACTTAAGGTTAATGAAACCGCGCCTAGGTTGATTGAAGTGCACCTTTTTACAGCCTACGGTACAGGGCATCAAATCAATCAAGGCTGGAGACGCCACCCAATGCAACCGATGCCCACCCAATCGGCAAACGGGGCCAACGCACCCATCCCGCCCCAATGGCGCCGCCGGCGCGACGAGAAAGAACGCCGCCTGACTGCAGCCCGGCGCATTGCCAACGGCAAGGTCATTCCCACCAGCGATATCGTCGCCGCGCTGGAAGCGCTGCTCGCCCCGGGCGATCGCGTCGTGCTGGAAGGCAATAACCAGAAGCAGGCGGATTTCCTGTCGCGCTCGCTGGCCAAGGTAAACCCCGAGCGCCTGCACGATCTGCACATGATCATGCCGAGCGTGAGCCGCGCCGAACACCTCGACATTTTCGAGGCCGGCATCGCGCACAAGCTGGACTTCTCGTTCGCCGGGCCGCAGAGCCTGCGCATCAGCCAGTTGCTGGCCGACGGGTTGCTGGAAGTCGGCGCCATCCACACTTACATCGAGCTGTATGCGCGGCTGGTGGTGGACCTGATTCCCAACGTGTCGCTGGTGGCCGGTTTCAAGGCCGACCGCGACGGCAATATCTACACCGGGCCGAGCACCGAAGACACGCCCGCGCTGGTCGAGCCCACGGCGTTTTCCGACGGCATCGTCATCGTGCAGGTCAACGAGATCGTCGATGACCCGGCGGACCTGCCGCGCGTCGACATTCCAGGCTCGTGGGTCGACTTCATCGTGCAGGCAGACAAGCCGTTCTACATCGAGCCGCTGTTCACGCGCGACCCGCGCCTCATCAAACCCGTGCACGTGCTGATGGCGATGATGGCCATTCGCGGCATCTACCAGCGGCACAACGTGCAGTCGCTCAACCACGGCATTGGCTTCAACACCGCCGCCATCGAACTGATCCTGCCGACGTATGGCGAGCGCTTGGGCCTCAAGGGCAAGATCTGCCGCAACTGGACGCTGAATCCGCATCCGACGCTGATTCCCGCCATCGAATCCGGCTGGGTGGAGAGCGTGCACTGCTTCGGCACCGAACTCGGCATGGAACGCTACGTGGCCGCGCGCCCCGATGTGTTCTTCACCGGCCGCGACGGCTCGCTGCGCTCGAATCGCATGCTGTGCCAGCTGGCCGGCCAATATGCGGTGGACCTCTTCATTGGCGCGACGCTGCAGGTGGATGGCGACGGGCATTCGTCCACCGTCACGCGCGGGCGGCTGGCCGGCTTTGGCGGCGCGCCCAACATGGGCCACGACCCGCGCGGCCGCCGTCACGCCACGCCGGCGTGGCTCGACATGACCGAACCGGTGACGATGCTCGAGCGCGGCAAGAAGCTCGTCGTGCAGATGGTCGAAACGTTCCAGGAAGGTGGCAAGCCGACCTTTGTCGACACGCTCGACGCGGTGGCCGTCGCAAAGCAAAGCGGCATGCCGCTCGCGCCCATCATGATCTACGGCGACGACGTCACGCACCTGCTGACCGAAGATGGCATTGCGTATCTCTACAAGGCGCGCTCGCTGGAAGAGCGGCGCGCCATGATTGCCGCCGTGGCGGGCGTCACGTCGATCGGCCTGCGGCATGACCCGTCCAAGACCGAGCAGATGCGCCGCGACGGCCTGATCGCCCTGCCCGAAGACCTCGACGTGCGCCGCAGCGATGCCAGCCGCGAGCTGCTCGCCGCCAAGAGCATCGCCGACCTCGTCGAATGGTCCGGCGGCCTGTACGAGCCGCCCGCACGCTTCCGGAGCTGGTAATGGAGAAGACATTGCAACGGCCTCTGCCGGTCAGCCCGAAAGCGCGTGCGAAGCGATTGGCCGCGCTGGTCGAATCTGCCCTTATCGACGAGGTAACGCTGTCGCCCAAGCCCGGTCTTGTGGATGTGCGTGGCAACGGCGCACATCACGATCTCGACTGGACGCTGATGGTGCATTCCGCGCAGACGCTGCGCCCGGCGTTTGAAGCCATGGCGTTGGCCGGCGCGCAGATCGAAACGCAAGCCGGCGCACAACTCGCGCTGCGCGAGCGCATCGGCCGCCTAGGGCGCGAAGGCGAAGCGGCCATGCTCGATGCCACGGGCGGCATCAACACGCACCGCGGCGCCGTCTGGGCGCTCGGCCTGCTGGTCACGGCGGCGAGCCAAGCGCCGCAAGCGTTAAGCGCAGCCGCTGTTGCGCGCCGCGCCGCGCGTCTGGCGAACATTCCCGATCGCTTTGCGCCCGTCTCGACTGGCCACAAGGGCGAGCGCGCCTGCAACGATTACGGCGTCGGCGGGGCCAAGGGCCAAGCCTGTGCCGGCTTCCCGCATGTGATCAAAGTGGCGCTGCCGGCGCTGCGCGAAGCGCGTGCGGCCGGCATCCGTGAAGACCACGCACGCGTGGATGCATTGCTTGCCGTCATGGCTGCGCTTGACGACACCTGCGTGCTCGCACGCGGCGGCGCCAAGGCACTGCACGTCGTGCAAACCGGCGCGGCCACCGTGCGCGCAGAAGGCGGCTTGGCAACAGCACAAGGCCGCCGCGCTTTCCGCACGCTTGAACAAGACATGCTGGCGCTGCACGTGTCGCCCGGCGGCGCAGCCGACTTGCTGGCCGCCGCGCTCTTCCTCGACCGCTTGCCCGCAAACGCGCACGCAGCGTCCGACATCGAATCCGCTCATCAGGAAACCGAACATGGAGCATCTTGATTTTCAGTTCACCGGCGGTGCACCCGCCGGGCGCCGTGCGTATGCCGGCGTGGTCGGCTCGGGCGACCTCGAAGTGTTGTTGACGCCGGGCGACGCCGGCCAGATCGACGTAGCCATCACCACGTCCGTCAATGGCATGAGCGCGACGTGGCAGGCGCAGCTTGCGCGTGTGTTCGGCTCGCACGCGTGGCCGGCGGCCAAGATCACCATCAACGACTTCGGCGCGACACCGGCCGTGGTGCGGTTGCGGCTTGAGCAAGCGCTCGAAGCGCTCGCGCAATCTTGAGGAGACACGCATGTCACGCAACCCGATTGAACGCGACAGCTTTATCGAACGCGATGCGCGCCGACGCGCCATCGCCCTGCTCGACCCTGGCACCTTCCGCGAGCTGCTCGATCCGTTCGAGCAACTGACCTCGCCGTGGCTGCCGCGTCAGGGCATCGTCACGCAGGCCGATGATGGCGTCGTGGTGGCGCGCGGCACGCTGGGCGGACAGCCCGCCGTGGTGCTTGCCATTGAAGGCGCATTCCAGGGCGGCAGCATGGGCGAAGTGTCCGGCGCCAAGATTGCGGGCGCGCTGGAGCTGGCCGTGGAAGACAACCGCAACGGCATTCCCACACGCGCCGTCATCGTCTTCGAAACCGGCGGCGTGCGGCTGCAGGAAGCTAATCTGGGCCTTGCCGCCATTGCTGAAATCCACGCAGGCATCCGTGCGCTGCGCGAGTATGGGCCGGTGATCGGCATCACGGCGGGCGTGGTCGGCTGCTTTGGCGGCATGAGCATCGCCGCAGGCCTGTGCAGCTACCTGCTGATGACGCGCGAAGCACGCCTCGGCCTGAACGGCCCGCAGGTGATCGAGCAGGAAGCCGGCATTGAAGAATACGACTCGCGGGATCGCCCTTTCATCTGGAGCCTCACCGGCGGAGAGCAACGCGCCGCCACCGGCCTGGCCGATGTCTGCATCGAAGACGATTCCGTCACGATCCGCGCGCAGGTGATCGAGTGGCTGCGCGCCGGCGCGCCAAAGCACCAGCGCAGCGAGCAGATCGATCACTACCTCGAACGCCTCAACGCCGTCGACACGTCGCGCCAAGCCACGGCAGAAGATGTGCGCGCGCACTATGCAAAGGACGTCGCATGAGCCAGAACGAACTTTCCACGCGCGGCGCGACCTGGATGCACGCGCTCGCCGACGGTACGCCGGTGCCGGGTTACGGCAGCACGCTGCAAGTCGTCGATGCCGCGCTCGCGGGTCAGCCGGCGCGCTATATCGCCGTCGTGCCCGATGCCGAAAACCGCTTCCCCCGCGCACGCAACGGTGAAGTCGGCCTCATCGAAGGCTGGCAGCTTGCGCGAGCCGTGCGCGATGCCATGACTGCAGATGCGGGGCAGGAAAAGAAGCGCCCCATCGTCGCCGTCATCGATGTGGCAAGCCAAGCCTATGGGCGCAGGGAAGAGGCCTACGGCATCCACCTCGCACTGGCTGCAGCGGCAGATGCCTACGCTGCCGCACGCTTGGCCGGCCACCCCGTCATTGGCCTCATCGTCGGTCGCGCCATGTCGGGCGCATTGCTGGCGCACGGCTACCAGGCCAATCGCCTGCTCGCCCTGGACGATGCCAACGTGATGGTGCATGCGATGGGCAAGGCCGCAGCCGCGCGCGTGACGCTGCGCTCCGTCGCCGATCTGGAACGCCTCGCGCAAGAGATTCCGCCCATGGCGTACGACATCGCCAGCTTCGCGTCGCTCGGGTTGCTGTGGAAACTGCTGAAGGTGAAGTCTGCCGACGCGCCAGATGCCAGCGACGTCGATACCGTGCAGACCGCGCTTGCAGCAGCGCTGGCAGACATTGCAGCCGACCCATTGCGCGGGCTGGAAAGCCGCCTTGGCGCGCCACTGCGCAGCGCGTCTTCAGCGGTGCGAAAACGCCTGCGCGAACAATGGAACGCGCAGCCAGCAAACGCATAGCGAATAGAAACACCCGCAGGGGCGCAAACCTAAGCGCCCAGACGGTGTGGCCGTACCTGCCCTAGATGGCGCCTTGAATTTTTGCAAGCGGGCGGAAAAAGGAAGGGGAACTGTCTGAGCGCAGCGAGTTTTCCCCTTCCCCGCCCGGTTGCAGAAATTCAAGGGGAAGTCGCCATCTTGGGCGCGCCTTTCTTTGCTTACTTTCTTTGGCAAGACAAAGAAAGTAAGTCAGCCCCGGCAGGGGATGAAACAAGGGATGCACCACCAGCAAAAAAATCAGTCCTCAACCCTCGATCACCAAACACCACAACAGGCGACCCATCGCCGTTCCTTCAGGAGACAAAGACGTGATCATCTACGGTACAACCCTGCTGGCGCTATGTCATCTCGCCGGCCTCTTCCTGGGCGACCTGCTCGGCCAGGCCATCGGCGTAAAGGCCAATGTGGGCGGCGTGGGCATCGCCATGCTGTTGCTCATCTTCGCGCGGCTCTACCTGCACAAGCGCGGCCTGATGCCTGCCGCCACCGAGGCGGGCGTCTCGTTCTGGGGGGCGATGTACATCCCCGTGGTGGTGGCCATGGCCGCCACACAGAACGTCGTCACGGCACTGCGCGGTGGCCCTGTCGCACTGCTGGGCGCCATCGGCGCGGTGCTGGTGTGCGGAGTCTGCATTGCACTCATCAACCGCACGGGCAACGCAGAAGACCGGCAACCGCTGCCCCCGCTGCCTGAATCCGAACAAGCCCGCGCCTAAGGAGCCGCACCATGCTGTCAATGCTAGAGAAAGTTCTGCAGCACAACGGGCTGGTCGCGGCGTTTGCGCTGGTCGGCATCGTCATGGGCCTGTCGATGTGGGTGTCCAAGAAGCTGACGTTCGGGCGCGTGCACGGCTCGGCCATCGCCATCATGATTGGGCTGGTGCTCGCCTATTGGGGCGGCATGCAGACCGGCGGCGAACGCGGCCTGGCCGACCTGAAGCTGTTCGGCGGCATCGGCCTGATGGGCGGCGCAATGCTGCGCGATTTCGCCATCGTGGCCACGGCCTTTGAAGTGCAGGTAACCGAGGCGCGCAAGGCCGGCATGATCGGCGCCATCTCGCTGCTGCTGGGAACGGTGCTGCCGTTCATTGTCGGCGCCTGCGTTGCCTACGCCTTCGGTTACACCGATCCGGTGAGCGTCACCACCATCGGCGCGGGTGCCGTCACGTACATCGTCGGGCCGGTGACCGGCGCGGCGCTGGGCGCCACCTCCGATGTGATGGCGCTGTCGATTGCGACGGGCCTCGTCAAGGCGATCCTGGTGATGGTCGGCACGCCGTTCGCGGCCAAGGCGCTGGGCTTGAACAACCCGCGCGCGGCCATGGTGTTCGGCGGGTTGGCGGGTACGGTCAGCGGCGTGTCGGCAGGTCTGGCGGCCACGGATCGGCGCCTGGTGCCCTACGGCTCGCTGGTGGCGACGTTCCATACGGGTATCGGTTGCCTGCTCGGGCCGTCGATCCTGTTCCTGGCCACGCAGGCATTGCTGCGATGACACAGCCGCCGCTGCGCGCGCACGATCTGCTTTGGGTGTCTGAGACACCCAAGGCGATGGATGGCGCGCCCTTGCCGGACTGGGCCATCACGGCATGCCGGCAAGGGGCGCCTGTCGTGGTGCGACGCGCCCCGCGTAGCACCGATGGTTCCGTGCCGGTCGGCCTGCGCGGCGGCGCGCGGCATGAACGCTGGGCAGCGACGGTAGCCGCCAACAGCATCACGCGCGTGGTCTCGCCCGAGGGGTTGGCAGCCCAAGCCGTCTCCATCGCCCACGACGCACCGTTCGCTGCGCTGCGCACTTTGCGCGCGCTGGCGCCCGGACTCAACGCACTCGGCTGGGCGTGGGGGCCGACGGGCGGCGCCGGCTTTGCGCTCGCCAGCGGTTTGCCGGTGTTGCATGCGGACAGCGATCTCGACCTCGTTGTGCGCATGCCGCGTGCCCCGTCGACTGCGCAACGCGATCAGCTCGCCCGCCTGTTGGGCGATACCGAATGCCGCGTCGACCTGCAGATCGACACTGGCCACGGCGGCTTCGCGTTACGCGATTGGCTGGCGTCGCCGCATCAAACGTTGCTCAAGACCGACCACGGCCCCCGCCTCGTCGCAGACCCATGGAGCGACGCGGCATGAGCATCCTGTTCATGTTTCCCGGCCAGGGCAGCCAGCGCGCGGGCATGCTGCATGCGCTGCCTGGTGACCCGGCTGTTGCGCAGACGTTGACCGAAGCCGGCGACGTGCTCGGCGTCGATCCGCTCACGCTCGACACCGCAGAGGCGTTGCGGTCGACGGTGGCCGTACAGCTTTGTATCTTGATTGCCGGCGTGGCCGTGGCTCGCACGCTGGTTCGGCAGGACGCAGGACCCGACATGGTGGCCGGCCTGTCGATCGGCGCGTGGCCTGCAGCGGTCGTGGCGGGCGTGCTTGATTTCTCCGACGCACTGCGCTTGGTCCGCCTGCGGGGCCAACTGATGGAAGACGCATATCCGAACGGCTACGGCATGGCCGTCATGCCGGGGCTGACCGAACCTGAAGTCGCCGCCATCGTTGCGCAAGTCAACTCGACAGCAACGCCGGCTTACGTCGCCAACTTGAACGCGGAGCGACAGATTGTCGTCGCCGGCAACGACGCCGCGCTCGCACAGGTGATGGAACGCGCGAAGGCACAAGGTGCGTCGACAGCGGCGCGCTTGTGCATGGCAGTGCCGTCGCACTGCCCGCTACTTGACGCACAGGCCGGCGAGTTAGTGACCGCCGCCGCAAAGGTCACGGCCCACACGCCGCAACTCACCTACGTCAGCAGCAGTCGTGCGCGGGCGCTCTTTCACGGCAATCTCATCGTTGAAGACCTGGCCTGGAACATGGCGCGACCCGTGCTGTGGCACGACACGCTGCAGCATGCATTGGAACGCGGCGCACGCATGGCCGTGGAGGTGCCGGGCGGCGGCACGCTGGCGCGTCTGGCGCAAGGTGTGTTTGCGGACGATGCGGTGCTGGATGCAGGCAGCGGACTGGATGCGGTGCGGGTGCGGATACAGCGCCAACGTCGCATCAACAACTGATCGTATCGAACTCAGAGTCGGCCGATATCCGTTCTCGCGGTCTTGCTAGCAAGATGCTCTCTTCGCAAAAAGGTCGCATCGGTCTATGAGCCCGCTTGAGCACGCCATCGCAGAGAATTACGCCTTACGCCGCCAGTATCTGGCGTTCCTCGAAGACCGATTTGGCGACGAGCTTCCGAAGACGCTCACACCGCGCGATATTGTCAAGCTGCTCAATTTGGATGAGGTGGAGTGGCGCATCTCGCGTCGACAAGCTCGGCTTCTCTTTGATGGCCAATCCTTGCAATGGATCGAAGACGGGCAAGTTGAGAGACGTTGGCCTGCCGTCTCAGGAAAGCCCGGTTTCAACGGAAAGGAGCATCAATCGCTAAAGGATAGAGGCCCCATTCCCGAAGGAAGCTATGTCGCATTGCAGTCAGACTTCCAGAAATGGGAAGAAGCGCCTGCCATCAACCGCGCCGCCTGCATACTCAACTTCATCAGTATCAAAGCGGGACGCTGGCCCGGATGCACCATCGCATGGGGGACACGACGCGTCGGGTTGGTCGCGGACCCGGGAACCAACGTGTACGGTCGTAACAACTTCACTATTCACGGCGGTTGGTTTCCCGGCTCCATTGGGTGCATCGACCTGACCAATTCAATGGAGTCGTTCGCAAAGGAGTTTCTTCTCTATGCCAAAGACATGGAACTGGCCGTTCGCTATTAGGCTAGCGTTAGCCCTGATTCCTGCGCTCGTGTTCTGCATCACCCCACTCGAACTTTGGGGCAGCTTAACTGCCCCAGAGGACTACCCTTTCGGCGCTGAAAGTCCTGCTGCTGCCATGTGGGCATACAAGTCGCAGCGCAACTACCTGGTGTGGTGTGCCGTGTCTTGGCTGACAAGCGGCATCGCGATCCGGGCGCTGCTCATGAAGCGCGCGCGCCTTCTCTCCAGAGGCCTGTGGTCGGCGCCATTTCTGATTGTCTGGGTGCTCACGGCGCTCGACGGGACACGGCTGGTGAGCTAATGCTGCATAAAAATAAACGGGGCACATGGCCCCGTTTCCTCTTGGCTCGTCCGCTTAGACGATTTCCCGCGTTTCCATGAACTGGATGTCCGGAAAACGCTCCTGCGTGAGCCGCAGGTTCACCTGGCTCGGCGCCAGGTACACGTAGTCGCCCGCGCCATCCAGCGCCACGTTGTGGCCGGCCTTGTCGATCAGCTTGTCGATATCTTCCTGCTTGCCGCGCAGCCAGCGGGCCGTGGAACACTCGTGCGGTTCGAAGATGGCATCGACGCCGTACTCGTGCTCAAGGCGGTGCGCCACCACGTCGAACTGCAGGATACCGACGGCGCCCAGCACCAGATCGTTCGATGCCAGCGGGCGGAACATCTGCGTGGCGCCTTCCTCAGCCAGTTGCTGCAAACCCTTCTGCAACTGCTTCAGGCGAAGCGGGTTGTTCAGGCGCGCGCGGCGGAAGAATTCCGGCGCAAACGACGGGATGCCCGTGAACTTGAGCGCCTCGCCTTCCGTAAAGGCATCACCCAGCCGGATCGTGCCGTGGTTGGGCACGCCGATGATGTCGCCGGCGAAGGCCTCTTCCGTGGTATTGCGGTCCTGCGCCATGAACGTGATGGCGTTGTTGATGGCGACCGTCTTGCCGGTCGACACCTGCAGCAGCTTCATGCCGCGTTCGAAGCGCCCCGAGCACACGCGCACGAAAGCGATGCGGTCACGGTGCTTCGGGTCCATGTTGGCCTGAATCTTGAAGACGAAGCCGGTGAACTTCTCTTCCATCGGCTTGACTTCGCGTGATTCGGTGGGGCGTGCCAGCGGCTCGGGCGACTGGTCAACCAGCGCATCCAGCAGCGACTGCACGCCAAAGTTGTTCACCGCCGAACCGAAATACACCGGGCACTGCTTGCCGGCCAGGAACGCCTCTTTGTCGAACGTGTGCGATGCGCCGCGCACGAGTTCGATGTCGATGCGCAGTTCTTCGGCCTGAGAGCCCAGCACGCGGTCCAGCTCGGGGTTGTCCAGGCCTTGAATCAGGCCGGCGGTGGCGCCCTTCTCGCTGTCGGCGTTCGGGTCGAACAGCTGGACCGTATCGTTCACGAGGTGATACACGCCCTTGAACGACTTGCCCATGCCGATCGGCCACGTCATCGGCGCGCACTGGATCTGCAGCACGCTTTCGATTTCATCGAGCAGCTCGATGGGCGCACGGCCTTCTCGGTCGAGCTTGTTGATGAACGTGAGAATGGGCGTGCTGCGCAGGCGGCAGACGTTGAGCAGCTTGATGGTCTGCGCTTCCACACCGTTGACGGAGTCGATCACCATCACGGCGGAGTCGACGGCCGTGAGCGTGCGGTACGTGTCTTCCGAGAAGTCTTCGTGGCCCGGGGTGTCGAGCAGGTTGACGATGTAGTCGCCGCCCTCATTCCGGTACGGGAACTGCATCACCGACGAGGTGACGGAGATGCCGCGCTGCTTTTCCATCTCCATCCAGTCGGAGGTGGCGTGGCGGTTGGCCTTGCGCGCGCGCACGGCGCCGGCCATCTGAATGGCGCCGCCGAACCACAGCAGTTTCTCGGTGAGCGTGGTTTTACCCGCATCCGGGTGGGCAATGATGGCGAACGTCCGGCGGCGCCGGATCTCCTGCTGCAGCGTACTCACGGGCAAAAACCGAAAGGGAGAAGTGATGAATGCGCCCATGGCGTGGGCGCTGGCTGGCGGGGTCATCCCGGCGGCCGATGGACTGCCCGAACGGAGTTGTCAATCCGGGGCAGCCGAGATTGTACGCGATCGGCGCCCTTGCTTAGGATCAACTGATCCGAGCCGCAAGCGGGGGAAACTCCCTAGGAACCGCCCCCCAGACGGAGGAGACCAACCCGTTGTGGGAATGCACTGACAACCCTTTCGGAGGCGGTGTTATCGAAGTTGTCATGAAGCTCCCGTATTGTGGAGTCCGTCGCGAAACCCGCCTTTGGGTACGCCGCGACATTGAAAGAAGCAAAGAAGCAAGGAGTCCAACATCGTGCGTAGTCGAATCCCTGTCGATCCGGCAGTGCAACGCATCATCGAGACCACCCGCAAGGCGTGGCAACTCGACGAGCAAAGCGTGCGCGCGGCGCGTCAGCAGCGTGCCGCCAATCGCCGCAAACGGATCAAGGCCCTGCCGCAGGACAGCCTGCAGGCACTCGCCGCACTCGCCCTGCAAGCTGAAATCTGGGCCGTGCGCAAGACCGTGGTGACGGTCGGCTAGCCGCGCAGTTCCTCACCGTGTCGAGGGCCACAGTCGTGGCCCTTTTCTTTTGGGCGGCACGCAACGGTGGGGCATAGCGGTTGCTTATGAATTGGCTGACATGCATCAGCTCAGGAGGCCGACATGACCGAATTGACCCCCAAGCCGCCCGGCAGCAGCAATGGCACCAACGGCACACATGGCGCCAACGGTGCGACCATCACCACGCTCCATCCGCAGATCGATCACACTGCCCAGCGCGTCAAAGATGCCACGGCAGAAGGCATCGACCGGCTGGCGAGCGTCCTTTCCACGGCGCTCACACAGTTCGATAAACGCACCGAACAGTTGAAGAACCTGCACGCGAATGTGTCAGAGCAGGCAAGCGGTTCCGTGCGTCAGCATCCGGTCATTACGATCGGTCTGGCGTTCGTGGCAGGCATGCTGCTGGAGCAGTTGACGCGGGATTGAGCCGGCCTCTTGGGGCTTAGCGGCTGCCGCGCGCTGCGTTTGCGTTGCCGCCGGCCCCACCACTGGAGAGATTTGCCGCCAGTGTCGGGTTGAGCAACGCCGCCTGCGCGGCCGCACCGGCTTGACCCGAGGCTTCGTACTGGCGACTGCCGAATCGCAGCGCGTATTGCCGCGTGACCAGCGCGCCGAAGAAGAAGATCTGGGCGGAGTAGTAGATCCACAGCATCAGCGCCACGACCGAACCCGCGGCCCCGTAAGACGACGCCACGGCGCTGTTGCCGAGATACAGGCCGATGAGGTGTTTGCCCAGTGTGAAAAGCAGCGCCGTTACGACGGCCCCGAGGGCAACGTCGCGCCAAGCCACACGCGTTTCCGGCAGCATTTTGAAAATGGTGCCGAACAGCAGCGATACGACCGCAAATGAAAACGCCGACGACAGCACCTGCGCCACCAGCAGCGCGATGCCCGAGGTGGAGCCCGCCCACAACGCCCCCCAGAAGCGCTCCACCACCGCCAGCGCTGCGTTGATGGTGAGCGACACCAGCAGCAGAAACGCCAGCACCAGGATCAGGCTGAACGACAGCAGACGCGAACGCAACAGGCCCCACAGTCCTGCCTGCTGGCGCGGCGGCACTTCCCACAGTTCGTCCAGGCTGTCCTTGAGTTCGGAGAAGGCCGTGGTGGCGCCCACCAGCAACAGCGCGACGGCCGTGGCTGCAGCGAAAAGGCCGCCGCCCGAGCGCCGGGTAGCGGCGAGTACGGCTTCCACCGCGGAGGCGCCCTGCGCGCCCACGAGACCCTGGATCTGCCCAAAGATTTCGCCGCGCGCGGCCTGTTCGCCAAAGAACAAGCCGGCAATGGAAATGACCAGCACCAGCACCGGCGCCATTGAGAACAACGTATAGAACGACAACGCCGCGCCCTTGCTTGCGGCGCGATGTGCAGACCATTGCCGCACCGCCCCCATCAGCACCTGGGCGGAGCGCTTGAGCAGGTCGCGGTCGAAGCAGGCAGCCAAGCGCATGGAAGTTCCTTGCAAAGCGATGCGGCCAGCGCTGTGCTGGCCTCGACCTTGAGCCTAGTCAGCGCACGGCACGCGCGCAAGCGCGACCGTGGCTGCGAAGAATCTTGAGGGCTTGCGCCCTCAGTCGTTACCGCTGCCCAGCAGCCGGCTGATGAGAAAGCCCGCGCCGAATGCCAGGCCGATCGTCGCAAGCGGGTGCGATCGCATGCAGTCCGCCGCATCGCTCATCAAACGCTGCTGCGAGGCGCGCCATTGATCGCGCTTGGCAGCGGCCTCGTCAAGTGCGGTGGCCGCTGCGTCGGCAGTGCGGTCGATGGCCTGTGCCGTGGTCGCCTTCACACGCTCGGCGGCTTGCGCCACGTCGCCGCGGATGAGGTTGCCGTTGGCATCGGATTTGGGAAACGGGTTGGTTTGAGACGGTTCCATCAATCAGCGCTCCTGGAGTTGCGTGGCATTGTGAGAGCCGGGTTGAAAGCTGTGCGCATCATCCCGGCATCATCCTCTGCCCGCGACAAGGCCCCAGATGAGGCTGACCACAAACAGCACCACGAAAATCATGAAGAGGATCTTGGCGATGCTCGCTGCACCGGCAGCGATGCCGCCAAACCCGAGCACGGCCGCAATCAGGGCGATGATGAAAAAGACGACTGCATAACGCAGCATGGTGACCTCCTGTGCAGTTGAGTGAGCTTGCCGCCATGGGGCGGATACCCCACTGGTCCAGCAAGCCGCGTACCGCGCCAGGAAGTCTGGTTATGCCTCGGTGGCATGCGCGCGGCCGGAGCCCGCGCTGTTGCCGTCGCCGCCGTCTTCGGCGTTGCTGTTGCCGTATTCCTCCAGCCGGTTGTAAAGCGTCTTGAGGCTGATACCGAGCAGTTCAGCCGCGCGCTTCTTCACCCCACCGCACTGCTCCAGCGTGGCGAGGATGATCTTCTTGTCGGCGCTCGCCAGTGAGGTGCCGACCGAAATCGTCAGCGTGGAACCGGACGAGACCTGCGTGCTCGACACCTGCAGCGGCACATTGGCCGTATCGATGCCGGCGTCGTCCGACAGGATGTACGCGCGCTGCACGTAATTGCGCAGTTCGCGCACATTGCCCGGCCAGTGATAGCCGCGCAGCGTTTCCATGGCCGGCGGCAGGAATGCCTTTTTGGTATTGCTCTGCGCGTTGAGCTGGTCGAGGAAATGTTGAGCAAGCAGCTCCACATCCTTGCCGCGCTCGCGCAGCGGCGGCAGTTGCAACGGAAACACGTTCAGGCGGTGATACAGGTCGGCGCGCAGCTTGCCGTCTGCGACGGCCTCTTCGGGGTCGCGGTTGGTGGCGGCAATCACGCGCACATCGGAGTCGATCTCTCGGTTGGTGCCCACGCGCATGAACACGCCGGTTTCCAGCACACGCAGCAGTTTCACCTGCAGCTCGATCGGCATCTCGGTAATTTCATCGAGGAACAATGTGCCGCCATTGGCACGCTCGAAATAGCCCTTGTGCTGGCGGTCGGCGCCGGTAAAGCTGCCGCGCTCGTGGCCGAACATTTCCGACTCGATGAGGTTGGGCGAAATGGCACCGCAGTTGACCGGCAGAAACGGCTGCTTGCGACGCAGGCTGAGGTCGTGGATGGTCTGCGCGGCCAGTTCCTTGCCGGTGCCGGATTCGCCAATCAGCAGCACAGTCGCCTCGGTAGGCGCCACGCGGCTGACCTGGTCATACAGCGTCTGCATCACGGTCGAGTTGCCGAGCATCTGCCCGAAGAGGCCCAGGCGCCGCAGTTCGCCGCGCAGGTTGCCGATCTCGGCTTTCAGATCGCCCGGGCGCGGGATGCGCGCCAGTACGGATTTCAAACGTTGGAAATTGACGGGCTTGACCAGATAGTCAGCCGCGCCCATGCGCAGGGCTTCGACGGCGGTTTCCACGCTGGCGTGGCCTGTCATGACGATGATTTCGGTGCCGGAGTGCGGCGCGATGTCTTCCATCAGATCCATGCCGTTGCCGTCGGGCAGGACAAGATCGATGAGCACGGCATCGGGGCTGTGACGCGACATCTGAATGCGCGCATCGCGCAGCGACCCGGCCAGCGCGGTGGTGAAGCCTTCGGCACCCACCAGCTCACCTAGAGCAGCGCGCGCATTGGCATCGTCTTCGACAATCAGGATATGTGGCATCTCGATTTGGTTGGATGTGCCGGTATGTGCCGGCGGTCATGCAGGGCGCAACGACGCGCTCGACTGGAGAACCGGCGGCAGGTGCAAAAAGTATTCCATCCAATACAACTGCGCCATCGTGCGGGCAAGCCCACGTTGGCAACGTGGGCGTCGGTAATTTTTACACGCATGCATGCAAGAAATGGATCGAATACGTCACTCTCCAGGGAGCACCGCGGGTACTACGCAGCAGTCAGCATAGTTGAGAAGGTCAGCGCTTCGCCACCTGCGGGCCGAAATGGACATCGTACGCCGCATGACAAATGTGAAACCCGCGCGGCATCTGTGTCTCAGGCCCGTTTCTTGTCAGCGTTTGGCCGACAGGATGGAAGAAACGTCAGCGCATGCCCGACATACAACGCGCTTGGGCGGCCCTGATAATGGCTCAACTTTTCAACACAATGTGACGGGATGACGACGTACCCTGCCTTTCGAAGACTGCATCGCTGAAGATGCAGCCGCTCGCCAGGACGTCCCCGTCGCGACCAACCACGAGGGAGCCATGTCCTTGAGCGAAGCCTTCGCCGACGATCGTGCAGTGACCGTCGGGCGCCTGAGCTATCCCCCTGCCCTGGCCGACTTTGACGACACCGAACGCGTGCCGTCCGACGCCGAAACATCCCCCGCCCAATCGATCGCCGAGCCGGATTTCGGTCACCTTTACGGCCGCTCGCCCGTGATGCGCGCGCTGTACGACCAGATTGGCAAGGTGTCAGGCACGCTGGCCACTGTGCTCATCATGGGCGAATCGGGTACGGGCAAGGAGTTGATTGCGCGCACGGTGCACGACATGAGCCCGCGCGCAGACCAGGCGTTCATCGCAGTGAACTGCGGCGCCATCTCGCCCAACCTGATCGAGTCGGAACTGTTCGGCCACGAGAAGGGCAGCTTTACTGGGGCGGCCCAGCGGCATATCGGCTATTTCGAACATGCTTGCGGCGGCACGATCTTCCTCGATGAAATTACCGAGATGCCGGTCGAGATGCAGGTCAAGCTGCTGCGCGTGCTGGAGACCGGCGTATTCATGCGGGTGGGCGGCACTGAGCCCATCCAGACGCGCGCACGCATCATCGCGGCCACCAACCGCAACCTGCTGGAAGCGGTGAGTGAAGGCGCCTTTCGGGAAGATCTGATGTATCGCCTGGCCGTGGTGCCGCTGCAGGTACCGCCGCTGCGTGATCGCGAGGACGATATCGAAGAACTGGCCCTGCACTTCCTTGCCCAGTTCAACGCCGCGCACCAGACCGACAAGGTGTTCTCGCGCCAGGCCCTGTCGGCACTGCGGGGCCAGCCGTGGCCCGGCAATGTGCGCGAGTTGCGCAACGCAGTGCAGCGCGGCTACATCCTCGGCGAGAAAACCGTCGAACTGGCCGCGCCGCTGGCGCCCGCACGCGGCCCTGCGCGCCCGACCGTCAAGGAAGGTGTGCTCAGCCTGTCGGTGGGCGTGACGCTGGCCGATGCGCAACGCGCAATGATCCTGGCCACGCTGGAGCATTTTCATGGTGACAAGCGCCAGGCCGCCAAGACGCTCGGCGTCAGCCTGAAGACGCTGTACAACCGCCTCGACCTCTACCAAAGCACCGCGGCCGCCGCCATGGCGGCCTGACGACGGCGCTTCTCAAGGCTCCAACCCTGCCGCACCCGCTGCATCCGCGCTGACGTTCTAGCGCGGATGCGCGTGCGCGCGCTCGCCCGGATGTTCGTGGCGGCGGCGCTCCTGCGGTTCCGGTGTCGGCCGGCGGGGTGCGGGTTCGGTTTCCGCGCGGGCGCGCGGGCCCGTGCGGACGGCGGTGGTCAATGTCATCGGCATGGCGAGCCCTTCCCTTTCAACGTTACTGGCCTTGCTTCGAGCTACCGGGGTATGAATTCCCCGTGGTCGTCGCAGCATCGTTGCCGCCGGCCTGCACGCCCGAGTGCGACATGTCGCCCGCGCTATTGGTGCCGCCTGGCACGGTTGCGTCCGACTTCGATTTCTTGTGATGACGATGCTTCTTGTGCATCGGCTTGTTGGTGTCGCTGTCACTCCCCGCGGCAGGTGTCGCCTGGCTGCCTGGCATCGATGTATTGGCCGTGCGGTCGGCAGTTGAAGACGGCGGATCGGTGCGCTTGCCCGGTGCCTTGGTCGGGTTGCTGGATTCCTGGTTGTCGACCGGCGCGGTCGTCGTCTGGGCAACGGCCGTGCCGATGCCCAGCCCGAAGATGACGCTGGCGAGCGCGGCGGTCAGGAAACGTGTTCGCATGTGGTTTCTCCTGGAATGTGATGCTTCGAAAAGAAGGCAATGGAAGCGCACTGCGGCGCGTCTCCCGCCTTCGTCGCAGCAACGCATGTACCTGCGGTGCCACCCGTCTGCACCGCGCACGCAGCCCGCAGCCGCCGTCGGCACTGTCATGTGCCGGCAACAATGGGCATATAAAAACGACATGACCATGTAGAAACGGCGTGCCAGCCACCCGTAAAGCCTTGTGGCGACTGGCTTTTTTGACATGGCATACCCTTTGCATCGATGCGGTGACCGGTCGACGTAATTGTCGACGCCCACTCACCAAAGGAGGCAAGGCGAATGGTCAAGGCCGCTCTGGAAATGCGTGCGAAGCAGCATCTCGCGCTAACGCCGCGACTGCAGCAATCCGTCAAGCTGCTGCAGTTGTCTGCAACCGAATTTGCGCAGGAAATGCAAGAAGCGCTCGCAAGCAATCCGTTCCTGGAAGAGGTCGAGCAAGAAGCGGGTGCGCAGCCCGATGCTGCACGCACCGGCGACATTGCCATTCCTGCCGATCGGGACGGCGCCGCGGCCGACCACACCCCTGCAGACGACGCTCCGCTGGAAACCACCACGAGCGCCATCGAGACCGATCCGACGCTGGCCGCATCGGAAGATTTCCCCACCGACTTCAGCACCTACTACAGCCACGGTGGCGCCCACCATGGCGATGGTGAAGACAGCGACATCGGCGAATGGGTGCACTCCACGCCGAGCCTGCGCGAACATCTGCATCAGGAGTTGCGCAGCTATCGCCTGTCAGACCGCGACTGCCTCCTCGCACAGACGCTGATTGAAGCGCTGGATGACGACGGTTACCTGCGCCAGTTGCTCTCCGAGTTGATTCCGCTGGCGCCAGTGGAGCCGCCACCGACCGAGAAGGAAATGCAGATTGCGCTGGCGCTCGTGCAAAGTCTGGATCCGCCGGGCGTGGCGGCGCGTGATCTGGCGGAGTGCCTGCGCCTGCAGATTGAAGCGCGCCCCGCCGACACCGAAGCCGAAGAACGCATCCAGGAGATCGCGCAAGACATCGTGCGTAGCCACCTGCCGCGCTTGGCCAAACGCGAACTCACGCAGATGCGTCGCGCACTCGGCTGTACCGAAGAGGAGTTGCGCGATGCCTGCGCCCTGATCCGCATGCTGGACCCGCGCCCGGGGCTACGCTTCTCGCAAGCGCATGCGGGTTACATCGTACCCGACGTGATCGTCGCCAAGATCAAGGGCAAGTGGGTTGCCGTGACCAACCCGGCGGTGGCGCCGTGCGCGCGCGTCAACAAGGTCTACGCGGAGTTGTTTGCCCAGACGCGCGGCCACAATCGCACGCCGCTGGCGCACCAACTGCAGGAAGCCCGCTGGCTGATCCGCAACGCGCAGCAGCGCTTCGCCACCATCCAGCGCGTGGCCGAGGCGATCGTCGCGCACCAGAAACACTTCCTGGAATACGGCGAGGTGGCCATGAAGCCGCTGGTGCTGCGTGACGTGGCCGAAGAACTTGGCCTGCACGAATCCACCATCTCGCGCGCGACAGGCAACAAGTACATGGCCACGCCGCGCGGCATCTTCGAGTTCAAGTATTTCTTCTCGCGCCAACTGGCAACCGACACCGGCGGCGCATGCTCGGCCGCGTCGGTGCGGGCGTTGCTCAAGGAGATGATCGAAGCTGAAGATGCGGACGCACCGCTCTCCGATGTGTCGCTCGCCAAGATGCTCGCCGAGCAGGGCGTGATCGTTGCGCGCCGCACAGTGGCCAAGTATCGCGGGCTGATGCGCATTGCGCCGGCGGAAATGCGGCGCCAGGTCTGACGCGCCCCGCCATCGACAGGAGCCCCGTGCGCAAACTGCCCACCGATCATTACCCGCACCGCGATAACAGCGATGCGACCACCGCGTCCTTGCATCTGGCCGACGTGACGATGTTCTGGGCGGCGGAAAGCGGTGGCGTCAAACGCTACCTGCGCGCCAAGCACGACTTCCTGCGCTCCACGCACTGGCGGCACACGTTGGTCGTGCCCGGCACAGCGGACGACGCTACCAATGAGATCGCCGTGGTGCCGGGTGTGCCGCTGCCGCTGTCGCATGGCTATCGCATTCCGCTGCGCACAGGGCCGGCCGTGCGAGCGCTGTGTGCATTGTCGCCAGACCTCATTGAAGCGGGAGACCCGTATCGGCTGTCATGGGCGGCGGTGCATGCCGGCGCGCAGTTGCAGGTGCCGGTGGCGGCGTTCTATCACTCCGATTTGCCAGCGTTCTTCCGCCGCCTGGGCGGCCCGCCTGCCGAGCTGGCCGCGGCCGCGTACGCCCGCAAGCTGTATCCGCACTTCGATACGGTGTTCGCGCCCAGCCGTTACATCGCGCAGAAAGTGGCCGACCTGGGTGTGCAACGCATCGAACTGCAGCCGTTGGGCGTAGACACGCGCTTGTTCCATCCCGCGCGGCGCTCGCTGCGCTGGCGCGAACAACTCGGCCTGCCGCGCGATGCACGCGTGCTGCTGTACGTCGGCCGCTATGCGCCTGAGAAGAATCTGCACGTGCTGTGCGACGCGGTGGACAAGCTGGACGACGGCAGCGTGCTCGTCACCATCGGTTCGGGCCCGACACCGCCACGTGGCAAGCACGTACGCGCACTCGCATATGAGGGCGACACGCAGCACCTGGCCGCCGCCATGGCAAGTGCCGATGTGTTTGTGCATGCGGGCGATCAGGAAACATTCGGCCTTGTCGCATTGGAAGCGATGGCCAGCGGCGTGCCGGTCGTCACCTGCGCGGCCGGCGGTTTAAGCGAGCTGGTGAACGAGCGCGTGGGCTATGCCGTGCCGCGCTGCCGCACTGACGATTTCGCGCAGGCACTCCAGGCGCTGCGCCAGCGCGATCCGGTGGCATTGGCGCATGCGGCACGCCGCCATGCGATGCAATACGACTGGCAGGCCGTCCTGCCGCAACTTCTGCAACGCTACCGCGCGCTGCTCGGCCGGCAAACCAGCGCCGCTGCGCAGTCAACTCCACAACCGGCTCGCGCGCCCGTGCGTGCTTCGCGCGGCCGGTAACCCTGATCGATCGACTCTGTTCATCATGTCGCGCTATCTCATTCTTGCCATGCACGATGTCACGCCCGCCACCTGGCCTGCGTGCAAGGTGTTGCTCTCTGCGTTGGATGAGGTGGCGCGCGTACCCAAGTCTCTGCTGGTCATTCCGAACTTCTATCGCGCCCCGACCGCACGCAGCAGCGAGCGCTTCTGCCGCGTGATGAGCGAGTGCCTGGCCGAAGGCGATGAGCTTGTCCTGCACGGCTACGCGCACCTGGACGACCAGCCCCCCGGCGGGGTGATCAACCAACTGATCCGCACGCGCTATACCGCCGGCGAAGGCGAATTCTCTGCCATTCCGCTGGCGGCGGCGCGCGCGCGCATTGAAGCTGGAGCTACATGGTTTGCCGCCAACGGCTGGCCGCTGCATGGCTTTGTCGCCCCGGCGTGGCTGATGAACCCGGCAACCTGGGAAGCGCTGGACGGCCTGCCCCTGCGCTATACGACCACGCTGCAACGCTTCTTCCTACTGCACCCTCGGCGCCCGCTGAAGGCGCCCTGCCTGACGTACAGCGTGCGTTCGCCGGCGCGCCGGCTGGTGTCGCGGTATTACTTGCGCTGGCTGGCGCAGCGACACGCCGAGACACCGCTGCTACGTCTGGGCCTGCATCCGGCCGACGCGGCCCATCCCGACGTCATTCGCCATTGGCAGGAATTGCTCGCTGCATGCCTGGAGACGCGCACGCCCGTCACGAAGAACGGCTTTGCCCAGGTGCTGGCCCAGGCGTGGATGGGCGGCCCGGAAACCACCGTCGCCGGGCACGCACAAACGTCGTATTGAGCGCGGGCGCTAGAACAACCACACCGACAATCCGCCGATCAGCATGCCGAGTCCGGCACCTGCCAGCACGTCGCTCGGATAGTGCAGGCCAAGCACCACGCGAGAGACGGCCACCATCAGCGTAAACGGCACGAGCGCCAGCGCCATGCGCGGGTAATACGCGGCCATCACGATGCTGAACGACACCGCGTGCAGCGTGTGGCCCGACGGAAAGCTGAACTGATCGAGCACGCGCCCGCACAGGTGGATCTCTTCACACGACAGGTAAGGCCGAGGCCGGCACACGCCGCGCTTGAGCAGGATGTAGATGACCAGCGACAGCAGCCCCGTGAGCCCCATCTGCTTGGCGCATTCCCAGCCGGTGTCACCGCCTACCACGGGCAACGCCGCCATCAGCGCATACCAAAGCATGCCGTCGCCAAGGCGGCTGACACCGCGATAGAAGTGCATGGCCGACGCATCGCCCGCCACGTGATTGAGCGCCACGGCGAGTTGCCGATCACGCTCGCGCCAGCGCTTCCAGTCAGGCCAGGCGTGGGTCGCCATGGTAGGCCTCCCCGTTGGCGGCAGCGTCGTGCACGGCGATGAGCGCCGCTTCAAAGCGTTCGAGCACGCGCGGCCAATCCAGACTCTGTGCGGTCAACCGCGCCGCTTGACCCAAGCGTTGGCGCAAGCCGGCATCCGTGGCAAGTGTGACGGCTGCCTGCGTGAACGACGCGGCATCGCCGACGGGCGCGAGCCAACCGTTCTCGTGGCTACGCACGTGCATGCCGGCCGCGGCGGTATCGAACGCCACCACGGGCAAGCCACTGGCCATCGCCTCGACCACCACGTTGCCGAAGGTTTCGGTCACGCTTGGAAAGAGAAACACGTCTGCCGATGCATAGTGCGCGGCCAATGCCTCGCCATGCTGCGTGCCTGCAAAGATGGCATCGGGACAGCGACGGGGCAGCGCGTTGCGTTGCGGACCATCGCCCACCATGACGAGGCGCGCGTCGGGCACACGCTCGCGTACGGCATCAAACGCATCCAGCGCAACACCCAGGTTCTTTTCCAACGCAAGACGCCCGACCACGAGCACGACCGGCGTGTCAGCGTCAGCCCCCCATTGCGCACGCAATGCGTGACTGCGGGCTTGCGGCGTGAACCTGTGTGCGTCCACGCCGCGCGTACTGACGGTCAGGCGTTCGAAATCGAGGTCGCTCAACTGCCGCTGCAGTTCGCGCGTCGGGACGAAGGTGCGATCGGTGCGATTGTGAAAGGCGCGCAGGTAGGCACGCACCAGCGTTACAGCGCCCTCCCAGGCGTAGTGCCGGCCGTACTCGTCAAAACGGGTTCTAAAATCCGAGGTCACGGGCACACCAAGTTGACGCGCGGCCCGAATGGCCGACCAGCCGAGCGGTCCTTCCGTGGCGACATGCACAAGGTCGGGCCGATACGCGCCCCATGCGCGAAGCAGGCGCCGGCGTGCTGGCAATCCCATGCGCAAATCCGGATACAGCGGAATCGGCACGCCAGGAACCCGCAGCGTGTCTTCCGCCAACGCAGGCTTGCCAGCGTCGATGGCCCTCTGACGCGGCCGCGCCAGCATCACGTCATGCCCGCGCGCCTGCAGAAACGCCACGGTGCGCGCGGCAGTGAGCGACACGCCGTTGAGTTCCGGCGGCCAGGTTTCAGTCACATAAGCGATGCGCATGGGTCGATCAACCTTTGTGCTTATCGCGGCTGTGCGAAGGACCGCCCGTCTGGCCTCGCTTGTGAGCAAGATCGTCTGCGCTGCGATTGGCGACCTGGCGATCGGTGTCGTTACGGTTGGCCGCATGGCGTTCTCGCACGACGCGTTCTACGCCGGGGGTGTTGTGCAGATCGGTGTCAAGCTGCCCGCTTTCGATGTCGCGTGCGGCCTGCTCGACATTGCTTCGCGGTCCGGAACGTTGCTCTTCAAGGTTCTGATCGCGCTCGTGAGGCAGCCGCTCTTGCGATCCCGACTCCGGCTTGCCCTGCTCCGGCTTGCCGAGCATTTTGTCGATGTTTTCAGCGTTTCGACCCGCGTCTGGCGTACGCGGCGGCGTAGTCCCTGCCGGTCGTTCGCCGCGCTGATGCGGGCCACGTAAGGTGGGGCGTAGTCGGTTCATGGCGCCCTCCTGCGGACGTGATCTAGTTGCCTTGCGCACCGCAACCGACGTGCCAACAACGCCCGCATGCTCCGCACAATCGACAAGACCTGCACCACTCCTGCACAACACCGCGACGCAGACAAGGCAACGTACCAATGGATCCGCGCGCGTCGCCGCGTGATCGTTGCGTAAGGGTTACATGCGCGCTTGTAACGCTTGCTGCGCAAGGGTGATCCGAAAGCAATCAATGCGGGAGGCGTACGCGTTCAGGACGCCGGGTGGGACGGCCGCGCAGTCGGTCCAGCAAGCGTTGCGACATGCCTGCCGGCGCGTCAGTGGTGCCAAGCAGCGTACCGAGCGGGCGCAATCGATCGACGTGATCACATACAACTTTGATCATTGCCGTGATCGACGTACCAAGGAGCAAGCCCCACAAGCCCCACAGCCAGCCCCACAGCAGCAGGCCGATGTAGACCACGCACGGATCGAGCTTGGAGGCCCTGCTCTGCAGCCACGTCACGAGCAGCGTGCCGACCAGGGTGGCCAGCAGCAGCGTGACACCTGCCACGACAAGCGCATCCGACCACGCGCCCATCTGCAGATACGCACCGATGCCGCTGGCCACGGCAATCACCACCGAACCGAGATACGGCACGAAGTGCAGCACGGCCGTCGCCAAGCCCCAGACTGCTGCGTCTTCCATGCCGAGCAGCACGAAGGCCACCGTGGTGAGTACGCCCAGCACAATGTTGGTGGCAAACAGCACCAGCAGCGAATACTGAATCTGCGTGCCGATGACCGCCATCATGCGCACCGCGCGCTTCTTCTCGCTCAACGTGTTGCCCACCGCGCGCACCCATTTGCGTTTAAGTGCCTGGCCTGACGCGAGCAGGAAGTAGACAAGAAACGAGACCACGACGAGTTGGCCCGCAAGCGCGAAGAGGTTGGCGGAACCCATCCATAGAAACTCGCGCAGCGGCAGCACCGGCTGCGCGGCAGGAGCCGCGACCGCGGGCGGCCGTTTGGCAAGTGCCGGCGCCGGCTTGCCCTGCACACCTTCGGCGGCATGTTCGAGTGCGACAGTCACATCGCGCATCTTGTCGAACGCGCCACCCATATGCCCACGCATACCGTCGATGGCTTCGGCCATGCGCTCCGCCGCCACGGGCAACCGGTCTGCCATGGCCGAGACGCCGTCTTGCATCCCGAAGACCAGCACTGCACCGGCAATCCACAGGCCGAGCACCACGATGGCTGCCGCAATGGTGCGCGGCACATAGCAGTGCCGCAGCCACACGACCACCGGGTTCAGCGCAAACGCCAGCACCACGCCAAGGGTGAACGGCACCAGAAACGCCCGCGCCCACTGCAAGAAGACCAATGTGCCGCCAATGGCCACCAGCACCATGGCCACACGCCAAGCCGGCTGCCGTAGCCCGTCGAGCAGACTGCCGTGCAAGGGTTCCGGCTGCGTGGGGGATGGATCGAGTTCGGCGGGCATGGCAGAGAATGTGGTTCACCGTTCTCTGCGCAAAAGTTGTGCCGGGGCGCTATGGCTTTGCGGAGACAGGCATGGCAAGCATGCGCAACGTGCGCACCAGATCGTACGGCGACACCGGCTTGATCAGGTGTTCCTGAAAACCCGTGGCCAGCGCCCGAGCGCGATCGTGCGGCTGCGCAAATGCGGTCAGTGCAATGGCTGCCATTGGCGCAGCGCCGCCGGGCAGGTGTTCGTATTCCCACGCACGAATTCTCTGCAGGATCGCGTAACCGTCTTCATCGGGCAGCGCGATGTCGCACACCACCGCTTGGGGGCGGCCTGCCTCGCCTCGTGCGCTCCAGACATCGAGCAACGCCATGGTCTCGTGCCCGGAGCCCACGCTGCCGACTTCGGCACCGACCTGCGTCAGCAGTGTGGCCAGCGCATCGCGCGCATCTTCCTGATCATCGACCAGCAGTACGCGCAGACCCGCCAGCGATGGCAGGGGCCCGGTGCGTTCAGGGTCTTCAGCCAGCGGCGCGATCAGATCGGCGCCGGCATGCAGCGGCAGATACACGGTAAACGTGGCGCCTTGCTGGACGCCCTCGCTGCGCGCATACACGCGTCCGCCATGCAACTCGGTCAACCGTTTGACCAGGGCCAGACCTAGACCGAGACCGCCTGTGCGCCGTGTATGCGCGCCGTCAGCCTGCCGGAATGGATCAAACAGATACGGCAAGAACGCCGGCGCAATCCCGCGGCCGTTATCGCGCACCACAATGCGCGCCACCTCGCCCAGCAGATCGGCCGACAACCACACCTCGCCACCTTCCTGCGTGAACTTGATGGCATTGGTCAGCAGGTTCCACACGATCTGCTCGACACGATCGGCATCGCCGTCAATCTCGTGATCGTCCAGTTCGATGGAGGTGTGCAGGGTGATGTGACGCTCGGCGGCCAGCGCGTGCACGCTGTTGAGCGCGCTCTCCAGCGCCGCGCGCAGCACGAATGGTTCGCGTGTCAGCCGCAGCTTGCCGCTCATTACGCGCGTGGCATCCAGCAGGTCTTCGATCAAGCGCACCTGTTGCTCGACGCCGGTCTTGATGCCCGCCAGCGCCCGCTGCATGAGCGGCGCGCCGCCCGCGATCTGGCTCTCCAGTACATACGCCCAATTCTGGATGCCATTGAGCGGCGAGCGCAGTTCGTGCGACACCACCGCCAGGAACTCATCGCGCGCAAGCGCTGCGGCCTCCGCCTGCGCGCGCGCGGCCTGTTCGCGCAGCAACAGCGCATCGCGCTCGCGCTCAGCCTCGGTGCGCTCTGTCACGTCGTAGATGATGAGCAGCGCCGATTCCATCGTGCCATTCCGATCTGCTTCCGGAATGACGCGCGCGTTGTAATGCGCAATGCGCGGGCGCCCCTCCTGCACGGCCAGATGCAACGCAAGTGTCTGTTCGGTGCCCAGGAAGAACGCGCGGCGTGCGGCGTCCTCCAGCGGGCGCGTGACCTCGGCGGAAAGGGACGATGCCGCCAGCGTCTGGCCGATCATCACGGGAGGCGTCACGCCAAAGGCTTCGGTTACGGCGCGGTTGACATACACGCAGCGCAGTTCGCGATCAAGCCGCGCAATCACGTCCGGCGCGTTCTCCACCAGCGTGACGAATTCGCGCTGATGGCGAAAGCGCTCGTGCTCGGCCTCCTTGCGCTCGGTGATGTCTTCCACCACGCAAACAAGCGCCTGTACGCTACCGTCGGGCCCATGCTGCGGCGAATACGCGGCGTGCACAAAGCGGCGGCCAACATCGGCCGGATACTGCAATTCCATTTCAAACTCGACGCGCTGCCCTGCGAATGCGTCGTTCAGGTGCGACAGGACGCGCGCGTACGCGGCCTCGCCCATCAGTTCGCGCAGATGGCGCCCCAGCACGTCTTCGTGCCGAGCGCCAAAGCGCTCTGCATAAGCGCGGTTGGCAAAGCGCACGCGGTGCTCAGGGTCGATCTGCACCAGCGGAAACGGCACGCTTTCGGTCAGCCATTGCAACTGGAACTCCGACTCGGTGAGCGCTGCCAGGGTCTGCTGGCCCTGCGTCACGTCTTCAATCACGCCCACGGCATGGGCGGATGCTCCGTCGAGGCTTGGCATGAGGTAGCCGCGTTCGCGAACGCGGTATTCGCGAGCTTCGCCGTGGTCGAAGCCGAGCCAGCGGTATTCGAGCACGAACTCCTGGCCGCGCGCCAAGCCCTCCCAGGCGGCACGCAGCGCGAGATGATCATCCGGATGCACATGGACAAGCCAGCGGTCACGGACGCCGCACAAGGAATCGGGCTGCACGCCCCACGTCTGCGCCCCGGCGCTTACGTGCAGACGTGTTCCCGTCAACGGATCGTCTACCCAGAACACATCAACCTGCTTCCTTGCGGCCAGTGCGGTACGCGGCTCGCGCGCGGCGCGCACGGGTGCGGACCAGCCCGTTACGGATTCACTCATTGCGCCTTTCGTTAGCAGTTTTCATTCCCGAGGTGACCGAAAAAAATGCGGTGCCGCAGCACCGCATCATAGAGCGTGGAACGAAGTTACTGCGAGGGTAATTCAGAAGCCGTTTGCGAAGCGCCGTTGGCCTGGGCCACGAGCACGCGAATGGCGTTGGGCGTCACGGCACCGACGCCGCCGGCCGGCAGCGTGGTGATCAGCCAATCGGCGTTGTTGGCCAGGCTGAACGGCTGCGACGTGAAGATGACGTTTTTCGTCCCCGCCGTCGCCACGCGCACCTGGTACGTGCCGCCATCGACGTAAATCGAATCCTGCGTGCTGGCGGGCGCCGCGCCGCCATACGCGGCACCGCTCATGGTCGGGGCAATGGCCGAGAGATCCACGTTCGGTGCGGTCACGTAGACGTCGACGTTGGGGGCGTTGTACGAAGCGTTGAAGGTGCGCACGCGCGCCTTGTCTGAGAGGATGGACTTGTTATACGGATCATCGATAAGCGCCAGGCTCGTCGCTGATCCGTTGGCACCCACAATGGCGAGTGCCGTGTAGCGGTGGCCGTTTGCGGGCGTGAAGCCGGTCGAGGCCAGCGGCGTGCTGCTGCCCGTGTTCGACACCGTGGCCGTACTCGCCGTCGCGTCAATTCCGAAATAGTTGCTGACGTTCTTGAAACCGACATTGGTGATCTTTGTGGTGCCGTTCACACCAAAGTCAACGTTGCCGATGAACGGGTTGGCGTGCACCGTGCGGTATTGCGGCGAGCTGGTGCCGATGATCTGCCCGATGTCGTCGTCACCGCCGCCGCATCCGGCAAGCACACCCAACGAACCCAGCGCCAGCACGGCGACGATCTTCCTGATCTGTATCTTCATTCTTCCACCTCGGAGGGAGAGTCCTATCATGAACGGGCGGCATACATCGCATGCCCGTGTACGTTGTTGCCGACTTGTGGAACCGACGATAGCCGCGCACATCCAGGCGCGCCTATCGAACCGGTTCCGATCGTTTTGTCGGAAGCGTCCGACACACGAAGCGACGTTCCCGCATTGAGCATGGCGCGTGCCCACCGCGGTTGAATGACCACTCCAATCCGGTCTCGCGGCCTGGGCTTTAATACGGGTCGCTATACTTGCGCGATCTGTTTTGTCTTCGTGCACCACACACGCTCCGCATGCTCGAACCGCGCCCGGCCGATGCCGTGCCCCTTCCCGATAACGCCGCTTGCCAGGCCGATCTGCAGGCTTTCGCGCAAGAGCGCGGACGCGTGCAGGCGTGGCTCGCTGCGCGGGCGTCTGGCGCCCGCGCAGTGAGCGCTTCCACGCTGTCGCAGTACCGCGTGGAAGCCGAGCGTGTGTGCTGGTACGCGCGCACATTCGGTAAGCCGATCGCAAGCTGGGCGCGCGACGACGCGTCGGCCTATCTGCGCTTTTTGCAAGAACCGCCCGCTTGGGCGATCAGTGCGCGCGGCATTGAACGCGACGATGCCAACTGGACGCCGTTGCGGGGCCCGCTCTCGGCGCGCTCCACACGGCAGAGCGGCATCATCGCGGCGAACCTCTGCGGCTGGCTGCAGCGTGCGGGCTATCTGCGCGTGAACCCGTTTCTCGATGACGATGCGATGGTCATTACCGTGCCGGCGCCAAGCGCGCCTGCAGCGAGGTCCGTCGCAACACCCGAACCGGGCACTGCACTCGGCGCGTCCGACATGGCATTGATGATCGATGCCGTTCGCGCCCGTGTCGCCTTGGGCCGTGAAGCGCGCTTGCGTCAGGCGCGCGACCACTTCCTCGCCGTGCTGCTCGCACAGGCGGGCATGCGTGTATCGGAGCTGGTGTCTGCACGCATGGGCGACGTGGCGCTGCACGCCGTGCCGGCCGAGCACGCAACATCCGACGCACTGCTGCCGGCGTCGGTCTGGCTGTTGGCGATCGGCACAGGCCGCTCGCAGCGCTGGCTGCCATGCGATGCGTTGATGTCTGCGCTGCGCGAATACCGTGCGGCCTTTGGCCTGTCACCGCTGCCGCTACCGAATGAAGCCACGCCGCTGCTGCTGTCGGTGCGCAAGCGCTCGCCGCGACGCGCGGACGGCACCATCATCGACTCGCCTGCCCTGCGTCGCGACTTCGGCGAGCGCAAGGGCATCGCTTCGCGTTCGCAACTGCTGCTCATCGTCAAGGCCATGCTCGGCGAAGCCGCTGAGTACGCTCGCGCCACGGGCCACGCCGATGCGGCGGGCCGCCTGGCGAATGCCTCGTTGCGCGGCGTGCGCGGCGCTCATTTGCGCAAACGGCTCGCCGCAGGTGAGGCCGCAGCGGACGTCGCCCATGCGCTTGGCCTGACCGCCCTGCCGAGCGTCGCCGTACGCGCACGTGAAGCCGATCTGGCCGCCAGCATTGCCGAAGCAGCCCGCAAACTGGCCCTGCCGTCCGCCTGACATTCCTCCATACATCGCGCAGAAACGGGTACGCACCGCCTGCGCGGATGCCATATTCACGCATTGTCGAAAGCAATTGTTGGCACGATTCGCGTGACAGTTGTCGCTTACGTCGTCCGCAGAATTGGGTACGCTCGGCCGCTGAATCGTCGACGATGGCACGCAGAAACGGGTACGCTCGGCCCTGAAATCGCACGCAGAAACGGGTACGCTTTGGCGCAAATGCTCCCAAAAAAAACGCGGACCCGAGAGTCCGCGTTCATTGTGCGTTGCTTGAAGACCCTGGCGCTCAGTGCCCGCCCGACAGATAGAAGAAGCGGAACAGGAACACCGCTGAGATGATCCACACGATGATTGGCACCTCGCGCATGCGCCCCGTGAACAGCTTCAGCCCCGAGTACGTGATGAAGCCGAACGCGACGCCGTTGGCGATCGAATACGTGAACGGCATCATCAACGCCGTCAGCACGGCCGGCACCGCTTCGGTGGTGTCTTCCCAGTTCAGGTCCACCAGTTCGCGCAACATCAGGCACGACACATACAGCAGCGCGGGCGCCGTCGCGTAAGCCGGCACCACGCCGGCCAGCGGCGAGAAGAACAGACACAGCAGGAATAGCACCGCCACCGTCAGCGCCGTCAGCCCCGTACGGCCGCCGGCCTGCACACCCGAAGCGCTTTCGATATAGGCGGTGGTCGACGAGGTGCCCAGCAGTGAGCCGGCCATGATGGCCGTGCTGTCGGCCAGCAGCGCCTTGTTCAGGCGGTCCATCTTGCCCTGCTTGAGCAGGCCCGCGCGGTTGGCCACGCCCATGAGCGTGCCGGTCGCGTCAAACAGCTCCACCAGGAAGAACACCAGCACCACGTTCAGGATGCCCACCGACAGCGCGCCCATGATGTCGAGCTGCATCAGCGTAGGCGCAAGCGAGGGCGGCATCGACACCACGCCGTGGAAGGTGTTGCCCGCAAAGAAGAAGCTCGCTGCCGTCACGGCCAGAATGCCGATCAGGATGGCGCCTTTCACGCGCAGGTGGTCAAGTGCCACGATCAAGAAGAAGCCGATCACCGCCAGGATGACCGACGGCTGGTGCACGTCGCCCAGCGTCACCAGCGTCGCCGGATTCCCGACGATCAGCCCGGCGCCGCGCAGCGATACGATGCCCAGGAACAGCCCGATGCCGGCCGTGATCGCCACGCGAATCGAATGCGGAATCCCGTTGACGATCATCTCGCGGATGCGAAACACGCTCACCAGCAAGAACAGGCAGCCGGAAATGAACACCGCGCCCAGCGCCGCCTGCCACGTGAAGCCCATGCCCTTGACCACCGCGTACGCAAAGTAGGCGTTCAGGCCCATGCCCGGCGCCATCGCGATCGGGTAGTTCGCGTACATCCCCATGATGATCGTGCCGATCGCCGCGGCAACGCAGGTGGCGACAAACACCGCGTCGTGCGGCATGCCTGCGTCAGCCAGGATGTTCGGGTTGACGAAAATGATGTACGCCATCGTGAGGAACGTCGTCAGCCCCGCGAGCACTTCCGTGCGAACGTTGGTCTGGTGTTCCTCAAGCTTGAAGGTGCGCGCGAGCCAGGTCATTCAGATTGTCTCCTCTTGTTGTGAAGTGTCATCGCCGGCCAGCGCTGTCTTGCGCGTGGCTCCCCCGATGCACGCCCACCACGGGGCGAGGCTACTGTTAGCAAGATTCCTGCGCCCCAAGGCGACGCGGTCGAAATACTGTTCATGCGAATCGAATGATGGAAAACGCGCCAGCCAAGTGCGAGGCCGGCGCGCGGGATGCGCATGATGCCCGAAACGCCGGGCGTGTGCACTCGCCCGGCAAGACGCATCGCCTCGGCAGCGGGAGGCCGGGCCCGGCCAACAAACCGTACCCGTTTCTGCGAAAACCCGGAGCCATGCGGCGTGCTTAGCGATTGGCGTACCCATTTCTGCGCTTGCCTCCGCAGAAATGGGTACAAGCTTCTGCAGGAGCTGGGGCGCGTGATGAAGCGCAAAGGCGTACCCGTTTCTGCGCGCCATTGAAGTGCGCACCGTACCCGTTTCTGCGCATGACGGCGCCACGCCGCGACTCAAAGCGAACCCGTTTCTGCGTGAACGGTTTTGGATTTGGCGTACCCGTTTCTGCGGAGCATCGCGCAGAAACGGGTACGCTTTATCTGCAGGCCGCCTCGCCAAGCCCTTGGCCAATAAGGCTTTTTACCCGCAGAAACAGGTACGGGGATCAGAACGCGGAGCCACGAGGCCTCGGCAAACAGCATCCTCTCGTGTTGGTTTCAGCGATGAAAGTTCAGAATTCGCCAGTCCGGGGCGAAGGCTCGTTGAAATGAAGCCGCACGCAGCTGGCGAACCGCCACGCAGAAACAGGTACGCATACTGCCAAGTCCGACGGCTCGAAGCGAGCACTCGCTTTCGCTGAAATGTGGTAAGCGTTGGGACAAGAAAATCACGAGCTTCGTAGCACGCGCAGATTTGGGTACGCAGGTACACGCGGAATCTGCCCTTACTCACGCAGAAACAGGTACGCTTCGGTGGCTGCGAGCCTGCGAGAGTCCCGAAGAATAGCCAAATCGGCCGCAGAAACGGGTACGCACGTGCGGAAACACATCGAAACGCCCAGTCCAACCCCCTGTTTTCTGTGGATAACACTGTGGATAACATGATGTTGTCCCCGCAGATTCCGGTACGCCCAATGCGCAGAAGCGGGTACGGTTTCGCGCAGAAGCGGGTACGCCATTGCGCAGAATCTGGTTCGCCCCCTCGCAGAATCTGGTTCGGTTTACCCCACTGAACCCAATGCTGGCAAGGCTTTGCGGGCCGCGTATACGGTTTACCTGTAGTAAACGTAGAAGGTATATATAGCTTGTAGTGAGGAAAGGTCTTCCGTGGACAACCTTAACGGTTGCCCACCGATGCCCTTCCCGCGACAACGAGTAAAAATAAGAAAACGTACCCAATTCTGCGTGACAAGGCGAAGGCGTTTTAGTACAAAGGCTCTGAACAATTCTTGCCCACCATGGTCACCAAACGCCTCACACCCAATGGGAAACCGGACGACAATTCGCCCGGCCGCATCATCGTCCCCTCGGGAGGGCAAGTCATTGCCGCGCCAGAGAAGTTTCAGCGCCTGTTCGACGAAGCGCAGGCGATGGAGCGCGAAGACGCTTGGCAGAGCGGCGAAGTCGGCTTTCTCAGTCGTGCCAGTGTGCAGGTCACCCTGCCCTATCGGGCTCCCAAAGGTGCACCGCCGGTCTGGACCCGCTCGAGCGGTAACATCTCGCTGATGATCCAGCCCGGTTACTTCACGCAACAGCGTTCCGAGCGGGCGAGCAACGGCCGGCAGCGCATCGTCTCCGAGACCGTCTCCTTTGGTTATCCCTATGGCTCGTATCCGCGCCTGATGCTGGCCTGGATCGGCAAAGAGATCATGGCCAAAAAGAAACGCGGCGAATTCCAGGGCACAGTGGAAGATCGGCGCATTTCCTTGGGCAACTCGTTGTCCGAGTTCATGTACAACCTGGGCATCCCGATGGCCACGGGCGGCAAGCGGGGCACCATGACGCTGGTGCGCCAGCAGATGATTCGCCTCTTCTCTGCCACGATTGCTATCGTGCAGAACAAGTCGGCGCCCAGCAGCCAGAATCAGAATCAGGAACCGCTGTCGATCGATCGCATCGGCTACTTGCTGGCCGATCAGCTATCGACCTGGTGGGATCCGATGCAGCCGGGTCAGGGCTCGATGTTCGAGAGCTTCGTGGTGCTGTCTGAGCCGTTCTTCAACGAGCTCGTGAATCGGCCTGTGCCGGTGGATATGCGTGCGTTGAAGGCGCTCAAACAGTCGCCGTTTGCGCTGGATGTGTATTCGTGGCTGACATACCGCTTCTTTACGATCCAGAAGCGTACAGAGATCCCTTGGGAAGCGCTGCAGATGCAGTTCGGCACCGAGACCGAAAGCGAGCGGAAATTCCGGGCGTTGTTCCGTAAGGCGCTGAAGGACGTGCTGGTTGTCTATCCGGACGCGAAGGTGGATGCTGATTCATCCAAGGCGCTGATTCTGCAGCCGTCGCGCACCAGCGTACGGAAGTTGGCCTGAAGCAGAGCGGAAGCGGCAGACAAAAAGAAAGGGGAGCAGAAGCTCCCCTTTTTCATCTCAGGCGATCAGCCCGAAACTTATTCCGGCTTGATCGCCGAGGCTTGCAGACCCTTCGGGCCTTGCTTCACCTCGAAGGTGACCTTCTGGCCGTCCTTCAGGGTCTTGAAGCCCGAACCCTGAATTTCGGAGAAGTGCGCGAACAGATCTGCGCCGCCGCCGTCCGGAGTGATGAAGCCGAAGCCTTTGGTTTCGTTAAACCATTTGACAGTACCCGTGGCCATGCAAAAATTCCTTTAAAAAACAAAAAACACGTCGTCCAGCCGATCCGGACATCGCACGAAGAACCGGCTGATTCCGAATCTTGCGTAGACAAAGTCTTCAGACGACTGTCTAAGCATCATAACCAGTTTGAGCCACAGTGTCGATGGGCGGCATTTTCCCGAAATGTCGCTTTTATGCATCTCACTGGTAAACACCTACGAAGCCCGTAAATGCAGGGTTGAACACATGAAGTTATGCGCTAAAGACCGCATTTACATCTCAATTTAGGTGAATTGAAAATCGCCTGTTCTAGACATCGCCCGCCCCTCTCAGCGATGCGTTTTGTATAAATTGAATTTTATCGATCTTGTGTTTTCTTGCGGTCTTCCCTAAGATGAGCGCTGCTGACTTTCAGCGCTGAAAGTGGAGGCCCAGTGAGCGCCAAGATCGTAACGGTATTCAATCAGAAAGGCGGATGCGGCAAGACCACGGTCAGCATGCACATCGCCGGAACCCTTGGTTTGCGAGGGCGTAAGACGCTGCTCGTCGATATGGACGAGCAAGGAACGGCCACACGGTGGGCCGCTCAAGCGCCGGAAGACAAGCCCTTTCCGGCTTCGGTGATCGGCCTAGCCCCCTCTGGTGGCGCCATGCATCGAGAGGTCCGCAAGTTTGTGGCGGATTACGATTACATCGTGGTCGATTGCCCGCCGGCGGTCCACTCGCCGTCATCGTCAAGTGCGCTGCTTATCTCCGATATCGCGTTGATCCCCGTTGTGCCGTCGCCGCCGGATTTGTGGGCTGCTGTGGCTGCCAAAGCGCTTGCGCAGCAGGCTCAAGTCACCAACGAAACGCTGCGTATTCGCGTGCTGGCGAATATGGTTCAGCGGCGCGTTTCGCTCGCGAAGCAAGCAATTGAAATTCTTGGTGATGATGGTGATATTCCTTTGATGGAATCCATGATCGGTTCGCGCTCTGCATTTCGGGAGTGCCAAGCGATCGGGGCAACGGTGCACGGGGTGTCTGGTGCCCGGGAAGCCGTGAGTGAAGTCGACACCTTGATCGACGAGGTGTTGCAGTTGTTGCAGGAGGAACGTGTATGAGCGCGAAGTTGAAATCGCTCAAAGACGGCATGCTGGCCGGCATTGCCGCAGAAAAGACCAAAACGACACCGGTCGATCGCTTTGCATTGGCAGAAAAAGCGATTACCTCTCACCCCCGCGGTCTGCTCGGGCAAGCCGCCTCAGATCCCGCTTTCAGCGCTGAAAGTCCCTCACCTGCGAATACTTCCGAACGCCGGGTGATCAAGGTTCCGCTTGAACGGCTGCAGGAAAATCCGCTCAACGCCCGTCGCATCTACGATCCGCAGATCGTTCAGGAACGGGCGGCATCCATCGCTACGCACGGTCAGCAGACGCCAGGGTTGGCGGCGCCAGATCCGGCGCGGCCCGGCTGGTATGTTCTGATCGATGGCCATTACCGTAAGCGCGCCTTGGCCGCTGCGGGGAAGGTCGAGATGGACTGCTTCATCGAAGACGGCCTGTCAGACATCGATTTCTACCGGCTGTCCTTCGTCTTGAACGAGCAGCGTTCCGGGCAATCTGTGCTGGACAACGCTATCGCGTGGCGGCAGTTACTAGATGAAGGAAAAGTTAAAAAAGAAGAAGATATTTGTGAGATTACCGGTGTCTCTGCAGGAACGGTCAATAAGACGTTGGCGCTGTTGAAGCTGCCGGAATCGGTACTCGAAGTAATGAAGGAGCGCCCGGCTGGCATCGGTATCGCGACCGGATATGAACTGACGCTGTACTTCAAGAGCGCCGGCGAAGACCGCACGCGTGAGCTCGTGCATCGCGTGCTGGAAGAGGGGCTATCGAGCCGCGATGTGGAGCAGATCCGCAAAGTGGCTCAGGAAGGGCGCACCCGAAAGGTCAAGGAAGTCAGCCGCCAGTACAAGATTCGAAGTGCTGAAGGTGATCTTCTGGGCACAATTAAGGAATGGGATTCCGGCCGCGTGATGCTCGATGTGAAGCTAGGAGATCGTGGCGCACGGGAATCGTTGGTTGAGGCACTGAAGAGCCGTTTCGGCCTGGACGTCGCCTTACTGTAGTTCCGCCACAGTTTTGCTCATCGGAAAGCGCCCAATAGGGCGCTTTTTTTTGCCCCAATTTTCGACGGCTCAGAGCTTGTTAATGCAGGGAGCGTACCCGTTTCTGCGTTGGCTGACAGGGTCGGCGACGCCACGCAGAGCCGCGCGCGTCATCATCCAACGTGCGCCGAAATGAGCAGATTTGATGTCGGCAGGCCACGCCGACGATCCAGAACCGGACTGCAACTACAGTTAAGCAATAAATAAATAATGAAGCGTTTAATAAGGTATTTGATGTTTTTAACCCTTGATGTACACTGCAAGAACACCTGATAGCCCTTATGGCACGCCCCGGTCTCTATTTCTCGGCTGAGCAGCAGCAGCGGATCGTTGAAGCGATCCGGAGGTTGGATATCGCCTTCCCGCACGACAACGCGGTGTTCTTGGATGAGGTGATCGAAGCCGTTCAGGCCGTGACACGTCGTGTTTACGGCGTTCGGCGTTACGTACAGTGGTTGGCGGAGGCGGGAGTGCGCCGACGTCCGAGCAATACGACGTTGCAGAAGGCGGTAGACCGCGCGCAGGGGCGCGGACTTGTTGCAAACGGTGTTGCTGCGGACGCGGTTGAGACGTGGCCGATCCCGTTGGCTCACGCAGAAACGGGTACGCTTTCGGCACGTGATGAGCGAAACCGCATCGCCTCGCGCGCCATTGGCGCGCCCGGTGCAGGCGCCGAATGGATGGAAGCGCGCATTCGCGCCGAGGTGGCCGAGCGCGCCCTAGAGCACGAAGCTGCGCGCAATCGGCAATTGCAGGCTGCCATGGCCGACTTGGAGCGCCGTCTTGGCGAGGCGCTTGCCACCGCGCCCACCGTACCGCCCAAGTTGACTGATGCGACCCTCGAGCGCCTGGAGCAGACCATGGAGACCGTGACCCGCTTGGAAGGGGCGGCCAGCGCGCTGGCAGGTACGGAGCGCTTTCTGCGTTTGCAGAACGATGCGGTGCGCCAGCAGACGCAAAACGAAGCGGATCAACTGCGCCAGCGCATCCGCACCCTCGAAGCCGAGGTCGCGCAATTGAACGCGCAGATTGATGCCTACCGGCGCACGCCCGAACGCACTGCACCCGTCTCGCGCGGCTGGGTCAAGCCATCTTCCTGATTTCTAACGGCTTGTCAGCGGGTGCTTACTGGCCTAGCCGACCGCAAGTTGGCACAAATCGGTACGCAGAATTGGGTACGCTTTTCGACTTTCGGCGCTGAAAGTTGGTGCGACGGAGTTGCAACCGGTTGTAGGAAAGGTGCCGATGCGGTGCTCGTAGCGTTGCGCGGGACACGCCAGATGGCGTTCCATCAACGGGTCGACCCATTGGCTTGCGCTGGCATATGACTTGCTCATGACGCTACGTCTCACCAATGGAGTTGTCATGAACGAGAAGATCACCAAGGCCGTGTTTCCCGTGGCAGGACTCGGTACACGTTTTCTACCCGCCACCAAGGCGAGCCCGAAAGAGATGCTCCCGATCGTCGATAAGCCGCTGATCCAATATGCGGTGGAAGAGGCTGCCGCTGCGGGTATCACGGAGATGATCTTCATTACGGGCCGCGCCAAGCGCGCTATCGAAGACCATTTCGATAAGGCCTACGAGCTGGAAACTGAGCTGGCCGCCAAGAACAAGCACGCATTGCTGGAGATGGTGCAGTCCATCAAACCGTCCGGCGTCGAGTGCTTTTATGTCCGCCAGCCCGAGACCCTGGGCCTCGGCCACGCCGTGCTCTGTGCGCAGAAACTGGTACGCGACGAACCCTTCGCCGTGATCCTGGCCGACGACTTGTTGGACAACCAGCCGCCCGTCATGCAGCAGATGACGGAGCTTTACGATCACTACCGTTGCTCCATCGTCGGCGTCGAAACGATTGCGCCGGAAGCCTCGCGTTCGTACGGCGTGGTCGCCGGCCGCGAATGGGATGACCGCCTGGTCAAGCTCGATGCCATTGTCGAAAAGCCGGCGCCCAAGGATGCGCCGTCCAACTTGGGTGTGGTTGGGCGCTACATCCTGACACCGCGCATCTTCGATCATCTGCGCAATCTGAAGCCTGGCGCGGGCGGCGAGCTGCAGTTGACGGACGCCATCCAGAGCCTGCTTGCTGAAGAGCAGATCCTGGCTTATCGCTACCGTGGTCAGCGTTTCGATTGCGGCAGCAAGTTCGGTTACCTGCAGGCGACGGTCGAGTTTGCGCTGCGCCATCCGGAAGTGCGCGCTGACTTTGAAGCGTATCTGCATGACCGTCTGGGCCTGTCCGCAACGCGTGAAGAGGTGTCCGCCGAACTGGATTCGTTGGTCCGCGACACCATTCCGCTGAGCGTGGCCGCCTGAGCTTCGCCTCTTCCTTTCTCAGGATCGGTCGTGCGGGTTTCCGCACAGGTCGCCCCGGTCGATTCTGAGAAACCGCACACTCCTCCCTTCGTCCACCGTTCGTCGCTTTCCTGCAAAGCCTTGTGCCACGGGCTTTTGCGGCGGATCTGCGCGTCTGCTTTTCGCATGGAATGCTTCTTGAGTAAGAGCGACCACCCATAAACCGGCGGACCGCTCGGACGTCGCACATGTAGTTCTATGTGCGACATGTCACCAGCAAAGGCCGCCGCCAACGCTCCAAGGAGACACCATGACGCAGCCTCAGGCTGGTGCGGTCACGGGCGACCTTTCGCCCGCGCAGGCCCCCACCAAAGACACTCCCGCAGACGTACGCCGTCGTCTGCGTTCCATCTTCTCCGGTTCGGTTGGCAATCTGGTCGAGTGGTACGACTGGTATGTCTACTCGGCGTTCGCGCTGTACTTTGCCAAGTCGTTCTTCCCCAAGGGCGACCAGACCGCACAGCTGCTCAATACGGCAGCGGTGTTTGCGGTGGGCTTCCTGGCGCGTCCGGTGGGCGGCTGGCTGATGGGCATCTACGCCGATCGCTACGGCCGCAAGCGTGCACTGTTCTTCTCGGTGGTGCTCATGTGCGCGGGCTCGCTCATCATTGCGCTCACGCCCAGCTACGCGACCATCGGCGTTGCTGCACCCGTGATGCTGGTGCTGGCCCGTCTGCTGCAGGGCCTGTCGGTCGGTGGGGAATACGGCACCTCGGCCACGTACCTGAGCGAAGTCGCCAACAAGGAAAACCGCGGCTTCTATTCAAGCTTCCAGTACGTCACGCTCATCGCCGGCCAACTGACGGCGCTGGCGCTGCTGATCGTGCTGCAGCAGTTCGTGCTGTCGCCGGCGCAGCTTGAGGCGTGGGGCTGGCGCGTTCCGTTCTTCATTGGCGCGCTGTGTGCGCTGGTGGCAATGGCCATGCGCTCGCACATGGAGGAAACGCAGTCCTTTACTGCCGCTAAGGCAAACAAGAAGCGCGGCACGCTGTCGGAACTGGCCAAGCATCCGCGCGCCGTTGCGACGGTCGTGGGCCTGACGATGGGCGGTACGGTGGCGTTCTACACGTACTCGATCTACATGCAGAAGTTCCTGGCCAACACGGTGGGGTTGTCAAAGGACACGGCGACGCTGGTGTCCGGCGCCACGCTGCTGCTGTTCGCGATGCTGCAGCCGATCGTGGGCGGGTTGTCCGACCGCATTGGCCGCCGTCCGATCCTGATTGCGTTCGGCGTGCTGGGTACGCTGTTCACCGTGCCCATCATGACCGGCATCAGCCAGACCACCAACGTGTGGACGGCCTTCTTCCTGATCATGGCCGCGCTGGTGATTGTCTCGGGCTACACGTCGATCAACGCGGTGGTGAAGGCGGAGCTGTTTCCCGCGGAAGTTCGTGCACTGGGCGTGGGCCTGCCGTATGCACTCACGGTGTCGATCTTTGGCGGCACGGCCGAGTACATCGCGCTGTGGCTGAAGCAGGCGGGCCACGAATCGCTGTTCTACTGGTATGTGACGGGCACGATCTTCCTGTCGCTGTTGGTGTACGTGTTCATGCGCGATACTCGCGAGCATTCCCGCATCGAACATTGAACCCATGTCGCCAACCGACGGCCATGCCGACCTTGCCCAACCCGCACGCGGGCGTGGCTGGCGTGTGGCCGTCGCGCTGGCCATGGCGGCGTGCTGCGCAGCAGCGGGATGGGGCGCGTACGCCGTCGCCCTGCAGCGCTACGTCGCCACGCGTGCTGAAGAGGCTGGCCAGCGCACCACTTTCTATGCGCAGAACCTGCGCAGCACGCTGGCGCGCTATGAGTCATTGCCGAGGCTGGCGGCGCTGGAGCATGTGCTGCACGTCGCGCTGCAAGAGAATCCCCAGGCTGGCGACGCCGTCATGCGTCGCGCGGCCAACGCCTATCTGAAAGAAGTCCAGGCGGCCACCGACTTGGCCGCCGCTCATCTGATCAATACGACCGGCCTCACGATTGCGGCCAGCAACTGGGACTTGCCGACCTCGTTCGTCGGCCAGAACTACGCATTCCGCCCGTACTTTGTCGAGGCCATGCGCGAAGGGCTCGGTCGCTTCTACGGCGTCGGCAACACCACGGGCGAGACGGGCTATTTCGTCGCCGCTCCCGTGCGCGAAGACAACAAGCCGATCGGCGTGGTGGTCGTGAAGGTCAACCTCGATGCGTTCGAGGCCACGTTGTCGCGCAGCGGCGATACGGTGCTGCTGGTGGATCGGCACGGCGTGATCTTCCTGTCGTCCGTACCCGAGTGGAAATACCGCACGCTCGGCACCTTGAGCGCCGACCAGCGCGCCGCACTCGACGCGACGCGCCAATACGCCCCCCACATCCTCACGCCGCTCGGAATGAGCGACGGGCAAGCCGCGAGCGTACCCTTTTCTGCGGACGATCCCCCGCAGACCGTGCGTGTGGCGTTGCCCGGAAAATCGGTGTCGACACTGCGTGTGCAGTATCGCCCGGTGGGCCTGCTCGGCTGGCAAGTCGCCGTGTTGATCGACCCGCGCGACGAGCAGCGCACCGCGTTGGTGGCCGGTGCAAGCGCCGCGTTTGCGATGGCGCTGATCTTCGCCGTACTCGTTGCTTTGCGTTTGCGTACGCGCCGGCGTGAAGAGCAGCACCGCGCGCGCGCCGCGCTGCGCGAAGTCCAGCGTGACCTCGAAGCCCGCATCGCCCAGCGCACCGCCGAGTTGACGTCGGCCAACACCGCGCTCGCCGGCAAGGTCGAGGCGCTCGATGCCGCGCAACGCATCCTGCGCGAAACGCGCGATGCAGCCGTGCAAGCCGGCAAGCTCGCCGTGCTCGGCCAGATGGCCGCCGGCATCACGCACGAACTCAACCAGCCGCTCACCGCGCTGACCACGTTATCCGACAACGCCAACCAGCTTGCCGAGCGCGGCCGCATCGACGAAGTGCGCGGCAACCTCACGCACATCAGCCAGCTTGCCGAACGCATGGGGCGTATCGTTTCGCACATCAAGGCGTTCTCGCGCAAGGGCGATGCGGCACGCGCGGCCGTCTCGGTGGACGAGGCCATCCGCCAGGCGCTGATGCTGGTTGAGACGCGTCGCCGCCAGGCCGGCGTGACGGTGGTGACAGAGCCGGTGCCGACGGATCTTGCGGTCTGGGCCAATGCCGTGCGGCTCGAGCAGGTGCTCGTCAACCTCATCCGCAACGCCATTGACGCCACCGCCGAGGCGCACGTAGCCGAATCGGCGATCGTGCGCGTGAGCGTCCAGCCCATCGAGAAATGGGTACGCATCACCGTGCGCGACTTCGGTCCGGGCATTCCCGCCGACGTGCTGCCGCGCCTGTTTGAGCCGTTCTTCACCACCAAGGACGATGGCCAGGGCCTGGGGCTCGGCTTGGCGATTTCGCTGGCAATCATCGAAGACTTTGGCGGCCGGCTCGAAGGTCGCAATGCCGGTGATGGCTCGCCGGGCGCAGAATTCATCATCGAGCTTGAACGCGTTGTGAAACCGACATGACTGAACACGGTACGCCGGACCCTTCCCCCATCGACCACGCGCCTGTCTTCCTGATCGAAGACGATGACGTGGTGCGCCTGGGTTGCGAGCAAGCGCTCACGCTGGCGGATGTGCCGGTGCAATCCTTTGCCGATGCGGAAAGCGCGCTGGCCGCACTCGCCGCGCAAACGCCCGCCGTGGTCGTCACCGACGTGCGCCTGCCCGGCCGCGACGGCATTGCTGTGCTGCGCGAGATGCTGCAGCACGACCGCCAGTTGCCCGTCATCCTCATCACCGGTCATGGCGATGTGACGATGGCCGTGGCCGCCATGCGCGCCGGCGCCTACGACTTCATGGAGAAGCCGTTCCACTCCGAGCGCTTGGTCGACGTGGTGCGGCGCGCGTTGGAAAAGCGCAGGCTCACGTCCGAAAACCTGCGTTTGCGTGAAGCGCTGCAGGGCCGGCAGGCGTACCCGTTGATCGGCCAGAGCGCTGTCATGCAGAACGTGCGCCGTCTCGTCACCGCACTGGCCCCGACCGATGCGGACATCCTCGTCACGGGCGAGACCGGCTCGGGTAAGGAAGTGCTCGCGCGCGCCATTCACGAAGGCAGCCGACGTCGCGGCCCGTTCGTCGCACTCAACTGCGCGGCGTTGCCGGAATCCGTGTTCGAGAGCGAGATGTTCGGCCACGAGGCGGGCGCATTTACGGGGGCGAACCGCCGCCGCATCGGCAAGATGGAATATGCGGATGGCGGCACGCTGTTCCTGGATGAAATCGAATCGATGCCGCTGTCGCTGCAGGCCAAGCTGCTGCGCGCGCTGCAGGAACGCAGCATCGAACGGCTGGGCAGCAACGCGAGCGTGCCGGTCAATTGCCGTGTGGTGGCCGCCGCCAAGGTCGACTTGAAGGACGCATCCGATCACGGGCAGTTCCGCGCGGACTTGTATTACCGCTTGAATGTCGTGTCGATTGCGCTACCGGCGCTGCGCCAGCGTGCCGAAGACATTCCGTTGCTGATGGCCCACTTTCTGCAGCAGGCCGCGGTGCGCTACGAGCGTGCGGCGCCCGACTGGTCTGCGCAGGACATGATGCGCTGGCAGCACCACGACTGGCCTGGCAACGTGCGCGAGCTGAAGAACGTGGCCGAGCGCTTTTGCCTCGGATTGGACGACGGCCTGGTGGTTTCGGAGGCGAGCCAGCATTCCCTGGCGGGCCGGATGATGGCGGTCGAACGCACCACCATCGAGGAAGCGCTGCGCGCCACGGAGGGCAATGTTGCCCGCGCGGCCGATCTGCTGGCCGTGCCGCGCAAGACGCTGTACGACAAGCTCAACCGGCACGGGATCGAGCCGGACCGCTTCCGCAGCAGTTAGCGCAGCGAGGATTCGCCGATCTTGCGGCCGCCTTGTGGGGGCCAGCACGTTGCTGCCAGCAGCACGGCCGCCACGGCATAGATTGCTTCGGTCACCGCCAGGGGCAGCACATGTACCTGGTACAGCGCAGCGGGCAAGTCCGCCAGCGCGTGCAGCAGCACTGCCAGCACGACAATCACAAACCGCCGTTGCCGCACCGCGTGCCACACTACCAGCGTCAGCGTGAACTGGATCAGCATCGCGGCAATGCGCTCGCTCACTGCACCGAGCGCCAGCCACGGCGAGAGCTGCGCCAGCATGGCGTGGATGGTCCCGACCATGGCATCGGCGCCGCTGGCCGCGAGCCGCGATTCCAGCTCGCCGCGGTTGGCGGCAATGCCGAACATCACCATCTGCGCCTGCGATGCCGCCCCGACCAGCCAGGCTTCGATGCCCGCGTGACCGAGCGCGTAGGCCACAGGTGTGGCGGCACCCCCAGGCTTGCGCACGAGAAAACGCAGGCCAAGCCAGCGGCCGCTTTCCTCGAACAAACCGGCCATCAGCGCGCCGTAGATGACAAACAGCACGGGCATGCGCAACCAGTGCGCCGTGATCGGGTTGAGCTGCAGCAGATACAGGTGCAGCGTGCGTTCCAGTACCAGCGCAAACACGACAAACACCGCCGCGCCCACGCCGATGTCGCGCCACGCCAGGTCAAAGCGCCGCCGCAACCAGAACCACGCCACGACCGGCACGCTTGCGATAAGCAAAGCGGCGACGGCATGGGCAACGAGGGCAGACAGGGCGACGGTGGGCATGGCGGATGGCGCAGCTGAGGCAATGAAGGTGGCCGCATGCTACCTGAGGGCGCGGGCGCAAGTCTTGCGGACCGATTGTTACAATATGTGCCTGCGGCAGCAGTGCCGCTTCTTGGCTTCTTGATATGGCAGGACGGACGGTCGTGAAACGCATGATGTGGCGGTGGATCTGGATATGCGGTGTCGGCGTGGGCGCCTTTGGCATGGCGGTGCCTGCCCAGGCTGGACGCTGGCACGAATACCTGACGACGACATCCGTCGTGGCTTCCATCGATCGCACGTCGCTGCGCTCCAACCGGACCGGCCACAAGACCTTTCTGGCGCGCACCGTGCTCAGGCGCAGCGAACGCCGCGCCCATGGGGCCCGCTACCGGCCCGGCACCGTGATCCTTTCGCGCCAGGAGATCGACTGCCATCGCCAGCGGATCCGCTTGGTCGACTACGTGGTGCGCGGGCCGGACGGCGCCACCCTCGATACCGATACCGCCGCCGGCGCGCACTGGATGCGCATCCGCGCCGGTACGCTCGCTGCCCGCTCCGCCGCCTACGTCTGCGGCCGCCGCTAGACCCTGCGGGCGGCTCGACAACGACCGGCGGGCAGAGCACTATGGTGTCTGCCCTCCCACTACAACAAGACGCCGGCCGCGAGGGGCGCCGGTGCCAGCCGACGGTCCGATGAAACTGACCCTGAAATCGCAGGCGGCCATCATGGCGACCGTCATCAGCGTGACGGTGGTGAGCCTGTTCGGCTGGTCGCAGCGCGAGCCGATCCGCCGCGAGGTGATGGCGCAGATCAAGGTGCAACAGACGGCCCTGGTCAAGGAGTCGGCGGAAGATCTCAAGCAGCGGCTGGACACCTACCTGGGCGTGCTCGAGCGCACCGCGCAGCAGATGCGCACCGTGCGGTTCGACAGCCCCGCGCAGGAAGCGGCGTTCTACCGATCCATCCAGCCGGCCAGCGGCCTGTTCGACGGCGTGTTCCTGGCCTCGGCCGAGGGTAAGGTGACGGCCACTTCGCCGCACCGCGAGGGCGTGGTCGGCATCGATATTTCAGATCGGGATTACTTCAAGCAGGTCATGGTCGTCGATCAGCCGACCATCTCCGCGCCGCTTCGCAACCGCGTGGGCGGAGAGCCCATCGTCATCATGGCCGCGCCTGTGCACGATCAGGACGGCAATCTCGTCGGGCTGATCGGCGCGTCGCTGTACCTCCTCAAGCCGAACTTTCTGGGCGACCTGCGCGACACGCGCGTGGGCCAGACCGGCCACGTCTACCTGATCACGCGAGGCGACAACCCCATCTATATCGTGCACCCCGCGGCCGACAAGACGCTTGCGCCGCTGGATGCCGATCCTGTGGCGGCTGCGGCCTTCCGCGCGGACCCGGATGCGCTGCCTGAGCCTGGCGGCGACGTGGTCACCACGCAGGACATCATCGCGGCCGGCTGGACGCTGGCTGCCGTGCTGCCCGGCGCCGAGGCCAACCGCCAGCTCTTCCTCATGCGTCAGCGTTTTCGCTGGTCGCTCCTGGTGCTGGCGGCGCTGATTGGCGTGTCGGTGTGGGCGGCGATGCTGTGGCTGTTGCGCCCGCTTGGCCGCTTGCATGCCGCCATGACGCAGTTGTCGGCCACGGACTTGCGCAACGCGCCGCCGCTCGAGTTGGACGGTGCTTCCGCGGAAATCGATGCCGTATCGACAGCGTTCCATAGGCTGATGGGCGAGGTCATGCGCCAGCGTGCCGAGCTGGAAGCCGTGAACGATGCTTCGCCGCTCGGGCTGTTTCGCTCGGATGCAGATGGCCGGACCGTCTATACCAACGAGGCGTACCGCCGCCTGCTTGGTGCCACGCATGAAGAGGCGCTGGCCGATGTATGGCTCGTGCGCCTGCATCCGGACGACCGCGATGCCACCATGGCCGGCTGGCGCGATGCGGTCGCGCAAGGCGCCGGCTACAACGCCGAGCAGCGCGTGATCGTGCCCGGCATCGGCGAGCGATTGCTGGTGGTCACGACGGCGCCGGTGCGGGTTGACGACGAGGTGGTCGGCCACGTTGGCGTCATGGAAGACATCACCATACGGGCGCGGGCGCAACAGGCTTCGCGCGTGCTGACCAAGATTCTCGACTCCACCACCGACTTCGTTGCGCAGAGCGACGTACAGGGCAACATCACCTACATGAATCCGGCCGGCCGCCGCTTTGCCGGCATTGCGCTGGATGCCAATCTCCAAGGCCTGACCGTTGCGGATTTCTACCCACCCGAGACGATGGGCTGGCTGCGCGAGGTGGCCGTACCTGCGGCCGCGCGCGATGGGGTATGGATTGGCGAAACCACCGCGCGAGGTGCTGAAGGTCAGGTCGTGCCGATCAACCACATGATCATTGCGCACCGCGATCCAGCCGGGCGTATGGAGTACTTCTCGTCGGTCATGCGCGACATCACGCAGGACAGGGCCGCCAAGGAAGCGCTGCAGCGCAGCCGCGAAACGCTGCAGACCGTGACCGACGCGCTGCCCGCGCTGGTGGCCTTCATCGACACCGACGAGCGCTTCCGCTTCCTGAATGCCGCTTACGAGAAAGCGTATGGGCGATCGGCCGCGAGCATGCTCGGACAGACCCTGCGTGAAGTCGTGGGTGACGATGCTTACAGCAGCCTTCGCGATGCGTTGCGGCGTGCGCTGGGTGGCGAGACGATGGTCTTCGAGCGCGAACTCCGGGGCCGCGATCTGTACCGGTGCGAAGAGGTCAGCTACCTTCCGCAGTTCGATGCGCAAGGCCGCGTGGCGGGAGTGCATTCGGTCACGCTCGATATCACGGAGCGCAAGAAACAAGAGCTGCGCCTACGCGCGCTGACGACCACCGACCACCTCACCGGTCTGGCCAATCGTGCCGGTTTTGAAGAGCGGTTGCTGGCGGCGCTGGACCAGGCGCGCGTGAACGGGTCCACCGGCGCGCTGTTGCTGGTCGATCTCGATGGTTTCAAGGTCGTCAACGACACGCACGGGCACGCCGTGGGCGATGTGCTGCTGCGTACCTTCGCACAGCGCCTGGCGCGGGCCGTGCGCCCGTACGACGGCGTGGCGCGTTTCGGCGGCGACGAGTTCGCCGTCATCCTGGAGCACCTGTCGCACCCGGACGACGCGAAGACGGTCGCCGCCAATATTCTTGCCGCCTGCAACAAGCCGTTTCGGTTGCGTGAGGCGATGGTGCAGGTTGGCGCGAGCATCGGTATCGCGACCTTCGACGCGCGCACGCTGGCGCAGAGCGTCGTCTTCGAAGCCGCCGACGAGGCGCTGTACGAAGCCAAATCGCGCGGCAAGGGGTTGTTTGTGAGCGCCGACGAGCTCTCCACAGGCTGATTTCGCGGTGCCGCAAGGCACGCAGAAACGGGTACGCTCCACGTCGATTTGACGGTATCGCGCAGGCAATGTTGCGCCGCAATAGCCGCCCCCCAGGCCGGGCGGCGGACAATCCCCTATCGCACGGTCGTGCGCTTTCCGGTAAAGTCCCGCGACTGACTGCACGTGCCGGCCACCCCGGCGCGTCGCACAAGAGCGCTGTACCCATGGCGCCTTCGCTTCACACTCCGACGCACTCCCGGTGCACGCATGCCTGATCCGGCATCGCTCGCCCGGCAGGTCTTCCGCCGTTTCGCCAACGTTGCTTGTCTTCGTGGCGCGAAACCCGGCAGGCGAGCGTCCGGACGCGATGCAGGGCGCATGCGGGGGGAGCGACGGTGTTGGGCCAGCGCATCTTCGAGACGAATCGCATTCAAGCAATCGCGACGGACAAACAAGGAGCAGGTTCGCATGCAAAAAATGATCAAACGGCTGCTGTTGACGGCAGTGGCTGCGGGGGCGGCAATCGCAACGGGCGCGGCAACTGCGGCCCAGGACATCAAGATCGGTGTGGCCGAAGCGCTGTCGGGCGGCGCAGCCCAGTACGGCGTGGCCATTCGCAACGGCTTCCAGCTGGCGGCTGATGAGATCAATGCTGCGGGCGGCATCAACGGCAGCAAGATCGCGCTGGTGATCGAAGACGAGCAGGGCAAGAAGGAAGAGGCCATCAACGTCTTCAAGAAGCTGATCTTCCAGGACAAGGTGGCGATGGTGTTCGGCCCCACGCTGTCCAACTCGGCACAGGCGGCCGATCCGATCGCGCAGGCGTCCAAGACGGTTGCCTTTGGTACCTCCAACACCGCAGACGGCATCACCAGCATCGGCGATTTCGTCTTCCGCAACTCCGTGACCGAAGCCGACGTGCTGCCGGCCACGATCCAGACCGTTGTGAAAAAGGCCGGTGTGAAGAAGGTGGCCGTGCTCTACGGCAACGACGACGTCTTCACCAAGAGCGGCTACGACAACTTCAAGAAGGCGCTCGAAGATCTGAAGATCCCGGTGACGACCACCGAAACGTTCGCCAAGGGCGACGTCGACTTCAAGGCCCAGCTCACCAAGATCAAGGCGACGAATCCGGATGCGATCGTGCTGTCGGCGCTGATTGCCGAGGGCGGTCCGATCATGGTGCAGGCGCGTCAGCTTGGCCTGAACGTGCCGGTCATCGGCGGCAATGGCATGAACTCGGTCAAGGTGTTCGACCTGGCCAAGGACAAGTCCGACAACCTGTGGGTGGGCAGCCCGTGGTCGATCGAGAACCACACGGCCGAGAACAGCAAGTTCATCACTGCCTACACCGCCAAGTACAAAGCAGCGCCGGATCAGTTTGCGGCGCAGGCGTATGACGCCATGTACATCGCAAGCAAGGCGCTGAAGACGGTCAAGTTCAGCGGCAACCTCGAAGCCGATCGCAAGGCGATCCGCGATGCGCTGCCGGCGGTCAAGCACACCGGCGCGACCGGCGCGTTTGCGTTCCGCCAGGTGACGGCACGCGGCAAGCCGGCTGGCTACGACGCCGTGCAGACGCCGATCGTGAGCGTAACCAAGAACGGCAAGTACACGATCGAGAAGTAACCTTCGGTTCTCGTTGAAACCGAAACGCGGGGCGTAGCTAAACCTACGCCCCATCGCTTTTTTTGCGGCTGCTTTGGTGACATTCGGCCGCACCTCACTCTGATTCATCATGCTGGAACAGCAACTCGTCAATGCGCTGTCGCTCGGCTGCGTGTATGCGTTGTTCGCCCTGGGATTCACGCTGGTTTTCGGCATCCTGGGCGTAATCAACCTGTCGCACGGCGCGGTCTTCATGCTCGGTGCCTATGCGGCGCTGCAGGTCGTCCTTCACTTTGAACTGCCGCTGTGGGCGGCACTGGCCGTCGGCTTTGCCGTGAGCGGCGTGGCCGGTCTCATCATCGACGTGCTGCTGCTGCGCCCGCTGCGCCGCCGCAACGCGCCCCACCTGATTCCGATGATCGGGACCATCGGTGCGGGCATCGCCATCAACAACGCCATGCAAGGCGCGTTTGGTGCGGAGAACCTGCGCTTTCCGGCCGGGCTCGTGTCGGATGCCTCGCTGGATCTGGGCGGCATTCATCTCACCCCGCTGGAGCTGGGCATCATCGTGCTGTCCTTCGCGCTGATGGCGGCGCTCATGCTGCTGCTCAAGCGCACGCAACTCGGCCGCGCACTGCGCGCGATTGCGGAGTCGCCGAAAGCCGCCGCGCTGCTGGGCATCAACGTTGAAGGCCTGTTCCTGCTGACCTCGTTTGCAGCGGCGGCGCTGGGCGGGTTGTCGGGCGTGCTGATCGGCCTGTACTCCAACGCCGTGTTCCCGTTGATGGGCCAGCCGATGCTGCACAAGGGCATCGCGGTCATCATTCTGGGCGGCCTGGGTGATATTCGCGGCGCAATGCTCGGCGGGCTGTTCCTCGGCTTTGCCGAGGTGCTGTCGGTGGCCTACATCGGCTCGACCATGCGCGACGCGGTGGCGTTCGGTCTGTTGTTCCTGATCCTGCTGGTGCGGCCGCAAGGGCTGTTCGGCAAGGTGCTCGAACGCAAGGCATAAGGAGACCGACGACATGGAATGGTTCGACAACTTCTGGTCGGTCTACAGCAACCTGGTGCTCACGCTCGGCATCAACGCGTTGCTGGCGCTGTCCATTTATCTCACGCTGTCGTGCGGCCTGCTGGCGATGGCGAATGCGGCTTTCATGGGCATCGGCGCGTATACCTCCGCGCTGCTGACGATGAACGCCGATATGCCGTTTTCGGTCGCGCTGCTGGGCGGCATGGTGGCACCGGCCGTGGTGGCCGTCGTCATCGGTCGGCCGACGCTGCGTCTTTCCGGTGTGTATCTGGCCATGGCCACGCTTGGTTTTGGCGAAGTCGTGCGCGTGCTGATCCTGAACACCGAGAACTGGACCGGCGGCGCGCTGGGCCTGAACGGCATTCCGCAACTGACCGAGTGGTGGCATGTGGCGGTGGCCGTATTGGCCACGCTGTTCGTGCTGGCGCGCATGCGCCGCTCGAAGGTCGGCCGCGCGTTCGAGGCCATCAAGGAAGATGAAACCGCCGCCGGGCTCATGGGCATCAACGTGGCCGGCACCAAGCTGCTGGCGTTCACGCTGGGTGCGGCCATCGCCGGGCTGGCGGGCGCACTCAATGCGCACCTGACGTTCTTTATCGGCCCGAACGAATTCGGCTTCGACCGCGGCGTCGAAATTCTCACGATGACGATTCTGGGCGGCACGAATGGCCTGACGGGCCCGGTGCTCGGCAGCCTGATCCTGTCGCTGCTGCCCGAGTTGCTGCGTGCGTTCAAGGATTTCCGCCTGGTCGTCAACGGCGTGATCCTGATGGTGATCGTGCTGTTCCTGCCCAAGGGCATCTGGGATCCGGCGCGTTTCGCGCGCTGGTTCGGCATCAAGCGCGGCGGCACCATGCCGGATACGGGCACCACCCCGGCTGCTTCCAATGAATCGCACTGAGGCCGCCATGCTGAAACTCACCTCCATTTCCAAGCGCTTTGGCGGCCTGTCGGTTTTGCAGGACGTCAACATTGAAGTGCCGCAAGGCAGCATCTTCGGGTTGATCGGCCCGAACGGCGCCGGCAAGACGACGGTGTTCAATCTGATCACCGGCCTGCTGGCACCCACCGGTGGCTCGCTCACGTTCAATGGCGAGAACCTAGTCGGCAAGAAGCCGCACCAGATCACGCAGATGGGCATCGCACGCACGTTCCAGAACATCCGCATCTTCAAGGAGATGACGCTGCTGGAGAACGTGGTGGTCGGCATGCATCGGCATCTCGACTACGGCGCGCCGGGCCTGCTGCTGTCGCTGCCCAAGTACCGCGCCGCCGAGCGCCGCGCGCGCGACCGTGCGCTGGAGTTGCTTTCTTGGGTCAAGCTCGACCACAAGGCGCACGATATTGCCGACAACCTCTCGTACGGCGACCAGCGCAAGCTCGAACTCGCGCGGGCGTTGGCCACCGAGCCCAAGCTGCTGCTGCTCGACGAGCCCGTCGCCGGCATGAACACGGGCGAGAAGGTCGACCTGATGGCCGAGATCGAGAACATCAAGGCGCGCGGCTACACGATCTTCATGATCGAGCACGACATGCGCTTCGTGATGGGCCTGTGCGAGCGCATTGCGGTGCTCAACTTCGGCCGCATCATCGCCGAAGGGCCGCCCGAGGCGATCCGCAACGATCCGCAAGTCATCGAGGCGTACCTGGGCCGCGATGACGACGATGAAGCGAACGGCGATGCCGCGCAGAAGGAGACGGCATGACCACCTTGCTGGAAGTCAAAGGGCTGGATGTGTCGTACGGGCACATCGCAGCTGTCAAAGGCATCGACTTTGCGCTCAAGGCCGGTGAAATCACCTCGCTGGTTGGCGCAAACGGCGCGGGCAAATCGACCACGCTGCTGGCGCTGTCGGGGCTGATCCCGAAGTCGCAGGGTGATGTGCGCGGCCAGATCCTGTTCGAGGGCGAAGACGTCACGCTGTTGTCTGCCCACAAGCGTGTGGAGCGCGGCATCGTGCAGGTGGCCGAAGGGCGCGCCACGCTCACCACGATGACGGTGCGCGAGAATCTGGAGCTGGGCGCCTATACACGAAACGCGCGCAAGGACCGCGGCCAGATCGCCTCTGACCTGGAGCGCGTGTTCCACCTGTTCCCGCGCCTGAAGGAGCGTATCGATGGGCTGGCCGGCAACCTCTCGGGCGGCGAGCAGCAGATGCTGGCCATCGGCCGCGCGTTGATGGCTCGCCCGCGCGTGCTGCTGCTGGATGAACCCTCGATGGGCCTCGCGCCGATCATCGTGCAGGAGATCTTCCGCATCCTGCGCACCATCAATGCCGAAGGTCTGACGATTTTCCTGGTCGAGCAGAACGTGCGCCAGGCGTTGAAGATCGCGCAGCACGGCTACGTGCTTGAGACCGGCCAGATCGTGCTGGCTGACAGCGGTAAAAACCTGCTGGGCAATCCGCGCGTGCTCGAAGCCTACTTGGGCGGCTGAGTGTTTTTTGCACGCCTCGGCATGCAATATTGCCGAGGCGCAAGAACCGCATATCCATTGGGTTTGCGGTTCATTTTCACCCAAAAGCGTACCCGTTTCTGCGTACGTTCAAATCCCCGCTAACACGTGTCTCTGTGCGTCGAACAGCGCGATCAATGCGTCGGCCACCGCCCGCACGCGCGGTGATCGTCGAACGTCGGGGTGGATTACCAGCCAGATTTCTCGATGCAACGCAGGGTCGTCGACGGGCAATCGGCGCAAAAGCGTACCCGTTTCTGCGGGCGCGCCGAGCAGGTGAGGCAGCGCCGCGACGCCCAGTCCGGCCAGCGCCGCCTGATGCATCGCCGCCAGGTCGCTGCAGCGTAAGACCACGCGACGTTCACCTGCGTAGTTGTCCAGCCAGCGCTGTTGCGGGACGTGGCGCAGGTTTTCGTCGTAGCCGATGAATTCCCATTCGGATTCGGGGCGTGCGAGCACCTCTGCGGTGGCGTACAGGCCGTAGCCGAGATCGCCCAGCGGGCGCGTCGCCAAGGCAGATGACGTTGGACGCGACAAGCGCACCGCCAGGTCAGCTTCGTGCGCCATCAGGTTGGCGTTGCGCTTTTCGCCCAGCAGCACGAGATCGATGCCGGGCCATTGACGGCGCAATGTCGCCAGGTTTGGCGCAATGATGTGGCTGGCCACCGTGGGCGGCGCAGAGATACGCACCGTCCCGCGCAAGCTGCCCGCCCCTGCTGCGGCACGTGCAAAGCCAGCGGCTTCCTGCTCCATGCGTTCAGCGCGCTCGGCCAGTGCGTTGCCTTCAGCCGTCAGGCGCCAGCCGCGCGGCAGGCGGTCGAACAGGCGCACGCCCAACGATTGCTCCAACGCATCGGCACGCCGCGCCACCGTGGTGTGTTCCACCGCCAGCCGCCGCGCAGCGGCCGACAAGCTGCCCTCGCGCGCCAGCACGAGAAAGTAGCGCACGTCATCCCACTGCAAGGAAGAAGAAGGTTCGGCCGCCGCCGCACGCGCCAGGGCACGCACATTTTTTGGCCGATCTGAGCGTTTTTGCACAGAAGCTGATCAGTTTTTGTGAATTCCCGGGTGATTCTGAACGGATTACGCTTGTTTCACAACGTGACGAACGCAGTACCCGTCATCGCCCAAACCGAAAAGCGTACCCATTTCTGCGAGGACTTTTGCCATGCACGCCAAGGTGATCCAACTCCGAGAACCCGGACCAGCATTGGGTTTGCGGCCCGCCAGCCTGATGTTGCCCCCACCCGCACCGAACGCGTTGACGGTGCGCCACACCGCCGTCGGCGTGAACTTTGTCGACGTGTATCACCGTGCCGGGTTGTATCCGGTGCCGGCATTCCCGGCGGTGCTCGGGGTGGAGAGTGTCGGCGTGGTGGAAGCATTGGGTACGGATGTGCGCGGCTTTGTGGTTGGCCAGCGCGTGGCCTGGGCCGGCCTGGTGGATGGCGCGCCCGGTGGGTACACCAGCCATCGCAACATTCCGGCCGAACGGGCAATTGCCTTGCCGGATGCGCTGGATGACGAAACCGTTGCGGCCGCGTTGGTCCGCGGCATTACCGCGCACATGCTGCTGACGCGGGTACGGCAGGTGCGCGCCGGCGATACGCTGCTGGTGCATGCAGCGGCCGGTGGCCTTGGCGTGTTACTGGTGCAGTGGGCCAAGCGCCAAGGTGCGCGTGTGATCGGCACGGTTGGTAGCGAGGCGAAGGCCGCCGTCGCGCTGGGCCATGGCGCGGACCACGCCGTGCTGTATCGCCAGCAGGACGTGCGCGAGGCTGTGCTGCAGCTCACCGGCGGAGAAGGCGTCGACTACGTGATCGACGGCATTGGCGGCGCCATGCTGCAGACGTCGTTGGCAGTGACGCGGCCATTCGGCATGGTGGCCAGCATCGGTCAGGCGGGCGATGTCGGTAACACTCAAACGAACGTCGTCGATCTTGCCGCGCTTGGACCGTCGCGCTCGATTGCGCTGGCACGGCCAGGTGTATTCCGCTACATGGCCGATCTGTCGAACTACCGGGCAGGAGCGCAGGCGGCATTGCAGCGCATGCTCGACGGCGTGCGCGTGCCGGTGGGTGGCACCTATGCGCTGGAAGATGCGGCGGCTGCCCACACCGCGCTCGAAGCCGGACAGACCTCGGGCGCACTGCTCTTGCGCCCTTGAGAACCCTGCGCGCCGAAGGGTTTCCGTGCAAAGCGTACCCATTTCTGCGGGACACTCAGCGTCGTTGCTTCACGCTGCCGGGTCTCGCGTTTCGAAGGTTTTACCTCACCCAACAAGGAGCCATCGCATGCTGTACCTGATTCTTTTCAACTACACCGCACCGCTCGAAGCACTCGATCGTGTGCTGCCTGCGCACCGCGCGCATCTGGACGCCCACTATGCGAGCGGCCACTTCCTGATGTCAGGACCGTTCTTCCCGCGTGAAGGCGGCGGCATCCTGGCGCGTGCCGAATCCCGCGAAGAAATCGACGCCATCGTTGCGCGCGACCCTTTCGTGATCGAAAACCTCGTACAGGTGCGCGTCATTGCCTGGGGCCCGAATCGTCGCAGCGCAGATACACCGCAGGCGTGGTTGCCAGACGCCGTGGTCGCAACAGTGACTTAAAACGGGCGCGGCGCCGCCGCTATCATGTCGATCTGTTCCTGCGCGAATCGACATGACCGACACGCCGCCGCCTCAACCTGATGTGCCCCACCAGCCATGGTGGCGCCGCGCGATTGCCCGGCTGCCGTTCGGTCGCGAGCATCTGGTGTTTGTGATTGCCGGAGTGATCGGCTGCGCGGGCGCCCTCTCGACGATCCTGTTTCGCGAGTGCCTGCGTCATCTGCAATGGTGGCTCTCGGGTACGGACCAGGGCCTGGTGGCCACGGCGCGCGCGTTGCCGTGGTGGGCGCGACTGCTGGTGCCAACCGTGGGTGGACTGCTGGCAGGCATCACCTTGCAGGTGGGCCTGAAGTGGATCCCCCGAAAGGGCTCGGAAGACTATATGGAAGCCATTGCCGTGGGCGATGGCGTGCTCAGCGCGCGGCAGAGCTTGGTACGCAGTGCGTCGTCGTTGTGCTCGGTGGCCAGTGGTGCGTCGATCGGGCGCGAAGGGCCGATGGTGCAATTGGCGGCAATGTGCGGCTCGCTTGTCGGCCGCGTGTTGCGGCGCTGGACGCCCGTGCCGGTCGAGCAATTGCGTCTACTGGTCGCGTGCGGTGCGGCCGCAGGCATCACCTCCGCTTATAACGCGCCTATCTCGGGCGCCGTGTTCGTCTGCGAAATCGTGTTTGGCGTCATCACTACGGCAACGCTCGGGCCGCTGCTGGTGGCGGCTGTGACAGCTGACATCGTGGTGCGCCAGTTCTTCGGGTATGGGGCGGTCTACGAGATGCCGCACTTCGATTTCGTTTCCGGCTGGGAAGTGTTGACGTATCTGGGCCTGGGTCTGGCCGCGGGGATGGCGGGGCCGCTGCTGCTCGGTTTGATCGACCGCGCGCGCGATGCGTTTGCACGTACCAAGCTGCCGCTCACGTTGCGGTTGGCTGCCGGCGGGCTGATCGTCGGCGCGCTGTCCACGGGCGTGCCCGAGGTCTGGGGTAACGGCTACAGCGTGGTCAATGGCTTCCTGCATGAGCCGTGGCTGTGGCAGACGGTGGCGCTAGTGCTGATCTGCAAAGTGGTGGCGACGGCGTCGAGCGCGGGCTCGGGCGCGGTGGGTGGTGTGTTCACCCCCACGCTGTTCTGTGGTGCTGCGCTGGGTTTGCTGTACGGCACGGGCATGCACGCGCTGCTGCCAGATGCGGCGCCGGTGCCCGTCAGCTACGCGGTGGTCGGCATGGGCGCGCTGCTGGCGGCCACCACGCATGCGCCGCTCATGTCGATCCTGATGATCTTCGAGATGACGCTGTCGTATCAGGTGGTGCTGCCGCTCATGTTGGCGTGCATTACCGGCTATGTGACGGCACATGCGGCGGGCGCGCCCTCGGTATATGCGCGTGCGCTGGCGCGCAATCGTCAGGACGCCGGCGACGACGCGCGGCACCTTCCATCGCCATGGGACAGCACGCAGAAATAGGTACGCTTTGCCGGCTCCAGAGTGTCGCCTAGAAATATTTGGTGGTGACAAGCTTGCCTTGTCAGCTAAATAGAAGAAAAAGCGATCTATAGATCGCCTTAAAGTGTGCGTTCTGGGGAACTTTCAAGAAATACTGCGACAATTTGTTGCTGTTGCGAATCGTTATCATTTATATTTGCGTCCGCAATTCGTAGTGCGCTCTCGTGCACGGCGGCACGGGCGCAGGAGGGCGTTCCGTAGCGGCTGGCACCCATAGAAGAGTGCCGCCGGAGAAACCACGCAATGAACCGCCGCACGCCCGTTGCCAGCGCCCTGTTGGCCCTGTTTGCCACCCCAACCGTCGCACTTGCCCAGCAGGCCACGCTTGCACAGGCACCCGCTACCGCCACGTTGCCGGAAGCCGTTGTGAAGGGCGCCGCCCCGCGCGACGACTACAACGCCGCCAAAAGCTCCATCTCGAAGCTGCCCGAGAACCTGCGCGATGTGCCGCAATCGGTGACGGTCGTGCCCAAGGCCCTGACCGACGCGCAAGGCGGCAGCTCGCTGGCCGATGCGCTGCGCAACGTGCCTGGCATCACCATCGGCGCGGCCGAGGGCGGGCAGATCGGCAACAACATCAACCTGAACGGTTTCTCTGCGCGTACCGATATCTACCTCGACGGCTTCCGGGATCGCGGCCAGTACTACCGCGACTTGTTCGCCCTCGATTCGGTGGAAGTGCTGATGGGCCCGTCATCGATGCTGTTCGGCCGCGGTTCGACGGGCGGCGTCATCAACCAGGTGACGAAGAAGCCGAAGCTGAAGGCCGCCACGGAAATCACCGGTTCGGTCACCACCAACGGCTTGGTGCGCGCTACCGCCGACGTCAACACGCCGACGTCCGACACCTCTGCCTTCCGCATCGCCGCGATGGCGCAGAACGGCAAGACCAGTACGCGCGACGAGATGACCGCGCAGGATTTCGGCATTGCGCCGTCGTGGCGTTTCGGCATCGGCACACCCACGGAGGTGACGCTGTCCGCGCTGCTGCAGCACAACCGCGACATGCCCGACTATGGCGTGCCGAACCTCAACGGCCACCCGGTCAACGTAAGCCCCAAGACGTACTACGGCTACACCGATGACCGCACCACGCAGGACGTGGCGTCGTTCTCGGCCAATATCGATCACAAGTTCTCGCCCAACCTGCGCCTGCGCAATCAGACGCAGTTCAATTACGTGCAGACGGACGCGCGCGAGACAGCGCCAAACGCGGTGGGTACGGTCAATTCGTCGGGCGTGTTCACGGCACTGACTAACAGCAATCTGCCGTTCTCTGCGCTGTCGGTGCGTTTGCAAAGCCATGACCGCCGCATCCGTGACTATTCGCTGTTCAACCAGACCGAGCTGACGGCCAAGTTCGATACGGGTTCGGTCAAGCACACGCTGCTGGTCGGTACCGAGTTCGGCCACGACGGCTACGACAACCAGAACTATTACCGCAACGGCTCGTGCAATGGCACGCCGCTGGCGCAGTCGAGCATGACGAGCGGTTTTGTCTCGTGCGAGCCGCTGGTCAGCCCCAGCTACACCACATCGCCGGCCAGCACACCGTCGAGCCTGGGCAACCTGCAGGGCGGTTCGGCCAATACGGTGGCGGCGTACTTCAACGATTCGATTGAATTCACCAAGCAATGGAAGGCAGTCGCCGGCCTGCGCTATGACCGCTACGTGGCGAGCATTTCGAACTCGCTGAATTCGGCGAACACGCCGGCGTCGGCCAAGATCACTGCGCTGCCGTACGCGCAGCAGACCGTGAACTTTGTCAGCACGCGCCTGGGCGGCATCTGGCAGCCGACGGACTGGCAGTCGTACTACGTGTCGTATGGCACGTCGTTCAACCCGTCATTGGAGCAACTCGTAGGCACCACGGGCCAGCAGGGTTTGGACCCGGAGAAGAACAAGTCGTATGAAGCCGGGGGCAAGTGGGATTTGCTCAACGGCGATCTGTCGGTCAGCTCGGCGCTGTTCCAGATCACCAAGGACAACGCCCGCACACAGATCGACAGCACGACGTACACGTCGGCGGGCAAGATCCGCGTGCGCGGTGCGCGCCTGGGTGCCACCGGCCACGTGACCGACAAGCTGCAGATCTTCGCGGGCTATACGTACCTGGATGCGCAGATCGTCAACGGCATCGCTGCGGGCACGCAGGGCATGACGCCGGCCAACACGCCCAAGCACGCCGCGACGGTGTGGACGAGCTACGCCTTCCTGCCGAACTGGGAAGTGGGCGCAGGCGCGTTCTACATGTCGCAGCGCTACGCCAACAACACCGACACGGTGCAGGTGGGCGGCTTCGTGCGCTGGGATGCGATGCTGGCCTACCACCAGCCGAAATACGACGTCCGTCTGAACCTGTTCAACGTGTTCAACAAGACGTATTACGATGCGCTGATTCCTTCCGATGGCGGTCGCGCTGTGCCGGGCACCGGCCGTGCGGCGATGCTGTCGGTGGTGTATCGGATGTAATGGCTGGGGGATGGGCCCTCGGCTGCATCCCCGTTTCCTTCCAGCGCCATGCTTGTTTGCATTCCCAACGTCTTCAACGCTGCGCAGGTGGCTGCGCTACGCGATCTGCTCGACAACGCGGGCGATGCCTGGGTGGATGGCCGCGTGTCGGCCGGATATTCGGGGGCGCCGGTCAAGCTCAACCAGCAAATCGATGAGGGCGCGGAAGTGGCCCTGCAGTGCCAGCAGCTCATCCTGAGCGTGCTGGAGCGGCACCCGCGCTTCATCAGTGCGGCGTTGCCGAACGTGGTGTACCCGCCGATGTTCAACCGCTACGGCGAGGGCATGACCTTCGGCGCGCATGTCGATGGCAGCGTGCGTATCCATCCGCACAACGGCACAAAGCTGCGTACCGACATCTCGGCCACGCTGTTTCTGTCAGACCCCGCCAGCTACGACGGCGGCGAACTGCAGATTGAAGACACCTATGGCATGCACAGCGTCAAGCTCAATGCCGGTGACCTGGTGATCTACCCGGCAACGAGCCTGCATCAGGTGACGCCCATCACGCGCGGGGTGCGCGTAGCGAGCTTCTTCTGGATCCAGAGCCTCATTCGCGATGACGCGCAACGCGCCATGCTGTTCGACCTGGACAACGCCATCCAGACGCTCAACCAGACCGGCGCGGATGCCACCGCGCGTCGCACGCTGATCGGCGTGTATCACAACCTGATGCGGCAGTGGAGCGAGACCTGATCTGAGCCCGCAGCGCCACACCGGGAAGGTTCGGCTTAGTGGCCTGAACGGCGATACAGCTCGGCCATCATGCCGCAGCTTTCCACGTGCAGCGCGACGGCGCGGCTGGCTTCACGGCGCACGATTTGCCAGAAACGGGCGAGGCGCGAGGCGGGGGCGGCTTTGAGAGCGACGGTGTTCATGGCGATTCCTTCTGAGGACTGATTTAGGGATAACCCTAGTAGGGAATACCCGAATGTTAGTCCGAATATTGCGGCGCAGCAAAGCCGCATTCGCCAGTGTCGCCTCGTCACCACATATGGGTGCCTAACCCGCCACTCTGCTGACCGTGCCGGCGTTGCCGTCCACACAGATCGTCTCGCCATCTTTCAACTGGGCCCGGATGCCGGGGAGGTTCACCACCGCCGGAATCCCGAACTCGCGCGCCACGATGGCACCGTGCGAGAGATAGCCGCCGGTTTCCATGACGAGGCCGCCGGCCTTCAGGAAAAGCGGCGTCCAGGCCGGGTCGGTGCTTGGGGCAACCAGGATATCGCCCGCTTCCAGCGCCGTGCCGGCCGCCGCGTGATCGATGAGCCGTGCCTGCCCCTGTGCCGAGCCTGCGCCTACGGCAGTGCCGCTCCAGGTATCTCCGGTGAGGGCGATGGGCGTGGTGGAAGCGACCGGCGCTTCGCCATGCTCGGTGACGATGTCCGGCGCTTGCAAGACGGCCCATTCACCCAGTTGCCAGCGGCGTTCACGCGCGCGCTGGGCGGCGAAGCGCAGCGGTAACGCGCCGGCGGCCGCGGCCACGCATTCGTCCAGCGTCAGGTTGAAGATGTCTTCGTGCGCATCGAGTCCTTCCTCGCCGACAAGCCTGTCTGCCAGCTTCAGCATGCCGATACGCAGCGCTTCCAGATACGCCACCAGCGCGCTGCGTGCGGCTTCGCGCTGGTTGCTGTCGCGCACGGCACCCTTGAGCATCCCTCGCACGATTGGACGCAGCCAGAACGGTAGGCGTGCCCACGCACGCTCAGACGCCGCCAGCTGCCGTTGCCGCACGGCGCGCGCGTCGCTGCCGATCAGCCCGACGATGAGGTCGAGCACATAGTCGGGCTGCTCGCGCCAGCGCGGGCGACGGAAGTAGCTCTCTTCAATGGCGCGATGGCCGTAGCGCTCCAGAAACGTACTGAAGTGCTGGCGGAACGGGCTGTGTGCCGGCAGTTGCTGCGCCCATTGCGTGCCGATGCGGTTGTCGGCGCGAAGCCAGGTGAGGGCTTCGGCGTCGGCGGTGGCGGTTTGCGCCAGGGCCATCAGGTCGTAGCTTTGCTGCGCGGTAACGCTGGGTTCTGCGCCTGCCATGAGCGCGGCGGCCAGCGCGTGGCCCTCGCCGGGGCACTGTTTTTCGATCACGTCGACGAGGCCCGAAACGGAGCCGCCCGCCGAGCCCTGGAGGAAGAACAGGCCATCTGCGCGGCGCGCGATGTTGAAGCGTTCTCGCAGGCAGGTGGCCAACTCCGCTGTTGCTTCCGGCCACGCGTCTTCACGCCATTGCGCGGCTTGCTTGCGGGCGCGGTTCAGATCGCTCTGTGCATGGCGGCGCGCGGCGCCGGCGCTGCACAAATAACGTACGAGCCGCGCGCCGCGCGCCAGCCGCTGCGGCCATGTGGCGCGCGGCAGCGCAATCTCAGGCTGCGTGCCGCCCAGCATGCGATTGATGGCCTCCGGCGCAATGCCGAATGCGTCAAATGCCTCCCACTGCATCAACGAGACATCGAGGTACGCATGGCCGCCAAACAGCCTGGCACGCTCCAGCCCCGGCAACAGCGCGTAGCCTGCCAGCGAGTACGCCAGCGTCAGCATGCGGTTGGCCGCGTGGCCGTAGAGCACCCAGTCGATGGGCGACATCGGCGCGGGAAACACCTCGCGCGTGTTGCCCCGCGTCCAGAACGTCGGCTGGGTTTGCAGGGCGGCGTAGGTCTGGCGGGCGGCCGTGGTGATCGGGCGAGCCTGCACGATCCAGAAGCGCTGCCCGTCCCAGACCCATTCGATGTCATAGCGCGGCTGCGCAAAGTTCAGTGCGCGTGCCGCGTCGCGCGCCACCGTGGCAAGGGAGACGAGCTGCGCGTCGTCCAGCACGGCGCGGCGGGCGTCTTCTGTCGCGGTGTCGGCGAGTGTGGTGCCGCCTTCGTCCAGCGTGCGCGTCATGCGGTGCTTCGTGCCGATCCGGCGTTCGATCACATGCAGCGTGTCGTCTTGCGGCGCAACTTCCAGCCGGTCGACGTCGCCATCGGCGTGGCCGCCCACCAGCGCTTCGCCCAGGCCCCAGTGCGCGTTGATGACGATGTGGTCGTCGCGGCCCGTCAGCGGGTCACCCGTGAACGCGATGCCTGCGGCCACCGCCGGCAGCATCGGCATGATGACCACGGCCATCGCCAGGTCGGCAGTGTCGATGCCAAAGCGTTCCCGGTATGCCAACGCTTGCGGTGCATGCGCCGAGTCCCACACGGCGCGTACCGCGTCCGCCAGCGCCTGCACGCCAATCACGTTCAGGCGCGTCTCGTGAATGCCCGCGAACGAGCGTCGCGCGGAATCTTCCTGCGGCGCGGAGGAGCGCACAGCCAGTGGCGTGTTCTGCCAGCCGCGCGCGGCCAGCGCCTGCGCGATGGCAGCCAGCACCGTATCGGGCACCGCATCTCCGTGATTTCGCCCGCCGCTGGCATCTGCGGCCAGCACGAAACCAGCGGGCACCGGCACGCCGAGTCTCGCCATGCGGCCAAGCTGCCAACCCTTGCCGCCCGCCACTGCGGCACCTGCCTGCGCCGCAGCTGGCCAATCGAGCACGAGCGGATTCATCATGCCTCCTTGCGGGCCATGCCGTGCAGGAACAGGTCGATGACGGCGGAGAAGCCCGCGTGCAGGTCGGTGTCCGGACGCGCAAGCCAGCGCATCAGCGCGCCGAGGTACAAGTACTCAAAGAGCGCCGCGAGGTGTTCCGCATCGAGCCGCGTGTCGAGTTCGCCCGAGCGCTGCGCCGCGTCGATGAGCGTCATGAACACCGCTTCGAGCCCGCTGCGCTTGTCTGCGTCACGGTTGCGGGCGGCCATGTCGGCGCTGGCAAAGCGGTAGCGGAAATACGCTGCCAGATAGGGCCGGCGCACATTGCACCAATCGGCCGAGGCCGAAAGCAGCACCGCCAGGCGCGAGGCGAAGTCCGGCTGGGCTTCGATCTGCGTACGCAATTGCGCGCCGCCCGCCGCCAGCTCGGCGTGGAACTGGTGCGCCAGCAGGGCTTCCTTGACTGGAAAGTGGTTGTACAGCGTGCCTTTGGACACATCGGCCTGCGCGGCAATCTGCTCCATCGTCACCGCGTCGTAACCGTGCTGCTCGAACAGGGAAAAGGCCGTGGCCGCCAAGTGGTCCAGCGTCTGGGTGCGCTTGCGTTCGCGGCGGCCGGCTTCAATGGGGATCGGATTGGACGACATTGGCGGCTCGCAATTTTTAAACGATGCGCAATTTTATACGTCGTTCAAAAATATGTGCAAGCGAGAACCCCTCTGTAGAATCAGCCCATTCCCCCGGCAACCTTTTGACAGGACCGACCATGACTGCACTGCGTACCCTGTATCCGCCAATCGAGCCCTATGAAACCGGCATGCTCGACGTGGGCGATGGCCACACGATCTACTACGAGCGCGTTGGTACGCCCGGTGCCAAGCCGGCGGTGTTCCTGCACGGCGGGCCGGGCGGCGGTGTTTCGGCAGATCACCGTCGCGTGTTCGATCCGGCACGCTACGACGTGATGCTGTTCGACCAGCGCGGCTGCGGGCGCTCCACGCCGCACGCAGGCCTGGAGGCCAACACCACGTGGCATCTCGTGGCCGATATCGAACGCCTGCGCGCAATTGCCGGTGCCGAGCGCTGGCTTGTTTTCGGCGGCTCGTGGGGTTCGACGTTGGCGCTCGCTTACGCGCAGAAGTATCCGCAGCATGTGAGCGAACTCGTGCTGCGGGGTATCTACACCGTCACGCAGGCCGAGCTGCGCTGGTACTACCAGTACGGCGTGTCGGAGATGTTCCCCGAGAAATGGGCACGCTTTCAGGCACCCATTCCCGAGGCCGAGCGCGGCGACATGATTGCGGCCTATCGCAAAGTGCTCACGGGCAAGGACACCGCCAAGCAGATCGAAGCCGCCCGCGCCTGGAGCGTGTGGGAAGGCGAGACCATCACGCTACTGCCCGACCCGAGCAACAGCGCCAAGCACGCTGACGACCATTTCGCGCTGGCTTTCGCGCGGCTGGAGAATCACTACTTCACGCATCAGTGCTGGCTCGAAGAGGGCCAGTTACTGCGCGAGGCACATAAGCTGGCGAGCATTCCAGGTGTGATCGTGCATGGCCGCTACGACATGCCGTGCCCCGCGCGCTATGCGTACGCGTTGCATCAGGCGTGGCCGGATTCGGACTTCTACCTGATCGAAGGTGCTGGCCATGCGTGGTCCGAACCGGGCATCCTCGATCAACTGCTGGCCGCAACGGACCGCTTTGCCGGCAAGTAACCCATGACGGATTCGGCCGACCTGCGCTTCCTGCTCGCCATCCAGGACAACGGCAGCCTGGTGGCGACGGCGCGGGCGCTGGACCTGACGCCATCCGCCGTGTCGCAGCGCTTGCAGCAGCTGGAGAAGAAGCTGGGCACACGGCTGGTCGACCGCACGGCGCGCAGCCTGCGCTTTACGCAAGAGGGCGCGCTGCTGTGCGAGCGTGGAGCAGAGCTGATCCGCCAGCTCGATGCACTATCAGAGGATTTGCACACGCGCCGGGGCGGCTTGGTTGGCACGCTCAAGGTGAATGCGCCGCTGGGGTTTGGACGACGCTACGTGGCGCCCGTCATTGCGGATTTCCAGCAGCAGCATCCTGATGTCGACATCGAACTGGCGCTGTCCGATGCTCCGCTGGTCGAAGCCGCGGACCGCTTTGATGTGGTCGTGCACATCGGCGCGCTGCAGGTGTCGAACCTTGTCGGCCATGCGATTGCGCCGAACGCGCGTTTTGTCTGCGCGTCGCCCGCGTTTGTGAAGCGCTTCGGCTTGCCAGAAACGCCCGATGACCTGGCCGCGATGCCCTGCATCGTGCTGCGCGAAAACAAGGAAGATGTGTCGCTCTGGCACTTCAGCAAAGGCCGCACGAGCCGCAGCGTGCGCGTGCCGAGGCAACTGATCTGCAACGATGGCGATGTCATCCGCCAGTGGGCATGCGAAGGGCGCGGCGTGATCCTGCGCTCCGAATGGGATGTCGCCGATGATTTGCGCGCGGGCCGGCTGGTGCGCCTCCTGCCCGGCTGGAAAGCGCCCGACGCCAACGTGATCGCGCTCACGCACAACCGCGCGGGGTTGCCGCAACGTACGCGTCACTTCATGCAGGCGCTGCAAAGCCGCTTCAAGCCGCAGCCACCCTGGCGCGCTTGATGTAGCAATACTGAATCTTTGATTCAAGCCGACTTCACCGAAAGCCGGCGTGCGGTACCTACAATCGGTGGCATCGATTTCTACCGATTTGCAGGTGACAAGCGTGAACGCTTCTACGGTTTCTCCCGACGCCGCCTATCCCAAGGCCATCCTGTTCGACCTGCTGACAGCGCTGCTCGATTCGTGGTCGCTGTGGAACCGTGCCGCGGGTGCTGAGCAGGCGGGCCGCACATGGCGCGCAGAGTATCTGCGGCTCACGTACGGCTGCGGCGCATACGTCCCTTATGAAACGATGGTTCGGCAGGCCGCGCAGAACGTCGGCTTGCCGGCCTCCGCCCCTGAAGCGCTGGAAGCCAACTGGTTGCACCTGGCACCTTGGAGCGGCGCTGCGCAAGCGCTGGCCCAGTTGCAGCCGCACTGCAAGCTGGCCGTTGTCACCAACTGTTCGGAACGACTGGGCCGGCAAGCCGCCGCGCTGTTGCCTGTTTCCTGGGATGTCGTTGTCACGGCGGAGCAGGCTGGCGTGTACAAGCCCGATCCGAAGCCCTATCGCATGGCGCTTGAACAGCTTGGCGTGGATGCGGCTGACGCGGCATTCGTTGCGGGCTCTAGCTACGACATGTTCGGCACGGCGGCCGTCGGTCTGCGCACGTACTGGCACAACCGCATCGGCCTGGCGCCGGTGGAGGGCGCACAGTTGCCGGAAATCACCTCGCCAACGCTCGACGATCTGCTGCCCTGGGCCCGCCGTTTTGCCGCATGAGGATGCAACCATGACCCCTGAGACGCACACCCAGAAACCGTCGACACGCCCCGCGGCGTTGATCGACCTGCCGCGCATGCAGCACAACATCGCCCGCATGCAGCACCGCATGAACGCGCTGGGCGTGAAATTCCGCCCGCATGTGAAGACCACCAAGTGTCTCGACGTGGTGCGCGCACAGTTGGCGGCCGGCGCACAAGGCATCACCGTATCGACGTTGAAGGAGGCCGAGGCCTTCTTTGCCGCCGGTATCAAGGACATCCTGTACGCGGTGGGCATTGTCGCCACCAAGCTGCCGCGCGCGATGGCGCTGCGCAAGCGGGGCTGCGATCTCAAGCTCGTGGTCGACAACGCCGAGGCGGCCCACGCGGTGGTCGACTACGCCCGCGCACACGGCGAGCGCTGCGAAGTGTGGATCGAAGTCGATACCGATGGGCACCGCTCCGGCATCACACCCGAGCAGGATGCGCTGCTGGAGGTCGGCCGCATCCTGAAAGACGGCGGCATCGACGTGGGCGGTGTGATGACGCACGCCGGCTCCAGCTACGACCTGAACGACCGCGCCGCGCTGGCCGCATTGGCCGAGCAGGAGCGTGCCGGTTGCGTGCGCGCCGCGCAGCGCCTGCGTGATGCCGGTGTGCCGTGTGCAGCGGTGAGCGTGGGCTCCACGCCGACCGCGTTGGCCACCGAACACCTCGAAGGCGTGACGGAGGTGCGCGCCGGGGTCTACGTATTCTTCGATCTGGTCATGCACAACGTGGGCGTATGCGCGATGGACGAGATCGCGCTGAGCGTGCTGACTACCGTGATTGGCCATCAGCCGGACAAAGGCTGGGTGATTGTCGACGCCGGATGGATGGCGATGAGCCGTGACCGCGGTACCGCCAAGCAGTCGCATGACTTCGGCTATGGGCAACCGTGCGCGCTGGACGGCACGCCGCTCGACGGGCTTACGCTCGTCGGCGCCAACCAGGAGCACGGCATTCTGGGGGCCAGCGATGGCTTTGTCCGCGACGATCTGGTGGCGCGTTTTCCGGTCGGGACAAAGCTGCGTGTGCTGCCGAACCATGCGTGCGCCACGGGGGCGCAGTTCCCGGAATACCAGGCGGTGTCGTCGCGGGGTGTGGTGCAGACGTGGGCGCGGTTTCACGGCTGGTGAGCCGTTCGCACGGCATGTCAAAAAAGCAAAAGGCCCGCAGTGTTCCTGCGGGCCTTTTTGCTTGAATCCAATCTGCCGAATGTGCCTCGGTCGCGTCTGACGCGTCCGAGATGGCCGGGGAGCGACTCGGAACCAGCGCCATCAGCGACAAGGTGTCGGGATTGTAAGCGCCTCAAGCCCGGGCAGGCTGTAGCACGTTTGTTCTACAGAAAACCACCGCCTCCGCTTCATATACTCGCGCCCATCAAACAAGATCAACACGCGGGGGGAACCGTGCGGTGCGCGCCATGGGCGCCATCCGCAAGCGGCCGGCCATTGCACGTCGGATTGCCGAAGCCCTGATTCCACCCCCGGCATATTCAGGGCGCAGATCATGGGGATTGAACCGACACGGCCGCAACGGCCGGCCGGACGGCTGACGGCGATCAGTTTGGCGGTGGCTGCGGTGTTGGCGGCAGGGGCGTCGGTGGCTTCGGCGCAGACCGTCCTTTCCGGCAGCCAGACAACGACGCAGGTATGGACCAGCGGCGACCTCACGGTCACAAGCAGTGGCTCGATCGTATCCGCAACCACGGGCGTGGCTGCCGCCGGGCCGGCACTCGGTACGCTGAGCAACAGCGGCACGATCAGCGCGAGCGGCTCCTTTGGCGTCGTGAACGACGGCAACATCGGCAAGCTCGCCAATAGCGGCATGATCCTTGGAGGCGACGGTGTCCACAACGATTCCCGCCACGCGATTCAGACGCTGAGCAACAGCGGCACGATCCTTGGCAGCCACACTGCCATCGTGAACGAGAGCCAAGCCACCGTCGGTACCCTGACAAACGACAACCGGATCAGTGGCGGCAACGTCGGCATCGACAACGCCGGCACGATCCAAGCGCTGACGAACAACGGATCAGTCAGCGCCGCGGCGGGCAACACCGCCATCCAAAACAATGGCGGCTCGATCGGCTCCTTCGTCAATACCGGCACGATCAACGCCAGTGGCTATTACGGCGTCTCGAACACGTGGGGCGGCCGGATCGGTACGCTCGACAACAGCGGCCAGATCACCAGCAGCAACGATGGTATCCACAACTTTTCCGGCGGCTCAATCGGTACGCTGATCAATAGCGGCACGATCACGGGAACCGGTTTCTACGGCGTCGTGAACGAGGGTGGCGCTTCAATCGGCACGCTCACAAACAGCGGCTCCATCAACGGCGGACAGGCCGGCATCGAAAACGTTGGCGCGATTGGCACGCTGCTCAATAGTGGCACGCTTGCAATCAGCGGCGGCAATAACGGCATTCACAATACCGGCAACATCGATACGCTGGAGAACGGCGGCACGGTCAGCGCCGGCCACACCGGCATCTACAACACGGGTGGAATCGGCACGCTCACCAACAACGGGTTGATCAACGGCGGAGACAGCGCTCTCCTTAACCTTGGCTCGATTGGTGCGTTCACGAACAACGGTGTGATCAGCAGCGCCAGCAGTCGTGCCAGCGTCTACAGCCTCGGCACCATTGGCGTGCTCACCAACAGCGGCACGATCACTGGCAGCAGCGGCGGCATCTTCAATAACAGCGGCACAATCTTCACGCTGACGAATACGGGTTCGATCAGTGGCGGCGGCAGCAACGGCATTTTCAGCTACGGCACGATCTTCACGCTGACGAATCGTGGCTCGATCAGCGACGGTGTTTTCCTCGTCGGCGGCTTGGTCGGCTCACTCGCAAACAGCGGTTCGATCAGCAGCGGTAACAGCGGCATCTTCAACACGAGCACAATCGGTGTGCTCACAAACAGCGGCACGATCACCGCCGGAAATTTCGGTATCGAAAACCTCGGCTACACGAGCGGCGGCATCAGCTATGTCGGCACGATCACCTCACTGAGCAACGACGGAACGATCAACGGCAGCGAAGCGGGCATCGACAACTCCGGCTTAATCGGCACCCTGACGAACAACGCCACGATCGGCGCCACTGCAGGCAATTCCGGTATCCACAACAACGGCCTCGGTTCGATCGGCTCGCTCGTCAACAACGGCACGATCACCGCCAGCGGCTACTACGGCCTGTTGAACGACGGTTCGATCGGCACGCTCGGCAATAGTGGTCTGATCAGGAGCAGCAACGACGGCATCCATAACAATGCCGGCGGCACGATGACCGTGCTGAACAACAGCGGCACGATCACGGGCAATGGCTTCTACGGCATCGTCAACGACAGCGGCGGCACGATCGGCACCTTGATGAACAGCGGCTCGATCAGTGGCGGCCAGTACGGCTTCTACAACCTCGGCACGATCGGCACGCTCGCCAACAGCACCGTCACGCTGGGCTCGCTCAGCAGCGCCGGCTCGATTGGCGGCAGTCTGACCGGCGTCTATAACGGCGGCACTGCCACGTTGGTCAACAACCAGGCAATCATCAACGGCAGCGCCACGGGCCTCTTCAACACCGGCACGCTTGGCACGCTGACCAACACGGGGTCGATCAACGGCAATACCGGCGTCATCAACCTTGGCATGCTCGGTACCTTCACCAACGGCGTATCGGGTACGGTCAGCGGTATCACCGCCGTGCTCAGCGGCCATGGCACGCTGGGCACGCTCAGCAATGCCGGGATGCTGGTCTCGCAGAACTACGGGCCGGCTATTCAGAACAACAACAACGCCGTCATCAATACGCTCACGAACACCGGCACGCTCAGCAGCGCCAACAACGCCGGGGTGCGCAACAGCGGGCGGATCGATGCGCTGTCCAACAGCGGTGTGGTGAGTTCGCAGTACGGCGTCTTCAACGACCGGTTGCAGAGCACCATCGGTACGCTGTTCAACAGCGGCACCATCAATTCGCAGGTATTCGGCGTCGGCAACGCGGGAACGATCGGTACGCTGTTCAACACGGGCGCCATCGGCGGCAGCAGCAGAGCGGCTGTGAGCAACGGCGGCACGATCACGTCGCTCACCAACGATGTTGGCGGCGATCTCCACAGCGACAGCATTGGCATCTTCAACACCGGCGCAATCGGTGCGCTCACCAACCGCGGCACCATTGCCGGCGGCGCCAACGCCGGCATCTCGAACGGCGGCACGACTAGTGCAATCACCGCGCTGACCAACGAAGCAGGTGCCAGCATTCGCAGTGGCGCCACCGGCGTCTACAACGGCGGCACGGTCGGCGCGCTCAGCAACGCCGGCACCATCAGCGGCACCACGGTCGCGGGCGTCGCCAACGATGGTTCCATTGGCACACTCACCAACCGTGGCTTGATCAGCAGCGACAGTAGCTGGGGGCTCTACAACACCGGCACGATCAGCGCGCTCAGCAACAGCGGCACCATCATGGGCAGCGTCTATGCGATCAACAATGTTGACCCGACCAGCTCGCTCGGTGCGATCACCAACAGCGGGGTGATTGCCGGCAACATTCTGCAAGCGTCCAGCCGTGACCTGACCATCAACGGCGGCACGGGCTCGACCTTCGGCACGTTGACGGGCTTTGGCGGCACCATCGGTACGCTCGCCAATACGGCATCGAACGTGGTGTTCGGCACCGGCAACCAGGTGCTGAACGACAACGTTGATGTCGGCAGCCACACTGTTATGAACACGGCCGGCGCGCTGCAGGTCAACAACGCCATCAGCATCACCGGCAACTACAGCCAGGCCGCCGCCGCTACGCTGCGCATCGGGGCGAACGATGGCGCCGTTGCAACCGGTTCGCTGGCCAACGACACGGGCTACGGCCGGCTGGTGGTGTCCGGCAGCGCGACAGTCGATGCGGGATCGAGCATAGCGTTGCAGACGCTGCATCGCTATGCATTTGCGGCGGGCCAGCGCTTTGTCGTGATCGATGCGGCAAGCAGCGGCACGAACTACAACGCGGGCAGCTTGAACTACTCGGCCAGCGGTTTCACCGGTATGGCAACGGGCGCGACCGTAACGGACGGCGGCCGCAGCGACCTGGTCGTGACCCTCGCCAACACACCGTCGCCTGCTCCGACACCTGCCCCTGTGCAGAACCTTGCGACGACGCCGAATGCGGTTGCCGCACTCAGCGGATTGGCGAACTACTCCGGCCTCAGCCCCGAGCTGCTGAATCTGTTCAACGCGTCCAAGGCGCTCAGCCTGGGCAGTGCCGCTGACGCGAACCGCGCCGGTGCGCAACTGGGCCCGGCATCGCAGGCAGCGGGCACGCGCGCAGCGAACGCGCCCACGTTGGATGTGCTTAACGCGGTGTCCGACCGCCTCAACAGCTCACGCTCCGCGCAGGCGGGTGTATCGACGGGCGATGCCGCACCCACCTATGGCGCGTGGGGACAGGCGCTGGGCGGCCACGTCAGCCAGGGCGCACGCGACCAGGTGGATGGCTACCGCGCCAATTACGGCGGCCTGCTGTTCGGTGCAGATGCGGCCATCGGCGAACGCTGGCGCGCGGGTGGCCTCTTCAGCTATACGAACACCAGCATCCGCAACACCGGTGAGACCGATGGCGACACGATGCGCGTGAACGCCTACGGCCTGATCGGTTACGCCAGCTATGCGGGCGCGCCGTGGTACGTCAACCTTGCCGCGGGTGTTGTCCAGCAGGACTACGACACCAGCCGCACGGTCAACTTCACCGGGTTCTCGGGCCAAGCGAACGGCCAATTCACCGGAAAGCAGTATGTTGCGCGTGCGGAAGCCGGTTACCCGCTTGCCATTGGCGCGTACACCGTCACCCCGCTGGCCAGCCTGACCTACAGCCACCTGCGTCAAAACGGTTACACCGAAACGGGTGGCAACGGCGCAGGCCTGTCGGTGGGCGACACGCACCTGACATCGGCCACCAGCGACCTTGGCGCGAAGCTCGAACGCGCGTTCACGACTGCCTGTGGCACGGTGGTGCCGTATATCCAGGTGAGCTGGCGCCACGAATACGGCAATGCACAGCAGCGGATCAACGCCCGCTTTGTAGCCGACCCCACCGGAGAAACCGGCTTCACGACGATGGGCGCAGGCCCGACGGCGAACATGGGCGTGCTCTTGGCGGGGGTCACGTTGCTGCGTGCGAACAACCTATCGTTAACGGCGCGCTACACGCTGCAGGCGGCACCGCACTTCGTGTCGCATGCGGGCAGCGTGCGCTTGCGGCTGGCGTTCTGATACCGCGCACCTCGCCGCCGCATATTCGTAGGAGATTCCCATGTTGAACGCATCCACCCCTTCCGATGCGCTCAGTCTTCCGGAAGCGCTGACCCGTGCGCACGCGCATTGGGAGGCCGGTCAAGCCGATCAGGCCGAGCTGCTCTGCCAGCGCATCTTGGCCGCGTGGCCTGGCCAGGCAGATGCGCTGCATCTGCTCGGGCTCATGGCGCATGCGTACGGCAACCTCGATCTGGCGATCGCCCACGTACGCCAGGCCTGTCTGGCGCCGCGCGCGCCGGCCGTCTATTCGAGCAACCTCGCAGAGATGTACCGCCAGCGCGGTTCGCTGGCCGAAGCCGAAGAGGCCGCGCAGCGCGCTGTGACCATGGCTCCCACGCTGGTGTCGGCGTGGAACAACCTGGGTATCGTGCTGCAGGAGTCCGGCAAGCTGGAGCAGAGCCTGGTGTGCCTGGAGCGCGTGGCGGCGCTCACGCCCGACTCTGCCCAGGCGCATAACAACCTCGCCAACACCTTTCGCCGACTGGGCCGGCTGGACAGGGCCGAAGCGCACTATCACCGCGCCTTGTCGTTGCAACCCGCTTATGCAGAAGCGCACAGCAATTACGCGTTCCTGCTCAACGCGCAGGGCCGGTTCGATCAGGCTGCCGCCGAGGCGCGCCATGCCATCGATCTGAACCCGCGTCTGGTCGATGCCTACCTGAACCTGGCCGACGTGGAAGTCTCGCGCCACCGCTATCACGAAGCCCTGCGCGTGCTCGATGCCTTGCAAGGCTTCGCGCCGGGGCACGTCTCGGGCCAGATCGCCCGCGCGCAGGCCTTGAAGCAAGTCGAACGCGCCGACGAGGCGTTCGACGTCGCACGCCATGCCGTTGCCGCAGCGCCGCGCAGCGCGGAAGCGCACAACGTGCTCGCGCAAGTGCTGCAAACGCTGGGCAGATCTGACGAAGCATTGGCCGCCTACGAACAGGCCGCGGCGCTGCCGGGCACGGTGGCTGAAGAAGCGCTGGCCGGACGCGCCACGCTGTTGATGGAAACCGGCCGCAAGGCAGATGCAATGGAAGCCTTCGACCGGGCACTTGCCGTGTTCCCGGGTTCGTTGCGTGCACTGGTCGGCCGCGCCGACGCCAAGACCTTCCAGCAAGGCGACCCGGACATTGCCGCCATGGAAGCCGTCGTGGCCGAAGGCAACGGCAGCGCATCGGCAGACCGCGTACTGGCGCATTTCACGCTGGGCAAGGCGTGGCTCGACATAGATGATGGTGCGCGCGCATTCCACCATCTGGACGCGGCCAATCGCCAGAAGCGCGCGACGTTTGCGTACAACTCCGCTGCTACGCAAGATTGGCTGCAGCGTATTGCCGACACCTTCACGCCGGAGCGGATGGCGCGCGCCAGCCAAGATGCCGATCCGTCCGAGCTGCCAGTCTTCGTGATCGGCATGCCGCGCTCGGGCACCACGCTGGTCGAGCAGATCCTGGCCTCGCATTCACAGGTGCATGGTGCAGGCGAGCTGTCGACCCTGCGGCTGCTGGTGGAGGGCGGCGGTGCGTATCCCGATGCCTGCGCATCGGCTTCGGGCGATGATCTCGCGCGCCTGGGGCAGGCGTACATGGCGCGCGTTGCGCCGCTTGCACAGGGCAAGCAGCGTCTGGTCGACAAGATGCCGGCCAACTTTCTCTATGCGGGGTTGATTCCGCTGGTCCTGCCTGGCGCGCGCATCATCCATTGCCGGCGCGATCCGGTGGATACGTGCCTGTCTTGCTACACCAAGCTGTTCTCTGGCGAGCAGCGGTTCACTTACGATCAGACCGAGCTGGGCGAGTTCTACCGCGGCTACGCCAAGCTGATGGCGCACTGGCGCCTGGTACTCCCGCCCGAGCGCTTTATCGAAGTGGACTACGAAGCCGTGGTCGATGACCTGGAAGGCGAGGCAAAACGCCTAGTCAGCTTCCTCGGTCTGCCTTGGGAAGACGCCTGTCTGCGCTTCCATGACAGCCGCCGCGTGGTGCGTACGGCCAGCGTGAATCAGGTGCGCCAGCCGATCTACACCACATCCAAGGGACGCTGGCAGAAGTACGCCGATCATCTTGGCCCGCTGCTTGCCGCACTCGGGATGAGCGCGTCGTGAATGACGTCGCTGCACAACGTCTCGGCGATACCGGAATCGCTGAACCCGATCGATGCGGAGTCGCGTGTGGCAATGGTCCCGCACACCCGCCTGCAAAGCACGCTAAGGAGCACGACATGCAACCGATTCCCTCCACGCTCTGGCTGACGGGGCTCAGCGCCGCCGGCAAGACCACGGTGGCCCTGGCCGTCGCCGAATCGCTCACGGCGCAAGGCGTGCCGTGCCGCGTGCTCGACGGCGACGCCGTGCGCAAGCAGCTCTGTCCGGATCTCGGGTTCTCCAGGACCGATCGCAGCGAGAACGTGCGTCGCGTGGCGCAATGGTGTGCGCAGATCAACAACACCGGCACGTGGGCAATTGCCGCCCTGATCTCGCCCTACCGCGATGACCGCGAGCGTGCCCGACAGATTGTCGGCGCGTCGCGCTTTCATGAGGTGCACGTCGCGACGCCGCTGTCCGTGTGCGAGGCACGTGACCCGAAAGGCCTATACCGCCAGGCCAGAGCTGGGACCCTTGCCAACCTGACCGGAATCGGTGATCCGTACGAGCTGCCCGTGCGACCGCAGTTGACGCTCGATGCCGGCACGCAATCGCCCGCCGAATGCGTTGCGGCGGTGTTGGCGTTGCTCAATCTGCGCGAAGCAGTTTCGGCCTGACATGAGGGACAAAACCATGCGTGCATCGACGCGTTTGCCAGCTCCGATGACGGCGAGACCGAAGGTCATCCACCTTGCCGTAGGCGCGGCGCTGGCTGCGATGGCAGCGGGCATTCAGGCTCAGGTCGTCATCACGGGCACGCAGAATGGCGCGCTGGTGTGGACCAGCGGTGATCTGACAATCAGCCCAGCGGCGACGGTTGTGGCGGCCGGTGACGGCGTTAGTGCGTCTGGGCCGTCACTGGGTACGTTGACCAATAGCGGCACGATCACCACTGCGAACGGCATGGGTGTCGTAAATTTCGGCACGATGACGGCGCTGACCAACAGCAGCACCGGCATGATTCACAGCCCCGTCGGCATTGGAAACGTCGGCAGCATCGGCACGCTGACAAACGACGGCACCATCGTGGCCGTCGGGTACGGTATCGACAACGATGTCGCAGGGGGGCCTGCAGGCACCATTGGCGTGCTGAACAACCGAGGCGTCATTACCGCAACGGGTTGGCCCAGTGCCGGCATAGAGAACTTTGTCGGCGCCATTGGTACGTTGATCAACAGCGGCACGATCAACGGTGGCTTCCAGGGCATTCACAATGATCGGGGCAGCATCGGCCTGCTGGACAACAGCGGCAGCATTGCTGGAGGGATCTACGGTATCCAAAGTGAACTCGGCACCATTGGTACGTTGCATAACAGCGGCACCATTACGGCCGCAAATGGCGCGATCGAGAATGAAAGTGCCATTGGCACGCTGAGCAACAGCGGTGTGCTTGGCGACGGGCGGGGTGCTGGGGTCATGAATCTCGGCACCATCGGCACCGTGGTCAACACGGGCACGATCCTGGGACTGGCAAACAATCCAAGCTGGAATGGCGGCGCCGGTACGCTCAATGCCCCCGGCCCTCATGGGACGATCAGTGACGTGCTCAACGCAGGCGTGCTCATCAACTTGGGGAACACCGGGTCGATTGGCACAGTGCGCAACACGGGCACGATCGTAGGGATTGACAACCGGGGCGGGTCGATCGGCGTGATCGACAACAACGGCTCCATCAGCGGCAGCGCTGAAGCCGTTTTCAACAGCGGGCGCATCGGTACCCTCACCAATACCGGCACCATCACCGGCGGGGTCTACGCTCTCCACAACGGCCCGACCGGTACGCTCAGTCCCATCGCCAACTCAGGCATGATTGCCGGCAACATCCTCAACGAATCGACGAGCGACCTGACGTTCAACGGCGGATCGGGTTCGACGTTCGGTACGCTCACCGGTTTCGGCGGGGCGGTTGGCACCATCACCAACACAGCGTCGAACGTGGTGTTCGGTGCAGGCAATGTGCTGCTCAATAACGGCATCAACGTGGGCAGCAACGCGGTCGTCAACAACGCATCGACGCTGCAGGTCAACGCGCCTGTGGCGATCACCGGCAACTACAGCCAGGGTGCGGCTGCAACATTGCAGGTTGGCGTCAGCAATGGGGCTGTTGCGGCGGGCTCGTTGTCCACCGATGTCGGCTACGGGCGGCTGGTGGTGTCGGGCAGCGCGACGGTTGCGGCGGGCTCGTCGATTGCCCTGCAGAAGACCGGTGGCTATGCGTTTGCAGCTGGCCAACGATATGTTGTGATCGATGCATCGAGTACCGGTACGAACTACAACGCCGGCAGCCTGAACTACGGCATCAACGGCTACACCAGTGTATTGAGCGGTGCGACGGTCGTAACGGGTGGCCGCAGTGATCTGGTTGTCACGGTGGTCCGTGCGACACCGGCTGGCACACCCGCACCGGGCCCTGCGCCCGCTCCGGCGCCCACTCCAGCGCCGGCACCCACGCCCGTTACGTCTGCCACGATTCCTAACGCGGTATCGGCGCTCACGGGTTTGAGCCACTACACCGGAATCGACGATGCAGCGCTGCTTAACCTCTACAACGCCGGGCAAGCGCTGAACCTGGGCAGCGGCGATGCAGCGAATCGCGCCGGTACGCAACTGAGCCCAGTGCAGTACGTATCCGCCACGGGTGCTGCGGGGGCGGCAATTCTTGACGTGCTCAACCTCACCAATGCCCGCAGCAACAGCCTGCGGCTGGGGCAGATAGAGCGCTCCGGTATTGCCACTGGCGAAGGCACGCTGGAATGGAGCGCATGGGGCCAAGCCTTCGGCGGCCACGCCAGCCAGAACACACGCAACCAGGTCGACGGCTATCGCGCCAGCTACGGTGGCCTGATGATCGGCGCCGACCGTGCCCTCGGTGCGGCATGGCGGGCCGGTGGCGTGTTCAGCTACAGCAACACGCTCATCAACGGTCACGACAACAGCGCGGGCGATTCGACGCGGGTCAACGCGTATGGGCTGACCGGCTACGCAAGCTACGTCGGCAAGCCTTGGTACGTGAATATCTCCGCAGGCGTGGCGCAACAGCACTACGACACCAACCGCGAGATCGGCTTCACAGGTTTCTCGGGCATCGCCAAGGGCAGCTTCGGCGGGCGGCAGTATGTGGCGCGTACCGAAGGCGGCTATCCATTTGCGGTAGGCAATGCCACGCTCACGCCGCTGGCCAGTCTGACCTACAGCCATCTCAAGCAGAACGACTACATCGAGAGCGGCGGCAACGGTGCTGCGCTGGCCGTGGGCAGCACGCATGTCACATCGGTACGCAGCGGCCTGGGCGCCAGGTTGGAGCGGGGCTTCGAGATGTCATACGGCACGCTCGTGCCGCACGTGCAGTTGCAATGGCTTCACGAGTTCAACCGTAACGCGGCGGTCACCTCAGCAAGCTTTGCCGCCGACCCCACCGGCCAAACCGCATTCACCACAGTGGGTGCAGCGCCGGTGAGCAACCTGGCCGATCTGACGCTGGGGGTGACGCTGCTGCGTGCCAGTCACCTGAGCTTGTCGGCCCGCTATGAACTGCAGGCGGGGCAAGGCTTCTTGTCACACACTGGCAGCCTGAAGCTGCAGCAGTTGTTTTGAGCGCTCGCCCAGCGATGTAGCACATTTGTTCCACAGACGAACCGGGCGGCTCTCAGTATGCTGGACCGATTCGAAGAAGAAAAAGAGCACAGCACAGGTCAAAACGGGGGAGAGCTGCGGCGCGCACTGCATAGCGGGAACAGCAGTGCGCGCCAGCCAGCCATGGTGTCGGCACTTTACGCGCTGCGCTCAAGCGGCAGCCAAAGCGTGAAGCGTGTCCCTTCTGGCCCCGACGCCCAATCGACCGCCCCATCCAACGCCTGCGCGCGGCGCTGCTGATTGCGCAGGCCATGCCCCTTGCCGTCGCGCAGGGCACTTTCCACGTCGAACCCCTGGCCGTTGTCTTCGATGACGACGCGCACGCCGTCCGGGTCTGCTGCGGTACCCACGCGGATCTCGCTGGCGCGCGTGTGGTGCAGGATGTTCGCAATGCACTCCTGCACGATGCGCAGGATATGCAGCGCGCTGGACGGATCGAGCCATGGCAGCGTCGGCAGTTTTTGCACCTCCCACAACAGGGCGATGCCCGTGCCATCCAGGCGCGGTTCCAGGCGAAAGCGCAGCGTGGCGAGCAACAGCAGCAAGTCCGCCTCGACCGGTTCCATCGAATCGATGGTCAGCTTCAGATCGTCCAGACAGCCTTTCAGGATGAGCGAGATATCCACCTCGCTCACGGCACCATGCTCCACCGAGCGGATCGCACTGATGAGCGACGCACCAAGCCCGTCGTGCATGTCCTGCATCAAGCGCTGACGTTCCTTGCTGATGGCGCGCTGCCGTTCGGCCTCGCGCAGTTTCTGGTGGCTGAGTTCGAGTTCGGCCTCGCGCGCTTTCAGGCGCTGTGCAAGGTTGGCGTTGGCCTGCTCGACTTCGTCGATGGCGTTGACGTAGCGCCGGTACATCAGCGTGCCAAAAATGCCGAACGTGATGGCGTTGGTGTACGCGCCGAAGTACCAGCCTTCCGGGCTGCTGAAATTGTTCTGCAGCAGCCAGTCGGTCACGCCAAGCAAGGTGCAGATGCCAACACCAATGGCCACCATCACGCCCTCGTTGGAGCGGCGCCAGGCGTTGGCCACGCCGGCCACGCCAACGGCGGCGCCCATGAGCGCGGCAATCGGGTAGATCAACGGCGTGACCTTGGGCGTATTGGGCAGCACGGCCAGCATCGGCAGCGTCAGCACGCCAATCGCGACAGTCACCATGACCAGCGTGCGCGTGAACCCCACGAGCGGTCGCCCATGCAGTTGGCGCAGGAAAAAGTGCACCACCAGCACGAGCCACAGCAGCGAATTGACCGTCAGCCAGGCAAACCAATCGTTGGCCACCGGCTGCGCCACATAGAAATGCAGCCCCCGCAGGAACGAGGTGACGGCCAGGTTGAAGAACAGCAGATAGGCGGTTTCGTGGCCGCGCCGGAACCACACAAACAACGCAAAGATGCCGATGGCGAGGAACGCTGCACTCAACACGGCGGGCAATTCCTGCTGCAGCCACTGGCGGATGTTGTAGCGGCCCTTCAACGCGTCGATCGGGCCCAGCCACAGCGACGAGACGGCCACCTGCGTGCCCTGGGTGTGTTCCAGACGCAGCAGAATCTCACGCACGGGCACGTCGTCGCCCGGCTCGTCCAGCGCGACCCACAGCGGCGTACGCGTGCTGTTCCATAGCGGCCCGCGTTCCTGCGCCCGATGCACCAGCCGGCCGTTGACGTACACCGCGATCGTGCCGTCGGTCTTGATGCGCACGCCGTACAGCGCCAGCGGCCCCGATTGCACGGGCGACGCGGGTACGGCGATCCTGAGCCACGTCGTATGTACGGCACGGGACTGCGCCTTCGCGCCGGCCTGGCGCAGCAGCGCAATCGGGGGCGCATATGGCAGTGCGGCGTGCTGCCAGACGTTGGGTAGCGATGCGCTGTCGAACGTTGACGGCGGTGCCTGGAAGCCTGACCCATCCGTCGTCTGCCAATCGGCCTGCGTCAGGTGCAGACTGTCGGCCGACGAAGGCTCGCTGCCAGCCTCTGCGTAGAACATGCCAACAATCACCAGCAACGCCAGTGAAAAGACAAACATCGCTTTGGCAAAGAGGGGCGCAGGACGGGTGCTCATGCAACGCGCGTGGGGCAACGCTTGAAGAAGTGGACGGGCCAATATGACATGCGTTTCGACGCTGCTTGGGAACCCCCGCTCACGAGGGGCAACAGCACGCGCTGGCCCCTCTGCCCCGGGGCGATGCGCTACTCGGACAGCAGTCCGAGATTCCTCGCTTCATAGATGGCTTCCGCCTTGGAGGTCACCTTCAGCTTGCTATAGATGCGCCGCACGAAGCTTCGCACCGTGAAGTGCGATAGCTCCATCAGCTTGGCGATTTCCTGTGTCGTGAAGCCCTTGGTGATGTAGTCCAGGACTTCCTTCTCACGCGCCGACAGCAGCGGTGCTGGCGAATTGGGTGCGGCCGGTTCAGGTTCTGAGCGCGTGGCGGTGCCGACTGAACCTTGCTGGAAGCGCGCCAGAATCTGCCGCGCGATGATCGGGCTGATCGGGCTGCCGCCGCTTGCCAGGCTGCGGATTTCTTCGGCCATCCGGGCCGGCGAGCTGTCTTTGAGCAGATAGCCTGCCGCGCCGGCCTCGATCGAGCGCATGACGTGCGTCTCGTCACCAAAGTTAGTGCTGACCATGATGCTGCAGCTCGGCCACAACTGCGCCGCCGCGCGAATCACGTCAATGCCGGAACCATCGGGCAGGCCGAGGTCGACCAGCAGCACATCAGCGGGCGGACCTTGCAGCAGGGCCAGGCCGTCAGCGCGCGACATGGCGATGCCGGCCACCCGCATGTCAGGCGCGGCCTGGACGGCGCGGCTGAGCGCGTCGCTAAAGCCGGGGTCGTCCTCGACGATGGCGACGTGGATGGGTTGCGGCTCGGAGCCGGTACGGACGGATTGCATGATGGACCGATTGTACGAGTGCCGGGCGACCGACCATGTAGCGCATTTGCGCTACAGATGCGCGTTCGTGCTTGTGTCTGTGCACGCTGGCACGAAGCGCCACATTATGCAAATTTTGTGATTCTCACCGCCATACGCATGATGGGGATGTGCGCACGTTACGTAACGCGAAACGTTTTTGAGCGCTTTAAGAGGCGCTTTCCATTAATGGTTCCGACACTTTGTGTCGACCGCTTCGCCTTGTACGGCAACGTTTTCATCTGATTTAGGTGATGTTGCAACCGCGCATGGCATGCAGTTTGCAGAACTGCTCCCCATAAAAATGGTCACCAGCCGCCGCCGGAACTGCGTCTGAGTGAGCCATCACAACGGACCGGCCCACGGGTAGCCGGTCTGGTTCAACGAGGGGAGTGGGCGATGTCACTGGGTGGCAAGTCGACGTTTGCAGAAAATCTATTCATCAAGCCAGCGCCGCGTTGGCCGGATCCGGTCGCGCCGGCAGTCGAGCCGGCCACAGTCAGGATTGCGGTGGTGGGTCTCGGCTATGTGGGTGCGCCGCTGGCCGTGGCGTTCTCGAAGCACTTTGCCGTGTCCGGCCTCGACATTGACGCCACGCGCGTCGCTGAACTGGGCGAAGGCCGTGATCGCACCAACGAACTGACCAGCAACGAGCTCCTTGAATCGGGCGCGCGCTTCACGACGGACGCCACTGTGCTCGCTCAGGCCGACGTGATTGTCGTGACGGTGCCCACGCCTGTGGACCAGGCCCGCGTGCCTGATCTGAACCCGGTCATGCAGGCGTCCGTCTCGGTGGGCAAGAACATGAAGCGCGGTGCGGTCGTGGTGTACGAAAGCACCGTCTACCCGGGCGTGACCGAAGAGATCTGCATTCCGCTGCTGGAGCGCCACAGCGGCCTGAAGCATCTGAAAGATTTCCACGTCGGCTATTCGCCCGAGCGCATCAACCCGGGCGACCGCGTACACACGCTCACCACGATGACCAAGATCGTGGCCGGCGACACACCCGAAACCCTCCAGGCGCTGGTGAGCCTCTACGGCGCCGTCACGCAGGTACATCCCGCCAAGAGCATCAAGGTGGCCGAGGCGGCCAAGGTGCTCGAGAACACGCAGCGCGACGTGAACATCGCGCTCATGAACGAGGTGTCGCAACTGCTGGCTGCACTCGGTGTGGATACGCACGACGTGCTGGCCGCCGCGCGCAGCAAGTGGAACTTCCTGGATTTCCGCCCGGGGCTGGTGGGCGGGCACTGCATCTCGGTCGATCCGTATTACCTCACGCACAAGGCGGCGTCGTGCGGCTTCAACGCGAGCCTGATCCTCGCCGCGCGTGAAACAAACGACAGCATGTCGCAGTTCGTGGTCGACCAGCTCATGCGCCGCATGACGCAGTGCCATCTGCTCGGGCCGCACACGCTCGTCACCATCCTGGGCACCACGTTCAAGGAAGACGTGCCGGACATCCGCAACTCCAAGGTGGCCGACATCGTGAAGAAGCTTGGCGCGCTGGGCATCCGCACACAGGTGATTGACCCGTTTGCGGACAGCAACGAAGTGGCGCACGAGTACGGCTTCCGCCTCACGAAGCTGGCCGATGCCAAGCCCGCCGACGCCATCGTGCTGGCAGTGCCGCACTCGGAGTACCGCGAGGGCGGCTGGGCACTGGTGGAGTCGCTCGCCAGACCGGGCTCGCCATTCGTGGTGAGCGATCTCAAGGCGGTGCTGGATCGGGATACCTGCCCGGACCGGGCTGTGCTTTGGCGGCCTTGACGTTTTTGGCCTAGGGCGCGGGCGAAGCTGCACGCGCCCGAATCGCCCCAATCGCTACACCGGCCTTCTTAGCATTGCCTCTATCCGCACGTGTAAGCGTGCGGCACGGCTGTCACCCGGTCCCCCTTGGGGGCTGAAGGTGGCACCTTAAAACACTATCAATACCGAGCCAGACCATGCCATTCAAACTTTTTCAGAAGGGGATCATTTCGGGATATCGCATCGTGATGACCGGTGTTCTGCTGATCATCGTGGCTGGTGTCCTGTCCTATCTGTTCCTGATCGCGTTCTATGCGCTCAATCGAAACTGGGCCGCGCCGATCATCCTGTCGCCAACCCAGGAGAAGGTCCTTTCGTTTCAGCCGCAGGTTGCGACACTCGAAGCGAACCTGCTGAAGAATCGCGTCGATCTCAATACCGCCAACAACAAGTACATCGCCATCACGGAACAAGTCACGCAGATGCAGGCGCTGGCAAAGTACTTCGACGTGGCAGGGAACACCGAGGCAGCAGCGCTTTCGACCACGAACATTCAACTCGAGCGCGTCCTGCGCCAGAAGCGCGACGACATCACGCGCACCGCTACCGCCGTAGACGGTGTCAGGCCAATGCTGGCTTCACTCGACGCAGAGCTGGCGGCCGGATTGATCACCAAGGATGAAGCTGCCCGCCGCCGCATGGACATCCAGTCCGCACAAAACGCGCTGACGGATTCTCGCGCCAATCTGGTGGTGCTGAGCGAGCAGGCGCGAATGGCTCGCGCCAGCAGCCGCACGCTTACCCAGGCCGACGCGGCGTCGTTGAGCGCCCTTCAATCGCTCTCCAGTGGTGCGCAGCTCAAGATGGCGGTGGCGCAGGCGCTGGTCGAAGCAAGCACGGCCAAGGAATCTGTCGCGCAGATTCAGCGCACCGTGGATGAAGGCGAGCGCGTGTTGAAGATCGCCAAGCAATCTCCGTATTACCGGGCGCTCAACCAGAAAGTACCGGTCGTGTTCATTCAGTACGACAACCTCGGCAACGCGCAGCGGGGTTCGCCGGTGTTCGATTGCTATCTGCAGGTCGTGCTTTGCCGCAAGGTGGGTACGGTCACGCAGGTGTATGACGCGGAAGAATACGCGCGCCATCCATTGTTCAAGAGCGACATCAAGGGCAAGTTCGCCAGCATTGAATTTACCGATCCGGACGCTAGCGAATCGCCCATTGTCTTCTTGGGGCGCAAGCCATTGCTTTTCTGACGGGCACGGCAGGCATTGATGTACGGCAACGAAAAAAAAAAGAAGCACAAACAAAAACGCCAGAGAGAGCACAGCATGAAAACAACGGGGATGTTCCTGATCGCGGTATGCGCTGCATCGTTTGCGCACGGTCAGACGGTGGCCGAGCGTGAGAAGCAGGCCTACTGCCAATACGTCATGGACGGCGCGGCTGCGGAGAAGACGCTCGCGACAGGTGTACAGGGTCTTGGCCGCTTTGGGCAGTCCGATTCCAATCCGACTGAAAAGCAAGCTGTGGTGGGCGTATCAAAAAGCCTGTCCAAACATCTGCAGGGCAACGCCGCCATGCGCGCGGCAGAGCTCGACTGCAGGTTGTATGCGCAGACAGTCGACCTCGGGCGCGCGGTGAAATATCGCATGGCTGCCGTGGAACGTGATGTGGCGACGCAGCGTGTGCAGGATCTGCAACGCATCCTGCAAACGACCGACGAAGAGATCGTCCAGGCCAACGCACGCAAGCGCAGCGGCAACGCGACGCTGGCAGATGTGGTTTCGCTGACGCAACGCCGCCAGCAGATCTACAGCCAATACATGAGTGCCAGAGATGACGCGAACAAGCCGGGCATTCCAGAAGTCCCGTCGGTGGATATGGACGCGGCCATTCAGTCGATCGAAGCGTTGACGCTGGATTTACAAGATGAACTCAATCGCAAGCAGAAGCTGCAAGCGTGGGACGTATCAGTGGTGGTGGGCATGCAGAAGCCGATCTCGGGCCAACCGTCTGGCTCGTCGACCAATGCCCGGCCGTTTGCGTCGCTGGCCTTCAACTACAACCTGAACGCCATCGATTACGGGCGCAAGCTGGAAGCCGCAACGGCGTCCATGATGGCGTTGCGCCGAGAGCAGAACGACGAGTTGTTCCATCAGGTCGACGTGATGCGAAAGGCAATCGAGGAGACCCGGAACCTGTTGCGCACTTCGCAGCCCACCCTGGACGCCGAGGTCAATCGGCTCAATGAGGAACTGGCGAGCGTGCGCGACATCGATTCGGCCGAAGCCTGGCGAGTCCGGGCACATTTGCGGCTCAACCTGATGACGGCCGAGATGGATCAGCGGTTGGCCCGCCTCCGCGCGGAGCGGCTTGCAGAGCCACCAGTGCGCGAGCGCAGCGGCGTTGATCGCGTTACGCCAATCCCTGTCCAGCCGGTGCTGGGCTTCAACTGACAACTGCAGACAGAGAAAAAGTCTGATGGACGCAATCATCTCTTTGGTGTTCGCGCTCCCGTGGTTCGTGTTGGTGATGAACTTCGGTTTGGCGCTGGTGTTTCGATGGAACGTCAGGTCCACCTTCATCAAGAAGGACTATGGTCTACAACCTAGCGTGAGTATCTTGCTGCCCAGCTACAACGAAGGGCGGCACGTTTTCAAGACCATCGAGAGCATTCTCGCGAGCGATTACCCAAGCGAAAAAATCGAAGTCGTCGCGGTGGACGATTGCTCCTCCGACGATACGTTTGCCTGGGTGCAGAAGGCCGCAGCGCGGTGGCCGAACGTGCAGGCGCACCGGAACGCGGTCAACTCGGGCAAGCATCACACGCTTTCCAAGGCGCTGTCGCATTCGTCAGGAGAGATCCTGATCTGCATCGATTCGGATTGCATCTTCGATCGCCCGGCGATCAAGGAGATGATGGCGTGCTTCGCAGACCCTGGGATCGGTGCAGTCGGCGGTCGGGTGGGTGTCAGCAACCCCACCGAGAACATCCTTACGCGCTGCCAGACGCTGGTCTACTACTACGCCTTCCAGGTCAGCAAGATGATGCAGAACTGGACACGCAACGTCATGTGCATCTCGGGCTGCCTGTTTGCCGTGCGTCGCGAGCACTTCATGGCGATCGAGCAAACGGTCAAGGAACGGAACTGGTTCGGGATTGGGGTACGCGACGGCGAAGATCGCTACATGACGCATCTGCTGCTGCTCAGCGGGCTCAAGACATATTGCGATGTGCAGGCGCAGTGCTGGACGGTGGTGCCCAACAACCTCAAGCAGTTGTTCATGCAGCAACTGCGGTGGCGGCGCGGCAGTCTGCGTGACTTCTTCTGGTCGCTGCGGATGTTCCGCTCAAATATGAAGGTGCTGCACCCGCTGACGCTGATCAACATGCTGATCCCCGGGGCTCTGACATTGATGTGGCCGGTCATGCATGCCTACACGTTGTCCACCGGATGGCTGGGTCAGGAGCTGTTCGTGGCGACACAGTTGCACATCAGCATGACCGTGACCGCGGGGGTCATCTTCTTTCTCTATGCGAGCATGCACAACCCCGAGCAGCGCGTGAGCCCGTTCGGGGTGGCGTTGCTGGGCTTCTGGTTCATGGTGGATTCATTTTTCATCACGATCCTGGCCCTGTGCACGTTCGACGTGGGCGAATGGGGTACGCGTGGCCCGAGCGCGAAGCCGAATCCGGCTTCCGCTCCTGAACTATTTCAGCGCGGTGGAGATGCCCGTCCAGAAGCTCCCGTCTTCGCTGCCCAGTACCCAGACCGACACACCGGCCAAGCCCAGGGTGTTGGCCAATCGGGCCTTGGCCTGGAGCCCTTGCGGTGTCTCGTACCAGACTTCGTGGGTACTGCCGTCGGTAGCGACGTAGTTGAAGTGGGCAGACTGACTGACCGTATCCCACTGCGGCACGGCATTCGTCGTGGCAATCAGGTTCTGCATGTTTTTGAACGCGACTGACACGCCGGTGTTGGCCGTCCGATTCCAGTCGTAGCCGTAGGCAGGAAGACCAAGAAGAACCTTGCTTGCTGGCACCACACTGGTTGCGTATTGCAGCGCGGTCTGCATCCAGTCGATACCGGCCACGGGCCCCGGGGCGCTTCGGCTGAAATGCTGATCGTAGGTCATCACCTGAAGGAAATCGGCGGACTGCCCCAGCGCCGCAAAATCGTACGGCCATGTCCAGGTGTTGCTTGCCGTGTCCGCCAGCTTGGGCGGAACGCTCAATATGAGCTTGGAATTGATCGCGTGCAGTTGGGAGGCCAGGTCGGCCACAAAGCTGCTATATGCAGCGCGGTCTGCAGGGTACAGGCCTTCGAAATCCAGATTGATGCCAGCCACGCCTTGCGTGCGTGCCAGCGTCACGATGTTCTGCAACGTCGCGGCGCGATTGGTCACCAGCGCCGCGTGGCCGATATCTGGGTCGAAGCCCGCTGCACCGTGATTGGTGATACAGGCGTATGAAACCTTACCGGCAGCACCGTTGCTGGCAAGCAGGTTGGACGGTAGCGTCCCGATCAGGTCACCGGTGGCGGATACACGCAGAACATCGATCGAAACGGCATTCACTGGACTGCCGTCGGTTGTGGCGGATGTCAGCGATGCCGTCGTGTTCACCACATAACCCAGGACAAGCTTGCCCGGTGTCGCGGTCGCCGCCGGAGCGGATCGGGTAACTGCTGTTGCTGCAGTTTCGCCACCATCGGCACCGCCGCCACAGCCAAACAGAAAGAGAACAGCGCACGTTGCACCGATCATACGTATCCGGATCATGGGAAGCCCGTTGCATTTTACTGATATGCAAGGGAATAACGGTGCGGCTTGTGGAACCTTGAGACGTCAACGTCTCAGCCATATCGCCTAGGGGCGATGTTGAGATCAGGCGTTTGAATCGGCTGTCAGGCACGAAGCATCGTCGATCTTCTAGACTGTTCTTCACGGGTTTGCTGCGGCCAACGCTGCGTCAGGCCGGCCACGATAAGGGTGGCGTTGATCTATTCGGGCGTTTCGCGGTCTTCCAGACAAGAGCACACGAATATGGCGATCACGGTGAAGGGCAATCACGAGACCAATCGACTTCGCTGGCTTTTCCCTTATTGGGACCACCGCAAGGTGACGACACCCCATGCAATCGTGGCGGCGGGGGTCGTCATCGCGCTGTCGATGGTGGTGATCTGTGCGGTGGTGCTGTATCAGAGCCGGCTGGACGCGATGGCCCGCGCCACCGAGACCTCGCACAACCTCGCCTTGCTGGCGGAGCGTGACATCGAAAGAAATTTCGAACTCTATACGCTGTCGCTCCAGGCCGTCGTCGACGGGGTGAACGATCCTGAAGTGATGAGCGCGTCTCCCCGGTTGCGTGGCTTTGCCTTGTTCGACCGTGCCGCAACCGCAACGTATCTGGGCTCGATGCTGGTGCTGGATGCCGAGGGCAATATCGTCATCGATTCCGCTGGCGACGTGCCGCGCAAAGCCAACTTCTCTGATCGCGAGTACTTCAAAGTCCATCGCGACAATCCGAACGTCGGCCTGTACGTTGGCGATCCCTACGCGTCCCGCTTGCGGGATGGGGCGCCAAGCATTCCGCTCAGTCGACGGCTGTCGCGGCCGGACGGCTCGTTTGCCGGCGTCGTGCTGATCGCGCTGCAGCTCGAATATTTCCACAAGCTGTTTGCCGCGCTATCCCTGGGGCCGCACGGATCAGTCGCGTTGATTGCACGAGACGGCACGATGGTCATGCGGCAGCCATACGATGTGAAGGTCATTGGGCGCAACATCCGCAACGCTAGTACGTTCAAGCAGTTCCTGTCGGCGCCGGAGGGAAGTTTTTCGGATACATCGACACTCGATGGCGTCGAGCGGCTGTATTACTTCAAGAACCTGCCCAACTTGCCGCTCATCATCATGGTGGCGGAAGCACATGCCGACATCTACGCGGCCTGGAAGCGTCGCGCGCTGATCATCGCCTCGCTGATGGCCGCGCTGGCACTTGGCTTCATCGCGCTGTCCTTCGCCTTCGGGGCACAGTTGCGGCGGCGCATGCGCGCGGAGTCGGAGCTGGCAATGCTGGCACGCACTGATGGGCTGACGGGGCTGAACAACCGCCGCACCCTTGGCGAAATCCTCGATCAAGAGTGGCGTCGCGCCAAGCGGACGCGCAGCATTCTGTCTTTGCTCTTCGTCGATATCGATCGGTTCAAGATGTACAACGATACCTACGGGCATCAGGCCGGCGATGATGCCTTGGCGGCGGTCGCGAAGTGCATTGGCGACAATATTCGCCGGCCGACTGACAGCGCCGCGCGGTATGGCGGTGAGGAGTTCGTTGTGGTTTTGCCGGACACGTCGCCAGAAGGCGCTGCCTCCATTGCAGAAAAAATACGCGCGGCCATCTCCAACCTCGCCATCGAGCACAAGGCCAGCGAGTATGGTCGCGTGACTGCCAGCATCGGCGCGGCCGCATGGACGCCAGAACAGGATGTCGATGTGTCGGCCGTCATCCGTGCGGCAGATGCAGCCCTGTACGACGCGAAGGCAACGGGTCGCAACCGCGTTGCTCAGTCAAAGCTGAAGCCGGCCTAGGCGGCACGCATGCGTTGGAACGCGATGGTGAAGACCGCATGCCCGGCGAGCTCCGTCTACACCGTGGTGTTTATCGAAACGGCTTCAAGGGGCCCTGGCCGCCCCAAGAGATAGCCTTGTCCGTTGCGCACGCCCAGGTCGGCCAGCATCGTTTTCTGGGGCTCTGTCTCGATACCTTCGGCGACGAGATCGCATCGTATTTCATTGGCGAACGTCACCATGGCCTTGAGCAGCGCGCGCTTGATCGGGTCGTCTTCCAAATTGGTCGTCAGGTATGCGTCGAGTTTGATGAGGTCCGGTTTGAGCGCAATGATGTGGTTCATCGTGGAATAGCCAGAACCTGCGTCATCGATCGCGATACGGATCAAATGGCGACGCAGCGGAAGAAGCGCTTCCTGCAGGCTGGGGTAGTCGTCGACCAGGGCGTGCTCCGTGATTTCCAGTACCACGCGATGAGGCGGGACATCGTGCAGCAATGTTTCCAGCTTGCCGCTGAGTACCGTGGCAGGAGACACGTTGACGGCCAGATAGGCGCCGGCAATCGAGTGCAATGCGCGCAGGCCTTTTTTGATGGCAAGCATTTCGAGTTCAACGCCAAGGCCGACTTCCCAGGCATCTGCAAACCAGCGATATGGGGGCCGTTGCTGCCCACCGGGAAACCGGGACAAGGCCTCAAGTCCGACCAGGTGTCCGTCCACTAAAGACCGTATCGGCTGAAAGTAGATCGAGAGTTGATCATGTTCGATCGTGCGTTTCACGCGCGACAGTTTTTCGCTCACCTGCTGTGTTGCCGCTTTGTGTCGTTCGATCTGGCGCGCGATCACCCCAGAGAATGCAGTCATGAGTTCCAGGTCGCGGGAGTTCAGAGAGTAGTCGGGTCGGTCACTGAAGCAGCAGAACGTGCCGAACACGGATCCGTCGGCCAATTGAATCGGCACGCTGATGTGTGCGCCGATGGGAAATGCGGCGGTCATGGGCAACTCGTGCGCGGCTGCAAGTTTGGCCGCGTCTTGGATCAGTGGCGGTAAGCGGCCGTCAATCACCCGAGTGCAATAGCTGTCAGCCAGCGGTCCGGAATCGCCGACGCTGAAGGGCGGCCGCTCAGCACCGCTATCGACATACCGGAAGACACGTTTTGACTCGACGAACTCGGAGACAAATGCGAAAGGCATTCCCAAATGCGTCCGGACGGCACGCAGAATTTGCGCAATGTGCGCAGTCGCTTCAAGGTCGGCCTCGATGAGGCTACTGGTGAGAAGGTGCTCCAATTCCTCTCTCTCCTTAGCCGGACCATTTTCCGGCGAGTGACCGTCTACCCATTTTCTGCATCAGTGGAGCGCCAAGGAGCAGTATGTCGGGACAGCGGTGATACCACATGCGACAAGTGTCTCGCACTTAACTCTAGATTATTTGGCGCGGGATGCCGACGGTCCAGATATTCAAGGGTTAATAGGGATTTGTACGCATCTGCCTGGGCAAAATCCGGCCGATAAACAGGGAGACGGCCAAGGAATTCAAGTGGCTGATAGCGAACACCGTTGTCCCGCAGGAAGCATGCCAAACATGGCAGACATTACTCAACCCCAGGTATCTGATGCCATTGCGCAATTGGTGAGCTGCGGGGTGTTTTCTGTGGATCGCCAGATGCAGATCCTGTCGTGGAACCGCTTCATGCAATATCACAGCGGTTTTTCGGCCGAGGATGTGATCGGCAAGGACATGTTCGCGCTGTTTCCGGAACTCCCCGAAAAATGGCTGCGCAAGAAAATCGAAAGCGTATTTGTTCTGGGTGTCTCTGCGTACACATCTTGGGAGCACCGCCCGTATTTGTTTCGTTTTCGTCATACGCGACCCATTACCGACACGATTGAATGGATGCAGCAGAACTGCAGCTTTATTCCGATCGAAGATGGAAATGGTGCGGTCATCGCGGTGGGGATTACGTTGCTCGATGCGACGGACGTATGCCTTGCCTATGGCGAGCTGAAGAAGCGCGAAAAAACCGTAACCGATGCGCTTCAGGAACTCACTGTGCGTAACGCCCAACTCTCCGCGCTGAACGAAGAGCTGGCCCAGGCGCATCAGCAACTGCTGCAGTCGGAAAAGCTCGCCGCCATTGGCCAGCTTGCCGCCGGCATTGCGCACGAGATCAATAACCCCGTGGGGTTCGTACTCTCGAACCTGAACAGCTTGCAGCGCTACATGAGCACGCTGCTCGATTACGCACGCAGCCTGGATCAGCTGATTGGCCAGCATGCGCCGTCACTCGACGCACAGCTCTTGGCGCTTGCGCAGGCGGCCGACATCGAGTTCCTGGCAGAAGACGCTCCCGCACTCGTGGCCGAATCGCAGGAAGGCCTGACCCGGGTGCGCGACATCGTGGTGGACTTGCGCGATTTCTCACGCGTCGACAGCGCCCACCAGCGGGATCAGGTGGACATTCACCGCTGCATCGAGTCGACGCTCAACATCGTCCACAACGAGATCAAATACCAGGCTGACCTCGTGCGCGAGTACAGCGAACTGCCGGCCGTGACCTGCATCCCGTCGCAGATCAATCAGGTGGTGCTGAACCTGGTGGTCAACGCGGCGCAGTCGTATGCGGGCAAAAGCCCCCAGGGCGGCGGGCGCGGCACCATCACCGTCCGCACCGGAACTGACGCGCCCGACGCTGCATCGATCTGGTTTGAGGTAGCAGACGCCGGCAGCGGCATCGCGCCCGAAAACCTGAAGCGCATCTTCGACCCATTCTTCACCACCAAGCCGGTCGGCAAGGGCACCGGCCTGGGGCTGTCGCTCACCTACGGCATTGTCAGAGCGCATGGCGGGCGCATCGACGTATCGAGCGCGGTGGGCGTGGGCACGACCTTCCGCGTGACGTTGCCACGATGCAGGCCGGAAGCTCCGCCCGTCGAACAACAACCGCTGGCCGCTACCGCGCTGGCTATATAACGCAAGCCTCACGCTTTACGCCTGAAGGGGGACACATCATGGCGCTACCCGTGCTCGTTGCCGACGATTCATCGTTGGCGCGCAAGCTTCTGATCAACGCATTGCCTGATGACTGGGATGTCGAGGTTACACAGGCATCCAACGGTGCGCAGGCGCTGGAGCTGTTTCGTGCCGGTAAGGGCACGGTCGTTTTTCTTGATCTGACCATGCCGGACATGGACGGCTTCCAGGTGCTCGAACACATCCGCAAGGCCGGCGACGACGCCTTCGTCATCGTGGTGTCCGCCGACATCCAGTCGGGTGCCGTCGAGCGCGTCAAGGATCTCGGCGCCATCGGCTTCATTCCGAAGCCCGTATCGGCTGAGCGCATTGTTCCGATCCTGCGGGGGTACGGTCTCTATGAATGACCTGACACTGAATGAAGACCAGCGCGACGCTCTGCAGGAAATCGCCAATATCGGGATGGGCAAAGCGGGGGCGGCACTGGCCGAACTGCTGGGCGCCTTTGTGACGCTCTCGGTGCCGGGCATCAAGCTTGTCAACGCGGCACAACTGAAGGTAGAGCTGCTGGGCCGCGACATGGCCGGCGACGCGCCCTCGCCGGTGCGGCAGGCGTTCCAGTCCGACATTTCGGGCGAGGCGATCGTGCTGTTCGGCAAGGACGGCCGCGAAGAACTCGAAGAGCTGATGGGCTACGGCGATGCGGACGTAAACAGCGAAAGCGAAGCCCTGTCCGATATCGCCAACTTGCTCGTGGGTGCTTGTGTGCGCAGCGTCTTCGAGCAGCTCGGCCGCAATCTGTCGTTCTCGCGGCCAAGCTTCGTTCCGGCTGCGGTGCTGCAGCAAGCCTTGTCGGGCGAACAGTTCAATCGTTGGGATGTGGCGCTGTTGCTGGAAGTGCGCTTCACCCTCGAGCGCGGCGGCTTTGTGGCCCAGTTGGTGATGCTGCTACCTGAAACCGCCATCCGAAAAATGAAGCACGCGCTGGAGCAATTCCTGCAGGCGCTTTGAGACGCGCCCCGCCAGCCACCGAACCGTGAGAGGCCAGCCATGCTTGTTTACGACGAAGACACCGCGCAAGCGAGCGCGCCCGACATCAAAGCCGCCGCGCAGCCAGAAAGCGCGCCCGCTTCTGCAACGTCTGCGGACGCCACGCCGTTGATCCTGCTGGTGGACGATGAGCCAGGCGTGCTCTCGTCGCTGCGCCGGCTGTTGCGGCCCACGGGCTACCGCGTGATCACTGCCGAGGGCGGTGCGGCGGCGCTCGACATGCTGTCGGTATATCCGGTGGATCTGGTCATTTCCGACATGCGCATGCCCGGCATGAACGGCGCCGAGTTCCTGGCACGTGCTCGCGAGCGTTATCCAGACATCATGCGGATCCTGCTGACCGGCTACTCCGAAGTCGATTCGGCTGTGCGTGCCATCAACGAGGGCGGCGTCTATCGCTACCTCAACAAGCCATGGGATGACCAGGACCTGTTGCTCACCGTCAAGCACGCGATCGAGCAGCGCACGCTCGCATGCGAGGCGCGCCGCCTGAGCGAGTTGACGCAGCGGCAGAACGAAACGCTGCAGCATTTGAATGCCGGGCTGGAAACCCAGGTGCTGGCGCGCACCGAAGAAATTCGCCAGACCGTGATGTTCCTGGAAGGTGCTCAGCGAGACCAGAAAGCGAACTTCACGAATATGGTCAAGGTATGCGCCAGCATGATCGAGATGCGCTGTGGTGCCATGGCGCGCCAGTCGCTGCGCGTGGCCGATCTGGCGCGCCGCATTGCCATTGAATGCGGGTTGACGGGGCTGCAGGTGCAGGACATCTTCCACGCCGGCCTGCTGCACGGCATTGGCAAGTTGTCGCTGCCCGATGCCCTGCTGAATACGTCGCTCGACAGGCTTTCGGCTGAACAGGCACAGCAGTTCTATCAGCATCCGCTGCGTGCTCAGATGGTGCTCACACCCGTGCCGCAGCTCGAGCATGTGGCGCAAATCATCCGGCACCAGTACGAACGCTTCAATGGCCGCGGTACTCCTGACCGATTGGCCGGAACGGCGATCCCGTTCGGCGCACGCATCGTGGCTGTCGCACGCGATTTCGAGGGGCTTCTGACGGGCGAGATCATCAAGGACCACGTCTCGGGCGATCAAGCCCTGGAGATGGTCAAGGCGCAATCGGGCCTGCGCTATGACCCCGACGTGGTCGTGCGCTTCGTGGCCGTGCTCAGACAGCAGGGCGAAGTGATGCCTGTGCGGCAGATCTCTGCGGCCGAACTGCGGGAGGGCATGCGGTTGGCCGACGATCTGCTCACGCGACGCGGCGTGCTGCTCATTACACGGGACAGCATCGTCAGTGCGCATCAGGTCTTGCAGATCAGGCGCTTCGAAACCCATGAGGATGTGCCGTTCGCAATTCTTGTCTATGCGCCTGTGCCCAATCCCACGAATGCGGCGGACGTGCCACCAGCAGCGTGAAGAATGACCTTCAGGAGGCGGCGATGGTCCCAGGCAGCAGCAAGCGAATGCTGGCATACCTGCTCTGCGCATTCGGGTGGGGAGCGATGGCAGGCCAGGCGGTGGCCGCCGCCGGCATCGCCGACGACGCACGCATGCAGCAGATCGTCGCGCGCGCCAGCGAACACGGGGCCCCTTGGGATGGGCCCCAGGCAGGTCCTCGTGCGCAGGTCGGCATCACGCTGGCCGTCGTGAGTGAAGACTTGCGCAACGGCGGCATTCTTGGTGTTGCAAAAGGCATCAAGGAGGCCGCTGGGGCCATCGGCTGGAAGATCCGTGTCTATGACGCCGGCGGGACGCCCGAGGGCCGCAAGCGTGCGATGGCATCGGCCTTGGCGCTGCAACCGGACGGCGTCGTGCTCGTCGGGGGTGACGCGCGTGAGATGCAGTCAGAACTGGTGCCCTTCGTGCGGCAGGGCAGGCCCGTGGTCGGCTGGCACGTTGCCGCAACAGCCGGCGCCATCACGGACAGCCCGATCGCCATCAATGTTTCCACCGACCCGATGGCAGTTGCCCGGCTCACGGCCATGGCAGCTGTAGTGGAATCGGGGGGCCACGCCAACGTGGTCATCTTTACCGACTCCAATTTCCAGATCGCCAGCGCAAAGGCTGCGGCGATGGCTGAGGTGATCGGCGCATGCAAGGGCTGCCGCTTGCTGGCCGTCGAGGACGTACCTATCTCGGGCAGTGCGCAGGCCATGCCCGCCGTCATGCGACGTCTGCTGGAGCGGTATGGCCGCGTGTGGACGCATGCGCTGGCCATCAACGACATCTACTTCGATTACGCCGCCGCCGAGCTGACCCGCGCCGGCAAGCCCGACGGCATCCACATGCTGTCTGCCGGCGACGGCAGCGCCGCGGCGTTCCTGCGCATCCAGGCTGGAGCGTTTCAGACCAGCACGGTGGCCGAGCCGCTGAACCTGCAAGGCTGGCAATTGGTGGACGAGGTAAATCGGCTGCTGGCCCATCATGTGGTCACCGGGTATGTGGCCCCCGTGCACCTTGTGACGGTCAAGAACGTCGCTTTCGATGGCGGACCACTCGGGCAATACGACCCCGACAACGGCTACCGGGCCGTGTATCGCCGAATATGGGGCCGTTGAATGTTCAGCGCAGCCGCTGCTATCCGCTGTGCGTGCACGCCGCGGTACGGTCTGTGGCCCAGATCGCTCGGGCGTCAATTCATATTGGTCGTCGCCATGCTGGCGCTGCTGATCTCGGCAGGCGGCATCACGGCGGTCTATGCGCTGCGCACCGCGGCGGAAGCCACGCGCAGGCTTGCCAGCGAGCAGCTCATGCAATTGCGCGAGGCACAGGAACTCGTTCAGCGCACGTTGTTGATTGAGCGCGAATCGGCGCAGTTGGAAAAGACCTCGTCGGTGGAAGCCCTGCGCCGGCACTATGCCGAGATCTTGCGCAACCTGGAGGCGTTCGAGCAGTTGTCCGAACGGCTTGCTGCAACCGACGACGACATTGAAGTGCTCGATCTGCATCAGTCGACTCAGCTGTTTCGCAACGTCGTCAATATCGTCGCGCAGTGGTGGGAAAGCGAGCTGCAGCATGCCGGAACTGCCGGCGCGGCTGCACAGGCGCCGGCATCTGAACGCAGCCTTGCCGGGCGCCGGTCCTTGGATGCGCTTTACATGCAAGCTGGCGCCATGGTGGTTTCGGCACAGCAGGTGTCGGAGCAGCACACGCGGGCGTTTCAGCAGGCAATGCAGGCGTTGGCGGTTGTTTCCGAGCGCAATCAGCGCTGGGTGACAGCGCTGCTCGCCACCAGCGTGGTATTTGCCTGCCTGGCGGCTTACGGGCTGCTCGGGCGCCATGTGCTTCAGCGCTTGCTGCAGGTCAGCCGCAGCTTGCGTGAAGGACATTCCGACGGGGCGCCCAGTGCGATACCCGTCGATGGCGACGACGAGATCGGCCAGATGGCGCGCGCGGTCGAACAATTCCAGCGTGACCGATGGCAGCTTGCCTTGGCCCACGAGGCACTGCAGGCCGAGCGTGCGCGCCAGGAGCAACTGCTGCACGAACTGGCCCAAACGCAGGGGCAGCTGCTGCAATCGGAAAAGATGGCGTCGATCGGCCAGCTCGCTGCCGGCGTGGCCCATGAGATCAACAATCCCGTCTCGTTCGTCAAAGCCAATCTGGGCAGTTTGCAGCGCTACGTTGGAGGATTGCTCGACGCGCTGTCAGCCTACGAATCCCACGAGGCAGAGTTGGCGCCCGCCACGCGGGCTGCGCTTGCGCAGGTCAAGCTGGCGGCTGATCTCGAGTACGTGCGCGAAGATGTGCCGGGGCTGTTGGCGGAATCCCAGGAGGGGCTGCAGCGGGTCAAGACGATCGTGCAGGGTCTCAAGGATTTCTCCCATGTGGAAGAAGCGCAGCCGCAACCTGCCAATCTTGAAACGTGCCTGGAAACGACGATCAAGATCGTCTGGAATGAGCTGAAGTACAAGGTGGAGCTGGTGCGCGAATATGGCGGAATCCCAGACATCGAGTGCAGGCCCACCCAACTGAGCCAGGTGTTCATGAACCTGCTGGTCAATGCCGGACAAGCCATTCAGGACCACGGACGCATCACGCTGCGAACCGGCCACGCCGCGGACAACGTCTGGGTGGAGGTGGAAGATACCGGGGGCGGTATCCGGCCCGAGCATCTCAGCCGCATCTTCGACCCGTTCTTCACCACCAAGCCCGTTGGCCTGGGGACGGGGCTCGGCCTGTCCGTCTCTTACGGCATCGTGCGCAAGCATGGTGGCCAGATCGACGTGCGTAGCGAAGTTGGCCGTGGCACGTGTTTTCGGCTCGTCTTGCCGCTGCAAAGCCGTTGATGCAGCGGGCGCATTCGTGCTCTGCCTTGCATGGAATCGGTGGCGCCGGGCGTCATCAGAGCAATGTGAGGCGATCCAGGACGGTTTGAATCTCGTCTCCATCCGGACAAACAAAAAACCCGCGAGGCTCATCGCCACGCGGGTTTTTTGTCGCCCCTGAACTGCTTGGGACTGTGTCTTGGTGCCCAGGAGAGGACTCGAACCTCCACGGAGTTACCCGCTAGTACCTGAAACTAGTGCGTCTACCAATTCCGCCACCTGGGCTAGGTGAGCGGCGCATTTTACCGACCGCCAAAAAATTTGCAAGCCCTTCTTTTCTGCTCGGCTATTCCACCGGCGCGTCAGCGTTACAGCCGTTACGCGTGTGGTGGTCAGCAGGACGGCAACCTCGCTGCTACGCTGCCACGCAGCTATTTGCATTCCCCCCAACATGAGGTTGATCGATGATGAAACTCCGCCGCGCCGCCACCGGCGCCATGCTGGCCGCGCTTGCCACCTTTGCGCACGCCGCGCACCCGATCTGCACGATCGTGGCCGACGCCGCCACCGGCAAGGCCGTCTTGCACGAAGGCAAGTGCGACGAGCGCGTGACCCCCGCTTCCACCTTCAAGCTCGCACTCGCGGTCATGGGTTTTGACCACGGCTTCCTCAAAGACGAGCACACCCCGGTCGAGCACTTCAAGCGTGGTGACCCCGACTGGGGCGGTGAAGCCTGGCACCAGCCCATCGACCCGGCGCTGTGGCTCAAGTATTCGGTTGTCTGGTATTCGCAGCGCATTACGCATGCGATGGGCGCGCAAGCGTTCCAGGCATACGTGCGCAAGCTCGGCTACGGCAACATGGACGTGAGCGGTGACCCGGGCAAGAACAACGGCATGGACCGCTCGTGGATCACCTCTTCGCTGAAGATCTCGCCGGAGGAGCAGGTCGGCTTTATGCGCAGGATCGTCAACCGGCAGTTGCCGGTGTCGGCGCGCACCTACGAGATGGTCGACCGTACCGTGCAGACCTGGCAGGTGCCGGGCGGCTGGGTCGTGCAGGGCAAGACGGGCACCGCGGGCCCGGCGCCGGGCAACACGTCACCTGATGGCACGTGGGATCAGGCGCACGCTTATGGCTGGTTTGTCGGCTGGGCCAAGAAGGGCGACAAGACTTACGTATTTGCCAACCTGATCCAGGACGACAAGGTGGAGCCGACCTCGGGCGGCATCCGCTCGCGCGATGCGCTGCTCGCGCGCCTTCCGGAAGTGCTCGCCTTTGCAGGGCACTGATCGACGGCGTTATGCATGACGGTGTTCGGCCTCGCTGCGCACCGTCGCTTCATCCACGCCCAGGCGCTGATGCAATTCCTGCCAGCCCTTGGGCGTGACCAGCACGGCGCGCGAATCGCGTGCGCGCAGCATCCAGCCGACATCGCACAGGCGACGCAGTAACTGCACCCCCAGCGGCCCCGCCAAGTGATGCGTGCGCTCCGTCCAGTCCAGGCATTGCCGCGCCAGCCCTCGCCGCGTCGGGCGAATGGTGTGCACATCGAGCCCCACGTCGCCAAACCAGGTGATGCCGGCGGGCGTGATCTCGTATTGCTTGTCCGGCATCGGCAGCAGATAGCCGCGTGATTGCAGCGCGTGCGTGACGGCCACGCCCACCTGCCCGGCAAGGTGGTCATAGCAGCAGCGGCAGAAGCCAAGCTCTCGCGCCTTTGGGCTGGGCGTGGCGCGCCGCACAGCTGCTGCGGGCGTGATGGCGGCAAGGTGCTCCAGCGCTTGCGCCACATGGGCCCCGGCCAGCCGAAAGTACTTGTGCCGTCCCTCCGTTTCCACCACCACCAAGCCACCGTCGAGCAACTTGGCCAGATGTGTGCTGGCCGTCTGCGCGGTGACGCCCGCAGCATGCGCCAACTCGCCCGCGGGCAGCGCGCGCCCATCAAGCAACGCCGTCAGCATGGCCGCCCGTGCCGGGTCTGCAATCAGGAAGGCGGTGCCGGAAAAGCTGTTCGGATGCGACATGTCGGGCTCCTCGTCATGTGGCCATTCTAGGGAGCCGCGCGCCGCGATGCTTCGACACGCATCGAAGCGTTGCCAAGGGTGCCGGCACTACGCTGGGGCCATCGCTTGCTAAAGCCAAAAACCAGAGGCTCCAAGATGGATGGAATCACGATGCAACCAGCGCATGCCAACACCGCGACACATAAGCGCCTGGTGCTGTGCGTGCTGTCGATGGCCGTGTTGGTCGCGCAGATCGACACCGCCGTTGTCAACCTGGCGGTGCGACCCATTGGCCAGTTCTTCCACGCACAGGTTGGCCCGCTGCAGTGGGTGATCGACGCTTACAACCTCGCCTATGCCGCATTGCTGCTCAGCGGCGGCCTGCTGGCCGACTTGTATGGCCGGCGGCGGGCATTTGTGTCGGGTGCGGCGGTGTTCTCGGTGGCATCGGTGCTGTGCGCGCTGGCGCCGTCGATCGGATGGCTGATCGGGGCGCGTGCGATGGCAGGTGTGGGTGCGTCGTTGCTGCTGCCGGCGTCGCTGGCGATTCTGCGGGTGGTGTGGCGCGACCCGGGCGAACGTGCGCATGCACTGGGCGTCTGGGCCGCATGCAACGGCCTGGCCATGGCGATTGGGCCGACGGCCGGCGGCGTGCTGGTCACGCACTTCGGCTGGCGCGCCGTGTTCTGGGTGGTGGTGCCGGTGAGCGTGGCCATCATGGCGTTGGCCGTGCGCGTGGTGCCGGAATCATCCGACGCCGCGCCTCGCCGTTTCGATGCGCTGGCCCAGGTGTTGGGCGCCATCACGCTGGGCGGCCTGGCCTTTGCCGCTATCGAAGCGCATCAGGCGCCTGTTGTGGCTGCAACCGTGCTGGCCGTGGCGATCATCGCGCTGGTGTGGTTCATCCGCGTAGAGGCCCGCCATGGCGGCGAGGCGCTGGTGCCGCTGGATCTCTTTCGCGTGCGGGAGTTTCGCGGCGCCATTGTCGCCACGGCAGGCATGACGTTCGGCATGTACGGCGCACTCTTTCTGCTGCCGCTCATGTGGCAAAGCACCGGGCGCTTCAACGTCATTGGCGCGGGCATTGCGCTGATGCCGATGGCACTGGTCTTCATGGCGGTGTCGCCCATGTCGGGCACGGTGGCGCGCCGCCATGGCGTGCGGCTGGCCACGGCGGGCGGGGTGGGCATCATCGCGCTGGGGCTGCTTACGTTGGGTGCCTTTGCCGGCGCGGCATCGGTGGTGCCGTCGGCCATCGGGCTGGCACTCACGGGGCTCGGCATGGGCTTTGCCACCGGGCCGCTGATGGGCGCGGCGGTAGGCGCCGTGGGGCCGGAGCGTTCCGGCACGGCATCGGCACTCGTCAACGTGGCGCGCATGACCGGGGCGACGCTGGGCGTGGCAATCCCGGGGGGCGGTGTATGCCGTGTGCGGCAGCGGCGCATCGGGGCTGCGCGTGGCCATGTTGTGCGGTGGCGCGGTACAGCTCGCATGCGCCGCTGTGGCGTGGCGGCATGGCGCTGATCGCCACTGATCGCCACTGAGCGCTTTCCAATGTCCTCGGTTCTTTAACAGTGCGTGACGAAGGCGAGGCCATCGGATGCACTGCCAAAAAAATACCCGGCGAGGGGATTGCCGGGCTAAGTGGGATGTGAATTCGTGCGACAGGGCCACCTTACAAGTTTTTCTTTTGTCAGATTGAAAACAAATTCAAAACACCACACGGTTTTGAGTGTTTGCTCTAAAGAAACGAGCGCTTGAATATGACGCCGGTGTACGGGTTTTCCTTATAGCCAAGCCATCTTCTGGGTGCTGGCAAACGATTTCCTTTTGATAGGTTGAATTCAAAGCAGGTTGTTTTTCAAATAAAAAAACAAGCGAAACATATCAATAAAAGCGCTTTGTGTTGATTGAATTGATCGGGATGGTGAAGCAATCCATTCCATCTTTAATTGTCGAATCCGGCCACGCATATTGGGCGTCAAAAGCCGTTCGGCACACTGAGCCCTGCCTGAGCAGGCATTTGCATTTGTTGAATTTTGGTGCGCGTCCGCCGCCCAGAATTCACGCCAGCAACGAAGGCAATGTCGCCATGCACGTCCCGACGGGACAGTGCAGCTGAATCGTTTGCGGGGCCGGAGCCGCCGATAGAGCAGCCCGAAGCCCCACCGGACGCGCGCGCCTGCGGCCCGGTGAAAGGCGGCAACGAACGGGGAAGTTCGTTTTTTCCATCCATCCACCATTGTTTCTCGGAGCGGTGTCTGCTCCGCGGGCGGAGCTTTGTGTGTCGGGTCCAGCGCGGTAGGTCTAGCGTGATGCGGTGTGCGGAGATGTCGTCGGCGGCGTGCGGGCACGGGAAATCAATATGCCGACGACATCTCAACGCCGCGGCGAGCGGCAACGCATGCTTTCCATGGCGCTGGTCGCGTCGCCCCTGACGCTGTTCGCCTTGGCTGCCAAGGCTGCATGCGTTACCTCGGGCGCCACCACCCTGTGTGGCGCCACTGCCCCCAACCCGTGGTCACAAACAGTCGGCACCGGCAACAACGCCGCTGAAGACAACCGCACGGTCATGGTCCAGACCGGCAGTACGATCAATGTGGGCAGCGCCAACGCGATCAGCCTGCGCGACAACGCCAACATCCGCGTGCAGAACGGCGCCACCGTCAGCAACAACGCGATCAGCGGCCCGGGCCTGTTCGGCACCGGCAACAACACCATCGAGTTCCGCAGCAATGGCACGCTCACGGTGGACCGGGGCGGCAGTGTGCTGTCCAATGGCCGCCAGCAGAATGGCGAGGCCGTCAACGTGATGGGCGCGGGCAATACCGTCATCAACAACGGCACGATCCGGTCGAGCACCGCCGCGGCCATCTGGTTTGACAACCTCAGCGGCAGCAACACGATCATCAACAACGAGACCGGCGTCATTCAGGCCAACGGCAACGTGATCGGCAGCGCGGGCAACGCCAGCGTGGATTTCACCAACAAGGGCCGGGTGGTCGGCAATCTTGTGTTTGCCGGCGGCAACGACACGCTGCGCCTGTTCACGGGCTCGACCATCACGGGCAATTTCGACGGCGGTGGTGGCGCCAACACGATCTACCTGAGCGGCACGGGCGACAGCGCCTTGCCCGGCAACATCAGCAACTTCCAGACGCTCATCAAGAACGACACCGGCACCTGGACGCTGACGGGCACGGTAAGCGGCGTAGAGAACGCCACCGTGCAGCAGGGCACGCTCGTCCTGACCGGCGACAACGCCGCCTACACCGGCAACATCACCGTGGACGCGGCGGGCACGCTGCAGGGGCGCGCGCAGAGCCTGATGCCCACCATTACCAACAACGGTCTCGTGCGCTTCGACCAGCCGGATGCCGGCACCTTCACGGGTTTGATCTCGGGTACGGGCGCGGTGGAAAAAACCGGCGCAGGCATGCTCACGCTGGCGCCCACGGCCGCGGGCGGCAACACCTATGCGGGCGGCACGCGCATCAACGGCGGCACGGTGGCCATTGGCGCCGATAGCGCGCTCGGTGCAGCCACCGGCGGCGTGTCGTTTGACGGCGGCACGCTGCAGCTCACACAGAACCTGGATCTGGCGGCCACGCGCGCCGTCACGCTCAACGCGGGCGGTGGCACGATCGATACGCAAGGCTTTACGTCGACGCTGTCGCAAGGCATCACAGGCAGCGGTGCACTGACCAAGCTTGGCAGCGGTGTGCTGACCTTGAACGGCGCCAACAGCGTTGGCGGTGGTACGACGGTCGCGGCCGGCACGCTGGTGGTGGGCGATGCCACGCACGCTGGTGCCTCGCTGGCGGGTTCGACGCTGGTCAATAGCGGCGCCACGCTGGGCGGTTTTGGCAACGTGCGCGGCAGCGTGCGCAACGATGGCACGCTGGCCGTGGCGGATGCCGTACCGGCACTCGCGGGCGCCGGCATGGGCACGTTCACCATCAACGGGGCGCTGTTCAACACGGGCGTCATGCAGGTGGGCGGTGCGGGTGTGGGCAACACGCTGGCAGTCAACGGCAGCTTGATGGGCGCGGGCGGCACGCTGGCCCTCAACACGCAACTGGGCGCCGACAACTCGCCGACCGACCGCCTCGTGCTCTCGGGCGCCGCCGCCGCAGGCAACACCGGCGTGCGTGTGACCAACGTGGGCGGCGCGGGGGCGCAGACCACGGGCAATGGCATCCAGGTCATCGCGGCTGTGAATGGCGCGACCACGCAGGCAGGCGCCTTTACGCTGGCCGCGCCGGTGGTGGCTGGCCCGTATGAGTACACGCTGTACCGTGGCGGCACGGGCTCGGCCGACAGCTGGTACTTGCGTTCGACTCGTCAGATGCCCGAACCGGACCCCACGCCAAATCCGAATCCGAACCCCAATCCAGACCCGCGCACGCCCAACGAGAGCACCGACCCGAACAACAACACGGTCAATCCGGTGACGCCACCCGCGCGCGAGGTGCCGAACTACCGCCCGGAGGTATCGCTGTACACCGCCGTGCCGTCGATGGCGCTCATGGTCAGCCGCGTAATGCTCGACACGTTGCACGAGCGCGTGGGCGACGAGACTCTGCTGCGCACCGGTCTGCCGAATGCCGGAAAAGACGGCAGCAAGGCGTTCAATGGCACATGGGCACGCGTGATCGGCCAGAAGGGCAGCCGCATGTCGGACGGTGGCATCTATGGTGTCGACGGCCCGGCTTTCGATTACCAACTCGCAGCCGTGCAGCTTGGCGGCGACCTGTACCGCGCGCAGAACGCCGACAACAGCCGCGACCACGCCGGCGTGATGTTCTCCACCGGCCGCATCACCGGAGATGTCACACACGCGGATGGCGCCAACGCCGGCAGCAACGGCATCAACGCCACGGCCGTCGGCGTGTATTGGACGCACTTCGGCCCGAACGACTGGTATGTCGATGCGGTCGCGCAGGGCACGCGCTACGACGTCAAGGCAACGCCCGCGCGCATGGCCGGGCTGACATCGCATGGCCTGGGCTATGCGCTGTCGCTGGAAACGGGCTACCCGATTGCGCTGGAAAACCGCTGGCGCGTCGAGCCGCAAGCGCAGTTGATCTACCAGAGCATTGGCCTGGCCGATGGCACCGACCCGGCCGCTCAGGTGCGCTTTGGCAATGCGCAATCGCTGCTGGGCCGCGTGGGCGTGCGCGTGGCGAAAGACTGGGGCGACACGCCCGAGCGTCCGCGCTCAACGTGGTTCCGGGCGAGCGTGTGGCAGGAGTTTCGCGGCACGAGCACGACGTCGTTCTCGTCGGCCAACGGCTGGGTGCCATTCACATCCAGCATGCCCGCCACCGTGCTCGACCTGCAGGCCGGCGTGACGGCGCAGTTCACGCGCACGGCATCGTTCTATGCCAGCGTGGGTTACCAGATCAGCTCGGACGGCCGCCTGCACGGCTACGACGGCAAGCTCGGCATGCGCTGGAACTGGTAAGCCGGCCGCAACGCCGCAGTGCTGCACCGTGCAGAAAACCCTGGGCACGCCAGGGCTTATGCTGCGTCACAACAATCAACGGGGAGCCACTGCGGCTCCCCGTTGTGCTTGGTGCCATGCGGCACCGTGGTGGCTTGCGAGTTTTGCTCACGCGTTTTTCGGTTGTCTGTCATGACAGGAATTCGTGAAAACCCTAGGAAACCCGCGCCCACCTTAGCGATTGGTTATTTCATGCGAAAAGCCTACGCTTACTACGTAGTACTACGTGTGGCTGCTGCGTACAGGTGCGGATGGTTTTCCGGAGAGCGCGCGATCAGAGTGCGCCGGATAACAACAAAGGCGGAAAGCATTCCCTCAGACATCCGTCTGGCCGCGCATCGGGCGTGGCACCTCACCTGTTCAAAACAACATCCGAAGTCCCCGAACTAGGAGACAACCCATGAAGTTCTTGCTCGCACTGCCTTTCATCGGCCTGCTGTGGGTGCCGTTCTACAACCAGGAAATGCCTGCGCTCTTCGGCTTTCCGTTCTTCTACTGGTACCAGTTCCTGTGGGTGCCGATCACCTCGCTGCTGATCTGGATCGTCTTCAAGAACGGTCAGAGCAAAGGAGAAGAATGATGGACGGACAAATCAACTGGACTGCGCTAGCGGTCTTCATCTTCTTCTTCGCGCTGGTCACGGTGATGGGTTTCATCGCCTCGCGCTGGCAACGCGGCAACTCCGACAAGGGGGCCCACATTGAAGAGTGGGGCCTGGGCGGCCGCAACTTCGGCACCTGGATCACGTGGTTCCTGGTGGGCGGCGATTTCTACACCGCCTACACCGTCATCGCCGTGCCGGCACTCGTCTATGCGGTGGGCGCGTATGGCTTCTTCGCGCTGCCGTACACGATCCTGGTGTACCCGATCGTCTTCCTGATCATGCCCAAGCTGTGGAAGGTGGCGCATGCCAACGGCCACGTCACGGCGGCCGATGCCGTGTATGGCCGCTACGGCTCGCGCTCGCTGGAGTTTGCGGTGGCGCTCACGGGCGTGGTGGCGACAATGCCCTACATCGCCCTGCAGCTCATCGGCATGGAAGTCGTGATCAAGGCGCTGGGTTTGACGGGCGAGCTGCCGCTGGCGGCCGCGTTCGTCATCCTGGCGCTGTACACGTACTCAGCCGGCCTGCGGGCGCCTGCGCTCATCGCCTTCGTCAAAGACATCATGATCTACATCGTGGTGCTGGTGGCGGTGGTGCTGGTGCCGGCCAAGCTGGGCGGCTACGGTGCGGTGTTTGCCACCGCGCATGATGCGTTTGCCTTGAAGGGCGGCGCCACGGGCCTCACGCTCAAGCCTGCGCAGTTCCTGCCGTTCGCCACGCTGGCCATTGGCTCGGCACTGGCGGCGTTCATGTATCCGCACACGCTCACGGGCATCTTTGCCGCGCGCAGTGCAGACACCATCCGCAAGAACGCTGTCTTCCTGCCCGCCTATACGGTGCTGCTGGGCCTGATCGCGCTGCTGGGCTTCATGGCTTATGCGGCAGGCATCAAGGTCACCAACAACAACGACGTCGTGCCCGCGCTGTTCAACGCGCTGTTCCCGAGCTGGTTCACGGGCTTTGCGTTCTCGGCCATCGCCATTGGTGCACTGGTGCCGGCGGCCGTCATGTCGATTGGCGCGGCCAACCTGTTCACGCGCAACTTCTGGAAGCCCTACGTGGCCCCGGACCTCACGCATGCCGGTGAGGAAAAGGTTGCCAAGGTGATCTCGTTGATCGTCAAGGCGGGCGCCCTGGTGTTCATCCTGTTCCTGCCGACCAAGTTCGCGCTGGACCTGCAACTGCTGGGCGGCGTGTGGATCGTGCAGACGTTCCCGTCGGTCGTGTTCGGGTTGTTCAACATCTCGAACCGCTTCCGCGCGCCGGCACTGCTGGCCGGCTGGGCAGCGGGCATGATTGCCGGCAGCTGGCTGGCGTTCTCCGACGGCATCAAGCCCGTGCACACCTTTGTGATTGGCGCAGACAAGTACACCATCTACACGGGCCTGGCGGCACTGGCCTTCAACATCATCGTTGCGGTGGTGGTGCAGTTGCTGATGGGCAAGCGTGGGGAGGAAGCCGCTACGCTGCGTCAGGCAGGCTGATCGACGCTGCGATTCGCAAAAGGAAGAGAAAAGGCCGGTACCTCAGGGTGCCGGCTTTTTTTCTTGCTGCGCGACCGGCCCCGCAGCCGGCCGTGTCAAGCCGCCACCGAGCAGGGAATCCGCACGGTGAACGTCGTGCCGTGTTCCGACGATTGCACATCGATCGTTCCGCGATGTGCCTGCACAATGCAGCGGCAGATATACAGGCCAAGCCCGATGCCGGCGGCGCTCCCGCTGTGGTCGGGCTGATTGGCGCGGGTGAGCGGATCGAACAGTGTCGGGAAAGCGGAGGGCGGAATGGGGTTGCCCTCGTTTGAAACGGCAATCGTCATCTGCCCGTCGCGTCCGGCTGCTTCCAGGGTGACCCGCCCCGACCCGTATCGCACCGCGTTGGCCAATAGATTGACCAGCAACTGGCCGATGCGGCTGCCGTCCCAGGTGCCACGTAGTTCGCCCGCAAGGCGCAGATCGATCTGCGCATCGGGGTAAGACGCGCACACTTCGTCGATGGCATCGCTGCACAGCCGCCCCATATCCTGGGGGCTGAACGTCGTCGGCAGAAGGTCGCCGAGCCGGGTGCGGGTGAAGACGAGCAGATCGTCGATCATCTGTTGCACGCGCATCGCACCGCGCTGTATGAATGCGACCGCGCGTACGCTGCGTGACGACAGCCCGTCGTCATGCAGCAGGGTTTCGGCAGAGGCCAGGATAGCGCCGAGGGGGGAACGCAAGTCATGCGCGAGCACGCCGGCAAACAGGTCGCGCGTGCGCTCGGTTTTCTGGGCATGTTGCCGCACCGATTCGGCAAGCATCTGGTCGATGGCTTCGTTGAATCGGATCATCTCCTGGAACGCCGAAGGGTCCGATTGTGCAAACTGCTGCCACCGATGCAGCACGCTGGCGCGCAGGGCGCGGTATTCCGCCACCACATCGTTGATGTCGAACCCGTGCGAGAGGCGGTCGTCGGCATGTTCGTGGGCCGCTTCATTGAAACCAGACTCCGAGGGCGCCCGGTCGCCCCGCGATTTGGCCCGCTGTTGCTCGGGTGTTTGCCGCTCGCGCATGTCGGCGGCAATCCGGCCGAGAAGGTCGCGAGCCGAATTGCGCAATTGAGATTCAGAAAGGCTGGTACGGCCGCTGATGATCGTGCGTGCGTATTCCGTCCAGTCATCGATGAGGGCCGCGAGGTTTGCCTCGATAAAGTCAGATAGCGTCATGGATTTCCTCGACGGGTGCGAAAGCCATGTTGAGACGTGATGTGGGGCGCAGCGAGACCATTGTCCACACCGCGGAAAGGGTCGATGCCCCGTTTTACCGCTCCAAGGTATGCAAACTGCGTTCCAGTCGCTAGCTGGGTACGGAGATTCCTCTCCGATTTGCCACCTCTGAACCGCCGTGGTGCACGAGGGAGCGACCGTGGGCACGCCACTTGCTGACCAAGGCTGACACTCCCTTGCGGCGCTCCACGTTACCGGACAACTGAATGAACGACGCCGCTTCTCCGTCCTCCGAATTTGGCTCTACATGGCTCCGGCTGTGGGCTGAATTGACCTCCGATTACTCCATCTTTGCGCTGTCGATACAGGGCACTGTTTCAACGTGGAATCCGGGCGGCGAATGCATGCAGGGCTATCGGCCGGACGAGATTATTGGCCAGCCGTTCGCACTTTTGTATCCGCCGGAGGGCCGAGCCTCAGGTGCGCCCGAAGCCGCGCTGCATGCCGCCGCCAAGACAGGCCGGCATGTCGAGGAGGGATGGCGCATGCGCAAGGACGGTTCGCTGTTCTGGGCGAACGTCGCCATGACGGCACTCCGTGACAGCACCAACGCGTTGATCGGGTTCGGTACCGTGATCAGCGATGTGAGTGACAAGAAGGCCGCGCACGACGCTGTGCTGAAGAGCGAGCGCAACTTCCGCCTGCTCGTTCAGGGCGTGACGGACTACGCCATCTTCATGCTGTCGACCGACGGGCACATCACGAGCTGGAATGCCGGGGCGCGGCGCATCAAGGGCTATACCGAGGCCGAGATCATCGGTTCGCATTTTTCGCGCTTTTATACGCCGGAGGATGTTGCGGCCGGCGTGCCGTTCCGCGGCCTGGAAACGGCCCGGCGCGACGGGCGCTTCGAGGCCGAGGGCTGGCGCGTGCGGCGTGATGGAAGCCGCTTCTTTGCGCACGTCATCATCGATGCCATCTACGAAGAGGGTGAGCTGGTCGGGTTTGCGAAGGTCACCCGCGACATTACGGAGCGGCGACGCGCCAGCGAGCAGCTCGAGCAAACGCAAAGGGCGCTGTTCCAGGCCCAGAAGATGGAAGCGCTGGGCAAACTCACCGGCGGCGTTGCGCATGACTTCAACAACGTGCTGCAGGTGCTGCGGGGCAATCTCGAACTGCTCGAAAGCCGACATGGCCGTGATGGCTGGAGCGCCGAGCGGCTCAGTAACGCCATCGACGCCGTTGATCGTGGCGCCAAGCTCGCCGCTCAGTTGCTTGCCTTCGGCCGTCAGCAACCGCTCGCGCCTGTCGTGATCAACCCTGCCCGGCAACTGCGCGCCATGGACGACTTGTTGCGCCGGGCACTGGGCGAAGCGGTCGAGATCGAATCGGTGGTTGCGGGCGGCCTTTGGAATATTGCGGTCGATCCGCATCAGCTGGAAAACGTCATCCTGAATCTGGCGATCAACGCGCGGGATGCGATGCCCGAAGGCGGCAAGCTCACGCTCGAACTCTCCAATGCCACGCTGGACGACGACTATGTAGTAGCGCTGCCCGATGTGCCGGCGGGGCAGTACGTCATGCTGGCCGTCACGGATACCGGCACGGGCATGAGCCCCAAAGTGCTGGAGCAGGCGTTCGACCCGTTCTTCAGCACCAAGCCCGAGGGAGAGGGAACGGGGCTCGGGCTCAGCATGGCTTACGGATTCGTCAAGCAGAGCGGCGGCCATATCCGGCTCTACAGCGAGGACGGGGAGGGCACGACCGTGCGGGTCTATCTGCCCCGTTCCACCGGCATGGCGGTCGAGCCCGCACGCTCCAAGGCCAGCGGGCTCAAGCACGGCAACGAGACGATCCTCGTCGTGGAAGACGACGCAAAGGTTCGCGAAACCGTGGTCGATCTGTTGAGCGGCCTCGGCTATGCCGTGCTCAAGGCCAACAACGCAGAGCAGGCATTGGCCGTGGTCGAGAGTGGCGTGCATATCGACATGCTCTTTACCGACGTGGTCATGCCAGGGGCACTGCGCAGTCCGGAGATGGTGCGCAGGGCGGTTCAGAAGCTGCCCGCCCTGAAGGTGCTGTACACGTCTGGCTACACGCAGAACGCCATCGTCCATGGCGGGCGGCTCGATCCGGGTGTCGAGTTACTGAGCAAGCCTTACAGCCGCCAGCAGCTTGCATTCAAGATTCGCCAGGTGCTCGGAAATGATGGGTTGGACGCGACGGCAGCCGAGGAAGGCGTCACGCAATTCGACCCCGACGCGGGCGCGGTATGGGAGCCCGCGCGCTTGCGCATTCTCGTGGTGGAGGACGACGCTTCATTGCGTGGCGCGGTATGCGAGCTGTTGACGCTGATCGGGATCACGCCCCAGCAGGCGGCGAGCGGCGCGCAGGCCCTCGCCGCCCTGCGCGCAGGCTCTTTCGACGTTCTGTTTACCGACATCGTCATGCCTGACATGTCCGGCATTGAACTCGCGCAGCGGGCCTCTGAATTGGATCCGGAGCTACGGGTGGTCTTCGCTTCTGGCAACCCCATCCCAGACCACGACAGCTTTGCGTTCAAGTGGACGGCGCTTCGCAAGCCGTACACGCTCGATCAATTGCAGCGCGCACTGCAATCGATGATGGCGCTTGAAAGGATGACCACCGATACATAACCGAGCTTGGAGGTTTGAGCGCGGCGTTTGGGCCTCAAAGACTCGTGTTCCACAGTCGGAGGTCCGCGCACGGCACCCAAACAGTGGAACGCCACTGTTTTCGCTCGAAATTTTCGACCTCCGAGAGTCGTGCGCCAGGGTCAAACTGTCGAGCGCCAGCCTCCAACCGTGGCGATCGACTGTTCGAGGCTGGAACGCGGCTCTCCGAGGTCGAAAATTTGAAGCTCAAAGAGTCGAGCGCGAGGCTCAGACTGTGGCGCGCGAGTGTTTGACGGTGAGGCTCGACGCTCGGAGGGTCGAACACGAGTGTTTGAGGGTCGAGCGTGGGGCTTTGGGGTTGGCGCTTGGGTGTCTGAGGGTCGAGCTTGGGTGTCTGGGAGTGGGGCGCGAGGGTTTGGGGGTGGGACGTGGCGCATTGGGAGTGACGCCGGGAGTGTCAGAATTTCCGTGTTCAAGGCGGGGATTGAGATTCACACGGACGGTCGAACGAATCGATCCGCATAGAGGATAGCGAACTGGTTCATGGCCTCCTTCCAGCCGAGGCCGGCACGGTTCCAACTGGCCGTGATATTGCGCAGCGCCAGCCAGATGAGTTTGGTCGCCGCCTCGTCGTTCGGGAAATGGCCTCGGGTCTTGATGATCTTGCGTAACTGGGCGTTGATGGCC